>OJWA01000007.1_pt1 | contig 173703 bp, 176 predicted proteins | sample 1600391 | NCBI WGS metagenome assembly OJWA01 (sample SAMN04436625, study PRJEB24849) | human gut metagenome | biome: human gut; feature: NICU; material: stool | host: Homo sapiens | place: USA: Saint Louis, MO | collected 2009-12-23 | reverse complement strand
GGCACCGCCGCAGTCGGCGGCGCTGGCCTTGCAGCAGGCGCTGCGCAGCGCCTGCCTGTCAGACGATCTCAGCGAGGCGGCGGTGGCCGCGCTGACGCCAGCCGCGCTGCAACAGGCGCAGGCGGCGCTGCTGGACGCCTGGCCGCGCGCCGTCATACTGCAAACCCGTTAACTGCCATTGCAATAGTCACACGAGGATATTGCTGAATTTATTTGAAAATTAAGGCCAAAACTCTTCACTATAATTGCAGGGAAGTTTCGGCGACACTCATCTGGATTCAGTTGGATTAAAAGGAACCTAACGTGAAAAATATCAAACGTCTTGCACTGCCGCTGCTGGCTGCCACCGCTCTCTATGTCCCGTTCTCTCAGGCGGCTGCTCAGCAGTACGAGCTTGATCCGGCTCATACCTCCGTGACCGTGACCTGGACCCATTTCGGCTTCTCCCATCCGACCGCGGATATTCCGGACACTAAAGGGACGCTGGTGTTTGACAGCGAAAATCCTGCTGCGTCGCGCGTTAACGTTACGCTGCCTGTCAGCCAGATCGACAGCCACGTTCCGGCGCTGACCAAAGAGTTTAAAGGCGCAGAGTACTTCGACACCGCCAAATACCCGAACGCAACTTTCCACAGCACCAAAGTGGTAGCGAAGGGCGACAACAAGTTTGATGTTGAAGGTAACCTGACGCTGAAAGGCATCACTAAGCCTGTCACGCTGCACGCCACGCTGAACAAGCAGGGTGAACACCCGATGGTGAAGAAGCAGGCGATCGGCTTTGATGCCATCGGTACTATTAAGCGCTCTGACTTCAAACTGGATAAATATGTTCCAGCCGTTGGCGACGACGTGACGCTGACTATTTCTACCGAAGCCTACGCGAAATAATGCCCAGACTCTCTCCCGCCTGCGGGAGAGAGTTTTGTCTTATCCCTAAATCCTGCTTATCAATTCCTCTCTGTTTTTTTCTTCCGCCGACCTGAATTGCAGTTAAATTCGGCCGGACTGGTGCCTGCCAGACCATCGCCGGAAAATTAATCTTTGTCCTGAATCAGGTTATTAACCGATAAAAATGAGGCGAAAATCACAATTCCGCACTGTGACCACCTATGTTTCCGTCGGCAAAAATCACCCGCTAAATCTCCCCGTTTATTTTTCTTCAAGCAGATGAAATTACAAAGAAAAGCGCGCCACAGATGGTTTTCTTTACTGTGATGAGCGTCGCAAAAACCCCGCTTTAAATTGCTGTGTCAATCCTGTCCTCGCTGTTATCTCTGCGCATTCTGTGATGTCCGTTGCAAATTATCCACCTTTCTCCCGGAACAATGAGCCTCAGGCTGATGAAGCGGCGAGAGGTTTATTATGCGGATCGGAATGGTGATCAGCGGCGGTGACGTCGCGGGAATAAATAACTTTATCTTTCAGGTGGCGCGGCTGGCGCAGGCAGAGATGGTGTTATTTAACGGCGGCATCCCTGGCCTGCTTGAAAATCGCCATCAGGAGATAAGCTGGCGCGACCTAATTGACTATTCCGTGGCATCCATTCCGCTGATGCAGTCGGGCCGCACCGAAAAGAGATTAATTCGCAGCGAATATGAGCGTATTGCGCGTCAGCTAAAAAGCCTGCGGGTAGAGATATTAATTATGGCGGGTGGCGACGGCTCGCTGCAATTTCTCCATACCCTGAGCGAATTTGGCGTGAACTGTTTTGGCGTCGGCATGACCATCGATAACGACGTGTTCGGCAGCGATTACACCATCGGTTTCTCCACCGCCTGCGAGCAGGTGCTGAAAGAGGTGGCAAAGCTGCGCAATACCGGCCGCGCGCTCACCGGACGCGTGTTTATGGCAGAGCTGCTGGGCGGCTTTTGCGGCGAACTGACGTTACAGTCGGCGATCAAAAGCAACGCGGATTTTGCGCTGATCCCGGAGTGTCAGATCCCCGTCACGCTGCTGGCGGCGCGGATCCGCGCGCGGCTGGAGGTGCAGAACAGCGTGGTGATCCTCTGCTCAGAAGGCTACACGCGCGAATATTCACCCGGCTTCCAGGGGGCCATCGACACCCTGATCAAACAGCTGGAGCCCCTGATCGGCGTACGCGTTCGCAAAACCATTATTGGTTATGGCCTGCGCAACGGCGATCCCACCTGCGAAGAGATCTATCAGGGGGCTATCATCGCGACCGAAGTGGTGCGTTGTATTCAGTCGGGAATGCGAAATAAAGCGGTCATTATCAACGGCAGCAATAAACCTATTCCGATTGATTTAATTAGCATGAAAAAACGTCTTGTCGATACCGAAGGACATTATTACAAACTCGCTAAACAACTCAATATAATCTGAGGAGATTGCCATGCTTAAAATTTTATGTGTCTGCGGCTGCGGGCTGGGCTCCAGCTTTGCCATCGAGATGAGCGCAAAAGCCGTATTAAAGAAGCTGGAAATTGACGCTGATATCGATCACACCACCATATCAGAAGCCAGCGCCTTTAAGTCCGATATTATTTTAACGCAGAAAGCCTTTGCTGATGTATTAAACGCCGACGCCAGCCCGGAAGAGATGAAGCGCGTTATTGTGCTGAACAGGCTGACCGATAAAGGCGAAATCGAAGAGAAAATAGTCGCCTTCCTCAAAGAGCGCAATCTGAAGGTCGCCAGTCATGAATAGCGTAATCAGTTTCCTGGTCAAAGATCTGCTAGGGCAGGCGTCAATATTGATCGCCTTTATTGCCCTGACTGGTCTGCTGCTGCAACGTAAATCCGCCGGTAAAGTTATTGAAGGCACGTTTAAAACCCTGCTCGGCTTTTTAATCATGATGGCCGGCATCAATATTATTGTCGGCACCTTAACCTTTCTGAATACCATATTTACCCACGGCTTTGGTATGCAGGGCTATATTACCGACGTGGCGGCCATTGCCGGACTGGCCAGTCGCGAGCTGGGATCGGAGGTGGCATTAACGCTGCTGGCGATCTTTATCGTCAATATTATTATTGCCCGCCTTACGCCGTTTAAATATATCTTCCTCACCGGGCAGGCGCTGCTGTGGATGGCCACCATCGGGGCCGTTATCGGCTACAAGGCGGGGCTGACCGGTCTGCCGCTGATCCTGACCGGCGGCATCTTTGGCGGGATTATGGCGGTGGTGATGCCGGCGCTGGCGCAGCCGGTGGTGCGCCGCATTACCGACTCCGACGATATTGCGCTGGGTCACTTCTGCACCATCGGCTATCTGGTGCAGGCGGCGGTGGCGAAGGTGGTCGGTAAAGGCTCACGCTCAACGGAAGATCTCAAGCTGCCGGATAACTTTAAATTCCTCCAGGACACCTATCTGGCGATGGGCATTGTGATGGTGCCGATGTACCTCATCCCGGCGCTGGCGGCAGGGCCCGCCTTTATCGCCCAGTACAGCAACGGCATGAACTACCTGATGTACGCCTTTATGCAGGCGATGCAGTTTGTGGCCGGGGTGTTTGTGCTTTACAGCGGCGTGCGGCTGCTGCTCAACGAGCTGGTACCGGCATTTCGCGGTATAGCGATGCGCATCGTGCCCGACGCCCGGCCCGCGCTCGATTGCCCGGTTCTGTTTCCCTATGCCCCCAACGCCGTTATCGTCGGCTTCCTCGCCACCACCCTCGGCTCGGTGATTGGCATGATCGTCTTTCCGATGTTTGGCCTGGCGATGATCCTGCCGGGCCTGCTCACTAACTTCTTTGCCGGCGGCGCGGCAGGGGTGTTTGGCAATGCCCTGGGCGGCCGTCGCGGCGCGATGATTGGCGGCGTGGTACACGGCCTGTTTATCACCTTTTTACCCGCCATTCTGGTGCCGATGCTGGAAAGCTACGGCTTCACCGGTGTGACCTTCAGCGACGCTGACGTTATCAGCACCGGCCTGGTGTTAGGCCACGCCTTCCAGGGCAACTGGCTGTTTGTCGCGCTGTTTGTGCTCTTTATTACCCTGATCGCCTGGTTTGTTAACGGAAAATCCACTAAGCCCCGTGAGGAAAAAATCCATGAATCTGTATAACTTTACCGATCTGCTACAGGTGGCAAAACAGCGTGATTTTAAAGCGCTCGGCTCGTTTAACCTGCACTGTCTGGAGATGCTGCCCGCCTTTTTTAAGGCCGCAGAGCAAACCAACAGCCCGTTAATGATCCAGATCTCAACCGGCACCGCAAAATATTTAGGCCACCGGCTGCTGGTTGACGCCATTTGTTCGCTCTCCGCCAGTAAAAACGTGCCGACCTGCCTGCACCTCGATCACTGCTCCGACCTGGCGGCGATTCAGACCGCCATTGATGCCGGATTCAGCTCGGTGATGTATGACGGGTCGCACCTGCCGATTGAGGAGAACATCGCCAACACGCGCCGCGTTATCGATATGGCGCGCCCGCATAAGGTGTCGGTAGAGGCGGAGCTGGGGGCGATAGGCGGCTCGGAGGATGGCAAGGAGGTGGCAATGGAGGAGACGGCGTTTACCACCGTAGAGGATGCGCAGCGCTTTGTGCATGAGACCGGCGTCGACATGCTGGCGATCTCCATTGGCACCGTGCACGGCCTCTATACCGGCAAAGCGCATATTCAGCATCAGCGGCTGGCGGAGATTACCCGGGCGACCGGTACGCCGCTGGTGTTGCACGGCGGCACCGGCGTCAGCGATGAGGATATGCGGCTGGCGGTGCGTAGCGGCATCGAAAAGGTCAACGTCGGCACCGAGATGAACGTGCAGTGGGTCGCGCGCTGCAAGCAGACCTTTGAAAAAGGCAGGGTCAACGACAGCGTTCGCAATTTCCTTGTGCCGGCAAATGACGCCGTGACCGATGTGCTGGTCGAAAAAATTCAGCTGTTCCGTTAATTCCTTTTCCACTCACGACGTTATTGCCCGGCGCGACAGGGGGCAGGAGAGGCTATGTTTGGATTTATGAAGAAGGCGACGCCAGATAACAGGCTGGATGAGGCAGAAAGCGAGCGTCTGGCGGCCAGCCTCAGCGCGGAAATCGCGGCGCTGGAGCAGCGGCTGGCGAGTAATGAGCGCGACGGCGAGGCGCAAAAACAGCTCATGGTGGCCTATAACCGGGCGCTGAGCTTGTTTGCCAGAAGCCGCCTTCACCGGGATGAAATGGATGCGCTGTTCGTCAAAATGGATGCGCTGCGCAATATTATGCGCAAGTCGATCTGAGGAGACCTGATGAGTATTAAACAGGTATTACAGGAGGCTAACGCCATTCAGATTGGCGTCAGGGTCAGCGACTGGCGGCAGGCGATTGCGCTGGCGGCGCAGCCGCTGGTGCGCGGCGGCTATATCGACGCCTCTTATCCCGAGGCGGTGATCGCCAATACTCTGACGCACGGTGCCTATTATGTCTTTGAGGAGGGGATCGCCATTCCCCATGCGCGGCCAGAGAGTGGCGTGGTCAAAGACTGCTTTAGTTTGCTGCTGCTGGAGGAGCCCGTCTCCTTCGAGGGCAGCGATAAAGCGGACATTGTGATTATGTTCGGCGCACGCGACAGCAACGCCCATATTGAAGAGGGCATTCGCGCCATCGTGGCGCTGCTGGACAATGACGAAACGCTGGCGCGTCTGCGCCGGGCCAACAGCGTGGCGGAGGTCATCGATATCCTATGACGCTGACAACGCAACACAGGCAGGTGGTGCTGATCAACGGCATTCCCGCCTCTGGCAAAAGCACGCTGACTCAGGCGCTCGCGGCGCGGCTCGCACTGCCGGTGCTGACGCTCGACAGCCTGAAAGAGCCCTTTATGGCGAGCTTCGCGCCGGTGGATCGGCAGCGCAACCGGCAGCTGGGCTGTGCGGCCTATCAGGCGATCTGGAACATCGTCGGCCAGGCGCCGGCAGGCTGCGTCTACCTGATTGACGCCTGGTTTGGCTTTCAGCCGAAGGCGGTGCTGGAGCAGGGGCTGGCGGCGGCGGGGGTGACCCGGGTGCTGGAGCTGTGGATGACGATCTCACCTGACGAGGCGGTGGCACGCTATCAGGCGCGACTCGCCCGGCGGATGCCGGGGCACCCCGGCGCGGAGTATCTGCCGGAGCTGCGACGGCTGGCGGAGCAGGCGGAACCCATGGGGGTTGGCCCGGTGCTGCGTATCGACGGCAGCGATAGCAGTATCAACGCCGCCGAACGCTGGCTCAGCGCGCAATTATTGCCGCCGCGCCTGCGTCCGTTGGAGGCGGATAAGCCGCTGTATCAGCAGCGTTAATCTTATACTGGCCGCAGGGCCGGTCTTTTTATCTCCGCCAGCCGCTTGACGTATGAGCAATTAATGACCGTACTTAATTATTCATACCGTCATTAAAGGAGTCTACTATGTCACAGCCACCCTTTCTGAATCCCGGCGAAAAGGTCGTGCTCTATGACGGCGTCTGCAAAATTTGTAATAGCTGGGTCAATCTCCTGCTGCGCCTGAAACTTCCTCAACGCATCCGCTTTGCGGCCGTTCAGAGCGAAGAGGGTAAGGCGCTGCTGCGCTTTGCCGGCCTGCCGGATGAAAATATTCGTACCATTGTGCTGATTGACGGTAACCGTCACTGGATCCGCGCCCAGGCGATTTTGCGCGTAATGCGGCTGCTCCCTTTTCCATGGGGATGGCTGTCGCTGCCGGCCTTGCTGATCCCCCCTTTTATTAGCGACTTTTTCTATAACCGCATCGCGTTAAATCGCTACCGGCTGTTTGGCCGCTACGAGGAGCAGCATCCGGTCACGCCCGATTTTCCGGGACGGTTTTTACATGCCTGAGTTCAGGCTGGCGACAGAAAGTCTTCACGCTGCGGGGTAAAGATATCCAGCAGCGTGCCCGCCTCAAGGCAGAGGCAGCCGTGCACCACGTTGGGCGCCTTATAGAGTGTATCCCCCGCGGCTACCTCCTGGGTGACGCCGTCAATAGTAAAGGCGAAACGTCCGCTGAGCACGCAGGTCAGCTGCTCGTGAGGATGATGATGCAGCGGGCCGACCGCGCCCTGTTCAAAGGTCACTTCTACCGCCATCATGGTGCCGCCGTGCGCCAGTATGCGTCGCGTCACCCCATTGCCTGCCTCTTCCTGCTGCGTCTGCGATCGATATATAAACACAAGACCTCCTCGCTTATAGCCGTTATGGCACGCCATCGGCTGCCGTTTTTGTGACTCGCCTCACGCCGTGGCGCGTGATTACCTCATGCACTTTAGCCGCTTTTGATTAAAATGAAACGGTGTTTCATAAATATTTAAGGGCAGATCATGAAAATTGCATTAATGATGGAAAACAGCCAGGCCGCCAAAAACGCTATTGTGCGCAAGGAGCTGGAAGAGGTGGCGCAGCTGACTGGCCATCAGGTGTTTAACGTTGGCATGAGCGACGAACAGGATCACCATCTGACCTATATTCACCTGGGGATCATGGCCAGCGTGCTGCTGAACAGCAAAGCGGTGGATTTTGTCGTGGCCGGCTGCGGCACCGGCCAGGGGGCACTGATCTCGCTTAACCTGCATCCGGGAGTGGTCTGCGGCTACTGCATCGATCCGGCGGATGCCTACCTGTTTGCGCAGATCAACAACGGTAATGCGCTGTCGCTGCCGTTTGCCAAAGGCTTCGGCTGGGGCGCAGAGCTGAACCTGCGCTTTATCTTTGAAAAAGCCTTTAGCGGCGAGCGAGGCATGGGCTACCCGCCAGAGCGTAAAGAGCCACAGGTACGCAACGCCGGTATCCTTAACCAGGTGAAATCCGCCATGCTGAAAGAGAGCTATCTCGATACGCTGCGCGCGCTCGATCCTGAGCTGGTGCGCACCGCCCTCAGCGGGCCGCGTCTGCAGCACTGCCTGTTTGAGCAGGGGCAGGTACCGGAAATCGCCGAGTTTGTTCGTCAGATCACGCAGTAACCTGCATCCCGCGCGCGGCGATCGCCGCGCCTTTGTTTCTCTCTCGCCCGCACCGCTTTCTTCGATTGTGCCGCTCACGCTTGCAGATGCGGCAGGGCTGACCATTATTGTTTCATTAACCCGTTCATCATTAACCGGCTTTTTGGCCGCTATGGCGAAAGGCAAGGAGGAAACAATGCGCGTTCATCATCTCAACTGCGGCTGTATGTGTCCCTTCGGCGGCGCGCTCTATGACGGATTCAGCCGCTCGCCGCTGGCGCACCTCAGCTGCCACTGCCTGCTGCTGGAAACGGACGCCCACGGCCTGGTGCTGGTGGATACCGGCATCGGCCTGCAGGATATGGCGCATCCCGGCCACCGCCTGTCTGGCTTCTTCCGGCTGTTCAACAATATTCAGTTCGACCGCAGGCTGAGCGCCTGGCAGCAGATTGTCGATCTCGGCTTTAAGCCGGAAGATGTGCGTCATATTATCCTGACGCACCTCGACTTTGACCACGCGGGTGGCATCAGCGACTTTCCGCAGGCGCGGGTGCATCTGCTGCAGCGGGAGCTGGATACCGCGCCGCAGCGCCAGAGCTGGCTGCAGCGGCAGCGTTTCCGTCCCCAGCAGTGGGGCAACCAGAGCGGCTGGCGCGGCTACGCCGCCGGCGGCGAACGCTGGTTCGGCTTCGATGCGGTAAGGGCGCTTGACGATCTCAACGACGAGGTGCTGCTGGTGCCGCTGCCGGGCCACACGCTCGGCCATGCGGGGGTCGCGGTGCGGCAGGGCGACGGCTGGCTGCTGCACGGCGGCGACGCCTGGTTTTACCGCGAGGAGATGCGGCAGGCGGAGCGGCACTGCACGCCGGGCCTGCGCTTCTATCAGTGGATGATGTGCAGCGATCGCGACGCCTGGCGCACCAACCAGCAGCGGCTGCGCGCGCTCTCTCTGCAAACTGACGCCCGGGTGATGCTGTTTTGCAGCCATGACCGGCGCGAGCTGGGCCTGCTCGACAGCCAGTAAAAGATTTTTCTCCGCCTCTTTTCCTTTAACGCATTTTGCGTGATAGTAACGGCGCTTTACATAAATAATTATCATTATCATCTGTATGGGTTAATTCAATGAAAAGATGGATGTTAGCGCTGGGGTTGTTCTGCATAGCGGGGACGGCTGCGGCCAAAACCATTACCGACGTGGCGGGCCGTCAGGTTGAGGTCGCCACCGAGTCGAAACGTATTATCCTGGGCGAGGGGCGGCAGATCTATCTGCTGGCGGCGTTCGACACCGACGCGCCCTTTCAGCGCGTGGTGGGGTGGCGTGACGACTTTCACAAAGCTGACTGGGACGGCTATCAGGCATATGAAAAGCGCTATCCGCAAATCAAGACGCTGCCGACCTTCGGCGGTGCTAAAGACGGCACCTTCAATATTGAGCAGGCGCTGACGCTTAAGCCCGATCTGGTGCTGATGAATCTGGAGTCGAAAGCGGCGACCGACGAAGGCAAACTGATTGAGAAGCTGCAGGCGGTTGGCATTCCGGTGGTGTTTATCGATTTCCGCGAAGCGCCGATGGTCAACGCGGAAAAAAGCATTCGCATTATGGGCGAGCTGCTGAATAAGCCGGCGCGCGCGCAGGCGATTATCGACTTCCGCCGCCAGCAGATTGAGCGCGTCACCGCGCGGCTGAAAGATTTTCACGGCCCGCGCCCGAAAGTGATGATCGACCGCGCAGGCGGCTATACCGACGAGTGCTGCATGTCGTTCGGCAATGAAAACTTCGGGCAGATGGTGGAGATCGCGGGCGGCAACAATATCGCGAAAGATCTTATTCCCGGCACCTTCGGCACCCTGAATCCGGAACAGATTATCGCCAGCCGTCCCGACGTGGTGGTGGTGACCGGCGCGAACTGGAAGAACTACAACACCGTCGGCAAATGGGTCGGGGTCGGACCGGGCGCCGACACGAAAGAGGCGGAAAAGCGCCTGCACGTGCTGATGATGCGCGACGCCTTTAAAACCCTGCCGGTGGCGCACAACGGCCACGCGCACGCCATCTGGCATCAGTTCTACGACAGTCCTTATCAGTTTGTCGCCATCCAGGTGCTGGCGAAATGGCTGCATCCCGATCTCTTTGCCGATCTCGATCCGGATGCCACCTTCCGCGAATTCCATGAGAAATTTTTACCCCTGCCTTACCAGCCCGGCTACTGGGTCACGCTGCCCGCTGACAAGGGCTGACGCGGTTTTGCGGCAGGGACGCCGCATCACATCCTGAATCTTTCCGTCACTTTTCTTCATATTTACTAATATTTTACAGGCGCAGCGCGTTTTATGTGCTGTAACGCTCAATGATATGGAGATGAGAATGACCAGACACTCGGGACGATCGGCTTTTGCCGTGGCGCTTTACACGCTGTTGGAACCTGTGCCGCTCGGCTTTTTTGTAGCGGCATGGATCTTCGACATTATTTACCTTAACAGTTATGTCGTGGAGTGGACGCACGCCGCCAGCTGGCTAATCGCCATCGGGCTGGTTATCGCCATTATTCCGCGTCTTATCGCCCTGATTGATCTGTTCCGCGGCAGCAGCCGCGCGGAGAAGGTCCATTTCTGGCTGACGCTGCTGGCGATTGTGCTGGCCATCGTCAACGCCTTCGTTCACAGCCGCGACGCCTACGCTGTCGTGCCGTCCGGCGTAACGCTGTCCACCTGTGTGGTGGTGCTGATGCTGATCGCCAATGTTCAACTCGCGCTGCGTCAGCGCATCGCTTAAGGAGAGGCACCGATGAAAAAGCAAACGCTTATCGCCGTGGCGCTGACCGCGCTGCTGGCAGGCTGCGACAGCGGCGCCCAGCTCGATCCGCAAAAGCAGATCGGACCGAACCCGGAACTGCCTGAAGCGAAAAACTTCTTTATGCCGCCGATGCAGGTGCCGGAAGGGGTGCCGTGGAAGCAGGGCGAGATGCCGAAGGTGGCGCAGGGGCTGAAAATTGAAAAAATCGCGGAAAACCTCAGGCATCCGCGTCAGGTGCTGACGCTGCCTAACGGCGATGTGCTGGTGGCGGAATCGAACGGCCCGGCCAAACCCACCACGCGACCCAAGCAGCTGATTATGGGCATTGTGCAGAAGGCGTCAGGAAAAGGCGGCGAGGGCGGCAACCGCATCACGCTGCTGCGCAACGTCAACGGTAAATGGGAGCAGCACACCTTTATCGACAACCTCTTTTCCCCCTTTGGTATGCAGCTGATCGGCAATACGCTCTATGTCGCCAACGCCGACAGCCTGGTGAAGTTCCCCTATCAGGAGGGGCAAACGGAGATCCGCACGCCGCCTCAGCGGGTGACCGATCTGCCGGGCGGGCCGATTAACCATCACTGGACCAAAGCGCTGGTCGCCAGCCCGGACGGCAGCAAGCTCTATGTTGGCATCGGCTCCAACAGCAATATCACCGAGAACGGCATCGGCGCGGAATATCATCGTGCGGCGGTGCTGGAAGTGGACGCCGCCAGCGGCGCGGCGCGCGTTTACGCCAGCGGGCTGCGCAATCCGACCGGCCTTCAGTGGGAGCCGCAGAGCAACCGTCTGTGGGCCATCGTTAACGAGCGTGACGAGATCGGCTCCGATCTGGTGCCGGACTATATGACGTCGGTGCAGGAGAATGGATTCTACGGCTGGCCCTACAGCTATTTCGGTCAGCATGTGGATACGCGCGCCCAGCCGCAGCGTCCCGACCTGGTAGAGAAGGCGATTAAGCCAGACTATGCGCTCAGCTCGCACGTTGCGCCGCTGGGGCTGCTCTTCTACCAGGCGGACAATATGCCGCAGTATCGCGGCGGCGCCTTCGTCAGCGAACACGGCAGCTGGAACCGCACGCCGCTTAACGGCTATCAGGTGGTGTGGGTGAAATTTGAAAACGGTAAGCCGGTCGGATTGCCGCAGCCGGTGGTGACGGGCTTTCTGACCGACGATCAGAAGCAGGTGCGAGGCTTGCCGGTCGGTCTGGCTGCCGATAGTCAGGGCGGACTGCTGATTGCGGATGACGCCGGCAACACGGTGTGGCGCGTCAGCGCGAAGTAGCTTTCTGCGGGCATAAAAAAAGGATTTGGCGTCACGGCCAAATCCTTTCTTTTTTTGTTCGCTTAACGGCTGGTGACCGCGCCGCGAACGAGGTGCTCAGCACTCTCCACACCTGCGATTCTAAATAGCGCGGAGAAATATTTCAAGTTTCGCCAAAATACTGTATGGTTATACAGGTGTTGAGCGCGTAGCTGAGCCGACTTGCTGACTGGCCGCTCCCAGGGGCACGGTTTTGAAAATCCCGGCAGGCATCAGGTGGTGCTGGCCTGTGGCTTTAGCAACGAGTGCCGCTCAGCGCTCTCCACAAGATGTGCTTAGGCGCCCGGCGGGTAGAGTCAAAGCCTCGGTAGCCGAACAGCGCGCTCCTGTTAAAGGAGAAGGAAAGTGATGGAACTGATTAGATTGATCCTGGATCTTATCCGGATCATCTTGCAGATCATCGTTGCCCTTTTGCAACTGACCGGCCAGGATCACTAGCCGGAACTTGAATAAAGGCGGAGCTGACCACTCCGCCTTTTTCGTCGCCTTGTCCCGTCCTCGTCTTGCCCGGCCGCAACCTCGCTGTCTTCTGCCTGTCATCTTCGCCCGTTACCGTCAGCGCTGTTTCCGCCGCGCCGCGCGCGCCGCTTATCCAGACATCCGACCAGACGAGGCCACTATGTCTTTGCACGCTCTCTCTTCCGCCCGACTGCAGCAGACCTTTATCCACGACAGCGTACGCCTGCGCGACGCTACCGTCGGGCAGCAGTGCGAAATCCTGGCGCACAGCTGTCTCGAATACAGCACGCTGGGTGACTTCTCCTATCTCGGCGAATACTGCAGCGTGGCGGACGCGCAGATTGGCCGCTTTACCGCTATCGCCAACCAGGTGCGCCTCGGCGCGCCAAACCATCCCATGGATCGCGCCTCACAGCATCGCTTTACCTACTGTCCTGAGTACTACGACGCCCGCGCGACGCGCGACAGCGGCTTTTTCGCCAGCCGCCGCGCCGCACGCGTCATTATCGGCAACGACGTCTGGATCGGTCACGGCGTGATTGTGCTACCGGGCGTCACGGTAGGTGACGGCGCGGTGCTGGCGGCGGGCGCGGTGGTGACCAAAGATGTCGCCCCCTACAGTATCGTGGGCGGCGTGCCAGCGAAACCGATCCGCATGCGCTTTACGCCCGCGATTGCGGCACGGCTGCAGCAGATCGCCTGGTGGGAGTGGCCGCTGGAAAAGCTGATGGCGAACCTGGCTGATTTCCAGTCGGGTGACATTGCGCGCTTCTGTGCACGCCACGGCTGAGGGCAGCGCCGCAGGTTGAGGCTCTGCGGCGTACCCGGCGGAGGGAACGGTTACCTGTACCGCAAACGGCTTCGATCCGCCGCGCGAGGCGGTGAGGGAACTGCGCAGCGCGTACAGGCAAGGGAGGGGCGCGTTACGGCCTGTCGTGCGCCCCCGACGGTTACAGCGCCTGCTGCGCCACGGCCGCCGCAGGCTGCGGCTGAAGACGCTTCTCTGGCTGCAGCAGCGTCATCGCCAGCATGCTGCCCAGCGCAATCAGGGCGGTGACGGTAAACATCGCATTGTAGCCGTAATACTCTGCCAGCCAGCCGCACAGCATTGGCGAGACAATGGCAGCGAGGTTGGCGATGGCCAGCGTCATGCCGCTAAAGGCGCCGACAGAGGCTTTTGGCGTCACGTCGATCACCACCGACCAGTAAACGTTATTCACCATGGCGTTGAGCGCGTTGCCCAGCGTCATCAGCGCAATAATCGCCGCCGCCGATCCGGCCCAGGGAATGGCCATAAAACAGCAGGCGGTGCCCAGCAGCGTCACGGCGGCAAACAGATTACGCGCTACGCGCAGATTACTGAAGCGCGCCAGCAGGCGATCGGCGAGTCGGCCGCCGAGCAGCACCGTCAGGCAGGCGCCGCTCCAGGGGATCATCGCCACATACCAGAGGGAATGGAGATCGTAATGGAAGCTGTCCTGCAGATATTTCGGCAGCCAGGTCACCAGGGTAAAGGTGATATAGAGAAAGGAGAAGTAGCCCAGCGCATTGCACACCAGCGTGCGGCTGGTGAAGAAGCGCCACCAGGGCAGCGGCGTATCGCCGTGCGCCTCCTGATGCTGTCCGTCGCGGATCAGCGCCCGTTCCGCCGCGTTCGCCGCCGGGTGCTGCGCCGGGGTGTCACTGAAGGTACGCGCAAACAGCAGCATCGCCAGCAGCGAGAAGACGCCCAGCAGAATAAACATCATGCGCCAGTCGTGGGTCAGCAGCAGCAGACCGACCGCAATCGGCGCGGTCAGCAGCGATCCTACCTGCGTGGAGAGCAGGCCGATGCTCAGCGCGAAGCCGCGCTCGTTATCTGGCGCCCAGTGGGCGATCGCTTTGTTCATCAGCGCGTAGGCCGGCCCCTCGGAGAAGCCGAACAGAATGCGCAGGGCGGCGAAGCCCATAATCGCCGAGCCGCCGAACAGCACCATGCCTAAATCGCCGGCCCAGGCGGTGGCAATCTCCAGAAGCGACCAGAGCACGCCCGCTATCAGCCACACCTTGCGGGTGCCGAGCCGATCCGCGAGGAAGCCGCCGCACAGCGAACCGAACAGATAGCCGAAACCGAAATAGCCCAGCACCGCGCCCAGCTGCACTTTACTGAACTGATACTCCTGCGAGATGGCGTTAGCGGCAAACGACAGTGCGCCGCGGTCGATGTAGTTAATCAATGCCACGAAGAACAACAGAGAAAAGATAACGTAACGATAGCGACTTGGCTGCATAGAGCTTCTCCTGCCTGAATAGGGTCAGCAAGGCAGAAGCAAGAACGGTGCCGGAATGGCGTTTGCCGCGCTGGCCGGGCGTCTGGCACCCCGGGAAGGCGATACAGGCATCAAATTAACAGACTAATGGTTCGCCTGCGCATCATTAAGGTGCAGTAAAGCGATGCAGGCGGTGGCGATCGGGGACGAAAAGGGCATCGCGGACTATTGTGTTAATTTTGTGTGTCTTATTTGTCATCAGCTTGAACAAAAGATGCGGTAAAACGCGGTAACTTATTAGCCGTATCGGACCATTACGGGCAGCTTCTGGCGTCGCATCTCTGCACAGCAAGCCTGTCGCGTTTTTTGCTGTCGCTAATTCGTTAGTCTCGCTAAAGGCTCGCAAGATATTGTGTTTTTACGAAAAATTTACCTAAGTTAAAATAACGTTGAAGTTATGTTTATTTATTTTATTTCGTCGCTGGAATGAGGAAGAGAAGGATCATGATTAACAAGCTAACCAGTATCGTGATGGCGATTGTCGCCGTTGCGATGCTGTATATGGGCGGGAAGCTTTTGCTGCTGGGGGGCAGCGCCTTTTATGCGCTGATGGCCGCAGGCTTGCTGCTTACCGCACTGCTGCTGTTCCTGAATAAACGCAGCGCGCTCTCGCTTTACGCGCTGCTGATGTGGATCACGCTGTTCTGGACTATCTGGGAAGTCGGCTTTGACAAGTGGCAGTGGATCCCGCGCGGCGACCTGTTCGGCCTGCTTGGCGTCTGGCTGGCGCTTCCCTGGGTGGTGCGTCCGCTGACCCAGCGCAAATTCCATCCTTTCCTCGGTTCTACGGTGGTGGTGATGATCGCGCTGGTGATCGGCCTCTGCTTTTACGATCCGCTGCCGCAGCAGGGCACCATTACTACTGCGCGCACGCCGTCCGCCTCCACCGGCGCCGGCAATGACTGGACAGCCTACGGCGGCTCCACCAATGCGCTGCGCTTCTCCTCGCTAAATCAGATCACCAAAGAGAACGTAAAAGATCTTGAGGTAGCCTGGACCTACCACACCGGCGACCTGCGCCAGAGCGATGACGCGACCGAGTATACCTTTGAGGCGACGCCGCTGAAGGTGAACGGCATGCTCTACTTCTGTACGCCGCATAATGAGGTGCACGCGCTCGATCCAGAAACCGGCGCGGTGAAGTGGAAATATGCGCCGCCGCAGGATCGCTCCTATATGCAGCAGCACCAGACCTGTCGCGGCGTTGCTTTCTACGACGCCAGCAGCGCGGCGGGGGCAGACAGCGGCTCGCAGCCTGCGCTCTGCCGTAAACGTATTTATAACGCGACCACCGATGCGAAGCTGGTGGCGCTGGACGCCGACAGCGGCAAGCCGTGCGCCGATTTCGGTCAGAACGGCGTGGTCGACCTGCATGTCAATATGGGCGAGGTGCGTCCGCATGCGCTGATGCAAACCTCCGCGCCGCTGGTGGCGGGCAATCTGGTGATTGTGGGCGGCTCGGTGATGGACAACGGCTTTAACCGCGGCAACCCGTCCGGTGTCATCCGCGCCTGGGACGCCGTCACCGGCCGTCTGGTGTGGAACTTCGATCCGTCTCAGCCAGAAGCGACCCAGCCGATTGCGGCGGATGCAACCTATCCGCAGGACACTCCGGTTGCCTGGGCGACGCTGAGCGCCGACCTGAAAAACGGCCTGGTCTACGTGCCGTTTGGCAACGCTTCGCCGGATGAAGTCGGCATCGAGCGCGATCCCAACAGCAACACGGAGAAATTCCGCGATGCGCTGGTGGCGCTGGATCTGAAAACCGGCGCCTTTAAATGGCGTTATCAGAGCGCCAGCCACGACCTCTGGGACCGCGACAACCCGTCTCAGCCGTCGCTGGTGGATATCGACTATCAGGGCAGCCCGCAGCCGGCGGTGATCCTGCCGACCAAAACCGGCAACCTGTTTGTGCTCAACCGTCTGACCGGCCAGCCGATCTATCCGGTTAATCAGGTGAAGGTGTCGACCGAAGGGGGCGTCCCGGGCGAGAAGTTCGCTGCCACGCAGCCGGTCTCCAGCCTGAACTTTATTCCGCAGCCGCTGACGGAAAAGGCGATGTGGGGTATTTCGCCGTTCGACCAGATGAGCTGCCGTATCGGCTTCCGCGAGCTGCGCTATGACGGCAATCCGTGGACGCCGGCGACCGAGAAGGGCTCGCTTATTTTCCCGGGCAATTTCGGCGTGTTTAACTGGGGCTCGGTAGCGGTTGATCCTGAGCGTCAGCTGCTGATCGCCGCCCCGGTGCGTCTGGCCTATAAGTACAACCTGATCAAGCGTACGCCGGACACCGCCACCGAGCGTCTGTTTACTAAGGATGGTTCGCCTTACTGGAATGAAAACTTCCACGGCGATTACGCTATCCATATTCAGCAGTTCTCGTCAGAGCTGGGCATACCCTGTATTGCGCCGCCGTGGGGTCGTATGGTGGGCGTCGATCTGAAAACCGGCAAGACCGAATGGCTGCGCCGCGTCGGTACCACCAAAAACCTCAACACGGCGTTCCTGCCGGGCCGCTTCCCGATTGGCTTTCCGATGGGGATGGTGGCGCACGGCGGGCCGCTGGTAACGGCGGGCGATGTGGTGTTCCACGGTGCGACGGCGGATAATTTCTTCCGCGCCTATGACAGCACCACTGGCGCGCTGCTGTGGCAGACCGAGCTGAGTGCGGGCGCGCAGGCCACGCCGTCGACCTTTATGGGGAAAGATGGCAAGCAGTATGTGGTGATTGCCGCTGGTGGCCACGGGTCGCTCGGCACCAAAGGCGGCGACACCGTGGTGGCGTTCCGTCTGAAATAACGCCAGCCATGCGCCTCGCGCAAAAAGAAAGAAAAAAGCGCCCGATCGGGCGCTTTTTTTTGTCGTGCATAACGGCTGAGTCTGGATTTCGAGCGCGCTGGCTTAAAGAGGTAGCGCTCCCGCGGGCCAGCGCGGCGGCAGGGGTTATTTATCGTTGCCGAAACCCTGTTTTTTCAGTGCGCCCAGCACGTGCGGGAAATAGATGTTCTGATAATAGCCGCTGACGCTTTCGCTCCAGCTTTCGCCATCGGAACGGCCGATGTTCTGCCAGTGCTGCACCATCTCCTGATTGTAGGCGGCGATCTTCTCCTCCAGGCCCGCTGTGCGGTAGGCCTCTTCGTGACGGAAGGTCTCCAGCGGCAGACGCGGTTTCTGGTGCGACGGCTCATCGACATAGCCAATCACCACGCCCGCGACCGGGAAGGTATATTCCGGCAGCTCAAGCAGGCTAATCAGCGCCTCTGGGTCGCGGCGGATGCCGCCAATCGGCACGATGCCGAGGCCTTCCGCGCGCGCGGCAGCCATCACCGAGCCCAGCGCGATGCCCACATCGGTGGCGCCGGAAACGATGCTTTCAATACTCTGCTGCGCGATCTGCTCGCGGCCGATCGCTTCCATCGCCACGCGCGATTTATGCATATCCAGCACAAAAGTCAGAAATACCGGCCCTTTAGCGATCCACGGCTGGCCGCCGGCAATCTGCGAGATCGCCTGACGCTTCGCCGCATCGCGGGTTACCACCACAGAGACCTGCTGCGAGTTAACCGAGGTCGGCGCGCGGTAAGCGGTGCTGATAATGCGATCCAGAATCGCGTCATCAATCGGCTGCTCGGTAAAACTGCGTTCGCTTTTATGGCTGGTAAAAATATCAATTAGTGAATTCATGGATCCTCCAGATGTGGAGGCTAAGAGTAGCAGGTTCGGGCCAGGCGAGATTTAACCGCATTGGTCATTGCGGGCAACCGGCTGCGTTTCAGAGGATTAGCGGGCTAATCGGCAGTGAGCCAGCACACATTTCTGAATAAATGATAAAAGATAACAACTATGTAACAATATGAATACGCTGGCATTTTGGGCAAATCCCCAACAGGCCTCTGGCAGCCACACATAACCCGGTCGCGTCCGGCTGCGTATACCTGAAGCGGCAACTCTTAACCCACTGAGGTGACACATGAATAACTCCCTGGCGCTGCGCCAGTCGATTCTTCTGCTGGGCATGGCCTTTAGCGGTTCACTGCTGGCGCAGACCTTTGTCTACGTATCGGCGGCGGAGGATGGCAATATCGCGCGCTACGCCCTGAATGAACGGACCGGCGCGCTGAAGCACCTAGGCGATACGCCAGCGGGCGGCAAGGTGATGCCGATGGCAATCAGCCCCGATAAAAAGACGCTCTATGCTGCCGTGCGCAGCCAGCCGATGCGGCTGGCGAGCTGGTCTGTTAACGGTAAGAGCGGGGCGCTGACGCCGTCGTCAGCGTGCGTGGCGGCCGCAAGCTATCCCTATATCAGCCTGGACAGGCAAGGGCGCTTTTTGCTGGCGGCTTCCTACGATAGCGGCCTGGTGCATGTTTATCGTCTCGGCGCGGACGGGAAGCTGGCGGCGCCCTTCATATCGGAGGTAGAGACCGGTCACGCCGCGCATTCGGTCATTGTGGATGCGACTAATCGCTCAGCTTACGTCGGCGTGCTGGGCACCGATCGCGTTCTGCAGCTCGCGCTGCATCCGGATGGCCAGCTGACGCCGCTGGAGCCAGGTTTCGTCGCCACGGCGGAGAAAAGCGGGCCGCGTCACTCGGCGCTGTCGCCGGATAATCGCTTCCTTTATAACGTCGGCGAAATGAGCGGTGCCATCACGCAGTTCACCCGGCAGCCCGACGGCACGCTGACAAAGGTGGCAGACTATCCCAGCGCGGTTGCGGAGAAATATCAGCTGCAGCACGGCGTGGAGCGTACCGCCAGCTACAGCGACGCCACGCCGCGCATCTGGGCAGCTGATATCCACATTACGCCAGACGGGCACTTTCTCTACGTGACGGAGCGCACCAGCAGCACGGTAACCGGCTACCGCGTCAGCCCACAGGATGGAAAGCTGCAGCTCATCAACAGCTGGCGGGTTGAAAAACAGCCGCGCGGCATCGCCATTACGCCAGACGGGCGCTGGCTGATCGCCAGCGGCGAAAAGAGTGCGGTCATCGGCAGCTATGCCATTAAAGAGAGCGGCGAACTGCAACGGGTTGCCGAAGCGCCCGTTGGCAAGGATGCAAACTGGGTCGCTATTGCCAGCATCCAGTAATCCCGGCCCGCGCTTCGTTCAAAAAAACTGGCTAAGCGCAGCCAGTAATCACTGTTACAAAGTGACATGGTTGATTAAAATGTGAGCTAAAAGATGTTCTACACTTAAAAGTCAGTCAAAATATTTGATTGACGAGGCGGTGTCACTATGGGGGCGACAGCAAGTAGCCGCAGTCGCCGCCATAAACCGATCACTCATAAGAGGAGAACATTATGAAAGCAGTCGTTTACAACGGGCCTTTCGATGTTTCAGTAAAAGATGTTCCGGATGCCAGAATTGTTCGGCCAACCGACGTGCTTGTCCGTATCACCACCACCAACATCTGCGGTTCTGACCTGCATATGTACGAGGGGCGCACCAGCTTTGAACAGGGGCGCATATTTGGTCATGAAAATATGGGGCAGGTCATTGAGGTCGGCGGCGCCGTAGAGCGGATAAAAGTGGGTGATTATGTCTGCCTGCCGTTCAATGTTGGCTGCGGATTCTGTGAAAACTGCGAAAAAGGGTTAACCGGCTACTGCCTGACGGCCAACCCCGGAACGGCCGGCGCGGCCTATGGCTTTGCCGAAATGGGGCCGTGGGATGGCGGCCAGGCGGAATTACTGCGCGTTCCCTTTGCTGATTTTAACTGTCTGGTACTGCCGCCGGATGCGGTTGAAAAGGAGGAAGACTACGTCCTGCTGTCCGATATCTTTCCCACCGGCTGGCATGCCACCGAGCTGGCGGGGTTGCGACCAGGAGAAAGCGTCGCCATTTATGGTGCGGGTCCGGTCGGCTTGATGGCTGCGCATTCCGCCATCATTAAGGGTGCATCACAGGTGTTTGTGGTTGATACGCATCCCGATCGACTGGCGCTAGCGGAAAAAATCGGCGCAGTGGCCATCAATGGCGTTGGCGATGAGGCGGTAAATAAAATTCTTGAGTTAACTGACGGGCGCGGCACGGATTGCGGCTGCGAATGCGTAGGCTACCAGTGCTGTAATAAACATGGCCATGAGGATAACTCCGCCACCATGAACAGTCTGGTGGCATCAACCAAAGCGACGGGCGGCATTGGCGCGGTAGGCGTGTTTGTTCCGCAGGATCCCGGTGCGGCAAGCGAACTGGCTAAACAGGGCAAGATGCCTTTCGATTTTGGCAACTTCTGGTTTAAAGGTCAGTCGATTAAGACCGGTCAGTGCAACGTTAAGGCCTATAACCGTCAGCTTGCCAGACTTATCCATCAGGGCAAGGCGAATCCGGCGCAAATTATTTCGCACCGGCTGCAGCTGGCAGAAGCGCCCGAGGGGTATAAGCACTTTGACAACCGCGACGAGGGGTGGACCAAAGTGATTCTGAAACCCTGAATGCTGAACACCTGATAAAAGCCGCATTCAGGCTCGGTACCGAGGAAACGGAGACCGCTTGTCTGTGGCTTCATTCTGGTTCTCTGATTTGATGCGTGGCGCGCATAAGAAGCCGAAAGGAGAAGAGGGCGTAGAAAGAGAACGCCTTTAACGCCATAAGCGGTGCGTGTCAATTGAACCCACAGGCTAAATGGGTAATTATTTACCCGCATCTGTTATCAATGGAATCTGGATTAAACAGGGAATAGTTTATGCCAAACAGCACGGTTATTAAGTGGTTGCACCGCGCGCTCACTGCTTTACTTCTGTTGATTGTGGTGGGATATGCGACTATTCACTATTCGGATGTTTATCGTTATTACCTGGACACAAAGCAACAGGGTAATCCGCGGGAGCACCTTAAAAAGCGCACGCCTTTTATAGTTGCTGACACCGGCAGCGCCAGAATAACCGGCTATGGTTCGCACGTAAATGTGACGATAACAGGCCGAATTTATTCGTTTACTAATTCAGATCTCTTTTACGCCGGTAACGTAGCCATCCTGCCAGTTATCGACCTTAACGCAACTGGCGCGTACTAACACCGCCAGCCATGCCGTTGCGAAACTCTCCAGCATTCACTTCGATCCCAATACGCGTCCGCTCCGGGCGGATAATTACCGCTGGATGACGACGTTTCTGCGGCAGTTTTACGATCAGGGTAAAAAAGACCGGGCAAACAGCCTGACGCAGGTGCAGGCTGAACAGCGCGTTAAAGCATTTAGCGAATGTCCGACGGGACCTTTCAGACCAGAGGCGCAGACCAGCCACATAGTTTCGCAGGTTTACAGCGCTGACCGTCCGAAGGAACAGAGTCAGATATTGCTGGAGAGCGCCACCGCGACATACTGTATAGAAAGGTTCGAGTCAAAAGAGAAGAGGAGGGAGAATAAAGGCTCTTTGAGAGATCTCTGTTTGCTGCGGCTAATATCTCATTTAACATAATATACATTATGTGCACCCAAGTACCGGTAGCGGGAAACTGCCGTTTTGGGGCCGTAACTGCTCTGGTCATATCTTTGCGACTATCCCAGTTCTGCTCGCTCTATTTATCATCGGCAATCCGATCGGCGCGTTCAGTAGAATCGTTGATAGCCTGCCTGTCCTGCTTCTCCTGCCGCGAGTCATACACCAGTTCTTCAGTTCCATCATCGTGATGGCGGATAATCTGATAATCCGGTTCAGGATTCTGGCATTCAGCCTCGTAAGCAGCCCGGAACGCCGGATCTTGCAGAAGTTGTTGCCGTAACTCGTGATGCGTAATGAATCTTTTCATCATTCTCCCTTGTAATGACGCTGCTGCGCCGAATCAGCCATAACGCTGAGATGTTATCTGCAGAGTTTAACTTCCCGGCCAGCAACACAGGCTCTTACCTCGCCTCAGTTAACACGCCAGCGGATAACACTCTGTCCAGTTGTAGTTGCATCTCGCTAATATCAGCTCTCCAGTCACATCGCCGAAATTAATGCCCTGACGTTCAAAAAAGAACTGACGCAGGGTCACGGGTAAAAAAGTCGCGCTGTAGCGTAAAACGGTACTGTGCCAGAATGGTGCCGGCAATGAGCTGCCGGTGTGGCGCATCAGCAGCTCATTTTTCCATTGGGAATTCAGCACCTTCTCGCAGAATGACTGGCGCAAAGCTATTGCAGGACTCTCAGGAATGCCTGCAAGCAACAGCTGGCCAGGCAGCGCAACTAACCGAAGATGCCTGATAACAATTTTTTTTGCATGAAACTCACCCCAGATACGGGTCAATTGCTCTACTTTCGCTGGCAGTTGCTCGTGAGGATTATAAAGCGGCAGAGTCAGAGGTAAGAAAGTAAAATGAAAGCCGTGTGTTGGCAACGTATCGGCAAGCAGATCGTCTTTTGTAAGCTCTTTCAATTCACTCATAAGGCGTGAGACATCAGGGAACACAGGCGGCTTTATACCTGCTGCAAGAGAGAGTTTTACGGGATCGTAGTAGTTTCCCTCGCGGATGTCCCCGATTCCTGCATTTTTCGCCCAGGCTGCGATCGTGTTCTCGCTTGCAGAACGATACATGCTTTGCAGAGCTGTTGATTTCATAACAGACCTTTATTTGACCGCCGCCGTCATGCCGATAATAACGGGCGGCGGGCGCATTTCAACTTGCTTGCCGGCGGAGTGACTATTTAACCCCCTTCTCAGCCGGAAACCTCTCCGGCTGAGCCGCTAAAGCGCAACAGTACGCTGAAGATCTGAACGGGTATCAATATCCAGCAGACATCCCTTGTCCGATAACGCCACCGCCCGACATGGCGTGCTGTTAAGCACCCCACGCGCGCCGCTGTCGCCGGTCAGAGCTGCTAGCGCGGAATAAAACGCGCGCTGAAATCCCACCGGGTGCCCTGGCTTGCCTTCAACCTGCGCGCGAACCAGCGGTGCATGATGCAGCGCATCCGCCACGGCCAGCAGGCTTTCCACCGCGATAAACGGCATATCACCTAATGTAATCAGCCAGCCGTCGTAGTTCGCTGTGGCTTTTACCCCCGCCGCGATAGAGTCGCCGATACCCGCGCTGCGGCAGATAACCGCGCGGCCAGCAGGAATCAGCGTATGGATTGCCCTGTCTTCCGGCCGCGTCACCACGAAAACATCCAGTCCGGTAGCAACGGCATGGTCCAGCGTATGCTGTAAAACCGACCTGCCGTTGAGCGAGGCAAGCAGCTTATGCTCGCCGCCGCTCGCTTTAAAGCGGCGGCTAAAGCCGGCCGCCATCACCAGAATGGCGATTCTCATAGCAAACTTCCCTGCCCGCACACTTCTGCCAGCCTCGGCTGCGCCGCCGCTACGCAGCCGTTTTTGTAGCGCACAATGTCCGCCATTACCGACAGCGCGATCTCCGATGGCGTTTTACTGCCGATATCGAGCCCGACCGGCGCGTGAATGCGGCTGATCTGATCGGGTGCCAGGTCGCCATACTGGCCCAGCCGCTCTTTTCTTCTCAGGCTGTTCTTTTTCGATCCCATCGCGCCGATATAGAACGCAGGCAGATTTACCGCCTCCATCATGGTGAGATCGTCAATGCGCGGATCGTGGGTAAGCGACAGGATCGCCGTCCCGGCATGGCAGCCCTCCCGCTCCAGATAAACGGCGGGAAACTGCTTGATCAGCCTGACGTTTGGGTCCAGCGCCGAGGCCATATTCGCCAGCGCCTCGTCGCGGTGTTCGCAGACGATGGTTTCAAAGCCGAGCGCAACGGCAAAATTGGCGCAGAACACCGCGACGCTGGAAAGCCCGCCGATAACCAGCCTGGGTGCGGTCGAGAGCGTCAGCGTTATCGCCGCCCCGTCGCGGTAAGTCAGCGTGCTGCTGGTATAGGCGGCCGGCTCCAGCGCATAACAGGGATGCGGCAGAATAATTTTCTTTTTCACCGCCGTGGCGGCGACCAGCGCATCGTGCATTTGCTGCAAATAGGCGCGGCTCTCTGCGCCGGGCGGCAGCTTTTCCACCAGAATATCGAGCACGCCGCCGCACGGCAGCGCCCTGTCCGGCTCAAATCCGCCTTCACCGTAGCGCACCACCTGGCTGGCGGCCGGAAAAGCGTTGCGATCGATATGTTCAATAAAACTCTCTTCAACGCAGCCGCCTGACAGCGAGCCGCAGTGATGCCCCTCTTTGCGGATGATCATCATCGCGCCGGGCGGTCGCGGCGACGATCCGTAGGTTGAAAGCACCGTACAGAGCCATACCTCATGCGCGTCAACCCACTGCAATCCTGTGTTCAATACCTGCATATCAAGGTTGTGCATGACCTGATGTCTCCGGCAACGGTTAAAGCCAGGGCGCGTGCCCCGGCGGTAATTAAGTCGACAATATTGCTGGCGCACGTCATGTCGGTGACGAACGCGGCGGCTCGCCAGCACGACAAAGATAGTCGAGAAGATCAGCATCGCGCGTCCAGCAATAAAAACTAGTCCGTCTGGCGCGAATGTGACAGTAGCGCGACTGGCGCTTTCCCATCAGGCGTCCAGCTGCGCCTGAATCCACTGCAAAAAGTAACTGACGCGCGGGAACTGCGCATAGCCGCGCGGATAAACCAGGTGATGGGCGCTGACCGGCAGGCTCATGGCGTCATCAAATACCCTGACCAGTTTGCCGCTGCGAAGATAGTCGGCAGCCAGCAGTTCGCTTTCGAAAATCAGCCCGTGGCCGAGCATCGCTGCCTCAAGGCTCATATAGGAGCGATCGAAACGAAACAGCCACTCCTGAGTCGGCTGCGGCAATTGCTGCGTGGCGAACCACTGCGGCCACTGAATTAATGGCGATTCGGAAAGGATCAGCGCATGGTTATTTAATTCGTCCGGCGCACGCAGCGGATATTTATCCAGATAGTCGGGCGACGCCAGCACCGACATTTTTTCATGGCGAATAGTTTTTATTTCAAACGCCTTCCATTCCGGAAAGCCGTGGCGTACCGCAATATCGATATTATCGCGGCTGAAGGATAAGTTCTCATAGGAGCAGGAGAGCGAAACCTGTATGTCCGGGTGCGCTTCGCGAAACTGATGAATACGCGGCAGCAGCCATAACAGTCCAAAGCTGGGGGCGCAGTGAATGCGCAGCGCGCTGCGATCTTTCTCATTGCGCAGCCGCGCCGTAGCCTGCGTCAGGCTGAGGATCAGCGGACGAATCTCCGCCAAATAGCGCTCGCCCGCCAGGGTTAACGCTACCCCTTTTGCCGATCGGTGAAACAGAATCGAGCCCAGCTCCTTTTCCAGTTTTGCCAGCTGGTGGCTCGCCGCCGACGGCGTGATATTTAATTTTTCCGCCGCGCGAGCCACATTTTCTGACTGCGCCACTTCTTCAAAGACGCGCAGCGATTTTAATGAAGGAAGCTGGCTGACTGGTTTTTCCATAACTGTTTCCGCTCGCGATTTTGTGATTTATGTCCGTTTAAAAGATTAAAAAATGTTAACTGCATCAAACCAGCAATTTCATTCAGCATCAAATGAATTTTTTTGCATTGCCACTTTACGCGCTATTTCTGATGCTGAGGATGAACCCTGCCGGTAGCGATACCGAACCCTATAAAAAAAGAATCTGGAGCCAGTTATGTTGCTGAAAGAGAAAGTTGCGATTATTACGGGCGCCGCGTCTCAGCGCGGTATTGGACGCGCTACGGCCGCCTGCTTCGCTCACCATGGCGCGCGCGTGGTGGTGCTCGATCTTGATGAATCGGCAGCGCAGCGCACCGCGCTGGAGCTGGGATCCGGCCATCTGGGCCTTGCGGCCAACGTCACCGACGCCGAGGCGATTCAGCGTGCCGTCGCTGAGGTTATGAAGGAGTATGGCCGCATCGACGTGCTGGTGAATAACGCCGGCATTACGCAGCCGGTGAAAACGCTGGAGATCGGCCTCGAAGACTACAACCGTATTCTGGATGTCAACCTGCGCGGCACGCTGCTGATGTCGCAGGCGGTGATCCCTGCGATGCAGCGTCAGGGCGGCGGCAGCATCGTCTGTCTCTCGTCGGTATCGGCGCAGCGCGGCGGCGGCATTTTCGGCGGTCCTCACTACAGTGCCGCGAAGGCGGGCGTTCTGGGTCTGACCAAAGCGATGGCGCGCGAGTTCGGGCCGGATCAGATCCGCGTCAATGCCCTGACGCCCGGCCTGATCCAGACCGATATCACCGGCGGACTGCTGCACGACGAGCGCCGTCACGCCATTATCGATTCGATCCCCCTCGGGCGTCTTGGCGCAGCTGACGACGTGGCGCACGCGGCGCTGTTTCTCGCCAGCGATCTCTCCAGCTACCTTACCGGCGTCACCTTAGACGTGAACGGCGGCATGCTGATCCACTGATCGTCCCCCTTTTCTCCAGCAGCCTGGCTGCTGGTTCACTCCCGGAGTGATAATCATGACAACGCTGAATATCGGTGCGGCGGTCGCTGCGCGCGACGGCGCCTATCGCAAAATCGCCTGGCGCCTGATGCCGTTCTTAATGTTGTGTTACCTCTGCGCCTATCTGGATCGCGTCAACGTCGGCTTCGCCAAGCTGCAAATGATGGACGATCTCTCACTGAGCGAAACGGTCTACGGCCTCGGCGCCGGGATCTTTTTTCTTGGTTACTTTCTCTTTGAGGTACCCAGCAATCTGATCCTGCATCGCGTCGGTGCGCGCCGTTGGATCGCCCGCATTATGATCACCTGGGGCCTGATCTCCGGCGCCTTCGCCTTTGTCGAGACCGCCTGGCAGTTCTATCTGCTGCGATTCCTGCTTGGCGTTGCCGAAGCCGGACTGGCGCCCGGGCTGCTGCTCTATCTCACCTACTGGTTTCCCGCCCATCGTCGGGCGCGCATGACGGTGCTCTGGTTCGTCGCCATTCCGCTCTCCGGCATGATCGGCGGCCCGCTATCCGGCTGGATTATGGAAACTTTCGCCGGATCGCACGGCTGGGCCGGCTGGCAGTGGATGTTCATGCTGGAGGCGATCCCCACCATCCTGATGGGGTTTGTAGTGCTGCTGGTGCTGAAGGATCGCGTCGAGCAGGCGAGCTGGCTCGATGAAGGCGAAAAAAGCATGGTACGCGCCGAACTGGATGAGGATAACCAGCAAAAGTCGCATCACGGCACTATTAAAGAGTTTGTGGCGGACAAACGCCTCTGGACGCTGGCGGCGATCTACTTTTGCGTGGTGATGGGTCAATACGCCCTGACCTTCTGGCTGCCGACGCTGGTAAGAAATGCCGGCATCCGCGAGCCGCTGCATATCGGCCTGCTCACCAGTCTGCCCTATCTGTGCGCCATCGTGTTTATGCTGATGGCGGGCCGCAGCAGCGATCGCCATCGCGAACGGCGCTGGCATCTTATCGTGCCGATGGTGCTCGGCATGGCGGGCCTGACGATGGCGACCTTGCTGGGCCACAGCGTCACGCTGTCGCTGTTCTTCCTCTGCCTGGCGGCGGCGGGCATTCTTTCCGCCTCGTCGCTGTTCTGGATGCTGCCGACCAATCTGCTGGGCGGCGTCTCTGCCGCTGCGGGCATCGCGGCGGTGAACTGCCTCGCCAATCTCGCCGGATTCTTTTCGCCCTGGCTTATCGGATCGATTACCACGCTTACCGGTTCGCCCGCGTCGGGCATGTACTTTATCGCTGCGGTTCTGCTGCTCGGCGCGCTCTGCGTGCTGCGTATTCGGGCAGCGGACGTTAATCGTTAATCAGGAGGTTCTATGCATACTCTTACTTCGTCGGCGCCGCTGACCCTGCGGCAGCGCGCCGCGCGCATTCGTCGCCATGCGTTGCTGATGGGCCAGGTTCAGGGCCAGGGCTATATCGGTCAGGCGCTGGGTGCCGCCGATCTGCTCGCCGTAAGCTATTTCCATGCGCTGAACTATCGCGCCGAGGATCCCGAATGGGAAGGCCGCGATCGTTTCTATCTCTCTATCGGCCACTACGCTATCGCCCTCTATGCGGCGCTACTGGAAGCGGGCGTGATCCCCGAGGCGGAACGCGAAACCTACGGCAGCGACGAGAGCCGTCTGCCGATGTCGGGCATGGCGGCCTATACCCCCGGTATGGAGATCACCGGCGGCTCGCTCGGCCACGGACTGGGCATTGCGGTTGGTGCCTGCCTGGGGCTGAAGCGTAAGGGCTCGACCTCGCGGGTCTATAACCTGCTTTCCGACGGGGAACTGAATGAGGGCTCGACCTGGGAGGCCGCCATGTCGGCGTCGCACTGGCAGCTTAATAATCTGATCGCGATTATCGACGTCAACAACCAGCAGGCGGATGGCCACAGCAGCGAGATTCTGGCGTTCGAGCCTGTCGTCGAGCGCTGGCAGGCTTTCGGCTGGTATGCGCAGCGGGTGGACGGCAACGATATCGATGCGCTGGTTGCCGCCTTTGACGCCGCGCGCAACTGGCCGCAAGCGCAGCCGCGCGTAATTATTTGTGATACCCGAATGGGCAAAGGCGTGCCTTTTCTGGAAACCCGGGAGAAAACCCACTTTATCCGCGTCGATGCCGATGAGTGGGATAAAGCCCTTACTGCGCTGGAACAGGGAGAATAAGATGAGCACTTCAACGTTAAAAAAACGCCTGACGACCTCGGCGATGATCGCCTCGATTGCCGCCGAGGGCCAGCCAACGGAAGCCGCGCCCTTTGGCCATGCGCTGGTCGAACTGGCGCGTCAGCGTCAGGATATCGTCGGCTTAACCGCCGATCTGAGCAAATATACCGATTTGCACCTTTTTGCCGACGCCTTCCCCGACCGTTTCTTTCAGATGGGGATGGCGGAGCAGCTGCTGATGAGCGCCGCCGCCGGCATGGCGCGCGAAGGCTTTACCCCCTTTGTCACCACCTACGCGGTGTTCGCCTCGCGCCGCGCCTATGACTTTATCTGCATGGCGATCGCCGAAGAGAATCTGAACGTGAAAATCGCCTGCGCCCTGCCCGGTCTCACCACCGGCTACGGTCCAAGCCATCAGGCGACCGAAGATCTGGCGATATTTCGCGGTATGCCCAACCTGACGATTATCGATCCCTGCGATGCGCGGGAAATCAGCCAGGTAGTGCCCGCCATCGTCGATCATAAGGGGCCGGTCTATATGCGCCTGCTGCGCGGCAAGGTGCCGCTGGTGCTGGATAAGTATGACTATCGCTATCAGCACGGCAAAGCGCAGCGGCTGCGCTCAGGCAAACATGCGGTGATTATCAGCAGCGGCTTAATGACGATGCGCGCGCTGGAGGCGGCTGAACAGCTGGAAAGCCGCGGCATTGAGGTCGCTGTGGTGCACTCTCCGGTGATCAAGCCGCTGGACGAGGCGACGATACTGCGCGAGGCCGGCGAAGCGGTCAGCGCGGGACGGCTGGTCATTACGGCGGAAAACCACTCGATTACCGGCGGCCTGGGCGAAGCCATCGCGGCGACGCTGCTGCGCCACGGCGTGACGCCCCGTTTCCGGCAAATCGCCCTGCCCGATGCCTTCCTCGACGCGGGCGCGCTGCCAACGCTACACGATCGCTATGGCATCTCGACTCAGGCAATGGTGACGCAGATTACGGCGTGGCTGGAGCATGGCGTCTGACAGGCGGCAACTATCCGGAAGCCTTGCGCTTCCGGACGGTTAAGCCAGCTGCCCTTTTATCTGTAAGACAAGATGTATCTGCACAGGAGGTTATGATGATTTATACCTATATGGCCAATGTATGCTGTAACTAATATAAAGTGATGATCTAACTCTCTACACTCGCTCTTGCATCTGGATCTATCGCCGCCGCAGAGGCTGCTGCGGATGTATGGTTTTTTGCTGCCTGACGCGCAGAGTTGAACACCGGAGTTGCGTTTCCTCTCCCACAACGCGATGCTGCCCGCTCTTAATTCCACCAGGAGGAGCGAAGATGGACAATCCCCTCTGCCGCGCGTTACAGATCGCTTTTCCTTTGATTCAGGCGCCGATGGCGGGCGTCTCTACCCCCGAACTGGCGGCCGCCGTGAGTAATGCGGGCGCGCTCGGCTCTATCAGCGTGGGTGCCTCTACCCCGGTGCAGGCCAGCGCTATGCTGAGCCGCCTGCGGCAGCTTACCGCCGCCCCGGTCAACGTAAACCTCTTCTGTCACGCCCCACCGCAGCGCGATGCCGAACGCGAACGCGCCTGGCTGGCGCGCTTTGCGCCGCTGTTTGCGCAGTATGACGTCCCGCCGCCCGCGACGCTGACCGAGATCTACCCCACGTTCAACGCCGACTCCCCGCTGCTTGAGCTGCTGATCGATGCCGCGCCCGCCGCGGTCAGTTTTCACTTCGGCCTGCCGGAAAAAGCGGTTATTGAGCGGCTGAAAAAGCAAGGCATTGTAACCCTGGCAAGCGCCACCTCGGTCGATGAAGCGCGCCAGGTCGCTGACGCCGGTATCGATTTCGTGGTGGCGCAAGGTTTTGAGGCGGGCGGCCATCGCGGCATTTTCGATCCAGAACAGGCGGATGCGCAGATGAGCACCCGGACGCTGCTGCAGGCGATACTCAAGGCGTGCGACCTGCCCGTTATCGCTGCAGGCGGCATTATGGACGGCAGCGATATCGCCGCAATGATGAGGCTGGGAGCCGCAGGGGTACAGCTGGGCACGGCGTTTGTGCTCTGCCCTGAGTCAGCCGCGAATGCTGCCTGGCGCGCGGCGCTGAAAAACGACGCGGCCGCCGGAACCGAAATGACCGCCGCGATCTCCGGTCGTCCGGCGCGCTGCCTCAGCAACGCCTTTTGCCGTGCGACGCGCGACCTGCCGCCAGCGGCGATCCCTGCCTATCCCCTGACCTACTCCCTTGGCAAAGCGCTGGCCGCCGCCGCGACGTCGCAGGGCGAGCACGGCTTTGACGCGCAGTGGGCGGGCCAGGGCGTTATGCGGGCGCGGGAAATGGCGGCAGCGGAGCTGGTTAACACGCTGATCGCGGAGTACCGCGCAGCGCAGCAGGCCTGATAGCAGGGCTGCATCAGCAGCGACAGCCCGCCGGGTATCTTGCCGTCAGCGCTCAGCTGACCCATTCCCGCGCGGGTAAACCAGCCGGTGGCCATTACCTTATCCTGGTCTGCTGCCATATCAACAACGTCCAGATCGGTGGCGACATGGGTTATAAAAAGCGGGTCGCTGCTGACACAGGAGGCGTTGTAGCGGATAAGGTGAACCAGACTCCCTCAGTGCCCTACCGTTTTAGAAAAAAGATTCACTACCAGCACCCCGGCGATAATCAGCGCGAGGCCTATAATCGCGGGCAGATCGAGCTTTTGCTTAAACACCACCCAGCCGACGACGGAAATCAGCACGATGCCGACGCCCGACCAGATCGCATAGGCAATGCCGGTGGGCATGGTGCGCAGCACCAGCGCCAGGAAATAGAATGCGATGCTATAGCCAACAAGCGACACCACGACAGGCCAGAGCCGGGTAAAGGATTCCGAAGTCTTAAGGCTGCTGGTTGCAATCACTTCCGCCACGATGGCGATAAACAGATAAAGGTAAGTCATAACATCCCTAAAAAGAGGCGGAACTTGTCCGCCAGTAGCCCGGTTCAGGCAGCAGAAAAGCCCTATTTTAGGTGATGGCCCACAGGAAAGGGAAACGGCGGCAGGATGGTTTGATCGCGATCTATAAACGGCAAACCTGCTGATTTGCCGTTTATGGCGTTATCTGCACTGGCTGGCGCAGTTCTGCACGCAAATCTGCGTCTGGCTGCTGCAGGAGCCGTTGCCGCGCGTATTGCAGTGGGATCGCTCCACGTAGCAGTTCTGCTGACAGCTGGCAAGGTCGCACTTCGCCGCCACAGGCGTCAGCTGGGGCACAGGTGCCCGGCCGCTAAACAGCGTCGACGAGGCCGTCGGCTGAGCGATGGCACTCTGCCCCAGCAGTAAGGCGGTGAGCAGCAGTATGATGTAACGACTTTTCATTTTTACTCTCCCTGGGTTCGACACCGGCTAAGTATGGCTGGTGAACAGACAAACGTCTGCGCCGCGCGCGGAAAAGCGCCAGGCGGTCACACTTCCGCCTCCTGCCTGAAACGAAAGATTCAGGCAAACTACAAAGCACCAAAAAGAGGCATTTATTCTCTCCTTATGCCTGCTGCTGGCGCGTCCCTGCCCCTCTGCTGTCAGTAAAAGCCCGCCAGACGGGGGCTGCCGGGTTGGTACAAAAGTTGCAGCTTCAGGTTATCGACAAGGAGATATCTATGAAAGCGATTGTAATTGGCGGCGGCATCGGCGGCATGAGCGCGGCGCTCGCGCTGGAGAAGGCGGGCATTGAAACAGAAGTTTTTGAAGCGGTAAAAGAGATGAAGCCGGTAGGCGCCGCCATCTCTGTCTGGCCGAACGGCGTTAAATGCCTTAACGCGCTGGGGCTGAAAGCGCAGCTGCGCGCCCTGAGCGGCAATATGGCCTTTATGGCCTATCAGGATTTCGCCAGCGGCGCGACCCTGACGCGTTTCAGTATGGAACCGCTGGTGCGCCAGGTAGGAGAATATCCCTCTCCGGTGGCGCGCGCTGAACTGCAGGCGATGCTGATCGACAGCTACGGGCGCGAACGCGTCAGCTTCGGCAAGCGCGTGGCGCAGGTTGAACAGCATGAGCACGGCGTCACCGCCCTGTTCGAAGATGGCACCACCGCGCAGGGGGATCTGCTGATCGCCGCCGACGGTGCGCATTCGGTTATTCGGCAGAGCGTGCTGGGGGAAAAGGTCGAGCGCCGCTACGCCGGCTACGTCAACTGGAACGGGCTGGTGGAGATCGATGCCGCGCTGGCGCCCGCCGATCAGTGGACCACCTTCGTCGGCGAAGGCAAACGCGTCTCGCTGATGCCGGTGAGCGGCAACCGCTTCTACTTCTTTTTTGACGTGCCATTGCCGAAAGGCCTGGCGGAAGATCGCAGCACGGTCAAAGCGGATCTGCGCCGCTACTTCCAGGGCTGGGCGCAGCCGGTGCAGCGGCTTATCGACGCCATCGATCCGGCGACCACCAACCGCGTCGAGATCCACGATATCGATCCCTTTAGCCGTTTTGTCAGCGGTCGCGTCGCGCTGCTGGGCGATGCGGCGCACAGCACCACGCCGGATATTGGCCAGGGCGGCTGCGCGGCGATGGAGGATGCGCTGGTGCTGGCGACCTCTCTCGCCGCCCACTCGCTGGGCATTGAGGATGCGCTGCGGCGCTATGAGGCGCGCCGGGTGAGCCGTACCCGCGATCTGGTGCTGAAAGCGCGCAAGCGCTGCGACGTGACCCACGGCAAAGATCCCGCGGCGACGGCGGCCTGGTATCAGGAGCTGCGTCAGGAGACCGGCGAGCGCGTGCTGGCCGGCATGTGCGAGACCATTGAGGGCGGTCCGCTGGGATAAAAAAAAGCGGGCGTTGCGCCCGCTTAATATTAGTCGGCCAGGCCGCGATTTTTCAGCATCGGCTCCAGCTGCGGCTCGCCGCCGCGCCACTTCTCATAGAGCTGTTTCAGATCGCTACTGTTGCCGCGCGACAGGATCATCTGGCGGAAGCGGTCGCCGTTCTCGCGCGACAGGCCGCCATTCTCCACAAACCACTGATAGCCGTCGTCCGCCAGCATCTGCGTCCAGATATAGGCATAATAGCCCGCCGCGTAGCCGCCGCCCCAGATATGCTGGAAATAGCTGGATCGATAGCGCGGCGGAACGGCCTTCAGCGCCAGACCGTCGCTCTGTAGCGCCTGCTGCTCAAACCCCTCCACCGACTGCGGCGTCTCGCCGGTGCCGATGCTGTGCCAGTGCAGATCCAGCAGCGCAGCGGCCAGCAGCTCGCTCATGTCATAGCCCTTGTTAAAGCGGCTGGCGCGCACGATTTTCTGGTGCAGCGCTTCCGGCATCGCCTGACCGCTCTGGTAGTGGCGCGCATAGTTGAGGAACACCAGCGGCTCGCTCGCCCAGTGTTCGTTGAACTGCGAAGGAAACTCGACAAAGTCGCGCGGCGTGGCGGTGCCGGAGAGGCTCGGATAGCGCTGGGTGGCGAACAGCCCGTGCAGCGTATGGCCGAACTCATGGAACAGCGTAATCACCTCATCCCAGCTGAGCAGCGCCGGTTCGCCTTCCGGCGGTCGGGTATAGTTGCAGACGTTGTAGATCACCGGACGCGTCGCCAGCAGCCGCGACTGGTTAACGAGGTTGCTCATCCACGCCCCGCCGCCTTTATTGTCGCGCTTGAAGTAGTCGGTATAGAACAGCGCCAGCGGCGAGTCGTCGACATCAAAGATCTCATAGACGCGCACGTCAGGATGGTAGACCGGCAGATCGTGACGCTCGGTGACGCGAATGCCGTAAAGCTGATTCGCCGCCCAGAAAACCCCTTTCTCCAGCACGTTGTTGAGTTCGAAATAGGGGCGGATCTCGCTTTCGTCGAGATCGTACTGCGCTTTACGCACCTGCTCGGCGTAGAAGCTCCAGTCCCAGGCGGCCAGGGTAAAGTCGCCCTGCTGGCGATCGATGGTCTGCTGGATGGCGGCCGCTTCGCGTTCGGCACGTGCCCGCGCCGCCGGAACGATATGGCGCATAAAGGCGAACGCCGCATCGGGGGTTTTCGCCATCTGATCCTGCAGCTGCCATTCGGCGAAGCTGGCGAAGCCGAGCAGCTGCGCCTGCTGCGCGCGCACCTGTGCCAGCTCCAGCACCAGCGCCCGGGTATCGTTCTCGTCGCCCTTTTCGCTGCGGCTGACCGAGGCGTCGAACAGCGCCTGACGCGTCGCGCGCGTGCGCAACAGTTGCAGAGCCGGCTGCTGGGTGGTGTTCTGCAGCACCAGCAGCCAGGCGTTTTCCAGCCCGCGCGCCTGTGCCGCCGCCTGCGCTACCGCCAGATCCGCCGGACTCAGCCCCGCCAGCGCCTCGGCGTTCTGCACCACCAGCCCGCCCGCTTTGGTGGCGGCCAGCAGCTTATTGGTAAAGCGCGTGCTGAGGCGCGCCGCCTGCTGATTAAGCGCCTTAAGCTTCTCTTTGGCCTCCTCCTCCAGACTGGCACCTGACAGCTGAAAGTGCTGCCAGGTCACCTCCACCAGCCGCAGCGATTCAGGATCGAGTTCCAGCGTCTCACGCTGCTGGTAGACGGCGTCAAGACGGGCAAAGAGCGCGCCGTTCAGGACGATCTCGTCGTTAAGCGCGGTCAGCTGCGGCGCGATCTCTTCATCCACCTGCTGCAGGTAATCGCTGGTATTGGCCGAGGTCATGGCGCTAAAAACCAGATTAACGCGTTCGAGCAGCTGTCCGCTGCGCTCCAGCGCCTCGAAGGTGTTGGCAAAGGTGGGCGCATCGGGATTATGCGCAATCGCCTGCACCTCCTTGCGCTTCTCTTCAATACCCGCCTGCAGCGCGGGCAGAAAGTCCTCTTCCTGAATCTGGTCAAACGGCGGTGCCTGCCAGGGCAGCGTGCTTACCTGAAAAAACGGATTTTGTCTGACGTTCATGCCTCGCTCCTGATTACCGTGCAAAGGTTTATCCTGGCAGGTTGCCGCGCCCGCAACAACTCAGCGCTGCGTTTCCGCCTCGTCGCGCCGCCATACCGGGCGTCCGTTAACCCAGGTCTCGGCGATATTGCGATCGTCGCCCAGCGTCATCAGTACGAACAGCCGCTCCCAGATATCCTTACTGTTGCCGATGCGCAGCCGCTGAAGCGGCGAAACCGCCGGGTCCAGCACCACGAAGTCCGCCTCTTTGCCGGGCGCGAAGTTGCCGATATGGTGATGCAGATCGAGGGCGTGCGCGCCGCCGAGGGTGGCGTGGTAGAACGCCTCCGCCGCGCTGAGCCGATACTGCTGCAGCTGGCCGACCTTATAGGCTTCCCCCAGCGTCTGCAGCATATTAAAGGTGGTGCCCGCCCCGACGTCGGTGCCGATGCCGATCCTGACCCCCTGCTGCCAGCTGCGCTTCAGGTTGAACAGCCCGCTGCCGAGGAACAGGTTCGAGGTCGGGCAGAAGGCGATGGCGGAATCGGTATGATGCAGACACTGCCACTCGTGATCCTCCAGATGCAGGCAGTGCGCGAACAGGCTGCGTCGTCCGGTAAGCTGGTGCCGATGATAAACGTCAAGATAGCCGTCGTGCTGCGGAAACAGCGACTTCACCCAGGCAACCTCCTGCGGGTTTTCGCTCAGGTGGGTATGCAGCCAGACGTCGGGATACTCTTGCCGCAGCTGCCGCACCTTCTCCAGCAGCGCCGGCGTCGAGGTGGGGGCGAAGCGCGGCGTCAGCGCATAGCTGAGTCGACCGCGCCCGTGCCAGCGCTCAATCAGCGCCCGCGTGTCGGCATAGCTCTGCTCCGGCGTTTCCAGCAGGGCTTCCGGCGCATGGCGATCCATCATTACCTTGCCGGCAATCAGCCGCATCTCTATCGCTTCGGCAGCGCTGAACAGCGCCTCGACCGACTGGGGATGCACGGTGCCGAATACCAGCGCGCTGGTGGTGCCGTTCGCCAGCAGCTGCTGCAGGAAAAAGGCGGACATGGCGGCGGCGTGGTCGGCGCAGTGGTACTGACTTTCCACCGGGAAGGTATAGTGGCTGAGCCACTGCAGCAGCTGCTCGCCAAAGGCACCAATCATCTCGGTCTGCGGATAGTGGATATGGGTGTCGACAAAGCCCGGCACGATCAGCCGGCCGCGCAGATCAATAAGATCGGCTGGCGCATGGGACAGCGTTTCCCAGCGATGCAGTCCGACAATACGCCCTGCCTCCAGCAGCAGCACGCCATCGTCGATATAGCGCGCCTGCGAGGCGATCGCATCGGGCTGATGCGCGACATCGGTAAAGTCAAAAAAGCTGGCGCGAATGGCCGTGAGGGGTGATGACATACTCTTTCCTTAATTCCGCGCCCGGGCGCGGTTTGCCGTCGGTCAATAAGCGATAAATTGCAACCTGCATGCCAGAACAAGACGATTAATCAGGATGTTATGTGAAAAAGGCATTTTTGCCGCGGCGGTAAAAACGATATCGTGTGCGCAACCGGTTGCCTCTCTGGCGGCTAAGGAAGGCTAAAAAAAGCCTGCATGGGCTCTGCCCGACGGTGGTGCAGCGCGCGCCACCATAGCGCAGCGCCTCCCCTGAAAACGACCCTGACCGCCCGCGCGCGCATTTGCCGCGCAGCGGCGCTGCCGAAGTGGTATGGTGAAAACAGGTCAACCTGAAAACGTATAAGGAACAGTGAGATGATTATTTTTGTTACCGGCGCGACGGCCGGTTTTGGTCAAAGTATCACCCGCCGGTTCATTGCAGCTGGCCACAAAGTGATTGCCAGCGGCCGCCGCGCTGAGCGCCTGCAGGCGCTGAAAGAGGAGCTGGGCGAGAACCTTTATCCCCTGCAGCTCGACGTGCGCAACCGCGCCGCCATCGAAGAGGCGGTCGCCTCGCTGCCCGCCGGGTGGCGCAACATCGACGTGCTGGTCAATAACGCCGGCCTGGCGCTCGGCATCGAGCCGGCGCATCGCGCCAGCGTCGAAGACTGGGAAAATATGATCGACACCAACACCAAAGGCCTGGTCTTTATGACCCGCGCCCTGCTGCCGGATATGGTGGAGCGCAACGTCGGCCATATTATCAATATCGGCTCTGTCGCCGGCAGCTGGCCCTACGCGGGCGGCAACGTCTACGGCGCGACCAAAGCCTTTGTGCGTCAGTTCAGCCTTAACCTGCGCACCGATCTGCACGGCACCGCGCTGCGCGTCACCGATATCGAACCCGGCCTGGTTGGCGGCACGGAGTTCTCTAACGTGCGCTTCAAAGGCGACGATGAGAAAGCGGATAAGGTCTACGAAGGCGCAACGGCGCTGACGGCGGAAGATGTGACCGAGGCGGTTTACTGGGTCGCCACGCTGCCGAAGCACGTCAATATCAATACCCTTGAGATGATGCCGGTAAGCCAGACGCAGGCCGGCCTGAAAGTACACAAGCCCTGACGCCGCCCGAGGCCAGCCTGCCGCTGGCCTCCTCCGCTCAGGCGCGTCCCCAGCCCGCCACAATGATCAGCATGCCGCAAAACGCCACCAGCGCCCCGCTCCAGTCCCACGCGCTCAGCTTCACGCCATCCACCACGCGCAGCCAGAGCAGCGCGGTCAGCACATAGACGCCGCCGTAGGCCGCATAGACACGCCCGCTCGCCGCAGGATGCAGCGTGAGCAGCCAGACAAAGGCCATCAGACTCAGCGCAGCAGGCAGCAACAGCCAGGCGGAGCCGCCTTTTTTCAGCCACAGCCAGGGTAAAAAGCAGCCGACTATCTCCGCGATGGCGGTAAGAAAAAAGAGCAGCGCGGTTTTGATCAGCATGGAACCCTCTCGGAAAGTTAAACAGAGCGCCCACTACTGGTGAGCAAATAAAGCGCGATGATATACTAAGCCCGGCCTGCCGCAACCCGGAACCATCCCTGCGCGCCAGGCGTTAACCGAAGGAAAAGATGATGAACAAATTGTTTCCGACCCTGCTCGCCGTGCTGCTGGCCGGCAGCGCGATGCTGACCGCTGCGCCGGCCAGCGCCAACACCAGCCGCCTGATTATTGAAGATGGCAACAACGCCGCCAGTAATGAAGCCGCGCGTCAGAGCAAAGAGCAATGGAATGACACCCGGCAGTTGCGCAATAAGGTAAACAGCCGCGTAGAGAAAGAGTTCGATAAAGCGGACCGCGCCTTTGATACCCGCGACGCCTGCGAAAAGAGCTATAACATCAACGCCTACTGGGAAGCCAATACCCTGCGCTGTCTCGATCGCCGCACCGGCCGACCGGTCACGCCCTGATTTTTTTCGCGGACTGCTATAGTCAGTAAGGTTCACTACGCAAAAGGAGAAGATGATGAAGAAACAGACCGGAATGTTAATCGCAACTTTACTGGCGCTGCCGATGCTGGCGCACGCCTCCTGCGAGTCCGTTAAAGCGGACATCAGCCAGAAAATTATTCAGAACGGCGTCCCGGAATCGGGTTTTTCGCTGGATATCGTGCCTAACGATCAGGTCGACCAGGCGGGCGGTCAGGTGGTGGGCCATTGCGAAAACGACACGCAGAAAATTGTTTATAAGCGCGTGGGCCGCGGCGACGAAGGGAGCGTGCCTGACAGAGCAGGCAGCTCGCAGGACGCGCCTGCGCAGTAATCTTAATCCGCTGACAACGCGGCGCGGATAAAGGCCATCTTATCCGCGTCGGCATTCAGTAAGGGCGACGCCGTCGCCCTTTTCTATTCTGCCTGTTCCGGCCGCTGCCGCGGCATCATCCAGGCGACCCCCAGCGCTAACAGCGCAATCATCAGCGCCACCACAAACACCCAGTGCAGCGAGGCGGCGATCGCCTGCACCATATGGTGCAGCCTCTCGCTGGAGAGCGCGTCGCGCGTTGGCGCAGACATAACCTGCTGCACCGGATCCTCGGCGTGCGGCAGCCGCTGCGCCAGATTAAGGTTCAGCACGGCACCCATCAGGGCGGTGCCGACAGCGGACCCCATCATGCGGCTGAACATAATCGACGCGGTGCAGATGCCGCGAATATCGTAGTGCGCATGGTTCTGCACCGACACCAGAAAGGTGGTGCTGGTCATGCCCATGCCGGTGCCGATGACAAAGGCGGTCGCCCCCGCCTGCCAGACGGGGCTCTCCGCGCGCAGCAGCAGCAGCAAGGCGCTGCCCGCCACCAGCAGCAGCGCGCCGAGCTGGGCGGTGAAGCGGTATGAGGTGCGCAGCATCAGCCGCCCGCTCAGCGTGCTGGCCAGCGGCCAGCCGATCGACATCATTGCCAGAGCGCTGCCCGCCTGCAGCGGCGTGCCGCCGGTGATGCCCTGGATCCAGGTAGGCAAAAAGGCGCTGATCCCCATCATCGCTGCGCCGATAATCAGGTTGCCGGCGTTACCGGCGATAATCAAACGGCTGCGCCAGATCTCCAGCGGAAACAGCGGTGCATCGGCGCGCTGCTCATGCTTTTTCAGCTGCCAGCCGGCGAACAGCGCCAGCAGCAGAAAGGCGAGTAGCCAGTAGCCGAGCCACTCCGCCTGCAGCAGCGCCATCAGCAGCGCGCTGACGCAGATCGTCAGCCAGAGGCTGCCCGTTACGTTCAGCGGCTGCGGCTTCTCATCGGCGCAGTGCGCAGGCAGGAAGCGCGCCAGCATCGCCATGCTGATAAGCCCTATCGGCAGATTAACCCAGAAGATCAGTGACCAGCTAAAGTGCTGTACCAGCCAGGCCCCGGTAAGCGGACCGACGATTGCCGCCACGCCCCAGACGCTGGAGAGCCAGCCCTGAACGCTGGCGCGTTCGCGCGGCGAGTAGATATCGGCGACGATGGTAGAGCTGAGCGGCATAATCGCCCCTGCGCCCAGCCCCTGAAAGGCGCGAAACAGGATCAGCCACAGCATGCTGTGGGCGAAGCCGCAGAGCACCGAGCCGAGCAGAAACAGCGAGGTGCCGATAAAAAACATTTTGCGCCGTCCCCACATATCCGCCAGCCGGCCGTAAAGCGGCACGCTCACCGCCTGCGTCAGCAGATAGACAGAGAAAACCCAGCCAAACTGTGAAAACCCGCCCAGCTCGGCAATGATGGTCGGCATCGCCGTGGCGACGATGGTCACCTCGATGGCGGCCATAAACATCGCCAGCATACAGGCGAAGAGGATCCAGCCGCGGTGGCTGACCTGCAGGTGTGCGCTTTCAGTCATACATCTCCCTTTTGTTATCCAGCAAGGCTAGCCTAAATTTGCGTCGCCGGTGTGCCTGACGTGCGCCGCTGATGTGACGGTGTCACGTTAGCGAGCCGTAAAGAGATAATTTCCTGCCGAAACCAGATACCATGCGGCTCTGGCCGCTATTCTGTCTATTTCTATCTGTCTGATTTTTCCGATAAAAACTGGCTTCACCCGTTTCATGCTGCTATAGGCTTAAAGGCTTTTTAACAAAACCTGAAAATTAGCGGTCAGTGCATTGCTGGCCCGCACAACAACCAACAGGGGAATTGATGATGCAACATGGTTCACTGGTCAGACGTGCCGGACTCGGGCTGCTGGCTATTGTGGGGGTGCTGGCGCTGCTGGTCTGGGGTATCGGTATCGATACGCTGCGCGCGCGGCGCGTCGACCTGATTTACCTGGGCCAGCAGCATCTCTATCTGGTCTTCTGGTCGATGCTGTTTGCGCTGCTGGTCGGCATTCCCAGCGGCATTCTGCTGAGCCGCCCTTTTGCGCGCCGCTGGGCCGAATATGCGATGCAGGTTTTCAACGTCGGCAATACCCTGCCGCCGCTGGCGGTGCTGGCGCTGGCGATGGTGGTGCTGGGCATCGGCGAAAAACCGGCGCTCTTCGCCCTGTTCCTCGCCTCGCTGCTGCCGATTGTGCGCAACACCTTTTCCGGCCTGAGCGCGGTGCCGCCCTCTCTGATTGAAGCCGCAAACGGCATTGGGATGACCAAATTCCAGCGCCTGCGCCAGGTGGAGCTGCCCAACGCCTACCCGGTCATGCTGGCGGGCATCCGCATCGCCACCGCCATTAACGTCGGGACCGCGCCGCTGGCGTTTCTTATCGGCGCCAGCAGCTACGGCGAACTGATTTTCCCCGGCATCTATCTTAACGACTTTCCTACGCTGATCCTCGGCGCGGTCGCCACGGCACTGTTCGCGCTGCTGCTCGATATGCTGCTGGCGGCGCTGGGTCGCTTTCTCAGCCCACATGCGGCTTAACAGGGAGATTTTTATGACGACGCTGACGCGCTGGTTAAGAGCCACCGCCGTGGCCCTCGCCGCAACGCTGGCATTTAGCCAGGGGGCACAGGCCGCCGCGCCGCTGGTGATGGCGACCAAAAGCTTTACCGAGCAGCATATCCTTTCCGCCATGACGGTGATGTGGCTGCAAAAGAAAGGCTTTCAGGTGATCGCCAAACGCAATATCGCGACCACCATCGGCCGTAACGCCATGCTCAATAAACAGGTGGATATGACCTGGGAGTATACCGGCACTTCGCTGATCATCTTTAACCACATTAAAAAGCCGATGTCCTCTGACGAGGCGTACCAGACGGTGAAATCCCTCGACGGCAAGCTGGGGCTGGTATGGCTTAACCCGGCCCCGATGAATAACACCTACGCCTTCGCCATGCAGCGCGCGCGCGCCGAGAAAGAAGGCATCAGCACCATGTCGCAGCTGGTGGCGAAAATTGAACAGGTGCGCCAGCGCGATCCCGACCATAACTGGCGGCTCGGGCTGGATCTGGAGTTCTCCGGCCGCTCAGACGGCATGAAGCCGCTGCAGAGCGCCTATAACCTGACGCTGGATCGGCCGCAGATTCGGCAGATGGATCCCGGTCTGGTCTATAACGCGGTGCGTGACGGCTTTGTCGATGCGGGCCTGGTCTATACCACCGACGGACGGGTCAAGGGGTTCGATCTTAAGGTGCTGGAGGATGACAGGCACTTCTTCCCCAGCTACAACGTCACGCCGGTGGTGCGTAAAGATGTGCTGGAGAGCCATCCTGGCCTGGCGGCGGCGCTGAATCAGCTTTCGCCGCTGCTCACCAGCGAGGCGATTACCGAGCTGAACAAGCGCGTCGATATCGATCATCAGTCGCCCGAGCAGGTTGCGCGCGACTTTCTCACAGCCAACAACATGCTGTAAGGCGGCCCTATGGATACCTTTCACTACATTATCAACAACTGGAGCAGCCTGCTGGCGCTGACCTGGCAGCATACCTGGCTGGTGCTGGTGGCGGTTGGCTGCGCCATCGTCGCTGGCGTGCCGCTGGGGGTGCTGATCGTGCGCGTCAGGTGGCTGGCCGCGCCGGTGCTGGGCATCGCCACCGTGGTGCTTACCATCCCGACCATTGCCCTGTTCGGCCTGATGATCCCGCTCTTTTCGCTGATCGGCCAGGGCATCGGCGCGCTGCCGGCGATTACCGCGGTGTTTCTCTATTCGCTGCTGCCGATTGTGCGCAATACCCATACCGCGCTGGAGAACCTGCCTGACGGCCTGCGCGAGGCGGGACGCGGCATCGGCATGACCTTCTGGCAGCGGCTGCGCTGGGTGGAAATTCCTATGGCGCTGCCGGTGATTTTCGGCGGCATTCGCACCGCCGTGGTCATGAACGTCGGCGTAATGGCCATCGCCGCGGTTATCGGCGCTGGCGGGCTTGGCCTGCTGCTGCTCGACGGCATCAGCGGCAGCGATATTCGTATGTTAATCGCCGGCGCGCTGATGATCTGCCTGCTGGCCATTATTCTTGACTGGCTGCTGCATCGTCTGCAGTCGGCGCTGACTCCTAAGGGGATTCGATAATGATAAAACTGGAAAACCTGACGAAAACCTTTACCCAGAAAAACGGCACCAGCGTCACCGCCGTCGATAACGTCAGCCTGCATGTACCGCAGGGAGAAATGTGCGTGCTGCTTGGCCCCTCGGGCTGCGGCAAGACCACCACGCTGAAGATGATTAATCGCCTTATCCCCAGCACCAGCGGCAAAATTTTGATCAACGGCGAGGATACCAGCACCCAGGATACCGTGACCCTGCGCCGCAATATCGGCTATGTGATCCAGCAGATTGGCCTCTTCCCTAATATGACCATTGAAGAGAACATCACCGTGGTGCCGCGCATGCTGGGCTGGGACAAAAAGCGCTGCCGCGAACGCGCCACCGAGCTGATGAGCATGGTGGCGCTCGATCCCCGCAAATTTCTGCACCGCTACCCGCGCGAGATGTCGGGCGGCCAGCAGCAGCGTATTGGGGTGATCCGCGCGCTGGCGGCGGATCCGCCGGTGCTGCTGATGGATGAACCCTTCGGCGCGGTCGACCCGATTAACCGCGAGGCGATCCAGAACGAGTTTCTTGATATGCAGCGGCAGCTGAAGAAAACCGTGATGCTGGTGAGCCACGATATTGACGAAGCGCTCAAGCTCGGCGACCGCATCGCGGTGTTTGGCCAGGGGAAAATCGTGCAGTGCGCCAGCCCGGATGAGCTGCTGGCCAGCCCGAAAAATGACTTCGTCGGCTCTTTCGTCGGCCAGGACCGCACGCTGAAGCGCCTGCTGCTGGTGCAGGCGGGCGACGTCACCGATCAGCAGCCCACTATCACCGTTAAGCGCGCCACCCCGCTGGCGGAGGCGTTCGCCCTGATGGATGAAAACGATATGCGTTCGGTCACGGTGGTGGATAACGACGGTAAACCGCTCGGCTTTGTCAAGCGCCGCGAGGCACGAGACGCCAGCGGCTACTGCGAAGAGCGGCTGCACACCTTCCGGGTAACCGGCAAGGCGGAAGAGAACCTGCGCGTGGTGCTCTCAAAGCTGTATGAGCACAACACCGTCTGGATGCCGATCGTGGATGAGGATGGCCGCTACAGCGGGGAAATTTCGCAGGACTATATCGCCGACTACCTGAGCTCCGGGCGCACCCGCCGCCGCCTTAATCCGTAACGCCTCAGAGGTTGCCTCCCTCCCGCAGGCAAAAGGCCCAGGCGCAAATGTTATCGCGCCTGGGCCAAATTAGCTGTTATCCCTCTCTACAGCCCTTTTTCCACCGCTTCGCCCTGCGGCAAAACCACCGCGCGCGGCTCGCTGGGCAGCACCAGATTGAGCAGGATCGCCAGCACGCCGCCGGTCGTCACCGCATGGCCAAAGATCTGACCCACCAGCGGCGGGAACTGCTTCAGCGCTTCCGGCACCGCCTCGACGCCCAGCCCCAGCCCAAAGGAGACCGCCACAATCAACATCTCGCGCCGCCCCAGCGGGGTTTGGGTCATAACGCGGATCCCGGCGGCCACCACGCTGCCGAACATCACCAGCGTCGCGCCGCCCAGCACCGGCGGCGGGATCTGCTGCATCAGCGCGCCAACGGCGGGAAACAGCCCGAGCAGCGCCAGCATCGCGCCCATTACCATGCCGACATAGCGGCTCGCCACGCCGGTCATCTGGATCACGCCGTTATTCTGCGCAAAGGTGGTGTTGGGAAAAGCGGAGAAAACCGCCGCCAGCACACAGCTGATGCCGTCGGCGCAGATGCCGCCCTGCAGGCGACGCTGAAACTGCGGCCCGCTGATCGGCTGCTGCGACAGCATACAGTTGGCGGTAAGATCGCCCACCGCCTCAATCACCGAGATCACCGACACCAGCGCAATCGGCAAGAAAATGGTCCAGTCGAAGGCGAAGCCGAAGCGGAAAAAGCCCGGCAGCGCCAGCCAGCCCGTCGCCGGCAGCGGTTTCAGCACCAGCATACCGCTCAGCGCCGCGGCGAGGCAGCCGACGGCAATACCGGCGATAACCGCAATCAGCCGCGCCCAGCGGTTGCGCATGCGGTTCAGCGCAATAATCACCAGCAGCGTCAGCGCGCCGAGCGCCAGATTGCCGGGCGCGCCGAAATTCACGGCGTTGTGCCCGCCTGCCCAGTCGGTAATGCTCACCTTAATCAGGCTGATGCCGATCAGCGTGATCACCGTGCCGGTCACCACCGGCGTCAGAACGCGGCGCAGCTGCGAGACGCAGCGGCTAATCAGCAGCGGGATCAGCGCGGCAACCAGCGTGCAGCCGAAGATCATCGCCATAATATCCTCCGGCGATCCGCCGCGGCTTTTGACGATCATCCCGCCGGAAAGGATCACGCCGAGAAAGGCGAAACTGGTACCCTGCAGACAGATCATGCCCGCACCAATCCCCGCCACGCGCCGCGCCTGAAGAAAGGTTCCCATGCCGGAGACCAGCAGCGACATGCTGATCAGATAGGGAATATAGGCCTGCAGCCCCAGTACCGAGCCAATGATCAGCGGTGGTGTAATAATGCCGACCACGCTGGCCAGCAGGTGCTGCAGCGCGGCGAAAAAAGCGGGCGCAGGCCTGATGCGTTCGTCCAGCCCGTACAGCAATGCTTTTTCTTCTGAATGCGACATAATCGTGCTCCGGCAGTCTCTTGATTAACGCTGTTAATGCATTAATCACGCCACGCGCGCAGGCAGCGAGAGAAAATATTGCTAACTGGCTGAATAGAATGGAATTAAAAAAGAGGCGCGCTGGGCTGGATCCTGAAACCATCGATTCAGCCGCAGCGGCTTTGAAGCATTATGTTTCACCGTCAGGCGATCTTTGCACCTGAATCGGGCAACGCGGCGATGCCCATTGAAGAGAGATCGAGGTAGCCGGCTAAATCGCGCTGTTCGGCGCGCGGCAGATAGGGCAATTCTCCCAGCAGCGGCGCGTCGATGCTGTCGCGCAGCACGTCAATCAGCTCCGCATAGTGCGCCAGTCCAGGGTTAATGCGGTTCGCGACCCAGCCCGCCAGCGGCAGCCCGTCGCGCGCGATCGCCTCGGCGGTCAGCAGCGCATGGCTGAGGCAGCCCTGTTTGATGCCCACCACCAGCACCACCGGCATATGATGCTGCGCCACCCAGCCAGAGAGCGGCTTCGCATCGTTCATCAGGCTGCGCCAGCCGCCGGTGCCTTCGACCACCACGCAGTCGGCCTGCTGCTCCAGCCGCTGCAGGCTTTGGCTCAGCAGCGGATAGTCCACTGGCCGGCGCGGGCGAATGCTGACTTCGTCTTCTTCGTAAATTAACGGGTTAATCGCGTCGTAAGGCAGGGTAAGCGTCGAGCTGCTCTGCAAAACCAGCGCATCTTTACTGCGCAGGCCCTCTGCGCTCCGTACGGCGTTGCGCGCCACCGGTTTGAAACCGACTGCGCTCAGGCCCGCATGAGCGAGATACTGCAGAAGCGCGCGCGAAACAACGGTCTTTCCTACAGCGGTATCAGTGCCGGTAATGAACAGATTTTTCACCCCACTCCTCCTCAACGTAACGGTTTTGTTTTACAAAAAAGCAAAACCCATTGTAAGGAGTGCGGACGGCGGGCAGCTTGCGTTAGCGCAAAGTTCAGTCGCGCTTAACCTTGTAGCAGCTTCACCAGCAGATAGCCGCTGTAGAGGGCGTCTTTGATCAGCGCCGCCGCGCCGAGGGTGCCCGGCTCGCGGAACGCCGTCGGGGCGAGCTGGATCACCTCGCTGTAGGCGGGCAGCGCCTGCTGACGAATGGTGCTGCTGACGGCGGGAAACAGCACCTCAGCGGCCTGGTTGAGCGGCGAACCGATTAAAATATGCTGCGGATTGAAAATATTGACCATCATCGCCAGCATCCGGCCAACGTGATGCCCAACCCCTGCGATGGCGTCGCGCGCCAGGCGATCCCCCTGCTGGGCCGCCAGGCAGAGCGACGCCAGCGTTAAGGGCTGCTGGTGCAGCACGCTGTCGGGCTGCGCCTCCAGGCGCTGCGCTGCCAGCGCCAGCAGGCTGCCGGTGCTGGCGACCGTTTCCAGACAGCCGTGATTGCCGCAGTAGCACTGCTGGCCATAGGGATCGATCTGGGTATGCCCAATCTCCACCAGCGCGCGGCCGCTTTTATGCAGCAGCTGGCCGCCGCTGATGACGCCAGCGCCGACCGTGTCGTCAATCACAATCTGGATAACGTCCTGCGCCCCGCGCGAGGCGCCGAACAGCGCCTCCGCCAGCGTCCAGGCGGAGATATCATGCTGCACGAAAACCGGCACGCCGGTGCGCTGCGCCAGGGTATCGCCCAGCGGGATATCGCGCGCCTCGTAGCCCGGCAGCCGGTGCACCACGCCCGAGGCGGCGTTAATCAGCCCGGGCAGCGTAATGGCTATCGCCGTCAGCCGCTCCAGTTTGCGCTGATGGCGCATAAAAAAGGCGTCCACGCAGTCGATTAGCGAGGTGAGCAGCGGCTGCTGCGCTTCGTCAGGCAGCGGCAACGACTCCTCTACCAGCGCGCGGCTGCTGAGATCGCGCAGCGTCAGGGTCAGCGCACCGCGGTGCAGGCGCACCGCGAGATAGTGCCAGGCGAGGGTATCGAGGATCAGGCCGATGGCCGGGCGGCCGCGCGAGCCAGGCTCCTGAAATTCCGTTTCCTGCACCAGATGGGCATCGAGCATTTCACGCACGATTTTGGTGATGCTGGCAGGCGCCAGCTGCGCCAGTCGGGAAAGTTCGATACGCGAAATCGGACCGTAGAGATCGATCAGGCGATAAACCACGCCTGCATTAGTCTGTTTGATCTGGTCAATATGGCCAGGCTGACTCTCCAGCTTCACGCCCTGTGCTCCCGGTTATTTTCGCGCTTCTAAATAAACAGCAGCTATGGTGAGGCAGATTGCGGCTTAGCGTCAAATATTTGATTTGAAATGTGATTTACAGCACATAAAAACCAGACTTTGCTGAAGGCCTGACCCCTATTTTTCCGCTGCGGGCGAGAGCAGCCGCATCATATTGCGCATCTGCATCGACGGCTCGCGCTCCGCCGACCAGACCAGCCATATCTCCGACAGCGCATCCTCCTCCCTGAGCGGCAGCCAGACCACATCGGCCAGCCGCGCGCGGGCGAAGGAGGCGGGCAAAATTGACACGCCGAGGCCGGTCGCCACCAGCCCGAGAATCGTCATCGCCTCGCCGACCTCCTGCATAATGTAGGGCTTGATCTGGTAGCGCCGCAGCAGGCTGAGGATTTCGCCGTGCAGCGCCGTGCCGCCCTGCGGATCGAAGAAAACGAAAGGTTCGCTGGCCAGCGCGCGAACAGAGATGGTCTCCTCATCCGCCAGCGGATGCGCCCAGTGCACCACCGCGCGCAGCGGTTCACGCAGCAGCAGCTGATAACGCAGGTCGGGCGGCAGCGCGGTGTTACGCATCACTCCCAGATCGAGCCTGCCCTCATGCAGCGGCGCAAGCTGCTGGCGGGTGTTGATCTCCTGAATCTGGATATGCACCTGCGGCCAGCGCTGGCGAAACTGATAGAGCGCGTCGGAGACCAGGCCGGTAAAAGGCGCGGAAGAGGTAAAGCCGATGCGCAGCTCCCCCTCCTCGCCGCGCTCCAGCCGCGCGGCGCGCTCGGCTGCCTGCTCTACCTGCTGTAAAATCGCGCGCGTATCGCTGAGGAACTGCTTTCCCGCCGGGGTAAGCTGGACGCTGCGGTTGGTGCGGGTAAGCAGCTTCGCCTCAATCGCCTGCTCCAGCTGCATAATCTGCTGGCTGAGCGGCGGCTGGGAGATACTGAGTCGCTGCGCCGCGCGGCCAAAGTGCAGCTCTTCCGCGACCGCGAGAAAGTAGCGCAGGTGACGCAGTTCGATATTCATAGGTTTAACATATCAATTAAGATTATTAATATATTAGACAACCTATTAGCGCTTTCCTAGAGTAGAGGGACTTTTTTCAGTTAAGGAATTAATGTGCGTCGCTCTTCTCAGGCGGTTACTCTCGACGACGGCGAGCCAGACGACTCGCCGGCACTCTCTTCCGCGGCCTCGCCCGTGTGGATCAAACGCGGCACGCCGCAGTTTATGCGCGTCACGCTGGCGCTCTTCTCCGCCGGTCTGGCGACTTTTGCGCTGCTCTACTGCGTGCAGCCTATTCTGCCGGTGCTGTCGGCGCAGTTCGGCGTCTCACCCGCCCAGAGCAGTATTTCACTCTCTGTCGCCACCGGGCTGATGGCGCTAGGGCTGCTGGTAACCGGGCCGCTTTCTGACGCCGTCGGCCGCAAAAACGTGATGGTCACCGCGCTTATGCTGGCGGCAATCTGCACCCTGATTTCCGCCGCCATGAACAGCTGGCAGGGGATTTTGCTGATGCGCGCCCTGACCGGGCTGTCGCTCAGCGGTGTTGCCGCCGTGGGCATGACCTATCTCAGCGAGGAGATCCATCCCAGCGTTATCGCTTTTTCTATGGGGCTCTATATCAGCGGTAACTCTATCGGCGGCATGAGCGGCCGCTTACTGAGCGGCGTGCTGACCGATTTCTTCTCCTGGCGCGTCGCCATCGCGGCGATTGGCTGCAGCGCTCTCGCCTCAGCGCTGATGTTCTGGCGCATACTGCCCGCGTCGCGCCACTTTCGTCCGGCGTCGCTGAAGCCGCGCAGCCTGATGATTAACTTTCGTCTCCACTGGCGCGACGCCGGGCTGCCGCTGCTGTTTGCCGAAGGCTTTCTGCTGATGGGCGCCTTTGTCACCCTGTTTAACTATATCGGCTACCGTCTGCTCGGCGCACCCTACCATCTCAGCCAGGCCGTTGTCGGCCTGCTTTCCGTGGTCTATCTGACCGGCTCATGGAGTTCGCCGAAGGCGGGCGCGCTGACGATGAAACTGGGACGCGGCCCGGTGCTGCTCGGCGCCACGGCGCTGATGCTGGCGGGCCTGCTGCTGACCGCCCTGAGCGCGGTGTGGTGGATATTCATCGGTATGATGCTGTTTACCGCCGGTTTTTTCGCTGCCCACGCGGTCGCCAGCGGCTGGATAGGCCCGCGCGCGCGTCGTGCCAAAGGTCAGGCGTCGTCGCTCTATCTCTTTAGCTACTATGCGGGTTCCAGCGTAGCCGGCACCCTCGGTGGCCTCTTCTGGCACAGCTACGGCTGGCCGGGCATTACCCTTTTTATCTCCGCGCTGCTGCTGCTTGCCCTGCTGGTTGGCTGGCGCCTGCAGCAAAAAAGACTCTGACGCCGCACGGCGTTAGCTAAACAGGACGCGGCTGCGTCCTTTTTAGCCTGTTAATACTGAGCATGCTTATTATTCAGATCCATAAAATAACAAAGCCCCTGTTAGCGGCTATAATTCCTCACACTCCAACAATAAATGTACTTTTCTTTCAGCAATGAGGATGTCCCAATGGGCCATTACTACTACGTTTCTAAAATTTCTGGCTACAACGATAATCACGTGGTCCACGCCGCTGGCTGCCAGTATCTCCCCCCGCTTGAAGCCCGCCTGTTTCTCGGCACCTTTTACACCGCCAACGCCGCTATTCAGCAGGCACGCAAGTACTATCCCGGATCGCTGGGCTGCGAGGCGTGCTGCCCGCTGCCGGTAAAAAAAAACCCGAGGATACAGAATAGCGTGGCACTAAAGCATATCGCCTGACTCTGATAATGCTGGCCTCGCTCAGGAGGTCAGCCTGCGGGTTTGCGCCGTTGCGCCAGTTTGTTAAGATTTCGCCTCTTATTCCAGTAAGGTAGAGCTCTTCTTCCTGATGCCTGAGCAAACTATGCGCGAAAAATATGCCGCTTCACAAATTGCCCTTCACTGGCTGACCTTTCTGTTGGTCGCGCTAGCTTACGCGACCATCGAGCTGCGCGGCTTTGCCCAGCGCGGCTCCTGGCAGGGCTACGCGATGATTATCACCCACTTCAGCGCAGGCTTTACCGTCCTGCTGTTGATGCTGGCCCGTCTGCTGTTGCGCAAGCGCCACCGCACGCCGCCGATAACGCCGCCTGCCGCCCGCTGGCAAACCGGCCTGGCGCATCTGGTGCATACGCTGATCTATGCGCTGTTTATCACCCTGCCGATCCTGGGCATAACCTCGCGCTATCTGCGCGGACGCGAATGGTGGCTGTTTGGCATACCGATGCCGGTGGCAGGCGAGCCCAACTTCGACCTTTCCGATACCCTGATCGGCTGGCATGAAACGCTGGCCCCGCTGGGATACTGGCTGATTGGCCTGCATGCCGCTGGCGCGCTGTTTCATCACTATTTTCTTAAGGACAATACGCTCAGGCGTATGATGCCAGGCAAAACCCCGCGCGGATAACCGCTTTTATCGCCCGCCGGTCGGGCGATAAAAAACTTTCAGGATAAAACTGCGTTTCATCGTTCCCCTTGCCGTGCAATTCCTCCACAATAGTCAATAATTTGTGACGTAAGTCACTTTCGTGGATGTGAACCGCATCTTTTTTGCTGCTGCTCTGACTGATCTATTTTCATGCAACCAACTACTGTATCCCGTAAAACGGCCTGGCTACGCGTGGTGCTGCTGGCTATCGCCGCCTTTGTTTTCAACACCACCGAATTTGTCCCCGTCGGTCTGCTCTCCGATATCGGCGCCAGCTTCAGCATGAAAAGCGCTGACGTGGGCATTATGCTTACGATCTATGCCTGGGTGGTGGCGCTGCTTTCGCTGCCTCTGATGCTGCTGACGCGCAATATCGAGCGGCGCATTCTGCTGTCGGTGCTGTTCCTGATCTTTATCGTTAGCCATGTGCTCTCAACCTTCGCGTGGAGCTTCGCCTCGCTGGTGCTGTCGCGCATCGGCATCGCGCTGGCGCATGCGGTGTTCTGGTCGATCACCGCCTCGCTGGCGATCCGCGTCGCGCCCGCCGGTAAAAAGACCCAGGCGTTAAGCATGCTGGCGACCGGTACCGCGCTGGCGATGGTGCTGGGCGTGCCGATCGGCCGCGTGGTGGGACAATATCTGGGCTGGCGCACCACCTTTGGCATGATTGGCGTCTCGGCGCTGGTGCTGATGGTGCTGCTGGCGCGCATCCTGCCGCGTCTGCCGAGCGAACATACCGGCTCGCTCAGCAGCGTGCCGATGCTGTTTCGCCGCCCCGCGCTGGTCAGCATGTATCTGCTGGTAACGCTGGTGGTCACCGCCCATTACACCGCCTACAGCTATATCGAACCCTTTATGCAGTTCGTGGCCAGTGCGGATGAGAACTTTACTACGCTGCTGCTGCTGCTGTTCGGCTCCGCCGGGATCTTCGGCAGCCTGCTCTTTAGCTCGCTGGGCAATAAGTTTCCGTCGGCGCTGCTGATCGCCGCGATAGCCATTATTACGCTCTGCATGGGGCTGCTGATCTTCGCCGCGGTCCGTCCGGCGGCGATTTCAACGCTCTGTATTCTGTGGGGTATGGCGATGATGATGATCGGTCTGGCGATGCAGGTGCGCGTGCTGTCGCTGGCACCGGATGCCACCGACGTGGCGATGTCGCTGATGTCAGGCATCTATAATATCGGCATCGGTGCGGGCGCGCTGCTGGGCAATCAGGTCAGCGAACATTTAGGCATGGCCGACGTAGGAAATATTGGCGGGCTGCTGGGGCTGGTTGCGCTGTTCTGGTGTATCGCGATCTTCCGCAAATACCCGCAGTTGCGCAGCAACGGATAAAAAAAGGGGCTTCAGAATCTATTCTGAAGCCCCTTTTTCTTAGTTAAGGCTGGCGGCTGTGCCAGACAGCCTGCTCGCGCCAGAGGTCGAAGCGATGGGGAAAGAGGTTACGCGACCGCTCTCCTGCTTTCCCGACAGCTGCTGCTCCAGGGAAATCAGGCTGCTGCTGCCGCTCACGTTAACCGCTGCGGCCCCGGTCTGGAAACAGGGGGCGGCCTGAAGCGGTTGGGCCGCTGCGCTGGCAAAGGAAATGGTACCGAGCAGCGCCGCCATCACGACATATTTCACGCTTTTCATCCTCTCTCTCCTTCTCTCTGACGCCGCTCTCTTACTGATAAATTACCGCGGTGCCGTGCAGGTTGTTCTGGCCGGAAGTCGAGGTGATGCGGAATGATTTCGCCCCTGCGGCATCCGCTTTCGCGTTCAGCTGCGCTTCCAGTGAATCCAGGTTAGGGCCGCCCTGCGCGGAGATGGTGCCTACCGGCGTCTGGTGCAGCGGATCGCTGGCAACCTGGTCTGCAGCAAATGCGCCAAAAGTCAGGGTGGTAAGGGCCAGTGCGGCCAGGGTCAGTTTGGTAGTTTTCATGATATCGGCTCTCATATTCGGTCAGGTAAAAGATGTCGTTAAATTAATTAACGATCGTTAAATAAACAGTAGAGCATCCTGCCGGGTGACGTCAACATTAATTTATCGATCGTTATTTTAATGCAGAAGAGGCGTGAGTATGGGCTTCAGCGCCCTTTTACACTTAACCATATGGGTGAAAAACAGGCGTCAACGCACAAAATGCCAACCTGCCTGCAGCGGCGTGCGGGCTGGCTTGCATATTTTCTTAATGATCGGTAATTTAATGGGGTGTTTTTCAGACGTGAGGATCTATGAGCCAGCAACATGATGAAGCCGTAAAAAAATGTCGCGGCCGGCCCAAAACCTTTGACCGGGACGCGGCGCTGGACAAAGCGCTGACGCTGTTCTGGACCCACGGCTATGAAGGCACGTCGCTTTCCGATCTGGTCGCCGCTACCGGTGCGAAAGCGCCGACGCTTTACGCCGAGTTCGAGAATAAAGAGGGCCTGTTCCGCGCGGCAATGGAACGCTATATCGAGCGCTTTAGCGCCGAGCGCAACGCCGTGCTGCAGGATGAGAGCAAGCCGGTTGCCGAAGCGATTGAAGGCTGGTTCCGCGCCACGGCGGCCTGCTTCACCCACTGCGACACCCCGGCGGGCTGTTTCTTTATCTGCACCTCGACCGCGCTCTCTTCATCATCGAGCGAGATCGCCCATATGCTGCGCCAGCAGCACCAGGCGCAGCAGCAGACGCTGCTCGATTTTCTCACCGCGCGTCAGCAGCGCGGCGATATTCCGGCACAGGTCGATATTCTCTCCCTGGCGCGCTATCTCGCCTGTATGCTGCAGGGTATGTCGGTGCGCGCACGCGAAGGCGCACCGAAAGCGGATCTCGATAACATTATCGACACGCTGATGGCGATGTGGCCAGCGCTGACCGGTCAGTGCATGAAGTCGCGCTGAATATTTTGCGCTATGAAGTAATCAGGGCGGGAGATATCCCGCCCTGCTCGTTTCTGCAGTTTACTCGAGGAAAAAGACCGGCTTCAGCGGCTGGCTAACCGGACTGTTGTCGGCATTGCTCGGCATTAGCTCTTTCATCGACGCCCACCAGCGCTGGCACACCTCTGTCTGCGCCACCGCGTTCCAGCGCTCTTCCGACTCGATTTCCACGCTGGCGAACAGCAGATGCCGTTCGGCATCCAGCCAGATCGCATAGTTGTGCGCGCCGTGTGCCTTAAGCGTTTCCGCCAGCTCCGGCCAGATGGGCGAATGACGGCGCTCATACTCCTGATGACAATCGGCGTTTACCTGCATAACAAAGGCTTTACGAAGCATTGGCTGGCCCTGCATCAAGCGCCGCCTGCCACGGCTTAACGTTGAAGCGCTGGCCCAGCGCCACCAGCTGTTCGGTGGTGATGCTCTGGCGGATGCCTCCCATCGACAGCACCTTCACGATCACCTCGGAGGATTTCTCTGCGGTGTCGATCAGGCCAAAGGTCTCGTCCAGCGTCGGCCCCGCGCCGAAGATGCCGTGGAACGGCCACATCACAATGCTGTGAGACGCCATCTTCTCAGCCGTCGCCTGGCCGATTTCATCGGTTCCCGGCACCATCCACGGCAGAATGCCGACGCCATCCGGGAACACCACCAGACACTCGGTGCTGCCTTCCCACAGCAGGCGGGTAAAGCGCGCCGAATCGAGATCCACCACGTAGCTCAGCGCCATAAAGTGGGTGGCGTGGCAGTGCATAATCACGCGATCCGCGCCGCCGGTAACGGCTTTGCGCACGCTGTGGGACTGGAAGTGCGACGCCAGCTCGGAGGTGGGCAGCCCACCGTTGCTCAGCCCCCAGTGAATTTTAAAGGAGAGGCCCTGCTCATCGACCTTCAGCAGCGCCAGGCTGTCGGCTGGGTCGAGCTGTACATTGCGGAAAAACTTGCCGGAGCCGGTAACGAGAAACCAGCAGTTGGCCAGTTCAGGCGCCGGTTTCGTCAGCTCAACGCAGCGCGGCTCGGCGTAAAAGTCGCTGGCAAAAGGCTTCACCTCCTCTTCCAGCAAGCGCAGCGAGACGTTGCCGCCGTTACGTTCGTCCCAGCCCTTCAGCCACATATCGCTGGTGACTTTCACCATTCCCTGTACAAACCAGGATGAAAGAATGCTTTGCATAGTGAACCCTTAACGTTGATTCAGAATTTGTTTTTCATAGTGACGCACATCGCTTAGCCAGCTGGCGTCGGCGGGAACGTCATGGCGCAGGCACCAGGCCTCCCATACCGCCTGCCACGGCAGCGATTTTTGCTCTTCCAGCAGCGCCAGACGCGCGGTGTAATCCCCGGCGGCTTCGGCCTGACGCAGGCGATCGGTCGGCTCCAGCAGCGCGCGCAGCAGTGCTTTCCGGGTGTTGCGCGTGCCGATGACCCAGGCGGCGATGCGGTTAATCGAGGCGTCGAAGAAGTCGAGGCCGATATGCACCTTGTCAAACAGCTGGTGGCGCACGATCTCGCTGGCGATCGCCTGGGTTTCATCGTCAAGCAGCACCACGTGGTCGCTGTCCCAGCGCACCGGGCGGCTGACGTGCAGCAGCAGGCGCGGTACAAAGAGCATGGCGGCGGAGATCTTGTCGGAGATCACCTCGGTCGGATGAAAATGGCCGGCGTCCAGCGTCAGCGCGGTCTGACGGCTGGTGGCATAGCCCATAAAGAACTCGCTGGAGCCGACGGTGTAGCTTTCCGCGCCGATGCCGAACAGCTTGCTCTCGACCGCGTCGATATGGTGCTGCGGGCTGAGCTTCTCGGCGATCACCTCATCCAGCGCGCTCAGCAGACGCTGACGCGGCGCCAGCCGATCCACGGTGAGATCCTTCATCCCGTCCGGCACCCAGATATTCATTACCGACGGGGTGCCGAGCTGCTCGCCGAAGTAAGCCGATATGCGACGGCTCGCCTTGCAGTGATCGATCCAGAACTGGCGAATCGCCTTGTCGGCGTGCGACAGGGTAAATCCGTCGGCGCTTAGCGGATGCGAGAAGCAGCTCGGATTAAAATCGAGCCCCAGCTTCTGCTGCTTCGCCCACGCCACCCAGTTAGCGAAGTGCTTTGGCTCAATGGCGTCGCGATCCACCGGCGATTCGCTTTCCAGATAGATAGCGTGCAGGTTGAGACGCTTAGGGCCGGGGATCAGCGACATCGCTTTTTCCAGATCGGCGCGCAGCTCATCGGCGCTGCGCGCTTTGCCCGGATAGTTGCCGGTTGCCTGAATGCCGCCGGTCAGCGCGCCCTGCGGATTCTCAAAGCCGCGCACGTCGTCTCCCTGCCAGCAGTGCATGGAGACGGGAACGCTATCCAGCCGCGCCATTGCTTCATCGACATCCACGCCGATATCGGCATAACGTTGTTTAGCCAGTTCAAAGGCTTGCTCAATCAGCTTTGTCATATGCGAGTTCCTTAGCAGGCTGACTCAGCGCCGAAAAGCGTGCCCGACTGGCACGAAAGGCGCTGTTGGTCAGCGGTTCAAATGTCTTCAGAGGGAAGTTTTTTTCTACGCAGCGGCGGAAATCCGCGACGTCGGTCAGTTCGCCTGAGGCGATAAGCTGGCAGCCGACGTTGCCCAGGGTTGAGGCTTCGACCGGCCCGGCCAGCACCGGTATTTCGCAGGCGTCGGCGCAGAGCTGGTTAAGCAGCTGGTTCTGGCTGCCGCCGCCCACCACGTGCAGCTGCTGAAACGCGCTGCCGCGCAGCCTGCCCAGCTCGTCGATTACCTCACGGTAGAGCAGCGCGAGGCTGTCGAAAATACAGCGCGCCAGCGCGGCGGCGGACTGCGGCACCGCCATATGCTGTTCGGCGCAGGCGTTCTGGATTTCGTTCACCATGCTTTCGGGATTGATAAAGCGCGCGTCGTTGGGATTGATCAGGGCGCGGCAGGCGGGCTCCTGCTCGGTCTCAGCGATCAGCGCGCAGAGATCCTCAATCTGCAGCTCGACGCAGACCCGCTGCAGCAGCCAGAGGCCCATGATGTTTTTCAGCACGCGATAGCCTTCCGCCCCGCCCTCATTGGTGATGTTGGCCCTGAGGGCGTCTGCGGAGGCGTAAGGCAGCAGGCTTTCGAATCCCATCAGCGACCAGGTGCCGGAGCTGAGATAGGCCGCGTTGTCCTGCTTCAGCGGCGTGGCGAGCACCGCGCTGGCGGTGTCGTGCGTGGTGACGGCGATTATCGGAATATCGACGCCGCGGGCGTTCTGCCAGTAGCCGATCACATTGCCCGGCGAGGTCGGCTTGCCGAACCAGGCGGGCGACGCGCCGGCCCAGCTGAGCAGGTCAGCATCCCATTCGCCGCTTTCGATATTCAGCAGCTGCGTGGTGGTGGCGTTGGTATATTCCCAGTTCAGCCTGCCCGTCAGGCGATAGTGCAGATAGTCGGGGATCATCAGGGCGTGGGCCACCTTCTCTTTCCAGTCGGGCTGCTGCTGGCTCAGGGCGCGAAACTGATAAAGGGTATTGAAGGGCAGAAACTGGATGCCGGTGCGCGCGTAGATCGCCTCTTTTCCCAGCTCGCGCAGCGCCTGCTCCATCACGCCGTGGGTGCGCTTGTCGCGATAGCTCACCGCTTCGCCGACGCGGTTGCCCGCCTTGTCGAGCAGCACCATATCGACGCCCCAGGTGTCGATGCCGATGCTGTCCGGCACAATATTCTCCTCATCCAGCCGCGCCAGCCCGGCGCGAATTTCACGCTCCAGATGATCGAGATCCCAGCAGTCATAGCCGGCACGGCGTTCGCGGCGGCTGGCGAAACGATGTACCTCGCGCAAATCGATCTGCTGTGATGCGGCGTCCCACCGGGCGAGCATCACGCGTCCGCTGGATGCGCCCAAATCAACCGCAACGATATTTCGCTTACTCATGGTCCGCTCTTCCTTAGATATGATGCTGACAGAGTAGGAACCTTGCGCGCCCGCCACCTTCCCCTTACTGCCAGCGCGGCAATGCCGCTGGCAGGTTTGCAAAGAAGTTCGTGAGAGAGATCACAGAGGCGCAAGGGCGATGGATGTGAGCTTCGCCGCAATTCTGTTAACTGGCGGGAATATCTTGAATAAAAAGCAGATTTCCTGCGCTTCGTGGTTGAAAATTCAAGGTGAGCCGCGCGGGCGCTGAGTAAACTCGGTTACGCTTTTGTTAAATGACCGAGGCTCCCATGACGATTTTACACAGTGCCGATTTCTTCCCGCCGGGCGACTACGCCATCGCTATCGAACCGCGCGTGCCGCAGCAGGCGTTTCCCGAACATCACCACGATTTTCATGAAATTGTGCTGGTGGAACAGGGTTCAGGCATTCACGTCTTCAACGGCCAGCCGCAGACGCTCTGCGCCGGCTGCGTCTGCTTCGTGCGCGATCACGATCGCCACCTCTATGAGCAGACGGATAATCTCTGCCTGACCAACGTGCTCTACCGCAGTCCGGGCGCGTTTCGCTTTCTGTCGGGTCTGCAGGCGCTGCTGCCGAACGATCGCGAGGGCAACTACGCTTCCCACTGGCGGATAAATACCAAAGTGATGACGCAGGCGCTGGATGTGGTGGCGAAGATGCGGCAGGATGATGGCTGGTCGCTGGAGAAGCAGGCGCGACAGGAACAGCTCTTTCTGCAGCTGCTGGTATTGCTGCGCGAAGCGTGCCGCAACGAGCAGGCGCAGGATCAGGAAGCGCGCCTGCATCGCCTGCTCGACTGGCTTAACGACCACTACAGTGAAGAAATTTTGTGGGAGGCGCTGGCCGACCGCTTTTCGCTGTCGCTGCGCACGCTACACCGTCAGATGAAGCAGCAGACCGGCAGCACGCCGCAGCGCTATCTGAACCGTCTGCGCCTGCTGCAGGCGCGTCACCTGCTGCGCCACAGCGATCTGCGCATCACCGATATCGCCTTTCAGTGCGGCTTCGGCGACAGTAACCATTTCTCCACCCTGTTTCGACGTGAATTTGGCTGCGCCCCACGCGCGGAGCGCCAGCAGATGATGTAAAAGGAGTGAGCGATGACGCTGATACTGAGTCGGGACGACTATTTTGCCGCCCCAGGCCTGCCGGTTACGGTGGCGGAGCGGATGCCGCAGCCCTCTTTTCCCGCTCACCAGCATGAGTTCAGCGAAATTGTTATCGTCTGGCGCGGCAACGGCCTGCATATTCTTAACGATCGCCCCTGGCTGATTACCTGCGGCGACGTCTTCTATATCCGCGATCGGGATTGCCACAGCTATGACAGCGTCAACGATCTGGTGCTGGACAATATTCTTTACTGCCGCGACCGCTTCGGCCTGGCGCTCGACTGGGGGCAACTGCTGCCGCCACAGGGGGGCGACGCCCCCGGCTGCTGGCGGCTGACCACGCGCGGTATGGCGCTGGCGCGCGGCGTTATCAGCCAGCTGGAGCGCGAGAGCCGCAAGAGCGATTCCCTCTCGATTCAGCTCACCGAAGCGCTCTTTTTACAGCTGGCGTTGATTCTGCGCCGTCACGGCTATGCGGCGGATCGCCCCTGGGCGCTGCCGGAGGGCGAACAGCTCGACCTGCTGATGTCGGCGCTGCAGGGCGCGGTGGCGCGCCCCTTCGATCTGGCGGCGTTTTGCCAGCAGAATTCGCTGAACGAGCGCGCACTGAAGCAGCTGTTTCGTCAGCAGACCGGCATGACGGTCGGCCACTACCTGCGCCAGCTGCAGCTCTGTCAGGCGAAGCATCTGCTGCGCACCCAGGATTGCCTGATTGGCGAAGTGGCGGCACGCTGCGGTTTCGACGACAGCAACTATTTTTCGGTGGTGTTTACCCGCGACACGGGCTTAACCCCCAGCGCCTGGCGCCAGCAGTTTGTGCCGCAGCGGTCGGGCAGTTCAGCGCAGGACAAAACGCCGTCCTGAAAAAAGCATCAGCCGTTTATCTCTCCGGCAGCGCCAAAAAAGTGCCCGTGCGGGCACTTTATCTCTGCGTTAAAACCTTATTCCTGCAGGCTTACGCGGCCAGACCAAGTCCGACGATATTGGCGGCGATAATAATCACCACGCAGCCGATGGAGAGCACGCTGACCGGACGGCGCCCGGCCGACTTCCACTCTTTCAGCAGCAGCCCGACCAGTCCGCCGCACAGCACGTACAGGCTCATATGCAGCATCCAGCTGACGTAGTCATACTGCGGCGGAATGCTGGCGTGGCCCTAGGCGTAGAAGAAAAACTGCAGATACCACATCGTGCCGCCCAGCACCGCGAAGGCGATATTGGCAATCAGCAGCGGCCTGGCCACGGCGAGATCGCGACGCAGTGACAGATCCGGCTTCACCGCCAGGCGGATAAAACAGAACGCCAGATTGACCAGCGCCCCGCCGCCCATAATCACCACATAGCTTGGCAGCGCGACGTAGAGCGGGTCGATTCCCAGCTGCGCCGCCGCTTCATGCATCGGCTTAGCCGCATCCATAGCAAACGACATGCCGGCCGAGAAGATGCCGCACAGTACCGCCAGCACCAGCCCCTTTCTGAGGTTGAACTCCTCGGCGTTGATCCCCAGCGCACGCTCCTTCAGCAGGCCGGCGCGCGAAACGATGGCGACCCCTACCAGCGCCACGGCGACGCCGAGCAGCGTCAGACGACCACCGGTCGAGGCGAACAGCTCGCCGAAGCGCCCCTGGATCAGCGGCGTCATCAGGGTGCCGACCACCAGCGTAATGCCGATCGCGATGCCGATGCCCATCGACATGCCGAGATAGCGCATCGTCAGGCCGTAGTTAATGTTGCCGATGCCCCACATCGCGCCGAACAGAAATACCGGCAGCAGCTGAGAGAGGCTGAAGCTGCCGTAGTAAGCCCAGAAGTTCGGCAGCAGCACGGCGCTTACCGCCCACGGCAGGATCAGCCAGGAGACAAAGCCGCCCACCGACCACATCGTTTCCCATGACCACTTTTTCACCTGTTTAAACGGCGCGTAAAAACACGCGGCGCTGGCAGCTCCGACGAGATGCCAGAAGATACCTGCAATAATGGCACTGTTCATTGTTATTCCTTGCATAAGGTTGAGGCCTACAGGAAACCGGGTTCCTGATTAGCAGGCAGTCTACGGCGCGCCTGAACGCCTCAGCCTTTGGATGGCTGCCGATTGCAAAGCCGGAATGGCAATATCCGCCAGTTACTCCCTACGCGGATCACAGTTTCGACTTTGTCGGACTGGCAGCGGGATCATCCTTTAAGTAACTTATTATTCAGGTTTTTTTTGAAATATGCTGTGCCGCGCAGCACATTTATCAGCTGGCTGCCGCTTTTGTCTCGCCGCTGGCAGCAACAGAAAGATCGCTTCACTAATGGCGCTTAACACCGTATAAAACGGTAAAAATCTTCAATGGCCGGGATAGAGATGACGGGAAAATGGTTAACGCTGTTTTTAACGCGTGGGGTCAGCCGCGTCATGCTGGACGACCTGCGCGCCATACTGCCCGCCAGCGCGTTAAAGATTTTTATTAATGGACTGGAAGAGGCGCAGTACGCCACGCTGGAGTGCCAGCAGGCGGAAGATAACTGCGCGCTGATCGCCTCGGCGCTGGTGGTGTGGCGTCAGCTGGGTCAGGTACACCGCATTACCTATAAAAAGGGTGAAGTGCTGCGCGACGTTAGCGACGCCTCCCAGTTTCAACTGTTTAGCATGCTGAAAACGCACCGCGCGGTAATGCAGGTCGCCTGACGCAAAGATAGAGATAACGAGGTTTTAATGAGAGTGGGTATTCTGTTTCCGATCGCGATTATCGCGGCTGGCGTCGGCTTTCTGGCATGGTTCATCGGCAGCGGCCTCGCCATGCCAGGCTCCTGAGCTAACGCAGCTGGCTGTCTTTACTGCCGCGGCGGTTGAAGAGCGCGCTGCCCTTTAGCGCCTTGTCATGCTCCTGCTGGCACGCCAGGCAGAAGCGCACGCCGGGCACCGCCTCACGGCGCGCCTGTGGGATCGGCTCGCCGCACTCGTCGCAAAACTCGGCGCTTTCGCCTTTGCTCATGGTGCCGCGCACGCGCGCGATCTCATCATTTACCGTACTTTCGATCTGTTCCTGAACGGCGCCGTCTGACGCCCATCCGCTAGCCATAACATCCCCCTTATACCTACTGAAAGTGTTGGCCCAAATTCCGCTTTGTGCAACTCAGGTAGATATGCGGGCCGCTGCCGACCAATACAACCTTCTGCCGCCGTTATCATCCCAATCTGCGTATATTTGCCAGCGCCGCACCGCACATGGCAGTGAGACTAAGGTGTCGCTTTGGGTTTTGTTTCACGCTGCATTTATAAAACATTTTATTAACGTACCCGACATCGGAGATTCGGCAGATGACAACAGAACTCAAACATTACATTAACGGTGAGTTTGTCGCGCACAGCGGCGATAAATGGATTGAGGTGATCAATCCGGCCACCGAAGCGCTGCTGGCTCGCATACCTGAAGGTCGCGCGCAGGACGCCAGCCGCGCGATTGACGCCGCCGAAAGCGCACAGCCGGCATGGGAGGCGCTGCCCGCCGTTGAGCGCGGCAACTGGCTGCGCAAGCTGGCGGCCGCGATCCGCGACCGCGAGCCGGAACTCACCGCCACTATCGTCGCCGAAGGAGGGAAAACGCAGGGGCTGGCGCAGACCGAGGTGCTGTTCACCGCCGATTATCTGGAATATATGGCCGAGTGGGCGCGCCGCTATGAGGGCGAAATCGTCAACAGCGATCGCCCAAATGAAAACATTTTTGTCTTTAAAAAGGCGATCGGCGTGACCACCGGGATCCTGCCGTGGAACTTCCCTTTCTTTTTGATCGCGCGCAAAGCTGCGCCCGCGCTGATTACCGGCAACACCATTGTGATCAAGCCCAGCGAGTTGACGCCGCTTAACGCCAGCATCTTTACTGAGATCGTTGATCGCATCGGCCTGCCGCCGGGCGTGTTTAACCTTGTCTATGGCTACGGCCCGGAGATTGGTCAGGAGCTGGCCGCCAATGCGAAGGTTGGTCTGGTCAGCCTGACCGGCAGCGTTGGCGCAGGGGTCGCCACCATGGCGGCGGCGGCAAAAAACGTGACCAAAGTGTCGCTGGAGCTGGGCGGCAAGGCGCCCGCCATCGTGATGGATGATGCCGATGTCGAGTTAGCGGTAAAGGCGATCGTCAGCTCCCGGGTCATCAACAGCGGGCAGGTGTGTAACTGCGCGGAGCGGGTTTATGTGCAGGAAGGCATTTACGACCGCTTTATGAGCGCCTTAACCGAGGCGTTTAACGCCGTGACCTTCGGCGATCCGGCAGAGCAGCGCGAGCTGGATATGGGGCCGCTGATTAACGCCGCCGCGCTGGCGCGCGTCGAGAAAAAAGTGGCGGACGCGGTGGCGGCGGGCGGCAAGGTGGTGCTGGGCGGCAAACGCGCCGGTGAGAAAGGCTTCTTTTTCCAGCCTACCATTATCACCGATGTCCGTCAGGATATGGAGATTATGCGCGAGGAGATCTTCGGCCCGGTGCTGCCGGTGATGACCTTTAAAACGCTGGACGAAGCCATCGCGCTGGCTAACGACTGCGAGTACGGCCTGACCTCCTCTCTTTATACGCGGGATTTGAATACCACCATGGTGGCGCTGCGCAAGCTGAAGTTCGGCGAAACCTACGTAAACCGCGAAAACTTTGAAGCGATGCAGGGTTTCCATGCGGGCTGGCGTAAATCGGGCATCGGCGGTGCCGACGGACGGCATGGGCTGGAAGAATATCTGCAGACGCACGTCGCCTATCTGCAGTTCTCCTTGTAAAGCTGATACGGGCCTCCTGGAGCAAAACAGCTATTCGACAGCGTTTTCAGCGCAATAGCCCTTTTCAGGCTGAATAATCTGTCAGCACACAACCTGAAGGCCGTCCTCGAGACGGCCTTTTCAGCTGTAAAAGCCGCAGTTATGCGAAGCTGTACGGTTGTCCCGCCCCGGTAACAGGCCGTCTCGCGCCTTGCGACGCGAGACGTTTTGCTTTTAAGCCCCTTTCCTCGTCCGCAACCCCTTCTTTAAAACGCGTTCAGGCAACGCGCGACCGGCTGCGCAGCAGCGCCGCGGCGCTCAGCAGCGATACCGCCATCAGATAGTATCCCGGCGCGAGGCTGCTGCCGGTGGCGTTAATCAGCAGCGTGCAGACCAGCGGCGCAAAGCCGCCGAAGAGGGTCACCGCAACGTTATAGCCGATCGCCATGCCACTGGCGCGCGTGCTCACCGGGAAGAGATCCGCCATCACCGACGGCACGGTGGAGAAGTAGATCGATTTCAGCAGCGCCATCCAGCCCACCAGCAGCATCAGCGTCAGCGGCGAGGTGTGATCCACCATATAGCTGAAGGCGGGATAGATCGTCACCAGCAGCAGCAGCAGCGAGCCCCACATCAGCGGCACACGCCCTACGCGCTCGGCCCACAGCCCCATCAGCGGCGTGACCAGCGTCAAAATGGCGCCCGCCAGCAGCGTGGCGCTAAACGCGACGCTGCCCGGCAGATGCAGCGTTTTGGTGGCGTAAGTCGGCACATAGTTAAGCATGTAGTTAACCGCCGTTGAAATCACCATCAGTCCGATCGCCAGCAGCATCCGCTCTTTCTGCTGCCCGAACAGCTGCTTCAGCGGCGCCGTGGTTTTCGCCTGCTGCGTGAAGCTGGCCGGTTCATGAACGTGACGGCGGATATAGATCCCCAGCGGGCCGATTAGCAGACCGAAAGCAAACGGAATGCGCCAGCCCCAGGAGTGGATCTGCGCCTCGCTAAGGATCTGCGTCAGCCCCAGGCCAAAGGCGGAGGCCATCAGCGTGCTGGCGCCCTGCGTCGCAAACTGCCAGCTGGCGATAAAGGCTTTGCGCTCGGGAAAATGCTCCACCAGAAACGCCGTTGAGCTGCCGAACTCGCCGCCCGCCGAGAAGCCCTGAATCAGGCGCGCCAGCATGATCAGCAGCGGTGCCGCCAGCCCGATGGTGCCGTACTCCGGCATAAAGGTAATGATCGCGCCGCCCAGCATCATCAGGTTAATGGAGAGCAGCAGTGCCTTTTTGCGCCCGTGGCGATCGGCGTAGTTGCCCAGCACCACTGCGCCGAGCGGACGAATAAGAAAAGAGACGCCAAAGCTGCCAAAGGTGAGCAGCAGCGACACGGAGGCGTCGCTGGTGGGGAAAAAGGCGTGGGCGATATAGCTGGCGAAAAAGCCGTAAACCGCAATATCGAACCACTCCAGCGCGTTGCCAATACAGGTGGCGAACAGCGTTTTATGCAGGCTCGGCCGGATCTGAACCTGCGGCGGCGCTTGCGTCAGGCTGCTCATACGCGCGCTCCTGTAGAAGCCTGCTGGCGTGCCAGCAGCGCCTCGCCCTCTTCTCCCAGCTGCCAGAACAGTGCCGTCATGATCTGCAGCCCTTCGCGTGCGACGGACTTCAGCATATGCTCGTTGACACCGTGCTGGCCGCAGGCCGGATATGAGTGCGGCACCCAGAGGGTCGGCAGGCCGAGAATATCGGAAAAGACTTCGTTTGGCAGCGAACCGCCCAGGTTAGGCAGCAGCGCCGGCTTTTTGCCGCTGCTGGCGGCCAGGCTCTCCAGCGCCCAGCCGACCAGCGGGCTTTGCGGATCGAGGCGCGTGGCGGGCGAGCCGCGCAGAAATTCAACCTGTACATAGTCAAATCCGTGGGCGCGCAGGTGCGCTTCAACGTGCGTCACCAGCTTTTCCCAGTCGGTGCCCACCACAAAGCGCAGCTGACAGACCGCGGTCGCCTCGCCGGGAATGGCGTTCATGGGACGCGCCGGATTGCCGGTTTCAAACGCCAGCACCTCCAGCGTGTTCCAGCCGTAGAGGCGCTCCGCCGCCGTCAGGCCGGGTTCACCCCAGCCGGCGTCCAGCGCCGGATCGCCCGGCATACCGCCCACCTCGATATCGCTGAGAATGGCGCGCACCGCCGCGCTCAGCGAGTCGGGCTTCAGCGCCTCAACCTGCAACACGCCGCGCGCGTTGACCAGCGTGCTGATGGCGTTAGCCAGCTGGGTGCCGGGATTGCTTAACAGGCCGCCCCAGTTGCCGGAGTGATAGGCGTTGTCCCGCGCACTGATAGTAAGGCGAAAATTGACCGCGCCGCGCGAGCCAAGGAACAGCGTCGGTTGCGACGCGCTAACGCGCGGCCCGTCGGAGGCGATAAAGAGATCGGCGCGCAGCAGCGCCTGCTGCTGCTGACACAGCTCGGCCAGCCCCGGCGAGCCGATCTCTTCGCCCATTTCAAACAGGATCTTACAGTTGAAGCCGAGCCGGCCGCCGCGCGCCTGGTAGACCTGCTCCAGCGCCGCCAGATTGATGCAGTGCTGGCCTTTGTTGTCGGCGCTGCCGCGCCCATACCAGCGGTCGCCCTCTTCGGTCAGCTGCCAGGGATCCAGGCCGTCGCGCCAGTTTTCATCGTCGCCAAATACCACGTCGCCATGTCCGTAGACCAGCAGCGTCGGCAGCGACTCATCCTCGATGCGCGTCGCCACCAGAAACGGGCGATTTTCCGCTACGGTGTTGTCGATAATCTGCAGACTGAAGCCGAGCGCCGTCAGCTGCGGCGCGATCTCCTGATGCAGATAGTGATTAAGCTCGCCGTCGCGATCCGCCCGCTGGCTTTCGGTGACGCACGCCACGCGACGTGCCAGAAGCCGCTGAAATTCCCCGCTGTCGAAATAGCGCATCGCCTGTTGAATCGCCTGTTGTTTCGTCATGTTTGCCCTGTCTTTTTTATTGTGTCGTCGCTCTATCTTTGCCAAAAGCCTGGCATTGCCACAATTATCAATTTATCGACATAGCCTTGCTTTAAGAGCAAAGCTAGAATGCCCGATAAAGAGGCACGCACCGCCGGGGTGCAGAGGTGAGATGATGCTGAGCAGTGAAATCCGTTATTTCCTCGCCGTGGCTAACAGCGGGTCGCTGAGCGCCGCCAGCGAGCAGCTGTTTGTGGCGGTCTCCGCCATCAGCCGCCAGATCCAGCGGCTGGAGGCGCAGGTGGGCGCGCCGCTGTTCGATCGTCATGCGCGCGGCATGGTGCTTAATGAGGCGGGCGAGATCTTTGCCCGTCAGGTGCGGCAAAGCCAGCTCGATATGGAGCATGCGCTGGCGGAGATTAAGGGACTGAAGGCGATCCGCCGCACGCTGATCCGCATCGCCTGCACCGACGGCATGGCGTTCAGTCTGCTGCCCGGCCTGCTGGCGGAGTTTCGCGCGCTGAATCCCGGCGTCTACTTCGCCTTAAAGGTAGAGAGCGCGCAGGGCGTAGCGGAACGGGTGCGCGCCGGGGAGTGCGACGTGGCGCTACAGTTCAGCCTTCATCCAGAACGCGGCGTAGAGGTGATGGGATCCTGGCCCGCCCCGGTGCTGCTGGCAATGCACAAGGATCATCCGCTGGCGCAGCAGCCGGTGACGCTGGAGGCGCTCAGCCACTATCCGATGGCGCTGCCGGAGCAAAACACCACGGTGCGGCAGCTGTTCGACCTCGCCTGCCAGATGCGCGGCTGCGTTATTGAGCCGGTGCTCACCTGCGACTATTTCGCCACGCTTTACCAGTTTCTGCTTCATACCCCCGAGGCGATCACCATCAGCAGCGCCTTTACCCTGCTCAACGCCACCCAAACCCAGCATCTGGTGCTGCGCAAGATGGGAGTCGACCAGCTCAGCCAGCGCACGCTGCAGCTGCAACGGGTGTCGGGACGACAGCGCAACGCGGCGCTGTCGCCCTTTCTCGCCTTTCTCCAGCAGCGCCTGAACGCCATCGCTGCCGGACTGGCCTGATTACTTTTTGATATCGACCGGATAGAAGATGTGTTTGCCGAACGGATCGATATCGTAGCCGCTTACCTCTTTGCGCACCGGCTCAAAGATGGTGGAGTGGGCAATCATCACCGCCGGCATCTGGTCATGCATAATCTGCTGCGCCTGCAGGTAGAGCGCGGTACGCTTGCCCTGATCCGGCTCGGCGCGCGCCGCGACGATCAGCTTTTCAAACGGCTGATAGCACCACTTCGACGAGTTTGAGCCGCCCTGGGACGATTTACAGCTGTAGAGCGGGCCGAAGAAGTTATCGGGATCGCCGGTAGCGGTGGTCCAGCCCATCAGCGCCGCCTGATGCTCGCCGCTGCGCACCCGCTTGAGATATTCGCCCCATTCGTAGGTAACGATTGTCGCCTTGATGCCGACTTTCGCCCAGTCCGCCTGGATCATCTCCGCCATACGCCGAGCGTTAGGGTTATAGGGACGGGAAACCGGCATCGCCCAGAGCGCGATCTCGGTACCGGGTTTAATACCCGCCTGTTGCAGCAGCGCCTTCGCCTTTTCCGGATCGTAGTCGTAATCTTTCAGCGCGTTGTTTTCGCTCCAGACGCCCGGCGGCAGAATATTTTTCGCCGCGGTGCCGGTGCCTTTGAAAATCGCGTCGATGATGGCGGGTTTATTAATCGCCATCGCCAGCGCCTGGCGCACCTCAACCTTATCCAGCGGTGCTTTGGTGGTGTTGAAGGCAAGGAAGCCAGTATTCAGCCCCGCCTTTTGCATCAGGTTAATCGCCGGGTTGCTGCGCATCTTCTCCAGATCGGCGGGATTCGGGAACGGCATAATCTGACACTCTCCCTTCTCCAGTTTGGCGAGACGAACCGACGCGTCCGGCGTAATGCTGAAGACGATGCGGTCCAGCTTCGCCTTGCCTCCCCAGTAGTCTGGAAATGCCTTATAGAGAATGCGCGAGTCTTTCTGATACTGCACCAGCTGGAATGGCCCGGTGCCGATGGGATCCATATCGACCTTCTCTGGCGTGCCCGCCTTCAGCATCTGGTCAGCATATTCGGCGGAGTGAATCGAGGCGAAGTACCAGGCGAGATCGGCGAGGAACGGCGACTCCGCGTGATTCAGGGTAAAGCGTACGGTGTGGTCATCGACGCGATCGATGCTCTTGATCAGCGTGGTCAACTCCAGGCTGTCAAAGTTGGCGTAGGTGCCGCCCGAGACGTTGTGGTAGGGATTTTTGCTATCCATCTGCCGCATAAAAGAGAAGATAACGTCGTCGGCGTTGAAATCGCGGCTGGGCCTGAAGGCTTTATTGCTCTGAAAAGGGACGTTTTTACGCAGGTGGAAGGTGTAGACCTTGCCGTCCGGGCTGATCTCCCAGCTTTCCGCCAGGCTCGGCACCAGTTCGGTGGTGCCATATTTAAAATCAACCAGCCGGTTAAAGACCGGCACCGCGCTGGCGTCCACGCTGGTTCCCGAGGTGTAGAGCTGCGGATTAAAGTTTTCCGGCGACCCTTCGGCACAGTAAACCAGCGTTTTCGCGCTGGCGTTATGCGCCAGGGTAGCGGTCAGCAACGCCAGCATCGCTATCTTCACTTTCATCATTTCCTCACTTTTTATTGACTTCCGTTGGTCAGATTCCCTAAATGATCCAGGCGCTTTATGGATACCACGTTTTCGTAACATAGCGAATCCTGCTGCTGGCAGACAAATAAGGATCAGTGATGACAGCCCTTGCAAATCAGTTAACCCAACGTTTTTTCCGCTATCTGGCGGTCAGTAGCCAGAGCGACGCTAAATCGAATACTTTGCCGAGCACGCCATCCCAGCACGCCATGGCGCAGCTGCTGGCGCAGGAGCTGACCGCTCTCGGGCTGGATGAGGTCGTTATCGACGACTGCGCCACGGTGACCGCAGTGAAGCGCGGCAACCGGCAGGATGCGCCGCGCATCGGGTTTATCACCCATATCGATACCGTCGATGTGGGGCTGTCGCCCGATATTCATCCGCAGATCCTCACCTGGCAGGGCGAGGATCTGTTGCTTAACGCGCGAGAAGATATCTGGCTGCGCCGCGACGAGCATCCAGAGATCGCCCCCTATCTCGGCGAAGAGATTATTTTCAGCGACGGCACCAGCGTGCTGGGCGCAGACAATAAAGCGGCGGTAACGGTGGTGATGACGCTGATGGAGAATTTGCAGGGCGATCACGGCGATATCGTGGTGGCCTTTGTGCCCGATGAGGAGATCGGCCTGCGCGGCGCCAAAGCGCTCGATCTGGAGCGGCGCTTTAACGTCGATTTCGCCTGGACCATCGACTGCTGCGAGCTGGGGGAAGTGGTTTATGAGAACTTTAACGCTGCCTCAGCGGAAATCACCTTTACCGGCGTGCCGGCCCATCCGATGTCGGCCAAAGGGGTGCTGGTCAATCCGCTGCTGATGGCGCACGACTTTATCAGCCTGTTCGATCGTCAGGAGACGCCGGAGCATACCGAGGGCCGCGAAGGCTATATCTGGTTTAACGAGATGCAGGCGGGCGCCAGCCAGGCAACGCTGAAGGCCTCGATTCGCGATTTCGATCTGGCGCAGTTTGCCGCGCGTAAGGCGCAGCTGCAGCAGGCGGTGACGCAGATTGCGCAACGCTACCCGACCGGCAGCGTCGCCATCAGCATCAGCGATATCTACAGCAATATTAGCAACGCCGTAGGCGAGGATCGCCGCGCCATCAATCTGATCTTCGCCGCGCTGGCGGATCTCAATATTGAACCGAAGGTGATCCCCATGCGCGGCGGCACCGACGGGGCGGCGCTGTCGGCGAAGGGGCTGCTGACGCCAAACTTTTTTACCGGCGCGCACAACTTCCACTCCCGCTTCGAATTTCTGCCCATCTCGTCGTTTGTGAAATCTTATCAGGTGGCGGAGAGGCTTTGCCTGCTGGCGGCGCAGAGCTGACCATCGGTGGCGGTGCGGTCGCTGCATCGCTGCCCTGTTAATTTGCAGGGCCGGTCAGCATCTGGCGAGACAACGGCAGCTGAATCGACAGACGGCTCAACTGTCGACTCACGGACGCTAATGGGGTCCCCTGCGCCATCGCTGGCAAGGGAGGGAGGATCGGCAGAGGATTGCGCGGCGGGTTACAGGGTTAACTGGCTGCCTAAAATGATATCCGCCTGCTGTAACGTAACATCCAGCCCGGCTGACGGCGTAAAGGTCAGTTCGCCAAAAATAACCCTGCCCGCGATAAGATAAAAATCGGCGCGTACAAACTTGAAGTCGGAGGCTAACTGCGTCGCATAGTGTTTCATTTTATCAAAGCCATCAGGCATGGCGGGATAATCGTTTTTGCTGATTAGCTCAAGGGTATCTTCGAAAGGAAGAGGATGCCAGTTCATATCAAAATAGTAGAACTTTGGCCTTCCCTTTTCGCGTCCGACACAGACCATTACCGCATAGGGTCTGCCGTTAAAACAGTAAAACTTGTAATCATCGGGAAAACCGCCGCGCGCATTCTCAATAAACTTTTCGCACAAAATTTTTCTTTCGATTTTTTTGTACTGCGGCTCGACAAAAAGCGATGAGAAATCCTCTTTTAGCCACCTGTTGAGCTGCCGGTTGGTTTTCTCAATATCGAGCCGGGCTTTATCACTACAGATAATATTATAGCCTGCGCCATGGTTGCATTTAAGCGCAAACTTTTCGGGCAGCGCCCTGTAGTCGATATCCTGGGGGTTATCATAAACGCCGTAGAGATCGTTTAGGATCTCACCGCAGCCTTTTGATGAGACATACTCCCTGACCTTGTATTTGTCGGCGCACAGCGTGTAAATGTCGTTGTCGAGTTCGTTAAACTTCAGCCACTGAATCTTCTCATTAAGGTTAGTGGGATTGGTCAGGTTAAGCCTTTTCCTGAACCTGATAAAATAGTGTGCCTTTGCACATGACTCAGGAAAGATATTTGCACTTATCTTTAAGGCGGACTTTACCGTTTGTTTTATCATTTAAGCAGACCCTCTTGATTTGAAGATGCCAAGATGCATTTTGAAAATGGTTTTATCTTTAAAAAAGTAATTAAGCAGCGTGCAGGACAAAAGCTCTACAATCAAAAAGCAATATGCCGCTCCCTTAATGCCAAATGCATGGATCATTAGCCAGGATAAGGGAATGGTGAACAGACAGCATAGAAACATCTTTTTAGCCAGGTAGCTGTAGCCCGATTCCTTTATGATATAGCGGTAGCAAATGGTGCCGAGCGAAGAGAACATCGTGCCGATGATAATAACGGGAATAATCGCCACGGCGTCGCTATAGCTCTCGCCATAGAGCAGGCGGATAACGTCATCACCAAAAACAGCAAAGCCGCCGAGCATCACCAGAGAGAGCAGGATAACCAGGCGATTAATGTTAACCAGCAGGCGTTCGACCACCAGCGGATTTTTTTCACTGTAGATGCGCGAAAAGAAGCTGGTAATCAGCGCTAAAACAATAAATGACCATGCGCCACCCAGGGTGAGCGCCACGCTATAGACGCCCAGGTCTGAATAGGTGAGTATCCGCGCTAAAAAAAGGCTCGAAACCTGCGTATAGATATCGGCAGACAGGCTTGAGAGAATCAACGCCCCGCCCGTGTAAAGCAGGTGCAGATTATAAATCTTTCCCCCTTTCGCGCGCGCTTTTACTTCGGTGGTATAGTGGAAATAGATAAGGCGCATAATATAGGGCACAAGAGGAATAATAACGATCGGTATAGTGAAGTAATAAACCGGCATCTTAAAGTGCGACACCAGGAACCGGATCAGTAGCGCAACAGAGAGCCCGATTACGTTTGTTATCGTGTTGATCTTTGATTTTAGCTGGGTGTTGTTATAGACAGAGAAGAAATCCATCACAATAAAGTAGGTAGCGATGCAGTTAGCCACGCCAAACGCAAACACCACGGGATCAGAAAAAAGCGAGAGCGCGATTAACACCGCCCCTGATGACAGCAGAAAGAAAAAGCGCCGCTGATTTTGCGTGTGGATCGCCATCGCGATCCCGGAGGCGGCCTTTTCGCTCATCCGTTTGAAAATGATGTTCTGCCCGCCAAACCAGGATAAGGTTTGCACAAAAACAAAAAGCGAGGTGGTGATATTTATCTTACCAAAATTCTCTGGCCCAATATATTTGGCCATCAACGAATTAATATACAACAGCCCAATGATATTAATTGACTTCTCCAGCATAATCCATATTGCATTAGAGTACATATTCTGTCTCGCATCAGCACGGCGCTAAAATGCGCCGCATTTAACTCGTCTCGCTGGGGGCAATTCCCGCCAATAAACAGAGAATGTCAACCTGCTCTGCGCCTGATTGAATAAGCAAACCTCTTCGCTACGCCTGGCTGATGGCGCCATTTTTTCTGGTAAAGAGTGTGGCCACTTGTATAAAAATAGTGAAGCGCTTTTTTAATTAATCAGATTAATGACGTCACGGGCGTAATATCGCGCCCAGTTATAACTGGTGATCACTATTTATTTAACCAGCTGCCCGCTGGCTGCTTATTAATGGCCTTTATCTTAACATTCATCGCGAGCCACAATAAAACCACGCAGAGAACAACAGATAATCTTTACGCCTCAATAAACCGGCGTCTCACCGCAGCACAGTCGACAGCAGACGCGGCTGCACCGCCGGGCCACCCTGTTTCAGAAGCAGCGCAATAAATAAGAAAGTTTTTCAACCCAGGCTGGTATTGCCGCGTATTAACTCTATGATGGTTTCTGAAACAGCCTGCCGCCCTCGCTGGCGAGATAATAATATTTTTTCATAAGGACAGATATTAATGGCAATAAGCATCTCTACCCCGCTGATCCACTCTCTTCCATTAAGCCAGCAGAGTGGCTGCTCTGTCTGGCTGAAGATGGAGTCCTCCCAGCCAACCGGATCGTTTAAGCTCCGCAGCGCCGCGCATATTTGCCGTTATTACGCCAGCCAGAACGCGAAAGCATTTGTCAGCTCCTCCGGCGGAAATGCCGGTATCGCGGTGGCGCACAGCGGCCGCAAACTGGGGGTGCCGGTTACGGTGGTGGTGCCCGAAACCACCTCTGCCAGAGCCCGACAGCTGATTGAGCAGGAAGGCGCACGGCTGGTTGTCCACGGCAAGGTGTGGAGCGAGGCGAATGATTACGCGCTCTCTCTGGCGACGGATGAGATCTTTTATATTCACCCCTTCGATAACCCGCTGCTCTGGGAAGGGATCAGCACAATCGTGGATGAAGTGATTAACGAAGGCGTTCGCCCGGACGCGGTGATTCTTTCCGTGGGCGGTGGAAGCCTGCTGTCTGGCCTCGCCCAGGGTCTGGAAAAGCACCAGCTGAGTCATATTCCCGTCTACGCCGTTGAGACTTACGGCACGGCCTCGCTCAACGCCTCGCTCAATGCTGGCCGACTTGTGCGTCTTGATAGCGTCAGCGGGATTGCCACCACTCTGGCGGCCAGTCAGGTATGCGAAAATGCCTTTAAGGTTGCGTGCCGGGGCAATGTGACCAGCCTGCTGGTTTCCGATGAGGAAGCCACCTCAGCCTGTCGGCGATTTCTGGACGATCACCGCGTGCTGACCGAGCCGGCATGCGGGGTTTCTTTATCCCTCTTATACGATCGTAAGATCCGCTTTAGCCCGACAGATAATGTGCTGGTGATCGTGTGCGGCGGAGCATCGGTCACCGTGGAGAGTCTGCTCGGGTAACAGGGGCTAATCTCTTCTCTGTTCGCCCCGGCAGCGGCAGCGGCAGCGATAAAAAAGGCGGCTATTAGCCGCCCTTTCTTCTTACTTTGTCGTGCTGACGTCGATGCCGGGGAAATATTTCTCCGCCAGCTTCTTCACCGTGCCGTCATCCTGGATTTTGGTAATCGCCGCATCCAGCGCCTGCTTCAGCTTCGTATCGCCCTTACGCAGACCAAAACCGATGCCGGAACCGAGAATCGCGTCATCCTCGACCGCCTTGCCGGCGAAGGCAAAGCCTTTGCCCTGCGGTTTATCGAGGAAGCCCGACTGGCCGGCGGCGGACATCACCAGCGTCCCGTCCAGACGGCCCGCAACCATATCGTTATAGACCTGATTCTGATCCTGATAGGAGGTGACGGTTACGCCCTGGCTCTCCCAGTGCTTTTTAGCGTAGGTCTCCTGAATGGAACCCTGCAGCACGCCAATATTCTTGCCCTTTAGCGCTTCAGCGGTGGGCTGGAGCTTCTCGCCCTGTTTCACGATCAGCATGCTCGGAATGCGGTAGATCGGTTTCGTAAAGTCGATGCTCTTCGCCCGCGCCTCGGTGATATTCATCGCCGAGTTAATGGCGTCGAACTTCTTCGCCTGCAGCGCCGGGATCAGCGCGTCGAAACTGCTCTCTACCCAGTGACAGTCAAAATTGCCGGTCGCGCAAATGGCTTTGCCCAGCTCAATGTCGAACCCCTCCAGCTCGCCCTGCGCGTTGCGGCTCTCAAACGGCGCATACTGCGATTCAAGGCCGTAACGCAGCGTCTCCGCCGCCAGCGCGTGCGCCGAACTCATCAGGCCCAGCGCTAAAAAAATCGCGTTCACTTTTTTCATTTTTTTCCCCTGAGATTAACCCTTCACCCGACAGAGCGCTTCCGCGCCGCGCTGCAGGGTAACGTCGTCTTTTGCAAATGAGAGCCGAATAACCTTGTTGTCGGTACCGTCCATATAAAACGCCGAAAGCGGAATGGTGGCCACACCCTGTTCGACGATAAGACGTTTTACCATCTCGCTGTCAGATTCGTCACTGAAATGTCCGTAGCTGGCCAAAACAAAAAACGAACCGGCGCACGGCAGCAGCTTAAACGGCGACGCCTGCAGCAGCGCCACCAGGCGATCGCGCTTCTGCTGGTAGAAGGCCGAGAGCGAGAGATAGTTCCCGGCGTGCTGCAGATAGTGCGCAAAGCCGATCTGCATCGGCGTATCGGCGGCGTACATCATAAACTGATGCACCTTAACCAGCTCCTCCATCAGCCTGGCGGGGGCGAGACAGTAGCCGACGCGCCAGCCGGTTACGTGGAAGGTTTTGCCGAATGAGGAGACGATAACGCTGCGCTGCGCCAGCTCCGGATGGGTCGCCATACCGCAGTGGGCGCGGCCGTCGAACAGAATATGCTCATAGACTTCATCGGAGAGCACCACAATATCGGTGCCGCGCGTTAGCGCTGCCAGCTGCGCCAGATCGGCGGGCGTCAGCACCTGCGCGCTCGGGTTGTGCGGCGTATTAATAATGATCATGCGGGTGCGCGGCGTCAGCGCAGCGCGCAGCGCCTCCCAGTCGATGGCATAGTCGGGGAACTGCAGCTTCAAACCCACCGGGATGCCGCCCTGCAAACGCACCACCGGCGCGTAGCTGTCAAAGGCGGGCTCGAAGAAAATCACCTCATCGCCCTGGTTCACCAGCGCGGTAATCGCCATATAGATACCCTGGCTGGCGCTACCGCTGATCAGCACTTCGGTCGCTGGATCGTAGTGCTGTCCGTAGAGCGAGGCGACCTTCGCCGCCAGCGCCTCTTTGAGCGCGGGCCAGCCGGTCATGGGCGCATACTGGTTATGACCTTCACGCATGGCGCGGCTGACCTCCTCCACCAGCGCCGGATCGCACGGGAAGTTGGGCGCGCCCTGCGACAGGTTAATGGCGCGGTGCTGCGCGGAGAGCTGACCGATGACGCTGAATATGGTGGTGCCTACGTCGGGCAGTTTGGACGTGACGTTAACGCTGCTTTTCATCGGGCGTGCTCCTGCGCGGCTGCATAAAAATGTTGTTTTCGTTAATTTCTATTCAACGACCCGGCGCTTGAGCCGACAAGCGAATTGTTGTCATAATAGCCATGACAAATTTGCATAGCTGGAGTGACAATGCCGCGTTCTCTGCCGCTTAACGCCATACACGCTTTCCTGGTCACCGCTCGGCATCTTAACCTGACGCACGCGGCGGGCGAACTCTGCCTCACTCAGGGCGCGGTAAGCCGAAAAATCGCCTCCCTTGAACACTACCTGGGGTTTGCGCTGTTTGAACGGCACGCGCGCGGCCTGCGCCTGACCTCGCAGGGCGCAGCGCTGCTGCCGGAGCTGCGGCAGGGATTTGAGCTGATGGCGGGCGCGACGGACAAGGCGATGCGTCAGCATGGCGTTATTCGCCTCAGGGCGCCGACCTGCGCAATGCGCTGGCTGGTGCCGCGGCTGGTGGCACTGGAGCAGCAGCGGCCGGAGCTGCACGTCGCGCTGACCACCACGCTTGAGCATCACGCCGAGCTGGAGGGGTTCGACGCCGCTATCCTGTACGGCACGCCGCCGCCTGGGGCGATCCACTTGTTCGACGAGGCGATTACGCCGGTGATGGCAGCTGATATCGCGCCGCCCGCCTTGCCCGCGGGGCTGGCGGCGATGACCTTTCTGCATCCCACCGGCGATACCCGCGACTGGCAGCTGTGGCTCAGCGCCCAGAATACCCGACTGACGATGGGGCGTAATCAACATTTCAGCACCATGGATCTGGCGATTAGCGCGGCCATACAGGGGTTTGGCGTAACGGTGGCGGATATTAATCTGGTGGAGAGCGATCTGGCGAACGGTCGACTCATAGCGCCGTTCGCCAGCCGGGTAAAAACCGGGGCGGCCTACAGCCTGCTGCAGCGCCCCGTCAGGGATGCGCCGCCTTTCCTTGCGGATCTGGCGGCGTGGCTGTCGCGGGATTAAAAGGTGACCCAGTCGGCGCTCTGCTCCGCTTTGAGGCGTGGCGTGCCTCCAGCGGGCGGCGTCGCGCTGTCGCGACCAGACGGCGCGCTGGCCAGCGGCGTCTGCGACGACAGGCGGAAGCGGGAGACTGAAGCCTCCAGCGATTCGGTCTGACGCGCCAGCGCGGCGGCGGCGGCGGAGACCTCCTCCACCAGCGAGGCGTTCTGCTGCGTGACGCTGTCCATCTCGGTCACGGCGACGCCCACCTGCGAGATGCCTTTGCTCTGCTCTTCCGAGGCGGCGGCGATCTGCTTCATGATGGCGTCCACGTCCTGCACCGACTTGAGAATATTATTCATGGTGCTGCCGGTATTGCTCACCAGCGTCGCCCCTTTATCGACGCGCTGCACCGAATCCTCAATCAGCGCGGCGATCTCTTTCGCTGCGGCGGCGCTGCGCTGCGCCAGATTGCGCACCTCGCTGGCGACCACCGCAAAGCCGCGACCCTGCTCGCCGGCGCGCGCCGCTTCCACCGCCGCGTTCAGCGCCAGAATGTTGGTCTGGAAGGCGATGCCGTTAATCACGTTGGTGATCTCGGCGATCTTCTTCGAGCTGCCGGAGATGCCGTTCATGGTGGAGACCACTTCACTCACCAGTTGGCCGCCCTGCTGCGCCGTCGACGAGGCGGTTTCCGCCAGCATGCTGGCCTGACGCGCATTGTCGGCGTTGAACTTCACCGTCGCGGTCAGCTGCTCCATACTGGCGGCGGTCTGCTCCAGCGCCGCCGCCTGCTCTTCGGTACGGGAAGAGAGATCGTTATTGCCGGCTGAAATCTCCGCCGCGCCGCGCGAAATATTCTCGGTGCCGCTGCGAATGGCGCTCACCGCTTCGCGCAGGCTCTCCTGCATGGCGCTCAGCAGCGGCACCAGCTTGCCCACGCAGTTGCGGCCGAAAGGCTGCACCGTCTGGCTGAGGTCGCCGGTGGCGATCACGGCGAAATGCTCGCGGATGCGATCCAGTGGTTTAACCAACATGGTTACCAGATAGCGATCGGTAAACAGCAGGATCAGCAGGCCTACGAAGACCGCCGCCACCAGGGTGATTTTGGTCATCACGGTCAGACGATCGACGTTGACGCGGGTCTGATCGAGCGTGACCGCCGCCGCCTGGTTAAAGGCCTCTGCGCTGGCGCCGAAGGCGCGGCTTAGCGCCGGCGTTACCGTACTGGCGTGCTGGCGATAGGCCTCAAGCGACGCCTGACGCGCTTTCTCCAGCTGCGGCGTGACGCCCTCATCCAGCAGTTTTTGCCAGTTGCTGATGACCTTATCGACGATCTGCGGATCCATCGGGCCGGGCGCCATCTGTTTAAACTGCGCCAGCTGCTGCTTCATATTGTCCAGCGCCTGCTGGACCGGTTTCCAGTCGGCGTCGGTGGGCTGCGCGCCGACCGCTTTTATCTCCATCACGCGCGACAGGCGCGTGATGACGCGGAAATACTGGTCGTTGCCCTTGCCTAAGATGGTCATCTGAGCCACCAGATGACGATCGACCTCATTGCCCTTGCTGAGCTCGCCGAGCGAATGCACGCTAAACCAGCCTACCGCGCACCACAGCAGGCAAAACAGGCCGAGAATCCAAAGCATAACGGCGCGAATTGTGAAATTTTTTAATATACCCATAGCCAAGTCCTTGACGGTGAAAACCGAGGGGGCCCGATAATCTCGGGCATACAGGCGTTATCGGCAGGGATTGAGGAAGGTACAGGGTTTTAGTTAGCAATAAAATTGCTCAATTATCACGCGCAGCGCAAGGCTAAATAATTGATTTATAATTTTTTACTCAGGCGGCACCGGGTGATAAACCTTGCTGCCGCCTTAACAATTAGTCGTCAAAGCTTCACCATGCTTTTCATCATCAGGCGAAACAGCCTCAGGCGAGCGCGTAAAAAATTGCGCTTTAGCAGCAGCGCCTCTTTTCCCCCTTCGCCAAAGGCAAGCGTGACGTCCTCGCCGGGATGCCAGGCAGGCCAGCTTATCTCGCCCTCCAGCCGGTGGCTGAATTCGCTGGCGTCGCGCGCAAAGGTGAACCAGTAGTCCGCCATGCGCCGGGCAAAGGCGCGATCGGCGGCGGTATAGGGTCGCTGGCTGTCGACGGGCTGCATCGCCGTCAGGGTATTGAGCGTATAGGGCACCTCATTGCCGTGCCAGGCGCCGTGCGGATAGAGATCGCGCGACTGCTCGGAGACATAGTCGAACCAGTAGCGCCAGCCCGGCATGCCGACGTTGTGCTGGGCGCGCATCAGGATCCACGGCATCACGCTGAAGGCCAGATCGCGCGCCGCCGCGCGTCCCAGCAGGCGATCGTCGTGAATATCATACAGCCACTTCAGCAGCCGATAGCTGAGCGGACGGCCAACGCGCAGCTGGCGCATCACCTCTGCGCTGTCGACGTTGAAGTATTCCAGCACGCTCGCTTCGTCGCTGTTACTGCCTGCCATCAGCGGAATACGGTGCTGGCGCGCTGCCATAAAGGTGTTCAGCATCGGCTGGGGCAGCACGGCGTCGCCCGCTATGGGCACCGGCCCGTGCCACAGCGGCGATTCCAGCGGCCAGAAGGCGTCGGCAGGCAGCGCGCGCAGCTGCTGCGCGGTGGCGTTGGGCAGCCCAAAATGGGCCGCAACCTGCTCACCCTGCTGCAGCGCCGCTTTGCGCGGCTTGTCCGGCAGGCTGTAGGCGCTTTGGGCGATAGCTTTATGAAACAACCCCTCCGCCAGCGGCGAGCAGCAGAGCGACAGCACGCTGCGCGCGCCGGAAGATTCGCCGAACAGGGTGACGTTGTCACGATCGCCGCCAAACGCGGGGATATTGCGCTGCACCCACTGCAGCGCGGCAATCTGGTCGAGCAAGGCGAAATTGTTTACCACGCCGCCGTCGCGGTACTCCGCATCCAGCGCCGGATGAGCGAAGAACCCCAGGTGGCCGAGGCGATAATTGACCGTTACCACCACGGCACCGCGCGCCGCCAGCGGCTTGCCGCTGTAGGGCGGCAGCCCGCCCGATCCCATAACAAAGCCGCCGCCGTGCAGCCACACCATTACCGGCAGCGGTCGTGCCGGCTCGACGTCGGGGGTCCAGACATTAAGATAGAGGCAGTCTTCGCTGAGCGGGCCGGGATCGCCACCGCCCGCGACGGCACAGAGGGTGCGGTTTTGCCAGCAGGCGGCGCCGAAGGCGGTTGCGTCTCGCACCTCTTGCCACGGCCTAACCGGATGGGGCGCGCGCCAGCGCAGCGCGCCTACCGGCGCGGCGGCATATGGAATACCCTTAAAAACAAAGAGATCGTCATCCATACTTCCTCTTAGCTCGCCTTCGGCTGTGCTGAGGCGCAGAGGTCGTCTGTTTTTCATTACCTGTTCCCTGATAAAGCGTTAAGGCATTATCTACAGGCCGTTAAGATATTGTCCATGTGTCTGGTGCATTTGCAGATTATGCTGAATCGATGCCGTTACGCATCGGCAAAACCGCACCGTGCCAGCGATTGCTGCTGGCGCGCCTGATAAAGCTGCATTTCATCGTGCACCGGCGCCCCGAGCGCCCGTTCAAAATCGGCCCTGCTGGCGTGGCCGGCGGAACGTCCCTGCGCCCGATCGCCCAGATTTGACTGAAAAATGCCCGCCGCGCTCACCGGCAAAAAATCCTCATACACCAGGGGATCGGCGATAATGCGGCCCTGCTCGATCAGCATCGCCAGGGATTCGCCCGCCTGAGGCGGCTGCGCCTCGCCCTGTTCGCTCAGCCGGTAGTGGAACCAGGCAAGCTCCTGTTCGCGCAGGCTGCGCTCATCATCGGGAAAGGCGCGAAACACGTCGGCCAGACGCTGCTGGTGCTGCTGATTATCAGCGCCGGTGCCCGCTTCCGCCAGCAGGCGATCGTAGAGCGCGCGGCCTTTTGGCGTCAGCGCCGCCCCGCGCTGCTCGATTTCGCCAAAGCGCGCGGTGTGGGTGCCGCTGTCGCCCTGCTGAAAGCTCACCACCTCTTCCAGCGCTTTAAAGCTGGTCTGACGCAGCAAAATTGGCACGTTGCGCCGCGGCGGTCCCTCTATCAGCGCCTTGGGATCGATGCCATATTCCGGCATCAGCGCCTGCACTCGATCGATATCCAGCGTGCGCGGCGTCAGGTGGTTGATGTGGCATCCCGGAAAGCAGACCACGTCGGCGACCAGCCGATGCTGCTGGCTGAGCGCCTGATAGGTGGCGCGGTCAACGGTGCTGAGCGCGTGCCAGCGGAAGGTCTCCAGCGCCTCAGTGACAAAGGCGTCGGCGTCAGCTTCGCCCAGGCCGCCCTGCTGCTGATGCTGCGCTATCAGCGCCCGGCAGCGCGGCGTAAAAATATCACGCTGCGCCAGTATCGCCGCCGCCTTCTGCCGCAGCTCAAGGTCGTCAATCAGCTCCAGCCGCAGCAGCGAGGTAAAGATGCGGAAGGGATTGCGCCGCAGCGCCTCATCGCTCACCGGACGAAACGCGGTGGAGTGTACCGGCACGCCCGCCTGCGAGAGATCGTAATAGCCGACCGGCTCCATGCCCATTACCGCAAACATCTGCCGCAGCGTCGCCAGCTCCTGCGCCGTGCCGACGCGAATGGCACCGTGGCGCTCCAGGTTAAGGCGCTCCAGTTCGTCCGCGGCGCTGAGCCGCGCTTTCAGCGTCGGGCTATCGGTTAAACAGCGCGCGTTGACCTGCTGCACCAGCGTCATCAGCGTGCCGTACTGCGGCACCTCCTGCTGATACATAGCGGACATCGCCTGTGAGAAGCGCGTGCGGATAGCGTCCGCGCTGAGGAAGTCATTCATGGTGCCTGCTCCTGACATGATCGAGATTGCTGCTACTGTAGAGCAACCCGCTGTCGGCAGGCGAAAAAGTTACGGATTTGTGATCGGCTTAAAGCCGAAGCGGTTTTTCATCACCAGCATCAGGGTCGTCAGCAGCGCGGGAATAGCCAGCAGCATAAAAATCAGGCTAAACGACCAGCCGAGCGAAAGCATCTCCGCGCCGACAAAGGCGCTGAGGATGGCGCCGACGCGGCCGACGCCGTGCATCCAGCTGGAGCCCGTGGCGCGCGCGTGCGTGGGATAGTAGCTGGCCGAAAGCGCGTTCATGCCGGTGTTGGCACCGTTGAAACAGAAGCCGCTAAGAAAGGCAATGCCGCTCATCATGCCGACTTCCGCCGGGGAGAAGCCCAGCGAGACGATCGCCAGCCCGCCGCAGAAATAGATGGCCGCCAGCGCCAGCGTGGCGTTGAAGCGATCCATTAGCCAGCCTGCGAACAGCGATCCCAGGGTGCCGCCCGCCTGATACATGGCGGTAATAATCGCCGCCTCGGTGACCGACATGCCCAGCGTATTGATCAGCGACGGCAGCCAGCTGCCGATCAGATAGACCAGAAACAGCCCCATAAAATAGCCGCCCCACAGCATCAGGCTGCCGAACAGATAGCGGCGCGACACCACGGTAGCGATTGCGCCCTGGGTCTGCGGCGTCGGCTCCTGCGAGTGAAAAGCGCTGTCGGGACGCGTGGCGCCAGGCAGCATCCGCTCAAGAATGGCGTGAATGCGCGTCGCCGGCGCGCGGCGGCTAATCAGAAAGCGCACCGACTCCGGCAGGCCGCGAACCAGAAATGGCAGGATCGCCAGCGGCAGAATGCCGCCCAGCAGCATCACGGCATGCCAGCTATAGCGCGGCAGCAGCCAGGAGGCGGCGAAACCGCCGCTGGCGGCGCCGAAGGTAAAGCCGCAGAACACCACGGTGATGATAAAAGCGCGGCGGCGCTCCGGCGCGTACTCCGCCACCAGCGTGCCGACGTTGGGCATCGCCGCGCCCAGCCCCAGGCCGGTAAGAAAGCGAAACAGCATCATCTGTTCGATGTTGTTTGCCAGCGCGGTGGCGAGCGTCCAGAGCCCGAAGAAAAAGACGCTGAGGATAATCATCATACGTCGGCCATAGCGATCGGCCAGTGGCCCCGCCAGCATCGCGCCGAGCGCCAGCCCGACCAGCGCGGCGCTGATCACCAGGCCGAGCTGATGGTTAGTAACGCCCCATCCCGCCTTGAGCGTCGGCGCGATAAAGCCCATCAGCGCGATATCCATGCCGTCAAGGGCAACCACGATAAAGCAGAGCGCAATCAGACGCTTTTGCCAGCGGCTAAGCTCTGATTGATTGATTAACTGGCGAACGTCCACGGCCTCGACGCTGGTCACTGCGAACTCCTCACTGCGCTCACCCCTGATGCATCAGTTTTGGTAAAAAAAACGGCAGCTATGATAGCCCATCGTTAACGATAAGACGCCTGATTTTTATATGATATTGAGAATTATTCAACATTAATCAGTTAACCTGTTGAAATTGCTGAGGTGAGCATAAGGTTAACGCGTCATCCGCTTTGCGGCTAAGCCTGTTTTTCTCTTTTTATCAACAAGTAGCGTCAGGCGACGCTTTTTGTTAATTTTATTTTGCAGCAAAGTTAACAAAACCCAACTTTACTGGTTGCCGTAGAGCGGCCAAACTCATTAGGTTTGTGAGATGGACAAAAATATCCTTTTCAATCAGCGCATTCGCTTGCGCCATCTTCATACCTTTGTTGCGGTCGCGCAGCAGGGAACCCTGGGCCGCGCGGCGGAAACGCTGAGCCTGAGCCAGCCTGCGCTCTCAAAGACCCTTAACGAGCTGGAGGAGCTGACGGGGGTACGCTTGTTTGAACGCGGCCGGCTCGGCGCGCAGCTCACCACTATGGGCGAACAGTTTCTTATTCACGCGGTAAAAGTGCTGGATGCCCTTAATCACGCGGGCCAGAGCCTCACTCTGCCGATCTCGACCCGTCCGGTAGTGATCCGCCTCGGCGCGCTGACCACGGCGGCTATGGGTATGCTGCCGCAAATTCTCGACCGCTTTCACCAGCAGCAGCCGCACGCCACCGTGCAGGTGGCCACGCTGCACAATAACGTGCTGCTGGCGGGGCTACGCGCGGGCGAATTTGAGATCGGTATCGGCCGCATGGCGGATAGCGAGATGATGACCGGCTTAACTTATGAGCTGCTGTTTCTGGAATCGCTCAAGCTGGTGGTACGTCCCGAACACCCGCTGTTAAGTGACAACGTCACTCTCTCTCGGGCGATGCAGTGGCCGGTGGTGATCTCCCCTGAAGGCACTGCCCCGCGCCGTATTGCACAGCAGATGCTTGATGAACAGGGCTGCACCCTGCCCAGCACCTGCGTCGAAACCTCATCAACCTCGCTGGCGCGCCAGCTGGCGCTGCGTTATGACTACGTATGGTTTGTGCCATCGGGCGCCATCAAAGAAGATCTGGCGCACAATGCGCTGTGCGCCCTGCCCATCAGCTCCTCGGGCCCCGGAGAGCCGGTCGGCATTATTACCCGAACCGGCCATCCGCTGAGCCTTAGCGCGGAGATCCTGATGGCGACCATCCGCAAGGCGCCCGACTAACGGCTCCGCTTCGCGTGGCGCTCGCGGTTATCCAGCCGCGCCTTTTCGGTTTTACGCAGGCCGACATAGAGCGCACCGGCGCCGCCATGCTGCGGCTGCGAGATACAGAAGGTCTGCACGTCGTCGAACTGGCGCAGCCAGCGCGCCAGGTAACTGCGCACGATATTGGCGTGGGATTCGTTGTCACGCCCTTTGCCATGAATGATCAGCAAATTGCGCAACCCATCTTTGCGCGCCTGCTGCATAAAGCTGAACACCGCCTGCCGACAGGTCTCTACCGGCTGGCGCAGCAGATTCAGGCTGGCGTCCATCTTATATTCTCCCTTACGCAGCTTATCCAGAACGCCCTGCTGGATGCCGTCGGCCTTGTACTCCAGCGGCGTAGCGAGGGGGATAATGTCGAGGTAGCCGCGCGTCAGGAAGTTCTCTTCCTCTTTCTCTGCCTCAGGCCGACGCGGCGCTTTGGGCGAGGGCGATTTAAGCCACAGGGTGCTGGCGCTATCTTTTAACGGCGTGACGTCACCCATGGCATCCCGAAACAGCTCTTCATCGTCCAGGTTCATAGTCATTTCTCATACTAGGTCTATAAGGGAACAGAGATCAATTCCGCCTCTGCAATTGCAATAGTAGCAAACGCAAAAATCAGTGCGCCAGCGTTCGATCACCCCATTCTGGCGTTTGAAAAATGCGCATCGAGATCAAAAAAGTGGAAAGTTTTCGTGCCAGATCGCAAAAGTGTGATGCGCAGGGCTTGTCACAGCGCGGCTCCGCGCCGCATCGGACATCCCTACTCTTTATGGGCCTAAAACTGCTCGGACGAGTTCCCTTCAGCACAAAAAATGTTAAAATTGACCCCAGTCAATAATCGTCGAGCGTATATTATGATCACTGAAAAACGCACCATTCGCCGTATTCAGTCAGGTGGCTGTGCCATCCACTGTCAGGACTGCAGCATTAGTCAGCTGTGCATTCCGTTCACTCTGAATGAACATGAGCTGGATCAGCTTGACAATATTATCGAGCGTAAAAAACCGATTCAAAAAGGCCAGACGCTGTTTAAAGCGGGTGACGATCTGAAATCGCTTTACGCTATCCGCTCCGGCACCATCAAGAGTTATACCATCACCGAACAGGGCGACGAGCAGATTACCGGCTTCCACCTCGCGGGCGATCTGGTCGGCTTCGACGCCATTATGAGCGGCAGCCACCCCAGCTTCGCGCAGGCGCTGGAAACGGCGATGGTGTGTGAGATTCCATTCGAAACGCTGGACGATTTGTCAGGCAAAATGCCGGCCCTGCGCCAGCAGATGATGCGTCTGATGAGCGGCGAAATCAAAGGCGACCAGGATATGATCCTGCTGTTGTCCAAGAAGAACGCCGAAGAACGCCTGGCCGCGTTTATCTGGAATCTTTCCCGTCGTTTCGGCCAGCGCGGCTTCTCGCAGCGCGAATTTCGCCTGACCATGACGCGCGGCGACATCGGCAACTACCTCGGCCTGACCGTTGAAACCATCAGCCGCCTGCTGGGCCGTTTTCAGAAAACGGGCATGCTGGCGGTCAAAGGCAAATATATTACCATTGAAAATCATGACCTGCTGTCTGAACTGGCAGGTCAGAGCGTTCAGGCTGCTTAATTAATTGGCCGTCTAATGATTAGAGTTGCAGGTATGGGCGCAACGCCTCTGCAACTCTGATTAGCGCCGCATATTTGTTAGTTTATTAATCCCACAGCAACTTTTCCGCTTCTTCCCGCGGTTAACTTAGGCTATCTTTAAACCAGTTCGCCTTGGTTTAAGGAGTTAGTCCCTATGTCCCGCTACCAAAATATGCTGGTCGCTATCGACCCTCAGCAAGACGATCAGCCGGCGCTGCGCCGCGCAGTTTACCTCAACCAGCGTATCGGCGGCAAAATCAAAGCCTACCTGCCGATTTATGACTTCTCCTATGAGATGACCACGCTGCTGTCGCCTGATGAGCGCGCGTCCATGCGGCAAGGGGTGATCAGCCAGCGCACCGAGTGGATCCGCGAGCAGGCGCACGCCTATCTCGAGGCGGGCGTGGAGATTGAGATCAAGGTGGTGTGGCATAACCGCCCCTATGAAGCCATTATCCAGGAGGTGCTGACGCACGGGCACGATCTGGTGCTGAAAATGGCGCATCAGCACGACCGGCTGGAAGCGGTGATTTTCACCCCCACCGACTGGCATCTGCTGCGAAAGTGCCCCTGCCCGGTGTGGATGGTGAAAGATCAGCCCTGGCCGGAAGGCGGCAAAGCGGTAGTGGCGGTTAATCTCGCCAGCGAAGAGCCGCATCACGATGAGCTTAATCAGAAGCTGATCCGTGAAACCACGCGGCTGGCGGAGATGGTGAACCACACTGAGGTGCATCTGGTGGGCGCCTATCCCGTGACGCCAATCAATATCGCTATCGAACTGCCTGACTTTGACCCCAGCGTCTATAACGACGCCATTCGCGGCCAGCATCTGGTGGCGATGAAGGCGCTGCGTCAGAAGTTTTCCATTCGCGAAGAGTTTACTCACGTTGCCAAAGGGCTACCTGAAGAGGTGATCCCCGATATCGCAGGTCAGCTCAGCGCCGGGATTGTGGTGCTCGGCACCATTGGCCGCACCGGCCTGTCGGCGGCGTTCCTCGGCAATACGGCGGAACAGGTGATTGACCATTTGCGCTGCGATCTGCTGGCGATCAAGCCTGACGATTTCACATCGCCCGTGTCGCTTGATGACGATGAAGAGGATGATGACGATTAAAAATAAGGGCGGCCATCTGGCCGCCCTTTTTGTTACAGCGCTTTCAGTATCCCTTCCACGCTCGCTTTGGCATCGCCGAACAGCATCTGCGTATTCTCTTTAAAGAACAGCGGATTCTGTACGCCGGCATAGCCGGTGTTCATCGAACGCTTAAACACGATGACGTTTTGCGCCTTCCACACTTCCAGCACCGGCATGCCCGCGATTGGGCTACGCGGATCGTCTTGCGCCGCCGGGTTAACCGTGTCGTTGGCGCCAATGACCAGCACCGTATCGGTGTCGGAGAAGTCGTCGTTTATCTCATCCATCTCCAGCACCACGTCGTAGGGCACTTTCGCCTCGGCCAGCAGCACGTTCATATGGCCTGGCAGGCGTCCGGCAACCGGGTGAATGCCGAAGCGCACCTTAACGCCGCGGGCGCGCAGCTTCTCGGTAATCTCCGCCACCGGGTACTGCGCCTGCGCCACCGCCATGCCGTAGCCTGGGGTGATAATCACCGATGAAGAGTGCTTCAGCAGCTCGGCCGTCTCTTCCACGCTGATTTCGCGATGCTCGCCCGCCTCTTCGCTCTCGCCGCCCGCGCTGCTGTCGGTACCGAAGCCGCCGGCAATCACGCTGATAAAGGAGCGGTTCATCGCCTTGCACATAATGTAAGAGAGAATGGCACCCGACGAGCCCACCAGCGCACCGGTAACGATCAGCAGGTCGTTGCTCAGCATAAAGCCCGCCGCCGCCGCCGCCCAGCCCGAGTAGGAGTTAAGCATCGAAACTACCACCGGCATATCGGCACCGCCGATAGAGGCCACCAGATGCCAGCCGAAGGCGAGCGCGATCAGCGTCATCAGCAGCAGCGCGAAGACCTGCACGCCGGTGCTCTCGGTGCGAACAAACCACAGCAGCAGCAGGAAAGAGACCACCAGCGCCAGCAGGTTGAGCTTATGGCGATGCGGCAGCATCAGCGGACGCGACGAAATCTTGCCGCGCAGCTTGCCAAAGGCCACCAGCGAGCCGGTAAAGGTTACCGCGCCGATAAAGATGCCAAGGAAGACCTCGGTCAGGTGGATATTCTCCATCACCGCAGGCAGGCCCGGCGCATGATCGATAAAGCTGTTGAAACCTACCAGCACTGCGGCCAGGCCGACGAAGCTGTGCAGGATCGCCACCAGCTCCGGCATTTCGGTCATCTCGACCTTCTGTGCCAGACGGATGCCGATAGCGCCGCCGATCACCATCGCCAGCAAAATCCAGGCGACGTTGCCGCTGTCGGGACCAAAAATAGTCGCCAGCAGCGCCAGCGCCATCCCGCTGATGCCGAACAGGTTGCCCTGCTTTGAGGTCTCATGCTTCGAAAGCCCCGCCAGGCTGAAAATAAACAGAATCGCGGCAACAATGTATGCTGCAGTTACTAATCCGCCAGACATCGGTTACCCCTTACGAAACATTTTCAGCATGCGCTGGGTGACGGTAAAACCGCCGAAAATATTGATGCTGGCAATCAGCACCGCAATAAACGAAATAAACGTGACCCAGCCGCCGTGCCCCATCTGCAGCACCGCGCCGACCACGATAATGCCGGAGATGGCGTTGGTGACCGACATCAGCGGCGTATGCAGCGCGTGGCTGACGTTCCAGACCACGTAGTAGCCCACCACGCAGGCGAGCGCGAACACCGTGAAGTGCGACAGGAACTCTGCTGGAGCGACGTTGGCGAGGCAGGCAAAGAGCACGATCGCCAGCGCCAGCAGCAGATACTTACGCCAGGTCGGCGCAGGCTTCGCCGCCTCACTGACCACCGGCTGCGCCGCCGCAGGCGCGGCTTTCGGCGCGGCAGAGACCTGAATCGGCGGCGCGGGCCAGGTAATTTCGCCATCGCGGATAACGGTCACGCCGCGCACCACGACATCATCGAAATCAAGGGTGATTTCGCCGTTTTTCTCTTTGCACAGCAGCTTCATCAGGTTCACCAGGTTGGTGCCGTAAAGCTGTGAGGACTGGGTCGGCAAACGGCTGGGCAGATCGGTGTAGCCGATGATCTTCACGCCGTTATCGCTGACGGTAACGCGATCGGCGACGGTCAGCTCGCAGTTGCCGCCGGTTTGCGCCGCCAGATCGACAATCACGCTGCCCGGCTTCATGCTGGCGACCATCTCGGCGGTGATCAGCTTCGGCGCCGGTTTGCCCGGTATCAGCGCGGTGGTGACGATAATGTCGACCTCTTTTGCCTGCGCGGCGAACAGCGCCATCTCCGCCTTGATAAAGGCTTCCGACATCACCTTCGCATAGCCGTCGCCGCTGCCCGCCTCCTCTTCAAAGTCGAGCTCGAGGAATTCGGCGCCCATGCTCTGTACCTGCTCTTTCACTTCCGGGCGGGTATCGAAGGCGCGCACGATAGCGCCGAGGCTGCCCGCCGCGCCAATCGCCGCCAGGCCAGCAACGCCCGCGCCGATCACCATCACTTTCGCCGGCGGCACTTTCCCCGCCGCGGTAATCTGCCCGGTAAAGAAACGGCCAAACTCGTGGGCCGCTTCAACAATGGCGCGATAGCCGGCGATATTGGCCATCGAGCTGAGCGCGTCCAGCGACTGTGCGCGCGAGATGCGCGGCACGGCATCCATCGCCATTACGGTGACCTGACGCGCCGCCAGTTTCTCCAGCAGCGCGGCGTTCTGCGCCGGCCAGACAAAGCTCACCAGCGTGCTTCCCGCAAGGGTCAGCGCAATCTCCTCGTCGTCGGGCGCGTTAACCTTCAGTACGATATCGGACTGCCAGATCTGCTGGCTGTCGCAGAGGGTTGCGCCGGCGGCCACGAAACTTTCGTCATCAAAGCTGGCGCGCTTGCCAGCATCATGCTCAACGGCGACGCTAAAACCCAGCTTAATAAGCTGCTCAACGGTTTTCGGCGTCGCCGCCACGCGCGCCTCATTGGGCAATCGCTCTTTGGGTATTCCAATTAACATATTCATCCCTTTCATCGATTGATGATGGCCTGTTGACTGCATAACGACACAGCGCCTGAAACGGGCGTTTCAGGCGCTTATGAACGAAATGCACTTGTATCAAAGTATTTATAACCTACTGAAAATATGAACAGCGATCTACAATCAGAACCTCTGCCAGTGACATTCATACGATTATTCAGCGTCAAAAGAGAAAAGCCGCGCTTTGCGACTGCAAATTGAAAAGTTTGAAATATATTCTGCTAAGCAGAATCGTGTCATGACGAATATCCGGTTAACAAAAACCTTTATTTAACAATGCATTAACTGTTTCAGCACTAAGCGTTACCACCTTTACTGATAATCAGTACAAAAAACGCGCGTAGCAAATTTGCGTGACGTCAGGATGAATTTCGCTATAAATTTCCCGAGATTTGTCGCATAAATTGGCTGCGACAGCCTGTTTATAACATGCAATAATCGTCGGCTAATCTGTTATACATCAAGAGTCCAGCACGTTTTCGTACTCATTTTGCGTAAGGCGAAGGATCATTTTTATGAAGCTGAAGAACACCATTCTGGCGTCAACCTTGTTATCCCTGCTCGCGGGCAACGCATTCGCCGCGCAGGAGCTGACCCCGGAAAAAGCGGCCGAGCTGAAACCATTCGAACGTATTAACGTCACCGGCCGCTTTAACGCGATTAACGATGCGGCTGACGCCGTGTCGAAACGTGCGGATGAGCTGGGTGCCGCCTCTTACTACATTCAGGGCATCAACGACAGCAACGGCAACAGCGGCAACTGGCGCGTGACGGCCGACCTCTATAAAGCGGACGCGCCAAAAGCGAGCAACACCACCACCTACCGCGTGATGAACGGCGTGAAAGAGCTGCCGAAAGCGGAAGCCTTCCGCCTGGAGCCGTTCGACACCGTGAGCGTCAGCGGCTTCTTCGCCAGCCAGCCCGACGTTAACGACGCCATCAGTAAAGCGGCGAAAGAGAAAGGCGCTGCCTCGTTCTTTATCGTGCGCCAGGTGGACGCCAACAACGGCGGCAATCAGTATGTAACCGCCTATGTCTATAAGGCCGACGCGAAAGAGCGTAAGGTGCAGAGCCCGAACCTGATCCCGGCGGATTCCGAGGCGGGCAAAGCAGCGCTGGCGGCCGGCGGCGAAGCGGCGAAGCGCGTGGAGATCCCGGGCGTCGCCTCTTCAGAAACCCCGAGCAACAGCGTCGGCCGTTTCTTCGAAACCCAGAGCTCTACCGGTCAGCGCTACACCGTGAAACTTTCCAACGGCAAGTCGATTCAGGAAGTCAACGCCATCACTGCCGCGCAGATGCAGCCGTTTGACACCGTAACCTTTACCGGCCACTTCGGCACGCCGACCGAAATCTCGGAAGAAGTGGCGAAACGCGCTGCGGACAAAGGGGCGAAGTTCTACCACGTGACCCGTCAGTGGCAGAACCAGAGCGGCGGCAACCTCACCGTCACCGCCGACCTCTTCAAGTAATTTGCTTCAGGGCGGCGCCCGCCGCCCTGCTGTTTGCATTATCCCTTCACAATTTTGCATAACCACGCATTGCCATCCCTTTTCGCACTCCGTAGAATCTGCGCCCTGCTTTTAGGTGAATCCGTCATGTAAAAGCAAAACAGCGCGGTTAAATTCGTTGCTCAGAACATAATCCAGCCACTTATGCTAGCGGGAAGGGTATTTTGGAGAAAAAATTAGGTCTCAGCGCGCTAACCGCGCTGGTGCTCAGCTCAATGCTCGGCGCGGGCGTGTTCAGTTTGCCGCAGAATATGGCGGCGGTGGCGGGTCCGGCCGCCCTGCTGATCGGCTGGCTGATTACCGGCGTCGGCATCCTGTTTCTGTCGCTGGCGATGCTGCTGTTAACCCGGCTGAAGCCGGATCTCGACGGCGGGATCTTTACCTATGCGCGCGCCGGCTTCGGCGAACTGCTCGGCTTCTGCTCCGCCTGGGGCTACTGGCTGTGCGCCGTGATCGCCAACGTCTCCTATCTGGTGATCGTCTTCTCCGCGCTCAGCTTTTTTACCGACACGCCTGACCGCGTAATATTCGGCGACGGCAATACCTGGCAGGCGATGCTTGGCGCGTCGCTGCTGCTGTGGATGGTGCACTTCCTGGTGCTGCGCGGCGTGCAGACCGCGGCTGGCATCAATTTGCTGGCGACGCTCGGTAAGCTGGTGCCGCTGCTGCTGTTCGTGGTGCTGGCGGTAGCGGCCTTCAGTTACGATCGGTTCCAGTTCGACTTTTCCGGCCTGACGCTCGGCAAGCCGCTGTGGGAGCAGGTAAAGCAGACCATGCTGATTACCCTGTGGGTATTTATCGGCGTGGAAGGCGCGGTGGTGGTTTCCGCCCGTGCGCGCCATAAAAAGGATGTTGGCCGCGCCACCCTGCTGGCGGTGCTGGCGGCGCTGCTGGTCTATCTGCTGGTGACGCTGCTGTCGCTCGGCATCGTGCCGCGTGCCGAGCTGGCGCAGATGCGCAACCCCTCCATGGCCGGTCTGATGACGCGCCTGATGGGTCACTGGGGCGACGCAGTCATTGCCGCTGGCCTGATCGTATCGGTGTGCGGCGCCTACCTGAGCTGGACTATTATGGCGGCGGAAGTGCCGTTGATCGCCGCGCAGCAGGGCGCCTTCCCGCGCAGCATTGCGCGTCAGAACCCGCGCGGCGCGCCTGCCGCCTCGCTGTGGTTGACCAACGGCAGCGTGCAGATCTGCCTGATCCTGATCGCCCTGACCCACGCCGACTACAACACGCTGCTGACCATCGCCTCAGAAATGATCCTGGTGCCTTATCTGCTGGTAGGCCTCTACCTGGTGAAGCTGACGCGCGGCAAGGCGCAGCCGCTGGCGCTGGCGGTAGGGATCGGCGCCAGCCTCTACGGACTCTGGCTGCTCTACGCCTCCGGGCCGCTGCATCTGCTGATGTCGGTGGTGCTTTATGCGCCAGGTCTGCTGCTGTTTCTCTTCGCCCGGCGCGGCGGACGCGGTGACGTCTCGCTGACCCAGCTGGAGCGCGTGGCTATTGGCTTACTGATGGCGGCGTCGCTGCCCGCGATGTGGCAGCTGCTGGTTTAGTGCGGCTGACCGGGGATCGCCACGCACAGCAGGTCGTCCTGCTGTGTGAGGCTGAGCGGCTTGCGGTATTCCTGATGGATCGCGTCCAGCTGCTGCGCGGAGAGCGGATAAGGCAGCTGGATATCGAAACGGCTGATGTGCTGCTGTTCGGCAAGGGTGATCAGGCGGGCAATATTGATTTCGTCGCTGACCTGGGTCGAAATGATTTGTAATGCTAATTCTTTCAGATGCTCATCGCTCGCCTGTACACTGCGAGCCGAGGATTTACGCGTCACCATGCCGAAAATCGGCATTACGCCGTAGATAGCGTCAACGAAACTCCAGCGCTTTTTGCAGGAGGCGGAGAGAAAATCACTGTAGTTTAGGCAGATGCGGTCACTGTATACGGCTGAAGCCAGCTCTTTATCAGACACCCTCTCTCTCCCTCTGTTTTTCATTATGGTTCAGAACCTTGCTTAAATGCGCTGTAATGATGGCACATTTTGCCGTGCAGATACCAGTCACGCAGGGATATTTCGTGCGGTGGCATAGTGCTCAGGACCGGGAAAAGCTATGCTGCTCGCCAGGCTTATTTGTCGCAGTGGATTATGAATAAAATCGTTTTTGTTGAAGACGAACCGGAAGTGGGTTCGCTGATTGCAGCCTACCTTGGCCGCCACGATATCGAGGTGATTGTCGAGACGCGCGGCGACCGCGCCGAAGCCGTTATTGCGGCCGAACAGCCGGATCTCGTTATGCTGGATATCATGCTGCCTGGCAAAGACGGCATGACGCTGTGCCGCGATCTGCGCAGCCAGTGGCAGGGCCCGATTGTGCTGCTGACCTCGCTCGACAGCGACATGAACCATATTCTGGCGCTGGAGATGGGCGCGCAGGACTATATTTTGAAAACCACCCCACCCGCGGTGCTGCTGGCGCGGCTACGGCTGCATCTGCGTCAGGCGCAGCAGGGCCAGGGCGACGATGCGCCCGCCCCCGCCACGGCGCAAAAACAGAAGCTGCTGCGCTTTGGCTCACTCACCATCGATGCGCTCAATCGCGAAGTGACGCTGTTCAGCGAGCAGATCGTGCTCTCCACCGCCGACTTCGATCTGCTATGGGAGCTGGCCACGCACGCCGGACAGATCCTGAATCGCGACGCGCTGCTGAAAACCCTGCGCGGCGTCAGCTACGACGGCATGGATCGCAGCATCGACGTGGCGATTTCCCGCCTGCGTAAAAAGCTGCACGACAGCGCCACCGAGCCTTTCCGCATTAAAACCATCCGCAACAAGGGCTATCTGTTCGCTCCGCAGGCGTGGGATACGCAGGCATGAGAAAACTGTTTATCCAGTTCTATCTGCTGCTCTTTGTCTGCTTCCTGGTGATGGCGCTGCTGGTCGGCCTGGTCTACAAATTCACCGCCGAGCGCGCCGGCAGACAGTCGATGAACGATCTGATGGCAAGCTCGCTCTATCTGATCCGCAGCGAACTGCGCGAAATCCCGCCGCGCGACTGGAATAAAACGATAAAGAGCCTCGATCTCGGCCTGTCGTTCGACCTGCATATTGAGCCGATGAGCAAATATCAGCTCGACGAGCCCGATATGCGTCGGCTGCGCGCCGGCGAGATCGTCGCGCTGGACGATCAGTACACCTTTTTGCAGCATATTCCGCGCAGCCATTACGTCCTCTCCGTCGGCCCGATCCCCTACCTTTTTTACCTGCATCAGATGCGGCTGCTGGATATCGCGCTGCTGGTGTTTATCGGCATGTCGCTGGCGCTGCCGGTCTTTATCTGGATGCGACCGCACTGGAAAGAGATGCAGCGCCTGGAGATTGCGGCGCAGCGCTTTGGCCGCGGCGAGCTGGATGTCCGCACCCACTTCGACAACACCTCCAGCCTGTTTCGCCTGGGGGTCGCCTTTAACCAGATGGCGGAGAATATCAATACGCTGGTGGCGAGCAAGAAGCAGCTGATCGACGGCATCGCCCACGAGCTACGTACGCCGCTGGTGCGCCTGCGCTACCGGCTGGAGATGAGCGATAACCTTACCGCCGGCGAGTCCGCCGCCATCAACCGCGATATCGGCCAGCTGGAGAGTTTGATTGAAGAGCTGCTGACCTATGCGCGACTCGATCGCCCGCGCGTCGATCTCAACCTCACCTCGCTCGACCTGGCGCACTGGCTGCGCGAGCACATTAACGACGTGCGCGACCTCAACCCGCAGATGCAGATAGACCTTGACCTGCCGCAGCGCGAGAACCACGGCGTCTCCGACACGCGCCTGATGGAGCGCGTGCTGGACAACCTGGTCAACAACGCGCTGCGCTACGCCAGCCATCGGCTGCGCGTCAGCCTGTGGTTCGACGGCGCACGGGGCTGTCTGCAGGTGGAAGATGACGGCCCAGGCATTCCGGCCGAGGAGCGCGAGCGCGTCTTCGAGCCCTTTGTTCGCCTCGATCCGAGCCGCGACCGCGCCACCGGCGGCTGCGGCCTTGGACTCGCTATTGTTCACTCTATCGCGCAGGCGCTTGGCGGCCAGGTCAGCATAGAGGGCAGCCCGCTTGGCGGCGCCAGCGTTCGCTTTTGCTGGCCGGTTGATCTACCTTTGCGTGACCCTTCGGCGCGATAAACCTTCACAAGGAGTTTCTGGTGACTACTGCTTATCAACAACTTAGTGCCACTTTCCAGCGGCTCTCCCGTTTCGGCCACCTGATGGCGGTCGCGGGCTGGGACATGCAGACCATGATGCCGTCCGGCGGCAGCCCGGCGCGCGGCGAAGCGCTGGCGGAGATGGGCGTGCTGCGCCATAGCATCCTGACCGATCCCCGCGTCGGCGAGCTGATTCAGGAGGCCGAACAGGCCGACCTTAACGACGTCGAACGCGCCAACCTGCGCGAGATGCAGCGCGCATGGCAGCAGGCGTCGCTGCTGCCCGCCTCGCTGGTAGAGGCGAAATCGCTGGCCGGTTCGCGCTGCGAGCACGCGTGGCGCGAACAGCGTCCGGCAAATGACTGGCAGGGCTTTGCCGCCAACCTGAAAGAGGTGGTGCGCCTGAGCCGCGAAGAGGCGCAGCTGCGCGCGGACGCGAACGGCACCTCGCGCTACGACGCCCTGCTCGATCTCTACGAGCCGGGTATGACCAGCGCGAAGCTGGACGCCACCTTCGGCGAGCTGAAAAGCTGGCTGCCCGATCTGCTGCAGCGCGTGGTGGAGAAGCAGGCGCAGGAGCGCGTCGAACTGCCGCAGGGGCCGTTCGCTGTCGAAGCGCAGCGCCAGCTCGGCCTCAGCGTGATGGCGACCCTGGGCTTCGATTTTCGCCACGGTCGCCTTGACGTCAGCGCCCATCCCTTCTGCGGCGGCGTGCCGGACGATGTACGTATCACCACGCGCTATAACCAGGATGAGTTTCTCAGCGCGCTGATGGGCGTGATCCATGAGACTGGCCATGCGCGCTACGAGCAGGGCCTGCCGCAGCAGTGGCGCGATCAGCCGGTGGGGCTGGCGCGCTCGACCGCCATCCACGAGTCGCAAAGCCTGTTTATGGAGATGCAGCTGGGCCGCAGCCGCGAGTTCCTGCAGCGTATTCTGCCGCAGGTGTGCGACAAGCTCGGCGCGCAGCCGGCGCTGAACGCGGAAAACTTTGTGCGCCTGACGCAGCGCGTCAGGCCCGGCCTGATCCGCGTCGACGCCGATGAGCTGAGCTATCCGGCGCACGTTATTCTGCGTTTCGAGATTGAGCGCGCGCTGATTGAAGGCGAGATCGAGGTCGAGGATATCCCGGCGCTGTGGGATGAGAAGATGATGCACTCTTTAGGGCTGGATACGCGCGGCAACTACCGCGACGGCTGCATGCAGGATATTCACTGGACCGACGGCGCCTTCGGCTACTTCCCCACCTATACGCTGGGCGCCATGTATGCGGCGCAGCTGTTCCAGGCGGTGAAAAAAGCGCTGCCCGATTTAGGCGAACGCCTGCAGCACGGCGAACTGCAGCCGGTATTCGACTGGCTGCAGCAGAACATCTGGCAGCACGGCAGCCGTTTCCCGACCGAGCAGCTGCTGATTAACGCCACCGGCGAAGCGCTGAATCCGCGCTTTTTCCGCCAGCATCTTGAACAACGCTACCTGAATCGTTAGTCTGTGCGGCCCTCGCGGCCGCCCTTTTCCCGCTTTGTACAATCGGTTACACGCCGATACCAAACACCCACGGAAACCGCCTCTCGCATTTTATATAGTCATTTCACCGGCCCCGCAGTGGGCTACACATGAAAAAAATGCTCGAGGAATTTGCAATGAAAAAATTGTTTGCACTGGTCATCGCCGCTGCTATGGGTCTCTCTTCTGTTGCTTTCGCTGCTGAAACCACCGCGGCACCGGCTGCAGCTCCTGCTGCGACCAGCACCACGACCTCCGCTGCGCCGGCTAAAACCGTTCACAAAACCGCGCACAAAAAACACAAAGCCGCTCAGAAAGCTCAGGCTGCTAAAAAGCACCACAAAAAAGCAGTGAAAAAAGAGACTGCGCAGAAAGCGCAGGCCGCTAAAAAGCACCACAAGAAAGCCGCTAAGTCAGAAACTGCACAGAAAGCACAGGCTGCAAAAAAACACCACAAAGTAGCGAAGAAAGCCGCTGCTCCGCAGAAAGCTCAGGCTGCTAAAAAGCATCACAAAGCAACCAAAAAAGCGGCTGCTCCGCAGAAAGCCCAGGCTGCTAAAAAGCACCATAAAGCCGTGAAGAAAGCCGCTGCGAAATAATTAAGGTTGCGCACCTGCGCCTTAAGAAGCGTTGACTAATAAAAACACCCGGTTCTGCCGGGTGTTTCGTTACTGGAGTTGCGGAAATGGTGCGTCGCTATCGTTTTGAAATTATCTTGCTGGTGATGATCCTCTGCGGCGTCATCGCGGCCTTCTTCTTTATTTAGTCGTTGTAGCGTGCTGATTATTCCAATAAATCTCCCTTTTTTACCGCTCACCGACTATAGTTATTGCGCAAGCGTGATGACAATAACCTCTTCTTAAATCTCGCCATTGAGAGACCTATGCGCCTGGCTATTTTGCTGTTGACTGGATTGTTCTGTTTCACCACTCTGGCCCACGCCGACGATGATGACGATGCGCCGAATCCCGATGAAATCAAAATGCTTTTCTTTGGCAAAGATCACCGCAAGGCGATCGGCGATATCACTGCCGCGCCCTGGGACGCCATTGGCCAGCTGGAAACCGAAAGCGGCAATCTCTGCACCGCTACGCTGATCTCCGCCCATCTGGCGCTGACGGCGGGACACTGCCTGCTGACGCCGCCGGGCAAATTCGACAAGCCGGTGGCGCTGCGCTTTATGGCGAGCGACAGCGGCTGGCGCTATGAGATCCACGATATCGACGCGCGCGTCGAGCCGTCGCTGGCGCGCAAGCTGAAGGCGGACGGCGAAGGCTGGATTGTCCCCAGCGACGCCGCGCCGTTTGACTACGGCCTGGTGATCCTGCGCAATCCCCCTTCCGCGATCAACCCGATTCCGCTGTTCGACGGTTCGCGCAGCGATCTCACCGCCGCGCTTAAAGAGGCGGGCCGGAAAGTCACTCAGGCGGGCTATCCCGAAGATCACCTCGATACCCTCTACTCCCACAGCGACTGCCTGATTACCGGCTGGGCGCAGCGCGCCGTGCTGTCGCATCAGTGCGACACGCTGCCGGGCGACAGCGGCTCGCCGCTGCTGTTGAAAAACGAGAATGGCTGGCAGCTGATTGCGGTGCAGAGCTCGGCACCGGCGGCGAAAGATCGCTACCTCGCGGATAACCGCGCTATCGCGGTCACGTCGTTCCGCGACAGGCTGGAAGCGCTGGCGCAATAAAACCAGCAGAAAAGAAAAGGCGCGCAGGCTTTGCCAGCGCGCCTTTTTTATTGCTCAACGTCAGGGTCAGAAGGTGTAGCCCAGGTTGAGAACAAAGCCGTTAATCGACATATCCTTGTCGGCCACGTCGAGACGCGATCCCTCATAGCCGATATCAATCGCCAGATTTTTTGCCGGATTGATCTGCACGCCTGCACCATACATCAGCGACGTTTTCTTCTCGCTGAGCGAGCGGTCGCCCATATATACGTAGCTTCCTTCGTAGTTATACCAACTCTCACGGTAGTCGACTTTATTATAATTAAGGCCGAGCAGGCCATAGAGGCTGATATATTGGTTAACGCGCCACGCCGGGCCGACCGAGAGCGAATAATATTTTACTTTCGCATCACTCTCGAATATATCCATCGAGTCAATCTGGGGGTTATAGCTGCCGCTGCCGCTCATATAGGTCAGCGAGCTAATCAGGCTTAGCGGCGAATCCCACTCATAGCGATACTTAAGGTTAATCCCGCGGATATTCTTGAAATCCTGCACTTTACTTTGTGCATAGCCGAGGGTAACAGTCTGCTGATCGGCAAAGGCGTTTGCGTGTATTCCCAGAGAGACCATAATAAGCGTGGCTAAAACAGACTTTTTCATATTTATCTTCCTTAATTAAATTCAATCATCCAGCGCGCATCTGGCGCCGCCGCTGATTCTAACCAAAAAATGCGGCCAAGGTCGATGCCTGCGTGACAATTTCCTCCGTTTTAATCACGCGAGTAAATAAATTACTGGCGCAGAAGATAGTGGCCCAAAAAAAAGCCGCAGCCTGTTATGCTGCGGCTTAGCAGAGCGCCAGGTAATTACGCCGCGAACTGCTCCATTGTCTGCAGAATACGCTTGTCGGAAACCGGATAGGGCGTACCAAGCTGCTGGGCAAAGTAGCTGATGCGCAGCTCCTCGATCATCCAGCGGATGTCGCGCACATCTTCATCATCCTGACGCTGCGGCGGCAGCTTGTTGCGCCACGTCTGCCAGGCCTGCTCCACCGCCTGCACCTTCAGCATGCGCGCGCGGTCGCTGTGCGGATCGGCCGGCAGTTTTTCCAGCCGCCGCTCAATGCCGTGCAGATAGCGCAGCGTGTCGCCCAGGCGCTTCCAGCCGTTGCCGGTAACAAAGCCGCGATAAACCAGGCCGCCTATCTGCGCCTTGATATCGGAGAGCGCCAGCGCCATGGTCATATCGACGCGCCCTTTCAGCCGCTTGTTGATGTTGAACACGGCGGTGAGGATCTGCTCAACCTGTTTAGCGATCTCCACCACCGTATCGTTCAGCTCGGCGCGCACCTTCTCGTGCAGCTGCTCAAAGTTCTGCTGCTGCCAGGCCGGGCCGCCCGCTTCCGCCATCAGCTTATCGACGCCGCAGGCGATACAGTCGTCGATCAGATCCAGCACCTTGCCGTAGGGGTTGAAGTAGAGCCCCAGCTTGGCTTTGTTCGGCAGCTTCTCATGCAGATATTTTATCGGCGAGGGAATATTGAGCAGCAGCAGGCGACGCTGGCCGCGCCACATCATTTTCTGCTGCTCCTGTTCGCTGTCGAACAGGCGGATTGCCACGCTCTCTTTTTCATCGACCAGCGCTGGCCAGGCCTTGACCTGATAGCCGCCGCGCTTCTGCTCGTAGCTGCGCGGCAGATCGCCGAAGCTCCAGATATGCAGACCGTTCTGCTCCAGCCCGTCATCCGCCACCTTCGACAGCGTCTCCTGCACCTTTTCTTTCAGTTCCGCTTTCAGCGCGCTGAGATCTTTGCCCTCTTTCAGCTTGCGGTTATGTTCATCCACCACGCGGAAAGTCATTTTCAGATGATCGGGCACCTGTTCCCACTGCCAGCTTTCGCGCTCCAGCGTGACGCCGGTCATGCGGCGAAACTCTTTCGCCAGCGCGTCGAGCAGCGGCATCTCCATCGCGGTGACGCGGCCCAGAAAGGCGTCAGCGTAATTGGGTGCAGGCACCAGATTACGGCGCAGCGGCTTCGGCAGCGACTTGATCAGCGCGATAATCAGCTCGCGGCGCACGCCAGGGATCTGCCACTCAAAGCCCTGGTCCTCAACCTGATTAAGCAGCGGCAGCGGAATATGCACCGTGACGCCGTCGGCGTCCGCGCCCGGCTCAAACTGATAGCTGAGCTTCAGCTTGAGGTTGCCCTGATGCCAGAAGTTGGGGTAGTCGAGCTGGCTGACCTTATCCGCGCCCTCTTTGATCAGCATCTGCTTGTCGAAGCTGAGCAGATCGGGGGTGTCGCGGCTCGCCTGCTTCCACCAGCTGTCGAAATGCTTCGCCGATACCACCTGCTGGCCGACGCGCTGGTCATAGAAGTTGAACAGGGTTTCGTCATCCACCAGGATGTCGCGGCGGCGCGATTTATGTTCAAGATCTTCGACTTCGCTGCGCAGCTTTTGGTTGTTGCGGAAGAAGGCGTGGCGAGTCTGCCAGTCGCCTTCCACCAGCGCATGACGGATAAACAGCTCGCGGCTCAGCGTGGGATCGATGCTGCCGTAGTTGACCTTGCGCGCGGCGACGATGGGCAGGCCGTAAAGCGTGACCTTCTCCTGTGCCATTACCGCGCCCTGACCTTTTTCCCAGTGCGGCTCGCTGTAGCTGCGTTTGATTAGGTGCTGCGCCAGCGGCTCGATCCACTCAGGATCGATACGCGCCGCGATGCGTCCCCACAGGCGGCTGGTTTCCACCAGTTCGGCCACCATGGTCCATTTGGGCGGTTTTTTAAACAGCCCGGAGCCGGGGAAGATAGCGAAGCGCGCGTTGCGCGCGCCGGTAAACTCCTGCTTCTCGGCGTCTTTCATGCCGATATGCGACAGCAGGCCGGTCAGCAGCGCGCAGTGTACCTCGCGGAATCCGGCCGGCTCGCTGTTGACCGGGATCCCCAGCTCTCGCACCACCTGGCGCAGCTGGGTATAGATATCCTGCCATTCGCGCACGCGCAGATAGTTAAGGTAATCCCCTTTACACTGGCGGCGGAACTGATTGCCCGACAGCGCCTTCTGCTGCTCGCTCAGGTAGTTCCACAGGTTAACGAAGGCGAGGAAGTCAGACTCTTTGTCGGCGAAGCGGCGATGTTTCTCATCGGCAGCCTGCTGTTTCTCGACCGGCCGCTCGCGCGGATCCTGGATCGACAGTGCCGAGGCGATAATCATTACCTCGCGCACGCAGCCGAACTTCTGCGCCTCCAGCACCATGCGCGCCAGGCGCGGATCCACCGGCAGCTGCGCCAGCTGACGGCCCGACGCGGTCAGCTTGTAGTGACCGCTCTCCTCATTCAGGGTGAGCGCGCCCAGCTCCTCCAGCAGCCGCACGCCATCCTGAATATTGCGCTTATCGGGCGCTTCGACGAAGGGAAACGCGGCGATATCGCCCAGCCCCAGCGCCGTCATCTGCAGGATCACCGAGGCCAGGTTGGTGCGCAGGATCTCCGGGTCGGTAAACGCCGGGCGGCTGAGGAAGTCATCTTCCGAATAGAGACGGATACAGATACCGTCAGAGACGCGGCCGCAGCGCCCTTTACGCTGGTTGGCCGAGGCCTGGGAAATGGGCTCGATTGGCAGGCGCTGCACTTTCGTACGATAGCTGTAGCGGCTGATGCGCGCGGTGCCGGGGTCGATCACATATTTAATGCCGGGCACGGTAAGCGAGGTTTCCGCCACGTTGGTGGCCAGCACAATGCGGCGTCCGCTGTGGGACTGGAAAACCCGGTTCTGCTCGGCGTTCGATAAACGCGCGTAGAGGGGCAAGATTTCGGTATGCGGCAGATCGCGCTTCGCCAGCGCGTCGGCGGTGTCGCGAATTTCGCGTTCGCCGCTCATAAAGATCAGAATATCGCCGCGCCCTTCGTCGCTCAGCTCGTCTACCGCGTCGAAGATCGCCTGCAGCTGATCGCGCTCGCTGTCGTCCGCCTCTTCCACCACCGGCCGGTAGCGTACTTCCACCGGGAAGGTGCGGCCCGAGACCTCAATCACCGGCGCATTATGGAAGTGGCGTGAAAAGCGCTGCGGATCGATGGTCGCCGAGGTGATGATGATTTTCAGGTCGGGACGACGCGGCAGCAGCTCGCGCAGGTAGCCGAGCAGGAAATCGATATTCAGGCTGCGCTCGTGCGCCTCATCGATAATGATGGTGTCATACTGCAGCAGCAGACGATCCTGCTGGATTTCCGCCAGCAGAATACCGTCGGTCATCAGCTTCACCTGGGTGGTGTCGCTGACCTGATCGTTAAAGCGCACTTTATAGCCGATGCAGCCGCCGAGCGAGGTTTCCAGCTCGTCGGCGATGCGGTTGGCGACGGTACGCGCCGCCAGACGGCGCGGCTGGGTATGGCCGATCAGCCCTTTGACCCCGCGGCCGAGCGCCAGACAGATTTTCGGCAGCTGGGTGGTTTTGCCTGAGCCGGTTTCGCCGGCAACGATCACCACCTGATGATCGCGGATCGCCTCGGCAATCTGCTGCTGTTTCTGACTGACGGGCAGATTATCGGGAAAGGTAATTTTTGGCGTCGCGGCGGTACGGGCGGCAACGCGCTGCTCCGCCGTCGCGATCTCCTGGCTGATTTCGTCAGCGATGCCCTGCAGCGCAGCGGGGTTAGCGACTTTGCCGGCGCCGCGCAGGCGGCGCTGGAGACGCTGGCGGTCGCGCAGCATCAGATTGTCGAGTCGCGACCACAGCGGCGCGAGAGGAGAGGAAACCGGTGATGACATAGTAATGGAGTACCTTCTCAGACGGAGCCGCTGCACATCGCAGCGTCCGGTAGCCGGGTTAACCGACTGATTCTAAAAATTGTATTGAGCAAAGAGTAACACATTTTAACACGCCCGGCTGCGCCTTCCATGGCATGCTTATTCAAGAAATTCGAACATAGCTCTCGAAATATTGCGCTTTTACCGCGTCGTTAATGACCGTAGAGTGTAACCCATTGAGCGGGAAGCCTTCCGCGTAACAAACAGGAAACAGCAATGAGCAAAGTATTAGTTCTGAAATCCAGCATCCTCGCAGGTTACTCACAGTCAAGCCAGCTGGCCGATTTCTATGCTGAAGAAGCGAAAGCCAAAGGCGATCAGGTTACCGTTCGCGACCTGGCTGCGGATCCGATTCCGGTACTGGACGGCGAACTGGTCGGCGCGCTGCGCCCGTCAGACGCCCCGCTCTCTCCGCGTCAGCAGGAAGCGCTGGATCTCTCCAACGCGCTGATCGAAGAGCTGCAGGCGCACGACGTAGTCGTCATCGCCGCACCGATGTACAACTTCAACATCCCGACCCAGCTGAAAAACTATTTTGACCTGGTTGCTCGCGCCGGCGTCACCTTCCGCTACACCGAAGCGGGCCCGGAAGGTCTGGTGAAAGGCAAGCGTGCGGTCATTCTCTCCAGCCGCGGCGGCATTCACAAAGATACCCCGAGCGATCTGCTGACGCCGTACGTGAAGCTCTTCCTGGGCTTTATCGGCATCACCGACGTTGAATTCGTTTTCGCCGAAGGCATTGCCTACGGCCCGGAAGTCGCGACCAAAGCAACCGACGACGCGAAAAACGCCATCAAACAGATTGTTTCTGCCTAATCATTATTATTATTCATACTGTGTTTCGCTTGCCAGGCATGATGCCTGGCTTTTTTTATTTCTGCATCCACAGGCCATTCAGGCCGCGTACGTACTCGCCCGCGCCCGCGCGCTCGACCAGCTTTCCGCCAGCGATACGCGCCACCTGATCGGTGGTGAGATTATTTTGCTGCGCGATGCGCTGATACTCCAGGCTGCGTCCGGCGTTGATGCGCTTTACCAGCGCCAGGGTCTCTGCGTCCGACTGGCGCGCGGCGATATAGCCGCTAAAGGTTTCCCCGACCCGGCCCTGAAGGCGCGCCTCATCGAGCGTCAGCGCCAGCGCCGGCTGCGCCGCGCCCATCAGCAGCAGCGCGGCGAGCAGCGGCCTGCGGAGCGCGCGCATCAAAACAGATCGCTCTGATTTTTCAGCAGCGCCTCCACGTCTTTGTCCACTTTGATATGAATTTCATGCTCGATCTTCACATTCATATTGATGGTGATCGGCTCCTTCGGCGCGGCCACCTCGATGCGCGGCACGCAGCCGGTCAGCGGCAGCCCGACGGCCAGCACCAGTAACGCCCTGAGGCTCATGGTTGTTGATCCCTTTTGGTCGGCAGAGTGGCGTTCTGTTCCACCCAGGATTGCAAATTATCGCCAAAACGCAGGCTGCGCCAGAGTTGAAACAGGTTCTGCTGATGGCGGTAGTTGAGATTCACGGTCTGTTTGCGGTTGCTGAAGCGACTGACCCCCTGCACCTGCGCCTGCATGGCGAGGTTGCCGAGGTTGTCGAGATCGATTGTCGCCCAGGAGCGGGAGATCTCCATGTAGCGCAGCCAGTCCATCGCTGCGCCCGCCGCGACGTTGCCCGCGGTAATCGCGTCGGCCATATCTTTGTCCATGCGGAAGGTCAGCGATCCGCTGTTGGCAATCCAGCCGTTCTGCACCAGCCAGCGCGGGTTGTTGACCCACAGCGGCAGCTCGCCGTTGATCCTGCCGGACATGGCGAACTGTTTAGGCTTGAGCGCGGTGACCAGCTTGCTCAGGCTGATATCGCGCAGGCCGATCTTCGCCACCTCGTGCTGCGGCAGGCGCAGCGCGGGCAGCGTCACCTCGCCCCCCAGCAGCGCCATGCTGACCGCCTGCAGCGTGAGCGGCTGAGCCTCGCTCCAGGGATAGTAACCCTGCAGATCGGCGCGAATATCCTGCATGGCGAACTGGTTGGTGATTTCGCCGATGCGCAGCTGCACCGGCCCGCGCACGCCAAACTGCCACTGCTGATCTTTCAGGCGGAACGGCAGCGAGAAGTCGACGCCGTTAATCTGGTTGTCCGGCGTCCAGAGGCTGCCCTGCGACACCGTCCAGTGGCCGCCGGCGCTAAATCCCTCTTTCGCGGCGGCGGAAAACGCCACCTGCGCACGCAGCTCGCCGGCGCGGATTTTCATCTTCAGATCGGGATTAAGCAGCGGCTGAAATACCGTTAAAGACTGTGTTGGCCACCAGGCTTCGCCGCGCAGGCGCTCACCGTCCCAGCGGCCGTGAACGCGCAGCGGCCCGATCGCCTGCGCATGCAGCGATCCGCGCCAGCTAAAGTGGCTGGGATCCTGACCTTTTGCCTCAAAGCTCAGCGAGGAGGCGGGCAGCCGCCCGCCGAAATCGAAGCGCGTCTCTCCCGCGTCGATGCGGAAGCCGCCGTTAAAGGCGGCCCGCTGCGCGTCGCGCTGCCAGTTAACCGGCGCGCTCAGCGTCAGGCGCGGCCGCACCACCTGCGCCATACCGTACTGCATCTGATCGAATCCGGCGTTAAGGCTGTCGAGGTGGATCAGGGTGTCGCGCCAGCCGCCCGCGCCCTGAATAGTCCAGGCGGCGTTAAGCGGCAGCATCTCGCCAGCGCCCCAGTAGCGCCATTTCCACTCGCCCTTATCGGGCCAGAAGTCGTTTGCACGCCCGTCGAGATGGAGCCGAAACTGGCCGAAGCTCGGGTCGTGCGCCTTGAGTATCGCCTGCAGACGGCCGTCGATCCCCTGCGAGGCGAGGCGCACGCCCGCCAGCGGCCAGCGCGCCTCGTCCACCTCCAGCGTGGAGAGGATGCGGCCGCGCAGGCGCAGCAGCGCGCCGGGGCGGAAGCTCAGCTGCGGGTCGAGCAGCGGCCCGCTGAGATCGCCCGGCAGCGCGGCGTAGAGCTGCATCGCCGCCAGCTTGCTTTCCCCGGTAAGGCGCAGCGGCAGCGCGCTGCGGGTCATGCTCAGCCTGCCTGGACCAATATTCAGCACCGCGTTGCCTTTGCCGCCGCGCCCCTGCGTCAGCACGTTGAGGCGGCCGGTTATCTGCGTCTCCTCCAGCCCTTGCCGCCAGTTGTCGAGGCTGAGATCGAGAAAGCCGGAGAGCGTCTGTTCGCCGGTCGGCCAGCGGTAGCGCCCTTTAACGATGCGGATCTGCCGCGCGTCTGCCTGCCACGGCAGCATCAGCAGCGGCTGACCGTCGCCGGTGGCGTAGAGCTCGAGCTTGCCCTGCTGCTGCTGCCAGTCGAGCGTCAGCCGCAGCGGTTCCCCGGCGTATTGCAGCGCGCCCTCCAGCTGACCGCTAACCGGCAGCCCGTTGGCGAACTCGGGCAGCGCGAACTGACCATGAAGCGTAACGGGCTGCGGCAGCGCATTATGACGTAGCGTCAGCTGCTCTACGCTGAGCTGCTGCCCCTGCAGGCTGGCGTCGATATTGAGGTTGTCGCCGCGATAGCGCAGCGTCTGTTTAGCCGGGGTGAGGCTGAGGTCGAAGCGTCCGGCGTACTGCTGCCAGGGCGCAATCGTAAGGTTATCGAGCTGGATATCGGCGCCGGGTAACAGCTGCTGCCACTGCGCGAGACTTTTCGGCGTGCCGGGCTGCTCGCTTTGCGGCAGCTGCTGCAGGCAGTCGCTGTCGATGGTCACCTGGCGCGCGGCGAGGTGCCAGCGCTGGTCATGCCAGCCGAGCGAAGCCTGCTCGACGCTCGCCAGCGCGCAGTTGCCCGCCAGGTAGCGCACCTGAGGAAACCAGAGGCCGCCGTTGCGCCAGCGCGGCGCGCCTTCCAGCACGATGCGCGTGTCCGCCGGCAGCCAGATGCCGGCCAGTCGCGGCAGCCATTGGGTAACGGTGAGCAGCAGCCCCAGCACCAGCAGCGTCAGCGCCAGTAATGCAGCGAGTAGTCGGCGGAAACTCCGCGGCATGGCAGCACTATTCCTTTTCCTGACAGAATCCTGACGCAGATGATGGCACGTAATTGGCCAGAGTTGAAGGCGCGCCGCTGACGGCAGCAAAATTCACAATAAAACGTTATGCTGTGTGGATACCCGAATGCAGGAGCGTAACGATGAAAATCGCGGTTTACAGCACGAAGCACTATGACCAGAAGTATCTCGATCACGTTAACGAAGGCTACCGGTTCGATCTGGTGTACTTTGACTTTTTACTGACGGAAGCGACGGCGAAAAACGCCGTTGACTGCGACGCCGTCTGCATTTTCGTCAACGACGACGCCAGCCGTCCGGTGCTGGAGGAGCTGGCGGCGCTGGGCGTGAAGTATATCGCGCTGCGCTGCGCCGGTTTTAACAACGTCGATTTAGCCGCGGCGGCGGAGCTGGGCCTGAAGGTGGTGCGCGTGCCCGCCTATTCGCCGGAAGCGGTGGCGGAACATACGGTCGGTATGATGATGACGCTTAACCGCCGCATTCATCGCGCTTATCAGCGCACGCGCGACGCCAACTTTTCCCTCGACGGCTTAACCGGCTTTAATATGCACGGCAAAACCGCGGGCGTGGTCGGCACCGGCAAGATCGGTGTGGCGACGATGCGTATTCTGAAAGGGTTCGGTATGCGTCTGCTGGCGTTCGATCCCTACCCGAGCGCACAGGCGCTGGAGCTGGGCGCAGAGTATGTCGATTTAAAAACCCTGTTCACCGAATCTGACGTGATTACGCTGCACTGCCCGCTGACGCCGGAGAACCATCATCTGCTGAACGCCAGCGCCTTTAGCCAGATGAAAGACGGGGTGATGATTATCAACACCAGCCGCGGCGGACTGATCGATTCTCAGGCGGCGATTGACGCGCTGAAACAGCAGAAAATCGGCTCGCTCGGCATGGACGTCTACGAGAATGAGCGCGATCTGTTCTTTGAAGATAAGTCTAACGACGTGATTCAGGACGACGTGTTCCGTCGGCTCTCCGCCTGCCACAACGTGCTGTTTACCGGCCATCAGGCGTTTCTGACCGCTGAGGCGCTGACGGCGATTTCGGAAACGACGTTGTCCAATCTCAGCCAGCTTGAAAAGGGCGAAACCTGCCCGAATCAGCTCTCCGCCTCAGCCTGACGGGCGTTGCCGTCGAGAAGCGTCTGCTGTGCCAGTAGCGGGCGCAGTTGCCAACTAAAAGCGCCTGTTGTGGTATCAGCGGGCGCAGTTGCCGCCTATTAGCGCCTGTTCGTCGCAGCGGCGTCCGTTTGCCAGCTGGCACATGCCGATGCGCGTGCCGTCCAGCTGGTGAGAAAATGCCAGCGTGCCGCCTGCGCCGGCGCAGTTGCTTTCCGCCAGCGACGACATAATGACGTGAGGCTGGATATGCGCTGCGGTAGCCTGTTGGGGCGGTTCGTTATCGCTGCTGCTGCTGCATGCCGAGAGCAGCAGCGCGGCACCGGCCAGCAGAAAGGTGGCTGCTTTCATCAGTCGGACTCCGGGAGTGTCAGGGTTAAAGGCCGCTCAAGCATAAGACAGGCATCGCGGTCGGTCGAGAGGCGACACAGCTTTTTACAAAATTTTCTCTGTGACTTTGCAAGCAGAATAGTCCTGTTTCGCTGCGCTAAGGATGGTTATCCGCCCTCTCTGGCGCGGCTCGCCTGCTCAGGCAGCGCTGCGGCGTCACCCGCCATATAAGTGACAATGTCACGATTTTTTTAATCGACGCTGCCTGCTTTGCGCAGCGCGGCGGCGGTGCGCACTTTTACTGCCCAGTCAGTGCCCACAGCCTTTACATCCGCCGCAGCCGCCCTCTTTTACCGGCTGCAGAGCGGGCTGCAAATTGATGCCCAGATGGCGTAACAGCGTAACCGCCGCCATGCCCGTCGCGGCGATGGCCGCCACGCAGAGCAGGCTAAACCCGGGATGCTGGGTAAAGGTGCCGATCTGGTAAATCAGCGTTGCGGCGCCATAGGCCATCAGCGTTCCCCAAATCAGCGCGAACCACATCCACTGTCGCCCCGCCTCCTTCGCCAGCGCGCCCATAACCGAAACGCAAGGCACATAGAGCAGCACAAAAACCAGATAGCTATAGGCCGCCAGCGAGCTGCCGAACATCGTCTGCATAATGCCCACCGCGCCCTGGCTCATCTCGCCGTCTCCTTTGCTGGCCTCCACCGGGTTAAAGAGCGTTTGCGGGCTGAGCGCCGCTTTCAGGTTCTGCCAGGTCTCATCCAGCGCCGAGGCGAAAACTGCCGTCAGGCCCGGCGCGGGCGCAGCGTCTGGCGCATTTTGCGGCTCCGCCATATAGAGCGCATTCAGGGTGCCGACCACGCTCTCTTTCGCCATGGCGCCAGTCACCAGCCCCACCGTCGCCTGCCAGTTGTCGGGCTGAATCCCCATCGGCGTAAACAGCGGCGTCAGGTAGCGGCTGGCCGAGGCCAGTACGGAGTCATCAACGCGCTGCGCCAGATGGCCGCTGGCGGTCAGGTTAGAAAGCAGGCTAATTGCCACGCAGGCGGCGACGATCACCGCACCCGCGCGGATCACGAAGGCGTGCAGACGAAACCAGGTCTGCAGCAGCAGGCTACGCATCACCGGCACATGCCAGAGCGGCAGCTCCATAATCGCGCAGGATGAATCGCCCTTCAGCAGGGTATGCTTCAGCACCAGGCCGGTGAGCACCGCCGCCGCGATGCCGAGCAGATAGAGCGAAAAAATCGCCCCAGCGCCAGCACTGCCGAAAAAGGCGCCGGAAAAAACGGCGAATATCGCCAGCCGGGCGCCGCAGGACATAAAGGGCGCCATCAGCATCGTCATCAGCCGCTCGCGCTCGGTTTCCAGCGTGCGCGCGCCCATCACCGCCGGCACGTTGCAGCCAAAGCCGACGATGAGCGGCACGAAAGATTTCCCCGGCAGCCCTAGCCAGCGCATCAGGCGATCGACCACAAAGGCGGCGCGCGCCATATAGCCCGACTCCTCCAGCAGCGTCAGAAAAAAGAACATCAGCGCCAGCTGCGGCACCAGCGGCAGAACGGTGGTAATGCCGCCGCCAATGCCCTGCGCCAGAAAGGAGGTGAGCCAGTCGGGAAAGTGAAGCGCCGCGCAGAGCTGCGCAGTGCCGTCAACAAACAGCGCCGCAGAGCCCTTGTCAAACACCGGCTGCAGCGCGCCGCCGATATTGATAGAGAAGAAGAACATCAGGTACATCACCCCTAAAAACAGGGGAAAACCGAGCCAGCGATGGAGAAACAGATTATCCAGCGCGCGCGTCAGCCGATGGGCGCGATGCGACCCACGATCGCAGGCGGCCTGACAGATGGCGCTGATGCGCGCCAGCCGCGCTTCCGCGTCAAGCTCCGCTCGGTTCAGCAGCAGATCCGCTGGTGGCGCGGCGGCGACGCTATCGATAGCCGCCAGCAGCGCCGTCACGCCTTCCGCGGTCGAGGCGGACATCAGCACCACCGGACAACCCAGCTGCGCGGCCAGCGCATCACTGTCCAGCGCGACGCCGCACGATCTGGCGACGTCGGCCATATTGAGCACCACAATCATCGGCAGGTTCAGCTCGCGCAGCTGCAGGGTAAGCCAGAGGCTCTTTTCCAGGCTGGAGGCGTCAACCACATTGATCAGCACGTCCGCCTGGCCGCTCATCACGTAGCTGCAGGTAACGCGCTCGTCGGCGGAGAGGCCATCTCCGGGCTGCACCTTTTCGAGGGAGTAGATACCGGGCAGATCGATCAGGGTCACGCTGGCTTCGCCGGTGGCAAAGGTGCCCTGCTTGCGCTCAACGGTGACGCCAGGCCAGTTGCCGGTGCGCTGGCGCAGCCCGGTGAGTAAATTGAACAGCGTGGTTTTACCGGCGTTGGGATTGCCCGCCAGCACGGCACTGATACGCTTCATGCCTGCTCGCCTCCGTCAATCGCCTCAAGGCGCAGCATCGCCAGGTCGGCTTTACGTAGCGCATAGCTGCTGTGGCGAAGGCGCACTTCCGCCGGGTCACCCAGCGGCGCGAATCTGACAATATCGATCACCGCGCCAGGCACCAAGCCCAGCGATAAAAATTTGCGACGGAAAAGCTCGGACAGGTCGTTCCTGAACCCTGTAATACGCCATTGACTCCCGGGTTTTATCAGCATGATCTCATCTCCGATATTTCTGTGGCGCAACTATGCAATTGCGAACAATTATCGTTATTGATGTAGATCGTTTTAACCGCAAGAAGCGAGCAAAAATGGCGAGATTAACGCGGGATCGCTATGCCCAATACTTCGCCGCCCCTGGCGGCTAGCGAAGCGCAAGCGCGCAGAGGGGTCTTGTCAACATTTGTTGCGCAGCCGCCAGTCCAGCCAGCTATCCAGCTCGCGATCGGGCAGCGGTCTGGCATAGAAATAGCCCTGCGCCTGGTCGCAGCCGTAGTCGCTCAGCATCCCGGCCACGTCTTCACTCTCTATGCCCTCCGCCAGCACGACATAGTCCAGCTCTTTCAGCATGGTGATGATATTGCGCGCGATAATGCGTGACGCCGTGTCGGAGGCGAGGCCGCTGATTAACGAGCGGTCCAGCTTAATCACGTCCAGCGGCATGCGGCGCAGATAGCTGATATTGCTGTAGCCGGTGCCAAAGTCATCTAACGAGATGCCGAAGCCGCGCAGCTTGAGCATCTCCAGGCCGCGCAGCGCGGCCGGGCTTTCAATCAGGCGTTCAGTTTCAAGGCACTCCACGCCCAGCAGCGCGTTAGGCAGCCTGACTTTCAGCATCTTATCTTCCAGCATGTCGGCAAAACCGGGGCGCGCGAAGTCATGCAGGCTGACGTTAACGGATATCGGCAGCTGAATGCAGTGGTTTCGCAGCCGGGCCATGCGGGCAATGACGCGGTCGATCACCCAGGCGTTCAGCTCGGACAGCAGCTCGGTCTGCTCCGCCAGCGGCACAAAAGCCGAGGGCGACAGCTCGCCCAGCTGCGGATGACGCCAGCGGATCAGCGCCTCAAGCCCGACCGGCGCGCCGCTCTGCAGGCAAATCTTAGGCTGGTAGGCCAGATAGAGCCCCTCATCGTTTCGCAACGCCGAGGCGAGTTCATACATCAGGTTAAAATCGCGCGTGCGGCGCACATCTTCCGCCGCGCTATAGGTGCGGGTCGGCACGCCGCTGCCGATCGCCTCATGCAGCGCGCTGATGCCGCGACGCAATATCTCCTGCGCCGACGACGCCACGGCCGTAAAGTCCGCTTCGCCGGTAAAGGTATTCAGCGTCACCGACAGCCCCTCTCCCAGATCCGCGCTGATGCCCTCCATGCGATTCGCCACCCAGGCTGCGCTGATTAAGCTGCTCTCGCTGGTCAGCAGCGCAAACCGGCCGGTGGCCACGGTGTAGAGCAGATCGCCCTGCCCGAGGCGCAGGCGCAGCGGCAAAAGCGTGGCGACATCCTTAAGCAATCCCTCAACCGGCACCATTCCCATCGAGCGCGCCAGCTCGTAGGCGCGCGGCATATCGATGCAGTCAATAAGGATCAGCCGTCGGGGCAGCGTGTCGCCGCTTGCCGTAAGGTAATGCAGATCGCGGATAAGGCGCTGGCGGTTAGGCAGCCCGGTTACCGGATCGACAAACCCGGCGGAGTGCCAGGCCTCAAGAAAGGAGATCACCAGGGCAGCCATCAGCGTCAGCGCGGTTAACTGATCGGCGCTCAGCAGATGCGGCTCGCCGTCGGTCACGCAGAGCGTGCCGAGTATATGGCCGGTGCGGCTTTTCAGCGGCACGCCTGCATAGAAACGAATATGGGGATCGCCGATAACGAACCTGTGATTAACGAAGCGCTCATCCTGCCAGGTATCCGGCACCACCATCGGCGCCGCGGAGTCAATCACATAGCGGCAGAGCGAATCTTCACGCGTCGAGAATTTCAGCGCAAAGTTGCGCGCCGCTCTGACGTACTGAAATTCATCGTCAACGATGGAGATAAAGCAGCCGGGAATACCCAGCGCCTGGCTCGCCAGCCGAACGAACTTTTCAAGAACGCCATCGCGACTCTCGTCGGGCTCGCGCAGCGCGTCTAGCGCGCGCTGCCGACTCTCATCGTCACTGGAAGTTGTGTGCATGGTTCCTCCGGTCCGCCCCAGATCTGGAACGAACGGAAATAAAATGTTTAAAAGCAGACCGGGAAAAGCTGACCAGCGTACAAAGGAAACTATCAGATTCTGGCTGAAAGGAAATCTTATGCGCTTTTTGCCGCTTCGGCATAATAAATTATCTTAAACAATATCAAAAAGTCCGAAAAACAAAAAAATTGCAAAATGATCGTTTCCTTTTTCCCGATTCGCTGCCAAAATGAAGAACTCAATAAGATTGCGTGCAATTTAATAGCAGGCTATGCAAATAACAACAAATTGTTGACCTTTTACACAGCATTAACAACACCAGGGAACCAGATATGCACTGGCTCAGAAACTTCACTATTCGTCGGGTTGTACAGGTTATTTTGCTAGCCGCACTGCTGGTCGTGGCGCTGGCCGGTGCCTATGGTTCTGCTGTTTTGCGCGACCTGCACCAGCGCGCCGAGGCAAGAGACGCTCTCAACGCGCAGCTCTTTTTTTTAACGCGCGCCGGAAATGTTATGGCTTCCGGTTCCGCTGCGGAAAAAGCAGCGCTGCGGGCTGAAGCGCCCGCTGGCCCCGACTGGGCGCGCCTCAATGCCGCCCTGAACGACCAGCCCGCCCTCTTTTCCGCCGCGTCAGGCGAACGGCTTAACGGGCTGCAGCGTCAGCTCGCCTCGGATCAGGCGGCAACCGCCCGCGATCGTCAGCATCTGCAGATCGCCTTCCTTGTCGCCGCGCTGATGACGCTGGGACTGCTCGCCTTTTGCGATCGCTTTCTTGTCACCCATCTGGTGAAACCGCTGGGCGTGATGCGCGAACACTTCAAAAGCATCGCCGCAGGCGATCTCGCGCGCGAGCCGCAGGATTTTGGACGTAACTGCGTCGGTCAGCTGGTTCCGCTGGTCCGGCTTATGCAGCAAAGTTTGCTTACTACGGTGCAGTCGGTGCGCGACAACAGCGGCGTACTGCGTCGCGAAGCGGCGGAGATCGCCGCCGGCAATAGCGACCTCTCCGATCGCACTACCCGCCAGGCAGCAGCGCTTGAGCAGACCGCCGCCAGCATGGAGGAGCTGACCGCCACGGTGAAGAACAACGCGCTGAGCGCCCGGGAAGCGCGCGAACTGGCAGGCTCGGCCGCGCAGACCACCCAGCAGGGCGAGGCGCTGGTGCAGTCGGTATCAACGCTGATGCGCAACATCGCAGAGCAAGCGGAAAAAATTCGTCAGTTCACCGCCACGGTCAACAGCATCGCGTTCCAGACCAATATTCTGGCGCTAAACGCGGCCGTTGAGGCAGCGCGCGCCGGCGAGCAGGGTCGCGGCTTCGCCGTAGTCGCCTCCGAGGTGCGTATCCTCGCCCAGCGTAGCGCCGCGGCGGCCAAAGAGATTGAAGGCCTGATCGGCGGCGCGGTGACGCGCGTGCAGGAGGGGGCCGCAGCGGCCGGACGCGCCGGGGAAACCATGGGCAGCGTGACAAAGCGCGTTTCAGCGGTAAACGATCTTATCGGCCAAATCGCGCTGGCCTCAGAGGAGCAGAGCAAAGGGATTTCGCAGGTCACGCTGGCTATCGCCGATCTGGATCGCGTTACGCAGCAGAATGCCGCGCTGGTTCAGCAGGTTTCCGCCTCTGCGGGCAGCCTGAACGGACGCACGGAAACGCTCGCCGCCGTTATCAGCCACTTTAAAATGCCGACCGACTTATCGGAAGAGGCGCGCGGGCACGCGGCGGCCAGCGGCGCTGCAAGCTTTACGTCGCCGCTGACGGCAGGCACGGTGCTCTGACCGACGCCATCAGGAACAGGGACGGCGCGGAGGCGGGTTTTCTTTCAGCCAGCTGCGCACCTTTTCCACATCCGGGCCCGCTTCTTTAACGGCCCGGATCAGCCGGTCCTGAGTAATGTGCAGCGTCAGCATCCAGAAGGTGATTTGCCACTGTTCGCTGACCTCCACGCAGGAAAGATCGGCGGGAACGCGTCGAACGATTGGGTCTCTCATATTTGTGTCCTTATTACCGGCAAAGCAGAACGCCGGGAGAATAGAGATCTTGTGAAGCACCACATCCTGAATGTCTGGCTCAGGATATAAAGCGGATTTATCCCTAAACGATTTTGTCGTGGAATTATGAGAGGGTTCTGAGTGGCGCAGGCTGCATTAAATCCGGCAGCGCACCATTGAAAGCATTAAAAACAGGCTAGCGCGCTGAATTAGCCGCTACGCTAACTGAAAGTTTATTTCGCGTACGCGTGCGCAGCACCTGATAACGCAACCCAACACAACAGAAGTGAGGGTCCGTGATGCTTCACCTCTGTTCACCCTTTATTGATTGTTTTGTGTAGGCCAAACGCGCTTTGCTGGAGCAAAGCTGGCGACATAAGAGAGAAAAAAGATGCCTAATAAATCCTTCAAACCTGGCGTAATTGTCCAGTCTGATGTCCGCTCCCTGCGCATTGCCGCTGGCCTGACCCAGGAGCGCGCCGCCGAACGCTTCGATCTCAGCCTGCGCGGCTGGCAGCTTAAGGAGGCCACATCCAACCCCGGATTACTCAGCCAGGGAGAATATGAACTTCTTCTGCTGCTGGCTGGCAAACACCCCCATTTTACCCTTGCGCCGCGCTAGCGTTTCGCTTATTTATCCTGTCGCTGCCTATTGCGTTTATATCTGGCTATCAAACTGAAATTAAACATAAATCGACCGACTTCAGTTTTATTTCTCGCCGCCTGACGTGGCAGAACTTTTAATTCAAGCCGTACTGACTCATGCCGATAACTTATCGGTTTTACGGCTATCTGTGCTGTTCTGTTAACGTCTGTGGAATGAGAAATAAATGTTCAGAAATTTACCGATCAAGAAAAAGTTCTTTTTTGCCTTTGGCGCCGTTGTGGTTTTACTGCTGGCGCTGTGCGCAACGTTCTACAATAACTTTTCCAGCATCGTTAAGACCAACGACTGGAATATTCATAGCTGGCGCGTGGTGGATAAAAGCCGCGCTCTGACCCTGAGCCTGGTAAATATGGAAACGGGTCTGCGCGGCTATGCTATTGATGGCAAAGAGGAAATGCTGGCTCCCTGGAAGGCAGGCAAAGCGGATTTTGTAAAGCTTTTGCAGGAGGCCAAAGGCTTAACCGCAGATAACCCTGCACAGCAGCAGCGCCTGGATAATTTACTCGCGCAGGAGGAGGCGTGGCAGGCGCACTTCGTCGCGCCCCTGCTGGATCACCGCCGTGCGCTTAACGCCGGGTCGATGACGCAGCTGGATTTCAATGCCGCCTTTGAAGCCAATTCCGGCAAGCCGCAGATGGATCAGATGCGCAGCACCATCGATGAGATTGTCAGTGGTGAAAAGCACCTGCTCAACGATCGCCAGAAATCGGTCAATGCGGTGGAGACCCAAACGCGACTGATGCTGTTTATCGGCGCGCTGCTGGGATTAAGTATCGCCTCTGCCCTGGGTTATCTTCTGGCCCGCTCGATTACCCTCCCGCTGGAAGAGGCGGTCAAAGCGGCTAAAGCCATTGCCGCCGGCGATCTCTCTACCCGGCTGGTGGCGCGCTCAAAAGATGAAACCGGTATTCTGATCGCCACCTTCACCGCTATGCAGGAGCAGCTTAAAACGGTGGTTTCCGATATTCAGACCGCTGCCGCCTCTATTGATAACGCCTCTAAAGAGGTCGCGCTGGGCAATACCGATCTCTCTGCGCGCACGGAGCAGCAGGCTGCCTCGCTGGAAGAGACTTCAGCCAGCATGGAACAGCTGACGGCGACCGTCAGGCAAAACGCCTCTAACGCGCAAAACGCCAGCGGCCTGGCGTCTGAGGCTTCCCTGGTGGCGCAGCAGGGCGGCGAGGTCGTGGATAAAGTGGTTACCACCATGTCCGCTATTTTCGACAGCTCAAAGAACGTGGTCGATATTATCGGCACCATTGAAAGCATCGCTTTCCAGACCAATATCCTCGCCCTTAACGCCGCGGTAGAAGCGGCCCGCGCCGGCGAGCAGGGTCGCGGCTTCGCTGTGGTAGCAAGCGAAGTGCGCGCCCTCGCCCAGCGCAGCGCGACCGCGGCGAGAGAGATCAAAGGGCTGATCGAAGCCTCGAATCACCGCATAGCGGAAGGCACCGACCTGGTGGCGCAGGCGGGCAAGACCATGACCGGCATCGTAACGGCGATCGGCGACGTATCGACCATCATGGCGGAAATCTACACCGCCTCCGGCGAGCAGGTTAACGGCATTGAGCACGTCGGCATCGCCATCAACCAGATGGATGAAGTGACCCAGCAAAACGCCGCGCTGGTGGAACAGGCCGCCGCTGCCGCCGCGTCGCTGGAAGATCAGGCGGCTCAGCTCAGCCGCGCTACGGCAATCTTTAAACTCGCCTGATCGGCCGGTTCACCCTGAAAAAACCTCGCAAATGCGAGGTTTTTTATTAAGCGCGCGGCGGCAGGCTGAGGCGCGCCCCTCGGCGTCTACTCCTTTTACAGGTATAATCAGCTCACTTTTTTAACCGGCTCAGAAACCACGATGACGAAACTTAACTTACAAGAGCAGATGCTCAAAGCTGGCCTGGTCAGCAGCAAGAAAATGGACAAGGTGCAGCGCACCGCCAAAAAATCGCGCGTTCAGGCGCGCGAGGCGCGCCAGGCGGTAGAAGAGAATAAAAAGGCCCAGCAGGAGCGCGATAAGCTGCTGAACGAGCAGCAGAAACAGGCGGTTTTGTCCAGAGAGTACAAAGCGCAGATCAAGCAGCTGATTGAAATGAACCGCATCGAGATTTCGCGCGGCAATATTGGGTTTAACTTCACCGACAATAATCTGATCAAAAAAATAGAGGTGGATAAGGCGACCCAGGCGCAGCTGATTAGCGGCCGACTCGCCATCGCGCGGCTGGCAGCGGAGAACGGCGAAAGCGAGTACGCCATTATTCCAGCCAGCGTCGCCGATAAGATTGCGCAGCGCGACGCCAACAGCATCGTGTTAAACAGCGCGCTCAGTCAGGAAGAGCAGGATGAAGACGATCCCTACGCCGACTTTAAAGTCCCTGACGATCTGATGTGGTAACACCCGCCTTATCGCGCCCTGCCGGGCGAAGCGCCCGCTGAAACGCGGCTAAAACGGGCTGGCATGGCGCGCGGCCATCCGCTCTCCGCTTACCGGATGGGTGAAATGCAGCTCGCTGGCGTGCAGCATCAGTCGCGGGGTGCGTTCAGTGCCCGGCAGCAGCCGTCCGCCATAGAGGTCGCAGCCCAAAATAGCATGTCCCAGCAGCTGGCAGTGGATACGCAGCTGGTGGGTGCGCCCGGTCTCCGGCGTCAGCGCGACGCGCGTTAACGGCAGCGTCGCGCCGCCCTCTCCCGCCTGATAAAAGCGCTCGACGACCCGGTAGCGAGAGCGCGCCGGTTTGCCGCTCGCGGCGCAAATCGCCATCCGGGGGAAGCGCGCCGGATCTTTCGCAATCGGCGCCTCGATAACCCCACTCTCCTCCTCAACATGTCCGCACAGCAGCGCGCTGTAGACCTTGTTCACCGTACGCTGGCTGAACTGCTGGCAGAGCGCGGCGTTAATGGCTTTATTGCGCGCGATGACCATTAGCCCAGAGGTACCGAAATCGAGCCGATGCACCAGGGTAGAGCCGGGAAAAAGCGCCGCCAGCCGATAGTGTACCGAGTCAAGGTTAAGGGGATTTTTCCCCGACAGGCTGAGCAGCCCGGCGGGTTTGTTGATCAGCACCAGATGCGCATCCTGATAGAGCGTCTCTATCTCTTCCGGGCACGGTGGGGCGATAAAGGTATCGACAATAAGAGACATCAGGCGGCCAGTTGGGGAGCGAGCGCGGATAGTAGCGAATTTTGCCCGCGCTGGCGACTCTGGCGGATCGCCTGAGAGTCAGAAAGCCCCGCTGACCTTCGGTTTAAAGGCAAAGCGCGGTTGCGTGCAGCAGCACCGCCGCGCTCTCTTTTACGCGGCGCTGGCGTTAGGGTGTGATGAGCATTAGCTTATCAACAGCAAGCCCATGATGCGTATCTCCCGCCTGACGCCACGCTGCGCTGGCGGCCGGGCCTGCCTGTCGCCGCTGCTGGCGGGCTGGTGTCGCTGCTGGCCTGCGGCATTATTATTGATGTGATCTCCTCTGCGCCGATGGGCGCGGTTTCTGCCCTGCGCGAGACCAGCGTGCTGTTTGTCGCCGTGCTGGGCTATCTGTTTCCCGGCGAGCCCCTGACGCGCAGGAAAATAGCGGCGTGTGCGGTGATTGCCGCGGGCACCTTTACGATGAATTCATTGAGCGAGGAGAAGTTACTATGACAGATCGCTTTACCATTGCGCTGCTTGGCCCGGGCGCGATTGGCACCACCATCGCCGCCGCGCTGCATGAAGCGGGCCGCACGCCGCAATTGTGCGGACGCACTGCGCACCCGCAGCTGATCCTGCGTCACGACGAGGGTGAAGTGGTCGTGCCTGGCCCGGTCATGACCGATCCGGCCGCCATTGACCGCCCGTTCGACCTGGTCTTCGTGGCGGTAAAAACCACCCAAATCGCCGACAGCGCCCACTGGCTGGCGCGGCTGTGCGACGAAAACAGCGTGGTCTGCGCGCTGCAGAACGGCGTCGAGCAGCAGGCGCTGCTGCAGCCCTGGGTAAATGGCGCCGACGTGCTGCCTGCGGTGGTATGGTTTCCGGCGCAGCGCGAGCCAGACGCCTCTGTCTGGCTGCGCGCCGCGCCGCGTCTGACGCTGCCGGACCTGCCGCAGGCGCAGCGGGTGGTCGAGGCGCTGAGCGGCACGCGCTGCACGGTAGCGCTCTCGACGGACTTTGTTTCGATCGCCTGGCGCAAACTGCTGCAGAACGCGGTGGCGGGCCTGATGGTGCTGGCTAACCGTCGCGCCGGCATGTTTGCCCGCGCCGATATCAGCACCCTGGCGCTGAGCTACCTGCGCGAATGTGCCGAGGTCGCGCGGGCGCAGGGCGCGGAGCTTGACGATGATGTGCCGCAGACCATCCTCGAAGTGTTTCAACGTGCGCCAGCGGATTTAGGCACCTCAATCCTCGCCGACCGGCAGGCAAATCGCCCGCTGGAGTGGGAGATTCGCAACGGCGTAATCCAGCGTTACGGCCGCGCGCACGGTATCGCGACCCCCATCAGCGACGTTCTGGTGCCGCTGCTGGCGGCGGGCAGCGAGGGGCCTGGCTAAGCGGGCACAGCAGGCCCGCACGGGCCTGCTGCCTCCGCGATAAAGATTATTTTAGCGGCGGGCCCCTGTGCTGCGCCGCGTTGCCTGGCGCAGGAATAATAAGACGCGCTGCTGCCTGTCCTCAGGAAAGTCAGCATCAGGCCTGGGATCAAATAGTTAAATGCTTTATTCCAGCTGCAATTTGACTGCGTATACCTCTTTAATAACCCCACAACCGATCGGGCGAACTTAGATATATTGCCAGCGCAAAAAAGACAGCAGGCCAAATAAAAAGCGCCCCTCCAGACCTCTTTATTTATCCGGTTAAGCTTGATTTAGATCAACGAGATTAGCTATCGGCAGTTAATTGTTTAACTAAATAAAATGGATGGATTATTCTGTAAGGCATGTGGTATGCGTTTCCCTGGTGCCAGCCATTCTGGCTATCCCGCTTCACCTACCGGTCGCCAACGACTCCCGGAGCGGGATTTTTTTTTGCCCTGCTCTGCGGGCTGGCCCACTGCTCCTCCCCGGGGTAGGCAGCGGCGGGCCGCCATAATCTCCGCTGGCGAGCTTAACAGACGGCAGCGCAGCGTTAACGCGGGTGAATATAGCGCAACCGTAACGCGACTCTCCGTTTTTTATAAGCCGCAAAAGGTTCAGGCCAAATAAAGATGCTGCCTGTTCCTTTATTAATAACTGGTCTACTGACGATATTAATAGCACGCTCATCTTTAGGGGCAATAATAGCCGCACCCGCCCAGACGGAGAGTAGTAAAGCTGCCGCCAGCATTCTAAGCGGTGCCGCTATTTTTTATAAACGCAACGCTGATATTTTGTTAATTAGCATCACAGCGTTTTAATTCCGACATTAATCCTGACGCGCAACATTAAACAGTTGTTAAGCACAGCCGCGAGCGGCTCGCGGCTGCCCTCCAGCCCAGGGTAAAAGGCCACAGCGCCAAATGGCGATTATGTGATCCACATTGTAGTACAACTAACTTTTATCGTACTACAATACTCCCGCACTGCCAGCTGATATCGAACAGTTTGTACTTCAAATATGAGGCGAAACCAGGCGCTCGGGGTAAAGTAGAAGCAAACAGTCAGGCACAAGGAGCTTCTATGACCCTCAACAAAACCGACCGCATCGTTATCACGCTGGGCAAACAGATCGTCAGCGGCAAATATCTGCCCGGCGCGCCGCTGCCGGCGGAGACGGAGCTGTGCGACGAGTTCGCTACCTCGCGCAATATCATCCGCGAAGTGTTCCGCTCGCTGACGGCGAAACGGCTTATTGAGATCAAGCGCTATCACGGCGCTTTCGTTACGCCGCGCGGTCAGTGGAACTATCTGGATTCGGACGTGCTGCAGTGGGTGCTGGAAAACAGTGACGATCCGCATCTGATCGCGGCCATGAGCGAAGTGCGTAACCTGGTAGAGCCCGCCATTGCCCGCTGGGCGGCGGAGCGCGCGACGTCGCAGGATCTGGCACAGATTGAACTGGCGCTCAACGACATGATCGCCCACAACCAGGACCGGGAGGCCTTTAACGAAGCGGATATTCGCTATCACGAGGCGGTGCTGCGTGCGGTACATAACCCGGTGCTGGAGCAGCTTAGCGTGGCGATCAGCTCGCTGCAGCGCGCCGTCTTCGAGCGCACCTGGCAAGGCGATGAGGCCAATATGCCGAAAACGCTGAGGGAACATAAAGCGCTGTTCGACGCCATACGGCTGCAGAACGGCGACGCAGCCGAGCAGGCGGCCTACACCATGATCGCCAGCTCAACACACAGGTTAAAGGACATCACATGAGATCTCGCTATATCGCCGTTGACTGGGGTTCCACCAACCTGCGCGCCTGGCTTTTTGAGAACGAACGCTGTCAGGCAGGCAGAGAGTCAGAAGCAGGCGTCACCCGGCTAAACGGGAAGCGGCCGCAGGCGGTATTAGATGAGATCACCCAGGGATGGCGCGACTCCGCAACGCCGGTGGTGATGGCCGGCATGGTGGGCAGCAGCGTGGGCTGGCGTAGCGTACCCTATTTGCCCCTTCCCGCCCCCTTATCGGCTATCGGCGAGCAGCTGACGCTTATCGACGATAACCTCTGGATCGTGCCTGGTTTATGCGTCAGCCGCGAAGATCACCATAACGTGATGCGCGGCGAAGAGACGCAGCTGCTCGGCGCATACGCGCTGGCGCCCTCGCCCGTTTACGTGATGCCGGGCACCCACTGTAAATGGGTGCAGGTCGAGAGCGAACGCATCCTCGACTTTCACACCGTGATGACCGGCGAACTTCACGCGCTGCTGCTGCGCCACTCGCTGGTCGGTGCCGGTTTACCCGAACAGCAGCCGTCGCAGGCCGCGTTTGACGCCGGGCTGGCGCGCGGACTCGCCACGCCGGCGCTGCTGGCGCAGCTGTTTGAAATTCGCGCCGCCCATCTCCTCGGTAGCCTGGCGCCTGAAGAGGTCAGCGAGTTTTTATCCGGTCTGCTGATCGGCGCGGAGGTCGCCACGATGTGCGAACGCTTTAGCCATCAGCCGGTCGCGCTGGTGGGTGGCGAGACGCTGACGCGCCGTTATCAACAGGCGCTGGCCGCCGCTGGCCTGCAGGCGAGCGTGATAGCCGGCGATACCGCCTTTCAGACAGGCATAAGGAGCATCGTTAATGCAATGGCAAACTGAACTTCCCCTTATCGCGATTCTGCGCGGGGTCACACCCGATGAGGTCGTGGCGCACGTCGGCGCGGTTATTGACGCCGGTTTCGACGCGGTGGAGATTCCGCTTAACTCGCCGCAGTGGGAGATCAGCATCCCGCTGATCCTGAAGGCTTACGGCGACAGGGCGTTAACGGGTGCCGGAACAGTGTTGAAAACGGAACAGGTGGACCGGCTGGCGGAGATGGGCAGCAAACTGATCGTAACGCCCAATATTCAGCCGGCGCTGATCCGCCACGCCGTGAGCCTGGGCATGACCGTCTGTCCAGGCTGCGCCACGGCCAGCGAAGCCTTTAGCGCGCTGGATGCCGGCGCGCAGGCGCTCAAAATTTTCCCCGCCTCCGCGTTCGGTCCGGGCTATATCAAGGCGCTAAAAGCCGTGCTGCCCGACGACGTGCCGGTGCTGGCGGTGGGCGGCGTCACGCCGGCCAACCTGGCGCAGTGGCTGGAGGCAGGCTGTACAGGCGCCGGACTCGGCAGCGATCTCTATCGCGCCGGGCAGTCCGTGGCGCGCACCGCGCAGCAGGCGGCCGCATTTGTTCAGGCATACAGAGAGGCAGTGAAATGAAGATAACCCGGCTCACCACTTACCGCTTACCCCCGCGCTGGATGTTTCTCAAGATCGAGACCGACGAAGGCGTTGTCGGCTGGGGAGAACCCGTTATTGAGGGGCGCGCACGCACCGTCGAAGCCGCGGTGCATGAACTGGGCGACTATCTTATCGGTCAGGATCCGGCACGCATCAACGATCTGTGGCAGGTAATGTACCGCGCCGGTTTTTACCGCGGCGGCCCGATTATGATGAGCGCCATCGCCGGTATCGATCAGGCGCTGTGGGATATCAAAGGCAAGGTGCTGGGCGCCCCGGTCTGGCAGCTGATGGGCGGCCTGGTGCGGGATAAAATCAAAGCCTATAGCTGGGTTGGCGGCGATCGCCCGGCGGAGGTGATCGCCGGCATCGAGAAATTACGCGAAATCGGCTTCGACACCTTTAAGCTCAACGGCTGCGAAGAGCTGGGCATAATCGATGACTCGCGCAAAGTGGACGCCGCGGTTAATACCGTCGCGCAAATTCGCGACGCCTTCGGCGATAAGGTTGAGTTCGGCCTCGACTTTCACGGCCGCGTGAGCGCGCCGATGGCGAAGGTGCTGATCAAGGAGCTGGAGCCTTACCGTCCGCTGTTTATCGAGGAGCCGGTACTGGCGGAGCAGGCGGAATATTATCCCCGGCTGGCGGCGCAGACCACTATCCCTATCGCGGCGGGCGAGCGCATGTTCTCGCGCTTTGAGTTCAAACGCGTGCTCGAGGCGGGCGGCGTGGCGATCCTGCAGCCCGATCTCTCCCACGCAGGCGGCATCACCGAGTGCGTTAAAATCGCCGCGATGGCGGAAGCCTACGACGTCGCCCTCGCCCCGCACTGCCCGCTCGGCCCTGTCGCCCTCGCCGCCTGTCTGCACGTCGATTTCGTCTCGCGCAATGCGGTCTTCCAGGAGCAGAGCATGGGCATTCATTACAATCAGGGCGCCGAGCTGCTCGACTTTGTGAAAAATAAGGCGGACTTCTGCATGGAAGGCGGCTTCTTTAAGCCCCTGATGAAACCGGGTCTCGGCGTGGAGATTGACGAAGAGCAGGTTATCGAACGCAGCAAACAGGCGCCAGACTGGCGTAATCCACTGTGGCGCCATGCGGACGGCTCCGTCGCAGAATGGTGATGCGGGTTAATTAGCTCAGCCTCACGCGCTCTCACAATAAATAACGAGAAAACACACCCTCTGTAATTAACAGGGCATGGTGAATGGCTTTGCCATGCCCAAAATCTGGAGACAGATTGCGATGGATATTTCCGTAACGCATGCAAAAGCCGGGCGACGTCGTTATCTGACGCTGTTGATGATCTTTATTACCGTGGTGATCTGTTACGTCGACCGGGCGAATCTGGCCGTGGCGTCGGCGCATATTCAGCAGGAGTTCGGCATCACTAAAGCGGAAATGGGCTATGTCTTTTCCGCATTCGCCTGGCTCTATACCCTGTGCCAGATCCCCGGCGGCTGGTTTCTCGATCGCGTCGGTTCACGGCTCACCTATTTTATCGCCATTCTGGGCTGGTCGGTGGCGACCCTGCTGCAGGGCTTCGCTACCGGGCTGATCTCACTTATCGCCCTGCGCGCCGTGACCGGCATCTTTGAAGCGCCCGCCTTTCCCACCAATAACCGCATGGTCACCAGCTGGTTCCCGGAACAGGAGCGCGCCTCTGCGGTGGGGTTCTTTACCTCCGGGCAGTTTGTTGGCCTGGCCTTTCTGACGCCGCTGCTAATTTGGATACAGGAGCTGCTGAGCTGGCACTGGGTCTTTATCGTCACCGGCGGCATCGGCATTCTCTGGTCGCTGATCTGGTTCAGGGTTTATCAGCCGCCGCGTCTGACCAAAAGCATCAGCCAGGCCGAGCTGGCCTATATTCAGCGCGGCGGCGGCCTGGTTGACGGCGATGCGCCCGCGGCGAGAGAGGCGCGCCAGCCGTTGAGCAAGGCCGACTGGAAGCTGGTGTTTCATCGCAAGCTGCTGGGGGTCTATCTGGGGCAGTTTGCCGTCACCTCAACGCTGTGGTTTTTCCTGACCTGGTTCCCCAACTATTTGACCCAGGAAAAAGGCATCACCGCGCTGAAGGCGGGCTTTATGACCACGGTGCCGTTTCTCGCCGCGTTTGTCGGCGTGCTGCTCTCCGGCTGGCTGGCGGACAGGCTGGTGAAGAAAGGCTATTCGCTCGGCGCGGCGCGTAAAACCCCGATTATCTGCGGGCTGCTGATCTCCACCTGCATTATGGGGGCGAACTACACCGACGATCCGGTCTGGATTATGGTGCTGATGGCGCTCGCCTTCTTTGGCAACGGCTTCGCGTCCATTACCTGGTCGCTGGTATCGTCGCTGGCGCCGATGCGCCTGATTGGCCTGACCGGCGGCGTGTTTAATTTTGTCGGCGGGCTGGGCGGCATTACCGTTCCGCTGGCGATTGGCTATCTGGCACAGGATTACGGTTTTGGCCCGGCGCTGATCTATATCGCGGCGGTGGCGCTGATGGGCGCGCTCTCCTATATCCTGCTGGTGGGCGAGGTAAAACGCATCGCCGAGCCTGAAGAGCGCCGCAACGGCCTGCGGGCGCGCGTAACCTCTCAGTCAAAATAGGACTTGAGCAGCCTCGCCCTTCCGTGCATCAAGGCGCTGGCCCGGTGCGCCACCATAAAGAGGCGAGGCGCTTCTCTAAAAGTCCGGCCTGCCGGGCCGCCTGCCGACCTGTTGCGGCCGCGTTATCTTGCGGACAGAGGCCCGTTATCAAGGGGGTGTCAGGCGGCGCTCGGGCAGCAGAATACGCATCCGCAGGCCGCCTTCGGGCGGCAGTGAGGCCGCGATGGTGCCGCCGTGCGCCTCACAGATCGCCTGCGCGATAGAGAGACCCAGCCCGCTGCCGCCGGAGTGACGCGCCCGCGAGGCTTCGCCGCGCGTAAAGCGCTCGAACATCACCGGCAGAAACGCTGACGGCACGCCCGGCCCGCTATCCTGCACGCTGATTTCGTATCCCTCGCCGCAGCGGCGGGCGCTGAGCGTCATGCTGCCGCCGGGTCCGGCGTAGCGCAGCGCGTTTTCCATCAGGATGGTCAACACCTGCCCCAGCCGGAACGGATCGACAGGCAGCACGGCACTCTCCGCTATGGCAACCTCCACGCGCATGCCCGCCTCGTCGAGCTGCGGTTTAATCCACAGCAGGCGCTCATGCAGCAGCGCCGCCGGATTGCAGGGCTTCATCTCCAGGCTGAGCTGTCCCGCGTCGGCCAGCGAGAGCAGATGCAGTTCATCAATCAGCCTGCGCAGGCAGCTTAACTGCTCCATGATCAGCGTATGCTGCCGCCGATCCGCCGTGAAGACTCCGTCAATCAGCGCCTGCAGCCGCACCATTGCCGCCGTCAGCGGCGAACGCAGCTCATGGGCCATGGCGACGTGCGAGGCACGCAGCTCTTTGTCATAGCGCGCCAGCTGCCGCGTCATGGCGTTGAAGTTCTGCGCCAGCTGCGACAGCTCTGCCGGCGCCCCCGGCGTCAGCGCGGCCTGGGCGCCGAAATCGCCTTCCGCCACGCTTTCCGCCGCGCGGCTCAGCTGGCTGAACTGCGCAGAGAGTGGCCGGGCATGGCGCAGCCCGAAATAGGCGATAAAGGGAATGGTCACCAGCACCAGAATGCCGACGGTGATCCAGTCGGACGAGGCGATAGAGGGATCGGAATAGCGGATGCCCCACCAGCTATCGACAATCTGGTGAAAACGCGCCGGATCGCGCTGCGGATTTTCGCGCAGGATCAAAAAGGTCTTCAGCACCTCAGGCGGCATATGCCAGGTGATCCAGAGATACTGCACCGTGAAGCGCAGCCACATGCAGAGCGCGATCAGCACCACGGTGCCGATCGCCAGGGTCAGGATGCGTACGCAGAGCCAGCGCCACAGGGTTTGCGGAGGCGTTTTTTTCATGGCTGGCGGAACCGGTAGCCGATGCCGCGTACGTTTAGCAGCACCTCATTGATGCCCGCCGCCTCCAGCTTGCGCCGCAGATTATAGATGTGCGTATCGACCACGCGCTCCAGCGCGTCGCTTTCGGGCAGGCACTGCTCCAGCAGATACTGGCGGCTCAGGGCGCGAACCGGCGCGCGCATCAGGGTGGTCAGCAGTGAGAACTCCGTGGGGGTGATATCGAGGCTGGTGATGCCCGACTCTTCCTGCTCCACCGTGACCGTCATAGCCGCGGTATTGACCTCCAGCGCCCCCCAGCGCAGCACCTCTTCCTCTGGCGCCCTGGGGTGGCTGCGCCGTAATACCGCCTGCACGCGCGCCACCACCTCGCCGGGATGATAAGGCTTCACCACGTAGTCATCCGCTCCGTAGCGCAGCGCGCCGATGCGATCCGGCGTGTCGCCCATTGCCGTCACCATGATGACCGGCACGTCGCTGCCGCGTCGGATCTTCGCCAGCACCTCGGTGCCGTTCAGGCCGGGCAGCATAACGTCGAGCAGCACCAGATCGGGACGCCAGCGCTCGGCCTGCTCCAGACCGGCCACGCCATCCGCCGCCACCCTGACCAGGTAATTTTCCCGGCGCAGATAGGCTTCCAGTACCTCCGCCACGCTGGCGTCGTCTTCGATAATCAGGATCTTTTTATTCTGCATGGCTCACCTTGACACTTTCTTCATAAATCCCTGGCCGTTTATTGACACGACTGCCCGATAGTGGCGGCAGGCGATACCAGAGCCCGATAAGGGGCGGAAAAAATCGGATGACGAGGAGGCTTGATGATAACCAGAAAAACGGCGCTGTACATGGCCAGACTGGCACTGTTTTCCTGCGCGGCGGCGGCGGCGAAGGCACAGGCACGCCTGCCCTGACCTGACCTGACCTGGAGCTTGTAAATGTTCCGTTTACCGAAGAATCGGCTCATGCTCGCCGTCGCGTGTCCAGCATGCGTGGCGATCTATCTGCAGGCCTGGACGCACTGTCTCTTATGATAATGCGCCGCCCGCAGCGGGGAATTACGCTATGTTGCCAGAACAGCAGTTCTACGCCGAACTGGCGCGCTGGATAAAAGAAAATATTGCTCACCGCCTTTTGCTGCGCGATATTGCCGCCCGGTTTGGCTATTCGCAGTGGTACTTAAACCGACGTTTTATGCACTATCACGGCCTTAGCCTCGGCGCGTTTATTCGTCTGGAAAGAATGAAAGCGATAGCCAGCGAACTGATTAACAGCGATCGCCCCATAGTCGATATTGCCGTCAGCTATCAGTTTGAGTCGCAGCAGACGCTTACCCGGGCGTTCAGCCGCCAGTATGGCATGCCGCCAGGCCGCTACCGGCGCGCCATGCGGGAGGCGCGCCCTCGGCCAGGCTAGTGCGGCGGCGTGCGCCAGCCGCAGTGGGGAGGTCTGCTAGTAGCGGATGCGCCCGTTAGGGGCCGCCGCGTACAGGCTGCTCTCCGTTGCGGCCCGAAAAGGATCGCCCTCGGTGTCGCTCAGGCTGGCGATCATGCTGTCGGCCCACCAGTGGCAGTCGAGGCGGCGGATGCCTTTCATCAGCCTGGCGTGGCGGTGCTGCCGCTCTTTCAGCGGCAGCCGCAGCGCGGTATGGATGGCGTCGGCAATGGCGTCGGGATCATAGGGATTGACGATAATCGCACCGTCCATATGCTCCGACGCGCCCGCGAACTGCGACAGGATAAGCACGCCGGGATTGGCCCGGTCCTGCAGCGCCACATACATTTTCGCCATCAGGCTCATGCCGGCCATCAGCGGCGTCACCAGCGCGACGCGCGAGGCGCGGTAGATGCCCGCCTGCTCTTCCCGACTGTAGGTGTGCGTCAGGCAGCTAACCGGATACCAGCCAAACAGGCCGTGCGCGCCGTTCATTTCGCCGCACAGGCTTTCCAGATCCTGCGTGACCTCTCTGGCGCGGGGAAGATGGCCAGCCGCCGGAGAGGCGAGCTGCAGCAGACGAATCGATCCCTCATGCTCTGGATGGTCGCGGAGCAGCACCTCCATAGCGCTGAGGCGATACGGCAGCCCGGCGCTGCTGTCCAGATGGCCGCCGCTGAGCACGGTATGCTCCGGCAGCGTATCGCGGCACTGCTGCTCCGTCAGGCGACAGCTGTTGCTCTCTTTCAGGTACTCCACATCCTCCAGGTCGATGCCTACCGGAAAGACACCGGTGGCGATAATGCGGCCATGAACGCGCACGCTGGTGGCGCTGAGACGCTCGGTGCGGTATTCGCTTTCGATCCACAGCAAAAAGTTATTCCTGTCCTGAAGCGTCTGAAAGCCGATCAGATCGCAGCATAACAGCGACTCGGCCAGCCACTGCCAGTCCGGAATCGCCTCGAATCCCTGTCCGGAAGGAAACGGCTGGTGAAAGAAAAAGGCGGTGCGGTTGAGCAGTCCCGCCTCGCGCAGCAGTTTGACGCAGGGAATAAGATGATAATCCTGGATCCACAGCTGGTCGTCCGGCATCGCATATTCGCTGATGGCCCGCGCATAGGCTTCGTTGATCTTCTGATAGTGACGTCGACTCTGGCTGGTAAAGCGCGCCAGATCGGGACGCTGGTGAAAAACGGGCCACAATCCCTGATGCACGTAGCCGTGGTACCCCGCTTCCGCCTCCTCCTGCGTTAGCGGAAACGTCAGGGTGTCAAACTTAGTGCCGTGGCGGAAAGCGAGCGTGCGCGGCGTTTCCGGCGCGATCGCTTCGCATTTTCCGTTCCAGCTAATCCAGAGTCCGCCGCGGCGCGACAGGATAGCGTCGTACAGCGCCGAGAGCGTGGAGTGCTGGGAGTAGTTATGTGAAACCAGAATTAAGCCCGACATGGAAGCATCCTGTTATGCGCCCGGCTTTTGCCGGGCGGCGTGGGGGTAAAAGACGGAGTAAAAACTCAACAGAATTCAACCATCAGGCGTATAAAAATTTTGTATTAATGAGAGGGGTGGGAATAAAAATTGAGTAAAGGTTTTGTGGTTAGCTGCCGGTGGCTGGCCAGGGGTGTCATGCAGCGATGGCGGGCTCTAACGGCTGGCCGTCCTGGTCAGAAAAAGATCGGTAAAAAAGCCGCGCTCTTCAGGGCGATGAACAGAGGGACTGGTGCGATATACAATAAAAGGATGAGGGTATTTATACCGGCTCCACGCCCGTGGCAACGGAACGCATAGATATTTATCGATACGCTTCTTTTGCTATGCGGAAATTATTTCCACTCCAACAGGGCATTAAACACCGCCCCCAAAAGAAGCTTACCCACCAATAAAAAAAGCCCGATAAATCGGGCCACCCAGAATAAAGGGCTTATATATATAAAGGACAGCTTTTATCAGGCACTGAACCAGGGTTTGTACAAGTATCGCGGCTGTATCTTTAATCACCGCTGCGCATCCGCCTGTTTCCGCCGAACAGTAATTTAATCAGCTGATGATATAATCGCTCTTCTTCAGGAGACTCACAACATTCCAGCCTTCTCAGCAATTTACAACAGATCGCTTTGCGATTAATCATTCTTTCTGAGTTCATAAGTTCATAAACGATCGAGCCTATAATAAAAGCCTTTATATCTGCTTCCTCAGGTTGCTTGTCTTTCAAAGAACGCATTAACGTGCTGGTACTGTTATCATGCATACGAATCCCGACTGAATGAATTAAAACAACATTTCTCCAGACTGTGTTGAGCATTACAACTGCCTGTTTAAGCCGCAGTCAGCAACGATGTATCCATAACCCATTGATTTTCAAATGAAAGAAACAAGGGGCCTTTAAAGAGTTACCCTTCTACTCACCTGTATTACCGGTTGTTCGTCGGCTTAACTTTCCGCCAGCGCGTCCCGCTTCTACCGCGCGTTCACGGTTGTATTTAAAATTACCGCTGCTCATCTTACCCCCTTTACGCCCCGCCTCACGAGCACGCTCTGGATTTTCCGCAAAATTACCTGCACCACCTCGACGTTGTTGCATCTCATCACCTCATATAAGTACAAGCGATATGTTTCATAAGATTACTGCGGTAAATATATGAACTATGGAATTAACGCCAGGAAAATTCAATATGCGAAAACACTTTTAGTAAAAAGCCACCGCTACGCTTAAAACTTATTTAAGCCGATCGGCATTCATAATCAGCTAATTAAAAAAGGATAAAGAAGCTCATTTGTACAACTATTTTTTTAATGTACAATTTTGCAAAAAATGCTGAGAATTGATCTAGATCACAAGGATGACGGCAGCAATCCTCTGCCGCTGCGCTGTAATAGCAACCCAAACATGCCAGATAAAATATTGGCAGTATCACTGCCTTAACAAGCAGATATAAAGAAGAAGTCAACTTTTCTGTCTTTATTAAAGCGCAGCGATAAGCTAAACGCTGCGCCAGCTTAAATAACTGACCTCTCTTTAGGGCCAGGATATTTAAGGCTGCTAACAACTTCCTCTTTTTATATCAGTGCGCGACTCTGCGATATTGAATAAATATCTGGTACGGCTACGCGCAAAAGCGGGAGCAATTACCCTCTAACAGCGGCAGGCAGCACCCTTTTCGGGCGTGTAAAGAAGCCTCTTCTCCCTGACAGGCTCTTTGTCCGCCAGAGGCCTGCGCGCCCTGTAAACGCCATGTTGTACAGCTTTTTCACTCGCCGGTTAAATAGCGGCGCAGCGACGTCGGCGGTACGCCCGGCAGGCTGCAACAGTCTATGCTCTATGCTTTCATCATCTAAAAACTGCGGTCATTCACGATGAGTCATCTCGATCCCCAAATGCTGCTTCTGCTCTATTTTGTCTTGCCCGTCTGGCTGATAGCGGGATTTGCTGACTGGATTTGCCACCGGGCAACGAATATCGAAACCACAACCGGGCTAAAGGAGACCTGGATCCATATTTTGATGTTTGTGGAAATGGGCCTCCCGCTTCTCTCCGCTCTGTTTCTGGAGGTTAACGCGCTGGTTATCGGTTTTATGATCGCTATGTTTTTTTGTCATGAGGCGACCGCGCTCTGGGATGTGAGCTATGCGGTGACGGCCAGGAAAGTCTCGCCGGTTGAGCAGCATGTGCACAGCTTTCTTGAGATGGTGCCGCTGATGGCGTTACTGCTGGTTATTTCCAGGCACTGGTCGCAGTTTCAGGCACTATTTGGTTTCGGTAGCGAAGCCGCGAAATATGAACTGATGCTCAGGTCAGATCCCCTGCCGTCGGGCTACATCGCCTTTGTGCTTTCCGCTATTTTTCTTTTGGAAATGCTGCCTTACTTTGAAGAGTACCGCCGCGGCAAGAGAGCGAGAAAACAAGCAGATATGCGGTAGCGTCGCGTCGCTGTTTTAGCCCGCTAGCAGCCTGCGGTAATAAAATCGCCGTTGCTGCTCACTGGAATTACGGTTGAAAACAGCACCACTGCAAAAAGGATAAGCGCCATTCCGCCTGCGACTAATGCCACCCTGCCCAGCGTGCCCGCGTAGCGCACCACAAGGGGCGGTTTCGCGGCCAGCATCCACTCCCGGAAGTGATGCACCCAGGTGGCCAGGATCATAATAGAGGCCGCCGTGCCCAGCGACATCGCCATCACCGCCGCGACGCCCCAGCTGAACATGCCGACGGCATTGGCAAAGAGCAGGATCATTAGCGCCCCGCTACAGGGCCGGATGCCAATACCGGCAATAACCCAGGCCGCATTGCGCCAGCCGCCGGTGAGTTCATCAGCGCTGCGCTGGTGCTTATGTCCGCAGCCGCACGCCGCATCATGCTGATGATGCCACGGTCTGATCGCGCGCCTCAGCAGACGATCGATACCCGCCGCCCGCGCGATCAGCGCGAGGCCAAAACCGGCAATCAGCAACGCGCTTGCTTTCTCCATCCAGTAGCGGCTCAGGCTCAGGTCGCCCATCGAGAGATTGAGGAAGACCGCAAGGATCAGTACAAAAAGCACCGCGACGATCCCCTGCATCAGGCTGCCAGCCAGGGTAATCATGCGGCTGGCGGTGAGTTTTTCCCTGTGGGTAGCAAGCCAGGTTGTAATCACAAACTTGCCGTGGCCGGGGCCAACCGAATGCAAAAAACCGTAGGCAAAGCTGCCAGCTATCAGCATCAGTCCGCCTTTAATATGATGATCGCGCTGCAAAAGCAGGTACTGCACCAGATAGCGATGCAGTGAGATCTGCAGGGTGAGACAGTACTGCACAAACTCCCCCCAGTGCCGGGCGAAGAGCGAAAGCAGCACTACCCCTACGACCCCGCTAAAGCCTGATAGCATTATCAGCGAGGCGGCACTGCGTTGGTCATTTTTCATCAGGGTCTCCTGCCGGTTTGATTGCACGCCGCTAAGGTGTTTCTGGTCGCTAAGGGCATAGTGAGGTTTTGCCGGGTTTAATATTAGCGTTTCGCCTGTCATTGTACCGGGCGTTGTCGCTTTGTGGTCGTTTTACACCAGCGGCTGCCGCCCGCGGGCGTAGCTTTCAGCAGAGGCGCTTTATAGTTATCCGCCGGAACCACCGCCGCTCACGATGACGACTACGCGCAGCCCGCCGGAAAAGCCGTTATTCCGCTGTTCACCGCCCTGACTTTGCGCGCGCCTTCTCGCAAACAGCTTTACAGCACTTAATCTTAGCTTAAGAATAATCCTATAGAGTAAAGGCTTCCCTGGCCCGATTCGGGCTTTTCCGGAGCCTGTCCCTATGCAAAATAAGATTACAGAATCTCACTCCCTCAGCAAAGTGCCTGCCGTTACCCTGGCTTTCTGGCTAACGAAAATCGCTGCCACCACGCTGGGTGAAACCGGCGGCGATGCGGTGACCATGTCAATGGATCTGGGCTACCTTACCGGTACGCTGATTTTCGCCATTATCTTTTTAATCGCTGTCGTGGTGCAGATTAAACGCCACAGCTTTAATAAGTGGATTTACTGGTTTACCGTGGTCGCCACCACCACCGTCGGCACGACGCTGGCGGACTTTGCCGATCGCTCCCTGGGGATAGGCTATCTGGGCGGCACGCTGCTGCTGAGCACGCTGCTGATTCTTTCTCTGTTTATCTGGCGCATTACCTGCGGCACCATCGCCGTGAACTCTGTAAACAACGGCGTAACCGAGTGCTTTTACTGGGTCACCATTATGTTTTCGCAAACGCTGGGCACGGCATTAGGCGACTGGACCGCAGACAGCGAAGGGCTGGGCTACGACGGCGGGATCCTGCTGTTTGTGGGCGCGCTGGCCATTATCTGGGCCGCCAGCCGCTTTACCACGCTTTCGCGTACGGCGCTGTTCTGGGCTGCGTTTATCCTGACCCGACCGCTGGGCGCAGTGGTCGGCGACTTCCTGGATAAGCCTGTCGCCTCGGGCGGCCTTGCGCTGAGCCGCTATAGCGCCTCATTGACCCTGGCGCTGATTATTATCGCTTTTCTCTGGCTGCTGCCGCAGCGTCCAGCGATAAAGAGCGCGACGGCAAGTTAATACAGCCGCGCCGCTGGCTCTTCGGCTATCGGCGCCTGCACGATAAGATGGATTAAGGCCGCCAGCGATGGCGGCTTTAATCCATCTGGAGTCATAAAATGCCCTGCCGCTTTTGCGCTGAACGCCGGTGTCTGGCAGCCGCTGCATTGCAGCTGGCATTGGTTATATGTGCTATAGCGCCGTGCTTTCAGGCTCTTTAGCTGCCGGTGACTATCCGCTGTGCTTAAAGTGGCGATGATTACGCTTTTCGAGCCGGCGCTTATCATGGTCTTCTTGCTACAATCCGCATTTCAACAAGCGCATTTTCGGGGATAAATTCTGCTACCCCGATGGCGGACCAGGCCGGGTATGGTGCCTTTATATACTCGTCTTTTACTTTCGAAAACACCGCTATATGTTTTTTTAAATCAATATGAAAAGTTGTCATCTCAAGGATGTGCTCATAGCTTAAACCGGCGGCTTGTAAATAAATCCCGAGCTTATAAAAGGCATCATGAAACTGTTCTTCAGGATGCTTGCTGACAGGTTTATCCTTGCGGGCTGCGGTAACGCCTGAAAGATAGAGGGTGCCATCTGCCTCGATAGCAGGAGAGAAGTGCCAGTCGGTGAAATAGTGTTGAAATTCTTTAGGTACTATCGATTTTTTCATGATTTGCTCTCCAGGTGCTAAAAACACGCTATCGGGTGGCGCGGGCTAAGTTTGTTTTATGAGAGTATAACTTCCGCTCTATCCGGGGATCACCAGCTGCAACCCCGCCGTACTGTGGCGGGACAGAGACTCACAGCCTCCGCTAACCAGGGAAATATGCGATGAATGACGCTGTTGCAAAAGGAACCTGCCTTTGTGGCAAGGTGGCGTTTCAGCTCTACACTCTGCCGCGAAAATATTATCGCTGCCACTGTTCGCTTTGCCGAAAGCAGAGCGGGACCGGGCATAACCTGGCGACACTGGTCAGCGCCAAAGATTTTGCCTGGGCGGAAGGCGCCGCAGAAGCGATCGCTACGTGGCAGCGTCCTCAGGGGTATCGCAACGACTTCTGCCGATCCTGTGGCAGCACGGTGCCTAATACTTTGCGTAACTCCCCGTGGGTATGGATCCCCGCAGGCCTGCTGGATACCCGCACGGAAATGACGTGCGCCGGTGATTTCTGCCTCGACGATGCGATGCCGTGGGATTCCGTTGCCGGTGAGTGCAGATATGGCGATGCCCCAGCCTCACTGACGCTGTTGCTAACGCTTCTTGATCTCCCCGCCCCGGAATAACAGGGGTTATTCCGGCTTGCTTTGCCTGGAGAACAGATAATAACAGCAGGCTGCCTCTGCTAACCGGCAACCTGCCCGCTTTGTGCCAGCAGTGGCCTCTATAACTCCAACGCGCGGAGAAGGCATGCCCCCCTGAAGCCGCCGGGTGTAGAGAAACAGGTTTTCATGCTGTTGTTTCTGTATATCATTGGCAGCCAGCAACGACTCCGATAAGAAGTTGAATATGCGTAATGACTTACAGCGTGTGCTAATTATGGGAAACAGCGGTTCAGGTAAAAGCTGGCTGGCTGCACGTCTGTCTGCATTTAACAAGCTGCCTGTTACAGATCTGGATACGCTCAACTGGCAGCAAGGAGGCTACGGCAGAGCCCGGGCTAAAGCCGATGTACTAAACGATGTTCTGGCGATCGCAGAGAGTGAGCGCTGGATTATAGAGGGCGTCTATGGCTGGATTGCAGAGAAAGTCGCCACGTATGCTTCACATGTTATATGGCTAACGCCTGAGCCAGCGGAATGTGTTGAAAACATTACAGCCCGCGGGATCAGAAACAGTGGCTCAGTTGAAGCGTTTAAAGACTTGCTGGAATGGGCCTCCTTATATGAAAAACGAACCGGAATGAGCAGTTATCAAGGCCATCTCTCTGTTTTTTCTCAAGTCAGTCATAGTCGTCAGATAAGGCTGTCCAGCCGTAACGATATAGATCAGTTCCTGACCCGACTCTGATCGGGCCAGTTCAGTACAGGTTCGCTTTTCGCCGAAGCGAACATCGGCCCGGCTGAGGGTCGCGTTATGCTGGCCTCCCTGCCGGTATGTCAGCCCTATTCCCTCGCCACTTCATCCTGCAATGACGTCAGCCGCCGCGCCAGCGAGATCGGCAAGCGGCTCTCTGCTGCATGCTGCACCCCGCGTCGGGAAGCCAGCAGACACGCGCATCGCACTCCTTTCCATCTCGTTACGCAACATAAGTCGCTCTCGATTAGATTGATGCCAATTTATTTTGTAAAGGCCATGAAGTAACCGCCTGTGAAGCCGATAGTAACGCTCGGTGATATTAAACAAAGGGAAGTATGATGAAAGTTTCTACACGTATTGGAACTGGATTTGGATTACTTGTACTGCTCCTGATTATCTGTACAGGAGTTGCATTCAATGGACTAACGCAAGCGCAACGAGGCATGGACGACGTAGTCAACAACAGGATGAAGCGGCTTACTCTTGCCCTGGATATGCGGGGCAATGTGCGGGATATGGCTATTGCTGTGCGCAATATGGCACTGATGAGCTCGCCCGAAGAGATGCAGCTTGAGTGGCAGCGGCTGGAAACGCAGCGTGATAAATATATCAAAGAGCGGGAGCTGCTGGTTAAAAACATGTCGCAAAACGTCACCGCTAACGGCAAGGCTGTGCTTGAAGAAGTGCTGGCCGCTGAGGATGACGCGCTAAAGACGCTGATCAACGCCGGAAAGATGGCTCTGCAGAATAACGATCAGGAGACCACCGCTTATCTGCTGAAAACGGTGCGTCCCGCCCAGCAGCGATTGCTGAAGGGCCTGAATGAACTGGCTGATATTCAGAAGCAGCTGAGTAATGACAGGGTGCATGAGCTAAGCGACAACGTGGCTAACGCCAGGCTGATGCTCGCCCTGCTCTGCCTGTTTTCCGTTATAACGGCGGTGTCAGTTTGCATCGTTATCTGCCGCATACTGATGCGCCAGCTGGGCGGCGAGCCGGCACAGGCTCAGGCGCTGGCCGCCGCCATCGCAGCGGGCGACCTGACGGTGCCGGTTATACTGCGGCGCAACGACACAAGCAGCCTGCTGGCATCGCTTGATGGCATGAAGGCAAATCTGCGAGGTCTGGTGTCCCAGATCAGGGATGCGTCTGCCTCCGTGGCGCTGGCCGCCGACGAGATTTCGCAGGGCAATACGGAGCTCTCCTCGCGCACCGAACAGCAGGCCGCTGCGCTGCAGGAAACGGCTGCAAGCATGGAACAGCTTACGGCAACGGTGAAAAGTAATACTGAGGGAGCACAGCAGACGGCCGGCTCCGCGCGTGAAACGGCACAGCTTGCTCGTTCAGGCGAGAGAGACGTTCAGCGTATGTCGGAAACGATGAATGCGATATCCGTGAGCGCAGCAAAAGTACAGGAAATTACCTCCGTTATTGAAAGCATCGCCTTCCAGACCAACATCCTGGCGCTAAATGCTGCCGTCGAGGCCGCGCGTGCCGGTGAGGACGGTCGTGGCTTTGCGGTAGTGGCGGGTGAAGTCAGAACGCTTGCCCAGCGCAGCGCAAACGCCGCGTCTGATATTAAGCGACTGATGGCGGACGCCGTAAGCGTTGTAGATTCCGGAGTGGCAGCAGCGACAGAAGCCGGGCAGAGCATCCTTAAAATTGTCGGGATGGTTGGCGAACTGGCCGAATCGATGGACAACCTTTCATTTTCCTCCTCCGAACAGATGCAGGGCATATCTCAGGTCAGCATCGCCGTCAGCCAGATGGATGGAGTCACGCAGAACAATGCGGCGCTGGTCGAGGAATCATCCTCCGCCTCCCAGTCGCTCTCTGAGCAAGCCCACTCCCTGCGCACAATGATTGAGGTATTCAGGGTATGACCTGTAAAAATCGGAAGCAAAGAGGTAGCAGATGCTGCGCAGGCTGAACAGGCGCGCTGATCCGGTGGAAAAGCAATAGCGCTGACACACCTTAACGCATAACGAAGTGCCAGAAGACCTGCCCCAGGCCCGATCTGAAACCTGGGCAGGTTACCCTTTATTCCGGCCTGCGTCACAGGGAACTGACGGCGCGGGCCTGCAGAACCTGCGCTTTGCCGCCCCGAACGACGCGCGGGAAACGCGGAAAAGGCCTGTCCCGGGCGCAGGCCAGACAGCCAGGGACGCGTGCAACAGCTGCGGTGCCGGGTGCCTCCCGGTGAGTCAGAAAAGCCAGAACCTGACCCGCCATGCATACTTAGCAGTGCATTAAGCTGGCTTAGCCCCTCCGCACAGGGGGATTCACCGCAGCGGCAGCATTTTATATCAGTTTTTTGGGGTTATTCCGGGTGCTGGATCAACGAAGGAGGCATTACCGATTAACCAAAGCTGTAATGCCTGACGTTATTTATTCACCCTCTCTCAGCGCTATTGGTTGTTCCTGCTTAATGCCGACTATAGAAGGGATAAGTGAAGAATAATAAATGAACGCAGTTCAAACCGAAATGAAACATCACTGCAACCCACAATCTCCCGCTCCACATCCATGCAAGCCCATAAATAATCCCGGACAAGCCTGCAAAAAACACCAGCAGCCATCCCCCCGCATAGTGCATCACACCAAATAGCGCTGATGTAATGAGTAGCGCCAGAACAGGCGAGATAAATTGCGTTAACCGCTGCTGCACATAGCCCCTGAACAAAGCCTCTTCAGCCAGGGAGACAAAAAACAGATTGGCAAGAGCAAACTGAGCAAACCAGGCTGGCAAATGCGGTTCAATCCTCAGACCACCCAGTGCAACCCCCAACAGCAACAGCGCGGGAACGGAGACAATTAATAACGCCCAGCCCAGCACGCCCGATTGTTTAGCGGGTTTCGCCACAAATAGCGTTTTCATGCTAATCAGAAGAACGAAAGGAATAAGGGCTTTATCAAAATTATAATACATCGTAAAGGGAGCACTTTGTGAACCCGCAATAACTGAATCCAGCACCTTCGGGTTATCAAACCCCGGAATAAGGTGTAGCGCCAGTGCCAGGGCGATTAACAAATTGATGCAGCTAAGCCCCTCTTTTATTTTTCTGCTCTTTTCCCCGACGGATATCATTAAAAGATAGTTGCCAACAACGACTAAAAGTAAAAACAGCGCGTGATAATCAATCACCTGATTAACGTAACCCAGCCCCACGGCCACCGCCAGTAAAAAGCCAGATATAATTTTATTAACCCTGAGGGAAAGGAGTGAAGCCGCAAGAAAATACCACATTATAGATTCTCAATGATAAATACAGACATTGTAACTTACCGATGCTGCATGGGGTGATTTCAAAATTAAAAGCCAAAGCAGCCGGGGAGATTAAAGCGCTATTCCCCGGCAGGGATTGATTTAAGTCAGCACTATGCATTTAACTTCAGGCTGATAACCATTAACTAATGGCGTCGCCACTGAGTAAAGCCGCCGCCGCACGCATCCGCACGCCCTGAAAGGCGCACAGAAGCCCTGGTCTCTCTCCAGCACAAGATAACGCTGGGACGCCGCAGTAAAACGTGCTGGCATTCGGCGCCGTAATCCGTACCATACGCGGCATGCTTTTGCCTGCTGATTGTTGTCAGCTGGCGCCACCCCCTCTTTTATAGCCAGTCAGATGGGGCAAAAAAACGTGCAGAAAGATGTTGCCGCTTATCTGCCCCTTTTGGTTTCAGAGACAAAGAAAATGCAAGAAAATCAAACGGTTGACAAGAAAGAACAGTACAACCTCAATAAACTCCAGAAGCGTCTGCGTCGTAACGTCGGCGCTGCAATCGCCGATTACAATATGATTGAAGAAGGCGACCGCATCATGGTCTGCCTGTCGGGCGGTAAAGACAGCTATACGCTGCTGGAGATCCTGCGCAATCTGCAGCAGAGCGCGCCGGTTAATTTCTCGCTGGTGGCGGTTAACCTCGACCAGAAGCAGCCGGGTTTTCCAGGGCATATCCTGCCGGAATATCTGGAGTCGCTGGGCGTCGAATACAAAATCGTCGAGGAAGACACCTACTCCATCGTTAAAGAGAAGATCCCGGAAGGCAAAACCACCTGTTCGCTCTGCTCACGTCTGCGCCGCGGCATTCTCTACCGAACCGCCACCGAACTGGGCTGCACCAAAATCGCGCTGGGCCACCACCGCGACGACATTATGCAGACGCTGTTTCTCAACATGTTCTACGGCGGAAAAATGAAAGGAATGCCGCCGAAGCTGATGAGCGACGACGGCAAGCATATCGTGATCCGTCCGCTGGCCTACTGCCGCGAAAAAGATATCGTGCGCTTCTCCGAGGCGCGCAAGTTCCCGATTATTCCTTGCAACCTTTGCGGATCGCAGCCGAACCTGCAGCGCCAGGTGATTGGCGATATGCTGCGCGACTGGGATAAACGCTATCCGGGCCGACTGGAGACGATGTTCAGCGCAATGCAGAACGTCGTGCCGTCGCACCTGGCGGATACCAGCCTGTTCGATTTTAAAAACATTCAGCACGGCGATGCGGTGGTGGACGGCGGCGATCTCGCCTTTGACCGCGAAACGCTGCCGATGCAGCCTGCCGGCTGGCAGGAAGAGGAGGAAGCCGCGCCGGCGGTTCGCCTCGACGTGCTGCAGCTGCCGTAAGCCGCAGCCAGTAAAAAAGGGCGCGCTGTTGAATCAGCGCGCCCTTTTTTTTACTGATGCGGCAGCGGATCGAGGATCGGCGGATAGCCTGGCTCTGGCTGCGGATCGGGCTGCGGGCTCGGCGGCGGCTGCGGTATTGGATCGGGGATCGGAACGGGATCGGTAGGAATCGGATCGCTGGTGATAATGGATGTCATACCCTGCTCCTCTGTGGTCGTTGTCCTTTAAGCATAGGTATAACTCAGCCGCAGGGGCAAAAAAAAGCCGGCGGATAAGGCCGGCGTATCGAATTAAATATGTGCTATGCAGTAATTCTAAAAAAGGAAGTAAGACAATATGGAGCGCAACGCCCATCGCTTGACGTTGCATCCACCTGCGGAACAGATTCTGCCGCTGTTGCACGACAGGGTTATTGACCTCGATCAGCTTTCCTTCCTTTTTTGCCCGCTGCGACGGATTATTGCCCTGCCGTTAACTTTTACAACCTTTTGATTACATTATTGTCACAGCCAGCGCCGCCGCTTCAGCCACCAGGCGACGCCGACAATCATAAGCAGCAGCAGCAGGCAGAAGATACTAAAGCCAAAATGCGAGCTGGCACCCGGCATGCCGCCGAGGTTGACGCCGAACAGCCCGGTAAGAAAGGTTGTTGGCAGGAAGATCATCGCCAGCAGCGACATGGTGTAGGTGCGGCGGTTCATCGCCTCCGCCATCTGCGAGGCGACCTCATCGGCCAGCACGGCGGTGCGCGCCACGCCAGCATCGAGATCGTCAAGCCCGCGCCCCAGCCTGTCTGAGACCTCCTGCATGCGACGGCGGTCGCTGTCATCCATCCACGGCAGCTTCTCGCTGGCGAGGCGTGAATAGACGTCGCGCTGCGGCGTCATATAGCGGCGCATAACGATCAGCTGCTTGCGCAGCAGTGACAGCTCGCCGCGCGCCGGCACGCGCTGGTCCAGCAGCGCATCTTCCAGCACAATGATTTTGTCATGCAGCTCTTCGATAAATTCGCTGGCGTGATCGGTCAGCGCGTCGCAAATGTCCACCAGCCAGCTGCCGCCATCTTCCGGCCCATTGCCGTTCTGCAGATCGGTCAATACCGCATCCACCGCATAAACCTTGCGGCGACGCGTTGACACAATCAGCTTGTCGTTGATAAAGACCCGCATCGCCACCAGCTGTTCCGGCCGGGAGTCGGCGTTGTGGTTGACGCTGCGCAGCACGATCATAAACCCGTCGCCAAGACGGCTGACGCGCGGCCGCATGCTGTCGCCCGCCAGCGCGTCGCGCACCGTATCGGGGATCAGCGGCGTAGACTGCAGCCATTCGGCGCTTTGCCGATGGGTATAGTTAAGATGCAGCCAGCAGGGACGTTCACAGTGGATAACGTCCTTATCTTCAATCGGGATCAGGCCGCCCTTGCCATCCAGCTGACAGGCGATAATGGCGTCGGATACCTGTAACGCTTTGCCTTCAATGACGTTCACTCACTTGCCTCACTAAAAAAATCAATACGATACAGTCTAGCGCGGCGCGGTTGAGTTGCAATCCTCAGGCTGTGAGCAAAGGTGTCCGCAGGCGGCCTGCCGGGCAGGCCGCATCGGGCTTAGTGCTTCTCGATCCACAGCTCGCGGCTGTAGGCGACATCTTCAGGGTTATTGATGGGATAGCCCTTCACCCACGGCTTGATGAGACGACCGTTGGTGTACTGATAGACTGGCGCAATCGGCGCCTGTTCAGCGAGAATCTGCTCTGCTTTGTTATAGTCGCTGTTACGCGCATCAGCCTGGGTTTCGCCGCGCGCCCGGGCGAGAACCGCATCGTAATCGGCGTTGCTGAAGCGCGCGATATTGCTGCTGTTGCCGCTGGTCAGCAGGCTAAGAAAGGTGGAGGGCTCGTTGTAGTCACCGACCCAGGAGGCGCGAATAACGTCGAAATTGCCGCTGTTGCGGCTGTCGATATAGGTCTTCCACTCCTGATTTTGCAGGGTGACCTGAACGCCGAGATTCTTCTTCCACATCGACGCCACCGCGATGGCGATTTTCTGATGGCTTTCCGAGGTGTTGTAGAGCAGCGTCAGATGCAGCGGGCGGCCAGGCCCATATCCTGCGGCGGTCAGCAGCGCTTTCGCCTGGGCGTTAAGCTCCTGCTGGCTGTGCTGCTCAATATAGGACTGTACTGGCCTGAAGCCTGCGGTCACGTCGGGGGTAAAACGCCAGGCGGGCTTCTCGCCGGTGCCCAGCACCTTCTCTGCGATAATGCGGCGGTCGATGCTCCACGACAGCGCCTTGCGCACGCGCGCATCCGCCGTCGCGCCCTTTTGTGTGTTGAAGGCGTAGTAGTAGGTGCCGAGTTGGTCAGGCGTATAAACCTCGCCCGGCAGCGTCTTTTTCAGCTGCGCATACATGTTTTTCGGGAAAGATTCGGTGATGTCGATATCGCCCGCGCGGTAGCGCTTGGTGGCGCTCGACTCTTCGTTAATGGGAATAAAGGTCACTCTGGTCAGCACCGAGTGCACGTCATCCCAGTAGGCGGGATTGCGCACCAGCACGATCTTCTCATTCACCACGCGCGACGCCAGCTGATAAGCGCCGTTGCCCACCAGCTTGCCCGGCGCGGTCCAGCCGTCGCCTGCACTGGCGATAACGCGCTGCGGCACCGGGAACAGCGCGACGTTGGCCGCCAGCGCCGGGAACCAGGGCACGGGCCGGTCCAGCGTCACTTTCAGGTGCTGCGCGTCCACGGCGCTGACGCCGAGCCGATCCGCCGGCAGCTCGCCTTTGGTTATCGCGCCCGCGTTGCTGATGCCTGCCAGCCCGGCAAACCAGGCAAAGGGCGAGCTGTTTTTCGGCTCGACCAGGCGCTGCCAGCTGTAGACGAAATCCTGCGCCGTCACCGGCTCGCCGTTCGACCATTTCGCATTGCCGCGCAGCGTGAAAATCCAGGTTTTATTGTCGCTGCTGCTCCAGCTTTCAGCGACGCCCGGCACGATATTGCCCTGCGCATCCTGACTGGTCAGCCCCTCGAAGAGATCGCGGATTACCTGGATTTCCGGCAGCCCCACGGCTTTCATCGGATCGAGCGAGGCGGGCTCATCTTTGATATGGCGGACAATCTCTTGCTTCGCGGCCAGCTGCGCACCGGGCGGCAGCTGCGCCGCCAGCACCGGACTGGCGATGCCGGCGAGGATCAGCGCCGTCAGCGTGTGGCGAAATGTGCTTTTCATCTTCACTCCCTTACCCTAATGAAGCGCTGCGCAACGCACTACCGGGCGCAGCATGACCCCGGCACTGTAGCGCAAATGCCTGAAGGATAAATAGCGATTTTCCGCGCGCGGCTTTTCCGCTACTTTGTCTGCAGAGGGTAACTGAGGAGAAAGCCGATGACGGTGTTACACCCGCGACCACGACGCGGAAAACTTGAGATCCCGTATCAGCGCTACGGCGACAGCGTGCTGGGCGCGCCGCTGCTCTGGTTTCCCGCGCCGGCCGCCGATAGCGACAGCGGGCTCATCCTGGCGGGCACCCACGGAGATGAAAACGCCGCTATCGCCACCCTTTCCGCCGCGATGCGCACGCTGCCGGACCGGCTGCGTCGGCACCACGTGGTGCTGGCGGTCAATCCAGACGGCTGTCAGCTGGGGCTGCGCGCCAACGCGCACGGCGTCGATCTTAACCGCAACTTTCCGGCAGCCAACTGGCAGAGCGGCGACACGGTCTATCGCTGGAACAGCGTCGCGGAGACGCGCGACGTGCTGCTCTCAACCGGAGATCGCCCCGGCTCCGAGCCGGAGACGCAGGCGCTGTGCGAGCTGATCCACGGGCTGAAGCCGCGCTGGGTGGTCTCCTGGCATGAGCCGCTGGCCTGCATCGACGATCCGCGCGACAGCGAGCTTGGCCGCTGGCTGGCGCAGCAGACCGCGCTGCCGGTCGTCAGCAGCGTCGGCTACGATACGCCCGGCTCGTTCGGCAGCTGGTGCAACGATCTCGGCCTGCCCTGCATTACCGCCGAGATGCCGGCTATTTCGGTTGATGAAGCCACGGAGCGCTATCTTGAGGCGATGATCAACCTGCTGCGCTGGCAGCGATAACTACCCGACCGGCGCTGACCTGAATGGCGGGTTCAACATCCACCGCCAGCCAGGTCGGCCCGTCCAGATCGGCGAAGCGCGCCGCTGGCACCAGCGGCAGCGCGGCATGGATCGCCCGCGAGGTGCAGATCATGCAGCCAAGCATCACCTCAAGGCCGAGCGCCTTCGCTTCTGCGGCCAGCGCCAGCGCCTCGGTCAGGCCGCCCGCTTTATCCAGCTTGATATTGACCATCTCATAGCGTCCCTTGAGCGCCGGCAGGCTGTCGCGGGTATGGCAGCTTTCATCGGCGCAGATGGGCAGCGGATGGATAAAGTTTGCCAGCGCCGCATCCTGACCGGCGGGCAGCGGCTGCTCCAGCATCGCTACGTCCAGATCCGCCAGCAGCTGGCAGCGCGCCGCCAGCCCTTCAGCCTGCCAGGACTCGTTGGCGTCGACAATCAGCGTCGCCTGCGGCACCGCCGCGCGGATCGCCACCAGACGCTCGGTAATAAAGGTATCGTCCAGTTTGATTTTCAGCAGGGTTGCGCCGTGCTGCCAGAGCGCGCGGGCGCTGCTCGCCATCGCTTCGGGGGTATCGATGCTGATGGTCTGCGCCGTCACCACCTCTGCAGGCGGGTTGACGCCGTTCAGCGCCCAGAGATCCCGACGCTGCTGGCGGCTCTGCAGATCCCACAGCGCGCTGTCGATGGCGTTACGCGCCGCGCCGGCCGGCATCGCCAGCTGAAGGGCGTCGCGCGTCATGCCCTGCTGCAGCCCCGGCAGAATCTCCGCGATCTGCGCCAGCACTGACGCTTCCGTTTCGCCGTAGCGCGCATAGGGGGTCGCCTCGCCGGTGCCTTTGACGCCATCCTCCTCGATCTCCACCACCACCACTTTTGCTTCGGTGCGGCTACCCCGAGCGATGACGAAAGGGGTATGCAGCGGCCAGGACTCGGGATAGCTTTTTACCGTTCTCATACTCTCTCCATGTCATTCGATAAATGCGCGACGTCTCGGATAATCTGCGTTTAAGGCTCGTAAGCCTTTTATAGATATGTCATAAATCTTTTTTCAAACCATACTTACCTGTAGCCAGTCACGCTTTTTTCTGACGTTTAAGGAATTACTATGTCTCATACTGTACATTTTCAGGGCAACCCGGTTGAGGTTGCTGGTCACTTTCCCCAGTCAGGCGAGCAGGCTAAAGCCTTTTCGCTGGTGGCAAAAAATCTCTCCGACGTGTCGCTCTCTGAGTATGCAGGAAAACGCAAGGTTCTGAATATTTTTCCCAGCGTCGATACCGGCGTCTGTGCTGCCTCGGTGCGCCGCTTCAACCAGCTGGCCAGCGAGCTGACCAACACGGTAGTGCTGTGCGTCTCCGCCGATCTGCCGTTTGCGCAGTCGCGCTTTTGCGGTGCCGACAACCTGAATAACGTCGTCACGCTCTCGACGCTGCGCGGCGCTGAGTTCAAACAGGATTATGGCGTGGAAATTTCTGCAGGGGCGCTGGCGGGCCTGACGGCGCGCGCGGTGGTGGTGCTGGATGAGCATGACAAAGTGCTGTACAGCCAGCTGGTAGACGAGATCACCACGGAACCCGATTACGACGCGGCGCTGGCCGTACTGAAGTAGCTTTTACCCCGGCGGCTGTCAGCCGCCGTTTTTCTCCTCCTGCTCGCCGCGCCTCTGCCCTAACCCATATTCACGCAGCTTGTTGGCGATAGCCGTATGGGAAACGCCAAGGCGTTTCGCCAGCTTTCGCGTGCTGGGATAGGAGAGATAAAGGCGGGTGAGCACGGAGCGCTCAAAGCGGCTGGTGATCTCATCAAGGGTGCCCTCCATCGCCTCATCCCCCAGCGAGGCGTCCAGCGCCTGTTCAGGCAGCACGATATCCTGCGGACGCAGTTCATGCCCCTCGAGCTGGGTCAGCGCTCGGTAGAGCGCGTTCTTGAGCTGGCGCACGTTGCCCGGCCAGTTGTAGCGCGTCAGCAGCCCGTTAAGCTGCGGCGAGAGGCGCGGACGCGGGATGCCCTGCTCGTCGGCAAAGCGCGCCACAAACATCTCGGTAAGCGGCAAAATATCCAGCGGACGCTCGCGCAGCGGCGGCAGATGCAGCGTTAACACGTTCAGGCGATAAAAGAGATCTTCGCGGAACTCGCCGCGCTGCACCAGCTCAATCAGGTTCTTCTGCGTGGCGCAGATAACGCGCACGTCGACATGCACCTCATGCTCTTCCCCGACGCGGCGGAAGGTGCCGTCGTTCAGGAAGCGCAGCAGCTTGGTCTGCATACGCGGCGACATTTCGCCAATCTCATCCAGCAGCACCGAGCCGCCGTTGGCCTGCTCGAAAAAGCCTTTTTTCCCCTCCAGCGCGTTGGGATAGGCGCCGGCGGCATGGCCGAAAAGTTCGCTCTCCGCAACGTCGTCCGGCAGCGAGGCGCAGTTTAGCGCCAGGAACGGCTTCTTGCCGCGCGCGCTGCGCAGGTGGCAGGCGCGCGCCAGCATATCTTTGCCGGTGCCGGTATCCCCGACGATCAGCAGCGGCGCGTCGTGCATCGCCAGCTTGCGTGCCTGGTCGATCACCTGACGCATCTTCGGCGTCACCGCGATGATATGGTCAAACTCCGACTCGTCGGTTACCACCAGGTTTTGCAGCTGACGCCCCATGCGCGCGGTGGATTTCAGCATCACCATGGCGCCAACCGGCTGGTCGCCCGTGCCCTCATCGGCGGTCAGGTAGATAGGACGCGCCTCCATCAGGAAGTCGCGGCCGTCGATCACCACATGCTGCGCCTGCGCCTCGACGCGGTCGCTCTCCAGCCAGCGCTGGAAGTTAAAGCCGCTAATCAGGTTGCCGGCGCTGTGGTTGCGAATTTTTTGCTCGTCGAGGTCGAACAGCTGCTGCGCAGCCGGGTTCGCCAGCTCCACTTTGCTTTTCAGGTCGATGGAAAAAACCGGCTCCGGCATGGCGACCAGCAGCGCGCTCAGGGCGCGATGTTCCCGCTCCGAAGGCATATAGGCGACGGTGCGCACGTCGGTTACGCCCGGCGTGCGGCGGATTTCCGCCATCAGGCTGCTGAACTGGTCAAATTCAAGCGCAGAGAAGTTAAGGTAAATACGGCCGAGCGCCGCGATTTCTATGCCGCGTAAATCGATGTTACGGGCGACTAACAGATCGAGCAGCTCGCGCGCCAGACCGATGCGGTCCTGGCAGAAGACTTCAAGACGCATTGCGATGGCCTTAGTCAGGTGAAGAATCGGGAGATAATACGCTAACTTGCGGCAGGTCTGAAGAGGCGTGGAAGCAAAAGTTGACAGTTCTGTTCAGTCTGCGGTGCGCTTCGCGCTGAGGGCAGCGCACCGCAGAAGGAGGCGCTTAGCCTTCGCGCTTCGCGCCGCTTTTGGGCAGCGTCTCTTTAAGCTGGCTAATAAGATCGCGGCGGAAATCGCCCAGGCGCGGCTTATCCTCTTCCAGCCAGGGCAGCGGACGGCAAAGCTCCATCGCCTTGATGCCGAGCCGCGCGGTAAGCAGACCGGCGCCGATGCCCTGCGCGGCGCGCGCGGAGAGCCGGGCGGCGATATCCTGCGACATCCAGTCCATGCCCACTTCGCGCACCAGCTCCGACGCGCCGGCAAACGCCATATTCAGCAGCACCAGGCGAAACAGCCGCAGCCGACTGAAATAGCCAAGCTCAATGCCGTAGATAGCGGCGATGCGGTTTACCAGCCGCAGGTTGCGCCACGCGATAAACGCCATATCCACCAGCGCCAGCGGGCTTACCGCGATCATCAACGTCGACTCGGCGGCGTGGCGGCCGATTTCGCGTCGCGCCTGACGATCCTGCACCGGCTGCACCAGCTGCGCATAGAGCGTAACGGTTTCGCGATCGTTCTGGCTTTCATGCAGCGAGGCGTGCCAGCGCTGCAGCGCCGGATGCGCCTGATCGAGACCCGCCTGCTGCGCCAGCTTTTCGCAGAAGGCGCGCCCTTTGCCAACGCTGTGGCTGTGCAGCAGTTCGCGTCCAACGTCGCGCGTTTCGGCGCGTGCGCGCAGCTTATAGAGGCGACGCCACTCGCTGGTGAGGGCGCCGACGCCGGCAATCACAATTAAAGCGCCCGCTGCGCCGCTGCCAAGGGCAAACCAGTCGCGCGTCAGCCAGGCGTCGTGCATCCACTGCACGCTCTGCGCCGCGACGCTGGCGGCGAACAGCGCCACGCCCGCGCCCACCAGCCGACGCCACAGGCTGCGCTTCGGCCGCAGCGCCTGCTCTACCGCCCGCTCTCCCGCGCCCTCTTCTACCACCTCGTCGGCCTGCTCATCGACGGCGAGAAACGCCTGCTGCGCCTCACCCTCGAACGCCTGCGCCGGGCGCAGCGCGGGCTCGCGCGGCCCATCCAGCGGCCGGGCAAAATCGATACGCGGCTTGAGTTGTTCATCGTTCATCGCAGCTTGTCTCCTAATAAAAATTCCAGCGCGGCATCCATGCGGATATGGGGCAGCGGTCGATCGATATCGAGCGGCTGCGGCCGGAACTGTTCAAACTGAAATCCCTGCTGCTGCCAGAAGGCGTGGCCCGGCAGGCGCGGCGGCACTTCGCCCGGATAGAAGGTCAGCGCCTCGCCGTCTGCCAGCCGCTCGCCGCGCAGCGCCGGGATCTTTTCGCCGCGATGGTCCACCAGCCCGCTCTGGGTCGCCTGCACCGACGCCAGACCGATACAGTCCATGCTGATGCCCTCGAAGGCGGCGTTTTGCCACGCGTCCTGCACCAGCTGCTGCAGCAGCGACACCATATTGCCGTGCTGATCGGCGGTGATATGGTCCGCTTTGGTGGCGGCAAACAGCAGCTTGTCGATCACCGGCGAAAAGAGGCGGCGGAACAGGGTGCGCTGCCCATAGTGAAAGCTCTGCATCAGCTGGGTCAGCGCCAGCCGCATATCGTTAAAGGCCTGCGGGCCGCTGTTTAGCGGCTGCAGGCAGTCCACCAGCACGATCTGACGGTCGAAGCGCAGGAAGTGGTTGCGGTAGAAGTCCTTCACCACATGCTGGCAGTAGTAGCGAAAGCGCTGCTGCAGCATGGCGAAGTTGCTGCCTTTGTCAGCCTGCGCCAGTTTGCCGCGCGCAGACTCGTCCGCTAGCGGCCAGGGAAAGAACTGCAGCGCGGGCGCGCCCGCCATGTCGCCCGGCAGCACAAAGCGCCCCGGCTGGATAAAGTGCAGCCCTTCCGCTTTGCAGCGGTGCAGATAGTCGGTCCAGGCGGCGGCGATGGCGGCCAGTCGGTTTTCGTCGGCGGGCGCAAAGGGATCGAGCGAGGCGCAGAGTTCGCGCCACGGCTGCGCCCACTGCGCGCGATCGCCCTGCAACAGCCCCACCATCTGCCGCGACCAGTCGACATAATCCTGCGCCAGCATCGGCAGGTCGAGCAGCCATTCGCCGGGATAGTCGACGATTTCCAGATAGAGCGTGGCGCTCTCTTTGAAATGACGCAGCAGCGAATCCTGCGAGCGGTAGCGCAGCGCCAGCCGCATTTCGCTGACGCCGCGCGTTGGGGTCGGCCAGGCGGGCGGCGTGCCGTAGAGCTGCGCCAGCCCTTCGTCGTAGGTGAAGCGCGCCGTGCCCATATCGCGCTGCGGAATGCGCTTGACGCCCAGCAGCCGCTCGTCGCGCACCACGGAAAAGAGCGGCAGCCGCGCGCCGCTGTGCACGTTAAGCAGCTGGTTAACTAATGAGGTGATAAAGGCGGTTTTGCCGCTGCGGCTCAGGCCAGTAACCGCCAGGCGCAGATGACGATCCGCGCCGCGGTTGAGTAGTGACAGTAGTTCAGACTTGTTTATCATCTTTTTCCCTGATGAAGCGCGCCGCCGCCCGCTTCATTACGCGCTGCAGCAACGGCTCCAGCGCCAGGGAAAGCAGAATGCGCAGCGGGCGACGCGCAACTGATTTTACCGCCCAGCCGGTCAGTCCGGCCGGTCCATAGCTCACGGCATTGATAATGATGAATTTCCCGACCGACTTCAACGCGGGGGTCGCGCGGCGGCGAAAAGAGGACGTGCGTGAATATAACAAAGTAAACCTCCGGTTGACGGGTATAACGGGGCCGTGGCGGCCCCGTTCAGGGAAAGTCAGAGCTGGCGAAAGCGGCTGCGCACGCTGAACGTTTCAGACGTAACGTAGCGTTCAATCTCGCGCACGCTGTACTCATCGCGCCGCAGCGCGCTTTCCAGCCGGTCGAGCAGTTCGCCGGCGTTGGGCTTTGCTGCGCCCTCTTCGGCATCTGCCGGTTTGACGTCTAGCACAAACCCCAGAATAAAGTAGGCGCAGATAGTAATCGCGAACAGGCCGAAGAACAGCGACAGCACCACGATCACGCGCAGCAGCCGCACCGGGATATCCAGGTACTCAGCCACGCCGGCGCAGACGCCCATCAGCTTCCCTTCGTCCGGTTTACGCCACAGCTTACGTTTAATCATGGCTGTCTCCAGTTGGGATGCTCGGCATCCAGAATAGATTCCAGCGCATGAATGCGGTCGCGCATACGTTCCGCATCCTGCGTCAGCTGCTGCAGGCGCTGAAGATCGCCTGCCGACAGTTCGTTGCCGCTGCGGCGATTGCTGTAGTGCAGCCATAACCAGATTGGCGCAACAAACAGCACGAATATGGTCAGCGGTATAGCGAGAAAAAGTGCGCTCATTGACTCTCCTTAATCACTCTCGCAGATCAAATAGTGTTATTCGCTACGGTTCATTTTGGCTTTCAGCGCTTCCAGCTGCTGGCTGATTTCGTCATCGGCCTGCAGATCGGCGAACTGCGCGTCCAGCGACTTCGACTTGCCGAAACGCTGACTTTCCGCTTCTGCTTCCATATGGTCGATGCGGCGCTCAAAAGATTCAAAACGCGCCATCGCCTCATCCAGCTTGCCGCTGTCGAGCTGGCGACGCGCATCGCGCGAGTTGGAGGCGGCCTGATGACGCAGCGTCAGCGCCTGCTGACGGGCACGGGTTTCGCTCAGCTTTTTCTCCAGCTCGCCGATTTCGCCTTTCATGCGCTCCAGCGTCTCATCGACGTGAGTCACTTCCTGCTGCAGCGAGGCGATCAGTTCGGTCAGCTTCTGTTTTTCGATCAGCGCCGCACGCGCCAGATCGTCTTTCTCTTTGCGCAGCGCCAGCTCCGCTTTTTCCTGCCATTCGGCCTGCTGGATTTCCGCCTGTTCAATGCGGCGGTTCAGCTGTTTTTTCTCAGCCAGCGCGCGCGCCGACGTAGAGCGCACTTCAATCAGCGTGTCTTCCATCTCCTGAATCATCAGGCGTACCAGTTTCTGCGGATCTTCCGCACGCTCCAGCAGCGAATTGATGTTGGCGTTAACGATGTCGGCGAAACGAGAAAAAATACCCATAATGATGTTCCTCTTTGTTTATGTTGGTGCGCTTTGCGCTGGTTGTTATATTCAAAAGGCGTGCCAATTTTTATATTACTGATTTTTATAGATATTTATTTTTTACACGGAAGCCCGCGTGGCGTAAGGTAGTTAAATTGATTAAGAGGTGGTGAATTTCATCATGGCTGATAGCAACGATAACCTGTTAGGCGAGTCCAATAACTTTCTTGAAGTCCTCGAGCAGGTTTCCATGCTGGCGCCGCTGGAGAAGCCGGTGCTGGTCGTCGGCGAGCGCGGCACCGGCAAAGAGCTGATCGCCAGCCGCCTGCACTACCTCTCCGACCGCTGGCAGGGCCCCTTTATTTCCCTTAACTGCGCCGCGCTAAATGAAAACCTGCTCGACTCCGAGCTGTTCGGCCATGAAGCGGGCGCCTTTACCGGCGCGCAGAAGCGCCATCTGGGCCGCTTCGAGCGGGCGGACGGCGGCACGCTGTTTCTCGACGAGCTGGCGACCGCCCCGATGCTGGTGCAGGAGAAGCTGCTGCGCGTCATCGAGTATGGCCAGCTGGAGCGCGTCGGCGGCAATCACGCGCTGCAGGTTAACGTGCGGCTGGTGTGCGCCACCAACGAGGATCTGCCTGCGCTGGCGGCGGCAGGGAAATTCCGCGCCGACCTGCTCGACCGTCTCGCCTTTGACGTGGTGCAGCTGCCGCCTCTGCGCGAGCGGCGCAGCGACATTCTGGTGATGGCGGAGCATTTCGCTATTCAGATGTGCCGCGAGCTGGGGCTGCCGCTGTTTCCGGGCTTTACGCCCGAGGCGCAGGAGACGCTGCTGGCGTATCAGTGGCCGGGCAATGTGCGCGAGCTAAAAAACGTGGTGGAGCGTTCGGTTTACCGTCATCACAGCAGCGACGAGCCGCTGGATCGCATCATTATTAATCCCTTTGCGCCGCGCGCGCAGCCAGGGACTACCGCGCCGGAGGCCTCCGCCAACGCCCTGCCCGCTTTGCCGCTCGATTTACGCCTGTGGCAGAACCAGCAGGAGCGCGCGCTGGTGGAGGCCAGCCTGCAGCAGGCGAAATATAACCAGCGTCGCGCCGCCGATCTGCTGGGTGTGACCTATCATCAGCTGCGGGCGATGATGAAGAAGCACGGTATTCAGGCGCGCGATGAGGCGTGATTTTGGCATGGCTGGAGCAGCCTCAGCAGTCGCGCAAAAGTTGGTGGCCCGCTTTCCTTAAAGCTTTTGTGCTGAAGCAAGGCGGCAAGAGAGGATATCCCTGGGAGCATAGATCAGTATGTGACCGGGGTAGCCGAGCGCAGCCAACGCAGCAGCAGCGCAAAAGATGACGGCCCGTTTCCCTAAAGCTTTTGTGCTGAAGCAAGGCGGCAAGCGAGGATATCGCCGGGAGCATACATTAGTATGTGACCGGGGTAGACGAGCGCAGCCAACGCAGCAGCAGCGCAAAAGATGACGGGAAAAAAAAAGCCCGCTTGCGCGGGCAACAATACTGGAAGCAATGTGAGCAATGTCGTGCTCTTCACCGGTAGAGCCACCGCTGAAGCGCAATCAAATAATAATCATTCTTGTTCTCACCTGTAAAGCTCTAATTGAGAATTTTTCTCATTACCACAGCAAGGGTGTGTCTATACCCCACCCTCTGGCGAAAATCCCCCCAGCCGCTTCACCATGTTTTGGGACATCGCCGCCTTTGCGATACACTCAGCCTATTGCCCGAACAGCGTTGAGTTCTATGTCAAAACTAATTTCGTCGCTGATGCTTATCCTCAGCGTATTAAGCGCCTCTGCCTGGTCGGCAGAAAGCCGCGATATTCGCCACAGCGGCTTTGTTTACTGCGTCAACGGCACGCTTAACACCTTTAATCCGCAGATGGCGAGCAGCGGCCTCGCCGTGGATACCCTTGCCGCGCAGCTCTACGACCGTTTGCTGGATGTCGATCCCTACACCTATCGCCTGGTGCCCGACCTGGCATCTTCATGGGAAGTGCGCGATAACGGCGCAACCTACCGCTTCCACCTGCGCAGCAAGGTCTCTTTCCAGCGTACCTCCTGGTTCACGCCGACGCGCGCGATGAACGCCGATGATGTGGTGTTCAGCTTTGCCCGCATGTTCGATCGCAACCATCCGTGGCACAACGTTAACGGCGGCAACTACCCCTACTTCGACAGCCTGCAGTTTGCTGATTCGGTGCAGAGCGTTAAAAAGCTCAACGGCAATACCGTTGAGATCCGGCTTAACAGCCCGGACGCCTCGTTTCTCTGGCATCTGGCAACCCACTATGCGCCGGTGCTGTCAGCGGAATATGCTGACCAGCTGACCCGCAGCGGCCGACAGGAGCAGCTCGATCGCCAGCCGGTGGGCACTGGCCCCTATCAGCTCAGCGAATATCGCGCCGGACAGTATATTCGGCTGGCGCGCAATCCCGCCTACTGGAAAGGGGTGCCGCGCCTGCAGCAGGCGGTGATCGATATGGGCGCGGGCGGCACGGGCCGGCTCTCCAAACTGCTGACGGGCGAGTGCGACGTGCTGGCTTATCCCGCCGCCAGTCAGATCTCTATCCTGCGCGACGATCCCCGCCTGCGCATGACGCTGCGGCCCGGCATGAACATCGCCTACCTGGCATTTAACACCCGCAAAGCGCCGCTGGACCGTCCTGAAGTACGCCACGCGCTGGCGCTGGCGATCAATAACGAACGGCTGATGGAGTCGATCTACTACGGGACGGCGGAAACCGCCGCTTCGGTGCTGCCGCGTGCCTCCTGGGCTTACGATAACGAAGCGCGCGTCACTGAATATGATCCGAAAAAAGCGCGCGCGATGCTGGCGTCGCTGGGTATTACCGATTTGCATCTGCGTCTGGTGGTGCCGTCCGCCTCACAGGCATGGAACCCCAGCCCGCTGAAAACGGCGGAGCTGCTGCAGGCCGATCTGGCGCAGGTTGGCGTTAAGGTGAGCATTGCCCCCGTAGAGGGCCGCTTTCAGGAAGCGCAGCTGATGGCGATGAACCACGATCTCACTCTGACCGGCTGGGCGACCGACAGTAACGATCCCGACAGTTTTTTCCGTCCGCTGCTGAGCTGCGCGGCGATTCGCTCGCAGACCAACTATGCGCACTGGTGCTCGCCTGGCTTCGATGAGACCCTGCAGAAGGCGCTGCTGTCGCAGCAGCTGGCGGGCCGCATTGAGAACTATCATCTGGCGCAGCAGATGCTGGCGCGCGATCTGCCGGTGCTGCCGCTCGCCTCTTCGCTGCGGTTGCAGGCCTACCGCCACGATATTAAAGGCCTGGTGTTAAGCCCGTTCGGCAACGCCTCTTTTGCCGGAGTTTACCGTGATGAGCGCGAGGAGCCGTAAGTGATCATCTATATGTTGCGTCGCCTGTTGTTGCTGGTGATTACCCTGTTCCTGCTGTCGCTGGTGGGCTTTAGCCTGAGCTATTTTACGCCCAACGCGCCGCTGGAGGGCGCTTCGCTGTTCGACGCCTGGTGGTTCTGGTTTAGCGGCATGCTGCAGTTTGATTTCGGCGTCTCCAGCACCAACGGCCAGGAGATCGGCCAGCAGCTGCGCGAGGTGTTCCCCGCCACGCTTGAGCTGTGCGTGCTGGCATTTGTGCTGGCGCTGCTGACCGGTATTCCGCTCGGCATCTGCGCCGGCGTGACGCGCAATAAGTGGCAGGACAAGGTAATCAGCGCGCTGGCGCTGCTCGGCTTTTCGATGCCGGTATTCTGGCTGGCGCTGCTGTTTACGCTGTTCTTTTCGCTGACGCTCGGCTGGCTGCCGGTGTCCGGCCGCTTTGACCTGCTCTATCCGGTGCAAAATATTACCGGGCTTGCGCTGGTTGACGCCTGGCTGAGCCCGTCGCCGTGGCGTCACGAGATGCTGGTCAGCGTAGTGACGCATATGATCCTGCCGGTGATTGTGCTGGCGGTCGCCCCCGCTACCGAAGTGATCCGCCTGCTGCGCGCCAGCACCAGCGAGGTGATGGATAAAAACTACGTGAAGGCGGCCGCCACGCGCGGGCTGTCTCGTTTTACCGTGATCCGCCGCCATGTGCTGCATAATGCGCTGCCGCCGGTGATCCCGCGTCTGGGCCTGCAGTTTTCCACCATGCTCACGCTGGCGATGATTACCGAGATGGTGTTCAACTGGCCTGGACTGGGCCGCTGGCTTATTAATGCGATTCGTCAGCAGGATTACGCGGCGATTTCCGCAGGCGTGATGGTGGTTGGCGGGCTGGTGATTCTGGTGAACGTGGTTTCCGATATTATTGGCGCGGCGTTGAATCCGCTGAAGCATAAAGAGTGGTATGCGTTGCGGTAGGGAATGTGGGATGGCGGTGCGTTTCTTGTATGTTTGTCCATACGAGACTTACGTCGTAAGCAGATTGTTCACGTACGGGCGCATCAAATGGTTCGGGCAGGTTTAAAGAACTGCCCGCGGCAGGCGTGTAATTATTGCTGACAAGCTTTCACTTTCCATCAGCGTCCTGACGCTGTTGGCTACCAGCCGGGCCGTGCATAACGCGATATTTTTGCGCCGCGAGTGGATTTCACAGGCAGGGTTTACGCCGGGGATGCCGGTTAAGATGCGGGTGATGCCGGACTGCATCGTCATCACCACCCAGAACACCCGCGAGCTGTGGGGTTGCGCCGAGGGCTTAAGCGTCGCCGGAATCAACAGGCCGAAGATCCTCCAGTGGCTGGAAGGGTCTCCGGGAGCGATTAATGACACCGGCGATCTGCTGGTGATTAAGCGCGGGAACGGGCACTGTGGGTAAACCCGACGGCTGATAAAGCGATCCCGGCTCAGTGGCCGGGATTCGTTAATCATATTAAACCTAAAGATTCGGGTAAATCCCTAACATATTCTGATTTATCGCCTTCATATTCATTTGATAAATCAATAAAAATATTAGCAAGATTGTTTCGTTCTTCCTCATCTAACAACTGAAGTTCTGCTGCTACTTGTTCCATTGCTTCTACAGCAGTATCAGGATCAAGAAGCTCTTCGCTCGTAAACTCTAAGAAAATAGCCAGATCTGCAACGATCTTAGCTAGTTTGACTTCGCGACTCTTTGACAATTTTCACCTCTATGCTCTTGATCCCTAACTCATCAAGCCTTTAGCCAGTACTTTTTCTGCTACTTTAAGGATTCCTGAAACAACACGTTCTCGCGTTATAAAAGATGTGGCGGCCATCAAATAATCTATCGCACTGTTAGTTTCTGCTGCGCTTTTCAAGGTTCCAAAAATCGGCATAAAGTCAGCGCCCAGTGATACCGTATCTCTTAGCAATTTCCGCTGCTCTTCGTACAGCTTCACCGAAAAGGTTTCGGCGCTCATGCTGCCGCAGCTGGCCTTCTTTTAGCGCTCGTTTTCCGCCTGAACGCACGCACCGGCCTTCTGCTCTGGAATCTTACCTTCAGACTGCGCCTGCGCGATTTCAGTAAGAAAGTTATTCTCAACATTATTACTCTTCTGCGCGTTTTTTTAAAAGACATTACAATTTAACTAAGTAAATATCACTCTGTAAATTACCGCTGATTTCATGAATAATTGCCAAACACCCATTAATCTCCAGTGTACTGAACCCACAACCCTCGCAATCAAAATATATACCGGCACATCTATCTTCGATTTACTTTATCCTGACCTCAAAAATATTTAATATCTTTTTCCCGATATAACAGCTTAACCCTGCAACATTTTGAATCTGATATGCAAACTCATCATCAATTTCATTTATATCTAAGAGTGATGGCTCACAAGATTCTTATGAGAATTTTTATACACCTTCACTAATAATCAACGATATCCAAACAGACTATAATGCTTTAAAAACAACATAATAATCTAACAACTTATCTTTTCTATGAAAAATGAACGAAACTTTAAATGACCTAAAAATTCATTATTTAACATAGCCACCAGCTTAAAATCTTGCTTTTTATTTCTTAAGAAAATCTGCATACCCTTTTACCTGCATGATGATTTCCTTTATTTCATCCTTAGGAAGGATTACATCCTCTATTATTGGGTTAGCAACATATTTCCATGTGTTTTTTTCTGCACCTTCATCTTTAATAAGATGCTCAGTCTGACCTCCGATAATCCTCATTGAACTATCATTTGCAACAGCAAAAAAACATCCACCAAAACTACTAACATTTGAAGATTTGATACAGTAATCAAAAACCTGATCCGGGTACTCATCTTCATCCGAAGGTTCTGGGCATGCCAGATTAAATAAAGTATCAAAAGCCTCTTTTGTCGGCAAGGTGAAAATATCTCTATTTTCAGGAAATGGAACTAAAGCACAATCTTCATCAGTAATTTCATAAAGATCAGCGGATAAGGTTGATGTTCTTATATCTGCGGGATACAAATTACCGTTAACTATTAAATAAAATAATCCATTCTTGTAAGAATCACTCCATTGAGGAACATATTCTGCCCAAATAGCAAAACGATATGGATCACCAAAAATCATATTTACCTCCACTTTCCGGGTAAACCAATTTTTTTACCCTGTTGGGAACTTCACTTTTTTTCACCGGGACTGTTTTGTCCTCTCTACTTCCAGACCATTACCACGCCCCCCAGAACGCCGATGCAGCAGCACCCGCAATAATTCCTGCCTTAACTTCGTCCAGATCGTATTCTTTTTGAAGTGCTTCTGAGACTTTACTGGTTGCAACAGCGCCTTCGGCCTGCATTTGCTGCGCAAATGTCGCTGTTGAATCGTAAACCATCTTTATCGTGATATCTTCCCCCAATGCACGATCGATGGCTTGTTTCACTGTCAAACTATCATTCAATACATGGCCGTATTTCTGCTGGCAGGTTAATGGGTTGCTTACACAATCACTGATGAGATGTTGTTGAGCGCTACTCCGTTCTTAATACTTCTTAATGATACCGCTACAGTCACTACCGCCAGCCTGGCAGGACTTCATTTTTGCCGACCAGCCATCTATCTGTTTACTGCTTAGATAGTTATTCTCAACAACAACTTCGTCCGGCGCTATGTTAAGGCCACACCGCTGGCAATCTGAAAACCCTTCCTCTCAGGATAGACTTCTCTGGATAATTTAATAGCTTAATATTCCCCATCATTTAACCCTCAAGTTATGTCCGCCAGATTTATCTTTACCATCAGGCACTTCTTAATAGCTTAATTTCCATGTCATGGGAAACTGTGATCAAACTTTACTGGTCCTGAATCACCATGTAATCATAAGCGTCACGCTGAGACATACTTTTTAAAAGTCTTCTCGCCTAAAGACAGTACCCGTAGGAAAAACATCATCCTTCTCAATTTACACTGTATTTTCTTTATCATGAATCATTATTGTGTAACCATAGATAATATCGTCTTCTTCACTGATCCCAAGAACAACTCCTTTTTATTTTGCGTACTTGCTGTTTTTCGCGCTTTCCTTAACTTCGACTTCGTGGTAAAAATTTATCTTCATGATCATCACTTATGTATAATATTTCCATCTAGAGATACATTAAGATGTGAACCATCTCGCGTTGCCCAACCTAACTGAGACTTTCCAGTTCGCGATAACTGCACATTCCATTCAAGTTATTGCCCTGCCGTGCGGGAAAGACCTTTCACCCATTTTATTTTTACAACCAATTCATTCCACTTATGTTCTATTTTCGGATGAGGTATAAATAACCCCCTTTATATCATCTGGTAATGCACTATATCTCAATGGGCATTGAGGCCTTGATATTAACTTATACTCGCCATCCCTGTAGTCATAACTAAATAATCCCTTGCGTGACATTTCGATAAATGATTTCAAATAGTGAAAGCGCGTTTTTTCATCTGAAAAATCAGGAAGATTGCATTCAACAACTTCCACCTCAGATAAAGGCTCCAGAGAGTAAAAATAATCATAAATTAATTCATAATTATCAATGGATTCTCTAATTACATCCGGAACTGGGCCTTTCCCCCCTGTTGCAAAGTGAGCTATAAAACCGTCCTGAGCGGATAAAAACCAGTCCAGGTCATTTTCTAAAAAATCATCATCCATATATATCATTATTCAGCACCAAATATATTTTGCAATTTTCACAGCGAGGGACAACTTCTCTGGTTCTTGGTCGAATCGCAGGAGTGAACTGAATATCTTTAAGTTTTAAACCTGGATTTGTCAATAGAAGCTCATTTGCGGCTCTGAATTCCGCACAACGGTCTAATGCAATTCCGCACGCAGTTGCTCCCGTAAGGTAGGGAAGAATGGCGCATTCTGGGTTTGGAATTTCATTTATAAAGTAAAAACCACAGCCAATAGCTGCAGTTAAATTATTATTACTGACCGAAGTTTTTCCAGGCCATTGCATGTTTTTTGGATTCAGGCCGTAAACATCTTTCGATTTCTTCCCAGAGCTCTACATTTTCATCTGAAGCGGTAACTAATGATTCTACTAGTCCGGTAGCAACTGCCGTAGCCAGCCCCTCCTTTTCAGAACACATTCCTACTTCGATATGCTGAAAAAAAACTAATTTTTCTGCATTACTCAGTGAAAACAGCTGAGCTGCAAGTGCCTTCCCTACTTGTGAAAATAATAGAATAGTAGGTGGTGATTCCGGAAACCAATGTTCTACAGACTTTTCTACAGTATCTCTTATTGGCGTTGACTTTAGAGTTAGAAAAATCAAATAATCCTCAATATAATTATTCATTCCTATTTACCTTTTAGTACATTTTGCATATCTTTAAATACATTCTCGACCGCAGACCTATCCGCCTGAGAAGCCTCAGGATTTTAATCATCCAATCCTGAAGCACTTTGGAATATTTTTTAGCTTTTCAACATGGCCTCTTTCCCTAGCTTTTTTTTCTGTTGCAAGTTCATAAAGGACCGCATCCGCAGTACTTCCGCTATCGACTTTCGCCTTAGGTCTATAAAGGTCATTAATTAAAATTTGCGGTCACAGTCTTCGCCCATAGCTTGTCGTGGCTTTCTTGACTGCATTAGCGAGGTACGGTGCCATCGCGTCGCCCGCTGCGGCGCCCAGGTTGCTGGCGCTCAGCCCGCCCAGCGCGCCCGCCACTGCGGTCGCCACCATCGAATAGGTGCCGCCTGTGCCCCACTGCGCCGCCACCGCTTTGTAGCCCGGGTCGCTCTGCACGTGCTCATTGAACTGGGCCTGAGAGAGGCGGGCATAGTCAGGATGTTCTTTAAGCAGGCGCTCTGAAGTCTCTTTCGCTGCCGCATCCAGCTTCCATGCTTTCACGTCGCCGACAACGTTTCCTGCCAGCTGCTGGACGCCCTGCGCAAAAGCCATCTGGTTGTTGACTTTATCCTTGTCGAAAATCTTGTCGATGTGGCCGTTGGCGTTTTCAGTGTCGCGGCTGAGGCCCGACACGTCCTGCGCCTGGTGCTGAGCGTCGCGCACCGTGATCGTACCGTCCGCCACCGCCGAACGCGTGGTGCCGGAAGCGCTGCAGCTCATGTTCATAAAGGTCTACAGCCTTTATCCAGGTATAATTACTCATATTTGTTTCATGGTCAGCGATGTAAAAAGGCTATTTTTCAATAGCTGGAATATTTTTATAAAATGCAGTTAGCCAACTCATTGATCACATTCAATATTGTTCCTGGTGCGAGAACTGTCTCATTTACCTTGCCACTCTTATTGGTACTCCATACAAGCCGATCTCCAGCATTCGTTTTCATAAAGTAAAGATAACACCTGTTATCTTCCATTGGGATACATGTCATATCAAATAATCCATCAATCAGTTTTTCACTTTCGCCAAGAAAATAATCCTTAGCATTCGTGTAAAGCTTACTTTTATCAATATCTAAATCGTTAATAGCGATTTCATTTATTGGCATTTTTGAATAAAAACTGAATGTAGTTCGCAACTCAAAAGAATCTACGACATCAAACACTTTATCACCTTCGATATATAAAGCAAAAAGGCCATTTTTCCAGATATCTCCCGGTTCATTCCAGTTTTCAACGACATCAAACTGGAGAGCAAAACGAAATGGGTCGCCATAAATCATTTTATTCTCACTCCTAATTGTTTCTGGATTGCTGTTGGTATCTGAGCACTGGTTAAAGCATTTTTATCTGCAGTGCTTCCGTTCCAGTGATACTCACCATTTATACCAACAAAACGATGTACATTTCCTTGGCCATCAACAGCAAATCTAACTTCTCTATTTGAATATTGATTTGTGCTTGGAATTGAATGCTCAAAAAGTTTCAGCGAATCTTGTGGCTCAACACCAGCGTCAGGTCTGTTACCTTGCTGATCAGGCGTATGTTTTGAATTAGATTTGTAAAACGATCTATTACTGGCTTTTGTTAGGGTAGGCAAAGACAATGCGCTTCCTCTGCCCTTACCAACTCCATCAGCTATGCCAGCGGCACTGGTTCCAATTGCCTGAGCCAGCAAAATGCTTGTTAGTTGCTTCGTGTCCCCGGAATCACCAGACATCAGCGCATTATGTAGCGATTGCGTACGGTCAGCTTCAAGCTAAAATTGAGTCCCTTTAAGAAATTCTAATTCTTCCTTTCCCTAGGGCTTATCCAACCGTTTTGATGTCCTTTTTCCATCAGTTCATTGATGCGGTTTACATAATCGCTTTGTAACTGACCGTCATCAGGTGATTAAATTATAGGCTTTTACAAAATGATTGTAAGTTTCATGAAGATGATAGAATTTTGCATCAGGCTCGTCTTTCAGTTCTTCATATCTTTCCATGCGTTTTTTAAATAAACCCTCCGGTACAGGGTAAGGGTCTGTCTCATTTTTTGCACAGTAAAAATAGAACAGTGCTTTTTCAATTTCAGGAATTCTTATACTTCCTGTTTCATTTAAAATGATAGTACTACAGCCGGGCAGCGCATAACGCGTTGTTTTTACGCGGCGAGTGGACAGCGCAGGCGGGATTTACCGACGGGATGCCGGTGAAGATACGGGTGATGCCGGACGCCATCATCACCACCACCCAGAACACCCGCGAGCTGTATGGTTGCGCCGAGGGGCTGAGCGTAGTCCCCGTCAACAGACCGAAGATGAAGCAGTGGCTTAAGGCGTTTCCGGGAGCGCTGAACGACACCGGCGATCTGCCGGTGTGCAGGCGCGGGGACGGGCATTTTGGGTGAGCCTGGCGGCTGATAATACGATCCCGGCACTGAGGCCGGGATCTTCATTTAATTGCCATCGATCCATACTTCTTTTATCCAACTGGCTAGGTCTGGCCAGTGATCATCACTGTATCCATCCGTTGTCCAGTATCTAATAATTCCTTCAGGATCAATGCAATAGTAACTGCCATTATCTTCGCTGATAGGTAACCAAGTCTCTGGTAGACCTTGCTCTCTTGCATCTGCTAAAGCTTGTGCCAGCTCACCATAATAATTTCGCTCTTTGGTTAGAGATAATAAATCTATTGTGCCATAGAATATATTACCGACCTTCTTAATTGCTTCTTTATAATCGGGGGTAAAATTAAATCCGATTTCTTTTTCATATTGTTTAATAAGCTCATCATCTGGTAATGGTAAGCTATTTCTTTTATCACCAGACAATCTTTTTAGTTCACTGATAACCTTATGTAATTCGTTATTCATAACCCCCTCCATCTAAAATCATTGGCTCTGTTCTTCCAATAATCAGAACGCCATTTGTTAAACTCAGAACGATTAATTGCCAATGGTATACTATTATCATTAATATGAATAACACCATGATTATCCTTGTGAAAGCTTTGAGTCACTTCAGCATTAGGGCCATCCTGTCTCTGTAGTATATGATGTAAGTTAACAGATTTCCCATCTTTACCTAGGGACACGACCTGCCTGCATCAACTCCATATTCCCCCCCCGATTTAGGGTCAACATATTTTGGATCAAACAAATCATTTCGCTGATAAACTTTATTACCATTAAAATTAATTGGCTCTGACGACCAATATTTACGTTCCTGCCAAAAAATATTTTGCCGAACCTATATCGTCACTGGCCAGATTGATCAACCGCGACGCTCCCCCAATACCCCCTTTATCCAGCGCCTTGCTTGCTGACTTAAATACCCCAGCAGCCACTCGCTCTCCCGGAATAAGGGATGCGGCAACTTCAAGATAATCAAGCGCGCTTTCTGCCTCTGCCAGACTTTTTATCGTACCTACAACAGGAATAAAGTCCGCAGTGGTTGAGGTGATTTCGTTTAGTTCTTTCTTACGATGATCATAAAATTTAACAGTACAGGCGTCCGCGCTTATCCCTGCGCAGTTCTCCTGACTAAACTTCTCTTCATCTATTTTTAGCTGTTTCTTAAATTTGTCTATCTGCGATTCACAAGTGATTAACTGCTCGTGGAGATCGCTCAAAGCATTAATCTCAACCGCATTCTTCCCGGCCCCCGCCCCGGTCCCGCCTCCCAGTGCTGAATCCGACGCGATCCCGCCCGCCAGTCCGGCCGCCATCTGGCTCAGCGCGCTCACCATCTGCTTCTGGCTCTCCGTCAGGTCGCTGATATCCGTGTCCGGATACATCACCTTCACGATAGCTTTCGCCGCCAGCTCTCCGCCTGCCGCACCCGCTGCGCCTGCCGCCGCGCTGCCGCCCGCTATCTGCGCCAGCACTGCGCCCGCGACCGCGTGCGCCATGGTATTCGTCAGCACGACGGTGTGCGGGTTACCCTGGGCGTCATAGGTTGTCGTGGCTTTCCTGATTGCGTTAGCGAGGTACGGCGCCATCGCGCCGCCACCGTTTTGTAGCCCGGGCTTTCATATCGCCGACAACGTTTCATGGCAGATGCTGACACCCTGCGCAAAAGCCATCTGGTTGTTGACTTTATCCTTGTCGAAAATCTTGTCGATGCGGCCGTTGGCGTTTTCAGTGTCGCGGCTGAGGCCCGTCACGTCCTGTGCCTGGTGCTGAGCGTCGCGCCCCCTAATCGCACCGTCCGTCACCGCCGAACGCGTGGTGCCGGAAGCGCTGCCGCTCATATTCATAAAGGTCTACAGCCTTTAGCCAGGTATAATTACTCATGTTTGTTTCATGGTCAGCGATGAAAAGAGAAGACTCTATTTCCAATAGCCGGAATAATTTTATAAAATGTATTTTTTCAATTTTTAAACGATGATCCCGGCATATAGAACTGGGATCTTTTTGAGACTAAAGTAAATGGATAAACAATACGCAGAAGTAAGCAAATTTTTAAGTTACGTTTTACGTCACCACCCTGAAGCCATTGGTTTAACTCTGGATCGTGAAGGATGGGCTGATATTGGTTTATTAATTATCTGTGCAACTAAAAACGGTAAAGATCTTGACCAACATCTGATTAAATCGATTGTTGAAAATAGTGATAAAAAACGATTCGCGATTTCAGAAAATGGATTACGTATTCGGGCTGTTCAGGGACATTCCTCACAACAGGTTGGTATTGAATATCAAGAAAAAATCCCCCCTGAATTTCTATACCATGGAACCGCTACACGATTTTTACCGTCAATTAATGAACAAGGGTTAAATGCAAAATCTCGTCAACATGTTCATTTATCCGCAGATGAAGATACAGCAATTCAAGTCGGTTTACGCCATGGCAAACCAGTTGTTCTAAAAATTAAAGCCCTAAACATGTATGAAAAGGGCTTTAAATTCTATCAGGCTGATAATGGCGTTTGTTTAACTAAATCCGTTCCCCATTATCTTTTATTCAGATGGAATAATATATTCAGAACCTAAAGTTACATTGTTAGCAAAAATTTCCATTAAGACATTTTCAGCAAGAAAAGCAATCTTATAGTGTTTTATCTGTCTTGAGCCACAAAAATGCTTGTTCCAAGCAAATGCAGCCTCAGAATTAGGGTATTCAATCAAGGCTCCTGTTGATGGATCCTTGACGCTTACATCGTAATCTATATTGAGCATTGATACGCCGGGAAACGCAGTACGACAAAATGCACATACCATATCAAATCGTAACTCACGACAATGTAAAGTCTGATACTCATCTTCGGTGTCATATTCGATCTTAATAATTAAATCCAACCCCTTAGATTCAACAGATAGTGCATTCTCCCCATGTGAGGGCAACCACTCATAGGGATCTAAAATAGAAAGGGCAGCTCCTGAACTCATTATTTTCTCCCGCGAGGAATATCTGAAATACCAGTTTCTGGCAGGTTATTTCTTATTGAGTGATCGGCAGCAAGATCATTGTAGGTTTACCATCCATTCCAGGTACTTTCACGTTCGTTTAGTTGGTTCCTTACCTGTCAGATTTAGGTATCCCTGCACGATTTAATGCTACAGATGTTCTTGTATTAAGGATTAATCTTGTGCCATCATTTCCATATAATCAACAGACAGTTGACTTGGTTTGATAAGGCCACTACGAATCGCATTGGCTAAGTCATCCACAGTATTTACTGGCTGGCCTGCCATTTGACTATATTTAGCTCCCCCTTCGGCACTAAATGTTTCATTGACCCTAATTTTTGATTGAGCAAAGTTAGCATTTGCGACGGAACCTTGTTCAGGAACGAGACCTCTCCCTATTGTTTCACTGACAGGCTTCACCGCCTGCCCCGGTTTCGGTAAACTCCCCGTACTCACTGCCAGTGCGCCATACACTGCATTTGTCATCCCGTCCGCGAACGTCTTTTGCAGACTTGCCGACAGCCATTCACACTGACCATTACAGTTGTCGATGATGTCAGCGTACCACTTTGCCGGGTCCTCATAGGTACGGCTTACGAGATCGTCCTGAACACGCAACGCCGTGTAAGCTTTTTCGTTCAGCTCTATCTGGGTACGCATCTGCGCCACGCAGGCGGTATCTCTCGCCTCCCAGCATGATTTTAGCTTCAGGATGTTTTCCGCAGACTCCTTGGCCATATCCTTACGAACACCCTGTTCACAGGATGGATTTCCGTTAAAGCCGTTGAGTTGTTCGGTGAAGTCCTTCGGCCTTCCCTGACTCAAGAAGTTATTCTCAACAACAACATTTTCCGTTGCGAAGATGGCCGGCACAACCCATTTATCCATTTTATTTCAATAACTTATTGATAGGTTTTCCCGGTGCGCTTTGCTACCCGGAGATTTTTTCCCCGATGCGCCTTTTCCCCCCGCACAAGCTACCGCCATGCTGTGATCGCCCGATCTGCACAGCCGCATCTTAGCAGCCAGTAACAGCCCTGCCATTTGTATTTCCTTTATTCAGTCGGGTTTACGCCGGGCGCTGCGCCGTCCCAGCTTTGCCCGGACTGCTTTGCTATCGCCGTTATTGCCTGATCACGGCTGATGCCTTCCGTATCCAGCCCCTTCAGTACGCTTCCAGGATTTGCAGCTTCCTGCGGGTACAGATCTTTGTAAACCAGCGAGTAATCAACCCTGTCGCCGTATTTATACAGTGCCGTCTGAGCCTGGCTGACCAGCGCCTACAGGCCGCACTGCCTTTATTGCCCTGTGTACATATATCGTGAATAGCCTGGTCACGGATTTTATCGGTCTGGTTGAAACTGGACAGCTCCTGCCGCTCGTCAGGCGTAATGGTGCCAGCCTTCTCCTTACACTGCAGAATGGCTTTTCTTTCGGCTTCCTGCACGCTCAGCTAGTTATTCTCAACCTGAATCCTATTTATTTACTTGAATTACAGAACGTGATATCAAGTTAATAGAATTTTAGTGATGCGCTCACGATCCTTTTTCTGAAAAACCACTTTTAATGTATGCTGCTCATAACCATACCAATCCAACACAGTATCTCTTAAAATCTCCAAATATATTTTTAGATCATCATTTGAAATATTAGGCAGCGCATCATGGACTATTATTATCTTTTCTTCACTGACCCAACTAAAATCACGCAAGCAATCTTCCAATGCATTCCAGTTGAAACCGAAATACCCCGGAAACCATAACAAGTAATAAAGAAATCTTAATAACTCATCAGTATTAGAAATTAACGGATCTAATCTGGCGAAGAAAACCTTCCCTGTATCATATGATACCGGACCATCAATAAATCTGAACACATCATTACTATTAGTCATTCGTATCCCCCTATTAAATTTTTATAAAGTTCTTATAATGGTCATTCGTATAATATGTTTTACCTTTCTGACCAACAGCTATCCGTTGGGGACCAGGACTAGAAATGCCCGGAGTTGGGTGTACATATTCCTTAAAGTATTCAGGCTGTTGCGTAGGAAGCCCAGTTTCACCAGTATCCCTGTTGGGGCGATTCTGGAATGTAGTTCCATCATTTTTATGTGGATAGGAACCACCAGTCTGTATCCTGTCAAGAGTAGGCTTAAGTCTACGGTCCCGCTAAAAACATTCACCTGTTTTTATATCTCGTACATTTACACCATTTACTGCCTTTTCAGTTGCTCCATTTTTTATGATAGAACGTCTTAACTTTATGTGGTAACTGCGCATCTGCCAGTAATAATTTACAGATATACCCCCCTCGGCATACCCTGCTTCATATTGCTCGAACTCCATTTCACGCCCATTTTTGCTGCACGGACAGTAGCCGATTCTGTGTTGCGACTCATAGACGAGATAGCCAAGCCCAGTTAGTATTAACAGTCAAATCACCACCATTTGGGATATGCCATGAATAAGTGGCAGATAACTTCCCTCATATCTGCCATTAATTTCTCAGCGCCTTGAGCTACTGAAACATTACCTTCAAGGTCTTCTTTTCTCATCAGCCACTGTAGGATTTCTTTATGCGGGTCAATGATAATTTCAAAGGACTCATTGATATCTTTTAAAACAGCGCACTGATTTTTTTGCATATCTTTAATAAACTCATCAAAAATCCGACACTCGAACCAAAAGCTTGATTCAGCACATAAATTATAGGCAAAATTTTGCACATCAATTCTTACTTCAAATTGCACTGAGGGTAGATTTTCATCAAAATCTTTCACATCAAACACAATTTTGAGCAATTTATTAATTTCTATTTTCATTTAATGTGACCCTAAATAACGAGCATGAATAATTATCGGGAGTTCTCCTGCTGCACGTGGCGGTTTAATTTCTAACTGCCAACCATCAACCTCCATACGCCCATAAGTCATGCCATTTTTCGAAGCTGTGTTAAGTGCTGCCTGGAAGCTTTTGAGCTCTGTTTGACTCGCGAGCCTTACTGCTTCAGGAGTATAGTTAACGGTCTTAGACGCTGCATATTCAGCCACATGCTCTGTAGCATTACCATGGACCCATACTTTTTGTCCATTTGGGAGCGTCATTTCAAAGGACTTAGGAATTACGGAACCAGGTTACACAGGCTGAGACCCTTTAATTGCGTCAAAGACAGTACTCGTCTGTAATTGATTAACTTTAGCTACATTAGCCGCTACAGCTTCAGCTTTCGCCGTCGTCGCCTCTGCAACTGTTTTGCCAATACCTATTGCTCCACCAGCTCCAACTCCGCCCGGAACAACTGTCTCAGAAACCTGAATACCAATATTATTGAGGCAGATGGCAAAGGCGCCTTTGCAAGTCTGGAGTGCAACTCTGCCCGCTGTCGCTATTTCTGGTGTTGCCGCTGCCAATAGACCACCGCCAAGACCTGCTGGCAATGCAACCATCAGCGCATTTTGCATAGCCAGGCCTTTCTGACATGAAGCCGAATCAGGGTCCGTACTGCATGACAAGACATTTTTGCCATGTTCCTGAGCAAAATTTACCTGACCATCTTCTGTACCGCCGAAGAGATTAAGTTGCGCCTGCGCAGGCGGTTCTGCTCCTGTATTATCACCACTCAAAACACCCTCGAGTTGTAGGGCCGTGACGAAGGGCTTAGCGTCACCAGCATCGAAAGGCCGAAGATGCTCCAGTGGTTTAAGGCATTCCACGGCGCGCTTAACGACACCGGTGATGTCCCGGTGATTAAGCGGAGGAATGAGCATTTTGAGTAGGGCTGACAACACGATCCCGCTGAAAAATCGGGAGCATCATTTTATACAGCCAGTTCATTCCATTCATGGGATATGTTCAGACGAGATATAAATATTTTGTATATCATCTGGTAAGACACTATATCTCAATGGGTACTGAGGCTCTGATATTAAC
>OJWA01000004.1_pt1 | contig 208406 bp, 212 predicted proteins | sample 1600391 | NCBI WGS metagenome assembly OJWA01 (sample SAMN04436625, study PRJEB24849) | human gut metagenome | biome: human gut; feature: NICU; material: stool | host: Homo sapiens | place: USA: Saint Louis, MO | collected 2009-12-23 | reverse complement strand
CTGAGGTGAGCATATCACCTCTGTTCAGGTGGCCAAATTCAGTAAACCACTTCAGAACCGTCACAGCCGGAGATCGTGAATGGCTTTATCGGCATTGCTCAGGAAGATGGTGCGTGGAGGTGTCTTACGCCGGATGATGTGCTCAAGATGGAGTGTGTGCCAGTGCTGACAAGATAAAGTCCCAGCGGTCGAGGTATTTTGAATCCTCACCTTTCCCAATCTTGAATAGTGGAACACTATGCTGCCATGTTGATTGACTAGCGACTATTTCACTGGGCACAACAAAAACTTCGGGAGCACTTTTATTAGCAATGTCTTCAGACATATTACAGAAAACATAGAAATAATCAGGAGAAATGGTTGGCATATGTTTTCCAACCATCCATTGTCGCGGTTGGCTTCTTGCCCAGGAACCTTTGACCTGAATACTAATACTTTTTGAGCCATTGATAGTAGCGATTATATCAACAGCGCTAGAACCGCTTGTTGTAAGAGCTGCGCTAATGCCAAGGCGTGAAAGCATGTAAGCAATATAGTATTCGCCCGCATCACCAGCATTTTTAGATGACCGTTTGATAATTTCTGGCATTTCTCATCCTTGGTAAGTTTATGGCATTCATCGACAAACAAGAGAAGTTCTTCCTGAGTGTCCCGTTGATTTCAAAAGCTGCGCCAGAAACTGTATCAGAGATGAATAAGATGCTTCAGTAAAAAAATTACTGGCCTGCGACGTTCTGACCCTGCGGGTCCTTCCGGAGGGATACCCTGTCCACGAGGCGGCGGCCCCGCAGAAAACGGCTAGTTTTGCGATTTTCATAGGGACAGTACCACGTGTCGTAACTAATTGAATCTAAGAGTTAAATCGGCTTATGAGGTGTCCATTTCGCCAAAAGCAGGGACAGGTGGATAGCGGTTAATTACATGATATTAAAAAGGAAATCCGAAACTGAGCTGGTGTGTTGAGGTGAGGAATGTCAGACATCAACAGAATCGGGGATGCCTATAACTGGAGTATTGCGAAAATTGCTGAAGCTTTCGGCATAGATCGTAAGACAGTCAGAAAGAAAATCATGAACGCTCAGGTTGCATCCGCCGGAAACATTCGTGGAAATCCGGTCTATGCCCTTAAGGACATCGGTCCTGTTCTCTTTACCCCTGATGAAGCTGCCACACCTGAAACACTTCATGATCCTTCCCGCATGGATCCTAAATCCCGTAAGGACTGGTTTCAGTTTGAGAATGAGCGCGTAAAGCTTGAAGCTGCGCTCAGCCAGCTCATACCTCTTAATGAAGAACATCGCGAGATAGCGATGCTGGCGAAGTCTGTTTCACAGGTACTGGATACATGGCCTGACAGGTTGGAGCGCGAGCGTGGGTGGTCTCCGCATCAGATTTCAGAAGCGCAAAGTATTGTTGATGAATTCAAGAAGCACTGGCTACAGAGATACGTATTACAGATATCGTCGAGGAGTGTGAGTCATTATATACGTCTCAGCTGCTGAGATACGCCAAGACGTATCTGAACTCTTCAAGGCTCTGCATCGAATGCCAGCCGCTGAGGCGTTTAAACGCGACATGCGCGTGCCTTTGGGTGGGGCAGTTCACTCCCCTGGGATGCGGCACTGAGACCCTATAGTGTTGAACCCATGAACAGCCTGACGTCGCGCAGTTATGACGCGGTGGTTTTTGTCGGCTCTGCGCGGAAGGGTAACCCTGGGTCTGATTGATGGCTGAATAACTTATTCTGTGGCGTGCAATCCGGCAGATTTTCTGCTTATACAGATGAGTAAAGAAAAGGCGCGGGAACTTCAAAGAAACGCCTTGAACGTACTTTTCGCTGCAGTTTATGACGAAAACGCTGTCGGTAGAGGAAGGAAAGCGTGTTTATCTTTTCAAGGGCGAGAGCCATAAGCGTGAAAAGCTGATTACCCGGACATGGCCTGAAATAAAGCAGGAAAGGAAACGCGTTCGTGTCGGTGGCGGCGGGTTCATACCAGAATGGCGTCCCCTGCAGGAATCGAACCTGCAACTAGCCCTTAGGAGGGGCTCGTTATATCCATTTAACTAAGGGGACATCGTTTCGACGAGTTCAACGATGTTCGAACTGGTTTCTATACTACCGGAAAACCTGAGTTTTTAACAACCTTTACCTTTCACTTCATCTTACTTTGTTTCAATGTAAACCATCTTGAAATAGGTTCGTTCACTTGCCTTTGCGTACACATTGAGTACAGAATGCGTTAGACCAATGTGTACAGGACATAAGGTAGTGGCGCTCAGCGATACCAAACTCAGAAGCATTAACGGCAAACCCTATACCGGCCCAGCTGAAGTAACCGATGGGGATGGTCTGAGCGCACGCATTACACCTACCGGCACGATCTCATTTCAGTTCCGTTTTCGCTGGAACGGCAAGCCTGTACGCCTCACTGTTGGCCGCTATCCGGGAACCACACTCAAAGACGCGCGCGTCATTGTCGGCGAGATGCGCGGATTGTACACGAAGGGCATCCACCCTAAAACCTACTTTGCCAGTAGTAAGGGTGAGCTGACGCTTCAGGAGTGTCTCGATCAGTGGTGGGAAAAGTACGTCGAAGGGCTAAAACAAAACACCCGCATCTTGTACAAATCCGTCGTGTACAACACCATGTACACAGAATTTAAAGATATGCCTGTGGCCAATATTCCTGTCTCACAATGGGTCCTGTTCTTCGATAAGCAGGAAAAGCTAAATAAGAAAAAGGCGCGCGTTCTTTTGCTTCAGCTGAGATCTGTCATCAACTGGTGCATCAGCCGGCAGCTGATTCCCTCATGTGAACTCACAAAGCTAAGCGTGAAAAACATCGGGAAAAAGCCTGATGTAGGTGATCGCGTGCTGACTTATACCGAGCTTGCAAAAATCTGGCTGGCGCTTGATAACAGCAAAATCGTGACCTCAAACCGCGTGCTTCATCAGCTGCTGTTGCTTTGGGGTGCGAGGCTATCAGAACTACGCTTGGCAACGGCGTCAGAGTTCAATATGGACGACCTGATTTGGACCACGCCGGCCGCACATTCGAAGATGGGGAATGTTATTCGGCGCCCAATATTCGAACAGGTGAGGCCTTACATCGAGCAGCTGCTGGCCACAAAAAATAACGTGCTTTTTCCGGGGCAGGAGTTAGATAAGGCGATAGACAGATCGTCATCTAACCTCTACATGAAGAAGTTACGCAGCGGGATTGAAATACCCGAATGGCGCACTCATGATTTCCGGCGCTCCCTTGTGACTAATTTATCCAGCGAAGGGGTGATGCCTCATGTTACGGAGAAGATGCTGGGGCATGAACTGGGCGGGGTGATGGCGGTATACAACAAGCACGACTGGTTAGAAGAGCAGCGTAAAGCCTATGAGCTCTACGCTGATAAGATATTCTGGCATGTCAAACAGCTCGGTTAACGCCGCCTGACTCGATCCAACGCTGCACAGCTTTGCGACTGTAACGCGCCGGATGGGTAAGAACTGGTGACGGGAAGCCGTGGCATTTACGTAGCCGCCAGAGTGCTGTCCGTGCTTTTCCGATCTCCTGCATCACTTCCTGCTCGCTCATAAAATCTGAATTCATTATTTTCTCCACTCCTGCTGCAACAGGTTAAGCATCCGTGACATGTCACGGCATGATGTTTAATTTTGTCTCAAGCCAGCCGCTGGTGGCCCAGCACTGCGAATCACCCTGGCAGGGGCACGCGCTGACAGGCAGACGATCCCCACACTTCCTGCACTGACGCTTCGCTAGCGCTTTCATCTGCTGCGCCAGCTCAGCCGCGTCCTTGCGGATAAGCATCGTGATGTACTCGTTCAGCTCATACGGCTCGCGGCCGGGGCGCCGAGCGGCGCAGTTCTGCGCCAGCATCTCCAGTTCCTGGCTATCCAGCACCAGTTCTAATTTCTGCTCACCGGCAGCGGCCTGTCTGGCACGCTGGGCGGCTTTGCGTTCTGCGGGGGATTTAGGCATCAGTCGATATCCTTCCCGTAGTCAGCCATCGCCTGGCGCAGAAGTGGTAACCCTTCGGTCCAGGGAAGTTCAATAGCAGCTTCGATAGCACGATAGAGACCGATAGCATCGCATTCCCAGCTTTCGGCATCGTTTCTCCAGTCTCCTTCCTCATCGAGCTGGCATTCCAGGTCATCTATTTGCCCTTGATAATCGCCGCGCACCTCTTCCTCAACCTCAGAGCGAACCCTTTCTTTAAGAACCTCCATCACCTCTTCAACTGACAGAGTTCCGAGCAGCTGGTCCGGCTCTGCATTACTAAATTTCAGGGCTAGAACGTTACTCATTGCTACACCTCCAGCGCCATTTGCAGCGAAATACGGTCTCGTTGCTCGCAATAGACGAGTGAGCCGGGGCTGTTATGCGATTCAATACGCTCAACCAACAATGCCGCGCGGGTCTCTTTGGATGCTGGCGCGTATGCTCCAGACCATGCTTTATCGATACCGATGTTGCGCGCGACGTTTGTACTGTCAGCGCTAGCCAGCGGGAGCTTTGTGAAAATCTGCGGGTTGAGCATGCGAAGCCCGTGCAATTTAGCGATTGGCTGACCGTGAGCGTCGGTCACATGGCGAATGAGGTCTTTCATCCGTGCGACAGCAAGGTTTGGCCGTTTAACGTCATACTCGCCGCAGCTGCCAATCGCTACCCGCGGATACTCATTGCAAAGTCGAATAAAACGTTCGTCGCTCTCGTTCATATGCCATACAGGTACGCCGTAGAAATCGCCATGTGGCCACTCATCCAGTAGCGCCTCGTTCTCCGCTTCTCCGCCGTCGATTACGTCAGGGATGATCGCAAAATCGAAGCCTGGATGATTTTTCCAGCGCGCTACGAACTCGTAATAATCGGCCCATTCTATTTTGTTGCGGCCAGCTGCTTTCCACGCCGTAAACGCGCCGTTGTCCAGCGCAAAGGACTGGCATGCTTCAGACGCCAGCCCAAGCTGCTCTGGATGGGCGAACGAGATAAAGGCGTGCCTGCCGCGCCAGGCTTTCAGCGCAGCAAGGTCAGGCGTGATAGGCCCGCCGTGATAGTGGATCATCACTCACCATCCTTACTGGCACTGGTGCGCAACATATCCATCTCCAGCTTCGAGATGAGGTTAATAACGTGAGATACGCCTGGCTGCTGGTGGTTGGTCATGGTCTGGACGTATTCCCGCGTCTGCACGACTGCTTCAGCCTGTAGCGCCTTAATCCACTCGTTAGCGGCTGGTGTCACCATGGCGGAGTTAAGGTTGGCAACGAGGCTCATATGGTTGCCGGTGGCATTCAGCGCGGCGATAGCGTCCGGCATGATGCTGTTAATGCGCAGGACTTCACCTGTCATCACACTGGCGCGCGCGTTCGCGACGTCGAGACGTGTAGCGAGCTCGCTTACCATCTTGGCCATATCCATCAGGCCGGTATCGGCTGAGAGGTTTTTGGCAAAGGAATGGCCAGCGGCAACAATTTCTTTATTCGATTTTGCGTTGAGCATGTTGGTCGCCTCAGTGGATGGTGATGTTTCGGTACATTTCCTCAGCCATGCGCTGAGCTTTAATCGGGTTCTTTACCAGCTCTCCATCCGGGGCGATCCAGCCGCGTAAAATGCTGGAGTAGGGAAAGATGATGATCCCGACTCTGATGTCGTCGTTAGGCTTCTGCATATGTTCTCCACACGATTTTTGATTGCATGAATCCCTTGCCAGTGACGGCAATAAAAAACTGAGGGATTCGCTTAAAGGGCTGGTGGGTTACTGCAATAACCCACAGCCTGATTTCTCCACACCGAAACATCGAAGGGTATTGTGGTGCCGGGTGCCTCCCGGTGCTCTGGCCAAGCTGGCGAACTCCAGAGCGGTGACCTTTAAACTCTGAGCATCGCACGATAATCAGGATGCCAGCTCTCCGCGTGCGCTAGCCGCATTCACCACAACGGAAAGAGCATTGATACGGCCGGCTTTTGCCTCCGGATCGGTTTACGGCTTGTGTGCTGGCCCGTTCACCGCCAATGCTCTTACCGTTGTGTGCTGACCTCCCAGCCAGCTTGGTTCGGGTAACACGCAATCACGTGGTTTACGAACTGGCAGACTTTTACGGTGCTGCCCCCGCTTGTTGTGTTCACAGGCCTATGCGATTCCCCGCCGTTCTATGGGTTCCTGTAGGCCATGCTGGCGCTTAGCGCCGAACTGTTCCGCATTAACTGTATCTCCACAACGAGAAGGGCATTCACTCCACGTCTCTAAAGCGTTCGAAAACACCCGCTTTGCAAACGCCCTTTTCGTTGTGAAAAAAGAGGGCGGTTAAATCAGATTGCGAACTGAAGAAACCGCCAAACAACACACCGTCTTCCATCAAAAAACCGGCTTCGCTGCCGGACTATCGACACAGCACTCCAACAACACGATCCCCACATCCCCATCGCAAACCAGTTCGGCATCCGGGAACAGGTAAAGAAAAGTGATCAGGTCCCAAAACTTAGTGTTGCTCATGTTCTTGACCATTCTCATCTCAAAATCCGTAAGTAACCGCTGATGAGGAAAACAATAATGCGGATATGCATATAACGCAAGTAATAAAATGCGCTATTTGCAAACGATAAATGTTAAAGACGCAAAAAAGCCCGGCAGAACCGGGCTTATCAGGTTTGTTAGGAAGGGTTAGCCGTGTCGTTTGAAGGATTGCGACTGGCTGATCATGACCTTGCCGAAAATATAAAAGCGGTGCTCATTCGATTCATCAATGAACCAGTCACGATATCGGGTATTGTCAGAAATGACGACGATTTTATCGGGAACCATCTGTAAGCGCTTTATGTGAATCTTTCCATCAAAACCAAACACATAAATCCCATCACCATCAAACTGATTCACTGAAACATCCACGAAAACCAGATCTCCTGGCTCGATAGTGCCCGACATACTGTCACCGCGGACATTAACCATCTTGACCGTAGTCGCAGGTTTACCGCCGAAGAAGTTCTTGGCGTGCTCTGTGTTGTACTCAATAGAGCGAATGATATCAATTATGTCACTACCAACAAAGGCTCCTGGGCCAGCACTTACATTTACATCAAGCAAATCCACACGATACACATCCCCCCCTTGTATAACCTTAACCATATCCTTACTGTTATTATATACAGTATTTTTTGGATCGGAGGGAATAAATAATTCACCGAGGCTCACATTTAGCGCATTAGCTATTTTATTAAGCGATTGCTCGGTAAAGGATTTTTGCTTTCCTGTCTCAAGGCGTGAAATGTTCGCCTGGTCAACGCCTACGGCATCAGCCAGATCGTTCATTGTAAGCCCGCGCGCAAGCCGCAGTTCTCTGATTCGATTTCCTATGTTCATGTGCCTATTTAATGGCTGGTTTGCATGAAACGCAAATTAACTTGCGCAATCCGCTAGCATGAAATAATATGCGAATTACGCAACTAAGGGGGTTAAAAATGTCTTCACCGTTACGAAACTTGCGTAAATCGCAAGGAAAAACACTAAGTGAAGTAGCCGGCGCCATCCATCTGGATGTAGGCAACCTGAGCCGTATTGAGCGCGGTCTGCAGGTGGCATCACTGGATGTAGCAGAGCGCCTGGCTTTGTTCTTTAAAGGCGAGATCAGCGAGCTGGAAATTCTTTATCCCAAGCGCTACCTGACCAGCACCGAGACTTTAACAGCTACGCCATCCGTAGCGAAACCACAGTAGAGAGGGCTTAGCCGTGGGTAAACCTGAGTGGCAAATAGAAAAGCAACCAGCCTGGCTTGTGGCTGCGATCCGTAAAACCATAACCAGTATGCCTGGCGGTTATGCAGAAGCAGCTGAATGGCTGGGCATCACAGAGAACGCGCTCTTTAACCGCCTGCGCCTTGAGGGCGACCAAATATTCCCTATGGGCTGGGCGATGGTTCTTCAACAGGCCAGCGGCACGAAATACATCGCTGACGCGGTTTCGCGGCAGTCGAACAGCGTAAATGTCCCGATGGTTGAGATCGAGGATGTTGATAACGCCGACATCAACGAGCGCCTAATGGAGTCGGTTGAGTGGATCGGCAAGCATTCCGCCTATCTGCGTAAAGCCACAGAGGACGGCGTAATTGATGCGGCTGAAAGGGAGCAGATTGAGGAGAACAGCTATCAGGTAATGGCTAAGTGGCAGGAGCATCTGACGCTGCTGTATCGCGTTTTTTGCCCGCCAGATAAGGCGAACGCCCCAGGTTGCAGCCCGGAGCGTTCAGTTGCGACCAAATCACTTGGTGTGGAGAAATAATCGCATGGTCAATTTAAACAGATTCCATCCTGTTCCGCAATTTAGGTGCCTGCCGTCGGCTGGTGGCCGTTTCAATCAGGAGCCGCTGCGGTATGTGCTTAATGTACCCGGATGCAGCGAAGAGGTGAACCACAGCTTTGTAGAGTGGGCTGTGGGTGAGTCACACCGTCAACTGGGGTTAACCAAATGCGCGAGCTCAACCGAAGGTTTAAAGACAAGCGCGGCGTTATCGTCCGTGTCGTTCGCTGGGAGCCTGAAACAAACCGCGTTATCTACCTGCGCGACAACTATGAACATGGTGAGTGCTTCAGTCCACTTGACCAATTTCAGCGCAATTTCAGGGAAGTAGGTGCCGAGCATGAGTCTACTTCTGAAAGTAAAGCCGCTAGTCATCAGCCCTGTGCTGGCATGCCGGATCGGCCTGAATGAAGCCATAGTGCTTCAGCAAATCTGTTACTGGCTGGAAGACACCAACTCTGGCGTAGAGCATGACGGTCGTCGATGGGTTTATAACACCATTGACGAATGGAATGAGCAATTCCCGTTTTGGTCTTCTGATACTGTTAAGCGCGCCCTGACTTCGCTTAAAAAGAGCGGTCTCATCTATGTTGAGCAATTGAAAAAGTCTCAGCACGACCGTACTAATTTTTACGCAATCAACCACAAAAACCCACTGCTCACCGATGAGGGCAATTTGCACTCATCGAAGGGTGCAACTTGCACTCATCGAAAAGGGCAGGCTGCACCAGTCGAAAAGGGCAACTTAAACCCATCCATAGGGGCAAATTGCACTGCTCTTACAGAGAATACAACAGAGATTACTACAGAGATTACAACAGAGACTGTTAGACAGGCTTCGCCTGCCCAGCCGCCTCTGGATTACCAGTCTGTTTTGGGCGCTTATCACCAAATCCTCCCAGAAATGCCACCGGTAGCTGACTTAACTAAAGGCCGCCGAGACAAGCTGCGCACGTTCTGGCGTAAGTTCGATTTCACTCAAGAACGCTGGGTTGCTTACCTGCGTTATATCGCGAAGAACTGCCGCTGGATGTGTGAAAACAGAGCAGATAACGCATCAGGGCGTACCTGGCGCAAAAAGAATTTCGATTACCTGATTACCGAGCGCTGCTATCTGGCCGTCAAGGAAGATCGCGCTAACGACCTACCCAAAGCTGGTGGACAGCGTGACATCACTGCCGTGCCATCTGCTGATTACGCAATCCCGCCTGGCTTCCGTGGCGCTTAACAGGAGACGCAACGATGAATACTGAGCAAATGATTCTGGCGTACCTGAAAGAGCATCCGGGCCTGACAGCTTCCGAACTGGCGAAGGGGATGAAGGCGAACGTGCGAACTGTACGCGAAGCAGGGAAAACTCTGCTAGCAATGGGCGAAGTCTACATGGACATAAAGTTCCGCTACTACCTGGTTGAAGAAGCAACAGCTGTAGACGCTGAATACGCGCGCCTGAGCAAACTGGCTATGTCCCTTCAGGCTCGCAACTGCTGGAGCCGAGCGGCAACGGTATGGCTGAACGCGATGGACGCCACGGCTAAGCCTCGCTTTCGTGATCAGGCTGTAGCGCGCCGGCGGATGTGCATGCAGAAAGCAAAGGCATTAAGGCCGAAGCCGAGCGCCGACGCATAGGGTGGCATCTGATGAAAGCCCGTGTGCTGCGCCATTACGAGCGCAACGTGATTTTTTACCAAAGCATTCGCACTGCGGCCCTGATGATCGCCGCGCTGATCGTTACCCTGTCCTGGGAGCTGGCAAACAAATGACTAACTTAGCAAGAATTTACGACAACAAAGCAAAGACCGAAACCAACATCACTACCCGCAAAACTTACCTGCTGGGCGTTGATGAGCTGTATGTCGAAAGTGGTTACAACATCCGTGAAATTGACCAGACGCACGTCGAAGAATTCCGCGATGCCTTCATCGCTGGCGAGCATGTGCCTCCGCTCGCTGTGCAGGTCACTGAGCAGGGCATTAAGATCATCGACGGTCATCATCGTTACCACGGCGCTCTGCTGGCGAAAGAAGCTGGCTATGACATCCGCCTGGAGTGCAAAGATTTCGTAGGGTCCGAGGCCGATCGCATCGCCTTCATGGTCACGAGCAGCCAGGGGCGCGCGCTGGAACCGCTGGAGCGCGCAGCAGCCTATCAGCGCATGAGCAATCAGGGTATGGAACCGGCAGAGATAGCGAAGAAGGTGAAGCGCTCTATTGCTGACGTGGAGCATCACCTGCAGCTGCTTACCTCCGGTGATGAGCTGATCGCCATGGTGAAAAACAGAGAGGTCGCGGCGACTACTGCAGTGGCGCTGGTGCGTGAGCATGGGGTGAAGGCTGGGAGTGTAGCCAGAACGCAGCTGGATAAGGCGAAGGCGACTGGCAAGAAGAAGCTGACCAAGGCCGATGCGATGCCGCAGTTCAGCGCCGCGCGCGCCCGCCGCCTGGTGGAACTGCTGTGTGACGCTCAGAAAGGAGAAGCCGAAGAGGGGAAAGGCGCGCTGCTTATCGACCTGAGCCGTATTGAAGAAGTTATGGCCATCATCACCGAATACCGCTCAGGAATCCCCGTCGGCGCGGCGCAGCCTGCCGTAAACGCTGATAGCCAGTATGACGAAAACATGCCGCTAACCCGCGCTGGCATCCTTGAGCAAAGCGGTATTGAGGTCTGGGCCTGCGCCGCTGCGATGTTTGGCGATAAAGACATTTACACGTTTCAGGAATCCCGATATGCCCACACCTGGGCTGCAGACTCTTTCGAAAATCCAGCTGTAGTGGTAGTGCCGACGGAGATTCTTGCCAAAGCACAGCGCCTGAAGCAGAAAAAGCTGGAAAACGCGGAGCTGAAAGTTTGGGTGGCCGCTAAGTATCCCGATCTGGACGATGCAGGGTTAATGGAGAAGTTCAATCGCTTCAGTTCAGTAGCTATAGAGACCCGTCTAAAGACGGAAATGACCATGGCAGAGTTTATCGCCCTGGTGGAACGTGCCGATAAATCAACTTGGGAAAACATCCGCATGCTCCGCGCCGCTGTCGCTGAACTGGCGGGACAGATGACGATCCCAGATATGGGAGAAACGGGGTAAAGTTAATTCTGCCGTTTCTGATAATGTACAATTAGTGATATTTTTTTTCAGTCTGCATTTAAGAAATTAGCGCCTTCGGGCGCTTTCAGGTTAAAATAAAGAAAATCAAAATTTGGGTTTCTTAGTAGGGGGGGAATGATGTACTGGTTTTAATGTTTTCTTGCCTTTGTTTAATGAAATCGTAGAGTCGAAATATACATATGGAAAACGTGTTTCATCATTTATGTAATGTTTCGATTCATCTTGGCAGAAGGTACAGTGCTCTAGAGATGAAAATTTCCTAGCCGCTAATGAAAATGCCTGATTCGGCGTGTAAAAACTACCAATAAAGGTGCGGAAATCTGAAGTGGGCAAATGTTTGCAATCTTCGCAATGTAAAAGGAGGTTATTTGACCTGTCCTTGCCAACGTAGTATTTCAAGGGTTTTAACATATAATCACCTGATTGCTGTGTGAGTCTTTGAGAATTTCAAAGATAAATTAAGTGCATTAAAGTTATTGTGATTGCAGAAGCAGATATTTTGAAATCGTTTTAGATTTATAATTTTATGTATTTAATGATATTCAAGTCAGAGCATCTTACTTCAGCCTCATATTCACTTTGACCTTGAGAGCGAATCAGAGTGAAAGGGACGATGACCCTTGTGCCTTGTTTGCCAATCGTTTCATTATGGAAGAGGATGGAATCAAGAGTAATAAATTCCTCTCCAAACAAGCTTGTGTCATGTCTGCCCAATAAGTCTCTTTCGACATTAGATACTGCATTGCTTGTATTTATAGTTGCACATGAACTAATTTCATTAATTGCGCTTTGCTTTTTCGAGTAAGCGTTAATACCCCCTAAAAGAAAAAAAACACCCAGCACTGCTAAAGCTCCAACCTTTAAGTCCTGACTCATATTAAAGTTCCCTCTGTTAATATGTGGCTATTTTCAAGCATAACTCAAGATTAGACAAATATTTTTTTTACAGAACATATGCTCTAAGCTAAAGTGATAAAATTAAAAAAATAGCGATAAGCTGGATTTGACGATTTTTACATTTCCATTTTTAGATACATGTGAAATAAACTAACAGCCAATAAATCAAAAAAATTGAACTTGGCGTGCAATGTTCTTCAGTGTGATTGCTCAATCCTTTAAATTTCCGTTAGTTAAAGCATTAATTAGTTAATGTTTCATTTTTTTAGTTTACCAAGAATGGTACTAGTTGAGTTAAAATACACACGTTGCATAATATTATGTATTCAAAAATTCAGCACTTTTTGGTAAGTGGCTCGGTCAGGTAACCCTTGTTTTGAAGAATGAGCGTCTTGATTGAAGAATGAGCGTCTTGATTAAGGTATAGCCTTGTTGCCTTAGGACGTTGGCTTCGCATATAAAAATCGGTGAATACACTTAAGTCGTGAAATTTATTTTTGAACCATTATGATGGTTATGCAGATAAGCGTTTGCAGACGCTGCCGGCAAAGGTTGGTCCCGTTCATTTGCAGATGAGGGGGCGGGACCGGATAAAACAAATGGTGTGGAGAGTAAAATATGCCTAATCAGGTACTGGGCGCAGCTGCGTCTGGCGTAAACCCCGTAGTTATCTCTTCGAACGCTTCAGTTAGCGTTCCCGTTCTCATGTATCGCGATCAGCGTGTGATCACCACTGAGCTATTAGCCAGAGGCTATGGCACTGACGAAGCCAACATCCGTAAAAACCTTTCACGCAACGTTGGTCGTTTTGTCGAGGGGATTCATATCTTCACCGTGGATGGTGACGAGCTACGCGATTTGCGAGTGACTAATAGTCACGCACAAATTTCATCCAAAGCCAGAAGCCTGACGCTATGGACAGAGAAGGGCGCCGCGCGCATGTCCAAAATCGTCGATACGGATGAGGCATGGACCTTCTTTGAAGGGCTGGAGGACAGTTATTTTCGTCTCAGAGCGGTCGGCGGGCTTCTGCTGCCGGACATGAACGATCCGATTAAGCTGGCGCGCGCATGGGCTGATGCTATGGAAGCGAAACAACAGGCGGAAGTACTGACCCATCGTCAGGCGCAATATATAGATCACCTTGAGAACCTGTTTAGCGATGGGCTTTCTCCTGTCCAGTTCTGCAAACGTCTGAACGGCGTGAACGTCAGCAGGGTGAGCGCATACCTGCAGGAGTCGAACTGGCTATATGACGACAACCCTAACGGGAATCATGCTCACTGGCGCGTACGTTCTCAGGCGCGCGATAAATACCTCACAGAGAAGAGCAGCCAGATAAACCCGTCATCGGCGGCCAGCTTCACCAGCTACCAGCCCGTTCTGCTGCGTGAGGGCGCAGTGTGGCTTTATCGCCGCTATCTGAAAGGGCAACTGCCAATGAAACAGTCCTGGAATGGTGAGTTTACCCATGACAAAGAACTGGCGGGCAACGCATGAGGGCGCTTCTCACACCGGAAGTGGCTCCGCGAACGGGGATAGTCCTGTTCAAGCCCGGCTCAGAACTGATGAGCCTGTTTCGTGGGCGCGTACTCATCAGTACGCCGACTGGTGATATGGCTGACCTGCCATCAGGGAAAATCAACGATGGCAATCAGCCCTTACTGGATGAGCCGCTGCTGAATTCTTTTTTCCGCCATGAGCGCGTTATTGCCGCAGCTGGTGGCTTTCCCGATCTTACTGTCTGGGTAGCCATGATTAACGCATGCCAATGCGATGACGGTGACGGCTTCCACTTCCACGAAATGACCACGCTTGAAACAGAAGACGGCGTGCTGTCGCTCTGTTACCACCATGACAACAAGCTGCGCAATAACGGCGTATCAGGTGAAATGGAGAAGGTTGCTGCCGCGAACGTCGCCGCGTGGATCATTCACAGCGCCTGTCTCGATATGGGCCTGCATGCTAACCATACGCTGACCTTGCCCGAATTGTGCTGGTGGGCATCCATCAAAGACGTAATCGACCTTATCCCCGAAGCGCCGGCGCGCCGCGTTCTGAAGATGAAGGCAGAGCAGGTGGCTACCGGCACGCTGAAGGAATCACTGATTACGCCAGAACGTCCGGGCCGGGAGGTTTTGCTAGAGGCCGGGGAAGTCGTGAAGAAGGTTATCAGCCTGGTGGCAGACCCAGAGTCGCCGGAATCGTTTATGCTTCGTCCAAAGCGTAAGCGCTGGGAAAGCGAGAAGTATACGCGCTGGGTAAAGTCGCAAAAGTGTGCATGCTGCGGAAAGCAGGCAGACGATCCGCACCACATCATCGGACACGGACAGGGAGGAATGGGAACGAAGGCGCATGACTTATTTGTGATACCGCTTTGCAGAGCGCATCACGATGAGCTGCACCGGGACATGAGGGAGTTTGAAAGCAAATATGGCAGCCAGATTGAGCTGCTGTTCAGGTTCCTCGATCACGCGATTGCAGTCGGCGTTATCGGGGCAGATAAAAAATAAAGGGTGTGGAGAAGGATTAGCATGAAAATTGAATCGGCGTTAAAGCATTTCAGCCCAAAGACTATGAACATCAGCGATACCTCGCGCGCTACGGCATCTGAAGCGCTGACGGGTACTGACGTGATGGGCGCCTTCGGCATGTGCCAGTCAAAATCCCCGTTAGGGGTGGCGGCCGTCCTGGCTAAAGCAGGGCTGGGCGAAGAGGACAAAACGCGCGCAGTTAATTATTTACTGGCTTATGCGCGTAGCTCGGTTCCCCGCCTGATCATTAAAGGTGCAGGCGCTAAGTTGCTTCCTTGCCTGACCGTGATGTGCAAGCTCGCCTTTGAAGAATATACCCGCTCCGCTGCTTCTCAGCACACCTGCCCTGATTGTGATGGCCGAGGCATTACCAACGGTCTGGCTAATGTGATGGTTCATCCTGGCTGCGGTGAAAATACCCCGCCTAAATACCGACTCGAGACAACAGAGCATCAGTGCGTGACATGTCACGGGAAAGGATTCATCAGCGCGCGCTGTCGTTGTAACGGAACTGGCCGCGTTCGCGACCTCGAACAGTCAAAGCTCAGCGGTTGCCCGGTTGAAAAAGAATGCGATCGCTGTAGCGGTAAAGGGTACAGGCGAAAACCATCCAGTAAGGCCTATAAAGTCGTCAGTGTGATCGTCCCGGATTTGCATGTCAGGACGTGGGAGCGCAACTGGAAACCTTTCTTCGACGCGCTGGTTTCAAAGCTGGAAATGGAAGAGAGCCACGCGGACGCAGCCTTCAAGTCAGTGACTCGATACTGATTATCCATGTGAGTAAATAAAAGAGTTGATTTTGTCGTAAAATGGATTAATATCTTTCCCATAGTGGGCTTTCTATACACGACGCTCACTACCATCATCAGTAAGCCTCGCCGCCCGGTGGGGTTTTTTATTTCCACACAATACCAAAGGCGCTGAGCGCAGACGCTTATAAGGTCTGTCCGGGACTGCAAACCCGTAGCGCCTTTCATATTGTGATAAGTACAGCAAGATTAACCCTGTTGCCGACGAGCAAGGCAGTTACCGCGATTTGCGTCAGGGGCCAAAAAAAAGCCCGCATACCGAAGGGGAAGCAACAGTAAGCGGGTAAAAATTCAAGTTTCACTCTGTCAACTTTCAAGGATTGACAGTGCTAATGTAGTAGTCATGACTTTTGGTTTTATGCAAAAAGTGCTAACCAATTAAATCGAAAAGCAAATTTACAAAGGCTCGCTTCGGCGGGCCTTTTTTATTCCCGCGCCACGCTCGGCGCATTACACCACAGAGCCTTTCAGGGGTGAGCCAGAGTGATGGTCAGTGTGACTATCTCTGTGGGCTGACTACTCCTGAGCGCTGGCTCACCCGCTAAAAGGAAAGTCACTATGTTTGGTTTCGGTAAAAAAGCACGTAAGGCAGTCAGCGATATTAAGAAGTTTGAGAAACGCGATCTTGCGCAGGCCGTAGTTAATGCTGCGTATCTGGTGGCGTATGCCGATGGTGAGTGTGAGGCCTCTGAGAAGGCGAAGATTGAGCAGGTACTTCGCAATCAGCCAGCTCTGGCGGCGTTCACTTCTGAAATCAACTCCATCAGCGCCACGATCGTCGGCCAGCTCGATACTAACTTCAAAATCGGGCGGCGCGCAGCACTTCGTGAAATCGAAGACGTTAAGCACGATACGCGCGAAGCAGAAGATGTGCTCGATGTCGCTGTAGCGATCGCTGAAGCAGACGGCGAAGTAGAGCCGGAAGAACGCAAGGTGCTGGAAGAGATCGCCAATGTTCTCGGCCTGCGATTGGAAAACCATCTGTAATGGCCCATTTGCGTTGGCTGGCGATAGCTGTACTGCTGTTTCTGGTTGTCGCCATCGACTTCACAAGTCGAATGATGTCTATCCTGGCTGATGGCGCAATCATCTTTGTGGTGATTGCTCTTCTCTGGCCGCTGTTTAAAGCCACCAAATAGCTTTGTGCAAAAGGCATCTGCGGGTGCCTTTGACAGAAAGAATTCTAATTAGCCGGAAATTCCCGGTCCTCTTTTGGCGTCCTCCCAAAAACTTTGATATTTCCCCGTTGCTGTGTGGGGAGGGTCGCCATTTTCTAATGACTACAGACAGCACCGACCGTAATCACGGAGGTGACCATGAGTATCAACCATATGAGCAAACTAGCATCAGGAGCGGCATACGGCGCGGCAGGATCGGCTGTAGCCAATGGCGTGCTAACGCGACTCAGCCCGGATGAATGGAGTGCGGTAGGCGTTATTGCCGGTATTGTTCTGGCCCTGCTGACGTTTGCTATCAACGCGTATTTTAAGCGCAAAGTATCTCTCGCTCAGATAAGGGCGCTGGAGCAGCGCGGCTATATCCCGTCCGATAAGCTGGGAGAGGAATAATTATGGCTATGTCAGCCAGCCTGCGTAACAAACTGATAGCCGCAGCGGGCGGCGGCTCAATGCTTATCGCCTCGCTCTTCATCGGTGGTAAAGACGGCGTAGAGGGACGCGTATACGAGCCTTACAAAGATGTGGCTGGTGTCTGGACGGTCTGTGATGGACATACAGGCAACGACATTATTAAAGGTAAGAAGTATACCGACCGCGAATGTGATCGCCTACTGTGGAATGACCTGAAGCCGGTAAAGCAAACGGTTGATGGTCTGGTTAAGGTTCCGCTGAATGAATATCAACGCGCTTCGCTCTACAGCTTCACCTACAACGTAGGCTCCGGCGCTTTCTCTAAATCGACACTTCTTAAAAAGCTGAATGCGGGCGATCAGGAAGGAGCATGCGAAGAGCTGCGTCGCTGGGTCTATGCCGGAGGCATGAAATTCAGGGGGCTGATGAACCGGCGCGACATGGAACGCTCAATGTGCCTGGCGGATGGTCCCTATGACCTTTAGCTGGCGAACATTAATTATCGGCCTGCTGCTGGTGGCGCTCATTGTGGTCTGCCGGGTAGCAATTCTTTACCACGGGAAATACGTTACTGCTGACAGCCTGGCTACCGAGCGCCAGCAGACGATTGACGATATGCAGGTCCGCCAGCGCGATGTTGCCGCGCTCGACGCCAAATACACAAAGGAATTAGCCAATGCTCAAGCAACTATCGACCAGCTTGAGCGTGACGTTGCTTCTGGCAAGCGCCGGTTGCAGCTCAACGCTACCTGCACGAAGCAATCCGCCACCGGCGCCGCCGGCATGGATGATGCAGCCAGCCCCGGACTTACTGACACCGCTGAACGGGATTATTTCATCCTCAGAAGTCGAATCGAACTCGCCGGAAAGCAAATAGCCGGTCTTCAGCAGTACATCAGAGAGCAATGTTTGAGGTAAGCATGGCATTACTGTTCGGCAGAGTTAAAAAGAGCGAGTGGGAGCACACTGGCCTGTTCGCCAATATCGTACCGGTTTACATCAGGGATATCGAATCAGGGGAGCCTGAAGTATGCGCGGCTAATGGCGTGCCTGAATGGTTCTTTGATCTCGTTAACTGGATGGTGTGTAACCTTCCGATGCCCTATGACGGCTTCATGTTCTCGCACGTGAAGCCTATTGAATCCTCCGACAAGGGATAACGGTTAGCCACGCAGTGAAGCGTCGCGAACCCGGCACTACAGAGAGAAAAAGCTATGAGCTATTTATCTGATGCAGAATTACGTCGCCGCGCGGAAAGTCGCCGCCGCCGTGATGAAGAACACCGTCGTCGCATGACTGGCACAACTGGCGCAGGCAGCGACCTGATGAATCCGCTTAACCCCATCAGCCCGATTTACGTGGGTAACGACTACAGCAGTTTAAGCAGATCTGATTCATGCAGTGGCGGCTACGACTCTGGCAGTTCGTCAGATAGCGGTGGTAATTGCGGTAGCGATTAATACAGGCCGCCTACGGGCGGTTTTATTTTGTTCTGAAAACTGAGCTTGCTGAGTTCAATTTTCAGCATAAAGACACTGAATCATCGGCTGGTGGTCTCACCATTGCCGAGGGATAAACACACCCAGCCAGCAGGAAACTCTGATGTCAGAGCCACGTATCTATAACAGCCGCTGGGACAAAGCCAGGCTCTCATTTCTGAAATCACATCCTCTCTGCGTTATGTGCCATCGGCAGGGCAGAGCGGTAGCCGCAACTGTCGTTGACCACATCAAACCACACAGGCTGAAAGAAGCCATCAATGGCGGCAAACAGGATGAGATAGCAAAGGCTCAAAAGCTCTTTTGGGATAAAGCAAACTGGCAACCCCTCTGTAAGCAGCACCACGACTCCACTAAGCAGCGCGAAGAAAAGCGCGGTCACGTGATTGGGTGCGATGAGAACGGCCTACCACTGGACCCACAGTCGCACTGGCGCAGGGGATAGAACTCAGACACACGGGGAGGGGCGGATAAAGAGTTCAAGGGCTATCGCCTTCCTGACCGCCCGCCCCCCTTTTTATGCACAACCGCGAAATGAAAAGTTTTTTTCTGGGAGGTTTTTATGGCCGGTAGACGACCAAAACCGACCCACCTTAAGGTCGTTACCGGCAATCCGGGCAAGCGAAAACTCAACGACAAAGAACCTTCACCCGCAAGAGAAATCCCGAGCCCGCCGGCACATCTCACCGACTGGGGGAAGGTGGCGTGGGGAAAACTAACCGTTCTACTCGATGGAATGGGCGTGCTAACCGTCGCCGATGTTCTCGCGCTGGAAAGGCTCTGCGATATCTACGCTGACATTCTTCAGCTGCGGATCACAATTGCGGATGAGGGCAGAACCTACACGGTCAAGACCGAAGGTGGATTTCTGATAAAAGCCAACCCGGCTGTTTCAATGCTGGCTGATGCAGACCGGCGATTCAAAAGCTACCTGGTAGAGTTCGGCCTGACACCGGCTGCCCGGTCAAAGGTGAACGTGAATGGTGGAGAAAAAGAAGAAGACCCGCTCAACCAGTTCTTCGGTTGATCCAGCGACTCAGTACGCAATGGACGTTACCAGTGGTGCGGTTATTGCCGGTCCGGACATTCGAGCCGCCTGTGCTCGCCATCTTCGCGATCTGGAAGATGGGCCTAAGCGCGGCCTGTTCTGGGATGTGGAAGCCGTAAATCGCGTTGTTAACTTCTTTGCTCAGGTTCTAAAGCTCAATGGCGGCGAGCATGAAGGCAAACCCTTTATCCTGCTGCCATGGCAGTGCTTCATCGTCGGTTCTCTGTTCGGCTGGAAGTCGGAAGACGGCACACGCCGCTTTCGCATGAGCTACATCGAGTCAGGTAAGGGGTCGGGTAAATCGCCCCTGGCGGGCGGCGTTGGCCTTTATCTGCTGATGGCGGATAAAGAGCCACGCGCCGAAGTGTACGCTGCGGCCACAAAAAAAGACCAGGCGATGATCCTGTTTCGCGATGCGGTAACGATGGTCGATCAGTCGCCCGCCCTGGCGCAGCGCATTACCAAATCCGGCACCGGTCTGAACGTGTGGAACCTCGCGTTCCTGCAGACGGGTTCTTTCTTCAAGCCGATCAGTTCAGATGATGGTCAGTCAGGGCCGCGCCCGCACGGCGCATTGATTGACGAAGTGCATGAGCATAAAACAAACGCCGTTGTAGAGATGATGCGCGCCGGTACAAAAGGCCGCCGTCAGGCGCTGATGTTCCTGATCACCAACAGCGGTCACGATAAAACCAGCGTCTGTTATGAATACCATGAGTACGGGCGCAAGGTTGCTGCGGGTGACCTGGAGGACGATAGCTTTTTCAGCTTCATTTGTTCTCTGGATGAGGGCGACGACCCGTTTAAGGACGAATCCTGCTGGGGCAAAGCTAACCCGTCGCTGGGACAGACATTCACGGATAAATATCTGCGGGAGCAGGTGACGCAGGCGCGGGGCATGCCGTCGAAAGAGAGCATCGTGCGCCGTCTTAACTTCTGCCAGTGGGTGGAGGCGTCCGACCCATGGATTGACAGCGACACATGGATGAACTGTGAGCAGGACTTTGATCCCGAAGATTTGGCGGGTGAAGAGTGCTATGGCGGTCTGGACCTGTCCGGTTCACGCGACCTTACGGCGCTGGCGCTTTACTTCCCGAAGTCCAAAAAGCTTTTAGTTGAATTCTGGACGCCAAAAGATTCTCTGCTTGAGCGCGCGAAGACTGACCACGTTCCCTATGATGCCTGGCTGCGTAACGGCTTTATTCACGCGCCGCCGGGCAAGGCGGTCAACTACGGTTTTGTCGCGGTTCGCATCGGTGAGCTGGCGGCCAGATACGATATTAAATGCATCGCGTTTGACCAGTACCGCATTAAGTATCTGGAGCCCGAGCTGGAAAGCGAGTCTGTGAGCGTTGACCTTGTTCCGCACGGTCAGGGGTTTTACAAGGCTCAGGAGTCCGGTCTGTGGATGCCGCGCTCTATCGAACTGTTTGAGGAGCATCTTAATAACCGGGTGCTGGTTATCCGACCCAATCCCTGCCTGCGCTGGAATGCCGCCTCTGCGGTGCTTGAGGCTGACCAGAAGGACAACCGCATATTTGCCAAAAAGAAAAGTACCGGCCGCATCGATGGTGTGGTGGCTTCCGCTATGGCGATTGGTGCAGCAGAGGATGCGGTGCTGGTGGATAGCGGCGATCCTGATGACTTTTTTGATGATCCGATCATGGTAGGTATCTGATGAAGGAAAAAAAACGGCCGGGTCGCATTAAGAGCGCGATTGTTAACTGGCTTGGTGAGTCGATTGGACTTAATGATGCCGCGTTCTGGCAGGAGTGGTACGGAACAAGCAGCAGCGGCAAGGTCGTGACAGCAGAGAAAGCGCTGGCGCTGGCCTCGGTCTGGGCTTGTGTGCGCCTGCTAAGTGAGTCAGTTTCAACGCTGCCGATGAAGGTATATGAAAGATCAGCTGATGGCTCCCGCAAACTGGCGCTTAATCATCCGGCTTATCAGCTGCTGTGTCGCCGGCCTAACAGCGAAATGACGCCATCGCGCTTTATGCTGATGGTGGTTGCCAGCGTCTGCCTGCGCGGTAACGCCTACGTTGAGAAAAAGATGATCGGCCAGAAGCTGGTTTCTCTGGTGCCGCTACTTCCTCAGAGCATGAAGGTTGAACGGCTCGACAGCGGGGAACTGCAGTACACCTACACAGAGAAGGGCGTGCCGCGCATAATTCCGGTTAAAAACATGATGCACATCCGGGGCTTCGGTCTGGATGGCGTATGCGGAATGATGCCGATGCGAACCGGGCGAGACGTGTTTGGTGCGGCAATGGCGGTAGAAGAATCAGCCGCAAAAATTTTTGAAAACGGTATTCAGACGTCAGGCTTTTTTCTGTCAAAGAACCTGCTGACCAAAGAGCAGCGACAGAAAAACCGCGAAAACCTCAACCGGTTCGTTGGTTCGAAGAACGCTGGCAAGGTGATGGTGCTTGAGGGCGACATGTCCTATCAGGGCATCACTCTAAACCCTGAAGACGCTCAGATGCTGGAATCACGGTCGTTCAGCATCGAGGAGATCTGCCGCTGGTTCCGCGTACCGCCGTTTATGGTCGGTCACGTAAACAAGCAGAGCAGCTGGGCATCAAGCGTTGAAGGCATGAACCTGCTGTTCCTGACGAATACGCTTCGCCCGATGCTGGTGAACATTGAACAGGAGATTTCACGATGCCTGCTCAACGGCGATGAAGACTTATTCGCTGAGTTCTCAGTTGAAGGCCTGCTGCGTGCTGACAGTGCCGGGCGTGCGGCCTATTACACCACAGCGCTGCAGAACGGCTGGATGTCCCGTAATGATGTGCGCCGCCTGGAGAATCTGCCTCCGATTGAAGGTGGTGATATTTACACGGTGCAGCTCAACCTCACACCGCTTGAGGATTTGCGAAAAAACAGTCAAGCCGTAAACGCTAAGCTGCTGCGCGAAGTTCACGACGCGGTTTTCCCGGACATTCCTATCGAACAATCACCGCTTAAACAGGCGGCTTAGGAGCAACCCCAATGACAGTAAAAAGTCTTCCGGCAGCGCCGGAGGGGCGGCCTTTTGCGCGCGTAAATCGCGACCTGCCGTCCTCTGCAATGGAGCGCTGGAACGGCGGTATCAAAGCCGCAAAGAGTGATGAAAACAGCATTTCCGTGTTCGACGTAATTGGCGCTGACTGGTACGGCGACGGCGTTACCGCCAGCCGCATCGCGGCGGCGCTCCGCTCAATCGGCGGTGCTGACGTGACGGTGAATATCAATTCGCCCGGCGGCGACATGTTTGAAGGCCTGGCGATTTACAACCTGCTGCGTGAATACGAAGGGAAAGTCACCGTTAAAGTGCTGGGCCTCGCTGCTTCTGCTGCGTCGATTATCGCTATGGCCGGTGATGAGGTCCAGATTGGTCGGGGTGCTTTCCTGATGATCCATAACTGCTGGGTGTATGCGATGGGCAACCGTCACGACCTGCAGCAGATTGCGGCCGACATGGTGCCTTTTGATAAGGCAATGAACGATATCTATGGCGCGCGTACCGGTCTGGATGCCGCCACCATCGACGCGATGATGAATGCTGAAACCTATATCGGCGGCAGCGATGCGGTTGAAAAAGGTTTTGCGGATCGCCTGCTGGCGGCAGATGAGATTTCTGACGGCGACGACAGTCCGGCGGCTGCGCTGCGCAAGCTGGACGCGATGCTGGCAAAAACCGATGCGCCGCGCTCCGAACGTCGAAAACTTCTTAAAGCATTAACCGGCGGCAAGCCTGGCGCTGCTGCCACCCCTGAAGGTATGCCGGGCGCTACCGACGAAATCAACCCCGAAAACATTGCTCAACTTCAAAACGCGCTGGCCGCGTTCGGCAAATAAGGAATTACCATGTCAGATGTAAATGAGTTACTGAAAAAAGTATCTGCAAAGCTGGAAGAGGTCTCCGGCACCTTCAGTCAGAAAGCTGAAGATGCGCTTAAAGAAGCAAAAAACTCCGGCCAGCTGTCTGCCCAGACCAAGGAAGCTGTAGACAAAATCGCCACTGAGTTTAACGCGCTGACGGAGGCTAACAAGGCCTTGAAAGCTTCGCTGGGCGATCTGGAACAGCACGTTGCGCAAATGCCACTGGCTAACGCAAAAAAGGTCATCGAAACCGTCGGTCAGACCGTGATCAGCAGCGAAGCGCTCAAGTCTTTCGCCGCCAGTATTGAGGGAAACCGCCGCCTGAGCATTCCGGTTAATGCTGCTCTGCTTTCAGCGGACGTTGCCGATGGTGTTGTTGAGCCACAGCGCCTGTCGGGTATTGATACGCAGCCAAAACAGCGCCTGTTTATCCGCGATCTGATTGCCCCCGGTCGCACCTCATCTCCGGCTATTTTCTGGGTGCAGCAGACAGGCTTTACCAATGCCGCAAAAGTGGTGCCTGAGGGCACGACCAAGCCGTACAGCGGCATCAAGTTTGCCACCAAAATCACGCCGGTGGTCACTATCGCTCACATGTTCAAAGCCGCGAAGCAAATCCTTGACGACATGCCGCAGCTTCAGTCAACCATCGATGCAGAAATGCGCTTCGGCCTGAAGTATGTCGAAGAGCAGGAGATTCTTTTTGGCGACGGCACGGAAGGCGCACATCTGCACGGCATTGTGCCTCAGGCCACCGCGTTTGAAGCCGCGTTCGAAGTCGCAAATCAGAGCGGTATTGATGACCTGCGTCTGGCGATGCTTCAGGCACAGTTGGCACGTTTCCCTGCGTCGGGCCACGTTCTGCACTTTATCGACTGGGCCAAAATCGAGCTGACCAAAGACACGCTGGGCCGCTATATCCTGGCAAATCCGGCTGCGCTGACAGGCCCGACACTCTGGGGGCTGCCAGTTGTGGCCACCGAAACTGCCGCATTCCAGGGGAAATTCCTTACCGGTGCGTTCAATGCTGCCGCACAGCTCTTTGATCGTGAAGAGGCCAACGTGGTCATCTCAACTGAGAATGCCGACGACTTTGAGAAAAACATGATCTCAATTCGCTGCGAAGAGCGTCTGGCGCTGGCGGTTAAGCGCCCTGAAGCCTTCATTTACGGCTCGTTCACCGCTCCTGCTCCGGCTGGCGCGTAACCCATCATGGCGGCCTGCGGGCCGCTCCACGGAGAAAGCACGATGAAACTGACTCTTGTCCGGCCCAACTATCACGAAGGCGTTGTCGTTCCTGAAGGCGGCACGATTGAAACCACGGAGCAGCATGGCCGTGAGCTGGTGAAGAAAGGTTACGCGCGGGAATTGGCTGACGATGACGCCAAAGCGAAAGCGGCAGTTGAGGCTGAAGCGAAGGAAAAAGCTGAAGCTGAAGCCACAGCAAAAGCCGATGCCGATGCCGATGCTAAGGCTCAGGCAGAGGCAGAAGCCAGAGAAAAAGCGGACGCGGAAGCCAAAGCGAAAGCGGCAGCTGAGGCGAAAGAAAAAGCTAAAAAATAAGGCGTTGCCATGCTGCTGACACTTGAAGAAATCAAACAGCAGTGCCGACTGGAGAGTGACTTCACGGAAGAAGATCGGCTGCTTGAGCTTTTTGCTCTGGCCGCCGAGGCAAAGGCGGTGACCTACCTCAACCGTAATCTGTATAAAACGGTGGCAGACATAGCCCCGCTGGATACTGATGGCATGGTGATTACCGAAGATGTGCGGCTTGCGCTGCTGATGCTGGTCAGTCACTGGTATGAACATCGCAGTTCAGTGTCTGAACTGGAGATGACGGAGACGCCGCAGGCGTTTGAGTTCCTGATCTATTCGAGGCGCCTGCCGGTGTCGGGGTACTAGCATGCAGCGACGCTCATCAAATACCAGTGCCGTCTATACGCTCCCCGATCCCGGTGAGCTGAATAAGCGCATTCACCTGCGCCAGCGTATCGACCAGGCGGCGGCTGATTACGGCACCGAGCCGGTATATCAGAATGAAAAGGACGTGTGGGCGAAGGTCCGGCAGGTGGGAGCTACCACCTATCACGAATCTGTTCAGGCTGATGACACCATAACCCACTACATGATCATCCGTTATCGCCAAGGGATAACGTCAGATTTTGAGGTGGTTTACAGCGGTTACGTGTATCGCGTTAAACGCCTGCGCGACCTCAACTCAGCCGGTCGTTACCTGCTGATGGAGTGTGAGGAGCTGAGGGCTGTAGATAGCGACGGAGATATGTATGGCTAAGCCGCTTCTGCACGTTGATTTTCAGCAGCCTAAAGACCTCGTTTTTAACCGGGCAAAAATGCGCCGCGCCTTCATCCAGATTGGTCAGGTGCATATGCGTGATGCCCGGCGTCTGGTTATGCGTCGCGGCCGATCTGCTCCCGGTGAGTATCCGGGATTCAGAAGCGGAAGGCTGGCGCGGTCAATCGGCTATTACGTTCCCCGCGCATCCCAAAGCCGTCCGGGTCTTATGGTGCGCATCGCGCCAAACCAGAAGCGGGGTGAGGGTAACCGCCTCATTGAGGGCGACTTTTACCCTGCGTTTCTCTTCTACGGCGTGAAGCGCGGCGCTAAGCGCAAAAAGAGTCACCATAAAGGAAAGTCAGGCGGTAATGGATGGCGCGTTGCACCGCGTAAAAATTACATGACCGAAGTGCTGGAGGCTCGCAAGTCGTGGACGCGCTATGTGCTGAGCCGCGCGCTGCGCACCTCACTTCGTCCCGAAAGGAAAAAGAAATGAAGCTATCACTGGTGATCGCTGCACTCCGGGCACGATGTCCCATGTTCGCGGGCAACGTGGCCGGGGCGGCCGAGTTTAAAGCCATCCCCGAAACCGGCAAGATGCGTCTGCCGGCGGCATATGTGGTGCCGACTGAGGACGTCACCGCCGAGCAGAAGTCCCTGACCGACTACTGGCAGAACGTGACCGAAGGATTTGCTGTCGTTGTGGTTCTCGACAATACGCGCGATGAACGCGGTCAGGCGGCCGGTTATGACGCCGTGCATGATGTGCGGCAGCAAATCTGGAAGGCGCTGCTGGGCTGGGAACCGGACGCCGACGCAGGCCCGGTGGCGTATTCCGGCGGCCAACTTCTGGACATGGACCGGGGACGCCTCTACTACCAGTTCGAATTTATGCTGACGCGGGAAATTACCGAAGAGGATACGCGCCAGCAGGATGACCTGAACGCCCTGGATGAGCTGAAAACGGTCGAAATCGACTTTGATTATATCGACCCGGGCAATGGTCCTGACGGCATCATCGAACACCACACCAAAATCAACCTCAGCGAGTAAACCATGCAAATCAAACCCAAGCGCGGGCGGTCTGTTCCAGACCCTGCCCGGGGCGATCTGCTGCCTTCAGAGGGCCGGAACGTCGAAGAAAGCAGCTACTGGCTCCGCCGCCTTGCGGCCGGGGATGTTGAAAAAGTCGCCCCGGAAGAGAAGAAAGCCGTGGCAGACACTAAAAAACAAGGCGGTGAGTAATGTCTGTCAGCTACCCGAACATTCCGTCAAACCTTCGTGTGCCGCTCTTCTGGGCGGAAATGGACAACAGCGAAGCGAATACCACGCAGGACAGCGGCCCGTCACTCCTGATTGGTTTTGCATCCACTGACAGCACCATCGCTAAAAACCAGCTTACGATCATGCCTTCAGCAGCGCTGGCCGGCAAGGTTGCAGGTCGGGGCAGCCAGCTTGCCCGCATGGTAGCGAAATACCGTGCTATCGACCCGTTTGGCGAACTGTGGGTAATCGCGGTTGATGAACCTGAAGGCGAAGCCGCTACGGGCAAATTGACTGTCACCGGCAATGCGCAGGCATCAGGTACGTTAAGTCTCTATATCGGTGCAACGCGCGTCCAGGCGGCAGTGGTCACCGGTGACGCGCCAACGGCGATTGCAACCACTCTTGCCGCAGTGATCAACGCCAATGCTGACCTTCCCGTAACGGCAGGCGCTGCGGCTGGCGTAGTCACTCTCACTGCGCGTCATAAAGGCCTTACCGGCAATGACATCCCGCTGCTGATGAACTATTACGGCACCATTGGCAGTGAAAATATGCCAGATGGCGTTAACGTTGCGATCACCGCCATGGCAGACGGTACCGGCGCGCCTGATCTTTCAGGTACCGTGGCCGCAATGGGTGATGAACCGTTTGATTTTATCGGCACACCGTTCAGCGACTCGGCATCAATGGCAACTATCGCGCTGGAAATGAGCGATTCTTCTGGCCGCTGGAGTTATGCGCGACAGCTGTATGGCCACGTCTACACGGCCAAGATCGGCACTCTGTCAGACCTGGTGGCATTTGGCGACACGATGAACAACCAGCACATCACCGTGGCCGGTTATGAGCCAGGCGTTCAGACAGCTGCAGATGAACTGGTGGCGCTGAGAACTGCCCGTAACGCGGTATTTATCCGCAACGATCCGGCACGTCCGACCCAGACCGGCGAGCTGACCGGCGCTCTGCCGGCACTGGCAGGCAGTCGTTTCACGCTGACTGAGCAGCAGTCCCTGCTGATGCATGGGATCGCCACGGCTTACAGTGAAGGCGGCGTTCTACGCATTCAGCGTGACATCACCACCTATAAGCAGAATGCCTACGGGGTGGCTGATAACAGCTACCTGGACAGCGAAACGCTGCATACCAGCGCCTACGTTATCCGTCAGCTGAAAAGCATCATCACCAGTAAGTACCCGCGCCATAAGCTGGCAAATGATGGTACGCGCTTCGGTCCGGGGCAGGCCATCGTGACGCCTGCAGTGCTGAAGGGCGAGATGTGCGCCAGCTATCGCACCATGGAGCGGGCGGGTATCGTGGAGAACTTTGATCTCTTCAAGCAGCATCTGGTGGTAGAGCGCAATGTCAGCGACCCGAACCGCGTGGATGTCCTGTTCCCGCCGGATTATGTCAATCAGTTGCGCGTCTTTGCGCTGCTTAATCAGTTCCGTCTGCAATACAGCGAGGAGACCGCGTAATGGCAAAGATTGCGGGTACAGCATACGTCAAGGTGGACGGTCAGCAATTGTCGCTGACCGGCGGCATAGAGGTGCCGATGAACACCAAAGTGCGTGATGACGTTATCGGCCTTGCCGGTGACGTGGATTACAAAGAGACGCACCGCGCGCCTTATGTCAAAGGCACCTTCAAGGTTCCGAAGGCGTTTCCGGTCACCAAACTAATGGATTCAGACCAGATGACCATCACCGCCGAACTGGCTAACGGCATGGTTTATGTGCTGTCTGAGGCGTTCCAGTTCGGTGAAGCCAACCACAATGCGGAAGAGGGTACTGTAGACCTCGAATTCCACGGCTCAGAAGGATTTTATCAGTGAGTGAACTTCAGCTTTCAAAACCTATTACGGCGCATGGTGAAACTATCCATGTGCTGGAGCTGCGTGAGCCAACGGGCAAGGATGTCCGTGAGCTGGGCTATCCCTATCAGATGAATCAGGATGAGTCGGTGAAACTGCTGGCGCATGTCGTTGCTAAATACATCAGCCAGCTGGGCGGCATCCCGCCGAGCTCGGTCGATGATATGTCGCCATCAGACCTGAATGCCGCTGGCTGGGTAGTGGCAGGTTTTTTCCTTCAGGCCTGACAGCTAAAGAGCTGCTTAATCTGTACTTCGATTGCGCCAGTTACTGGCGCATAAATCCTCTGGAAGTCCTGAAAGAGGACTAAAAAAGCCTGCAATTACTTATCGACCAGGCGAACCGGATAGAACGGGAGCGAAAAGCTAATGGCCGAATTTGAACTGAAAGCGCTTATCACTGGCGTTGACAGACTTTCGCCCGCACTTGGCCGCATGCAGAAAAATCTGCGCCGGTTCCGTAAAGATGCAGAGGAAGCAGGCAAGGGCGGCATGGCCATGGCAGGCGGTCTCGCCGCCGGGCTAACCGGCTCTCTGGTTGCTTTCGCCAAGCAGGAAGACGCCGCAACAGGGCTAAAGGTTGCCATGATGGACGCCAGCGGCGCTGTGGGCTCTGACTTCGAAAAGATAAACAAGCTGGCTATAGGCCTTGGCAATAAACTGCCTGGTACTACTGCTGACTTTCAGAACATGATGCAGATGCTTGTCAGGCAGGGTATTCCGGCCCAGAACATTCTCAGTGGCGTAGGTGAGGCTTCAGCTTATCTCGCGGTACAGCTGAAAAAAACGCCAGAAGCGGCGGCAGAGTTTGCGGCAAAAATGCAGGATGCAACCGGCACCGCGTCCAAAGATATGATGGGGTTGTTCGATACCATTCAAAAGGCTTTTTATCTTGGTGTCGACGATACCAACATGCTTTCGTTTTTTACGAATGTCAGCTCAGTAACAAAAATGGTTAGCAAAGATGGCCTTACTGCCGCGCGAGCTCTGGCACCGATCGCAGTTATGATGGATCAGATGGGGACTCAGGGTGAAACTGCCGGTAATGCTATAAGAAAGATATTTCAGGCTGGATTTGATACCAAGAAGATGAAGGCCGCAAACAAACTCCTGGGTCGCAAAGGTATCAACTTAGATTTTACCGATGGTAAGGGGGAATTTGGAGGCATTGATAATCTGTTCAGGCAATTGAACAAGCTTCAGTCATTAACCACCAAACAAAAAACCACCATCATCAAGCAGATATTCGGAGATGATGGTGACACCCTTGCAGTATTGAATGCTCTAATCGACAAGGGAAAAAGTGGTTACGATGAAATCCAAGGGAAAATGGGAAGGCAAGCCAACCTAAATAAGCGTGTGGATGCTCAGCTCAACACACTTACTAACCTTTGGGATTCAATGACTGGCACAGCCGTAAATGGTCTGGCAGCTATCGGTGGAGCATTTTCCGGTGATGCTAAAAAATTGGTAGCGTGGCTTGGAGATATATCTGAGAGGTTTACCGAGTTTGCTGAGAAAAACCCAAAAGTAATCCGTGGTGCATTTGGCATCGCTGCAGGATTTGTTGGCGTTAAGCTCGCGCTATTAGGCGTAAACTTTGCGCTTGGAATTGTCGGCAGAGGGCTGAAACTATCCCCAATGGGTGTATTCCTCCGCCTGGCCGCGCTAGGTATCGGGTTGCTGATTTCTAACTGGGATAAGTTTGGTCCGGTAGTGGATAAAATATGGGACAAAATTGACGGTTTGACAGGGGTTTTTGGCGGCATGGATGGCGTCATTACTGGAATATGTGGCTTAATGGCCGGCGCGTTCACGCTTCAGGTTATAGGCTCACTGACGGCCGCAATAACCAAGGCTGGTGGGCTGCTTGCTATTTTGAGCAAAATAAGCAAGCTCAGCGCTCTTACGGTTTCTGTGGCTGTAGCTCTCTATATGTTCCAGAAGCTGGAAGAAATATCAGACGCTGCTACTAAGAAAGATGGCACTTCCTCATTTTGGGAATCTTTTAAACAGCGATGGAAGGCTGGTGGCTGGTATAACAACCAAAATAACTCTGATTCTGGCGCAATTAAATTACCGGAGAAAATTCCCTCGGCCCCGTCAGAAGTCGCTTATAAAAAAGGCGATTCCAAACCTTTCTGGGAATCCATGAAGGAAGGATGGGGCACTGGCGACTGGTTCAAAAATCAGAAGCAGGATGGAATAACCGACCCTCAGACTAATGGAAGCAATATTTCCCTCCTTTCGCCCGCAAGTGAACCTTCCAGGCAAGGGGAGCTTAAGGTCAGCTTTGAGGGTGCCCCACCAGGAATGCGCGTTACAACTCCAGCTGGCAGCATGGCTCCCTGGTTAAGTTATGATGTCGGATATAACCGCTTTTCGAACCAATAACCCGCTTCTGCGGGTTTTTTATTGTTCCGGAGTTAGCCATGAGCTGGATAGACAATCTGCAGGATGCCTCGCTGCGGGGCGTCCCGTTTAAAGTAGAAGAAGATGAAGCTACCTTTGGCCGCCGGGTGCAGGTTCATGAGTATCCAAACCGTGATAAGCCATGGGCCGAGGACTTAGGTCGGGCAACCCGCAGATTCAGCGTCCAGGCCTATCTGATTGGCGATGATTTCTTTGAGCAGCGCAACCGACTCATTGCGGCGATAGAAAAGCCTGGAGCATGCACGCTGGTGCATCCTTTCTACGGTGAAATGACCATCACTGTTGATGACGCAGTACGTGTAAGCCACTCACAGAGTGAAGGGCGCATGTGCCGGGTCAGCTTCAGCTTCATCGAAGCGGGCGAGCTTTCCTTTCCCACTGCCGGACTCGCAACCGGCCAGAAGCTTACCTCTTCGGTATCATTCCTTGACGATGCCATTTCATCGGCATTTAGTGCCTTTGGCATGGACGGACTGCCTGATTTCCTGCAGGACGGTGTACTTGATGAGGCAACGGGGATGTTCAACACCGTAACCAGTGCCTTTCAGTATGTGGATTCAGGCATCAGCGCGGCATCCCGTCTTCTGCAAGGTGATTTATCCGTTCTGCTTAAGCCTCCCTCCAGCGGCATGAGCTTTGTTAACCGGCTGCAGACCATGTGGAGAGCGGGGGCGCGACTTAGCGGCAATGCTTCTGACCTGATGTCGATGATTAAGGGGCTGACCGGCGTCACCGTCGATTCCGGTCTGGCTCCGCGAGGTGTCTGGAAAACCGACAGTAAAACCGCCCAGGCGCAGACCACCCAGCGGAATTATGTGGCGCAGGCAATACGCACCACAGCAATCAGCGAGGCTGCTGCCGCAGTAACCAGTCTGCCTCAGGCATCAAATCGCACCGTCACGCGGCAGCAGGACCCGCTGCAACCGGTCAGGGTTTCTCATCCGGCTGTAAATAATATTCAGCCAATCACATTCGCAGATGAAAAATCCTTTGCAGCCTCTGCTGCTACCGTGGGGGCAGCTGCCGGCACAGGTACAACTCAGTCAGCCGTTACCACAGCATCCGTTTCTGCCGGGATGACATCATCCACCGACAGCGGTGCCATCATCACATGGGATGACCTGGCGCTGGTGCGGGACAGCCTCAACGAGGCCATTGACCGAGAAATGGAGCGGGTTTCAGATGACGGACTGTATCAGGCGCTGGTAACCGTTCGGACAGACGTCAACCGTGATATCTCAGCCCGCCTCGAGCAGGCTGAGCGCATGACGGAACGTACCCCGGCACAGGTGATGCCAGCTCTGGTGCTGGCCGCCGACTGGTATGACTCGGCATCCCGTGCTGGTGACATTACCGAACGCAACGGCATCCGGCATCCCGGCTTCGTGCCGGTTCAGAAATTGAGGGTGCCGATACGATGAATGATACCGTTATTCTCCGGGTGAACGGCCAGGAGTGGGGGGGCTGGACATCGGTACGGATCGCCGCAGGTATTGAACGCATCGCCCGCGACTTCACCGTTGAGATTACCCGCAGCTGGCCTGGTGATACCGACCAGGCGAATCGCAGCAACCGGATTAAAAACGGTGACCTCGTTGAAGTCCTGATAGGCACTGACAAAGTGCTGACCGGCTACATTGAGGCTACACCGGTCCGGTATGACGCGCGCAGCATTAGCGTGGGTATTTCCGGTCGCAGTAAAACGGCTGACCTTATCGACTGTTCAGCCACGCCATCACAGTATGCGGGTCGCTCAATGGCGCAGGTAGCCGCTGATCTCGCTAAGCCGTTCAGCATAACGGTGGTGGATGCTGGCGGCGCGTCAGGTGCGCTGCAGGGTGTTCAGGCAGACCAGGGCGAAACGGTCATGGACGTGCTCAACAAGATGCTCGGACTGCAGCAGGCGCTGGCATATGACAATGCGCAGGGAAATCTGGTTATCGGCGGCATCGGAAGCCTGCAGGCGCATACCGCACTGGTGCTGGGAGAAAACATTCTTTCCTGTGACACCGAAAAGAGCATTCGTGACCGGTTCAGTGACTATCAGGTATCCGGTCAGCGTCGGGGTAATGACGATGACTTTGGTGAGGCAACAACTACGGCCATCAGAGCAAAAACCATCGACGGAGGCCTGAAGCGCTATCGGCCGATGATTATCCGTCAGACCGGCAATGCCACCACCGCAACCTGCAGCGACCGCGCAGAGTTCGAGATGCGCCAGCGTGCTGCACGTACCGATGAAGTGACTTATACCGTGCAGGGCTGGCGACAGGGGGATGGCTCTCTGTGGCTGCCTAACCTGCGGGTAATTGTCTTTGATACCATCCTCGGCTTTAACAATCGCCAAATGGTCATTGCTGAGGTGACTTATCAGCAGGATGAAAACGGCACCATTACCGAAATACGTGTCGGGCCGCCGGATGCTTACCTTCCTGAGCCAGCCAAACCCGGCAAGCGTAATAAAAAGAAAGAAGAGGATGACTTTTGATGGGTAATCCGATGTCAGGTATGGGACGTGCGCTGTCAAATCTTCTGGCTCGTGCCGTGGTCCGCGGCCTGAACACGGCAACAAAATGCCAGATGCTTCAGGTTGAAATGGCCGGCGGCGAGGGCAAGAGCGACATCGAGCACATGGAGCCGTATGGATTCACAGCTGCGCCGATTCTGGGTGCTGAGGCTGTTGCGGCTTATTTCGATGGCGATCGCTCGCATGGCGTAGTGCTGGTGGTTTCCGACAGGCGTTACCGCCTCAAAGGCTTAAAGAATGGAGAGGTTGCAGTTTATGACGATCAGGGACAGTCGGTGACGCTGACCCGTTCCGGGATCGTTGTCAATGGTGCAGGTAAGCCGATCACCTTCACCAATGCGCCAAAGGCAAGATTTGAAATGGACATCGAGGCCACCGGCGAAATCAAAGACAAGTGTGATTCCTCCGGAATAACGATGTCTGCAATGCGCTTGGCATACAACGGCCATACCCACAAAGAGAATGGCGATGGCGGCGGCACAACCGACGCGGCAACGCAGAAAATGGTGGCGTCATGATTATTGTGATTAACGGCGTCCAGCGCGGCGTGACATGGCCGCCAGACCCCCTGACACGCGCCGTGATTATCTCCCTGTTCTCCTGGCGAAAGGCTGAGCCTGACGACAAACCGGAGCAGGATAACGGCTGGTGGGGCGACAGCTTCCCGACCGTGCAGAATGACCGCATCGGCTCCCGTCTTTATCTTCTCAGCCGTCAGACGCTCACCAATAAAACACCGCTTAAAGCGCGTGAATATATCAGCCAGGCGCTTCAGTGGCTGGTGGATGACGGCGTGGCGGTAAGGGTGGACGTAAAAGCTGAGCGGACCGGAATTACCACGCTCAGCGCCTCGGTAGTTATCAGCCAGAAAGACGGTAACCGCACGGTATTTTCCTTTGACGATTTATGGAGTGAACTTAATGGCTGACAGTGGATTTACCCGTCCGACACTCCCTCAGTTAATCACTACGATCCGCAACGACATACTTACCCGGCTGGCAGCTGATTCAACGTTGGTAGCACTTCGACGCACCGACGCCGAAGTGTATGGCCGGGTGCAGGCGGCGGCGATACACACCGTCTACGGTTATATCGATTATCTGGCACGCAACCTTCTGCCGGACCTCGCGGATGAGGACTGGCTGAGGCGGCACGCAAACATGAAAAGATGCCCTCGCAAGGCGCCCACATTCGCAAGTGGTTTTGCCCGCTGGGATGTGGCCTCAGATGACGTAAGCATCCCTGCAGGTGTGACCATTCAGCGTGACGATCTGACCTCGTTTACCACAACAGCAAAAGCCACCTCGGCTGGCGGCATTCTGCGTGTGCCAGTTATCTGTGATACGGCAGGAACTGCTGGTAACACTGATGACGGGCTGACGATGCGACTGGTGAGCCCTGTTACCGGTCTGACCTCCTCAGGAATGGCGGATAGTATTCAGGGGGGCGCTGATGTCGAAAATTTGGAAGTCTGGCGTGCGCGCATCATAGAGCGTTGGTACTGGACCCCGCAGGGCGGCGCTGACGGTGATTATGAGGTATGGGCTAAAGAGGTGGCTGGCATCACACGCGCCTGGACTTACCGGCACTGGAGCGGCAGGGGTACGGTTGGCGTAATGGTGGCGAGCAGCGATCTGATTAACCCTGTTCCGGATGCAGCCACAGTGGCAGCCGTGCAGGCCTATATAGAACCGCGTGCCCCTGTAGCCGGTGCTGATATCTATGTTTTCGCTCCTTCTGCTCATGTGGTTGATTTCCAGATACGGCTCAATCCAGATACGCCGGAAGTCCGTTATGCCGTGGAGGCCGAGTTGCGGTCGATGATGCTGCGTGATGGTATACCGGAAGGGGTGCTTAAACTGTCACGTATCAGTGAGGCAATCAGTATAGCCACGGGGGAGTACAGTCACACGCTGGTCAGTCCGTCTGCGGATATTCCCATCGCAAAAGGTGAAATCGGTGTTGTAGGGAATTTTTCATGGACCTGACTGCTCAGTATTACCAGATGCTTGGTGCACTTCTTCCTCGCGGTCCTGCCTGGGATACAAACGATCTGCTGCTGACGGGATTTGCACCTTCACTGGCTGCAGTTCACGGCCGTGGTAATGCGCTGATGCAGGAAATCGATCCCCGTACGGTAACGGAGCTTATTGACCGTTATGAAGAGATAAGCGGACTTCCTGACAGTTGTGCACCACCCGGCGTTCAGACTCTGCAGCAAAGGCGACAGCGGCTTGATGCCAAATTAAACCTGCCCGGCGGAATAAATGAGGCGTTCTATCTGGGGCAGCTAAGTGCGCTTGGCTATACCGACGTGACAATTACCCGGTACAACAGAAGCCAGTTTACTTGCATTTCTGATTGCACTGACTCTCTTTACAGCGATGAGTGGCGCTATTACTGGCAGGTAAATATGCCTTCTGCTACGCAGATAAACTCAATGACAGCGATCAGCAACTGCACGGATAGCCTCAGAACATGGGGCGATACCGTCGCGGAGTGCGTGCTAAATAAACTAGCCCCATCTCACACCTATGTAATTTTCAGATATCCGGAGTAAACATGCATCGTATTGACACATCAACCGCTCAGGTGGATAAATTTGGCTCGGGTAAAAATGGTTTTACCGGAGGCAATCCACAGACCGGTGAATTACCTACAGCCCTCGATGCCGATTTTTTTGATTCGGTTCAGGAAGAGATTGCCAGAGTCATTGAATCGGCAGGGCTAGCTTTAGATAAAAATAACAACTCTCAACTTCTGGCGGCAATTAAAGCTTTAGTAAGTAATGGAAGACTGCTGGCAGTTAAAACACTACTTACATCAACAAATTATACTCCGAGTCAGGGAACTAAGTTTTTACGAGTAAAAGCTGTTGCTGGCGGTGGCGCTAGTGGAAGCGAGCCGGCCACTAATGGAAGCAATGGCGGAATGTCTCAGGGCGGGTATTACGGACAATATATCGATGTTTTGATTCCTGTTTCGGCATTTACTGCGCCAGTGTCAGTAATCATTGGCTCAGGCGGAACGCCTGCAGCAGCGGGTCAAAATGCTGGAGGTACAGGCGGGGCAACATCCTTTGGCTCTATTTTTTCTCTGCCAGGCGGTCCGGGAGGGGTTTCAATGCCGCCAACATCAGGTATAACTGCCGTCGGGGCTAGCTTATCAAATCGTCCTATTACTTCAACAATCACGCCTATCAGCTCCTCTGGAGGAATCACTAAATCCAGCACTGTAATTCAGGTTACCCCGGGAACAAGCCTTGGGCAGATGCCGCTACCTTCGCCTGTTGAGGGCGGGTATTACGGTTCTGGTGGGATTGGTCTTCCAGCTACCACATCAGCAGTTCAGGGTAATGCTGGGATTTCGGGCATGATGATAATTGAGGAGTATGCATAATGACGGTTAACTTAGCCATGATTGCAGATGGAGATGTCGAAGTTTTAAACACCATTGTCGCGGAAAGTGCAGATTTCAAAATGGAAGGGTATATGTTTATACCAATTTTAAATAAACAGTGCGAAATAGGAATGTTTTATAATAAAAAAGATGGGCTTTTTTATTTTGATAAGGGGTTTAAATTAACATCAAACCCCATAGAGGACCCTTCACAAGCGCCTTTCGAAGAGAAAGAGTTAAGCTGATACGTCTAACTCATCGTGCAAAAATACAAAGGTTGGGGAAATAGAGTAGTAATCATGCTCAACGCTAGTGAATTCTGAGGGTTCCATAAACACTAGCGAGTAATCCTTTTTGGATATGACTGCTCTGTAGGCGTAATTGTGTGTGTCTTTAATCATGTCATAGAACTCATCAAATTTATTACCCCATAACTCTGAGAATATTACTCTTGGCGGATATGATTTAAGAGTCTTGGCAGCACCTACGATTGCGTCTTTCTCCGCACCTTCGATGTCCATTTTCCAAATGTCAAATTTGTCATTTATGCCATCAATGGTAATTTTGGGAGCGCAGATTTTTTTCGGCTCTTCGCTGAAGATGTGTCTGAACATATTTACACTTTCAATATCGTATGTTGAACCCTGGTTATGAGTCTCAGAAACATAGATATCGATGATCCCTTCCTTGTCGGAAAGCGCTGCCTTGAGCGCCTTAATGCCAGAGCATCCAATATTTTTTATTCTGCTGTAGATTTCTGGAATTGGCTCAATTGCTGTAACTGAGGAGGCGCCATTTTCTAGGAAAAGCAATGCCGTTAAACCAATATTGGCACCAGCATCCAATACTTTATCTCCGTTCCTGACAAACTTTTTAATTAACATTTTGTCAATGTCATACTGCGGATATTGGATGTTAAGAATTGCACAGGCTGCATAACGTCTTTCATGAGGATTAGATAGATCTAACTTAACAGGGTAACCGTTTATGCTTATATATGCATTCCCAGTATTTTTAATGTGCCCTTCAATTTCCGTGTAAAACATAAACAATCCTCTGATTGATAGTGATGTAACAGCTCTTCACTGACACAATGTTAAGATTACCTCATCTTACCTCATAAACATAAGGGTTCATCTTGATGGTAAGCGCCTTAAGCACGCCTTTATTGTTGATAGAGATCATCTAGAGATATGCCGAGAAAAAAGCCCCGGCGACGGGGCAGAGATGTACCGCGCCCATCTTCAGTGAACTACGGGGTGGGGTGTATAAAGCTTAGTCACTCACCCTAACACCTTCCAAAAACCTGCTTCATAAAGCCTATCGCAAAACCGAACCACCCTAACTTGATAAAAACCCCTGCTGATATTACTGTATGCATATACAGTTTTTTTGGAGGGAATCTGGCATGCCGCGCGAGTATGAAAAAGAAACAGCTTTTAGAAATGCCATTAAGCGAGACCAACAAGGTCGGTACACAGTAACCACCGTTGATTTTGTCACAGAGCTGGAGCGCCTGAACTGGCACCTCACGCTGAAGGAGGCGAACCGCTGGGTTGAGATTTACACGTCAACCTTTCGAGACGTCTCTACAAAAGAGGGTGAAGAGAGAACATTCCAGGTATTCAATCCGAATGGAGGAATCTGACCATGGGGTTTCAGTCTCCAGCCCAAGATTATATTGAGCGTCGGCTAACTGTTAGCGATCTTGTCGTGCATAACCCAGCCTCAACTCTGTTCATCGAACGGGATGAAGGCATGCTGGTTGTTGACCAGTCTGCGCCGGTTAGAAAGGGTGATAGGGTGGCCCTGGTGCATGAAGGGATATCTATGCTGGCAAGAACGGGCGATCGGTGCGTCATCACTGATGATGGACAGAAGATAGCAGGTGAGGCTCTTGATGATGTTATTGTGCTTGGCAAGGTGACATATGAAATCATGAGCGTTTGGCGTGACGAAGGGCCGGTTTAAAAAGAGATTTCAGATAATGGTCATACTGGAATTGGTGGACATAAAAAACCCGGCTATCGCCGGGCTTGTACTTAGGCTTCCGCTTCTTCTTTTCGCTTCGCTTCCGCGTCACGAATATGCTGAATAGCTCTTTTAAGCTTTTCTTTAGAAGTTTCATCCCAAGGTTTCGCACCTTTACCAACAGGTGCTGATGGGGTCAGTGCTCCATTAGCAAGCAACTGGCGTACTTCAGCAACTTCCTGAGCACTTATTGATACTGGGGCAGCACCTGGCTTTTTAGTGTCCATAATAAATCCCCTCTCTAACATGATGTTCACAACTTCCTGAATGGTTTCGAGGCGCGTTTCGATGTCATTCTTACCGCTTGCAAAATCTACAAACCTGACAGTCCCGCCTGAATAATGGTCTATGCGTTTAGCATAGTCTATCGCAGTTCGTGCGCATGTGGATTCGATCCAATTATCTGCAGCATAAGAGCTACCGGACCCAGAAAAGGCTGCTAAAACTTCATTAGCTTCCTGATCAAAGATAGTGTGCTTATGCCCTTCATCAAAGAGAACCTTGTTGGTTGACATCTCAATGATGTAGATGGTGAACGGCATCTGTCCTTCGATATGAGTAGGGGGCATCTCTGCTTCAGGATCAAGCTCAGAAACAAGGAGCCACTTTTTCCACAACTCAATCAGATAGCCATGCCCAGCCAAAACCATAACGGTATCTTCGCGAAGGGCTAACTTACCAAATCCCACATCATCGACATAAAGAATGTGACCTTCATACCCGATGGGATCCAGTATACACGACCATCTTGAATCACTTGTGACAGCTTTTGCCATCCTGTCATAAACTGTTGTAGTCATAAATGACGCTCACCATGCATCAAGGTTAGACGAATCTACAGCAAGTGTATGCTGTTAGCTAATTGGTAATACTTATCGGTAAACTTGAAATTTACTTTAAGGATCGCCGATACGATTTGCTCAGGTCCGTCTCAAGCAGGAGGAGTTTTTCATTTATATCTGGAGGGTAAGATGATGTCATTTGAGTACATATGAGTGTACTTTTATGGTGATGATATTCTATTTTTTGTATTTAAAAACAAAGTATTATCCATTACTCTATTTATATCCATTTAACTAAGGGGACGGTGGCGCGAAGTATAGCGCAAATGCGCCGCAAGAATAACCCAGCTGCGGCGCGTTTGCTCATTTCCTCAACAGCTTAGCGCGCTTTTTCCTGCTGCTTCGCTTCGCGCTGTTTCGCTTTCGCCTCTGCTTTCGCCGCCTCGCTCATATCGTTGCGGATCTGCGCATGGCTGATTAATGCGAAAATCAGCGTACCGCCGGTGATATTGCCCAGCAGGGTCGGCAGCGCGAACGGCCAGATAAACTCATACCAGCTGATCTGGCCGGTAAAGACCAGATAGAGGATCTCCACCGAGCCCACCACGATATGGGCCAGATCGCCCAGCCCGACCAGCCAGGTCATCATCACGATCACAATCAGCTTGGTGGCACCCGCCTGCGGCATCATCCAGACCATCGTCGCGATAATCCAGCCGGAAATCACCGCATTGGCGAACATCTCGCCGGGTGTGTTCTCCATTACTTTCTGGCTGATGGCGCTAAAGGCCTGGCGCGTCGCATCGTCGAAAATCGGCATCTCCGCAAAGGCGATCGAGGCGAGGGCGGTACCGATCAGGTTGCCGAGCAGCACCAGTCCCCACAGTCGCAGCAGCAGGCCAATATTGCCCAGCGTCGGTTTGTGCATCACCGGCAGCACCGCAGTCACCGTATTCTCGGTGAAGAGCTGCTGGCGCGCCATTATGACGATAACGAAGCCGAAGGTGTAGCCCAGGTTCTCCAGCAAAAAGGCGCCGGGCAGACCGTCAAGATGTACCTGAAAAATCCCTTTCGCCATCAGCGAGGCGCCCATTGACAGGCCGGCGGCAATCGCCGACCAGAGCAGCGCCATCCCGTCGCGCTCCAGCTCCTTTTCGCCATCCTGGCGAATCTCTTCATGTATCGCCGCCGCGCGCGAGGGCAGGGCGTCTTCGTTTACCTCAATCTCCGTTCCTTGCTCTTTTTCTTCGCTGTCGACATCGTTTTCATCCTGGTGAACAGATGGGGAAGGTTTCATGTTTGCTCCTTGTTATTATTGCTGCGCGTAATAAGCGTAGCCTGTTTTTGCAAGGGCGAAATGTAACTATCTTTTCAGCGAAGCGTTACAAAATTTTAACGTAGTATCTTTTTTAAGCATATTCACGCTGCAAGGGGCATTACCACCGCTTCAGGCGCGCCGTGCCGCACGCCATGAGCTTCGGCCCACCGCAACCTTATGCTATTATCCTGCCCACTTTTTTTCCTGGCGCGACTCCTCCGGCATGCTCGAAGTCATTAATCTCTCTTGCGTTCGCGACGAACGCACGCTGTTCCACGGCCTCTCATTCGGCGTGGCGGCGGGCAATATCGTGCAGATAGAAGGGCCGAACGGCGCCGGTAAAACGTCGCTGCTGCGCCTGCTGGCGGGACTGAGCCGCCCGGAAGAGGGCGAGGTGCGCTGGCAAAGCCAGCCAATACGCCAACAGCGCGAACAGTGGCACCAAAGCCTGCTTTTTCTCGGTCATCAGCCCGGCGTAAAAGCGGTACTATCGCCGCTGGAAAATCTGCGCTTCTGTCACCCGAACCGCAACGACGCGCAAATCTTCGACGCCCTTGAGTGCGTCGATCTGCTGGGCTACGAGGAGGTGCCGGTGGCGCAGCTTTCAGCGGGACAGCAGCGGCGCGTGGCGCTGGCCCGGCTCTGGCTCAGCGACGCCGCGCTGTGGATCCTGGATGAGCCGCTGACGGCGATAGATAAAGCGGGTGTGGAAAAATTAATGAAGCGTTTTACGCAACATGCCGACAAGGGCGGTCTGGTGATCCTTACCACCCATCAGGATCTGCCAGAAAGCGATGGGCGCGTGCGTAAAATAGCGCTTACCGGCGCGGAGCTGCTCTGATGTCGCTGCGCGTGATTCAGCGCGAGCTGCGCATCGCCTTTCGCAGCGGCGCGGAGGTGGTTAACCCGCTCTGGTTCTTTCTGATCGTGATAACGCTGTTCCCGCTCGGCATTGGGCCGGAGCCGCAGCAGCTGGCGCGTATCGCACCGGGCGTCGCCTGGGTGGCCGCCTTGCTCTCATCGCTGCTGGCGCTGGAGCGCTTGTTCCGCGACGATTTTATTGACGGCTCGCTGGAGCAGCTGTTGCTGCTGCCGACGCCGCTGCCGGTTACCGTGCTGGGCAAAGTGATCGCTCACTGGCTGGTAACGGGGCTGCCGCTGATCCTGCTGTCGCCGCTGGCGGCGCTGCTGCTGTCCCTCGATTTCAACAGCTGGCTGGCGATGGCGCTGACGCTGCTGCTCGGCACGCCGACCTTCAGCTTTCTCGGCGCCATCGGCGTTGCGCTGACGGTGGGGCTGCGGCGCGGCGGCGTGCTGCTGAGCCTGCTGGTGCTGCCGCTGGCGGTGCCGGTGCTGATTTTCGCCAGCGCGGCGATCGACGCGGCGGGCCAGGGATTGCCGATCGGCGGCTATCTGGCGATCCTCGGCGCCATGCTGGCGGCCAGCGCGACGCTGTCGCCGTTCGCCACCGCCGCCGCGCTGCGTATCGCGCTGCACTGATCCGCACATGCGTCAGCCATGGCGGAAATGATTTTTTAACCTGTGAGCAATGCAACATGTGGAAATGGTTACATCAGCTGGGAAGGCCGGAGCGGCTTTATCAGCTCTGCGGGCGTTTAATTCCCTGGTTCGCCGTGGCGGGCGCGGCAACGCTGCTGCTCGGCTGGATCTGGGGCTTCGGTTTTGCGCCGGCCGACTACCAGCAGGGCGACAGTTTCCGCATTATGTATATCCACGTTCCGGCGGCGATGTGGTCGATGGGCGTCTACGCCGCAATGGCGGTCGCCGCGTTTACCGGCCTGGTGTGGCAGATGAAAATGGCCGATCTGGTCTCGACCGCAATGGCCCCGGTCGGCGCGGTTTTTACCTTTATCGCGCTGATCACGGGCTCCGCCTGGGGCAAGCCGATGTGGGGCACCTGGTGGATCTGGGACGCGCGCCTGACGTCGGAGCTGGTGCTGCTCTTCCTTTATATGGGCGTGATAGCGCTCTATCAGTCGTTTGACGACCGCCGCACCGCGGGGCGCGCGGCTGGCATTTTGATTCTGGTCGGCGTGGTTAATCTGCCGATCATTCACTTCTCGGTAGAGTGGTGGAACACCCTGCATCAGGGCTCATCGGGCATCCTGCAGCAGGCGATCGCGCCGAGCATGCGCACGCCGCTGCGCTGGGCGATCCTCGGCTACCTGCTGCTGTTCATTACCCTGACGCTGATGCGCCTGCGCAACCTGATCCTCTACACCGAGCGTCACCGTCCCTGGGTGGCAAACCTCGTCAGCGGAGGCCGTAAAGCATGACGCCCGCTTTCTCTTCCCTGTCCGCCTTTTTCGCCATGGGCGGCTACGCCTTTTACGTCTGGCTGGCGGTGATCTGCACCCTTGTGCCGCTTGTCGGGCTGCTGCTGCATACGCTGCTGCAGCGCCGCCGCCTGCTGGCTGAGATCCGCCAGCGCCAGTCCAGGGAGCGCCGCATCCGTTCGGCGAAAATGAAACAAGCCGCCGGTGAAGCGGCAGGAGATCCAATGTGAATAGCCGTCGTCGTCAGCGCCTGTATGTTGTGGTGGCGATCCTGGTGGGGCTGGGCCTCGCCACGTCACTGGTTATGTATGCGCTGCGTTCCAATATCGACCTGTTCTATACCCCAGGCGAAATCCTCTACGGCAAAGGTGAAGATCATCAGAAGCCGGAAGCGGGTCAGCGCCTGCGGGTCGGAGGCATGGTGATGCCGGGCAGCGTGAAGCGCGATCCAAATACGCTTGCCGTCTCTTTTAAGCTCTACGACGCCAACGGCGTGGTCAGCGTCAGCTTCGAAGGCATATTGCCGGACCTGTTCCGCGAAGGGCAGGGCGTGGTGGCGCAGGGCGTGCTGGAAGAGGGCAACCTTATCAACGCCAAAGAGGTGCTGGCGAAGCATGACGAGAAATACACGCCGCCGGAAATTGAGGATGCGATGAAGAAGAATCACAAGAGCCCGCAGGCGCTGGCGGAACAGGCGAGAACAGCGCCATGATGCCGGAAGTCGGAAGTTTTCTGCTCTGCCTGGCGCTGGGCCTCGCGCTGCTGCTGAGCGTCTATCCCCTGTGGGGCGCGGTGCGCCAGGATGCCCGCCTGATGGGGCTGGCGCGTCCGCTCGCCAGCGGGCTGTTTCTCTGTGTCGCTGGCGCCTTCCTCGTGCTGGTGCACGCCTTTGTGGTCAACGACTTTACCGTCGGCTACGTTGCCGCTAACTCCAATACGCTGCTGCCGGTCTATTACCGCATCGCCGCAACCTGGGGGGCGCACGAAGGCTCGCTGCTGCTCTGGGTGCTGCTGCTCAGCAGCTGGACGCTACTGGTGGCGATTTTCAGCCGCGGCATGCCGCAGGACGCGCTGGCGCGCGTGCTGGCGGTGATGGGAATGATTAACCTCGGTTTCCTGCTGTTTATTATTCTTACCTCGAACCCCTTTACCCGCACGCTGCCCGATTTTCCCATCGACGGGCGCGATCTCAACCCGATGCTGCAGGATATCGGCCTGATCTTCCATCCGCCGCTGCTCTATATGGGCTACGTTGGCTTCTCGGTAGCGTTCGCCTTCGCCATCGCCTCCCTGATGGCGGGACGGCTGGATACCGCCTGGGCGCGCTGGTCGCGTCCCTGGACCACGGCAGCCTGGGTGTTCCTGACCATCGGCATCGTGCTGGGCTCCGCGTGGGCCTATTACGAACTCGGCTGGGGCGGCTGGTGGTTCTGGGATCCGGTGGAAAACGCCTCCTTTATGCCATGGCTGGCGGGAACCGCGCTGATGCACTCGCTGGCGGTAACGGAGAAGCGCGGCACCTTTAAAGCCTGGACGGTGCTGCTGGCGATCACCGCCTTCTCTCTCAGCCTGCTCGGCACCTTTCTGGTGCGATCCGGCGTGCTGGTGTCGGTACACTCGTTCGCCTCCGATCCGGCGCGCGGCATGTTTATCCTCGCCTTCCTGGTGATCGTCATCGGCAGCTCGCTGCTGCTCTACGCCATTAAAGGCGGGCAGGTGCGCAGCCGCGTGCAGAACGAAACCTGGTCGCGCGAATCTTTCCTGCTCGGCAATAACGTACTGCTGATCGCCGCCATGCTGGTGGTACTGCTGGGCACGCTGCTGCCGCTGGTGCACAAGCAGCTCGGCCTCGGCAGTATCTCCGTGGGCGAGCCGTTCTTTAACACCATGTTCAGCTGGCTGATGGCGCCGTTCGCGCTGATGCTCGGCATCGGGCCGCTGGTGCGCTGGCGTCGCGACGAGCCGCAGAAGCTGTGGAAGCGTCTGGCGCTGGCGCTGGTGGTCACGCTCGCCAGCGCGATCCTGATGCCCTGGCTGATGCAGGATCGCATCGAGGCGATGACGGTGGTGGGGCTGCTGATGGCGGTGTGGATCCTGGTGCTGACGCTGATGGAGCTGCACGAGCGCGCCACGCATCGGCACGCCTTCTTCCGCGGCCTGCGCCATCTGTCGCGCAGCCACTGGGGCATGGTGCTGGGCCATATCGGCGTCGGCGTCACGGTGATCGGCATCGCCTTCAGCACCCAGTACAGCGTCGAGCGCGACGTGCGCATGAAGGCGGGCGACAGCATCGATATTCACCGCTATCACTTTGTGTTCCGCGACGTGCATAACCTGCAGGGGCCGAACTACAGCGGCGGCGTCGGCATTATCGACGTCAGCCGCGACGGCAAGCCGGAGGCGGTGCTGCACGCGGAAAAACGCTTCTACACCGCGGCGCGCACCATGATGACCGAGGCGGCGATCGACGGCGGCTTTACGCGCGATCTCTACGCCGCGCTGGGCGAGGAGCTGGATAATGGCTCCTGGGCGGTGCGCATCTATTACAAACCCTTTGTGCGCTGGATCTGGTTCGGCGGCGTGTTTATGGCGCTTGGCGGCCTGCTCTGCCTGCTCGATCCGCGCTACCGCTCGCGGAAAAAAGCCGCGCGTGAGGAACGGGCATGAACAAGAAAATTCTCTTTATTCCGCTGATCCTGTTTTTGCTGCTGGCGGCGGCGCTGCTGTGGCAGCTGTCGCGCAACGCCAGCGGTGACGATCCCACCCGGCTCGAATCGGCGCTGATCGGCAAGCCGGTGCCGCTGTTTAAGCTGGAGGCGCTCGATCGGCCCGGCCAGCTCTACGACCAGAAGATCCTTAACGACGGCAAACCGATCCTGCTGAACGTCTGGGCGACCTGGTGCCCGACCTGTCGCGCCGAGCATCAGTATCTCAACCAGCTGGCGGAGCAGGGCATTCGCGTAGTCGGGCTTAACTATAAAGACGACCGCGCCAAAGCGGTCGCCTGGCTCAATACGCTGGGCAACCCTTACGCGCTTAGCCTCTATGACGGCGACGGCATGCTGGGGCTCGATCTCGGCGTCTACGGCGCGCCGGAAACCTTCCTGATCGACGGCAACGGCATTATTCGCTACCGCCACGCGGGGGATCTCAACGCGCGCGTCTGGCAGCAGGAAGTGCTGCCGCTGTGGCGGAAATACAGCAAGGAGGGCGCGTGAAACCCTTACTTTCAATTCTCTGCGGCCTGCTGCTCAGCTTCAGCCTGTGTGCGGCGATCGACACATACCCGTTCGACTCCGTGGCGCAGGAGGAGCAGTACCGCGATCTGACCGCCTCGCTGCGCTGCCCGAAATGCCAGAACAACAGCATTGCCGACTCAAACGCGATGATCGCGGCGGATATGCGCCTCAAGGTCTATGAGCTGATGAAGCAGGGGCAGAGCCGTCAGCAGATCATCGACTATATGGTGGCGCGCTACGGCAATTTCGTTACCTATGAACCGCCGGTGACGCCGTCGACGCTGATCCTCTGGGTCGGCCCGGCGCTGTTCGCCGTGCTGGGCGGCCTGGTCATCATCCTGCGCAGCCGTCAGCGCAAAACGCGCAGCGAGCTGGACGAGACCGATCAACAGCGCCTTGCGGCGATACTTAAACGCGACGGGAAGCTGAAATGAGCGCTTTGTGGATTAGCATTATTGTGCTGCTGACGGCCGCCAGCGCCCTGTTTCTCGGCGCGGGCTGGCGTCAGCGCCAGGCGAGCAACACCGATCGCGACCGTCTGAATACCGATTTTTACCACCAGCGCCTGCGCGAGCTGGAAGAGGATGAGGCGCAGGGCGTGATCGGCGAGCGCGCCACCATGGTAAGCGAACTGCAGCAGACGCTGCTGACCGATGTCCCACAGCAGGATGCCCCAGCGCCACGCGCCAGCAGCCGTCTGCTGCTGCTGCCCGGCGTCGTGGCGCTGATCGCGGTATCGCTCGGCTTCTATCTGAAAAGCGGCGGGCTGGCGCAGGTCGCCGGCTGGATACAGGTGCAGCAGGAATATCCGGCGCTGCGCGCGCGGGTAATGGATCCGCAGGCGAAGCCGCTCACCATGGAGGAGCTGGCGCGCCTGCAGCTCGGCCTGCGCACCGCGCTGCAGTCAGAGCCTGATAACCTGAACGACTGGACCATGCTGGGCCGCCTCGGCATGGTGCTTAACAACGCCGCCAGCGCCAGCCAGGCGTTCGAGCATGCGCTGCAGCTCGCGCCCAACAACCTGGCGCTGAAACAGGACTATGCTGAAGTACTGACCCGCTCCAGCGATCCGCAGGATAACCGCCAGGCGGGGCTGATGCTGCGCGATATGCTGAAAGAGGATGGCGACAACCTGCGCACGCTTGGCCTGCTGGCGTTTAACGCTTATGAACAGCAGCAGTATGAGCAGGCGATTAGCGCCTGGCAGGCTATGCTGAAACGGATCCCGGCCGACGATCGCCGCCGCGTAATGATTGAGCGCAGCATTGAACAAGCAAAAACCGACGCCGGTCAGCAGAATACGCAGCTGGCGCTAACGGTGACGCTGACGCCGGAGGCAGAAAAAATGTTACCGCCGGGCGGAGTCATGTATATTTCTGTTTCTGACGGTGTTTCACCGGTGCCCGTGGCCGTTAAGCGCTTGCCGCTGAGCCACTTTCCGTTATCGCTTACGCTGGATGACAGCAACGCCATGATGCCGGAGCGCCTGCTTTCGGCGCAGCATCAGGTGCAGGTTCGGGTGCGTATTTCCCGCGACGGCAGCGCCAGTCCGCAATCCGGCGACTGGTTTGGTCTGAGCGCGGTAACGCCCTGGGATGGTCATCAGCACATGGCTGTGGAGATTAATCAACAGCAGCCCTGAAGCGATACTTCATTAAACCGCACAGGGAGATAACAATGGCTTACCGCCTGACCAGCCTGGTTTTGGCCAGCGTCATTCTGGCTGGATGCGCCAGCTCAAAGCTGGAGAGCGAGGCGCCTGCGCAGCGCAGCGATCCGCTCGAAGGCTTTAACCGCACGATGTTCAACTTTAACTACAACGTGCTGGATCCATACGTGCTGCGTCCTGTCGCGGTGGCGTGGCGCGACTACGTGCCGGTGCCGGCGCGAACTGGCTTAAGCAATTTCCTCGGCAACCTGGAGGAGCCGGCCAGCATGGTGAACTCTATTCTGGTTGGCGAGCCGCGCCAGGCCGGGATTCACTTTACCCGTTTCTTCCTGAACTCGATTCTGGGCCTGGGCGGTTTTATCGACGTGGCGGGCAAGGCGAACCCGGAGCTGGCGCGTGAAGTGCCGCACCGCTTCGGCAGCACTCTGGGCCACTACGGCGTCGGCTACGGCCCCTACGTGGAGCTGCCCGCCTACGGCAGTTTCACCATCCGCGAAGATGGCGGCGACTACGTCGATACGCTCTATCCGGTGCTGGGCTGGCTGACCTGGCCGATGTCCATTGCGAAGTGGACGCTGGAAGGGGTAGAGACGCGCGCGCAGCTGCTTGACTCCGATGCGCTGCTGAAGCAGCAGTCTGACCCTTACGCCTTTATTCGCAACGCCTATTTCCAGCGTCATGATTTCCTGGCGAACGGCGGCCGTCTCAAGCCGGAAGAGAACCCGAACGCCAGCGCGATTCAGGACGATCTTAAAGATATCGACGCGGAGTAACGGCGGTAAAAACAGCAATGGCGACCCTGGGGTCGCCATTTTTTTAATGCGTGCATCGAACGCGAAACGCGAGTGGCCCGGGCCGATCGCAAAGACGCAAAAACGGCATCCCTGCCTGCTCGGCCCGCGCCGTCCATGGCGCGGGACGCTTTGCTCCTCTGCCCGGGCCACTCGCGTCGGCGCCTTTCCCCAATAAAAATGGCGACCCAAAGGTCGCCATTTATCCAGCTATATCATCAGAACTTGTAGTTAAAGTTCGCGCCATACAGCCAGGCTTTACCCACGGAGTTAAAGGTATAAGGCCCTTCTTCAACCGTAACGTGCTGGCCGTGCATATAAGAGACGCCCACATCGACAGAGGCGTCGTCGTTAAAGGCGTAGGAGGCGCCAGCGCTCAGCCAGAGACGATCCTGATCGGGGATAGAGATCGAGCGCTTATCCGCCGGAACCGGGCTGTCATCAAAGGCGATACCGGTACGGAAAGTCCAGTTCTGGTCGTAATAGTAGGTGGTGCCCAGCGCGATACGGTAGGCATCCTTGAAGCTCTCATCTTTATAGAACAGCGTCTGACCGCTGGAGCCGGTGGCTTTCAGCTCCTGGAACTGGCTCCAGCTGGTGTAGGCCAGGCTGTAGTGTACCGCCCACTGCGGCGCCACTTTATGCCAGCCAGACACTTCCCACATCTCCGGCAGGTTCAGCGTCAGCGCGCCCGGAATAGTCGAGCCGCCGGTGGCATAGGGGAGGCCTAAATTGGCTGCCTGATTGATGCGGTTGATCGCCGTCGGCAGGCTGCTCTTATAGTCGCCGTCGAAATCAACCTTCACCTCCGAGCGATAGCTCAGGCCAAAGCGGTTGTTTTTATCCACCTCATACAAAATACCGGCGTTCCAGCCGTAGCCCCACTCATCACCCTTCAGGTGGGCCACCTGCGTATCGGCAGGAATGCCCAGCGCAGCGCCTGCTTCGCCCGCGTAGCGCTCAATCTTGGCGCGCGCGTAAACCGCGTCGAAGCCGACGCCGAAGCTGAAGTGCTCGTTAAGACGATAGGCGGTGCTGAGGTTAAGGTTGCCGGTCATCAGATCGGTCTTGCCGCCGAAGCCGCCTGCGGTATAGCCGTCGTTGAACTCCGTCGCCAGACCATAGTTTGAGGTAGCGGACGCGCCGATCCACCATTGATCGTTAATCGGCTGCACATAGTGAATATTGGGCACCCACTGCGTCGGTGCGATATTGCTGGCGTCGAGGCTGCGGCCGGTCGGGCTGTTGCCGGTAATATCGACATCGGGATCGATAAATACCGCGCCGACGGAAAACATCGGACGATCCATCAGCGCCATGGTCGCCGGGTTGCGGCTGGCTGAGGCGGCGGTATCGCCCATTGCGCCCTCGCCGGAATAGGCGCGGCCCAGACCAGCAGAGGAGAATTCGTTAAGCTGAAAGCCCGCTGCGTATACGTGTGAAGAGACAAGCGCCACTGCAGCCGCCACGGCTGACTTTGCGAACAGGTTTTTATGGCTCATGACCACAACCTCATCTGAATTATTATTAAACTGTAATTGTTACATCGCGTAACAAGGGTCGGCGGATTGTAGGGACTGACCAGAAGCTGACAAATCAGACCAGTGCGGCAAGTATAGGTCTGACCTGTGTCGATGTTGCAATATTGTTTTTAAAATATTTCTGAATTGATCTTCAAAATTTCGATCCGCTTAACAAAACCGGCGGAGCAGAGCGTAGCATACCGGCTCTAATTTGTTTTGGATCAAATTTTATTGTGATATTCGTCACTTAGCGCCTCTGACATAGCGCATTTTAAAGCGGAGGCGTAGAATTTCGGGCGTTAATCCAGATCGCTAACAGATTTATTCCCAGGAGAACGCAATGACCAATACCATGAATAAATGCAGCGCCAGTGAAACCGCTGCCTGCTGTTGCGTGGATGTCGGCACCGTGATGGATAACAGTGACTGCACCGCCAGCTGGTCAGAGTGGTTTGCGCAGCGCAGCGAGGCGGAAGCTAAACTGGCGAGCCTGACGGAAAAAGCGCGGCAGATTGAGTCGGACCCCTGCCAGATCGATGCCCGCTTCGACGCGCGCGACAACGGCGTGCAGCTGGATATCGATTTCACCTTCGCCTGCCAGGCTGAAACCCTGATTTTTCAGCTGGGCCTGCGCTAACTCTCTGAACGCCGTTGCTCAACGGCGTTTTCTATTTTCGTGTTTTCCCTCGCACTTTTTTTCTTTCCTGATTGGCGGCGCGCCCGCTTGTCGTTAACACTGTGGATCAGGTCAGACCTCTCAGGGCAATGACGCCCGGTCAACATTCACAGGTGAAACAGATGAGCAAAGCGCAGCCGTTGCTGACGCGTGCGGGCGATCGCATCGCCATTACTCACGGACTTCGCACGCCGTTCCTGCGTCAGGCGACAGGCTTTCATGGCATCCCCGCCGTGGAGCTTGGCCGGATGGTCGTAAGCGAACTGATGGCGCGCAGCGAACTGCCGATCGAGGCGATAGAGCAGCTGGTGTTTGGACAGGTGATCCAGATGCCGGAAGCGCCCAATATCGCGCGAGAAGTAGTGCTCAGCAGCGGGCTGGGCGTGCATACCGACGCCTACAGCGTCAGCCGCGCCTGCGCCACCAGCTTCCAGGCGGTCGCCAGCGTCGCGGAAAGCCTGATGGCGGGCACCATCAAAGCGGGCATCGCGGGCGGCGCGGACTCCTCGTCGGTGCTGCCCATCGGCGTCAGCAAAACCCTGGCGCGCGCGCTGCTCGATCTCAGCAAGGCGCGCAGCCTGGGGCAGAAGATGCAGATAGTGCGTCGCCTGCGGCCGCGCGATCTGCTGCCGGTGCCGCCTGCGGTCGCCGAGTACTCTACCGGCCTGCGTATGGGCGATACCGCCGAACAGATGGCGAAAACGCATCACATCACGCGCGCGGCGCAGGATGCGCTGGCGCTGCGATCGCACCAGCGCGCCGCCAGCGCCTGGCAGTCGGGCGTACTGCGACAGGAGGTGATGCCCGCCTTCGCGCCGCCGTGGAAAGCGCCCATCGAGCAGGATAACAACGTGCGCATGGCGGCGAAAATCGAAGACTATGCGCGGCTGCGGCCGGCGTTCGACCGCCAGCACGGCAGCGTCACGGCGGCCAACAGCACGCCGCTTACCGACGGTGCAGCGGCGGTGGTGCTGATGAGCGAAGGACGCGCGCGCGAACTGGGCGTTGCGCCGCTGGGCTATCTGCGCAGCTACGCCTTTACCGCCATCGACGTGCAGCAGGACATGCTGCTCGGCCCGGCTTACGCTTCCCCGCTGGCGCTGGAGCGCGCCGGCGTTGGGCTGGCCGATCTGACGCTAATTGATATGCACGAGGCGTTCGCCGCCCAGACGCTCTGCAACCTGCAGTGCTTTAACGACGAACGCTTTGCGCGCGAAAAACTCAACCGTTCTCACGCGCTGGGCGAGGTCGATGAGGCGCGTTTCAACGTGCTCGGCGGCTCAATCGCCTACGGCCATCCTTTCGCCGCCACCGGCGCGCGTATGATTACCCAGACACTGCATGAGCTGCGGCGTCGCGGCGGCGGGCTGGCGCTGGTCACCGCCTGCGCGGCGGGCGGCTTAGGCGCGGCGATGGTTCTGGAGGCGGAATAATGGAACAGAGCGCTTTCTCTTTACAGATGCGACCGGATCACGTTGGCGTCATCGTAATCGACGTGCCGGGTGAAAAGATGAATACGCTGCGCGCCGCCTTTGCGCAGCAGCTGGCGGCGGTGATTGACGAGGCGCGGCGCGATACGCAGCTGGCTGGCCTGGTGCTGATCTCCGGCAAGCCTGACAATTTTATCGCCGGCGCCGATATCGGCATGATCGCCGACTGCGGCAGCGCGCAGGAGGCGGAGTCGCTGGCGCGGCAAGGCCAGCAGGCGATGGCGGCGATCGCGGCGCTGCCCTTTCCGGTGGTGGCGGCGATCCAAGGCGCCTGCCTGGGCGGCGGGCTGGAGCTGGCGCTCGCCTGCGACGCGCGCATCTGCTCGCTAGATGACAAAACCCGGCTTGGCCTGCCCGAGGTGCAGCTGGGGCTGCTGCCGGGATCGGGCGGCACCCAGCGTCTGCCGCGCCTTATCGGGCTGCGCCAGGCGCTGCCGCTGATACTTACCGGCAAAACCCTGCGGGCGAAGCAGGCGCGCAGGCTGGGGCTGGTGGATGACGCGGTGCCGCAGGCGATCCTGCTGGAAACCGCGGCGGCGCGCGCGCTGAAGGGCAAGCATGCCGCACGGACGCTGCCGCTGCGCGATCGCGTAATAGAGGCGCCGCTGGCGCGTCATGCCTTTTTCGCCCTGGCGCAGCGGGAAACCGCGCGTAAAACCCACGGCAACTATCCGGCGGCGCAGCGCATTATCGACGCGGTGCGCACCGGCATTGAACAGGGTAACGAGGCGGGGTATCTGGCGGAGGCGCGCGCCTTCGGCGAGCTGGCGATGACGCCGCAATCCGCCGCGCTGCGCAGCCTGTTTTTCGCCAGCACGGCGATGAAAAAAGAGCGCGGTGCCGAGGCTGAGCCGCGCGCGCTGCATCAGGTCGGCGTGCTGGGCGGCGGGCTGATGGGCGGGGGGATCGCCAGCGTAACGGCGATTAACGCCGGGCTGCCGGTGCGCATCAAGGATATCCACCTGCAGGGAGTCAACCATGCGCTGAAAGCGAGCTGGGAAGGGCTGAGCAAAAAGGTCAGACGACGCCATATCAGCGCGGCGCAGCGCCAGCAGCAGATGGCGCGCATAACCGGCGGCACCGATTATCAGGGCTTCGCCGGGCGCGACCTGGTGATTGAGGCGGTGTTTGAAGAGCTGTCGCTGAAACAGCAGATGGTGCGCGAGGTTGAAGCCCACTGCGCGCCGCACACCATTTTCGCCTCGAATACCTCATCGCTACCGATCGCGGATATCGCCGCGCAGGCGCAGCGCCCGGAAAACGTTATTGGCCTGCACTACTTTAGTCCGGTGGAAAAGATGCCGCTGGTGGAGGTGATCCCGCACGCCGGCACCTCGCAGCAGACGCTGGCCACTACCGTGGCGCTGGCGAAAAAGCAGGGCAAAACGCCCATCGTTGTGGCGGACCGCGCCGGCTTCTATGTGAATCGCATTCTTACGCCCTATATAAATGAAGCGATGCGCTGCCTGCTGGAGGGCGAGCCGGTTGAGCATATCGATCGCGCGCTGGTGAGGGCGGGCTTTCCCGTTGGCCCGATACAGCTGCTGGACGAGGTGGGCATTGACGTCGGCAGCAAGATCGCGCCGGTGCTGCAGCAGGCCTGGGGCGAACGCTTCGCCGCGCCCGCCGCCTTTGACGCGGTACTGAAGGACGATCGCAAAGGGCGTAAAAACGGCAAAGGCTTCTATCTCTACGGCGGCGGTCGGCGCGGCGGCAAAAAGCCCGATCCCGCAATCTATCCGCTGCTCGGCGTGCAGCCGGCGGCCAGGCAAAGCGAAGCGCAGATCGCCGAGCGCTGCATCATGATGATGCTGAACGAGGCGGCGCGCTGCCTTGACGAAGGGGTGATCCGCAGCCCGCGCGACGGCGACATCGGGGCAGTATTCGGCATCGGCTTTCCCCCTTTTCTCGGCGGGCCGTTCCGTTATATGGATCGGCGCGGCGCGGCGGATATCGCGCAAACATTACGCGCATTAATGCGCCAGCATGGCGAGCGCTTTGCCCCATGCGAAGCGCTGCTGGCGGCGGAACAGCAGGAGAGGAAATTTTACATTTCCTGACCGAATGGAATATCCGCACCGATTCAGCGGGTTAGAAATGCGCCGCCAGGGCAGGCGGCGCGGCACGATTCTGAGAAGCGCTTATTTAATAAACAACCGGTTGACTATACTCAAGTCATTGGGGTACAACACAGCGTTCATTCGCAGAGTGAAGAGTCAGGCGCCTCCGCGCCGGGCGATATCGACAAACAACAGCGGTGCTTTATGCAAGTTTTTATCATGCGTCACGGCGATGCTGCTCTTGAAGCCGCCAGTGATTCGGTCCGACCTCTCACCCATTGCGGCTGTGATGAATCACGCCAGATGGCGAGCTGGCTCAACAGCCAGACGGTGGATGTAGAACGTGTGCTGGTCAGTCCCTATCTTCGTGCCCAGCAGACGCTGGCGACGGTACGCGAAGCGTTAAAACTGCCGGAAGGGCAGGAGGTTTTACCCGAGCTGACGCCAGGCGGCGATCCCGGCCTTGTGGCCTGCTACCTGCAGGCGCTGGGAAATCAGGGGGTAAAATCGGCCATTGTGATTTCACATCTGCCGCTGGTGGGCTATCTGGTTTCAGAGCTCTGCCCGCAGGAAGCGCCACCGATGTTCGCCACCTCCGCCATCGCCTGCATCGATTTCGATCCCGTCAGCTGCGAAGGCAAGCTGCTGTGGCAGGTCAGCCCCTCTAAACTGGCGAAAGCCATATAACGCCCGCGGGCCGCGCAGACGGCCCACCCCTCTTAAGGCAGCTCGGGCGGTTGCCACTCCTCTACCTCAATCAATACCAGCAGCGCCGCGTCGCCGCCGAACATTTTTGGCGCCTGATGAAACGCCATTACGTAAGGATGCTGCGCCAGCCAGAGCGGCGTCTGCTGCTTGAGAATATGCTTGCCGTGGCCGGTCATCACGCTGGCGCAGAACAGGTGCTCGCGACGACAGGCGGCGATCAGCGCGCCCAGCTCCTGTTTAGCCTGCTGCTGCGTCAAGCCGTGCAGGTCGAGGAAAATCTCCGGCGTATAGTCGCCGCGGCGCAGCTTTTTCAGCTCGTAGTGGCTGACGTCGGCGCGCACGTAGCGCATAGCGCCTTCGGTCGCCAGCAGCGGCTGAAATTCGTCGGAAAAATAGTGGCTGTTGTCCACCTGTTCGGAAATCAACCGCTTCAGCGGCAGCTCGCGGCTTTTTACCACGGGCTTATGCACCACGGTATCCTGCTTTATTTTGCGCGTGCCGCTCATTAGCTGGCGAAACAACGCCTTGTCGTCGTCATTAAGAGATGTTTTTTTACTCATTTCAGGCGAATCTTGTCTGATAAGGCTGGAAAACAGCGAATGGCGTTACCTTACCGCCCGATCCGCTAATTGTCAGCTTTTTCACCTTGCTGCGCTGAATTCTCTCCGGCTTCATGGCACACTATCGGCCGATTTAGCAATTGGGCCTGCGGAGGGCTACGTGGACAAAATTTTCGTCGATGAGGCAGTCAACGAACTGCACACCATTCAGGATATGTTGCGCTGGGCGGTCAGCCGTTTTTCCGCCGCCGGGATCTGGTACGGTCACGGCACCGACAATCCGTGGGACGAAGCGGTACAACTGGTCCTGCCCACGCTCTGGCTGCCGCTGGATATTCCGGAAGATATGCGCAGCGCGCGCCTGACCGCCAGCGAGCGTCACCGCATCGTTGAGCGGGTGATCCGCCGCGTTAACGAGCGCATTCCGGTTGCCTACCTTACCAACAAAGCCTGGTTCTGCGGCCACGAATTCTACGTTGACGAACGCGTGCTGGTGCCGCGCTCGCCGATCGGCGAACTGATTGAAAACCGCTTCGCCGGCCTGGTCGCCGAGGCGCCGCGCCATATCCTCGATATGTGTACCGGCAGCGGCTGTATCGCTATCGCCTGCGCCTACGCCTTCCCGGAAGCGGAGGTGGACGCGGTGGATATCTCTTATGATGCGCTGGCGGTCGCCGAGCAGAATATCGAAGAGCACGGTTTAATCCATCAGGTGACGCCGATCCGCGCCGATCTGTTCCGCGAGCTGGCGCCGGTGAAATATGATCTGATCGTAACCAATCCGCCCTATGTGGACGCGGAAGATATGGACGATCTGCCGAACGAATATCGCCACGAGCCGGAGCTTGGCCTGGCGGCGGGCAGCGACGGCCTGAAGCTGGTGCGCCGCATCCTCGCCTGCGCGCCGAATTACCTGAGCGAAAACGGCGTCCTGATCTGCGAAGTCGGCAACAGCATGGTGCATATGATCGAGCAGTATCCCGACGTGCCCTTTACCTGGCTGGAGTTCGACAACGGCGGCGACGGCGTCTTTATGCTGACGCTCCAGCAGATCGTCGACGCACAACATCACTTCTCTATTTATAAAGACTGAGCGAACGCTTCGTAACAAGGAATCCCCATGGCCGGAAACAGCATCGGACAATTCTTTCGCGTAACCACTTTTGGCGAGTCGCACGGCCTCGCGCTGGGCTGTATCGTCGACGGCGTGCCGCCGGGCATCCCGCTGACCGAAGCGGATATCCAGCACGATCTCGACCGCCGCCGTCCCGGCACCTCGCGCTATACCACCCAGCGACGCGAGCCGGATCAGGTGAAAATTTTGTCTGGCGTTTTCGAAGGGGTCACTACCGGCACCTCGATCGGCCTGCTGATTGAAAATACCGACCAGCGTTCGCAGGACTACGGCGCGATTAAAGATCTCTTCCGTCCCGGCCACGCCGACTACACCTATGAGCAGAAGTACGGCCTGCGCGACTATCGCGGCGGCGGCCGCTCGTCGGCGCGGGAAACCGCCATGCGCGTTGCGGCGGGCGCGATTGCCAAAAAATATCTGCAGATGAAGCATGGCGTCGTGGTGCGCGGCTATCTGGCGCAGATCGGCGACGTGGCGTGCGAGCTGAAAGACTGGAGCATCGTTGAAGAGAACCCGTTTTTTTGCCCGGATGCCAGCAAGCTGGAGGCGCTGGATGAACTGATGCGCGCCCTGAAAAAAGAGGGCGACTCTATCGGCGCCAAAGTTACGGTGATGGCGGAAAATGTCCCGCCGGGCCTTGGTGAGCCGGTGTTTGATCGCCTCGACGCCGACCTGGCGCACGCGCTGATGAGCATCAACGCGGTAAAAGGGGTAGAGATTGGCGACGGCTTTGCGGTGGTGAACCAGCGCGGCAGCCAGCATCGCGACGAGATCCGCGCCAGCGGGTTCCAGAGCAACCATGCTGGCGGCATCCTCGGCGGCATCAGCAGCGGCCAGACCATCAGCGCCAACCTGGCGATGAAGCCGACCTCCAGCATTACCGTCCCGGGGCAGACCATCACCCGCAGCGGCGAAGAGGTGGAGATGATCACCAAAGGACGACACGATCCCTGCGTGGGCATTCGCGCCGTGCCGATCGCCGAAGCGATGATGGCGATCGTGCTGATGGATCATCTGCTGCGCCAGCGCGCGCAGAACGCAGATGTTAACAGCACCGTGCCGCGCTGGTGACGCCATGAAATCTCTGCTTATTCTTGCCTCGGCGCTGCTGTTCAGCGCCTCCGCCCTGGCCGCGACGCCGTGGCAGCGCATTCAGCAGCCGATCCCGGGCAGCGCGCAGTCTATCGGCTCCTTCGCTAACGGCTGCATCGTCGGCGCGCAGGCGCTGCCGCTTAACGCGCCGGAATATCAGGTGATGCGCCAGGATCAGCGGCGCTACTTCGGCCATCCCGATCTGATCCAGTTTATTCAGCGTCTCAGCACGCAGGTGCATAACCTGCAGCTGGGCAACGTGCTGATTGGTGATATGGGCATGGCGGCGGGCGGGCGCTTCAGCAGCGGCCACGCCAGCCATCAGACCGGCCTCGACGTCGATATCTGGCTGCAGCTGCCGAAAACCCGCTGGAGCGCACAGCAGCTGCTGAAGCCGCAGCCGCTCGATCTGGTGACCGCAGATGACAAGAGCGTGGTGGCGCGCCACTGGCGACCGGAGATCGACAGCCTGATCAAACTGGCGGCGAAAGATAACGATGTCACGCGCATCTTCGTCAATCCGGCGATTAAAAAGCAGCTTTGCGCCGACGCTGGCGCCGACCGCGACTGGCTGCGCAAGGTGCGCCCATGGTTCGCACATCGCGCGCATATGCATGTGCGGCTGCGCTGTCCCGCCAACAGCATCGGCTGTGAAGATCAGCCTGCGCCGCCGCCGGGCGACGGGTGCGGCGCCGAGCTGGAGAGCTGGTTCCTGCCGAAGAAACCGGGCAGCGGAGCGCCGGTGAAGCGCGAGCCGCCGCCGCTGCCGCAGGCGTGCCAGGCGCTGCTGGATAAACATCTTTTATAAGGGAGCTCCATGGAGTGGTTTGTCGTCAGCCCGATAGAGGTCGGGGTGCTGTTTCTGGTCGCGATGCTGGCGGCTTTTATCGACTCCATCGCCGGCGGCGGCGGGCTGCTCACCGTGCCCGCGCTGCTGGCGGCCGGTTTCTCCCCTGCGCAGGCGCTGGCCACCAATAAGCTGCAGTCGGTGGGCGGCTCTTTCTCCGCCAGCCTCTACTTTATCCGCCGCGGCGCGGTGAATTTGCGCGAGCAGCGGCTCAATATCGCCATGACGTTTGTTGGCGCAGTGCTGGGGACTATCCTGATCCAGCATATGAACGCCGATGCGCTGCGACAGGTGCTGCCGCTGCTGCTGATCGCCATCGGCCTGTGGTTTCTGCTGATGCCGCGACCTGGCGAAGAGGATCGTGCGCGCCGCCTTTACGGTTTGCCCTATGCGCTGGTGGGCGGCGGCTGCGTCGGCTTTTACGACGGCTTCTTCGGCCCTGGCGCCGGCTCGTTCTACGCGCTCGCCTTTGTCACGCTTTGCGGCTTCAACCTCGCCAAAGCCACCGCGCATGCCAAAATTCTGAATTTCACCTCCAATTTCGCCAGCCTGCTGTTCTTTATGTTCGGCGGCAAGGTGATCTGGGGAACCGGCTTTATTATGCTGCTGGGCGCCTTCTGCGGCGCGCGGCTCGGGGCGCGGCTGGTGCTGAGCCGTGGGCAGAAACTGATCCGCCCGATGGTGGTTATCGTTTCTGCGGTAATGAGCGCGAAGCTGCTGTGGGACGCTCACGGCAGCGCGCTGCTGGCGTGGATCGCCGCGCTGTAATACATTCATTCTCGGCGCCGCGATAATGACGCCGTTTTTACGATGACACCATGAACACGACGCACCATTACGAACAACTGATTACGATTTTCGATAGCTGCTTTCGCGACGAGTTTCAGACCCGTCTAATTAAAGGCGACGACGAACCCATCTACCTTCCGGCAGATGAGAGTTCGCCGTGGAACCGCGTGGTGTTCGCCCACGGCTTTTACGCCAGCGCGCTGCACGAGATCTCTCACTGGTGCATCGCCGGCGAGGCGCGGCGCAAGCTGGTGGATTTCGGCTACTGGTACTGTCCCGATGGACGCGACGCTCAGACGCAGAATCAGTTTGAGTCGGTGGAGATTAAGCCGCAGGCGCTGGAGTGGATGTTCTGCGTGGCGGCAGGCTTTCCGTTCAACGTCAGCTGTGACAATCTCGACGGAGAGTGTGAGCCGGATCGCGTCGCGTTTCAGCGTAAGGTCCATGCTCAGGTGATGTCTTATCTGGAGAACGGCATACCTGCGCGGCCCGCGCGTTTTATCGCCGCTCTGGCGGACTTTTATGGCACGCCTGCACTGACGTCAGCACATTTTCCCTGGCCAGACGATCTGTGATGAGTGCAGGCATTTTTAAAGAGGAATTGAGATGATCGCAGAATTTGAAGCGCGTATTCTGGCCCTGATCGACGATATGGTCGATCACGCCAGCGATGACGAGCTGTTCGCCAGCGGCTATCTGCGCGGTCACCTGACCCTCGCGGTTGCGGAAATCGAACAGTCGGGCGAGCACACGCCGGAAGCGTTGCAGATCCAGGTGGCCAACAGCCTGCAAAACGCCATCGCCGCCGGTGAGCTTTCGCCGCGCGACCAGGTGCTGGTGGTCGGCATGTGGGACAACCTGTTCCTGCAGGCGCGTCAGACCGCCTGATCCATCGGGGCGGCGTCTGCCGCCCCGGTGCTATTTCCCCGCTTTTTTTCCTTTCAGCAGCTTTCTCACCCAGTAGCGATTCGGGCTGAGCGCGGCCAGCGTCGCGCTATCCAGCGGCTGCGGTTCGCCGCTCATCTGCGCCGCCAGCGCTTCGGCAGCGAGCGGGGCGCTGCAGAGTCCGCGCGAGCCGAGCGCCCCCAGCAGGAACAGACCCGCGTGATGCGGCGCCTCGGCGATAGCTTCGCCGCGTGCGCGTCGGGCGGGCAGATCCTGATAGCGCGCCAGCGTTGCGTCATAGTCAGGCACCGCGCCCGCTATCGGCAGATGGTCGCGCGTGGCGCAGCGCACGCCGACGCGCGCCTCGCCGGCGCTGACGTCCACTTTTTCCGCCCAGCCGCAGCCCGGCAGAGAGTGCAGCAGCCGCGCCCGGTTTTGCTGCTGGTCATCTTCGCGCCAGGCGGTCGAGGTATCGCCGCGATGGTAGCTGGCACCGATGCAGTGGGTGCCAAACTGCGGGCTGACCGGCGTCAGATAGCCGTCGTAGCAGAGCACGGTTTGCAGCGCATCGAGGCCGGGCGTGCTGGGCACGTGGCTCACCTGGCCGGAAACCGGGTAGGTCGGCAGCTGCGCGGTTTCCGGCAGGGCGCTGAGGGCGTGGCCGGTCGCCAGCGTCACGTTTTGATGCGTTGCGGTTTTGCCGTCGGCGAAGCGCAGCGTCCAGCCCGGCTCCGCCGGAGAGAGCTGCGTCAGACGATGCAGCCAGTGGATGCGCAGCCCCTGGGTTTCGCCATGCGCCAGCAGGCCGGCGGTAAGCTCGGCGGGCGAGAGCCAGCCGCCGAGCGGATAGAAAATGCCGCCGACGTCGAGTTCGACCTGGGCCAGCGCCGCCGCTTCTTCCGGGCTGACGCCGCGCGCAATCTCTTTCGGCAGCGCCATCGTCAGCATCTGCGCGATTTTGTCGGCGCTTTTCTCATCCCAGCCGAGCTGCAGCACGCCGCTCCAGCTGTGCTCAAAGCTCACCGGCAGCGCGTCATAAAGCCGGCGGGCGAAGCTAAAGGCGGCGGGGAAGAAGCGCGCCAGCGCCGGGTCATGCTGATTCAGCAGCGGATAGAGCGCGCCCTGGCGATTGCCCGACGCGCCCAGCGCGGCCGCTTCGTCGGCGCAGTAGAGCGTGACGCGCCAGCCGCGGCGCAGCAGAGCGAGTGCCAGCACCGCGCTCGCCACGCCGCCGCCGACAATCGCCGTCTCTTTTTCCCGCGCGGCGGGGCGCGCAAACCAGGGCTGGGCGACGGGCAGATCCGGCGCCTGCGTCAGGACGCCGCACAGCATTTCGCGCTTGGGGCCAAACCCTTTGCGGCGGGTGACCTCAAAACCCGCCTCCTGCAGTCCGCGACGCACAAAACCGGCGGCGGTGAAGGTGGCGAAGGTCCCGCCGGGCCGGGCCAGCTTCGCCATGGCATTGAAGAGGCGCGGCGTCCACATATCGGGGTTCTTCGCCGGGGCGAAGCCATCGAGGAACCAGGCGTCAACCTGGCGATGCAGGCTGTCATCAAACGTCTCTATCAGGGTATTAATATCGCCGAGCCAGAGATCGAGCGTCACGCGGCCGCCGTCAAACAGCAGGCGCTGGCAGCCGGGCAGGGCGACCGGCCACTGCAGCTGCAGCTGCTCGGCCCAGGGCTGAAGCGCCGGCCAGCGCTGATGCGCCGCGACCAAATCCGCCTGCGTCAGGGGGAACTTTTCAACGCTGATAAAGTGCAGTCGCTGCAGCGCCGCGTCAGGATGTGCCAGCCGGAAGGCGTCGAACGCCTGCCATAGCGTGAGAAAATTAAGCCCGGTGCCGAACCCGCTCTCTGCGGCGATAAAGAGATCGCGCGGATGGTGCGCAAAGCGGCCGGGCAGATCGTTGCCGCCGAGAAACACGTAGCGCGTCTCTTCCAGACCGTTGTCATTGGAAAAATAGACGTCGTCAAAGGCTCGGGAAACAGGTGTACCCTGTTCATTCCAGCTTAGCTGGGCATGTTCAACCGGGGATAATTTCACGGTAAAGGCTCATCTTTCAGGCAGTGGCGCGATTTTAGCGACCAGGGTCACATGACGCAAATTTACAAAAGGAAATGGCTGATCGGACTTGTTCGGCGTACAAGTGTAAGCTAGAGTGCGTGTCAATCCAAAAGAAGTGGAATGAGGACAACTGAATGAAACGTGCAGTGATTACTGGCCTGGGGATTGTTTCCAGCATTGGTAATAACCAGCAGGAAGTACTCGCATCTCTGCGTGAAGGCCGTTCCGGCATTACCTTCTCTCAAGAGATGAAGGATTCCGGTATGCGTAGCCACGTCTGGGGTAATGTCAAACTGGATACCACCGGCCTTATCGATCGCAAGATTGTGCGTTTTATGAGTGATGCGTCCATCTATGCTTACCTCTCCATGGAAGAAGCGATCAAAGATTCCGGTCTGACCGACGAGCAGTATCAGAGCAACCCGCGCGTGGGTCTGATTGCTGGCTCAGGCGGCGGTTCGCCGCGTTTCCAGGTATTCGGCGCTGACGCGATGCGCAGCCCGCGCGGCCTGAAAGCGGTCGGCCCCTATGTGGTCACCAAAGCGATGGCGTCCGGCGTCTCCGCCTGTCTCGCCACGCCGTTTAAGATCCACGGCGTAAACTACTCCATCAGCTCCGCCTGTGCGACCTCGGCGCACTGTATCGGTAACGCGGTTGAGCAGATCCAGCTGGGCAAGCAGGACATCGTTTTTGCCGGCGGCGGCGAAGAGCTGTGCTGGGAAATGGCGTGCGAGTTCGACGCCATGGGCGCACTCTCTACCAAATATAACGACGCGCCGGAAAAAGCGTCCCGTACCTATGACAGCGAGCGCGACGGCTTTGTTATCGCCGGCGGCGGCGGCATGGTTGTGGTGGAAGAGCTGGAGCACGCGCTGGCGCGCGGCGCGCATATCTATGCAGAGATCGTCGGCTACGGCGCGACCTCTGATGGCGCGGACATGGTTGCACCATCGGGCGAAGGCGCGGTGCGCTGCATGAAGATGGCGATGCAGGGCGTGGATACGCCAATCGACTACCTGAACAGCCACGGCACCTCCACGCCGGTTGGCGACGTGAAAGAGCTGGGTGCCATCCGTGAAGTGTTTGGCGACAACACCCCGGCCATCTCCGCCACTAAAGCGATGACCGGCCACTCGCTGGGTGCGGCGGGCGTGCAGGAAGCGATCTACACCCTGCTGATGCTGGAGCACGGCTTTATCGCGCCGAGCATCAACATCGAAACGCCAGACCCGGCGGCGGAAGGCATGAATATCGTCACTAAACCGACGGAGAAAGCGCTGACCACCGTTATGTCCAACAGCTTCGGCTTCGGCGGCACCAACGCGACGCTAACGATGCGTAAGTTTCAGGCGTAATCGCTAAAAATGTTTTATAAAGGGCCGGTCTGACCGGCCCTTTTTCTTTTGTGGCCCGGGTGCAGACGCGTTTGACATCAGGGAGCTATGTCCGTTATGACCACCACCGCAACAGAACCGCAGGCCGCCTCTACTTTGCCGCTCGCCTGCTCCTCGCTTGCCGTCTTTATTACCTACCTTACCGCCGGACTGGCGCTGCCGGTTATTCCGCTCTACGTCCATCAGGAACTGGGCATGAATAACGTGATGGTCGGCGTCGCGGTCGGCATTCAGTTTTTCGCCACGCTGCTGACGCGCGGCTTTGCCGGCCGCCGCGCCGATCGGCACGGCGCAAAGCGCACCACCCAGCAGGGGATGCTGGCGATTATGCTGGTGGGCATCGCCTACCTGGCCGCCGCGCTGCTGCCGGTTCCGGCGCTCATCAGGTTTGCGCTGCTGGCGCTGGGGCGTCTGCTGCTCGGCTTCGGCGAAAGCCTGCTGCTTACCGGGAACCTGACGTGGGGGCTGGGGCTGGTCGGGGCGAAACGCTCCGGGCTGGTGATGTCGTGGAACGGTATGGCGATCTACGGCGCGCTGGCGGCTGGCGCGCCGCTCGGGCTGCTGCTGCACCAGCACGGCGGCTTCGCGCTGCTGGGCGCGGTAGCGACAGCGCTGCCGCTGGTGGCGCTGTTGCTTAACAGCGCCATCCGGCCGGTGCCGGTGATGGGGGGCGAGCGACCTGCGCTGTGGCGCGTGATTCGCACTATTTTCCAGCCGGGCCTCGCGCTGGCGCTGCAGGGCGTCGGCTTTGCGGTGATCGGCGCCTTCACCTCGCTCTACTTCGCCGCGCAGCAGTGGGGCAACGCCGGCTTTACCCTGACGGCGTTTGGCGTCGCTTTTGTGTTGGTGCGGCTGGCGTTCGGCGGCACGCCGGATCGGCACGGCGGCATCCGCGTCGCGCTGATTTCACTGCTGGTAGAGGCGGCGGGGCTGCTGCTGCTGGCGTTCGCCGCGGAGGGCTGGATGGCGCTTATCGGCGCGGCCCTGACCGGCTGCGGCTGTTCGCTGATCTTTCCGGCGCTCGGCGTAGAGGTAGTGAAGCGCGTCTCGCCGCAGGTGCGCGGCACGGCGCTGGGTGGTTTCTCTGCGTTTCAGGATGTCGGCTACGGCGCCAGCGGGCCGCTCGCCGGACTGCTGGCGACCGCGCTCGGCTACGGCTCGGTCTACCTGGCCGGTGCCTGCTGCGCGCTGCTGGGTATCGTTGTGACCTGTCGCTTTGCCCGCCGCGCCTGAAGCGCGCGGCGACTTACTCAGATCACCAGCCACAGCAGCAGGAACAGCACAATCAGCACCGCGGCGACGCCCAGCAGCGGGCGCTGCGCCAGCGGCTGCGGCAGCGCGGCAATAAAGGGTGCCCAGATCGGCTGCGGGCGCAGCGCGCTATCGGCCAGCGGCTGCTCCTGATGCCGTTCGGCGCGGCGCGCGAAAAGCTGGTTGAGCAGATCCTGGGTCTGCGCAGGCGTCAGAATCGTCTGCGGCGTCGCCTGAAAGCGCTGCAGGCTGTAATCCTCCAGCTGCTGGCGCTCGTTGCTGTCGAGCGGCTGCTTCAGCGACGCTTCCAGCACCAGCAGTGTGGGGGCGGCGTGTTGACTCAGCGTCTGGCGCACCTGCAAATATTGCGTCAAAAGCGGAAAGAGGCGCGACGGGATGGGATCGCCGCTGGTGAGATTGGCCAGCTTCAGCGCCGAGGCCCAGATCTTGCCGGTGGACTCGCCGGTGGCGGCGGCCAGTCGGGCGATCTGCTGATTCAGCGTCTGATGCTCGGCGGGCAGCAGCGTGCGGTCGGTGGTGCGCGACTGCTGCGGCTGCGGGATCGCCATCTGGCCGTTCTGCAGCATGGTCAGCACCTGACGCAGCTGATCCTGTGACAGCGAGCTCAGCACCGTCTGGCCGAACTGTTGGCGAATAAAGTCGCTTACCGCCTGGCGGTTATTACCCTGCGGCAGCAGATCGGTAAGCTGGGTAAGCAGCTGGCGCGTGGCGCGTCCGTTTTCCGCCTGCGTCAGACGGCTATTCAGATACTGCTCTGCCGCCGGGAAATGACGCGACTGCAGCTCCGCCTCGCTTTTTACCCCGACTTCGCGCTGCACGCCCGCCCAGAGTTCAGGCGCTTTTAAGGTGCTGAATGACATAATGCGCACGATCAGGCGTTCCAGCGTGGTGCGCTGGGCCGGAGAGAGGGGCTGATCGCCCGGCGTCACGCCGGGACGGGACGCGCCGGTTGACGGCGGGACAGCAGAACGATCGCCCATCGGCGCACCGGGGCCGCTAAGAGGTTGCATGGCGAAATCCTTGAAAACAGAACAGCGTGGGGTGCGCCGGAAAAAAGATGCGCCATGATAGCAAAAGCCCCCGGGAAATCCCACGGGGGCCGCGGTTTATTCAGCCGGGCGTCGCCTCCGCCCTGGAACGCCTGAGGGGAGTTTTCAGCCGCTGGGCGAGGATCACCCCCAGCAGCGTCATGGCACCGCCGATCCAGTGCCAGGCGTGCAGCTGCTCATGCAGAAACAGCACCGCGATAACGGCGGTAAAAACCGGAACGAAATTCATAAAAATGCTGGTGGTGCTGGCACCCAGACGCTGCACGCCCAGGATCCACAGAAAGGGGGCGATAATCGAGGCGAAGAGTCCGGCAAACAGCACCAGCGGGATATTGCGTGCGTTAAGCGCGACCTCGGGCGCATGCAGAAAGCCAGGCAGCAGCAGCAGCACGCCGAAAAAAACCTGTACGTAGAGGCTCTGCCATGTCGGCAGCGGGATCGCCCAGCGTTTGGTCAGCACGCCGTAGAGCGCGTAGGAGGTAGAGGCGGCCAGCATCATCAGCTCGCCGCTGCCGAGACGCTGGTGCAGCAGCTGGGCGGGATGGCCATCGCTCACCAGCCACACCAGACCCGCAAACGACAGCAGCCCGCCGATAAGTATGCCGCGCGTCGGCGCCAGCCGCAGCACCACCAGGCTAAGCAGAATGGTCAGCAGCGGAATGGTGGCGCCGAGAATGCCCATCATCACCGCCGAAACGCTGTGCGCCGCGTAGTAGGCCAGGCTCTGATAGAGCACCATGCCAAGCAGGCCGAGGATCAGCAGGCGTCCCAGGCTGGCGCGGATGGCGCGGCGATGTCGCCACGCGCCCGGCAGCGCGAAGGGCGTAAGCACCACCAGCGCCAGCAGCCAGCGGTAAAACGATATGGCGGCGGGATCGATGCTGCCGGCGGAGAGCTTACTGACGATGGTATTCACCGACCAGATCAGCACCGCCAGCAGCGGAAAAAGTAAATTCATGATCTTCTCCTGCGGATGTAGGGCGCCAGTTTACTTTTGACCGCTTTTAAGGAGATAGTGAAAAACAGACAAAAAAAGGGGCTGACCGGACAGAATGAGTGTACAGGTTGAATACCAGCCGCCCGAAGATGCGCTGCAGCTTCGCTATTTTATGCGCTATGAACAAGCCAACGCCAAAACCGAATATCTGCCGCACGCCCATGAATGGGGGCAGCTGATCTTTGTGACGCGCCACGTACTGGAGATGAGCGTAGAGGGTGAACGGCTGCTGACGCCCGCCAGCATTCCCATCTGGATCCCACCGCGACAGCGCCACGCCAGCTACAACCATCAGCAGGCGCAGTTCCGCACCTTCAATCTCGCCGCCGCGCTCTGCGAGGGGCTGCCGCAGCAGGCGTGCCTGCTGAACGTCGACGCCATCGTCCATGCGATTATGGATGAGTTCGCGCGTCTCGGCCTTGAACAGCCATAGCGCGCCGAACAGTGGCGGCTGTGTGAGGTGCTGCGCGATCGGCTGCGGCTGGCGCCGGTGCAGGAGAGCTATTTGCCTGGCTCGCAGGATAAGTTTCTCGCGCCGGTGCTGCACGCGCTGGAGGCGAATCCCGGCGATAACACCACGCTGGCGGAATGGGCGGCGCGCGTTTTTACCACGGAGCGCACGCTGGCGCGGCGCTGCCGTCAGGAGCTGCATATGTCCTTTGGCGAGTGGCGGCAGCGGCTGCGTTTTCTGCACGCCGTCGCGCAGCTGGGGCAGGGCAAAAGCGTGCAGGCGATTGCGCACGATCTCGGCTACAGCTCGGCGTCGGCGCTGATCGTGATGTTCCAACAGCAGGCGGGCACCACGCCGGATCGCTACCGCGCGCGCCTGGGTTAACAGGCGCGTTTGTGCCACAATAGTTCACCTCAACAATGCAACCAGCAGGAAAGCCGTGGTGAAGATTCTTGTCGATGAAAATATGCCTTATGCGCGTGAACTGTTCAGCCGTACCGGCAGGGTACAGGCGGTGCCGGGTCGTCCGCTGCCGCAGCAGGAGCTGGAGGATGCTGACGGCCTGATGGTGCGCTCGGTCACTCAGGTGAACGAAGCGCTGCTGGCGGGCAAGCCGGTAAAATTCGTCGGCACCGCCACGGCGGGCACCGACCATATTGATGAAGCCTGGCTGCAACAGGCAGGCATCGCTTTCTCCGCCGCGCCGGGCTGCAACGCTATCGCGGTCGTGGAGTATGTCTTCTCCGCGCTGCTGCTGCTGGCAGAGCGCGACGGTTTCGCGCTGCGCGACCGCACCGTTGGCATCGTCGGCGTCGGCAACGTCGGCGGCCGACTGCAAAAACGGCTGGAAGCCTGGGGCGTAAAAACCCTGCTGTGCGATCCGCCGCGCGCCGATCGCGGCGACGCGGGCGACTTCCGCTCGCTCGACGCGCTGGTGGCGGAGGCGGATATCCTGACCTTTCATACGCCGCTGTTTAAAGAGGGGCCCTATAAAAGCTGGCATCTCGCCGATACGGCGCTGCTGATGGCGCTGAAGCCCAACGCTATTCTGATCAACGCCTGCCGCGGACCGGTGGTGGATAACGCCGCGCTGCTGGAGGTACTGAAGATGCGCCCCGATCTCAGCGTGGTGCTCGACGTCTGGGAGCCGGAGCCGGCGCTGTCGCTCGATCTGCTGGATCGCGTGGATATCGGCACCGCCCATATCGCTGGCTATACGCTAGAGGGCAAGGCGCGCGGCACCACCCAGGTGTTTGAAGCCTGGTGCGACTTCCTCGGCCAGCCGCAGCAGGTGCCGCTCAGCGAGCTGCTGCCGACGCCGGAATTCAGCAGCGTCACCCTTAACGGCCCGCTCGATCAGGCAACGCTGAAACGTCTGGCGCATCTGGTGTATGATGTGCGCCGCGACGACGCGCCGCTGCGTAAAGCGGCGGCAAAACCTGGCGAATTTGACCGCCTGCGCAAGGAGTATCAGGAGCGGCGCGAGTGGTCATCGCTGGAGGTGATCTGCAACGACGCAGAGACCGCCAGCTTACTGAACGCCCTCGGTTTTAGCGCGCGTCTCAATAACTGCTAAATTTTTCCTCTCGCTGTGGCGGACATAGCGGGGGATAATTCCGAAACCTGGGCGGTGAATATCACCGCCTTCTGTTTTTATGTCATTGTCTGGAGTAAACCAACATGTCTGACGGCTGGAATATTGCGCTACTTGGCGCGACAGGCGCAGTAGGGAACGCTGTACTGGAGCTGCTGGCGGAACGCCAGTTCCCGGTTGGTGAGTTATATCTGCTGGCGAGTGAAAACAGCGCCGGCGAAACGCTGCGCTTCGAGGGGCGCTCGCTGCGCGTTGAGAACGCGGCGGACTTCGACTGGTCGCAGGCGCAGCTGGCCTTTTTCGTCGCCGGTCGCGACGCCTCGGCGCGCTATGCCGATGAGGCCGCCAGCGCCGGTTGTCTGGTGATCGACAGCAGCGACTGCTTCGCGCTGTCGCCGGATGTGCCGCTGGTGGTGCCGGACGTCAACCCGCAGGTGCTGGCGGACTACCGCAACCGCAACCTGGTCAGCGTCGCCGACAGCCTGACCAGTCAGCTGCTCAGCGCCATCAAACCGCTGGTAGACGCGGCAGGTCTGGGCCGTTTGCAGGTCACCAACCTGATCTCCGTCTCCAGCCACGGCAAAAGCGCGGTTGACGGCCTGGCGGGCGAGAGCGCGCGACTGCTTAACGGTGTGCCGGCTGAAGATCACTTCTTCGGCCGCCAGCTGGCGTTCAACCTGCTGCCGCAGCTGGCCGACGCGGAGGGCAGCGTCGCCAGCGAGCGTCGTCTGGTCGATCAGGTGCGTAAGGTGCTGCAGGACGACGGGCTGCCGATTGCGGTCAGCAGCGTGCAGGCGCCGGTCTTTTACGGCAGCGCGCAGATTGTCCACCTGGAGAGCCTGCGCCCGCTGTCGGCGGATGAGGCGCGCGCCGAGCTGGCGCAGGCGGCTGATATCAGCCTGAGCGACGAGGATGACTATCCGACGCAGGTCGGCGACGCCTCCGGCAATGAACAGCTCAGCATCGGCTGCGTGCGCAACGACTACGGCATTCCTGAACTGCTGCAGTTCTGGTCGGTGGCGGACAACATTCGCTTCGGCGGCGCGCTGATGGCGGTGAAGACGGCTGAGAAGCTGGTGCAGGAGTATCTCTATTAATGTTGGCTGAAGGTCAGACGCATAAACTGGCGCTCGGTATTGAGTATGACGGCAGCCGTTACTACGGCTGGCAGCGCCAGCAGGAAGTACGCAGCGTGCAGGAGAAGCTGGAAAAAGCGCTGTCGAAAGTGGCAAATCATCCGGTAAGCGTCTTCTGCGCCGGGCGTACCGACGCCGGCGTACACGGCACCGGCCAGGTGGTGCATTTCGAAACCACGTCGCAGCGCGCCGACGGCGCCTGGACGCTGGGCGTTAACGCCAATCTGCCGGAAGATATCGCGGTACGCTGGGTAAAAGCGGTGCCGGACGAGTTTCACGCGCGCTTCAGCGCGACGGCGCGCCGCTATCGCTATGTGATCTACAACCAGCGGCTGCGTCCGGCGATCCTGGGTCGCGGCGTCACCCATTTTTATCACCCGCTGGATGCAGAGAAGATGCACCGCGCCGGACAGTGTCTGCTGGGCGAGAATGACTTTACTTCGTTTCGCGCCGTGCAGTGTCAGTCGCGCACGCCGTGGCGTAATGTGATGCATCTGAACGTCACGCGCCAGGGCGCCTTTGTTATCGTCGATATTAAAGCCAACGCCTTTGTGCATCACATGGTGCGCAATATCGTCGGCAGCCTGATGGAGATCGGCTGCGGCAACCAGCCGGAGGAGTGGATGGCGACGCTGCTGGCGGCGAAAGATCGCACCCTGGCGGCGGCGACGGCCAGAGCGGAAGGACTCTATTTAGTGGCGGTGGACTATCCGTCGCATTTTGCGTTACCCGAACCGCCGATGGGGCCGTTGTTCCTGGCGGACTAATTTAGCAGGTCATTTCAGAGAGGCGTTATGGAGTTCGTCCATTTTTTGGTTGATTTTATTCTGCATATTGATGTGCATCTGGCCGAGCTGGTTGCGCAGTACGGCATCTGGATTTACGCCATTCTGTTCCTGATCCTGTTTTGCGAAACCGGCCTGGTGGTCACCCCCTTCCTGCCGGGCGACTCGCTGCTGTTCGTGGCAGGCGCGCTGGCGGCGCTGCCGGGCAACGACCTCAACGTCCACCTGATGGCGGCGCTGCTGGTGGTGGCCGCTGTACTGGGCGATGCGGTGAACTACACTATTGGTCGTCTGTTCGGCGAGCGGCTGTTCAGCAACCCGAATTCGCGCATCTTCCGCCGCAGCTATCTCGATAAAACCCATGCGTTTTACGATCGTCACGGCGGCAAAACCATTATCCTGGCGCGTTTCGTGCCGATTGTGCGCACCTTTGCGCCTTTCGTCGCTGGTATGGGGCATATGTCCTATCGCCACTTTGCGCTGTTTAACGTCGCTGGCGCGCTGGCGTGGGTGCTGCTCTTCTCCTACGCGGGCTATCTGTTCGGCGACCTGCCGGTGGTGCAGGAGAACCTGAAGCTGCTGATCGTCGCCATCATTGTGGTCTCGGTGCTGCCCGGCGTCATTGAGGTGTGGCGTCACCGCCGCCAGGGGAAGCAGGGCAAACAGTCGTAACGGGTTCGGTCGCGTTGCGGTTAGACCAGATTTTTATCCACAGTCGGAATGGGTTGTGGTTTAATGAGCGACATTTCATGTCTGCTGAAGCGGTTTTCAGCAGCAAATAAGATGACTGGACCAGGTCAGTTTTAAACAAAAAGGTCTTCAATGAGCTGGATTGAACGCATTCTTAATAAAAGCAACGTTACGCCTGCACGTCGTGCCAGCATCCCGGAAGGGGTCTGGACCAAGTGCGACAGCTGCGGTCAGGTTCTGTACCGCGCCGAGCTGGAGCGTAATCTTGAGGTCTGCCCGAAGTGCGACCATCACATGCGCATGCACGCCCGCGAGCGCCTCAACAGCCTGCTCGACCAGGGCACGCTGACCGAGCTGGGCAGCGAGCTGGAGCCGAAGGATATCCTGAAATTCCGCGACTCCAAGAAGTATAAGGATCGCCTTGCCGCCGCGCAGAAAGAGACAGAAGAGAAAGACGCGCTGATCGTGATGAAAGGTCAGCTGCACGGCATGCCGGTTGTGGCCGCCGCGTTTGAGTTTGCCTTTATGGGCGGCTCAATGGGCTCGGTGGTCGGCGCACGCTTCGTGCGCGCGGTTGAGCAGGCGCTGGAAGACAACTGTCCGCTGATCTGCTTCTCCGCCAGCGGCGGTGCGCGTATGCAGGAAGCGCTGATGTCGCTGATGCAGATGGCAAAAACCAGCGCCGCGCTGGCTAAAATGCAGGAGCGCGGTCTGCCCTATATTTCGGTGCTGACCGACCCGACCATGGGCGGCGTTTCCGCCAGCTTCGCGATGCTGGGCGATCTTAACGTCGCCGAGCCGAAGGCGCTTATCGGCTTTGCCGGTCCGCGCGTCATCGAGCAGACCGTACGTGAAAAACTGCCGCCGGGCTTCCAGCGCAGCGAATTCCTGATTGAGAAGGGCGCGATCGATATGATCATTCGCCGCCCGGAAATGCGTTATAAACTGGCGAGCCTGCTGGCGAAGATGATGAATCTTCCCGCGCCGCTGCACGATGGCGAACCGACCGCGCCTGCGGAAGCGCCGGAAAGCAACGAGGCCTGACAGGAGAGAGAGGCGCGCGCGGCGCGCCTTTCACCAATGCACCGTCGAACCGGCTGAACCGGGTCAAAATCTGTTAAACGGGACATATGGATACTCTTCACCTTCCTCAAGCCACGTCGCCTTTGGCCACGTGGCTTTACTATCTTGAGCATCTGCACTCGCAGACCATCGAGCTGGGGCTCGATCGCATTCGCTGCGTCGCGCAGCGCCTCGACCTGCTAAAACCCGCGCCTTTTGTTTTCACCGTCGCCGGCACCAACGGCAAAGGCACCACCTGCCGTACGCTCGAGACGCTGCTGATGGCGGCGGGCTATCGCGTCGGGGTCTACAGTTCGCCGCATCTGGTGCGCTATACCGAACGCGTGCGCGTGCAGGGTCAGGAGCTTGACGAGGCGCAGCACAGCGCCAGCTTCGCGAAAATCGAAGCCGGACGCGGCGACGTCTCGCTGACCTATTTTGAATTCGGCACGCTCTCCGCCCTGAACCTGTTTCAACAGGCGCAGCTGGACGTCGTGATCCTTGAAGTGGGGCTGGGCGGCCGGCTGGATGCCACTAATATTGTCGACGCCGACGTGGCGGTGGTGACCAGCATCGCGCTGGATCACACCGACTGGCTTGGCCCGGATCGTGAAAGCATCGGCCGCGAGAAAGCGGGCGTCTTTCGCGGCGGCAAGCCCGCCGTGGTCGGCGAGCCAGATATGCCCGCCAGCATCGCCGCCGTTGCGGCGGAGAAGGGCGCGCTGCTGCTGCGTCGCGGCCAGGAGTGGCACTACAGCCAGCAGCCGGAGAGCTGGGCCTGGCGCGACGCGCAGGGAGAGCTGAACGATCTGCCGCTGCCGCAGGTGCCGCTGCCTAACGCCGCCACGGCGCTGGCGGCGCTGCGCGCTTCCGGCCTGAACGTCAGCGAGACGATTATCCGCAATAATCTGCCGCTGGCAGTTCTCCCTGGCCGTTTCCAGACGGTAAGCGAATCGCCGCGCGTGATCCTCGACGTGGCGCACAACCCCCACGCGGCGAGCTATCTGGCGTCGCGTCTGGCGCAGCTGCCAAAAAGCGGCCGGGTACACGCGGTGGTGGGGATGCTGCATGATAAAGATATCGCCGGCACCCTGGCGGCGCTGGCGCCGCAAATCGACCGCTGGTACTGCGCGCCGCTTGAGGGGCCGCGCGGTGCCACCGCCGATGAGCTGATGACGCATCTGCCTCGCGACGCGGCGACCGCCTTTGCCGACGTGGAGAGCGCCTGGCAGGCGGCGAGCGCGCAGGCCGGGACGCAGGACATTGTGCTGGTATGTGGATCTTTCCATACCGTGGCGCAGGTCATGGAATCGACAGAGACGGAGAAAGGTCGTGGCAAGTAAGTTTCAGAACCGCCTGGTCGGCACCATTATTCTGGTGGCGGTCGGCGTGATTGTGCTGCCGGGCCTGCTGGACGGCAAAAAGAAGCATTATAAAGAGGAGTTCGCGGCGATCCCGCTGGTGCCGAAGCCGGATGACCAGCAGGATAGCGAGATGGTGCCGCCGGTGACGCAGCCGCTGCCGTCACAGCCACCGCAGGGGGCGGGCAGCGCGGTAAACAGCAACAGCAGCACCGCCCACAATCCGGTCGCCGAGCAGGGCAACGCCACGCCGCAGAGCGAAAGCGAGCCCAGCGTGGTGACGCCGCCGCCGGTGCACCAGAATACACCGGCGAAACCGCGTCAGGTGGAACAGCCGAAAACCCGCCCGGCGGAACAGCCAAAGGCGAAACCGGTCGAGCAGCCGAAAGCGCAGCCGAAACCGGTAGAGCAGGCGAAGCCGGTCGAGTCTAAGCCGATGGAAACGAAGCAGAGTGAACCGGCGAAGCCAGCGGAAACGCCGAAGGCTGCCGAGCAGAGCGCGCCAGCCGGTCAGGCTTATGTGGTGCAGCTCGGCGCGCTGAAAAATGCGGCGAAGGTCAGCGAAATCGTGGCGAAGCTGCGTCTGTCGGGCTATCGCGCCTTTACCGTGCCCTCTACGCCTGTACAGGGACAAATCACCCGCATTTATGTCGGCCCGGACGCCTCGAAAGCCAAACTGCAGGGCTCGCTGTCGGAGCTGCAGAGCGTCTCTGGCCTCGGCGGCGTGGTGAAGCCCTATAGCGCCCGTTAAGGCATTGATTGGTGCCGCCGATAGCATAAAAAGGCGGCGCCGCACGCAGTGTTAAAGCTGCGCAGCTTAATATAACTGATTGAGATTCAACGGCTTGAATAGCTGAATCTCCACAGGGCGAGGAAAGTTTTTTTCATCGCCCTTTTTATGGAAGGTGAAAAGGAAAAGCGCTACGCAAACGTTTTCTTTTTCTGTTAGAATGCGCCCCGAACTGGATGCAGGGGTGCAAACGCACTGGCGCTGGAAGAGTTCATGGTCTGGATTGATTACGTCATTATTGCGGTAGTTGGTTTTTCGGCTCTGGTCAGCCTGATTCGAGGGTTTGTCCGCGAAGCCTTATCTCTCGTTACCTGGGGATGCGCGTTTTTTGTCGCCAGTCATTACTACGCCTACCTTGCAGTCTGGTTTACAGGTTTTGACGACGAACTGGTGCGTAACGGCATCGCCATCGCGGTGCTGTTCGTCGCGACGCTGATTGTCGGCGCGATAGTCAACTATGTGATCGGCTCGCTGGTTGAGAAGACCGGCCTGTCGGGAACCGACAGGGTGTTGGGGGTCTGTTTCGGGGCGTTACGCGGCGTGCTGATCGTAAGCGCGATTCTTTTCTTCCTCGATACATTCACCGGCTTTTCCAAAAGTCCGGACTGGCAGCAGTCCCAGCTCATTCCCCAGTTCAGTTATATAATCAGATGGTTTTTTGACTACCTGAAAAGCACGTCGAGTTTTTTGCCCCGGTGACGCCACCGGGAGTGCGGCTAATGAGGAAATGACAACATGTGCGGTATTGTTGGTATCACCGGGTTTATGCCGGTCAACCAGTCGATCTATGATGCGTTAACGGTGCTTCAGCACCGCGGGCAGGACGCCGCAGGCATTTGTACTATCGATGCGCTGAACTGCTTCCGTCTGCGTAAGGCGAACGGCCTCGTCAGCGATGTCTTTGAAGCTCGCCACATGCAGCGTCTGCAGGGCAATATGGGGATCGGCCACGTTCGCTACCCGACCGCAGGCAGCTCCAGCGCCTCTGAAGCGCAGCCGTTCTACGTTAACTCGCCGTACGGTATTACGCTGGCCCATAACGGCAACCTGACTAACGCGCACGACCTGCGCAAGCACCTGTTCGAAAAGGGCCGCCGTCACGTCAACACCACTTCAGATTCTGAAATCCTGCTGAATATCTTCGCGCAGGAGCTGGACCGTTTTCAGAACGACCCGCTGGAAGCGGACAATATTTTCGCTGCGGTGGCGGCGGTGCATCAGCAGGTGCGCGGCGCTTACGCCGTTGTTGCGATGATCATCGGCCACGGCATGGTCGCCTTCCGCGATCCAAACGGCATTCGTCCGCTGGTGCTGGGCAAGCGCGTGCTGCCTGACAGCCGCGTCGAGTATATGGTCGCCTCTGAGAGCGTGGCGCTCGATACGCTGGGCTTCGAGTTTCTGCGCGACGTCGCGCCGGGCGAAGGCGTCTATATCACCGAGCAGGGCCAGCTCTTTACGCGCCAGTGCGCAGAAAACCCGAAGAGCAACCCCTGCCTGTTCGAGTATGTCTACTTTGCGCGTCCCGACTCCTTCCTCGACAAGATCTCCGTCTATAGCGCGCGCGTGCGCATGGGCACCAAGCTGGGCGAGAAGATTGCCCGCGAGTGGGAAGATCTCGATATCGACGTGGTGATTCCCATTCCGGAAACCTCTACCGATATCGCGCTGGAGATCGCGCGTATTCTCGATAAGCCCTATCGTCAGGGCTTTGTGAAAAACCGCTACGTCGGCCGCACCTTTATTATGCCGGGACAGCAGCTGCGTCGCAGCGCCGTTCGCCGCAAGCTCAACGCCAACCGCGCCGAGTTCCGCGACAAGAACGTGCTGCTGGTAGATGACTCTATCGTGCGCGGCACCACCTCTGAGCAGATTATCGAGATGGCGCGTGAAGCGGGGGCGAAACGCGTCTACCTGGCCTCCGCCGCGCCGGAAATTCGCTTCCCGAACGTCTACGGCATCGATATGCCGAGCGCCACCGAGCTGATCGCACACGGCCGCGAAGTGGATGAAATCTGTCAGCTGATCAAGGCCGACGCGCTGATCTTCCAGGATCTCAACGACCTGATCGAAGCGGTGCGCGAAGAGAACCCCGATATCGCCCAGTTTGAATGTTCGGTGTTTAACGGCGTTTACGTGACTAAGGATGTCGATCAGCAGTATCTGGAGTATCTCCAGTCGCTGCGCAACGATGACGCCAAAGCGCTGCAGCGTCAGAATGAAGTTGAGAACCTTGAGCTGCATAACGAAGGCTAAGCGCGTTTTCAGCGCTAACCAGTAGAGCACGGGGCGGAGAAATCCGCCCCGTTTGTTTTCCTGTTCTGGCCCGCGCTATCATAGCGCCTCACTGAACCGGCAAGGAACACCCATGAAACGACTCATCATTGGCATCTCTGGCGCAAGCGGCGCGATCTACGGCGTGCGGCTTTTGCAGGTGCTGCAGCAGGTCAGCGAGGTGGAAACCCATCTGGTGGTGAGTCCGGCGGCGCGGCAGACGCTGAGTCTGGAAACCGACTATACGCTGCGCGAAGTGCAGGCGCTGGCGGATGTGGTGCATGACGTGCGCGATATCGCCGCCAGCATCTCGTCGGGATCGTTCAAGACCCTGGGCATGGCGATCCTGCCGTGCTCGATGAAAACCCTCTCCGGCATCGTACACAGCTACAGCGACAGCCTGCTGACGCGCGCCGCCGACGTGGTGCTGAAAGAGCAGCGTAAGCTGGTGCTGGGGGTGCGCGAAACGCCGCTGCATATCGGCCATCTGCGCATGATGACCACCGCCGCCGAGCTGGGCGCGGTAATTATGCCGCCGGTGCCGGCCTTCTATCATCGTCCGCAGTCCATTATGGAGCTGGTGGATCAGACGGTTAACCGGGTGATCGATCAGTTCGATATTACGCTGCCGCAGGATCTTTTTACGCGCTGGAACGGTGCATAACCCGCATGTTTTGCACTGTTCATGTGCAAATTCGCGCGGCCGATCACTCTTCGTGCATTTGGTGCACCAAAAGTTAACAAGGTCGCTTTTTCTCGCTGACATCACTGATATATTCCCCTCACAAACCCGGCGGCAACGCCTTGCTGGCGCGCTGCCGGGCGCGCGAACGGCTTGCATTGCTGGCATGAAATATGCAAGAAATATGTGGCTTAACAAGCGCAAACACATCACGCACCCATAACAAAAAGCACTTCACTGAGGGTAATCTATGAAAAAGCGAGTTCTGGCTCTTTCTCTCATGCTGGGCCTGACCAGCGCCGCCAGCGTTTTCGCCGCGGTGCCGTCGTCGATTCGCATTGGGACTGACCCGACTTACCCGCCGTTTGAATCGAAAAACGCGCAAGGAGAGCTTGTCGGCTTCGATATCGATCTTGCTAACGAAATCTGTAAACGTATTAATGCGAAGTGCACCTATGTAGAAAGCGATTTTGACGCGCTGATCCCTTCGCTCAAGGCGAAGAAGATCGACGCCATCATCTCCTCGCTCTCTATCACCGCCAAACGTCAGGAAGAGATCGCCTTCTCTGACAAACTCTATGCGGCCAACGCCCGCCTGGTGGCGCCGAAAGGTTCGCCGATTCAGCCGACCATCGAGTCGCTGAAGGGCAAAAACATCGGCCTGCTGCAGGGCACCACGCAGGAGACCTACGCCAACCAGAACTGGCGTCCTAAAGGCGTTAACGTGACGCCTTATGCTAATCAGGACCTGGTTTATCAGGATCTGAACGCGGGTCGTATCGACGCGGCGTTTCAGGATGAAGTGCAGGCGAGTGAAGGCTTCCTGAAGCAGCCGGTGGGCAAGAACTACGCCTTCGCCGGTCCGGCGGTGAAAGACGACAAGATTTTCGGCGTTGGCACCGGTATGGGACTGCGTAAAGACGATAGCGAGCTGAAGGCGGCCATCGACAAAGCGTTTGAGGCGATGCGCAAAGATGGCACCTACGACAAGATCGCGAAAAAGTATTTTAATTTCAATGTGTACGGTGACTAATCCTGTCGACCCTTATCTGATCCTTCTGCGTTGAGCCGCACGGCGCAACGCACCATCCGATCAGGACTGCCCGCTGGCGCGCCCGCGGGCAGGACATTGATGTTTTCTCCACGACGGGATCGATTAAATGTTGTACGGCTATTCCGAGGTTATTCTCAAAGGCACCCTGGTCACGCTGGAGCTGGCGCTCAGCTCAGTGGTGCTGGCTGTTGTGCTCGGCCTGATCGGCGCGGGCGCAAAGCTCTCCCGCAGTCGCCCGCTGGCGATGCTGTTTGAAGGCTACACCACGCTGATTCGCGGCGTGCCCGACCTGGTGCTGATGCTGCTGATTTTCTACGGCCTGCAGATCGCCCTTAACGCGCTGACCGACGCCATGGGCCTGGCCCAGTTCGATATCGATCCGATGGTGGCCGGTATTATTACGCTCGGCTTTATCTACGGCGCCTACTTTACCGAAACCTTTCGCGGCGCCTTTCTTGCCGTGCCGAAAGGCCAGATCGAAGCCGCCACCGCCTTCGGCTTTACCGGTTCCCAGGTATTTCGCCGCATCCTGTTTCCCGGCATGATGCGCTACGCGCTGCCCGGCATCGGCAATAACTGGCAGGTTATCCTGAAAGCCACGGCGCTGGTGTCGCTGCTGGGGCTGGAGGATGTGGTGAAAGCGACGCAGCTGGCGGGTAAAAGCACCTGGCAGCCGTTCTACTTCGCCATTGTCGCTGGCGCGATCTATTTAATCTTTACCACGCTGTCTAACGGCGTGCTGTGGTGGCTGAATCGCCGCTACTCGGTCGGCGTAAAAAGGGCGGAGTTATGATCGATATTATTCAGGAGTACTGGAAATCCCTGCTCTGGACCGACGGATATCGCTTTACCGGCGTCGCTATTACGCTGTGGCTGCTGATTTTGTCGGTGGTGATCGGCGGCTGCCTGGCGGTGCTGCTCGCCATTGCGCGCGTCTCCCCAAACCGTTTCGTCAGCACCCCAGTCTGGCTCTTTACCTATGTGTTTCGCGGCACGCCGCTCTACGTTCAGCTGCTGGTGTTCTATTCGGGCATGTATACGCTGGAAGTGGTAAAAGGCTCGGAGCTGCTTAACGCCTTTTTTCGCAGCGGGCTGAACTGCACCCTGCTGGCGTTTACCCTGAATACCTGCGCCTATACCACGGAGATCTTCGCCGGGGCGATCCGTGCCGTGCCGCACGGCGAGATCGAGGCGGCGCGCGCCTATGGCTTCTCTACCTTTAAGCTCTACCGCTGCATTATTCTGCCGTCTGCGCTGCGCACCGCGCTGCCCGCCTACAGCAATGAGGTGATCCTGATGCTGCACTCCACGGCGCTCGCCTTTACCGCGACGGTGCCGGATCTGCTGAAAATTGCGCGCGATATCAACTCGGCGACCTATCAGCCCTTTACCGCATTCGGCATCGCGGCAGTGCTCTATCTGATTATCTCCTGGGTGTTGATTAGCCTGTTCCGTCTGGCGGAGCGCCGCTTCCTCGCACACATCAAACCTTCGTCATCGCATTGAGTAGAACTATGGCTGATAACAAATTAAGCGTGACCGAACTGCATAAGCGTTACGGTGACCATGAAGTATTAAAGGGGGTCTCTTTACAGGCCGATGCGGGCGATGTCATCAGCATCATCGGATCGTCGGGATCGGGGAAAAGCACCTTTCTGCGCTGCATCAATTTCCTGGAGAAGCCGAGCGAGGGCACCATTTCCGTTACCAACGAGCCGATCAACCTGGTGCGCGACACCGACGGTCAGCTGAAGGTGGCCAATAAAGAGCAGCTGCGTTCGCTGCGTACCCGTCTCACCATGGTGTTTCAGCACTTTAACCTGTGGAGCCACATGACGGTGCTGGAGAATGTGATGGAGGCGCCGATTCAGGTGCTGGGGCTCAGCAAGGCGGATGCCCGCGCCCGCGCCATTAACTATCTCAACAAGGTTGGCATCGACGAGCGCGCGCAGGCGAAATATCCGGTGCATCTTTCCGGCGGTCAGCAGCAGCGCGTCTCTATTGCGCGCGCGCTGGCGATGGAGCCGGAAGTGCTGCTGTTCGACGAACCGACCTCGGCCCTCGATCCAGAGCTGGTGGGCGAAGTGCTGCGTATTATGCAGAAGCTGGCGGAAGAGGGTAAAACCATGGTGGTGGTGACCCATGAGATGGAGTTTGCGCGCCACGTCTCCAGCCACGTCATCTTTCTGCACCAGGGCAAGATTGAAGAGGAAGGGCCGCCGGACGTGCTGTTCGGTAACCCGAAAAGCCCGCGCCTGCAGCAGTTTCTTAAGGGGTCGCTGAAGTAAAGGCCGCCTCCTCCGTCCAGGGGAGGAGGCGGAAAACAGCCTGACTCTACGCCGCGCCTTTGCCGGCGTGTTTTCCCGCCACATCCTGCAGCGCTTCCTGCAGATCGTACCAGCGAAAGCCGAAGCCGGAGGCCTCCAGCCGCTTCGGCAGCACATGCTGCCCGCCCAGCACCAGCACCGCCGATTCGCCCATCATCATTTTGATGGCGCTGGCGGGAGTGCGCATAAAGGCCGGGCGGTGCATAACGTGACCAAGCGTGGCGGCGAACTGCTCGTTGCGCACCGCGTAGGGCGCCACCATATTGAACGGGCCGCTGAGGTCGTCGCGATCCAGCAGCCAGAGAATGGCGTTGACCATATCGTCGATATGGATCCAGGGCAGATACTGTTTGCCGCTGCCGATAGGGCCACCAACGCCGAGCTTAAACGGCAGCTTCATTTTGCTTAACGCGCCGCCTTCGCTGGCCAGCACCACGCCGGTGCGCAGCAGGCAGACGCGGGTGCGCTCGCTCTGGGCGCTCAGCGCCAGCTGCTCCCAGCGCGCGCAGAGGCTGTGGGTAAACTCCTCCTGACCCTGATCCTCCTCCGTCATCACCAGCTCGCCGGTATCGCCGTAGTAGCCGGTCGCCGAGCCGGAGAGCAGCACGCGCGGCGGCGTATGGCTGGCGTTGATCAGCGAGGCGATGCGTTCGGTGATTTGCCAGCGGCTTTCGCACAGCCGCTGCTTCTGCTGCTCGGTCCAGCGCTTGTCGGCGATGGGTTCGCCAGCAAGATTGATGACCGCGTCAACTCCGTCAAGGTTTTGCTGCTGCGCCAGGCCTGACCAGAGCGCGACGCGCGCGTCGAGCTTTTCGCGCGCGGCGGCGACATCGCGCGTGACGACGCTAACCTGATGTCCCAGCGTCAGCAGGCGGGGAATAAGATGGCGGCCGATTAGCCCGGTTCCGCCGGTTACAAGTATGTGCATCTCGCGTCTCCTTATCATTTTTCTGATACGCACAGTTTCAGCATAGAAGAAGCGTGGCCGCACGCTGCAGCGCTGCGTCGCGCTTTAAGAACATCGGACCAGCAGGACATTGCTTTGCGGAAAGAAAATGGGTAAATATCAGGCTACCCGGATAAGACAGTTGAGGTAACAGATGAATTACCCCTCCATCACCCTGTGGTCTGATTCATCGTTTTTTAGTCCTTACGCCATGTCTGTTTACGTCGCGCTTACCGAAAAAGGCGTCCCTTTTTCGCTGAAACGTATCGATCTTGCACAAAATCAGCAGTTCACTAATGACTATCGCGCGCTGTCGCTGACCTGCCGCGTGCCAACGCTGCAGATCGACGAGTTTGTGCTGAGCGAATCCTCCGCTATCGCTGAATATCTGGAAGAGCGTTTTCCCGCGCCGGCGTTCGAGCGCCTCTATCCGCGCGATCGCGAGAAGCGCGCGCGAGCGCGTGAAGTGCAGGCGTGGCTGCGCAGCGACTTTTTACCTATCCGTCAGGAGCGGCCGACAGAGGTGTTATTCGCCGGCGAGCGTTTTCCGCCGTTGAGCGCGGCGGCGGCTCAGGCGGCAGAAAAGCTGATTGCGGCGAGTTTGCGCCTGCTGCCGGATCGGCAGCAGAACCTGTTTGGCGAGTGGTCCGTGGCCGATACCGATCTGGCGGTGATGCTGAATCGTCTGGCGCTGCACGGCGACGCGCTGCCGGATAAACTCAGGGAATATGCTGAATTTCAGTGGCAGCGCGCCTCGGTACAGCTCTGGCTGGCTGAAAGCGGCAAACAACGATAGATTGCGCCGCTTGCTCAGGCGAGCGGAAGTGATTACCTTACAGCACACTATAACAACGACGTGGCAATCAGGTGCGTGTCGCACGGCACGCCAGAACAGAAAAGGGTTACCGGATGGTGGATCAAACCGCGGGCGACGCTATCGAGTGGGTCGATATCGTTAATGAAGAGAATGAAGTGATTGCGCAGGCGACGCGCGCACAGATGCGTGCGCAGCGTATGCGCCATCGCGCCACCTATATCGTGGTGCATGACGGCGCAGGCAAGATTCTGGTGCAGCGCCGCACCGAGACCAAAGACTTCATGCCCGGCATGCTGGACGCCACGGCGGGCGGCGTGGTGCAGAGCGGCGAAGATCTGCTGGAGTCGGCACGCCGCGAGGCTGAAGAGGAGCTGGGCATCGCCGATGTGCCTTTCGCCGAGCACGGCAAGTTCTACTTCGAAGATGAGCATGTCCGCGTCTGGGGCGGGCTGTTCAGCTGCGTCTATCACGGCCCGTTCGCCATGCAGGAAGAGGAGGTGGACGAGGTGTTCTGGATGACCCCGGATGAGATTACCGCGCGCTGCGACGAGTTCACCGATGATTCGCTCAAGGCGCTGTCGCTATGGCTGACGCGTAACGGCGACGCTTAAAAACAGGTGATTGAAAAAACGCCCGTCTGGGCGTTTTTTTGTTTTTGCGGCCTGTGAGGCCGCCGCTTCCCTTCACCGGCTGTTGCCCGCGCCTTTATGGGGCATTGTGCGAGCTCTGTTAATGCGCCGCCGGGATGCACCAGGATGCCGCAGCAAAGTCAGTCTGTTCGCGTCCCTGGTTGTCTCCGAACGTGGCGTAGCGAGCAAGATTCGGCACCAGGCGATGCGATAAAAAAAAGAGCATGCGTGGGCATGCTCTTGTTCGTCAGGATGTGAACCCGGAAGGCTTAGCCTTCCGCCTGCTGCGACTGAATCGCGGTCAGGGCGATGGTGTAGACGATATCGTCCACCAGCGCGCCGCGCGACAGATCGTTAACCGGCTTGCGCATGCCCTGCAGCATCGGCCCGATAGAGATCAGATCCGCTGAGCGCTGCACCGCTTTGTAGGTGGTATTGCCGGTGTTGAGATCCGGGAAGATAAACACCGTGGCGCGACCTGCAACCGCCGAGTTCGGCGCTTTGGATTTGGCCACATCTTCCATAATTGCCGCGTCATACTGCAGCGGACCGTCGATCACCAGATCCGGGCGTTTCTCCTGGGCGATACGCGTCGCTTCTCGCACTTTTTCCACGTCGCTGCCCGCACCGGAGGTGCCGGTTGAGTAGGAGATCATCGCCACGCGCGGTTCGATGCCGAAAGCATGGGCGGAGTCGGCAGACTGAATAGCGATTTCCGCCAGCTGTTCTGCGGTTGGATCCGGGTTGATGGCGCAGTCGCCATAGACCAGCACCTGTTCCGGCAGCAGCATAAAGAACACCGAGGAGACCAGCGAGCTGTTCGGCGCGGTTTTAATCAGCTGCAGCGGCGGACGAATGGTGTTGGCGGTGGTGTGTACCGCGCCTGACACCAGACCGTCTACTTCGCCGCTCTCCAGCATCATGGTGCCGAGCACGACGTTATCTTCCAGCTGCTCCTGCGCCACCACTTCGGTCATGCCTTTGTTCTTACGCAGCTCCACCAGGCGTGGCACATAGTTGTTGCGAACCACTTCAGGATCGACGATTTCGATGCCTTTGCCCAGTTCGACGCCCTGTGCTGCGGCGACGCGCTGGATCTCATCCGGGTTGCCCAGCAGCACGCAGGTTGCGATGCCGCGATCGGCGCAGATGGCGGCAGCCTTGACGGTGCGCGGCTCATCGCCTTCCGGCAGCACGATGCGTTTGCCCGCTTTGCGCGCCAGCTCGGTGAGCTGATAGCGGAAGGCCGGCGGTGACAGGCGGCGGCTGCGCTCGGAGGTCGCGGTCAGCGATTCGATCCAGTCGGCGTTGATATAGTTGGCGACATACTCCTGCACTTTCTCCACGCGCTGAGTATCGTCGCTCGGTACTTCCAGATTGAAGCTCTGCAGGCTGAGCGACGTCTGCCAGGTGTTGGTTTTCACCATAAAGACCGGCAGGCCGGTCTGGAAGGCGCGTTCGCACAGCTTCGCGATGCGGCTGTCGATCTCGTAGCCGCCGGTCAGCAGGATGGCACCAATCTCTACGCCGTTCATCGCGGCGAGGCAGGCGGCCACCAGCACGTCGGGACGGTCCGCTGAGGTCACCAGCAGTGAGCCGGGACGGAAATGCTCCAGCATATGCGGCAGGCTGCGCGCGCAGAAGGTAACAGACTTGACGCGGCGCGTAGCGATCTCGCCTTCGTTGATCACGTCGGCATTGAGGTGGCGGCACATATCGATGGCGCGCGTGGCAATAAGATCGAAACTCCAGGGCACGCAGCCCAGCACCGGCAGCGGGCTGTCGGCGAACAGCTGTTTCGGATCGATGTTAGCGACGCTTGCTTTGGTGGAGTCGTCGAAAATCTCTGACAGATCCGGGCGCGTGCGGCCCTGTTCATCCACCGGGGCGTTCAGCTTGTTGATGATAACGCCGGTGATATTTTTGTTCTTGCTGCCGCCAAAGCTGCTTTGCGTCAGTTCGATACGCTCTTTCAGCTGGGCGGGAGAGTCGTTGCCCAGCGCCATAACAAACACGATCTCGGCGTTAAGCGTCCTGGCGATCTCATAGTTGAGCGCATTGGCGAACTGATGCTTACGCGTCGGCACCAGGCCTTCAACCAGCACCACTTCCGCATCTTTGGTGTTTTCATGGTAGCGCGCAATGATCTCTTCCATCAGCACGTCCTGCTGGTTAGCGCCCAGCAGCGACTCCACGCGCGACATTTTCAGCGGGTCGGCGGCGGGAATTGACGAGTTCTTGCGGATGATCATGGTGGTCTGGTCGGGCTTGTCGCCGCCAGCGCGCGGCTGCGCGATAGGTTTAAAGACGCTGAGACGAACGCCTTTACGCTCCATGGCACGAATAACGCCGAGGCTGACGCTGGTCAGGCCGACGCTGGTGCCAGTAGGAATAAGCATAATTGTACGCGACACGTTTGAACCTCGCTTTAGGTAGTGTCAAAAACAACACCGTCAGCCGAGGCTGACGGGGAGGGAACATCAGGCGGTCAGACGCGCCGCATCCTGGGCAATCACCAGCTCTTCATTGGTCGGGATGACAATTGCCGGGCGGGTGCCCTCTTTATTAATAAAGCCGGATTTGCCGAAGCGCGCCGCCAGGTTGCGCTCATGATCGACCTCAAAGCCGAGCAGGCCCAGCTTTTTCAGCGACAGTTCGCGCACCATCGCCGCGTTTTCGCCGATGCCGCCGGTAAAGATCACCGCGTCCAGGCGGCCATCCATCATAGCGCTATAGCTGCCGATGTATTTTGCCAGACGATGGCAGAAAACATCCATGGCGCGTTTCGCGTCCTCTTTGGTTTCGTAGTTGTCTTCGACGTAGCGGCAGTCGCTGGTGACGTCGGTCAGGCCCAGCAGGCCAGACTCTTTGGTCAGCAGCTTGTTGATGGCGTCGACGCTCATGCCCAGCGTATCGTGCAGATAGAAGATAATCGCCGGATCGATGTCACCGCTGCGGGTGCCCATGACCAGACCTTCCAGCGGCGTCAGACCCATTGAGGTATCGACGCACTTGCCGTTACGCACCGCCGCCACCGAGGCGCCGTTGCCGAGGTGGCAGGTAATGATGTTCAGCTCGTCGACCGGTTTGTTAAGGATTTTTGCCGCTTCGTGCGTCACATAGTAGTGGCTGGTGCCGTGCGCGCCGTAGCGGCGAACGCCGTGCTCTTTATAGAGGCGGTAGGGCAGGGCGTAGAGATAGGACTCTTCCGGCATCGTCTGATGGAACGCCGTGTCGAAAACTGCCACATTCTTGTCGGAGAGATGCGGGAAGTTTTTCATTGCCTCTTCAATGCCGATCAGATGCGCCGGGTTATGCAGCGGCGCGAAAGAGGCGTTGTCTTTGATCCCCTGCACCACGGCGTCGGTAATAATGACCGATTCCGTCAGCTGCTCACCGCCATGCACAATGCGATGACCAATTGCAGCAATTTGTGCCGACAGCTCTGGTTTTTGTGCCAGAATAGTTTTAACAATGAAATTTAGCGCTTCGCTGTGTGCGGCGCCAGCGCCCAGAGGGGCTTCATGTTTTTCTCCGTCAAGTTTCCACTTAATGCGCGCTTCCGGCAGGTGGAAACATTCAGCCAGGCCGGACAGATATTCCTCTCCGCGGGCGGCATTCAGGATGGCGAACTTCAGTGAAGAGCTGCCGCAGTTCAGAACCAGTACTAACTTACTCGACATGGAAGTACCTATTTGTTAAAAGTGGCTAAAAAAAAGGCAATCAGACTATCAGCGTAGCCCATGAAAGCGGGATGCTTAATCATAACGCCGTTGCGGTAGTCAAAATGTTGCTTCTCCGCAAAAAAATTTCGGTAATTTTACAAAAATTTTTGAAATTTGCTTAGCGGAAGCTAGCCGCTACGTTTGTGATTTACGTTTTTGCCCGCTTCCAGTAGGTTATTGAGAGGCTGGGTCAGGATAGCGAGAGTGCCCTTTAAAGACAAAAAGTTTTGAAGGACGTCACGTAAAGTTGTGTAGTTATAAATTAATTTTATTTTTTGCAGGTTTAGTTGAGGTCCGCCATGGCGAATGATTCTGGCAATACTGGCTGGTTCCGTATTTTTCAAAACGGCCAGCACTATATGAAGACCTGGCCGAATGACAAACGCCTCGCGCCGATCTTTCCTGAAAATCGCGTATCGAGCGTGACCCGGTTCGCCATCCGCTTTATGCCGCCGCTGGCGGTGTTCACGCTGAGCTGGCAAATCGCCCTGGGCGGACAGCTGGGTCCGGCGGTCGCCACCGCGCTCTTTGCCTGCAGTCTGCCGATGCAGGGGTTATGGTGGCTGGGCAAACGCTCGGTGACGCCGCTGCCGCCGACGCTGCTGCACTGGTTTCACGAGGTGCGCGCCCGTCTGGAAGAGGCGGGCCAGGCCATTGCGCCGGTTGAGGGCAAGCCGACCTATCAGGCGCTGGCTGACCTGCTGAAGCGGGCATTTAAACAGCTGGATCGCACCTTCCTCGACGATCTTTGATCGACCACCCTTTTCCCGCAGAGAGAATTTGTTGCTCAACCGGGTCTAAATCAAAGAAAAGTGGTGCGGGCATACCCGCATCATTCGCCTTATGCCACTATTTTCCGTCTAATACTTGAGCGGCCTGTCGGCCCAGGAGCCTATGATGGAAATGACCCACGCACAGCGTCTGATTCTCTCTAACCAGTACAAAATGATGGCTATGCTGGAGCCTGACAACGCCGAACGCTATCGCCGTTACCAGACCATTATCGAGCGCGGCTATGGGCTGCAGATGCGCGAGCTGGATAAAGAGTTTGGCGAACTGACGGAAGAGACCTGCCGCACCATTATCGACATTATGGAGATGCACCATGCGCTGCATGTCTCCTGGTCGAATCTTGGCGACAAAGGCTCGCTGGACGAGCGTCGCCTCGCTTTTCTCGGCTTTGATGCGGCCACCGAAGCGCGCTTCCTCGGCTACGTGCGCTTTATGGTCAATACCGAAGGTCGCTATACTCACTTCGACTCCGGCACGCACGGCTTTAATGCGCAGACGCCAATGTGGGAAAAGTATCGACGCATGCTGGCGGTGTGGCACACTTGTCCACGTCAATATCACCTTAGCGCGACGGAAATCGCGCAGATTATCAATGCCTGACGGGAGTGCCTGTGACCTATAGCGGTTTTTTATTTGATCTGGATGGCACGCTGGTGGATTCGCTGCCTGCGGTAGAGCGCGCGTGGAGCAACTGGGGAGCGCGGCACGGCATCGCCGCTGAAGAGATCCTGAGTTTTATTCACGGCAAGCAGGCGATCGCCTCGCTGCGCCATTTTATGGCGGGTCAGCCGGAAGCGGACATTCAGGCGGAGTTTCGCGCGCTGGAGCAAAATGAAGCGCAGGATACCGACGGCGTACGGGCGCTGCCGGGCGCGCACGCGCTGCTGACGCGGCTGGACGCGCTGCAGATCCCCTGGGCTATCGTGACCTCCGGCTCGGTGCCGGTGGCGCACGCGCGTCACAAGGCCGCCGGACTGCCGCTGCCGTCGGTCTTTATCACCGCTGAACAGGTAGAGCAGGGCAAGCCGGCGCCCGATCCCTATCTCCTTGGCGCGGAGAAACTGGGGCTGGCGGCGGAAAGCTGCGTGGTGGTCGAGGACGCGCCTGCCGGCATTCTCTCTGGCCTGAACGCCCGCTGCGCGGTCATTGCGCTTAACGCGCCCGCCGATACGCCGCGTCTGGGGGAAACCCTGATGCAGCTTCGCTCGCTGGCGTCGCTGCGGGTGACGCCGCAGGCTGAAGGCGGCTTTTCTCTGCAGCGGGAAGAGTGAGGCGCCGCCGCGTTACAGCGGCGACTCCTGTGAGATCTCATCCAGCGACAGGCTAAAGCTGGGAATAAATACCTCGACGAAGTAGTCCATCTCCGGCGAACGGCGCTGCTGCAGGGTTTTCTCCAGACGCGCCTTGGCCAGCAGGAACTCATTGTTGCCTGCAGATAACTCTTCAAGGCATTTCAGGTAGGCGCAGAGCGCGTCCGCCTGCTTCACCACCGACTGCTCCTCTTCGCTGTGCTGATGTTCGTCAAGCAGCGGGCGGTAAACCTCCTGCAGCTCCTCCGGCAGCATCTCGATCAGCTTCTGCTGGGCGATTTTTTCGATCTTTTTATACTCGTGGGCAATTTGCGCATTGTAATACTTCACCGGCGTCGGTAGATCGCCGGTGAGGACTTCGCTGGCGTCATGGTAGAGCGCCAGCATCGCAATGCGATCGGCGTTGAGCGTGCCGCTGAATTTTTTGTTTTTAATTACGGCGAGCGCATGCGCCACCATTGCGACCTGCAGGCTATGCTCCGACACGTTTTCGGTCCGCACGTTACGCATCAGCGGCCAGCGGTTGATCAGTTTAAGACGGGAGAGATGGGCGAAAAAGTGGCTTCGGGTCATGCGTTATCCTGTCAGCAACGGGGGAAGCGTCACGCCTCCCCAAATGCTGTCAGTATACGCGGCAGGTTTTACTGACGATAGCCTTGCAGGAAACGGTCGAACTTGCCGATCGCCATCTCCAGATCGTCGACGCGCGGCAGCGTTACGATGCGCACATGGTCCGGCCACGGCCAGTTAAAGGCGGAGCCCTGAACCAGCAGCACCTTCTCCTGCAGCAGAAAGTCCAGCACCATCTTCTGGTCGTCGTGAATGTTGAACTTCTTCGCGTCGATACGCGGGAACATATAGAGCGCGCCGTTCGGCTTCACGCAGCTGACGCCGGGAATATCGTTGATCAGCTCCCATGCGCGCTGGCGCTGCTCATAGAGACGGCCGCCCGGCGCGATAAATTCGCTGATGCTCTGATAGCCACCCAGCGCGGTCTGAATAGCGTGCTGCGCCGGCACGTTGGCGCACAGACGCATCGAGGCCAGCATCTCCAGCCCTTCGATATAGCCTTTCGCGTGTTTCTTCGGCCCGTTAAGCACCATCCAGCCCTGACGGAAGCCCGCCACGCGGTAGGTTTTGGAGAGGCCGTTAAAGGTAACGGTCAGCAGATCGGGCGCCAGCGCGGCGATCGAGTGGTGCTGCGACGCGTCATAAAGGATCTTGTCGTAGATTTCGTCGGCGAAAATGATCAGGTTATGCTGACGCGCGATCTCGACGATCTCCAGCAGCAGCGCTTTACTGTAGACCGCACCGGTGGGATTGTTCGGGTTAATGATCACGATGCCGCGGGTGCGCGGCGTGATTTTGCTGCGAATATCGTCAAGATCCGGGAACCAGTCAGACGACTCGTCGCACAGATAGTGCACCGCCTTGCCGCTGGAAAGCGACACCGCCGCCGTCCAGAGCGGATAGTCGGGCGCGGGCACCAGCATTTCGTCGCCGCTGTTCAGCAGCGCCTGCATCGCCTGCACGATCAGCTCGGAAACGCCGTTGCCGATATAGATATCTTCCACCGTGACGTCGCGCATATCGCGCGCCTGGTAGTGCTGCATAATGGCTTTACGCGCCGAGTAGAGCCCTTTGGAGTCGCAGTAGCCCTGCGCGCTCGGCAGGTTACGGATTACATCGACCAGAATCTCGTCAGGCGCTTCAAAACCGAAAGGCGCCGGGTTGCCGATATTGAGCTTGAGAACTTTGTTGCCTTCTTCTTCGAGACGTTTAGCCTCTTTAAGTACCGGCCCGCGAATGTCGTAACAGACGTTTTCCAGCTTGCCGGATTTATCAATTTGAAAAGTCATTATTAATCGCCTTTATGGGCAGAATCCTTTTACTGCCGCAGAATCAAACCAGCACAATGTACTCTCCTCAATGCGACAAAAGAAGGGCAGCGGCAGGTTTTGGCGTCTTTGCCATCTTTTTGCGGCCCTGATGGCGTAAAGCCTAATTTCTTTGCAATTAACTGGTTAAAGAGGCTGATTTTTGGCGTGCAGGCAATATTTTTCACTGGAATACGCCTTTTTGAGTGTAAACGGCGCTGTCCGGCGGCCAGAGAAACGAATGAGAAGTTTCTGGCTGAAAGATGAGCAGGTGAGCAGTTAGATGAATCAGGAAATAGTTAAGCTATTTTATACGAATGTTTAAAAAAACAGCCGAGGCGATCGTCCAGTAAGCCAACCGGCAAACGATTGCGCCCGCCGGGGCGGCTTAGCGGCTCTGAATAGCCGGAAAAGTTCCCTGTGCGAAAGGGCCACTCCATACCCGATAAAAGGTATTTAAGGCGTATCTTCTCACTTTATCTCGACTTTCAGATACGGGTCGGTTAAAAAGTGGGCAGCGATGTGCCAGAATGGCCCTGAAATGCGATCTGGTCAAAAATTACGATGCTTTTCACAAAATCATTTCCATTTTGAAGTTAAAAATGATTAAGTATAATTTATTATTTGTCGCATTTAGCTGCTACGCAATTCATAATCCTGTAGTCGGCTTTTTCCGTCCGCTGTAGGTACGGAACCCTAGACACCAACGCAGCTTCCTGCAATTGCGCTCCCGCGCTGTCGGTCCAGAAGTTGTTTCTGTCTACTCAACGCTGCTTTCTCGCTACTTCGGGATGCGCGTTTGTCGGTATACGTCTGACACGAATTTCTTTGGCGGTCTCACACAGGACCGGCAATGAGCATAATTACCACTTATCTCTTTGATAAGTAGCGTAATAACACCAGGGTAGTAGTTTTTTAAAAATCTTATAAGTGAAGAAAACATGACTAATGCAAATCGTCCGATACTGAATCTCGACCTCGATCTGCTGAGAACGTTTGTGGCCGTTGCGGACCTGAATACGTTTGCGGCGGCCGCTGCCGCTGTGTGCCGAACCCAGTCGGCCGTCAGCCAGCAGATGCAGCGTCTGGAGCAATTGGTAGGTAAAGAGCTGTTTGCCAGACATGGACGTAATAAATTATTAACCGAACACGGTATTCAGCTTTTAGGCTACGCCAGGAAAATTTTGCGCTTCAACGACGAGGCCTGCACATCGCTGATGTACAGCAACATTCAGGGCGTGCTGACTATCGGCGCCTCAGATGATACCTCTGATACCATCCTGCCGTTCCTGCTTAACCGCGTGACCTCGGTCTATCCGAAGCTGGCGATCGACGTCCGGGTAAAACGTAACCCCTTTATGATGGAGATGCTGAACCAGGGCGAAGTGGATCTGGTTGTAACCACCTCCAGTCCTGGCAGCTTTACCCATCAGGTGCTGCGCACGTCGCCGACGCTGTGGTACTGCGCGGCGGACTATATCTTTCAGCGCGGCGAAGCAATTCCACTGGTGCTGCTGGACGAACCCAGCCCGTATCGCGATATGGCGATCGATCACCTCAATGAAGCGGGCATTCCGTGGCGCATCTCCTACGTCGCCTCTACCCTGGCTGCAGTGCGCGCCGCGGTAAAAGCGGGTCTGGGCGTGACGGCACGTCCGGTTGAGATGATGAGTCCAGAACTGCGCGTGATGGGTGCGGCGGAAGGGCTGCCGGTGCTGCCGGATACGCAGTATCTGCTGTGCCGCAATCCAGACAGCGATAACGAGCTGGCGCTGGCGATTTTCAACGCCATGCAGTCCACCAACGATCCCTACAACCTGAGCGCCAATCCGGATGGGACGCTGTTGCTGGATGATGAGGAGTAAGCGGCAGAGGCTGCTGTTCAACTCGCTTTCTACTGCCTGCCAGTTGTTAAAACTGTAATAAAAAAGCCCTTCGTTATGCTTTTGCATCGAAGGGCTTTTTTTATCTCCTTAACGCACCCTTTTTCTCGCCGTTATCTCATACAAGCTCTCTGCGTCCGTTGACCAAAGCAAAGCGCTATTCCGTTCTGAGCAAAGATGAAATTCTCTTTCTGAAGATGTGAAAACTCTGTTCCGTATTTAGGCAACATTTGCTGAAAAAAAGGACAAAAAGGCCAGTTTTGTGTCCTGGATCAAAAAAATACCCCTGACAAGGGGAAGGAAAAAGCGCAAAAGCCTGCCAGAATACGTTGGTAAAATGCACGATCCATGCATTTGAATTCACGCGACATTCTAAAAGACCATACAGACTGAAGCGATTTAGCTGGCAACGCGCGCATCATATGTTAAAATTTTGATGCGCGTGTAAAATAATGTTTGGATACTTTTGTCAAAGTTGACAAAAGGTTATAGAAAGGAGTAAAAAACCCCATAAAATTGCTGCCTAATTGATAATGACAGCATAATTTATAAGGTTTTTTTCCTTCCCTTGAATCGATGTGGTGCGTTTGCTGCAAGTGACCCGCGCAGGATGCCATCGCCACTTTTGATGAGTAAGCAAAGAGTATGTCAACAGCCACCGAAGTCGTCGCTCATCACTGGGCGTTTATCATATTTGTCATTATCGCTTTCGGCCTTTGCGCCTTTATGCTTACCGGAGGATGGCTCTTAGGCGGCCGCGCCCGCGCCCGTCATAAAGAGACGCCGTTTGAATCCGGTATCGAATCCGTTGGCGACACCCATATCCGTCTCTCGGCGAAGTTCTATCTCGTCGCGATGTTCTTCGTCATCTTCGACGTAGAAGCGCTCTTTTTATACGCATGGGCGACCTCAATCCGCGAAAGCGGCTGGGTCGGCTTTGTGGAAGCCGCAATTTTCATTTTGGTGCTCCTGGCGGGGCTGGTCTATCTGGTGCGTATCGGCGCGCTGGACTGGGCGCCTGCACGTCGTCGCGTGGTGGTCAAATCCAGCCCGATCGGTCACACCAACCCTCATAAGCAGTAAAAGCGAGGCAATCTGATGGACTATACGCTCACCCGCATAGACCCCAACGGTGGTGAGAACGACCGTTATCCTCTGCAAAAACAGGAGATCGTTACCGATCCCCTTGAGCAGCACGTTCATCGCAGCGTCTACATGGGCAAGCTCGAGCATGCCCTGCATGACATGGTGAACTGGGGCCGTAAGAACTCCCTGTGGCCCTATAACTTTGGTTTGTCCTGCTGCTACGTAGAGATGACCACCTCCTTTACCGCCGTGCACGACGTTGCGCGTTTCGGTGCGGAAGTGATGCGCGCCTCGCCGCGTCAGGCGGACTTTATGGTTATCGCCGGAACGCCTTTTACCAAAATGGCGCCGGTGATTCAGCGTCTCTATGACCAGATGCTGGAGCCGAAGTGGGTGATTTCGATGGGTGCCTGCGCCAACTCCGGCGGCATGTACGACATCTACTCCGTGGTGCAGGGCGTGGACAAATTCCTGCCGGTTGACGTCTATATCCCCGGCTGCCCGCCGCGCCCGGAAGCCTATATGCAGGCGCTGCTGCTGCTGCGCGAGTCGATTGGCAAAGAGCGCCGTCCGCTGTCGTGGGTTGTCGGCGATCAGGGCGTTTACCGCGCCAATATGCAGTCGGAACGTGAAAGAAAACGCGGTGAGCGCATTGCCGTAACCACTCTTCGCGCCCCTGACGAAGTGTAAGAACACCGTACATGGATGGATTCCACGCCCGCAGCAAAACATGACAATTTAATGCGCGGCCCATCCTGACGCCTTCTTTTGAGTGCCTGGCGACAGGCCGGAATGGTGAGTAACGTATGACAGATTTAACCACGCACGATCTCGCTCAGCCTGCATGGCAAACCCGGGATCACCTGGATGACCCGGTGATCGGCGAGCTGCGTAACCGTTTTGGGCCGGATGCCTTTACCGTTCAGCCAACCCGCACCGGCATTCCTGTGGTCTGGGTAAAGCGCGAACAGCTGCTGGAGATTGTGACCTTCCTGCGTAAACTGCCGAAGCCGTACATCATGCTGTATGACCTGCATGGTATGGACGAGCGTTTACGTACCCACCGCGCCGGTCTGCCTGCCGCGGATTTTTCTGTTTTCTATCATTTTCTGTCAATCGAGCGTAACCGCGACATCATGCTCAAGGTAGCGCTGGCGGAAAACGATCTGCATCTGCCGACGCTGACGAAAATCTTCCCGAACGCCAACTGGTACGAGCGCGAAACCTGGGAGATGTTCGGCGTAACCTTCGACGGCCACCCGCACCTGACGCGCATCATGATGCCGCAGACCTGGGAAGGCCATCCGCTGCGTAAAGATTACCCGGCGCGCGCGACAGAGTTCGATCCCTTTACGCTGACCAAGCAGAAAGAAGACCTGGAGATGGAGGCGCTGACGTTCAAACCCGAAGACTGGGGCATGAAGCGCAGCACCAACAGCGAGGACTTTATGTTCCTCAACCTGGGCCCGAACCACCCGTCGGCGCACGGTGCTTTCCGTATCATCCTGCAGCTGGATGGCGAAGAGATTGTCGACTGCGTGCCGGATATCGGCTATCACCACCGCGGCGCAGAGAAGATGGGCGAGCGCCAGTCGTGGCACAGCTACATCCCCTATACCGACCGCGTGGAGTATCTCGGCGGCTGCGTTAACGAGATGCCTTACGTGCTGGCGGTAGAAAAGCTGGCTGGCATTGTGGTGCCGGATCGCGTCAACGTAATCCGCGTTATGCTCTCCGAGCTGTTCCGCATCAACAGCCATCTGCTCTATATCTCAACCTTTATTCAGGACGTCGGCGCGATGACGCCGGTGTTCTTTGCCTTTACCGATCGCCAGAAGATTTATGACGTGGTCGAAGCCATTACCGGCTTCCGTATGCACCCGGCCTGGTTCCGCATCGGCGGCGTGGCGCACGATCTGCCGAAGGGCTGGGAGCGCCTGCTGCGCGACTTCCTCGACTGGATGCCGAAGCGTCTGAAAGAGTATGACAAGGCCGCGCTGCGCAACAGCGTGCTGGTGGGCCGTTCCAAAGGCGTCGCCGCCTATAACATGGACGAGGCGCTGGCCTGGGGCACCACCGGCGCCGCGCTGCGCGCCACCGGGCTGGACTTCGACGTGCGTAAATGGCGTCCGTACTCAGGTTATGAAAACTTCGATTTTGAGATCCCGGTTGGCGCCGGCATCAGCGACGCCTATACCCGCGTACAGCTGAAGATGGAAGAGATGTGGCAGTCGCTGCGCATTCTTGAGCAGTGCCTGAACAATATGCCGGAAGGGCCGTTTAAAGCGGATCACCCGCTGACTACGCCGCCGCCGAAAGAGCGTACGCTGCAGCATATCGAAACGCTGATCACGCACTTCCTGCAGGTTTCATGGGGTCCGGTGATGCCGGCCAATGAATCCTTCCAGATGATTGAGGCGACCAAAGGAATCAACAGCTACTACCTGACCAGCGACGGCAGCACCATGAGCTACCGCACCCGCGTGCGTACGCCGAGCTTCCCGCACCTGCAGCAGATCCCGTCGGTGATCCGCGGCAGCCTGGTATCCGACCTGATCGTTTACCTCGGTAGTATCGATTTTGTTATGTCAGACGTGGACCGCTAATTATGCACGATCAAAAAATTGCCATTCATACGATCGACCCAACTGAGGTCTTCGTGCTGAGCGCGGAAGAGCATCACGCCATCGAGCACGAGAAACACCACTATGAAGATGCGCGCGCGGCGTCAATTGAAGCGCTGAAGATCGTGCAGAAGCAGCGCGGCTGGGTGCCAGACGGTGCCATCAACGCCATCGCCGAGGTGCTGGGCATTCCGGCCAGCGACGTTGAAGGGGTCGCCACCTTCTACAGCCAGATTTTCCGCCAGCCGGTTGGCCGTCACGTTATCCGCTATTGCGACAGCGTCGTGTGCCACATCACCGGCTATCAGGGCATTCAGGCGGCGCTGGAGCAGAATCTCAACATCAAGCCTGGCCAGACCACGGCGGACGGTCGCTTTACGCTGCTGCCCACCTGCTGCCTGGGCAACTGCGACAAAGGCCCGACCATGATGGTGGATGAAGATACCCACGTTCATCTGACGCCGGAAGGCATCGCCTCGCTACTGGAGCAGTATCAATGACCATCAAACAGATCATTCGTACTGCGGAAACGCACCCGCTGACCTGGCGCATGCGCGATGACAAGCAGCCGGTATGGTTCGAAGAGTACCGCAGCAAAAACGGCTATGCCGGCGCGGAAAAAGCGCTGAAAGGCATGGCACCGGACGAGATTGTTGCGGCAGTTAAAGATTCCGGCCTGAAAGGGCGCGGCGGCGCGGGCTTCTCCACCGGTCTTAAGTGGAGCCTGATGCCGAAAGATGAGTCCATGAACATCCGTTACCTGCTGTGTAACGCCGATGAAATGGAGCCGGGCACCTATAAAGACCGCCTGCTGATGGAGCAGATGCCGCACCAGCTGGTGGAAGGCATGCTGATCAGCGCCTTCGCCCTGAAAGCCTATCGCGGCTATATCTTCCTGCGCGGCGAATATATCGAGGCGGCGGTCAACCTGCGTCGCGCCATCGCAGAAGCGACCGAAGCGGGCTTTCTCGGCAAGAACATTCTCGGTACCGGCTTTGACTTTGAGCTGATTGTCCACACCGGCGCTGGCCGCTATATCTGCGGCGAAGAGACGGCGCTGATCAACTCGCTGGAAGGGCGTCGCGCCAATCCGCGCTCCAAGCCGCCATTCCCGGCGAGCGCGGGCGCGTGGGGCAAGCCGACCTGCGTTAACAACGTAGAGACGCTCTCGAACGTTCCGGCGATCCTGGCGAACGGCGTCGAGTGGTACAAAGGCCTGTCGAAAAGCGAAGATGCCGGCACCAAAATGATGGGCTTCTCTGGCCGCGTGAAAAACCCAGGGGTGTGGGAACTGCCGTTCGGCATCACCGCACGCGAGATTCTGGAAGATTACGCTGGCGGGATGCGCGACGGTCTGCGCTTTAAAGCCTGGCAGCCGGGCGGCGCGGGCACCGACTTCCTCACCGAGCAGCATCTCGATCTGCCGATGGAATTTGCCAGCATTGGCAAAGCGGGCAGCCGTCTCGGCACGGCGCTGGCAATGGCGGTGGATCACGAGATCAATATGGTGTCGCTGGTGCGTAACCTTGAAGAGTTCTTCGCACGCGAATCCTGCGGCTGGTGTACGCCGTGCCGCGACGGCCTGCCGTGGAGCGTGAAGATCCTGCGCGCGCTGGAGCAGGGCAAAGGTCAGCCGGGTGATATCGAAACCCTGCTGCAGCTTTGCCGCCAGCTCGGCCCAGGTAAAACCTTTTGCGCCCACGCGCCTGGCGCGGTGGAACCGCTGCAGAGCGCGATTAAATATTTCCGTGAAGAGTTTGAAGCCGGCATGGCACCGCAGGTGTTTGGCAATACGCGCGCGATTAGCGGTATTCAGCCTAACCTGCTGAAAGCACGCTGGTAATTCGCCGCAGCACACGGAACCGGCTCTGCGCCGCAGCCCCCTGACCGGGGCGAGAATATGATTAACGCTCGTCTCTGACGAGCCTTACGGAAGCATGTTCACTATGGCTACAATCCATGTAGACGGTAAAGAATATGATGTGAACGGGGCGGACAACCTGCTGCAGGCGTGTCTCTCTCTGGGCCTTGATATTCCTTATTTTTGCTGGCATCCGGCGCTGGGAAGCGTTGGGGCTTGCCGCCAGTGCGCGGTGAAGCAATTTCAGAACGCCGAGGATACCCGCGGCCGTCTCGTCATGTCCTGCATGACGCCGGCCTCCGACGGCACCTTTATCTCCATTGACGACAGCGAAGCGAAAGAGTTTCGCGAAAGCGTGGTGGAGTGGCTGATGACCAACCACCCGCACGACTGCCCGGTGTGCGAAGAGGGCGGCAACTGTCACCTGCAGGATATGACGGTAATGACCGGTCATAGCTTCCGCCGCTACCGCTTTACTAAACGCACCCACCAGAATCAGGATCTCGGCCCGTTCATCTCTCATGAAATGAACCGCTGTATCGCCTGCTACCGCTGCGTGCGTTACTACAAAGATTATGCCGACGGTAAAGATCTGGGCGTCTACGGCGCGCACGACAACGTCTACTTCGGCCGTCCGGAAGAGGGCACGCTGGAGAGCGAATTCTCCGGCAATCTGGTGGAGATCTGCCCGACCGGCGTCTTCACCGATAAAACCCACTCTGAACGCTACAACCGTAAATGGGATATGCAGTTCGCGCCGAGCATCTGTCAGCAGTGCAGCGTCGGCTGTAACACCAGCCCGGGCGAGCGCTACGGCGAACTGCGTCGTATCGAAAACCGCTACAACGGCACGGTTAACCACTACTTCCTCTGCGACCGCGGTCGTTTCGGCTACGGCTACGTCAACCGTCAGGATCGCCCACGTCACCCAGCGCTGCTGCGCGGCAACGACTGGGTGCAGCTGAATGCAGAGCAGGCGGTTAACGCGGCGGCTGACGTTCTGCGTCAGGCGAAGCGCGCGATCGGCATCGGCTCTCCGCGCGCCAGCGTTGAGAGCAACTTTGCGCTGCGCGAGCTGGTTGGCGCGGAAAACTTCTCTACCGGCATGCCGGCGGGAGAACAGGCGCGCCTGGAGCTGATGCTGAAAGTGCTGCGCGAAAGCGGCATCTATACGCCGTCGCTGCGTGAAATGGAAAGCTACGACGCGGTGCTGGTGCTGGGCGAAGATCTGACCCAGGTCGGCGCGCGCGTGGCGCTCTCGGTGCGACAGGCGGTAAAAGGCAAAGCGCGCGATATGGCCGCGGCGCAGAAAGTCGCCGACTGGCAGATCGCTGCAATTATGAATATCGGTCAGCACGCCAAACATCCGCTGTTCGTCACCCACGTCGATGAGACGCGACTCGACGATATCGCCGCGTGGAGCTATCGCGCCCCGGTGGAAGATCAGGCGCGTCTCGGCTTCGCTATCGCCAGCGCGCTGGATGAAAGTGCGCCAGCGGTCAGCGATTTTGACAGCAGCCTGAACGGCAAGCTGGACGTGGTGGTGCAGGCGCTCGCCGGTGCGAAAAAACCGCTGATTATTTCCGGCACTCACTCGGGCAGCACGGCGATGATCGAAGCGGCGGCCAACGTGGCGAAAGCGCTGAAAGCGCGCGGCGCGGACGTCGGCATCACGCTGCTGGCCAGTGCGGCCAACAGCATGGGCTTGGGACTGATGGGCGGCAACACCCTCGACAGCGCGCTGGAACAGCTGCGAAGCGGCGAAGCGGATACGGTGGTGGTGCTGGAGAACGATCTCTACCGTCACGCGCCGAAGGCGCTGGTGGATGCGGCGCTGGCTAACGCCACCAATGTGATTGTGGTCGATCATCAGCGCACCGCCACGCTGGAGAAAGCGGGCCTTGTGCTCTCTACCGCCAGCTTTGCCGAAAGTGACGGCACCTCGATTAACCATGAAGGTCGCGCGCAGCGCTTCTTCCAGGTTTACGATCCCGCCTACTACGACAACAGCATCGTGATGCTGGAGAGCTGGCGCTGGCTGCACTCGCTGCACAGCACGCTGGAGAGCCGTCATCCCGACTGGACGCAGCTCGATCACGTTATCGACGCCGTGGTAGCGAAGCTGCCGCAGCTGAAAGGCATTAAAGAGGCGGCGCCGGACGCCAGCTTCCGTATCCGTGGACAAAAACTGGCGCGTTCGCCGATTCGCTCCAGCGGACGCACCGCCGCGCGCGCCAATATCAGCGTGCACGAGCCGCGTCAGCCGCAGGATCGGGACACGATGTTCGCCTTCTCCATGGAAGGGAACAACCAGCCGAGCGCGCCGCGTTCGCAAATTCCGTTCGCCTGGGCGCCAGGCTGGAACTCCCCGCAGGCGTGGAACAAGTTCCAGGCTGAAGTGGGCGGCAAGCTGCGCAACGGCGATCCCGGCGTGCGTCTGTTTGAGGCGGGCGACGCGTCGCTGCCGTGGTTCACCGAGGTCCCAGCCGCGTTTATCAGCGGCGCTCGCTGGCGCGTAGCGCCTTGCTACCAGCTGTTTGGCAGCGAGGAGATGTCTCAGCGTTCCCCGGTATTCCAGAAGCGCATGCCGCAGCCGATGCTGGTCATCAACCAGCAGGACGCGGCGAAGCTGGGCGTAAACGAAGGCGCGGCGGTGGAGTTCAGCTGTTCGGGCGAGACCCTGCGTCTGCCGGTGCGCATCTCCAGCGCGCTGCAGCCGGGCCAGATTGGCCTGCCGCTGGGTATGCCGGGCGTGCCGCCGTTCCTGGCGGGCGCGCACATTGACAAACTGCAGGAGGCGGCGCAATGAGCTGGTTAACACCGGACGTTATCGACATCATTCTGACCGTGGTCAAAGCGATTGTCATTCTGCTGGTCGTGGTGGCGTGCGGCGCCTTTATGAGCTTCGCCGAACGTCGCCTGCTCGGGCTGTGGCAGAACCGCTACGGGCCGAACCGCGTAGGCTGGGGCGGTTCGCTCCAGCTGGCAGCGGACATGATCAAAATGTTCTTTAAAGAGGACTGGGTTCCGCCCTTTACCGACCGCTTTATCTTTACCCTGGCGCCGGTCATTGCCTTCGTTTCCCTGCTGCTGGCGTTCGCCATCGTGCCGGTGTCGCCGAGCTGGATGGTGACCGACCTTAACATCGGGCTGCTCTTCTTCCTGATGATGGCGGGTCTGGCTGTCTATGCGGTGCTGTTCGCCGGCTGGTCGAGTAACAACAAATACTCGCTGCTGGGCGCGATGCGCGCTTCCGCGCAGACGCTGAGCTACGAAGTCTTTCTCGGCCTGTCGCTGATGGGCGTGGTGGCACAGGCGGGCTCGTTCAATATGACCGCGATCGTTGAGAGCCAGACGCATCTGTGGAACATCATCCCGCAGTTCTTCGGCTTCCTGACCTTCTGTATCGCAGGCGTAGCGGTGTGTCACCGTCATCCATTCGATCAGCCGGAAGCGGAGCAGGAGCTGGCGGACGGCTATCACATCGAATATGCCGGTATGAAGTTCGGCCTGTTCTTCGTCGGCGAGTATGTGGCTATCACCACCGTCTCGGCGCTGATTGTGACGCTGTTCTTCGGTGGCTGGCAGGGGCCGTTCCTGCCGCCTTTCATCTGGTTCGCCCTGAAAACGGCGTTCTTTATGGTGATGTTTATCCTGATTCGTGCTGCGCTCCCGCGTCCACGCTATGACCAGGTGCTGTCGTTCGGCTGGAAAGTCTGTCTGCCGTTGACGCTGTTGAACCTGCTGGCGACCGCCGCAGTGATTCTGTACAACGCGCAGTAAGAGGTGTTGAGATGACTTTAAAAGATATTGTCGTTGGCTTCGGCACGACAGTGCGCAGTATCTGGATGATTGGCATGCATGCCTTCGCCAAACGCGAAACTCAGATGTACCCGGAAGAGCCGGTCTATTTGCCGCCGCGCTACCGCGGACGCATCGTGCTGACGCGCGATCCCGACGGCGAAGAGCGCTGCGTCGCCTGTAACCTCTGCGCGGTGGCCTGTCCGGTCAGCTGCATCTCGCTGCAGAAAGCAGAGACCAAAGATGGCCGCTGGTACCCGGAGTTCTTCCGCATCAACTTCTCGCGCTGCATCTTCTGCGGGATGTGCGAAGAGGCCTGCCCGACCACCGCGATCCAGCTGACGCCCGACTTCGAGCTGGGCGAATTCAAACGCCAGGATCTGGTGTATGAAAAAGAGGATCTGCTGATCTCCGGTACGGGCAAATACCACGAGTACAACTTCTACCGCATGGCAGGTATGGCGATCGAAGGGAAAGAGAAGGGCGACGCCGAAAACGAAGCCAAACCCATCGACGTTAAAGGCTTGTTACCTTAAGGAGCCCGGCATGGAAATTGCGTTTTATCTTTGCGGACTGGTGGCGGTGCTGACGACGCTGCGCGTCATTACCCACACCAATCCGGTACATGCGCTGCTGTACCTGATCGTGTCGCTGCTCTCCGTCGCGGGCGTCTTCTTTTCGCTCGGCGCCTATTTCGCCGGCGCGCTGGAGATCATTGTTTACGCCGGCGCCATTATGGTGCTGTTCGTCTTCGTCGTGATGATGCTTAACATGGGCAACGCCACGGTGAAGCAGGAGCGCGACTGGCTGCAGCCGTCGCTTTGGATTGGTCCGGGCATCGTCTCTCTGCTGCTGCTGGTGGTTATGGTTTACGCCATTCTGACCGCCAACGATCAGGGCATCGACGGCACGGTTATCGACGCCAAAGCGGTAGGCATCAGCCTGTTCGGTCCTTATGTTCTGGCGGTTGAGCTCGCCTCAATGCTGCTGCTGGCAGGGCTGGTGGTCGCGTTCCACGTCGGACGCGAAGAGCGTCAGGGCGAAGTGCTGAGCAACCGTGACGCCAATAAGGAGGAGCACGCATGATCCCGTTACAACACGGCTTAATTCTTGCCGCCGTGCTGTTTGTCCTTGGACTGACATCACTGGTGATGCGCCGCAACCTGCTGTTTATGCTGATCGGCCTTGAGATTATGATCAACGCGGCCGCGCTGGCGCTGGTGGTAGCAGGCAGCTACTGGGGACAGGCGGATGGGCAGGTGATGTATATCCTGGCGATCAGCCTGGCGGCGGCGGAAGCCAGCATTGGCCTGGCGCTGCTGCTCCAGCTCTATCGTCGTCGTCAGACGCTGAACATTGATACTGTGAGCGAGATGCGCGGATGAATCTTCTCTACTTAACAATCCTGTTTCCGCTAATCGGCTTCCTGCTGTTGGCGTTTTCGCGTGGTCGCTGGTCGGAGAACCTGTCGGCCGCAATCGGTATGGGCTCGGTGGGCCTGGCGGCGCTGGTGACGCTTTATGTCGGCATCGACTTTTTCGCCAACGGCCAGCAGCCCTTTAGCCAGGCGCTCTGGACCTGGATGCAGGTCGGCAACTTCGACATTAAAGTCAATCTGACGCTGGACGGCCTCTCTCTTACCATGCTGTCGGTGGTGACCGGCGTCGGCTTCCTGATCCATATGTTCGCCTCCTGGTATATGCGTGGTGAAGAGGGCTATTCCCGCTTCTTCGCCTACACCAACCTGTTCATCGCGAGCATGGTGGTGCTGGTGCTGGCCGACAACCTGATGCTGATGTATCTGGGCTGGGAAGGGGTAGGGCTCTGCTCCTATCTGCTGATCGGCTTCTACTACAGCAATCCGGAAAACGGCAAGGCGGCGATGAAGGCCTTTATCATCACCCGCGTCGGTGACGTCTTTCTCGCCTTTGCGCTGTTTATCCTCTACAACGAACTGGGCACGCTCAACTTCCGCGAGATGATGGAACTGGCGCCGCAGCACTTTGCGGCGGACAACCATATGCTGCAGTGGGCGACGCTGATGCTGCTGGGCGGCGCGGTAGGTAAATCGGCGCAGCTGCCGCTGCAAACATGGCTGGCGGACGCGATGGCCGGTCCGACGCCGGTATCGGCGCTGATCCACGCCGCGACCATGGTAACGGCAGGCGTCTATCTGATCGCCCGCACCCATGGCCTGTTCCTGCTGACGCCGGATGTGCTGCATCTGGTGGGTATCGTCGGCGCGGTTACGCTGGTGCTGGCGGGCTTCGCCGCGCTGGTACAGACCGATATCAAGCGCGTGCTCGCCTACTCGACCATGAGCCAGATCGGCTATATGTTCCTGGCGCTCGGCGTACAGGCGTGGGACGCAGCGATTTTCCACCTGATGACGCACGCGTTCTTTAAAGCGCTGCTGTTCCTCTCCTCTGGTTCGGTGATCCTCGCCTGCCATCACGAGCAGAACATCTTTAAAATGGGCGGCCTGCGTAAAAGCATTCCGCTGGTCTATGTCTGCTTCCTGGTGGGCGGCGCCGCGCTGGCTGCGCTGCCGCTGATTACGGCAGGCTTCTACAGTAAAGATGAGATTCTGTTTGGCGCGCTGGCGAACGGCCACATCAACCTGATGGTGGCGGGCCTGGTGGGCGCCTTCCTGACCTCGATCTATACCTTCCGCATGATCTTTATCGTGTTCCACGGTAAAGAGCAGATTCACGCCCATGCGGGTAAAGGCATTACTCATCATCTGCCGCTGATTGTGCTGCTGGTGCTGTCGACCTTTGTTGGCGCGCTGATTACGCCGCCGCTGGCGGGCGTGCTGCCGCACAGCGAAACCGGCGAAGCGGGCAAGGTCGGACTGGAGATCGCCTCCGGCGTGGTCGCCGTAGTGGGCATTCTGATCGCCGCCGCGCTCTGGCTGGGCAAACGCCAGCTGGTGAGCCGCGTCGCCAGCAGCGCCCCGGGCCGCTTCTTCGGCACCTGGTGGTTCGCCGCATGGGGCTTCGACTGGCTCTATGACAAAGTGTTCGTCAAACCCTATCTCGGTATCGCCTGGCTGCTGCAGCGCGACCCGCTGAATGCGTTGATGAATCTGCCTGCGCTGGTGTCGCGTATCGGCAATAAAGGCCTGGTGGTCAGCGAAAACGGCTATCTGCGCTGGTATGTCGCCTCAATGAGCATCGGCGCCGTGGTGGTGCTGGCGCTGATGCTGGTGGTTTAAGGTTGATGAGCGGGGCGGCTCGGCGAGTCGCCCCAGGTCAAGAATGTTAAAAATTGCCCATTATGAGGGCGTTATCGGCGCAGTCAGTTTCGCTACCGCCAGCGCAGCAACCGGATGGTACTCAGGTACGTAAGGGTTGCAAGCCGGGCCGGGGGCAAAGCTGACCAGCAGGATAGCCCGAAGACAGGCAGAAAAAAGGGAAAGACTTCAGTGCTACTACCTTGGCTAATAATCATTCCATTCGTCGGCGGCTTGCTCTGCTGGCTGGCTGAGCGCCTCGGCGCGAAAACGCCGCGCTGGATAGCCCTGATCACCATGGGCCTGACGCTGGCGATTTCGCTGCAGCTCTGGCTGCAGGGCGGCTATTCACTGACGCAGGCCGCGGGTATGCCGCAGTGGCAGTCGGAGTTCTCCGCCGCCTGGATCCCGCGTTTCGGCATCAATTTCCATCTGGCGCTGGATGGCCTGTCGCTGCTGATGGTGGTGCTGACCGGCCTGCTCGGCCTGATGGCGGTGCTCTGCTCCTGGAACGAAATCGAGAAGTATCAGGGCTTTTTCCACCTTAATCTGATGTGGATTCTGGGCGGCGTTATCGGCGTCTTCCTGGCGATCGATATGTTCCTGTTCTTCTTCTTCTGGGAGATGATGCTGGTGCCGATGTACTTCCTCATCGCGCTCTGGGGACATAAGGCATCTGACGGTAAAACCCGTATCACCGCCGCCACCAAGTTCTTTATCTACACCCAGGCCTCTGGTCTGGTGATGCTGATTGCGATTCTGGCGCTGGTGTTTGTGCACTACAACGCCACCGGCGTCTGGACGTTTAACTACGAACAGCTGCTGAAGACGCCGATGTCGCATACGGTGGAATATCTGCTGATGCTGGGCTTCTTTATCGCCTTCGCGGTCAAAATGCCGGTGGTGCCGCTGCACGGCTGGCTGCCGGATGCGCACAGCCAGGCGCCGACCGCGGGTTCGGTCGACCTCGCCGGCATCCTGCTGAAAACTGCCGCCTACGGCCTGCTGCGCTTCAGCCTGCCGCTGTTCCCTAACGCCTCGGCGGAGTTCGCGCCAGTCGCTATGTGGCTGGGCATTATCGGTATCTTCTACGGCGCCTGGATGGCCTTCTCGCAGACCGATATCAAACGCCTGATCGCCTACACCTCAATTTCGCATATGGGCTTCGTGCTGATCGCCATCTACACCGGCAGCCAGCTCGCCTTCCAGGGTGCGGTGGTGCAGATGATTGCGCACGGCCTCTCTGCCGCCGCGCTCTTTATTCTGTGCGGTCAGCTCTATGAGCGTCTGCACACGCGTGATATGCGTCAGATGGGCGGCCTCTGGTCGCGCATTAAGTGGATTCCGGGCCTGTCTCTCTTCTTTGCGGTGGCGAACCTGGGGATGCCGGGCACCGGTAACTTCGCCGGCGAATTTATGATCCTGACGGGCAGTTTCCAGGTGGTGCCGGTGATTATCGTCATCGCTACCTTTGGCCTGGTGTTCGCCTCGGTCTATTCGCTGATCATGATGCAGCGCGCCTACTACGGCGAAGCGAAGTCGAAAGATCCGCTGCCGGGCATGTCGCCGCGTGAATTTACGATGATTATGGTGCTGGTGGTTCTGCTGGTGCTGCTGGGCGTTTACCCGCAGCCGATTCTGGATACTTCCCATGCCGCCATGAGCAATATTCAGCAGTGGTTTACCGCTTCAATTCCAACTACAAGGCCGTAATTCGCCATGACAATAACATTTCAACAATTGATCGCGTTGCTGCCGCTGTTGATCGTCGGATTGACGGTGGTGGTTGTGATGCTGTCCATTGCCTGGCGACGCAACCACTTTGTTAACGCCACGCTGACGGTTATCGGACTGAACCTGGCGCTGGTTTCGCTCTGGTTTGTGGCGCAGGCGGGGGCGATGGACGTAACGCCGCTGCTGCGGATCGATCCTTACGCCGTGTTCTACACCGCGCTGGTGATCCTGGCGAGTCTGGCGACCTGCACCTTTGCCTATCCCTGGCTGGCCGGTTTCCCGGACAACAAGGATGAGTTCTATCTGCTGGTGCTGATCGCCACGCTGGGCGGTATCGTGCTGGCGAGCGCTAATCATCTGGCGTCGCTGTTTATCGGCGTCGAGCTGCTGTCGCTGCCGCTGTTCGGTATGATCGGCTACGCCTTCCGCCAGAAACGCTCGCTGGAAGCGGCGCTGAAATATACCATTCTGTCAGCGGCTGCCTCCTCTTTCCTGCTGTTCGGTATCGCGCTGATCTATGCCGACTCCGGCAGTCTGAGCTTTGTGAAGCTGGGTGAGAGCCTGAACGACGCCGTGATCCAGCAGCCGCTGCTGCTGGTTGGTCTCGGCATGATGATTATCGGCCTTGGCTTTAAGCTGTCGCTGGTGCCGTTCCACCTCTGGACGCCTGACGTTTATCAGGGCGCGCCTGCGCCGGTGTCGACCTTCCTCGCCACCGCCAGCAAGATCGCCATCTTCGGCGTCATCATGCGTCTGTTTATGTACGCGCCGCTGACCGACAGCGAGGCCGTGCGCACCGTGCTGGGGCTGATCGCTTTCGTGTCGATTCTGTTCGGCAACCTGATGGCGATTTCGCAGAGCAACATCAAACGTCTGCTCGGCTACTCCTCTATCGCCCATCTTGGCTATCTGCTGGTGGCGCTGATTGCGGTGAAAACCCATCAGCTCTCGCTGGAGACCGCAGGGGTTTACCTGGCGGGCTACCTGTTCAGCAGCCTGGGCGCGTTTGGCGTGGTGAGCCTGATGTCCAGCCCGTACCGCGGTCCGGACGCCGACTCGCTCTACTCCTATCGCGGCCTGTTCTGGCATCGTCCGGTACTGTCGGCGGTGATGACGATTATGATGCTGTCGCTGGCGGGTATTCCGGCCACGCTTGGCTTTATCGGTAAGTTCTACGTGATTGCGTCGGGTGTGAATGCTCAGCTGTGGTGGCTCACCGCGGCGGTAGTGGTCGGCAGCGCCATCGGCCTCTACTACTATCTGCGCGTGACCGTCAGCCTCTACCTCAGTCCGCCAGAGCTGCATACGCGCGACACGCCGGCTAACTGGGCGCTGACCGCAGGCGGGGTAGTGGTGCTGATTTCGGCGATCCTGGTTCTGCTGCTCGGCGTTTACCCGCAGCCGCTGATCTCGCTGGTGCAGATGGCGCAGCCGCTGATGTAAACTGCGTTTACCCTTGTGAAATCAGGCCCTCGGGCCTGATTTTTTTTGTCTTCAGGAGAGCCTATGGATATCCGCTGGCAGGATCGGCATCACAGCGAACTGAGCGCGCAGCAGCTTTATGCGCTGCTGGCGCTGCGCTGCGAAGTCTTTATCGTTGAGCAGACCTGTCCCTATCTGGACGTTGACGGTCAGGATCTGGTGGCGGATAACCGTCATATTCTGGGGATGCGCGGCGAGGAGCTGGTGGCTTACGCGCGTATTCTGACGCCTGCGGATGAGGCCGCGCCGGTAGCGATCGGACGCGTGATTGTTTCCGCCAGCGCGCGCGGCCTGAATCTCGGCAACCGGCTGATGGAGCAGGCGCTGCGCAGCTGCGAGCAGCACTGGCCGTCACGCGAGATTTATCTTTCGGCGCAGGCGCACCTGCAGGGTTTCTATGGGCGTCTCGGCTTTCAGGCGGTCGGCGAGATCTATCTGGAAGACGCTATTCCGCATATTGAGATGCGCAAATAAAAACGGCGAGCCAGATGCTCGCCGTTTCTCTTTTTAGCCCACCGTCATCTGACGGTCGTCTACATATTTACGCTGATCCGCCGGCGGCGGGAAATACTGATAGAGCCAGGTTTCGCTCAGGGTTTCATCTTTGGTGCGCAGGAAGAGACGCATCTCCACCGGCGTGGTGGCGTCGCTGTCTGGATACCAGTCGAACAGGATGCGATAGCCGTTCATCGGCTCGACGAAGAGGATCTCCACCTGTTTAAAGGTGCCGGATGAGAGGGTAATTACCGGTTCGATGCCCTTCGGCGCGGCCGCTTTCAAATCGCCGCCGACGAAATCGATGGCGAAACGACGGCACCACTTCTCAGGGAAGTGCTCGCCCGGCGCCCAGCCTTCCGGGAAGCCGCCAATACCGGTACGGGTAGCGTCGACGCGCGCCAGACCGCTGCGCACCGGCGGCAGCCCGCTCCAGTAAAGCTTGTAGGAGAAGCTGAATTCGCTGCCCGCCTTCACCGGCTCGGCCGGCTGCCAGAAGCAGACGATATTATCCAGCGTTTCGCCGGTGGTCGGGATCTCCATCAGATTGATGGCGCCTTTGCCCCATTTGCCAACCGGCTCGACCCACAGGCTGGGACGTTTGTCATACCAGCCGATAACATCCTGATAGTCTTTAAAATCGTGGTTGAGCTGCAGCAGGCCAAAGCCGCGCGGGTTCTCATCCTGATAGGCGTTGAACTGCAGCTTCTGCGGGTTATTCAGCGGACGCGCGATCCACTCGCCGCTGCCGCTCCACATCGCCAGGCGATCGGAGTCGTGAATCTGCGGATGATAGGTGTTGCACATGCGGCGCTCGTTGGTGCCGCAGCTGAACATGCTGGTCATCGGCGCGATGCCGAGCTGGCGGATATCTTTGCGCGCGTAGAGATGGTTTTCCACCTCCATTACCACGCGGCTCGCCTCGCAGTGGATGGTGAACTTATAGGCACCGGTGAGGCTGGCACCATCCAGCAGGGCGTAGGCAACAAAGGTGGTGTCGTCCGCTTTCGGCGTTTCGAACCAGAATGCGGTGAAGTCAGGAAACTCTTCGCCGCCGTTGCTGAAGGTGTTGACCGCCACGCCACGCGCGGAGAGGCCATACTGATAGGTATCGTCCACGGCGCGGAAGTAGCTCGCCCCAAGGAAAGAGACGATATCGCGGCGCGCCAGCTCTGGTTTTTTAAAGGCGCGGAAGCCGGCAAAGCCGAGATCGTTTTTGCCCACCAGCTGCTGGGTATCCACCTTCGCGTTATTGTAGTTAAACAGTTCAGGACGGAAGTGAATCTCACGCGCCTCGCGGCTGTCGGCGTCGACGGAGAACATGCGGATGCGGCGCTTAAAGCCCATGCCGACGTGGAAAAACTGTACGTCGAGCTGACGATCGGGGATGTTGTTCCACAGCGAGTGACCGGCGTCGTACTGAATTTCGTTGTACGCCTGCGGCGTCAGCGTTGCCAGCGTCTCCGGCAGCGCGCCTGGCGCGCCGCCCCAGGGCTGTTTCGCCAGCGCGGCGGCTTTCTTTTTCAGTACATCGAAATCGAAGCGCACGGCGGCACCGTCTGCAATGCCATCTTCTGCCCAGGCGGATTGCGCAAACAGCGTGGACAGGCCGGTCATGCCGCTGACGGCGGAGAAGGCCATTGACGCTTTCATAAACATTCTTCGATTCATGCCAGAAATTATTCCTTAGCGTTCGAGTGTGTTGTGACTGTCCTGCTCTGCGCGCAGGTGATGAAAAAGCGCAGATAACAGCAGAGTACGACAGTCGGCCAGGTGAAAAATTCAGTCCGCCTTAAATTTATCAGATTAATCAAGAAGGCCGAGGAATTTCGTCTCAGGTCACGCCAGAGGAAACTCAGGGGAATCCTGGATAAACCATCCTGCAAACGGCGATTTAACCGCTATAGTTAAAAGACTGCTTTGTAAATGACACGGAGGAAATGATGGTAAAAGAGACAGAAGCTTTTGACACCAATCTGGATGATGATTTGGCGCTGCTGACCGAGACGCTGGAAGAGGTGTTGAAGTCGTCAGGCGATCCGACCGATCAGAAATATATCGAGCTGAAAACCAAAGCGGAGCAGGCGCTGGAAGATGTAAAAGCACGCGTCAGCCAGGCCTCCGACAGCTACTACTATCGCGCAAAAAATGTCGCTTACCGCGCCGATGATTACGTGCATGAGAAGCCCTGGCAGGGTATCGGTATCGGCGCAGCCGCCGGTCTGGTGCTCGGTCTGCTGCTGGCGCGTCGCTAATCGGTCGCCACTGAAAACGGCGGGGCTCTCCCGCCGTTTGTTTTCTCCCTCTTTGCGTTACCCCCGCTTCGTTCTTCTCCCCATGCTGACTGCCCGCTGACGCGAAAAGCGCACTATTGAGTTGAGTTTACCCAGCGCGCTTCCTACAGTAGATCGACGGACAAAAGGAGATGAACACGTGATAAGAGTCGAGATGCTGTCTACCGGGGATGAGGTGCTGCACGGCCAAATCGTCGATACCAACGCCGCCTGGCTGGCGGATTTGCTGTTTCAGCACGGTCTGCCGATGACCAGCCGCACCACGGTTGGCGACTCCCTGTCGTCGCTGGTGGAGACACTGCAGGCGCGCAGTCAGATAGCGGATGTGCTGATCGTTAACGGCGGCCTCGGGCCGACCAGCGACGATCTCAGCGCGCTGGCGGCGGCAAAAGCCAGCGGCGTCGAGCTGGTGCTGCATCAGGCGTGGCTGGACAATATCGAGGCGTGGTTCGCCAGCCGCGGCCGCGTAATGGCGCCGAGCAACCGCAAGCAGGCGGAGATCCCCGCCAATGCCGAGATGCTGGATAATCCGGTTGGCACCGCCTGCGGCTTTGCGCTGCGGCTGAATCGCTGCTGGATCTTCTTTACGCCCGGCGTCCCCTCTGAATTCAAGGTGATGGCAGAGCAGCAGATTCTGCCGCGCCTTAAACAGCAGTTCGACCTGCCTGAACCGCCGCTCTGTTTGCGTCTTACTACCTTCGGCCGCGGCGAGAGCGATATTGCCGCCGAGCTGGAGCCGCTGGCGCTGCCGGAAGGGGTAGTGATGGGCTATCGCTCATCAATGCCGATTATCGAGATCAAGCTTACCGGCCCGGCCAGCCAGCGCGTGGCGATGGAGCAGGTCTGGCAGCAGGTGCGCCTGCTGCTGGCGGAGTGCACCATTTTTGAGGGCACCGAGGGGTTACCGGCGCTGCTGGCGCGAGAGCTAAAGGATCGCGGCTTCCGTCTGGCGCTTAGCGAGCAGTACACCGCGGGCTTGCTGCACTGGCAGCTGGCGGCGGCTGAGGTGCCGCTGAGCGCGGCGGAGATCCTCCCGGCGCACGCAGAGGGGCTGGAGCAGCAGGTACAGCGCACGCGGGCGCTGGCGGCGCACCAGGGCACGGTGCTGGCGCTGTCGACCGGCGCGCTGGAAGAGGGCGAAGTGTCGCTGGCGCTGCATACGCCGGAAGCGAGCTGGGGACAGCGGGTGAAGTTTACCCACGGGCGTCACAATCTGGAGACGCGGCAGAAGGTGGTGGCGATGATGGCGATGAATATGCTGCGCCGCTGGCTGCACGGCAGCGAGGTCAGCACCGGCCACGGCTGGATTGATGTGCTGGAGTCGGTGAAGCTGTAAAACAGGGTAGCGGAGGCGTCTGTCGCTTCGTGAGCCCACGCGGAAGGCAGGAAGCGATCGCAAAGACGCAAAAAGCGGCATCCATGCCAGCTCGGCCCGCGCCATCCCTGGCGCGGGACGCTTTGCTCTTCGCTTCCTGCCTTCCGCGTTTTGACTATTGCGTGGTCTGTGAGAGTAAAGAAGCCAGCTACAGCTCGATTTCAATCTCACCTTTCGCCAGACAGCAGCAGGGCAGAATCTCACCCTGCTGCACAAACGCCAGCGGCGTTTCGGCATAGTGAACTTCACCTTTCAGCAGGCGCGTGCGGCAGGAGCCGCAGTAGCCTTCCCGACACTGAAACTCCACGCACAGGTTGTGCGCTTCCAGCGTCGTCAGCAGGTTAGGGTGATGCTCTGCGCACTCCAGCCGCTGGCCGGAGCTGCGCAGGATAACAACGGCACGGCTCATGGTTACAGCTGGAAGTCGTTAAAGTCGTCTTCGCCCACTTCCGAGTCGATCTGACCCACCAGATAGGAGCTTACTTCCACTTCCTGCGGCGCAACCTGCACGTTGTCCGACACCAGCCAGGAGTTGATCCACGGAATCGGGTTAGAGCGCGTCTGGAACGGCAGATCCAGACCCACGGCCTGCATACGGATATTGGTGATGTACTCAATGTACTGGCAGAGAATGTCTTTGTTCAGGCCGATCATCGAACCGCCGCTGAACAGATATTCCGCCCACTCTTTCTCCTGCTCGGCCGCCTTCTTGAACAGCTCAAAACATTCGTCGCGGCACTCGGCGGCGATCTCTTTCATCTCTGGATCGTCTTCACCGGTGCGCATCAGGTTCAGCATATGCTGGGTGCCGGTCAGGTGCAGCGCCTCGTCGCGCGCAATCAGACGAATGATTTTCGCGTTTCCTTCCATCAGCTCGCGCTCGGCGAAGGCGAAAGAGCAGGCGAAGCTGACGTAGAAGCGAATCGCTTCCAGCGCGTTAACGCTCATCAGGCAGATATAGAGCTGCTTTTTCAGGGCGCGCAGGTTCACGGTCACGCTTTTGCCGTTAACCTGATGAGTGCCTTCGCCCAGCAGATGCCAGTAGTTGGTCATCTCGATCAGATCGTCGTAGTACTTAGAGATATCCTGCGCGCGCGCGAGGATCTGCTCGTTGGTGACGATATCATCGAACACCAGCGACGGGTCGTTGACGATATTGCGGATGATATGGGTGTAAGAGCGCGAGTGGATAGTCTCGGAAAACGCCCAGGTCTCGACCCAGGTTTCCAGCTCGGGGATCGAAATCAGCGGCAGTAGCGCGACGTTCGGGCTGCGGCCCTGAATGGAGTCGAGCAGGGTCTGGTATTTCAGGTTGCTGATAAAGATGTGCTTCTCATGCTCCGGCAGCGCCTGATAGTCGATGCGGTCGCGCGAGACGTCAACCTCTTCCGGGCGCCAGAAAAAGGAGAGCTGTTTTTCAATCAGCTTTTCGAAAATGTCATATTTCTGCTGGTCGAAGCGCGCCACGTTGACGGACTGACCAAAGAACATCGGCTCTTTTAGCTGATCGTTTTTATTCTGTGAGAACGTAGTGTAAGCCATACAAACTGTCCAAATGTAGACGGGGCGCAGCGCGGCCCCGTGAAATAACGCAGGCGGGAGACGCGCTCCCGCCCAACCTTAAATCTTACAGGCGCCGCTTTCGCAACCGTCATCCTGGATAGACGGCGCCAGATCGTCCTGCGCGTCTTCCGCACCGTCGCGGGTGTTTTGATAGTAGAGCGTTTTCACGCCGAACTTATACGCGGTCAGCAGATCTTTCAGCAGCTGCTTCATCGGCACCTTGCCGTTGGCGAAGCGCGACGGATCGTAGTTGGTGTTTGACGAGATCGCCTGATCGATAAACTTCTGCATGACGCCGACCAGCTGCAGATAACCGTCGTTGGACGGCATTTCCCACAGCAGCTCGTACTGATCTTTCAGACGCTCATACTCCGGCACCACCTGGCGCAGAATGCCATCTTTCGAGGCTTTGATGCTGATATGGCCGCGCGGCGGCTCAATGCCGTTGGTGGCGTTGGAGATCTGCGACGAGGTCTCAGACGGCATCAGCGCAGAGAGCGTTGAGTTGCGCAGGCCGTGGGTTTTGATCGACTCACGCAGGCTGTCCCAGTCCAGGTGCAGCGGCTCGTTGCAGATGCTGTCGAGATCCTTTTTATAGGTATCGATCGGCATAATGCCCTGCGAATAGGTGGTTTCGTTGAACCACGGGCAGGCGCCTTGCTCTTTCGCCAGCTCGTTCGAGGCTTTCAGCAGGTAGTACTGAATCGCTTCGAAGGTTTTGTGCGTCAGGTTGTTGGCGCTGCCGTCGGAGTAGCGCACGCCGTTCTTCGCCAGGTAATAAGCGAAGTTAATGACGCCGATGCCCAGGGTACGACGACCCATCGCGCCGCGTTTGGCGGCCGGAATCGGGTAGTCCTGATAGTCGAGCAGGGCGTCGAGCGCGCGTACCGCCAGGGTCGCCAGCTCTTCCAGATCGTCCAGGCTGTCGATGGCGCCGAGGTTGAACGCCGACAGCGTACAGAGGGCGATTTCGCCGTTCTCGTCGTTGACGTCTTCCAGCGGTTTGGTCGGCAGCGCAATCTCCAGGCAGAGGTTAGACTGGCGCACCGGCGCGATGCTGGCGTCGAACGGGCTGTGGGTGTTGCAGTGGTCGACGTTCTGAATGTAGATACGGCCGGTAGAGGCGCGCTCCTGCATCATCAGCGAGAAGAGATCGACCGCTTTCACCCGCTGCTTGCGGATGCTGCTGTCCTGCTCATATTTGGTGTAGAGGCGCTCAAACTCTTCCTGATCGGCGAAGAACGCGTCGTAGAGGCCAGGCACGTCGGACGGGCTGAACAGGGTAATCTCTTCGCCCTTCAGCAGACGCTGATACATCAGCTTGTTGATCTGCACGCCGTAGTCCATGTGACGCACGCGGTTGCCTTCAACGCCGCGGTTGTTTTTCAGCACCAGCAGGCTTTCCACTTCCAGATGCCACATCGGGTAGAACAGCGTCGCCGCGCCGCCGCGAACGCCGCCCTGCGAGCAGGATTTCACCGCGGTCTGGAAGTGCTTGTAGAACGGAATACAGCCGGTATGGAACGCTTCACCGCCGCGGATCGGGCTGCCCAGCGCGCGAATGCGGCCGGCGTTGATGCCGATACCGGCACGCTGGGAAACATACTTCACGATGGCGCTGGAGGTGGCGTTGATGGAGTCGAGGCTGTCGCCGCACTCGATCAGCACGCAGGAGCTGAACTGGCGCGTCGGGGTGCGCACGCCGGACATGATCGGCGTCGGCAGCGAAATTTTAAAGGTCGAAATCGCGTCGTAGAAGCGTTTGATATAGTCCATACGCGTGTCGCGCGGGTAGCCGGAGAAGAGGCAGGCAGCGACCAGGATATAGAGGAACTGCGCGCTCTCATAGATATCGCCGGTGACGCGGTTCTGCGCCAGATATTTGCCTTCCAGCTGCTTGACCGCCGCGTAGGAGAAGTTCATATCGCGCCAGTGGTCGATAAAGCCGTCCATCTGCTCAAACTCTTCAACCGTGTAGTCTTGCAGCAGGTGAGGGTCATATTTACCCATCTCCACCATGCGCACGACCTGATCGTACAGCTTCGGCGGCTCGAACTGACCGTACGCTTTTTTACGCAGGTGGAAGATCGCCAGGCGGGCAGCCAGATATTGATAGTCCGGCGCGTCGCGTGAGATCAGGTCTGCTGCGGCCTTGATGATGGTTTCATGAATGTCAGAGGTTCTGATGCCATCGTAGAACTGGATATGGGAGCGCAGTTCAACCTGGGAGACAGAGACGTTATTCAGCCCTTCAGCGGCCCAGTCGAGTACCCGGTGAATTTTATCGAGATCAATGCGTTCCTGGCGGCCATCGCGTTTAGTAACGAGCAGACTTTGATTCATGTCGCGTTATACCATCCGTAAGTGAAAAAGAGTCCCCTGTTTATTCACAGGGTTATTCAATGTGAATAATTCTGTGGATAAACACTATATGTTGGGGGTTGGAAGAGAATGAGTAACAATATGGAGGTTATTCTAGTGACCTGTGGCCAGATAACAAGACAGAAAAATGATGGCTATGGGGCTTGCGTTTTGTGGGAAATTTCTTAACCCCGCGACTTATAAGGCCCGATGGCGTGTCAACTGCCAGAGTAAAAAATTCGAGATTTTGATCGACCGCTGATTTTTCGCACATCGCTGTGTTTTTTCCCGACAACCGTCTAGCGACGAAGCGGCAGAGAGTGAAAAAGCGTGACGGGGAGAGAGCAGGCGCGCAATCGCCTTGCGCGCCGGCGGGTTACTTTTTAACGTGGCGGGTGTGCACCATATAGTTCACGTCGACGCCGCGGCCGAGGCGAAACTTGTTGGTCAGCGGGTTGTAGTGCAGGCCGGTAATATGCTGCTCGCGCAGCGGGGTTTCGTCGACCCAGCCCAGCAGTTCAGAAGGGCGGATAAACTTCTTCACGTCGTGGGTGCCGCGCGGCACCATGCGCAGCACATATTCCGCGCCGAACACCGCCATCAGCCAGGCTTTCGGGTTGCGGTTGATAGTTGAGAAGAACACTTCGCCGCCTGGCTTCACCAGACGCGCGCAGGCGTGTACCACTGAACGCGGATCGGGGACGTGCTCCAGCATCTCCATACAGGTCACCACGTCATACTGGCCGGCAAACGCCTCGGCGTGATCTTCCACCGTCTGCTGCACGTAGTCGAGCGTCACCCCCTGTTCCAGCGCGTGCAGGCGCGCCACCTGCAGCGGCTCGGCACCCATATCGAGACCGGTGACCTCTGCGCCTTCGCGCGCCATGCTTTCCGCCAGGATGCCCCCGCCGCAGCCGACGTCCAGCACTTTTTTGCCGAACAGACCGTTGCTGTGCTGCGCGATAAAGCCCAGTCGCAGCGGGTTGATGCGGTGCAGAGGCTTGAATTCGCCCTCCAGATCCCACCAGCGCGAGGCTACCGCCTCAAACTTAGCGATTTCCTGCGCATCGACGTTGGGCTGCGTTTCCTGCGGTTGTGCATTCATTGAATCATTACTCCAGAAAAAATGTTGACTGAGTATAAACGCTTATTGCTTTCGGGGGCACCTTTCCGGCGCGACGAAAAGCGCGTGAAAACGGTGGTTAACGTTCACCAGCGGGCTGGTGTGTGATATACTTTCGCACCTTTAAAATCCGGGCATATGTAGAGGGAATGCGGCTCCATGAGCGACCTTGCAAGAGAAATAACACCGGTCAATATCGAAGAAGAGTTAAAAAGCTCCTATCTCGATTACGCCATGTCGGTCATCGTTGGCCGAGCCTTACCCGATGTTCGTGACGGCCTGAAGCCGGTCCACCGCCGCGTGCTCTACGCGATGAGCGAACTGGGTAACGACTGGAACAAACCCTATAAGAAATCCGCCCGTGTGGTCGGTGACGTTATCGGTAAATATCACCCGCACGGGGATTCCGCCGTTTACGACACCATCGTCCGCATGGCTCAGCCTTTCTCCCTGCGTTACATGCTGGTGGACGGACAGGGCAACTTCGGTTCCGTCGACGGCGACTCCGCCGCGGCGATGCGTTATACCGAAGTGCGCATGTCGCGTATCGCACACGATCTACTGGCAGACCTGGAAAAAGAGACCGTCGACTTCGTGCCGAACTATGACGGCACCGAGCAGATCCCTGAAGTGCTGCCGACCAAAATCCCTAACCTGCTGGTGAACGGCTCCTCCGGCATCGCGGTAGGGATGGCGACCAATATTCCGCCGCACAACCTCACGGAAGTGATCAACGGCTGCCTCGCCTATATCGACGACGAAGATATCAGCGTCGAAGGATTGATGGAGCACATTCCTGGGCCCGATTTCCCGACCGCCGCCATCATCAACGGCCGTCGCGGCATTGAAGAGGCGTATCGCACCGGGCGCGGCAAGATCTATATCCGCGCGCGCGGCGAAGTGGAAACCGATGCGAAAACCGGCCGTGAAACCATCGTGGTGCATGAAATTCCCTATCAGGTGAACAAAGCGCGCCTGATTGAGAAAATTGCTGAGCTGGTGAAAGAGAAGCGCGTTGAAGGCATCAGCGCGCTGCGCGACGAGTCGGATAAAGACGGCATGCGCATCGTGATCGAAGTGAAGCGCGATGCGGTCGGCGAAGTGGTGCTCAACAACCTCTACTCGCTGACGCAGCTGCAGGTCTCGTTCGGTATCAACATGGTGGCGCTGCATCAGGGCCAGCCGAAGATCATGACGCTGAAGGAGATCCTTGAAGCCTTTGTCCGTCATCGTCGCGAAGTAGTGACGCGCCGCACGATTTTCGAACTGCGTAAAGCGCGCGACCGTGCGCATATCCTTGAAGGTCTGGCGATCGCGCTGGCCAACATCGATCCGATTATCGAGCTGATCCGCCGTGCGCCGAACCCGGCCGAAGCGAAAGCGGGCCTGATCGCGCAGGCGTGGGATCTGGGCAACGTTGCCGCCATGCTGGAGCGCGCGGGCGATGACGCCGCGCGTCCGGAGTGGCTGGACGACGAGTTCGGCATCCGCGACGGTCGCTACTACCTGACCGAACAGCAGGCGCAGGCGATCCTCGACTTACGTCTGCAGAAGCTCACCGGACTTGAGCATGAAAAACTGCTCGACGAGTACAAAGAGCTGCTGGAGCAGATCGCCGAGCTGCTTAATATCCTGATGAACGCTGAACGTCTGATGGAAGTGATCCGTGAAGAGCTGATCGCCATGCGCGACCAGTTCGGTGACGAACGCCGCACCGAGATCACCGCCAACAGCGCTGACATCAACATTGAAGATCTGATCAACCAGCAGGATGTGGTGGTCACGCTGTCGCATCAGGGCTATGTGAAATATCAGCCGCTCTCTGACTATGAAGCGCAGCGTCGCGGTGGCAAAGGCAAGTCGGCCGCGCGCACGAAAGATGAGGACTTCATCGATCGTCTGCTGGTGGCCAACACCCACGACACCATCCTCTGCTTCTCCAGCCGTGGCCGTCTCTACTGGATGAAGGTCTACCAGCTGCCGGAAGCGAGCCGCGGGGCGCGCGGTCGTCCGATCGTCAACCTGCTGCCGCTGCAGCCTGACGAACGCATCACCGCGATCCTGCCGGTGCGCGAATATACCGAAGGCTTCAACATCTTTATGGCGACCGCCAGCGGCACCGTGAAGAAAACGGCGCTGCAGGAGTTCAGTCGTCCGCGCAGCGCGGGCATCATCGCGGTTAACCTGCGCGAAGATGACGAGCTGATCGGCGTGGCGCTGACCAACGGCAACGACGAGGCGATGCTCTTTTCTGCCGGCGGTAAAGTTGTGCGCTTCGCAGAGAGCGCCGTTCGCGCCATGGGCCGTACCGCCTCGGGCGTGCGCGGCATCAAGCTGGCGGAAGGGGATCGCGTGGTCTCGCTGATTGTGCCGCGCGAAGAGGGCGCCATTCTTACCGTGACGCAAAACGGCTACGGCAAGCGTACCGCGATTAGCGAGTACCCGACCCGTTCGCGCGCCACCCAGGGCGTTATCTCCATCAAGGTCACCGAACGTAACGGTCCGGTGATTGGCGCGGTGCAGGTGGTCGACAGCGATCAGATTATGATGATCACCGATGCCGGCACCCTGGTGCGTACCCGCGTCTCTGAGGTCAGCATCGTCGGCCGTAACACCCAGGGCGTTATCCTGATCCGCACCGCGGAAGATGAGAACGTTGTGGGTCTGCAGCGCGTAGCTGAACCGGTGGAAGAGGAAGAGCTCGACGCCATCGACGGCAGCGTAGCGGAAGGCGAGGACGATATCGCGCCGGAAGCGGAAACTGACGACGACGCGCCGGAAGCGGACGAAGAAGAGTAACGCTTCGCGCTTACGCCGCCAGGGAAGGCGGCACTGAATTTTACGGCAGGAAAGGGCGACCCGACCTGCCGTTGCTTTTTGTGGCGCAGCACCTTAAACGCAGATGCCGACTGGCTTTTCTTCCCTGATAAAGCTAGTGTAATGAGCATTCTGAAGCCAGCCCGTTATTAACCTTGCCGTAGTGAGTTTCCCTTGAAATATCTGGTCTCTTTCCGAACCACGCTGCGCATCTCGCGCTACCTGTTCCGTGCGCTGGCGCTGCTGCTCTGGACGCTGGGCGCGGTGCTGACCACGTTCTTTATCATCAGCGTGCTGCATGAAAAAGAGACCAGCGTGCGGCAAGAGTTCGCCAGCAACTACGGCCAGGCAGAATGGTATGTGCGTCACTCCGCCGACGTGATGCGCGAGCTGAAGTACATCACTGAAAACCGCCTGACCAGCGCCAGCAGCGGCCTCGATATGATCAACGGCGTGCTGCCGGGCAAGTCGACGCTGCCGCAGTTTACGCCGCTCTTCTCCGACGGCGACTGCTCCTCAATGAGCAACACCTGGCGCAACTCGCTCGACTCCCTCAGCTACTACATCAACTACTGGAAAAGCAACTTCGCCTCTACCTACGAGCTGAACCGCGTCTTTTTTATCGGCGGCGAAAGCCAGTGTCTGGCGGACTTCACCATCGGCAGCGGCAATGTGGATCGCGAACGCAGCCTCAAGATGCTGCGCGAGCGGGTGTTACGCTACCGCAACGGCAACGACGAAGAGCGCCGCAATCCCATCTACTGGGTCAACGCCAGCGCGCAGCCCGGCGTCGGCACCTTTTATATGATGGTGCCGGTTTATGTCGCCAATAAGCTGCAGGCGCTGCTGGGCGTCGAGCAAAATATCCGGCTGGACGAGTTTATTCAGCCCGGCAGCCTGCCGGTGGTGGCCACCATCGTCGATGAGAATTACCGTCCGCTGCTGACGTCGCGCCGCGGCGGCGTCGGCTTCTCGCTTAACGATCTGTCGGACGACCCCAGCTGGTTTGGCTACCTCGACGGCTATCGCCAGCTGGTGCTGAAAAAGCCCTTACCGCCCTCTGATTTAAACGTGGTGTGGTCGGTGTCGACCCGGGTGCTGGTCGATCAGCTCAAACTGATGATTATCAACGCGCTGCTGCTCAACCTGCTCAGCGCGATTGTGCTCTTCACCCTGGCCTGGCTGTTTGAGCGCCGGATGTTCCTGCCGGCTGAAGAGAATGCGCACCGGCTGGAGGAGCATGAGCAGTTCAACCGCAAAATCGTCGCCTCGGCGCCGGTGGGCATCTGCATTCTGCGCACCCGCGACGGCACCAATATCCTCAGCAACGAGCTGGCGCACAACTATCTGACGCTGCTGACGCAGGAAGATCGCCAGCGGCTCAATGAAATTATCGGTACCCAGCAGGTTAACTTTGTTGACGTGCTGACCGGCAGCAACACCAACCTGCAGATCAGCTTCGTTCACTCGCGCTACCGCAACGAAAACGTGGCGATCTGCGTGCTGGTGGACGTCTCCGCGCGCGTGCGCATGGAGCAGTCGCTGCAGGAGATGGCGCAGGCGGCGGAGCAGGCGAGCCAGTCGAAGTCGATGTTCCTCGCCACCGTCAGCCACGAGCTGCGCACGCCGCTCTACGGCATTATCGGCAACCTCGATCTGCTGCAGACCAAGCAGCTGCCAAAAGAGGTCGATTCGCTGGTGACGGCGATGAATAACTCATCGAGCCTGCTGCTGAAGATCATCAGCGACATTCTCGACTTCTCCAAGATTGAGTCGGAGCAGCTGAAGATTGAGCCGCGTCCCTTCTCGCCGCGCGAAGTCCTTAGCCATATCGCCGGCAACTACCTCTCGCTGGTGATGAAAAAGCGGCTGACGCTCTACTGCTTTATCGAGCATGACGTGCCGCTGGCGCTGGATGGCGATCCGCTGCGGCTGCAGCAGGTGATCTCCAACCTGCTTAACAATGCCATCAAATTCACCCATACCGGCTGCATTATCCTGCACGCCTATGTGAAAGAGGGCTATCTGGCGTTCCGCATTCGCGATACCGGCGTCGGCATTCCCGGCAAAGAGGTTACGCGGCTGTTCGATCCTTTCTTCCAGGTGGGCAACGGCGTGCAGCGCAACTTCCAGGGCACCGGCCTGGGCCTGGCCATCTGCGAAAAGCTGACCAATATGATGGACGGCGATATCGAAGTGGACTCCGAGCCTGGCATGGGCAGCCAGTTTATCGTGCGTATTCCGATCTATAACGGCCAGCATCCTGCGGTGCCGCTGCTCGACGGGCTGCACGAAAAAACCCTGTGGATCGATATGCGCAACGACTATCTCGCCAGCTTTATCGAGCGCGACCTGCAGCAGCAGGGCATCGCCATCCTGCCCTATAACGGCAAAGGCGGCAGCGACGACGTGCTGATCACCGACTATGAGCCGGAAGGGGAGACGACGCTGCGCGCGGTAATTATCTTTAGCGGCGCCCATATCGATATGCCGCGCGAAATCGCGCCGGGACGCTGGCTGCACAGCACGGCGACGCCGCACGAGCTGCCGAGCCTGCTGGCGCGCATCTACCGCATCGCCATTCAGAGCGACACGGCGACCAACCTCGCGCTCTCTGCGCCAGCGGAAGAGGTCATCGGCAACGATGACATTATGATCCTGATTGTTGACGATCATCCTATTAACCGCATGCTGCTGTCGGAGCAGCTCGGCACCCTGGGCTATCAGGTTAAAACCGCCCAGGACGGCGTCGACGCGCTCAACGTTATCAGCCGCAGCGAAATCGACATTGTGCTGAGCGACGTTAATATGCCGAATATGGATGGCTACCGGCTGACGCAGCGGCTGCGCCGGCTCGGCCACGTTTTCCCGGTCATCGGCGTCACCGCCAACGCGCTGGCGGAAGAGAAGCAGCGCTGTATGGAAGCCGGCATGGATAACTGCCTGTCGAAGCCGGTTACGCTGGACGTGCTGAAAACTACGCTGGCGGTCTACGCGGAGCGGGTGAGAAAAGCGCGGGAAGGGTAGGGAGAGGTCAGTATGCTGAGGCAGAAAACCAGACGGCGCCTGAGCGCCGTCTGTACAACGCGTTAGTCTTTGTCGATCTGGGTTGCGCTGACGGAGGAGAGGTAGTTCAGCAGGGCGATATCGTTATCTACGCCCAGCTTCATCATCGCCGATTTCTTCTGGCTGCTGATGGTTTTGATGCTGCGGTTCAGTTTCTTGGCGATCTCCGTCACCAGGAAGCCTTCAGCGAACAGGCGCAGCACTTCGCTCTCTTTCGGCGACAGGCGTTTGTCGCCATAGCCGCCGGCGCTGATCTTCTCCAGCAGCTTCGCTACGCTTTCCGGCGTGTACTTCTTGCCTTTTTGCAGCGCGGCCAGTGCTTTTGGCAGATCGGTCGGCGCGCCCTGTTTCAGCACGATACCTTCGATATCGAGATCCAGCACGGCGCTCAGGATTGCCGGGTTGTTGTTCATGGTGAGAACAATAATCGACAGGTCCGGATAGTGACGTTTGATATATTTGATCAGCGTGATGCCGTCGCCATATTTCTCGCCGGGCATGGAGAGATCGGTGATCAGGACGTTGGCGTCAAGCTTTGACAGGCTGTTAATCAGTGCTGTTGAGTCTTCGAACTCACCTACAACGTTGACCCACTCAATTTGTTCCAGAGATTTTCGGATACCGAAAAGAACAATTGGATGGTCATCGGCAATAATTACATTTAAGTTATTCATCTTATTGGTTACCTTGCTGCAGCAGTTCATTGACGTAAGCGTCGATGTCACTGGTGGTATTTGTAATGTTTGAATCGTCACATGCTTTGATGTGCAGTTCCAACTCTTCACAAAGCTGTTTGCCTGGCGTCAGGTTAAGCATGGCAAACACGCCTTTCAGGCGATGCGCTGTCTGAGCAAGCATGGCGTAGTCCTTTTCCGCCGACTCAGTATACAGTCTCTTTACATCAGGCGGTACTGTCTCGGTAAACAGCTGGAAGTAGCCGCCGCTGAGCAGCGGGGTCAGTTCCTCGTCTTCTGTAATCTCATCCATGGAATCATGGGCCAGCTGTTGTTCAATCAGTGCCAGCAGCGCATCCTGTAGCGCGTTGCTGAGATTGAAGTTGACCCGGTATTGCCGATCGTTAAGCGCGTGGTGACCCAGCTCATCCTCCGCCAGCAGCAGCGCCCAGCCGCTTAGCTTGTTGGGGTCGTCGGTCACCAGCACGTCATGTTCCTGGCCTGACAGCCGCTCTTCGGGCGACAGGCAGCGTGCGCCCCAGTTCTCCAGATGGCGGCAGACGATTTTATAGACATCCTCTACCTCGATCTCCATAAGCGCCGTCACGCCGTCCAGCAGCTTCTCCTCTTCCTCTTCCGGCCGCGGCTCTACCGCCAGCGGAAGCTGAATGCTGTAGCGCGTGCCGATATCGGCTTTGGCGATAATCTCCAGGCTGCCGCCCATCTGCTTGCAGAGCTGCTTGCAGAGGAAAAAGGCCATGCCGGAGGCCTGACCGTAGCGATCCTGGCTGGTTTCGCCGAGGAACGGGAAGTCGGCGTTGGCCAGCTCATCGACGGTCAGACCCGCGCCGGTATCCACCAGCTCAATCAGCAGACGCTCCGGCCGCGCCTCGTCGGCGCTTACCGTCAGGGAGATCTTGCCCCAGCGCGTGGTGGTCAGCGCATAGTGCATCAGCGTGGCGAGCACCTTACGCAGCGCGCGGCGGTCGCCAAAGCGCTGCTCGTCATTAGGCTGCAGGTTGTTCACCACCAGCGACAGCCCCTTGCGGCGCATCAGCGGCAGGCTTTCCAGGGCGATCTCGTCCAGCAGCTCCTGCAGGTTGAAAACGCTGGCGTCTGGCGACCAGTCGTGCGCCTCAAGGCGGTTAAGCAGCACGATATCGTCCACCAGCCGCGCCAGGCCCTGACTTTCGTCCAGCAGGTCGAGCACGGTTTCATCTTCGTCGCGCTGGCTTAGCTGCACCAGCTGCGCCACCACCTTCTCCAGCGGACGGTTAAGGGCGTGACCCAGATTTTGCAGCAGCTGCTGACGCATCTGATGGTTGCGATCCAGCACCTGCTGCGCTTTCTGCAGCTTTTTATTCACCAGCAGCTCGCGATCCTGATCGCGCATCAAAAACAGCTGGGTATGGGGCGACAGCACGCTGCGCGCGTGGCGGATCTCATACACTTCATTGTTGATGGTCGCCTGCAGCACGCCCTGATGCTGGTCGGACATATTAATAATTTTTTGCAGGTTAAGGTGCGGCAAAAGATGTTCTGCAATCTTATTGCTGAGAATGGTGCGGTTGCTGGCGAAGTCATGCACCAGCAGGCCGACCGGCAGGCTGGCGACAATCTCTTCATTCAGCACGCGCAGCGAGTCAAGCTCCGCGCTCTGGTTCTCGCTCGGGCGCAGCGACTGCTGGCGCAGCAGCGTCATTCCGGTAAAGGAGAGCAGAAACAGCAGCAGGTTAACCAGCAGCGGCCAGAGCAAATTATGCAGCGTATCGATCATCAGGCTGGTGATCGGCACGCGATAGACCAGCTGCAGCGGCGTGCTCGGCAGGGTGGCGGCAATCTCCAGGTCAGGATTGACCATCGCGATCTGCGTGCTTTCGCCCTCTGTCTGATCGTTAGCAGCAGGCAGCGCAGCGTCCTGACGCAGCTGGAAGTTTTCGATCGGCATGTTCTGCGGCGTCAGGTCGTTGATCGGCAGATCGAAGGCGACCACCGTTGCCAGATGGCCCGGCTGATTAAAGGTGGTGCGCAGCGTAAAGTAGTGGTCGTTCTGAAAGGCGAAGTGGCGCAGCGGCGAGAAGCTTTCCCGCTCGTCCAGCGCATTGGCCTGCTGCAGCATTTCGGCGCGACGGCCATCCACCAGCGAACTGATGGCGCTCTCTTTATAGCGCGTCGCCATATCCTTCAGCGGCAGCGTGGAGATCATAATCAGGCTGTTGTCCTGACCGTTGAGAAAATACATCGACCAGGTCGGATTTTCCGCGCCCCACAGGGTATCCAGGTAGCTCGACATGCGCATGGTCATATCGAGCGTGCTGCTGTCGTGCGAGCCAAAGATCAGCGCTTCGGTTTTGCGCCGGGTTTTTTCCAGATAGTAGACGTCAGGACGCAGCCGCGTCTCCTGCAGGCTGCTGTTCGGCGAGCTTCCCGCCGCGCTGGTGGCGAGATTTTCATAAATTTGCCAGGTGGCGAAGCGATAGGCGTCGATACGCTTTTGCGTCGCGCGCGCCAGATCGGCCATGGCATAGCGTTTCTCGGTCAGCCAGGTGTTGACCGAGTTGTGAACCATAAAGCCCAGCGCCAGCAGCAGCACCAGATTGAAAATCACAAAAAAGCGGGTGACATTGCCGGATGTCACTGGAAACTTAAAGGGCAACATAGCGTGTCAGGCACCTGAAATCATCGCGCAACCAGTCGGGCACTGGCGGCCACAGCCAGCAGCAGCAGCGCGATAAGCAGAAAGGCACCGCTGAGGCTCAGCCATTGAGAAATAAATCCGATTAAGGCCGGACCTGAGAGAATACCCGCATATCCCAGCATTGTCATGGCGGAAATCCCCAGATTCGAGGGCATATCCCGTTGATTCCCGACAGCATTGAATAACATCGGCACCGTATTGGATAAACCGAAGCCCACCAGCAGAAAAGCGAGCAGCGCCATCTGCGGCCAGGGCAGGTAAACCGCCAGCGCCAGACCAGCCGACGCGGTCAGCGCGCCCGTCAGCATCACCGGGAAACGGCCGAAACGGTCAATGATCCGATCGCCGGTCAGACGGCCGATGGTCATCGCCACCGAAAAGACCGCATAGCCAAGCCCGGCGTGCGCGGTCGACATCTCAGGGCTCTGCAGCAGCAGCAGCGCGCCCCAGTCGAGCACCGCCCCTTCGGCGAGAAACAGAATAAAGCAGAGCAGACCGAGAAAGGCGACAAAGCCGCGCGGCATCACCAGCCAGGGCTGATCGGGCTGATGCAGGCGCTCGCGCATCAGCGTTGGCAGACTCGCCGCCAGCAGCAGCGCCATCAGAAGCAGTACCAGCGCCACCGACGCCAGCGGCGACAGGCCGACGCTGAGCAGCAGGCTGACTGCGCCCGCGCCCAGAATGCCGCCGAGGCTAAAGAAGCCGTGGAAACCGGACATCATCGGCTTGCTGGCCGCTTTTTCTACCTCGACCGCCTGCACGTTCATCGCCACGTCGAGCATGCCCAGCCCGGCACCGAAAATTATCAGCGTCGCAGCCATGCTTCCTGTGGTCGCCAGCGTCGCCAGCAGCGGCAGCGTCGCCAGCGTTACCAGCGTCGAGCCGAAGATAACGCGACGGCAGCCGAAGCGGCCTACCAGCGCGCCGGTAACCGGCATCGCCGCCAGCGAACCCATGCCCAGGCAGAGCAGCAGCGCACCCAGCGATGCGCCGCTCAGCGCCAGCCGCTGGCTGGCGAACGGCACCAGCGGCGCCCAGGTGGACATGCCAAGACCGGCAATAAGAAAAACGAGGCGTGTCCCCAGACTGACACGGTTGTGAAGTTTCCTGGGTGGTGCAGCGTCCAGTGCGGTCATAGTCATATTCGTGAGTGTCAAAGCGACGAAGTGTAGCATCAAAGCCGCAGCCGCATGCGCTACCCGAAAGGGCAGGGCGGCGATAAGCCGGCGTGAAAGCCGCCATTTTAACGACTTTTAGCCTGACGCTAAACTTTTCCAGAACTTTCCTGGCCTCTCGCGACAGGCTGATAGCCTTCATGCTGCTTTGCAGGCCGGCGCGCTACGCGGTTAACCCGCCTGAAACATCGCTGGCCTGACCCGGCGCTTGCTCTCTGCGGCATTAAGTCGATGATATTCTGTGCGCCTGTTGGCTATATATCCTGCCGGGCGGCGCAACGAAAATGAATAAGGCAGGCGCAGAGGTATGATAAAACTTTATTACGGTGATAAATTAACACGGACAATATTCAGCGAATTAATTAACAACGCGTGCGGTTATTAGCAATAAATGCCCATAAGCGGTGATGTTATTTTCAGCGCGTTAATTAACTTTACTATCGGGGAGCGCAAGGGGCAGGTTTTGGGCAAAAAAATGCCGGACTTAACAGTCCGGCGGGAATTAGGGTAAACATCTCATTCGGGGTGAATGAAGGTAATAATGAAATAAATGATGATAGCGGGATCTATTGTATTCTCAGATGACGCATATGTTTTGTCATTCAGTGCTCAGATAAAATCAATCATAACTGTTTGAAATTAATGGTGTTAAAATTGGTTTGATATTTTGTGCGATAATTTTTATCGATATGTGCTGGTTATTAGTTCCGCAAAATTTACACCTGGAAATAACTATTTCGCATTATGAAACAGATTTGGAAATTTCGTAGCATTTTCGTGATGGCTTATTGCCCTTTATAAAATAACAATGGCGTGCCGGCTGAATTTTTAAGCGTTCAGCTCGCAGTGGCAAAAATAAGGCATATAACAGAGGGCAATAAAATGAAACGTCGCGTTCTCTCCCTGATGATCCCTGCGCTGCTGGTCGCAGCGGGTTCTGCAAGCGCAGCGGAAATCTACAACAAAGACGGCAACAAATTAGACCTGTTCGGCAAAGTCGACGGTCTGCACTATTTCTCAGATAACGACGGTAATGACGGCGATCAGTCTTACCTGCGTTTCGGTTTCAAAGGCGAAACCCAGATTTCCGACCAGCTAACCGGTTACGGCCAGTGGGAATATCAGGCGGCACTGAACACGGCGGAAAGCGAAGGCACCGCGAAAAGCTACACGCGCGTTGGCTTCGCGGGTATCAAGTTCGGCGATGCGGGCTCATTCGACTACGGCCGTAACTACGGCGTAGCATACGACATCGGCGCATGGACCGACGTGCTGCCGGAATTTGGCGGCGACACCTATGGCGCGGACAACTTTATGTTCCAGCGCAGCAATGGCCTGGCGACCTACCGCAACTCTAATTTCTTTGGCCTGGTGGACGGCTTGAACTTCGCCGTTCAGTATCAGGGCAAAAACGACAACCCGAGCCGTGAAACCACAGGGCGCGACGTGCTGGGCGAGAACGGCGACGGCTGGGGCCTGAGCACCACTTACGATCTCGGCTCTGGCCTGGGCATCGGTGCCGCCATGTTCCAGTCTGACCGCACCAACAACCAGAACGGCGCAGCGCCGGGCATCCTGGGCCGCGGCGACAAGGCGGAAGTCTACACCGGCGGTCTGAAATATGACGCCAACAATATCTACCTGGCGGCGATGTACAGCCGTTCCTACAACGCGACCCGCTTCGGTTCGACGGATGACGCTATCTACGGTTTCGCCGACAAGGCGGATAACTGGGAGCTGGTGGCGCAGTATCAGTTCGACTTCGGCCTGCGTCCCTCTCTGGCGTTCGTGACCTCACGCGGCACCGACATTCAGAACTGGGGCAAACAGAACCTGAAAAAGTATGTTGATGTGGGCGCGACCTACTACTTCAACAAAAACATGTCCACCTACGTTGATTACCAGATCAACCTGATGGACGACAACGACTTCACCGACGCGGCCGGCATCAACACCGACGATACCGTGGCGCTGGGTCTGGTTTATCAGTTCTAAACCGCTAAGGAGCGTAGCCTGCGGGCTACGCTCCCGTTTGCAGAATCGCCGCCAGCGCGGCAGCCAGATCCGCCGTTACCGCTTCCGCCTCTTCTCCCCGCTGCGCCCGCACGATGGCGCCTTCCGCCAGTAACATAATCTGTCCGGTTTTGCCGCGTTCCGCCTGCGCCAGCCTGAGGGCTATGGCGTCCGCCATCTCTTGCTTATGGCGCCGAATCAGCGCGCCCACTTCAGGCAGGCTCTCGCCCAGCTCCGCGCTGGCGTTAATAAAGGCGCAGCCGCGAAAGTCCGCTTCGCTAAACCAGCTTTTCAGCGCGGCCGGCAGGGCGTCCCGCAGCGGCGTATTTTGCGCCAGCGCCTGCTGAAACCCCTGCATCCAGCGCTGGTGGCGCTGCTCCAGCGCCGCCGCGATCAGCTGATTTTTCGCCGGGAAGTGGCGGTAGAAGGTCACTTTGGTCACGCCCGCCTCCGCGATCACGCGATCGACGCCGGTGGCGCGGATGCCCTGCTGGTAGAAGAGTTGCTGCGCTGCGGTCAGGATACGGTCGCGGGCGGAAGCGCCAGCATCAAAAACAAGCGGAGCGAGCATAGTCAGACCTCTGAATTTTTTTAGTAGACAGAATTGTCTACATGCAGCAGAGTATTGCAAGTAGACAATCCTGTCTACCTACTCAGGAGATCACTATGCTGCTTCCTCCCTTTAACCAACAGAGCGCCACCGAAAAAGCCCGTCTGGCGGAAGATGCCTGGAACAGCCGCGATCCGCAGCGGGTGTCGCTGGTTTACACTCCCGACACGCGCTGGCGCAACCGCAGCGAAAGCGTGCAGGGCCGTGACGCAGTGGTGGCGTTTCTCAGCCGCAAGTGGGCCAGAGAGCTGGATTATCGGTTAATCAAAGAGCTATGGGCGTGGCACAACGACCGCCTGGCGGTGCGCTTTGCCTATGAATGGCATGATGACAGCGGCAACTGGTTCCGCAGTTACGGCAATGAGAACTGGCGCTTCGGCGCTGACGGCCTGATGATTGAGCGGTTCGCCTGCATTAACGACCTGCCGATAGCGGCCAGCGAACGACGCTTTCACTGGCCACTCGGCAGACGCCCGGACGATCATCCGGGGCTGAGTGAACTGGGTATGTAATTACGACTGCAGCGTCCGCCTGCGGCTTGCCGCGGGCTTCGCCTTTGGCGACGGCGGGGCGCTGCCTTCAAATCCCACCCCCGCCAGGGTAAACGCGGAAAAACTCAGCCACTGCTGCCACTGGCCAAACGTAGACGATGATTTACGCATGCTGCACCTCCCGGAAATAAACCCGGTCTAAACCGTGCAGCATTCATGCCAGTTCGATCGCTCTCACAGCCACGGATTTCCCGCCTGGTTTGCTACACTGCCGCAGCATTTTGGTGCACTGCTGCTCAACGCTGACGCGCCGCGCCCCAGGCGAGCCGTTTTTGGCGCCGCTGTTGCAGCAGCTTAACAATACTGAAAATAAATAGTCCGCCTGCGAACGCGAGAATCAGATAGATCATGGGGCCTCCTGTTATCAGCCGGTAGCCTGCCAGAGCCTGGGTCAGGCAGGGCGGGTTTACAAGCCGCTTTTGACTACTTTACTAACGACTTATGCTTTGTTTCAGGCTGGAATATAGCGTTACAGATGAGAGAAGAATGCGATACTGGAATATTCTGCTAATGACAGCGGCGCTCGGCGCCCTGAGCGCCTGCGACAGCAAAAGTTCGCAGCAGGGGATGGTGCTGGAAGGCAAAACCATGGGCACGGTGTGGCGGGTTTCGCTGGCGGGCGTCGACGCGGCGCGCAAAGCGGCGCTACAGCAGGCGATCCAGCGACAGCTTGACGCGGACGATCGGACGCTGTCGACCTGGAAAGAGGATTCCGTGCTGTCGCGCTTTAACCGCTATCAGGGCGATGCGCCGCAGCCGATTAGCGCCGATATGGCCGATATCGTTACCGAAGCGCTGCGTATCGGCGCCAAAACCGGCGGCGCGATGGACATCACCGTGGGGCCGCTGGTGAATCTCTGGGGCTTCGGCCCGGCGAAACAGCCAGCGCACCGCCCGACGGAGGCGGAGATCGCTGCGGCGAAGGCGCAAACCGGGCTCCAGCACCTGCGCGTGGTACAGACGGTGGAAGGGCAGTGGCTGCAGAAAGATCTGCCGGGGCTCTATGTCGATCTCTCCACCATGGGCGAAGGCTACGCCACCGATCACCTGGCGCGCCTGATGGAGCGCGAAGGAATCGCCAACTATCTGGTTTCGGTCGGCGGGGCGGTATTGAGCCGCGGAGAGAATGCGCAGGGCCAGGGCTGGCGCGTGGCGATCCAGAAACCCACCGACAGCGAGAACGCGGTACAGGCGCGCGTTGACCTGCAGGGGCACGGCATCAGCACATCCGGCAGCTATCGCAACTATTATGAACTGGACGGCAAACGCATTTCGCACGTCATCGATCCGGCGACCGGCCGTCCCATCGAGCATAAGCTGGTCTCCGCCACGGTGATCGCCACCACGGCGCTGGAAGCAGACGGCTGGGACACCGGCCTGATGGTGCTGGGCAGCGAAAAGGCGAAAGCGCTGGCGCTGCAGCAGCAGCTGGCGGTCTATCTTATTAGTAAAGAGGGCGATAAATTCGTCAGCTGGATGTCGCCGCAGTTCAAAGCCTTTCTTATCGACGGCAAGTAGCGGCGCAAGGGGAAATCATGCTTGATCTGTTTAGTGAAGACGCGCCGTGGCAGGAGCCGCTGGCAGAAGGGGCGGTGATCCTGCGTCGCCGCGCGCGCGATTCGGCGCCGGCGCTGATGGAGGCGCTGCTGGCGGTGGCGCAGCAGAATCCATTCCACCATCGCATTACGCCGGGCGGCCACCGCATGTCGGTGGCGATGACCAACTGCGGCGACTTCGGCTGGTCGAGCGACTCGCGCGGCTATCAGTACACCGAGCAGGACGCGGAGAACGGCCGCAAGTGGCCGCCGATGCCGCCGCTGTTTCGCCAGCTGGCGCTTGACTGCGCGCGCGAGGCGGGCTTCCCGCAGTTCAATCCCGACGCCTGTCTGATCAACCGCTACGAGCCAGGCGCCAAGCTGACGCTGCATCAGGACAAAGATGAGCGCGATCTGCGCCATCCCATCGTCTCGGTGTCGCTGGGGCTGCCGGCGGTGTTTCAGTTCGGCGGCTTCGCGCGCGGTGACGCCACCCAGCGCGTGCTGCTGGAGCATGGCGACGTCGTGGTGTGGGGCGGGCCGTCGCGCCTGCGCTATCACGGCATATTACCGCTCAAGCCCGGCGTTCACCCGCTGACCGGGGCGTTCCGCTACAACCTGACCTTTCGCAGCGCCTTCTGAGCGCGGCGCGATTGCGAATAACTATTGCTATCATTCCGCATCGCTTTAAACTGCTGGCTGCTTTCCTGACTGCTGGACTTTTTTATGGCGTTGCTTAAGGTTGTTTTTCGCCAGTTTCGCTGGCCTTTCATTGGCGTGATCCTGCTGACGCTGCTCAGCGCCGCGCTCGGCATCGCCATGATCGCCTATATCAACAGCGAAATGATCTCGGCCATCAATACCTCTTTCTCGGTGCTGCCTGGCTTTTTGCTACAGCTGGTGCTGCTGATGGCGGTAACGCTCGCCGCCCAGCTGGCGCTGACGCTGCTGGGACACCAGTTTGTCTGGCGTCTGCGCGGCGAATTTATCAAGCGTATTCTGGATACCCGCGTCGAGCGGCTGGAGCAGATCGGCAACGCGCAGCTGCTCGCCGGGCTGACCAGCGATATCCGCGCGATCACCATCGCCTTCGTGCGTCTGCCGGAGCTGATACAGGGCATTATTATCACCCTGGGCTGCGCGCTTTATCTCGCCTGGCTCTCGCCGAAAATGCTGATGGTCTCCAGCCTGTGGATGGCGGTCACGCTGGTGGGCGGCTGGCTGCTGGTGTCGCGCGTTTATCGTCATATGGCGAAACTGCGCGAGGTCGAAGATGACCTTTATCGCGATTTTCAGACGGTGACGGAAGGGCGTAAAGAGCTGCATCTCAACCGCGAGCGCGCCCAGCTGATCTACGAAACCGTTTATCAGGAAGATGCGAACGCCTACCGTCACCATATCGTGCGCGCCGATACCTACCATCTCAGCGCGGTAAACTGGTCGAATATTATGACGCTCGGCGCTATTGGCATGGTGTTTTTCATGGCCAACAGCCTGGGCTGGGCCAATACCGCGGTGGCGGCCACCTTCTCGCTGACGCTGCTGTTCCTGCGTACGCCGCTGCTGTCGGCGGTCGGCGCGCTGCCGACGCTGCTCAGCGCCCAGGTGGCGTTTCGCAAGCTGAACGCCTTCGATCTGGCGCCCTATCAGGAGGGCTTCCATACGCTGCCGCCGCTGGCGGCGTGGCGCACGCTGGAACTGCGCGATGTCCGCTTCCACTACGGACAAAACGGCTTTGAAGTCGGGCCGATTAACCTGACGCTGCGGCGCGGCGAGCTGATATTTCTGATCGGCGGCAACGGCAGCGGCAAGTCGACGCTGGCGATGCTGCTGACCGGGCTCTATCAACCGCTCAGCGGCACGCTGCTGCTGGATGGCAAGCCTATCGGCGCGGAGGATCGCGATCGCTGGCGTAAGCACTTCTCCGCGGTGTTTACCGACGTGCATCTGTTCGATCGGCTGATTGGGCGCGAGGGCGCGCCCGCCAGTCCTAAACTGGTGCAGGCCTGGCTTGAGCGCCTGAAAATGCAGGACAAGCTGAAAATCGAAGGCAATAAAATCCTTAACCTGCAGCTGTCGAAAGGGCAGAGCAAGCGGGTAGCGCTGCTGCTGGCGGCGGCGGAAGAGCGCGACGTGCTGCTGCTGGATGAGTGGGCGGCGGATCAGGATCCCCATTTCCGGCGCGTCTTCTATCGCGAGCTGCTGCCCTGGCTGCAGGCGTCAGGCAAAACCGTGTTCGCCATCAGCCATGACGACCACTACTTTATGCATGCCGATCGCCTGCTGGAGATGCGCGAAGGCAAACTCAGCGAGCTGACCGGACGCGAGCGCGAGATGGCGACGCTGGATGCGGTGCAGCGCACCGATGCGCTTTATCAGCAGGATGAGAAAGCTTAGCGGAAAGGGTTAGTGGCATAGCGCCCACGGCAGGCGGTAAGCTGACCCCGGCAAAAACAGCGGTTTTTGCCTCCCTGGAATATTTTCTGTCGTCTTGTGTTTGTACCGGCTCAGCCCCTTTGCTCAGCCGGTTTTTTATTGCCTGCCACGGGATGGGTCAGCAGCGTCAGCACCCGATCCGCCTCTAGCTGAAATTCCGCCTCCAGCCGCGTACCGGCGGCAAAGGTGGTGCTAAATGTCTGGTTCAATGCGAGCACGGCTCTGCCTGCGGCGATATCCGCCTCCAGCAGGCTCGCCTGATGGAAATCCATCGGCTGATGCAGCTGCGGCCAAAGCGCCTTGTACAGGCTCTCCTTAAGCGAGAAGAGCAGCGTCGCGGCCAGCGAAAAGGGCAGCCTGAGCGCGCGCAGCTGCGCTTTTTCATCGCTGCTCATCAGCAGCGCGGCGGTCTCCTCAGCCGTGCGCAGGCTCATCACGCTTTCGATATCGACGCCAACGCAGCGCGGCTGGCGCGTTGCCGCCAGCGCCACTGCGCCGTCGGTGTGCGACAGCGACGCCTGAAGGCCGTCTGGCCAGCGGGGAGAGCGATCGCTGTGGTTTTGCAGCAGGAAACCGGCGATGCCCATCTGGCCCATCACCTCGCGCGCCAGCCAGCGGCTGACCAGATATTCGGCGCGGCGCTTCTTTACCGCCTGCTGCAGCGCGGGCGGAAAAGGCAGATTCCAGCGCACGCCTAAACTGTCGTCATAGCGATCAAGGTCGAAGCGCGCCTGCGCCAGCAGGGTATTGCCACCTCGCAGATGCGCACAGCGAATGAAGCCGCCTTCGGGAGGCGGCAGAGAAATGTTCTGAGAATTCATCAGGGTCCACGGCGGCGCACAAAAGGGCATTAAAGCAGCCCGCCATGGCTGGAGCAACCGCTTAGTCGTTAGGCGGAATGGCAAAGCCCTTTACGGAAACAACGAAGTGATGGTGACCTCTGGTGATACGCGCGCCGCGCTCGCACCAGCGTGATGCCAGGCGAAAAAAATCGTCGCTGCCGATATTGTAAGCCAGTTCCACTTTGCTGACGCCTGAGTGAAGCAGTTCTTCCGCATCCTGCAGGCTCTTCGCTTTGATAACCATAGTAATATCCATCCGATATTCAGAGTCATTAAGATTAATGATCTTTTATGACATTTTTGTTTCAGTAAGGTTAAAAAGCGCAGCGGTCTGTGGAATTTGTGAGAAAGATCAGAGTCGACTGCAAAAAGTTGAAAGCTGGAAGAGGAGACGCTGTCGCACCTGACGGGGAGAGATCGGCTTGCCCGGTGGGCTGCGGCCAGTAAAAAGGCCGCACGCGGCGGCCTTTGTGGGTCACTACTTCTGATCCGGTTCAGGACGTTTGTCGCCTGACTCCGGCGCATTGTTTGGATCGTCTTTTTCAATGTAATGCATAAACTCTCCTCTTTTTACCCACACACAGGTCAGTATAGACCCCTTTTTCATCCTGTGGCGAAGCGGGCGGGGTTCAGCAGCGCACTGATAAAAGCGGCGACGGGCGACATTAGGCCGGTTTTCAGGGCGCTGGTGGGTTTTCGGCTATTAATGCGGAGCGTGAAAAAGGATGTTGCGCGAGCGGGGCGCCACGGCTGGCAGGCATAAAAAAAGCAGCCTTAACAGGCTGCTTTAGTTGGGAATTTTGGTCGGCACGAGAGGATTTGAACCTCCGACCCCTGACACCCCATGACAGTGCGCTACCAGGCTGCGCTACGTGCCGAACAGTGGGGCTTAGTCTACTGTTTCTCTGGCGGAATGCAAGCAGCGGCCGTCTAACTGCCTCATAATTAATCAGTTAGCGATAAAACGCTTCTCTTCCGTCAGCACCTGCAGCAGTAACGCCAGCTGCGGCTTATGATCTTTCAGGGCGTTGCCCTGCGCGTCGTAAGCGCGATAGCTGCCGTTATTGTTAAGCACCAGCGTCACCCGCGGCGTCGTTACCACCAGGCGATTCTCTTCGCTGCTGGCGACCCAGTCGTGGCGACGCTGGGCGGCGAAGAGATCTTCTCCCTGCGAATAGTTCACCGGGTTGGTGCGCACGTGCAGCAGGCGCAGCATCAGCGTCGCCATCACATCCTGATGATTGGTAAGACGATCGATGGTCTGCGCAGGGGTGTCCGGCCAGTGGATGACCAGCGGAACCTGCAGGGTCGCGCGGTTGCCCACGCTGTCGAGGTTGCCATTCAGCGCCACGCCCTGCTGCGCGGTGATCACCACCACGGTATTTTTCAGCAGATCGCGCTGCTGTAGGGTGGCGAGCACATGGTGAATTTGCTCGTCAATCGATGCAGCCTGGCGCAGGTAGCTACGCTGGCGGGTTTTCACCGTGGTGCCGCTCAGATCGACGCCGTCCAGCGCCAGCCAGGAGAACCAGGGATTGCCGTCGCCTTTCTGGCCGTTCAGCCAGTTCTGCCACTGGGTGACGGTGCTGGCGTTAGGCTGGCTGTCGGTGGTGGGCAGCGTGTAGTCCGTCAGCAGCGCCTGGCGATAGAGCGGCTGGTTGAAGCCTTCCGATGAGAAAAGCCCGAACTGGTAGCCCTGCGAACTGAGCGCGCCGAGCAGCGCCGACGGCATACGCGCCGCCAGCACCCCATCCATATAGCTGGCGGAAATGCCGTAGAACAGGCCAAACAGCCCTTTCTCCGGCAGGTCGCCAGCGCTGAAGTGCTGGGTAAAGCGCACATTATCGCTGGCGAACTGATTAAGCTGCGGCAGCGCTTGCGCCATATCGCCTGCGTTCAGCGTCTTCACGGTGATCACCAGCAAATTATTGCGCGTGCCGCCGTCGCGGAAGGCGATATCGCTGAGCGGATACTGCACCGAAACCGCTTCCGGATCGCCTTGCTGGATCAGGCGCTGCTGGTAAGCCTGCGCGTCCAGCAGACCGTGGCGCTCGAGGAAGCGTCGCGCGGTCATTGGATAGGAGAGCGGCAGGTTGGCGCGCTGCATGGTGATTGGGCGATAGAAGTTAGCATCGGCCCAGATATAGAGCAGATGGCTGGCAAAAAAGGCGCTGATAAACAGCGCCGCCAGCGGCTTACCGAACGATCGCCGGTTCAGGCTGCGCAGCTTTTGCCAGCTCCAGGTGGCGAAGAGCATCTCCACGAGGAAAATCAGCGGCACGCTGATAAACATCAGCTGCCAGTCGCGCGCCATCTCGCTCTGGTCGGGGTTGATCACCAGCTCCCACACCACCGGATTAAGGTGCAGGTGGAAGCGGTTGAACACCGCGCTGTCTACCATAATCAGCGTCAGCCCGACGGTGGCGATAATCGCCGACAGGACGCGCAGCAGCCGCTGCGACATCACCACAAAGGTCAGCGGAAATATCGCCAGCAGATAGACGGCGAACACAATAAAGCTGAAGTGGCCGATCCAGCTGCTAAAGGCGTAAATGCGCCCGGCGAGCGACGCGGGCCAGTCGGCAACCACCAGATAGCGGCTGCCTAAAATCAACGCGAATAAAATATTAAACAGAGCAAACCAGTGCCCCCAACTGATCATCTGGGACACTTTTTCGCGGTAGCGCTGCCGGTTGGTTACCATATTATGCGATCAAATAGGCGATTAATGGGCGTTGTCGTCGCGCACGGAGGCCTGCAGGGCTTCCGCGAAAGAACGTGCCAGAGAACGGCGCTGCGCCGGGGCAACGTCGCTGTTGATCACGTTGGTCACCATATTCCCCAGCACCATCAGGGAAAGGTCGGTCGGCGCATTGTCTTTCTGCAGCACCTGGGCCAGTTGCGCGAGGAGTTTTTCCACGCGTTCGTCGCTGTAACGGGATGATTGTGGCATATCGTCGACTAATCTCGTTTCAAAAGGCGATATAGTACCGTAACAACAGGGTTTTTACCGCAATTTTATCGAAAGCGCATCGATCGGCTAAAGCATGGAGTTGAAAGCCGATGCGGGCGGTGTTTGAATACGCGCCTGAACTTAAAGGAGAGTCTACCATGAGTCTGGATATCGACCAGATTGCCCTGCATCAGCTGATCAAGCGCGACGAGAATCAGCTTGAGCTGGTGCTGCGCGATACGCTGCTGCCCGCCAACGCCACCGTGGAAGCGATGGTAGAAGAGCTGCACCGCGTCTACAGCGCAAAAAATAAAGCCTACGGCCTGTTTAACCCGGAGAGCGAACTGGCGGAGGCGCTGCGCAACTGCCGCAAAGGCAATGACGACTTCCTGGCGTTCAGCCGCGCGGCGACCGGCCGCCTGCGCGACGAACTGGCTAAATATCCTTTCGCCGAAGGCGGGGTGGTGCTCTTTGTTCACTACCGCTATCTGGCGGTGGAGTATCTGCTGATAGCGGTGCTTAACAGCCAGCGCAGCATGCGCGTCAACGAGCAGCTCGACATCAGCAGCACGCACTATCTCGACATCAACCATGCCGATATCGTGGCGCGCATCGACCTGACCGAATGGGAGCTGACGCCGGAATCGACCCGCTATCTGACCTTCCTGCGCGGACGGGTAGGGCGCAAAGTCGCCGATTTCTTTATGGACTTCCTCGGCGCCAGCGTTGGCCTGGATACCAAAGCGCAAAACCGCGGTCTGCTGCAGGCGGTAGATGACTACTGCGCCGAGTCGGATCTGGATAAAAGCGAGCGGCAGAACTATCGCCAGCAGGTTTACAGCTACTGCAACGAACAGCTGCAGGCGGGCGAGGAGATCGCGCTGGAGGAGCTGTCGAAAGAGCTGCCGCCGCTCGGCGAAAAATCCTTTCAGGCCTTTACTCAGGAGCAGGGCTACGAGCTGGAAGAGCATTTTCCGGCGGATCGCAGCACGCTGCGCCAGCTGACTAAATTTGCCGGCAGCGGCGGCGGTCTGACGCTCAATTTTGACGCCGGGCTGCTGGGCGAGCGCGTTTTCTGGGATCCGGCCACCGATACCTTAACCATCAAAGGCACGCCGCCGAACCTGCGCGATCAGCTGCAGCGCCGCACCAGCGGCAAGTAGGCGTCAGCCAGCCAAAAAAAAACGCCGCATAAGCGGCGTTTTTTATGTCGATTCGCAGGCGATTACGCGCGTACGAAGTCGATGTGGTGCAGTTTTGGCTTGAACGGGTGACGCTGAACGGCCTGCACTTTCACGTTGGTTTCTTTACCGTCGACAACCAGAGTCAGCACGTCGGTGTAGAACCCAGGTTTAGCCTGCATGTTCATCACGGCGTCGTGATCCAGTTCGATAGAAACAGCGGCTTCGCTGCCACCATAGATGATGGCCGGGAATTTGTTCGCTGTGCGCAGGCGGCGGCTCGCACCCTTACCCTGCTCTTTACGTACTTCTGCGTTGATGGTCAACATGGTTATGTCTCTTCAATAATTCCTGCTACAGGCGACCCAGCAGCAGGCAGGTTGTTCAAAGGCGATTGCGAATGCAAAAGCGGGCGGCAGTATAGCGGTAATGGGCGAGGCGGGCAAATGATTCCGCCGCTTAGCGCAGCTCATTGGCGCGACGAAAGCGGCCCTGATAGTCGAAAAGCTTCTCGCGCACCTGCCAGAATTGCCCTTTAGCGCGCGCTACCACGAAATCGGGATGGCGCAGCAGCGGCTGCAGCGCCACCACGTCGGCCGCGGTTTGCCAGCCGAGCGGCACGCCCGGCGCGCGCTGGTGCGGGCGCATAAAGAGCTGCTCAAACGCCTTGCGCTGCGCGGGCGTGCGCAAACGGAAGCGCTCGTCAACGCTGGTGCCGTCCTCGTCGAAATAGGTCGCTTTTAGCCATTCGCCGCTATCGTCGCGGCCGTGCGTCAGCGTCATGCCGCCGCAGCGCAGCACCAGCGCGTCCTTGAGCTTCAGCGCCGCCTTCAGCATATCGTCAGGATCGACCAGTATTTTGTCGCACTGATGGCAGCGCCGCGCCGCAATATCATTTTCCGCGCCGCAGTCGGGACAGCTTTTAAACCGGAAGCGAAAATCGCACTGCTCGCGATGGCCTTCGTCATCTTCCAGCACGCCCTGACAGCGGCGGCCGAAGTGCTCAATAATCATGCCGTCTGCGGTGGTTTTGCCCCAGAAGGTGTTGGCAAAGCCGCAGGCGGGGCAGAACACCTGCACCGGCTCATTGTCGCTGGCCCCTTTCGGCGCGCCCACTTCCGGCGTAAAGAGATCGTGCGGGTTGCCGGCGTAGTCGAGGATCAGGCAGTCGGTTTTGCCCGGCGACAGGCGCAGCCCGCGGCCGACGATCTGCTGATAGAGGCTGACCGATTCGGTGGGGCGTAAAATAGCGATAAGATCGACGTGGGGCGCATCGAAGCCGGTGGTCAGCACCGCGACATTGACCAGAAACTTCAGCTGCTGCGCCTTAAAGGCGGCGATGGTCGCATCGCGCTCTTTCGCCGGCGTCTCCGCCGAAATCAGCGCGCTGTTGGCGGGCAGCAGCGTCAGGATCTCGCGCGCGTGCTCTACCGTAGAGGCAAATAGCATCACCCCGCGCCGATCTTCGGCGAACTCAAGGATCTGGCTGATGATATGCGGCGTCACGCGCTGCTGCTGCTTCAGCTCGCGGTTGAGATCCGACTCGCTGAACAACCCGTTGGCCTGCGCCGTCAGGCGGCTGAAGTCATACTGCACCACCGGCATATCGAGCCGCTCCGGCGGCACCAGAAAGCCGTGCTTGATCATATAGCGCAGCGGCAGTTCGTAGATACAGTCGCGAAACAGCGCCTTTTCGTCGCCGCGCACCATGCCGTGATAGTGGAAGTGATAGATCCAGCCCTTGCCGAGGCGAAACGGGGTCGCCGTCAGGCCCAGCAGGCGCAGCTGCGGGTTATGCTGGCGCAGATGGGTAAAGATCTGCTGATACTGGCTGTTGTCGTCATCGCTGATGCGGTGGCACTCGTCGACAATCACCAGCGAAAAGGCGCTGTCGAACTGCGCCAGATTGCGCGCGACCGACTGCACGCTGCCGAATACCACCTTGCGCTGGCTCTCTTTGCGCTGCAGGCCGGCGGCGAAGATATCCGCTTCCAGGCCGTAGGCCTGATATTTGCTGTGGTTCTGCTCCACCAGCTCTTTAACGTGCGCCAGTACCAGCACGCGGCCGCGCGCCAGCCGCGCCAGCTCGGCGATCACCAGGCTTTTGCCGGCGCCGGTAGGCAGCACAATCACCGCCGGCTCGGCGTGTTGACGAAAATGGTTAAGGGTCGCGTTAACCGCGTCTTGCTGATAGGGACGTAGAGTAAAAGCCATTGCCGATCACTTTTGCGAAACTGAGCGAGATTATGCCATGAAAATGGATGAAACGCAGGAACGGCTCTGTGCGGCAGCGGTGGTTCAAGATATACTTCCCATACTTTTTCAACGGGTAAAACCCCGTTTCAGTTTCCCTCCGCAGTAACAGGCAAAGCGAATTCATGCGACTCGACAAATTCATCTCTCAGCAACTGGAAGTCAGCCGGGCTATCGCCGGGCGTGAGATCCGGGCGCAAAAAGTCACCGTTAACGGCGAAGTGGTACGCGACACCGCCTTTAAAATCCAGCCCGAGCATGAGGTGGAATATGATGGCAATCCGCTGCATCTGCAGGTTGGGCCGCGCTACTTTATGCTGAACAAGCCGCAGGGCTATGTCTGCTCCACCGACGATCCCGATCACCCGACTATCCTCTACTTTATCGAAGAGCCAACCGCGTGGAAGCTGCACGCCGCGGGCCGTCTCGATATCGACACCACCGGGCTGGTGCTGCTGACCGATGACGGCCAGTGGTCACACCGCATTACCTCGCCGCGCCACCACTGCGAGAAAACCTACCGCGTGATGCTGGAGCATCCCATCGCCGCGGATGTGGCGCAGCAGTTCGCCGAGGGTATTCAGCTGCACGGCGAAAAATCGCTTACCCAGCCGGCGCAAATGGAAGAAATTACGCCGACCGAGGTGCTGCTGACCCTTAGCGAAGGGCGCTATCATCAGGTGAAGCGCATGTTTGCCGCCGTTGGCAACCGCGTGGTCGGGCTGCACCGCGAGCGCATCGGCGATATCGTGCTGGATGCGGATCTGGAGCCGGGCGAATATCGTCCGCTGACGGAAGATGAAATTAACAGCGTTGGGCTGCCCGACGAGTTAAAGCAGAAATAGCGGAGCGGCCGTGCGCAAGGAAAAAAATTCAGCTGCGGGACTGGTGGTGATTCTGGGATTGCTGGCGATGCTGATGCCGCTTTCCATCGATATGTATCTGCCCGCGATGCCGCAGATCGCCCGCGAATTCGGCGTGGCGGCGGGCAGCGTGCAGATGACCCTTAACCTCTATATCCTGGGATTCGCCATCGGCCAGCTGGTATATGGCCCGCTGGCGGACAGCTACGGCCGCAAGCCGGTGATCGTGCTCGGCACGCTGATCTTCGCCTGCGCGGCGGCGGCCTGCGCGCTGGCGCAGACCATCGACCAGCTGATTCTGATGCGCTTTCTGCACGGCCTTTCCGCAGCGGCGGCCAGCGTGGTGATTAACGCCCTGATGCGCGACAGCTACTCGAAAGAGGACTTCTCGCGCATGATGTCGTTTGTCATGCTGATCACCACCATCGCGCCGCTGCTGGCGCCGATTATCGGCGGCTGGCTGCTGCTGGCGTGGGACTGGCACGCGATTTTCTGGACGCTCTCGATCGCCGCCCTGATCACTACCGTGATGGTGATGACGCAGATCCGCGAGACGCTCAGGCCGGAGCAGCGCCAGCGTTTTCACCTGCGCACCATGCTGGGCAATTTCGTTACGCTGTTTCGCCACAAGCGCGCCTTTAGCTATATGCTGGCGAGCGGCTTCTCCTTTGCCGGGCTGTTTACCTTTCTCAACGCCGGTCCTTTTGTCTATATCGAGGTGAACCACGTTTCGCCGCAGAACTTCGGCTACTACTTTGCGCTGAACGTGGTGTTTCTGTTTGTGATGACGCTGATCAACAGCCGGGCGGTGCGCCGCTTTGGTCCGCTGGCGATGTTTCGCACCGGGCTGGTGATTCAGTTTGCCATGGGGATCTGGCTGCTGGCGGTGAGCGCGCTGCATATGGGGTTTATTCCCATGGTGCTGGGCGTCGCGATGTTTATCGGCTGCGTGTCGATGGTCTCCTCCAACGCCATGGCGGTGATCCTCGATGAGTTTCCCCATATGGCGGGCACCGCGTCGTCGCTGGCGGGGACGCTGCGGTTTGGCGTCGGCGCGCTGGTTGGCGCGCTGCTGTCGACCGCCACCTTTAACAGCGCCTGGCCGATGGTCGGCACCATCGCGGCGTGCGCCACATGTTCGATGCTTTTCTTTTTGTACGCCTCACGTCCTCGCGCGACCGGACACTAACCCGGTCCTGGCCCGCTAACGGACGCACCTCAGGGATGAGGTGCGCAGTAAAAATCCCTTTTTCCGCTCCGCTCCCCTGTATTCAGTCCAGTATGTTTCTTAGTTGTGAATATTAATGATTAAGAAAGTAACGAAAATGCGTCTAAACTGATTGTTAACTGTCGATGAACGCGGTACTAATAGGCCAAAATGCGAGCCGACTCGCAAATAACAATCTTTCCACACGTCGTATATTGGGAAACGAGAGAGCAGGCCTTGACGTCCGTTTCTGCCGTTTAGCAGCAACAGCAAGCGTTGTTCATCGTGACCGAAGTGAATCGCTCTGGGGATACCAATTAACTATGCTGCAACTTTCCATCGTGCACCGCCTGCCGCAGCGCTATCGCTGGGCCAGCGAGCTACATAGCGCCATCGTGGCGGAAGAGGGCGTCGCCAATGAGCAGGATCTTATTGCGCTGCGCCTGATTAGCCACGACGGACATCCCGGCTGGGAGATTATGCATCAGCTGCAGGACGCGCTGGCGTCGATTCAGGTGGAGTGCCGGGTGGCCGAATGCGAAGGCTCGCCCTGTCTCTTTATCCTGCGCAGCGACGAAAGCGCCACCAGCTGCTGCCTGAAAAACCAGGGCGTAGCGATCGCGGAAACCTTCAACGGTCACTGAGCTGCGCCGAGGCGAGCAGCTCACGCGTATAGCCTGCGGCAGGCGCGGCGAACAGCGTCTCGCAGTCGCCATGCTCCACCACTTCGCCCTGGCGCAGCACCATCACCTGATGGCACAGCGAGCGCACCACCTGAAGATCGTGACTGATAAAAAGATAGGTCAGCTGACGCTGCTGCTGAAGGCTGCGCAACAGCGTCAGGATCTGTTTCTGCACCGAGCGATCCAGCGATGAGGTCGGCTCATCCAGCACCAGCAGCTGCGGCTCCAGCACCAGCGCACGCGCAATGGCGATCCGCTGCCGCTGACCGCCGGAGAACTCCGCCGCATAGCGGTGACGGCTCTCCGCGTCCAGACCCACTTCCTCCATCGCCGCGATAACGCGCGCCTGCTGTTCGGCAGCGCTGAGATCGGGCTGATGCACCGCCAGCCCCTCGGCGATAATCTGCTGCACCGTCATACGCGGATTGAGCGACGAGTTGGGATCCTGAAACACCACCTGAATGCGGCGGCGCAGCGGCAACAGCTCGCGGCGCGACAGCGCGTGCAGCGGCTGGCCGTCAAACCAGATTTCGCCCTGCGCGGCAATTAGCCGCAGCAGCGCCAGGCCGGTGGTGCTTTTGCCGGAGCCCGATTCGCCCACCAGCCCCAGACTCTCGCCGCGCCGCAGCGTAAAGCTGAGGTTGCTGACGGCGACCTTTTCCGCCACCTGCCGCCTGAAAAGGCCGCGCCGCACCGGGAAACCGACGCGCAGGTTGCGCACCTGCAACAGCGGCGGCGCGCCGTCGCGCAGCGGCACGGCGCGGCCTTCCGGCTCCGCCGCCAGCAGCTGGCGCGTATAGGGATGCTGCGGCTGGCTGAAAAGCAGGCGGCGGCTGCTCTGCTCGACGATATTGCCCTGACGCATCACGCTGACCTTATCCGCCAGCTGCCGCACGATGCCTAAATCATGGGTAATAAACAGCATGGCCATATTGCGTTCGCGCTGCAGATCGCGCAGCAGTCGCAGAATTTGCGCCTGAACGGTGACGTCGAGTGCGGTGGTCGGCTCGTCGGCAATCAGCAGCGAGGGTTCGGTCAGCAGCGCCATGGCGATCATCACGCGCTGGCGCTCGCCGCCCGAGAGCTGATGAGGAAAGTCATTCAGCCGCGCGGCGGCGCTGCGGATGCCGACCCGATCGAGAGCGCTGAGGATCTCCCCGCGCGCCGCCTCGCGCCGCATACCGCGATGCAGTGAGAGCACTTCGTAAAGTTGCTTTTCGAGGGTGTGCAGCGGGTTAAGGGAAACCATCGGCTCCTGAAAAATCATCGCCATCTGGTTGCCGCGCAGCGCGCGCAGCCGCCGCTCGCCGACGCGCAGCAGATCCTCGCCGTTAAAGATAATTTCGCCGGTGGGATAGCTCGCCGGCGGCGCGGGCAGCAGCTGCATCGTCGCAAGCGCCGTCACGCTCTTGCCCGAGCCCGACTCGCCCACCAGCGCCAGGGTTTCGCCCGCGTCGACGCTCAGGGAAACATCCTCTACCACATTGCGCGTGACGCCGCCGCGGGTAAAGGCGACGGAAAGATGATGAATAGCAAGCAGCGACATAATCAGACCCCTCTGGCCGGATCGAAGGCGTCGCGTACCGCTTCGCCAATAAAGATCAGCAGCGACAGCAGGATCGCCAGCGTAAAGAAGCCCGCCAGCCCCAGCCAGGGCGCCTGCAGGTTATTTTTGCCCTGCAGCAGCAGTTCGCCGAGCGACGGCGATCCCACCGGCAGACCAAAGCCGAGAAAGTCGAGCGAGGTCAGCGTGGTAATCGATCCGCACAGAATAAAGGGCAGAAAGGTGAGGGTGGCGACCATCGCATTAGGCAGCATATGCCGCAGCATAATGCGTCCGTCGCTCACCCCCAGCGCCCGCGCGGCACGGATATAGTCGAAGTTGCGCGTGCGCAGAAACTCGGCGCGCACCACGCTCACCAGCCCCATCCAGCCGAAAATCACCGTCACCAGCAGCAGCCACCAGAAGTCAGGCTGGATCACGCTGGAGAGCAGGATCAGCAAAAACAGCGCGGGCATGCCGGACCAGACCTCAATCACGCGCTGGCCGATCAGATCGACGCGGCCGCCGAAATAGCCCTGCACGGCGCCGACGATAATGCCGATAACGCTGGAAAACAGCGTCAGCAAGATGCCGAACAGCAGCGAAATGCGCGTGCCGTAAAGCAGGCGCGCCAGCACGTCGCCGCCGCTGGCGTCGGTGCCCAGCCAGTTCTGCGCCGAGGGCGGCGAAGGGAAGGGGGTCGAGGTGGCAAAGTTAATGGTGCTGTCGCTAAAGCGGATCGGCGCCCACAGCGCCCAGCCCTGCTGCTCCAGCCTTTTTTGCAGCCAGGGATCCTGATAGTCCGCCGCGGTGGGCAGCGCGCCGCCAAAGTCGCTTTCGCTGTAGCTCACCAGCAGCGGCACGTACCAGTGCTGCTGGTAGCGCACCAGCAGCGGCTTGTCGTTGGCCAGCAGATCGGCACCGAGCGACAGCAGGAAAATCACCAGAAAAATCCACAGCGACCAGTAGCCGCGTCGGTTGTGGCGGAAACGCAGCCAGCGCTGCTGATTAACGGGAGACAAGCGCATCAGCGGCCCTCGAAATCGATACGGGGATCGACCAGCGTGTAGGTCAGGTCGCTGAGGATATTCATCAGCAGACCGATCAGGGTAAAAATATAGAGCGTGCCGAACATCACCGGATAGTCGCGCTGGATGGTGGCGTCATAGCCCAGCAGGCCCAGGCCGTTCAGCGAGAACATCACCTCGATCAGCACCGAGCTGGTAAAAAACATGCTGATAAAGGTGGCGGGGAAGCTGGCGATCACCAGCAGCATGGCGTTACGGAACACATGGTGATAGAGGATGCGCCGCTCGCTCACCCCTTTGGCGCGCGCCGTCACCACATACTGCTTGCGGATCTCATCGAGAAAGCTGTTTTTGGTCAGCATGGTCAGGGTGGCGAAACCGCCAATTACCGTCGCCAGCACCGGCAGGCTGATGTGCCACAGGTAATCGCCGATCTTGCCGTACCAGGAGAGGGAGTCAAACTGCGGCGAGGTAAGGCCGCGCAGGGGAAACCAGTCAAGATAGCTGCCGCCAGCGAACAGCACGATCAGCATGATACCGAACAGGAAGGCAGGCACCGAGTAGCCGATGATAATAAAGGTGCTGCTCCAGATGTCGAAGGCGCTGCCGTTGCGCACCGCTTTTTTAATGCCCAGCGGAATCGACACCAGATAGATAATCAGCGTGCTCCATAGCCCAAGGCTGATGGAGACCGGCAGGCTCTCTTTTATCAGCTGCAGTACCGATGCGCTGCGGAACAGGCTGTCGCCGAAGTTGAAGCGCACATAGTTCCACAGCATCTCCACGTAGCGCTGCCATATCGGCTTGTCAAAGCCGTAGCGCTTTTTGATTTCGGCAATCACTTCTGGATCGAGGCCGCGCGCCCCCCGATACTCGCTGTCGCCCGGGCCGGCGCGGTTGAGCGCGCCGCGTGCGCCGCTCTCGCCGCCGCCTGGCAGACCGGTGGTCTGGCCGAACTGAATGTTAGCCAGCGCCTGATCGACCGGGCCGCCGGGAGCGATCTGCACGATAAAGAAGTTCAGCGTAATAATCGCCCACAGCGTGGGGATAATTAACAGCAGTCTGCGCAAGAAATAGGCGGCCAACTCAGGCTCCTCAGCGTCGTTCGGCCGGCAAACGCGCGGCTTTGTTCACGTCATACCACCAGTTTTCCAGCCCGCTGGCGTAGAGGGGCTTAATGGCGGGATGGGAGAATTTATTCCACCAGGCGATACGATCTTCCGCGTTGTACCACATCGGGATCATATACGCATTCCACAGCAGGATGCGATCCAGCGCCTGGCCCAGCGGCAGCAGCGCCGCCTTGTCGCCCTGATGCGCCACAATCGCTTTAACGAAGTGATCGACCAGCGGATCTTTCAGCCGCGCGCTGTTCCAGGATGAGTCGATATAGTCGGACTGCCAGCTGAACTGCAGATCGGAGCCGGGCGTCGGCATGGCCTGATAGATTCTGGCGATCATATCGTAATCGCCTTCGCGCAGCCGGCGCAGATACTGGGACGCGTCCACCACGCGCAGCGTCAGGCTGATGCCGAGCCGCGACAGATTATGCTGCAGCGGCAGCGCCCAGTCGTTGCTGGCGCCGCTGCGCAGCAGCAGTTCGATGCGCAGCGGCTGGCCGGTCTGATCGTTAACCAGCTGCTGATTTTTTACCTGCCAGCCCGCCTGCCGCAGCAGATCCAGCGCCTTCAGCAGATTCGCCCGATCGTAGCCGCTGCCGTAGGTGTGCGGCGGCGCGTAGGGCGTGGTAAAGATTTCGGGCGGCAGCTTATCCTTAAAGGGAGCCAGCAGCGCCCTCTGCGCCGCGTCCGGCAGCCCCTGCGCGGCATATTCGGTATTCTGAAAATAGCTGGTGACTCGCTTATAGGCGCCGTAAAACAGCGCCTTATTCATCCACTCAAAGTCGAGCGCCAGCGTCAGCGCCTGGCGCACCCGACGGTCGCGGAACGGCGCCTTTTCATTGTTAATGGCCAGCCAGGTGGTATTGGTCGACGCCTGGTTGGGCGTGGTCTCTTTGATGATCTGCTGATTGTCGAAGTTACGGCCGCGATACTGGGTCGCCCACTTTTTGGCGGAGCCCTCTTCGCGCAGGTCGAAGGCGCCCGCCTTAAAGGCTTCAAAGGCCACGTTATCGTCAAGGTAGTAGTCGTAGCGCAGGGTGTCGAAGTTAAAGCGGCCGCGGTTCACCGGCAGATCCGCCGCCCAGTAGTTTTTTACCCGGCTGTACTCGATGTACTGACCCAGCTTATAGCGGCTGATGCGGTAAGGGCCGCTGGAGAGCGGCGGCGCGCTCAGCGGCTCGTTGAATTTTTTATCCTGCCAGAAGTGCTGCGACAGCACCGGCAGCGTCAGCAGCCCCAGCATCAAATCCCGGTCAGGCTTCGGCAGATCGATGCGCACCCGCTGGTTGTCCAGCGCCTTTACCGTCGCGCCGCGATAAACGACGCGAAACTGCGGCACGCCTTCGCGCATAAACTTATCGAAGGTAAAGGCGACGTCGGGCGCGGTGATGGGCGTGCCGTCGTGGAACCGCGCGCGCGGATTGAGGCGAATCTCCATCCAGCGGAAGTTGTCGGCATAGCGCGCCGACTCGGCGATAAGGGGATAGTAGCTGCCCGGCTCGTCGTCGGAGGAGGTAAATAAGCGATCGTAGAGCGTCTCGGTGCCCGCGCCGGGATTGCCGCGCGAGGCGTAGCGGTTAAAGTTATCGTACGTGCCTGTTACCGCCTGAGTAAGCTGGCCGCCTTTTGGCGCGGCGGGATCCGCATAGTCGAAGTGGCTGAAGCCGGGCGCATATTTCGGCTCGCCCAGCGTGGCGAAGGCGCGGCTTTCCTGCACCACTTCCGCGCGCAGCGGCGCGCAAAGGGCCATAAACAGCAGCAGCGATATCAGGCGAAACAGCATCAAATTCTCGTTCTCCCGTGGTCATTCGCAGGAAGCGTAGCAGCTTCCGGGGCGGGGCGCCCGGCTATCCCGCCAGCGTTGCCAGGCTGCGGCTGCGGTAATAGTCAATCAGCCGGTCCGGCTTTAGCGGGCGGCTAAAAAGATAGCCCTGCATATGGCTGACGCCGTGCCTGACCAGCCATGCCGCCTGCTCGCCGGTCTCCACGCCTTCGGCGACGGTTTTCAAATTCAGCTTCTTCGCCAGATGAAGCACCGCGTCCAGCACCGGCGAGTTCAGGGTTTGCGTGCCGATGCTCTGCACAAAACCGCGATCGATCTTGATGTAGTCGAAAGGGTATTTTTCCAGGTAGATCAGTGCGCTGTGGCCGGTGCCAAAATCGTCTATCGCAATCTGGATATCGTTCTGGTGCAGCCAGGCGAAAACCTCGCCGGCATTTTTATCGCGCACCATGGTGCGTTCGGTCACTTCAAATACATAGTTAAAGTGGTTATCCGGCATGGCGGCGATCCAGCGCTTTACGTCCTGCTGAAAACTCTCCGACGCCAGATGCAGCGGCGAAAGGTTCAGGCTCATATGGGTACCGGCGGGCACGTAGGGATTGAGCCGGTGCGCGTCGCGCGCCACCAGCTCGAACAGATGCCGCGTCAGCGGAATGATCAGGTTCAGCGACTCCGCGTAGCTGATAAACATATCTGGCGGGATCATGCCTTCGCTGGGATGGTTCCAGCGCAGCAGCGCTTCCAGCCCGTAGGCGCGTCCGCTAAGGGTGCTGATCAGCGGCTGATATTCAACGTGGAACTCGCCGCGCTTAATGCCCAGCAGGATCTCTTTGCCGGGGCGCTGGTTCATTGACAGCAGCAGCCAGCAGCCGCCGCCGACCAGCAGCGACAGCAGAATGCCGCTCAGCACGATCATATGCACGTCGCGCATCGACACCGTGTCGCCGTAGAGAACAAACTCTAGCGGATAGCCGTCGAGCGCCAGCTGCATCAGCGGCTGCGGCGGCAGGTCACTTTTCGCGATGGTGGTCGGCCGCCAGCTGGCGAGCGCGCTGTTTTGCGCCACCAGCGCCATGCCGGAGATTTCCGGATGGTAAGAGGCCAGCAGCTGATAAGGCGTCAGGTTAAGGTTGATGGTGGCGAGCACGCCGGACTGCACGCTTTGCGGATTACGCAGCCAGAGCGCGAAAACTGGCTTGCCGGGCTGCAGCGGGGTGCCGCTCAGCAGGCGAAGATCGCGATCGCGGCTGAGATCGGTCTGGTCGGAAATGGCGCTGAGCGGCAGGCGGAACGCCCCGGTCGCCGAGGAGCAAAAGGCGTAGCCCTCGCGCACCAGCAGAATGGCGCGCAGATCGCCGGCAAAGGCGGCGCGCGAGGTCAGCTCCTGGCTGATGGCGTGACAGTCGAAACGGCTAAAAGAGAGAAGGGGATTCAGGGTATGGGTGACCAGCGTATCCAGCGACTGCTGGAGGGCGTTGCGGCTGTCATGCAGCAGCTGCTGATGCTGGTGCTGCCGCTTATGCCAGATAAAGGTCAGCAAAATCAGGGTAAACAGAATAAAGAACAGGCTACCGAAAATCGCGCTGCTCCAGGCGATGCGGCGAGGGTAGGTGGCCTGGCGCATCAGCGCCCTGGACAATGGCATGAAGTGCTTTCCCCTTGTCTTATCTTTTATTATTGACTGTGCACGACTGCTCTCTGGCGAAGGTCATGAGAATATAACGAGATGGCAGGAAATGTCTCGTTATTCTTCTGATAAACAGTCACTTTTCCGGGATTACTATGCAGTTATCCTGAACAAGGGCGAAAAAAAACGCTGCCGAAGCAGCGTTCTGTTTTCTCTGGCTGAGAAACGATCGAAGGTCAGGAATCAGCTGGGATTACGGCTTAATACCCGACGGCCTTCGCGGTAGCGTTTTTTCCAGTAGCTGTCGTTCAGACTGGAGATCATCACGCCACTGCTGGTAGAGGCGTGAACGAAGTTATCGTTGCCGAGATAAATCCCCACGTGACGACCGGTAGAACCGGCGCGGAACAGCACCAGATCGCCGGGACGCAGCTTGCCGCGTGAAATTTCGCTGCCGGTATCCTGCTGTTCAGAGGTTGAACGCGGCAGTTCTAAACCGAACTGATCGCGAAAAGTGCGCTGAACAAAAGCTGAACAGTCGATGCCGCGTTTGGTGTCGCCGCCGAGGCGGTAACGTACGCCTTTCCAGTCGGCGTATTGCTCCATGATGCGGGACTTAACATCCACGCTCCGCACCATCTCTTCGAATTCATCCTGAGACGCCTGAAGTAAAAAACCATTCTGGTTGTTAACTTCATGATTCTCGTTTTTTGCGTGTTGACCGGTACTGCTGCATGCCGAGAGGAGTGTTGCCAGCGCCACTGCAGGCACAATCCGCCAGATATATCTCAGTATTGGTTGAGACTTGACCATTGTTCGTATATTCCTTCGATGTCCTTACGACAGAATGTCGCCAGCCAGATGACAAAACGGATTGAGATTAATAAGCGCTGCTCGCTAAGACAATTCCTTAATTACTAAAATGTGTTAATGAACACGTTTTTGTATAAAAAGGAGCCGAATTTTCTGCTGCTATACCCTCAACGCATTGGAGGTTAACCGATTCCAGACGCCGTGGCGAGTGGTTTTACGTAAATTCTAATAGCTTTTTTTGATGTGAAATCAGTCTGTAACAGAGTGGTTACTTTATCCGCAATTTTGGAAAATTATCCTTAAAATAAGGACATCAAATGGGGTCAATTCCTGGAGTAGGCGGCTTTTTAGGAGCTTTAGCGCTGGACAGGGTGGGGAAAGGGGCTGTTGTCAGCAGAAAACATCATAATATTTTCTATATATCGCAACATGGTTAGCTTGCTAATAATACTGGCGGGATTTTATTAAGCGCGGAGAGATAAGAATATAGCCATTCTTCACTCCGCGCTTATCAATACATTTGCGCTTTAATTACCTGCCGCTATTCAGGCTTATATTTGCCGGGCAGCTTGCGGTAAAAGAAGCTGACAATCGCGTCGCTCAGCGGCGTCAGCAGCACCCAGCTCAGTGCGACCAGCAGCACCGAAAGGGAGCCGACGGCGATATCGGTAAACCAGTGCGCGCCCGCCATGACGCGCGGCAGGGCGAACACGATCACGATAGCCACGCCGGTGAGAAAGGCGCGGAAGCCGAAATAGCGCCACATAAAACAGGCGAAAATCATCAGCATCATGCCATGATCGCCAGGGAAGCTGTTGGTGGAGGCGTCCTTGGCCGGGATACCGGTCAGCTCGCTGACGCGATGCACGTTGTCGAAAAACAGCGTGGGACTTTTATGCTGCACCGGCAGCAGGTGGCCGAGCTGGTTAACGATCACCGCGCTGAGCAGCATAGCGATGCCAATGGCCAGCATGCGACGACGGCCCGGCGGCGTTTCGCGCCGCCAGTAGAAGAGATAGAGCGCGCCCATCGCCAGCAGCGACACCAGATCGAAGCCGCGGAAGTTGGTAATCGCCACCAGCAGAGCGAAGCCGGGGTGATCGACCATCAGGTTATTGAAGCTGAAAAAGATCCCTTTATCGATGGCTGCCCAGAAACCGTGATCGGGCGGCAGATACCAGGAGAGAAACAGAACAACGCCAAGCGCGTTGAGCAGCAGAATTGTGACAAAACGAGTTGCGCGCATCGTATTCACTCAAAAAAAAATTAACGGCAGAAACTAACCTGGTCAGTTTAAACGAAGCCTCAACAGCTGGGACTGCAAACGATTCCAGTCCACGGGCTGCGAATGGATGAGCTCAATGCGACTGTCGGGCGCGTCGGCGCTCAGCGTTTCGACCTGCACATCGCCGCCCTGACCGTTCAGGCGCAGCGTGCCGTCCGGCGTGCGCACTACCCCTTTAATACGCTCAACCGTCGCAAGACGCGCCCACGCCAGCAGCGCGGCGGCGTCGAAAAGCGTCGCGCCGTCAAAGATCCAGCCGCAGGCGACGTAGCCCTGGCCTTCATTGAGCGCCCGACGCCAGCGCGTCCCGCCATCGAGGCGCAGCGCGGCGAGGCCGCTATCGCGTTGACGGTGAGCATGATGATGCGCAGGCTGCGGCAGCGTTTGACGGTTTGTGCGCGGCAGATCGAGCAGCGCCGCCTCTACCGCGCCGAAGCGGGTTTCGATAAAGGGACGGCCATTAAGCATCGCCTCCTGCCACTGCTGCAGGCGCTGGCGATCGCTTTCGTCCCAGCGGTCGCTCTTGTTGCCGATAATCACGTCGGCCGCTGCCAGCTGATCGCGAAAGTTTTCGTTGGTCGTCACGCGCGCATCGGCGAGCTGGCGCGCGTCGAGCAGCGTCAGGGTGGCGTTAAGCTGCAAATGCGGCTGATAAACCGGTGCGCTCAGCATCTCCAGCAGCTGGCGCGGATGGCCCAGCCCGGTGGGTTCGATCAGCAGACGATGCGGCCGGCTCTGCTTCAGCAGCATATTCAGCCCCACCTGCATCGGCAGGCCGTTGACGCAGCACATGCAGCCGCCGGGGATCTCCTTTAACGCCGCACCGCTGTCGCGCAGCAGCGCGCCGTCGATACCGATTTCACCGAACTCATTAACCAGAATCGCCCAGTTCTCCTGCGCCGGCTTGCCCGCCAGCAGATGGCGCAGCAGGGTGGTTTTGCCGCTGCCGAGAAAGCCGGTGATAAGATTTACGCGCGTCATGCTGCTGCCTCCTTAAACGAGAATGGCCGCGAAAGCGGCCATAATGTTACTTTATAACATAAGCAGTGCCGGTTAGTCAGCGCGGCTCATATAGCGGCGTTCAGCGATATGAATACGGATGCGATCGCCGTTGCTCAGGTATTCCGGCACCTGAATGCTCAGTCCGGTGCTCATGCCGGCGGGTTTGGTGCGCGCGCTGGCGGAGGCGCCTTTGATGCCTGGAGCGGTATCAACGATCTCCATATCCACCGTCTGCGGCAGTTCAAGCGCCAGCACCTGGCCATCCATCGTCAGCACCTGAATGCCGGGAATGCCGCCTTCGGGAATAAACAGCAGCTCTTCTTCAATCTGATCTTTCTTGAACGAGTAGGGCGTGTAGTCCTCGTCATCCATAAAGACATATTCGTCGCCGTCAATATAAGAGAAGGTGACGCTGCGACGGCTGAGCTGGATGACGTCCAGAATATCATCACCTTTAAAACGCTCTTCCACCTTCAGCCCGGTACGGATATCGGTAAAGCGCATTTTATACAGCGTCACGGCGCCGCGCGCGCTCGGGCTCTGAATATCGATATCCTTAACCAGCAGCAGTTTGCCGTTCCAGCTCACCGCCATCCCTTTTTTGATCTCATTTGCTCTTGGCATTGCAACTCTCGCTTAAAGAAGAACTCTGATGCGCGCCACGTTACTCGCGCCGGGGTAAACAGGCAATATGGCGCCGGAAAAAATGCGCGCGATGACGCAGAGATGGCGTTCGGGTGCGGGGGCTGCTATTGTCTCGGCTCAACTCTCGCTGGAGCGCATCATGCAATGCCGTAGTCAGTGCGGCGCCTGCTGTACCGCGCCGTCGATCTCCTCGCCGATCCCCGGCATGCCTCAGGGCAAACCCGCCAATACCCCTTGCGTTCAGCTTGACGCCGATCTGCGCTGCAAACTGTTCGGCTCGCCGCTGCGGCCCGCCGTCTGTGCCGGTTTACAGCCGTCGCGCGAGATGTGCGGCACCACGCGCCATGACGCTATGGTCTATCTGCTACAGCTGGAAGCGGACACCGCACCCTCATCGCGCTGACGCTGCTGACGCAGGCAGGGCCTCCTGACATGCTGTTACAGCACGGCGTTCAGCGCCCTGAGGATATTCTTACTCTACGAGTTATGAAGTGTGCGTAACGTCAAAAATCTGCTACGCATTTTACGCATTTTCTTGCATGGCCTGGTGCGCTGTACCAGACTCCTTGAAACGTTTCAGCGGGGCAGGCCCGCGCTCTGCGCAGCGTCGCCGCGCTTTAAACGGCCATCAGGCTGAAACGATTCAATTTCAGTAAGCGAGGAGAAATATGTTCCAGCTCGAATTGCAGGCCATCCACACCGGAGCCAGTGCACAAAATAAAGAAGAGGCGATCCGTCAGGTCGCGGCGGCACTGACCGCAGCGGGCAACGTGGCGGAAGGCTACGTCGACGGCATGCTGGCGCGTGAGCAGCAGACCTCAACTTTTCTGGGCAACGGCATCGCCATCCCGCACGGCACCACCGATACGCGCGACCTGGTGCAGAAAACCGGCGTGCAGGTGTTTCAGTTTCCGCAGGGCGTCGCCTGGGGCGAAGATCAGACCGCGTTTGTCGCGATCGGTATCGCAGCGAAATCTGACGAGCACCTGGCGCTGCTGCGTCAGCTGACGCACGTGCTGAGCGACGACAGCGTCGCTGAACAGCTGAAAACCGCCTCGGCGGAAGATCTGCGCGCGCTGCTGATGGGCGAAAAACAGGCGGCCGAATTCAGCTTCGACACCTCGCTGATTACCTTAGACGTCGCCGCCAGCGACCTGATGACGCTGCAGGCGCTGAATGCCGGCCGTCTGCAGGCCGCGGGCGCGGTAGACGCCAGCTTTGTCGCCGACGTGGTGGCCGCGACGCCGCTGAGTCTGGGACAGGGCATCTGGCTGAGCGACAGCAGCCGCGGCAACCTGCGCAGCGCGGTCGCGGTCAGCCGCGCCGCCACGCCGGGTGAATATCAGGGCGAAAAAGTGGCGCTGCTGGTGACGGTATCCGCCGTCGACGAGCGACCAATGGAGGTGCTGAGCTATCTCAGCACGCTGCTGCTGAACGGCAAGGCGGATCGCCTGCTGAAGGCGGACGCGGCGGGCGTCTACGCGCTGCTGACCAGCGAAGTGGACGAGCAGGCCGAGGTGCTGAGCGCAGAGTTCACCATTCGCAACGAGCACGGGCTGCACGCCCGCCCCGGCACGGCGCTGGTCAGCGTCATCAAACAGTTTAACAGCGATATTACCGTCACTAACCTCGACGGCAGCGGCAAGCCAGCCAACGGCCGTAGCCTGATGAAAGTGGTGGCGCTGGGCGTGAAGAAGGGCCATCGCCTGCGCTTTACCGCCAGCGGCGAAGATGCGCAGCAGGCGCTGAACGCCATAGAAGAGGCGATTAATTCGGGGCTGGGCGAGGGAGTAGCATGAGCAGACGCGTCGCAACTATTACGCTAAACCCCGCCTACGACCTGGTGGGCTTCGTTCCAGAGATCGAGCGCGGCGAGGTTAACCTGGTAAAAACCACCGGCCTGCATGCGGCCGGCAAAGGCATTAACGTGGCGAAGGTGCTGAAAGATCTCGGCATCGACGTTACGGTGGGCGGCTTCCTTGGCAAAGAGAATCAGGACGGCTTTCAGCAGCTGTTCAGCGAGCTGGGCATCGCCAACCGTTTCCAGGTGGTGCCGGGCCGCACGCGCATCAACGTCAAGCTCACCGAGCAGAACAACGACGTAACCGATCTTAACTTCTCTGGCTTTGACGTAAGCCAGCAGGACTGGGATCGCTTCACCAGCGATTCCCTGACCTGGCTCGGCCAGTTCGACATGGTGTGCGTCAGCGGCAGCCTGCCGTCGGGCGTGCAGCCGGAAGCCTTTACCCGCTGGATGAGCGACCTGCGCACCCACTGCCCCTGCATTATTTTCGACAGCAGCCGCGAAGCGCTGGTGGCGGGCCTGAAGGCCGCGCCCTGGCTGGTGAAGCCAAACCGTCGCGAGCTGGAGATCTGGGCCGGACGTAAGCTGCCGACGCTGCAGGATGTGATTGGCGCGGCGCATGAGCTGCGCGAGCAGGGCATCGCCCATGTCGTGATTTCGCTGGGCGCGGAGGGCGCGCTCTGGGTCAACGCCTCAGGCGAATGGATCGCCAGACCGCCGGTGTGCGAAGTGGTCAGCACCGTGGGGGCGGGGGACTCGATGGTCGGCGGCCTGATTTACGGCCTGCTGATGCGCGAATCCAGTGAACACACGCTGCGTCTTGCGACGGCGGTGGCGGCGATGGCCGTTAGCCAGAGCAACGTTGGCGTAACCGATCGTACCCAGTTGGCCGCGATGATGGCGCGCGTCGACTTACAACCCGTTAACTGACAGCAGGAGAGCGATAATGAAAACGCTGCTGATAAAAGATCCTTCAACTGGCCAGGCCTCGGCCTGGATGGCGCAACAGCGTCTGGCTGCCGCTGCGGCGCAGGCTGGCTTTACCCTTACCGATAATCCGGCGGAAGCGGAGCTGGCGATCGTCCTCGGCCACGCGCTGCCGAACGACGCCGCCCTGAACGGCAAATCTGTCTGGCTGGGCGATGTACAGCAGGCGGTACGTGCGCCTGAGCAGTTCCTCGCGCAGGCGAAAGCGGAAGCGAAACCCTGGCAGCCAGTCGCGGTCGAGGCTGCACCTGCCGCCGCGCAGGCCAGCGCGCAAAAACGTATCGTTGCGGTTACCGCCTGTCCCACCGGCGTAGCGCACACCTTTATGGCTGCCGAGGCGATCCAGGCAGAGGCGACCAAACGCGGCTGGTGGGTGAAAGTGGAAACCCGCGGCTCCGTTGGCGCAGGCAATGCGATTACCCCGGAAGAGGTGGCGGCTGCCGATCTGGTGATCGTGGCGGCGGATATTGAGGTTGACCTGGCGAAGTTCGCCGGTAAGCCGATGTACCGCACCTCAACCGGTCTGGCGCTGAAGAAAACCGCGCAGGAGCTGGATAAGGCGGTGGCTGAAGCCCGGCCTTACAAAGCTGCTGGCGGCCAGAGCGGCGAGCCGCAGGACGAGAAAAAAGAGAAAGCGGGCGCGTACCGTCACCTGTTGACCGGCGTCTCCTATATGCTGCCGATGGTGGTGGCGGGCGGTCTGAGCATTGCGCTCTCCTTCGCCTTCGGCATTACCGCCTTTAAAGAGCCGGGCACCCTGGCGGCGGCGCTGATGCAGATCGGTGGCGGCAGCGCCTTTGCGCTGATGGTGCCGGTGCTGGCGGGCTTTATTGCGTTCTCAATTGCCGATCGTCCGGGCCTGACGCCGGGCCTGATTGGCGGCATGATCGCCACCAGCATTAACGCCGGCTTCCTCGGCGGCATTATCGCCGGTTTTATCGCCGGCTATGCGGCGAAGCTGATCAGCGGCAAGCTTAAGCTGCCGCAGAGTATGGAAGCGCTGAAGCCTATTTTGATTATCCCGCTGGTTGCCAGCCTGATCACCGGCCTGCTGATGATCTACGTGGTGGGTAAACCAGTCGCCGCTATTATGACCGGCCTGACCGCCTGGCTGTCGAATATGGGCACGGCAAATGCGGTGCTGCTGGGCGCAATCCTGGGCGGCATGATGTGTACCGATATGGGCGGCCCGGTGAATAAAGTGGCATACGCCTTCGGCGTCGGCCTGCTGAGTTCGCAGACCTACGCGCCGATGGCGGCGATTATGGCGGCGGGCATGGTGCCACCGCTGGCGATGGGCGTTGCGACGCTGGTGGCGCGCCGTAAGTTCAATAAAGGTCAGCAGGAGGGAGGCAAAGCGGCGCTGGTGCTGGGTCTCTGCTTTATCTCCGAGGGCGCGATTCCGTTTGCGGCGCGCGACCCGATGCGCGTGCTGCCGTGCTGTATCGTCGGTGGCGCACTGACCGGCGCTATCTCTATGTATATCGGCGCGAAGCTGATGGCGCCGCACGGCGGCCTGTTCGTACTGCTTATTCCTGGCGCGATTACGCCGGTGCTGGGCTACCTGGTATCGATTATCGTCGGCACGGCGGTGGCGGGCCTGGGTTACGCCATCCTGAAACGCCCGGAAGAGGAGCTGGCGAAAGCCTGATCCTTGGTGCGGGGCGTCTGCGGACTCCCTACAGCGGCTGAGTAGTTTATAAAGCAGGTGACAGGGACCGAAGAGCAAAGCGTCCCGCGACAAGGATGTCGCGGGCCGAGCTGGCAGGGATGCCGTTTTTTGCGTCTTTGCGATCGGGCCCTGTCACCTGCGATGAGCACAGCATTAACAACGATAAGGGAGCCATGTGGCTCCCTCTTTTAGTTTTTCTGCTCTGCTTTCAGCCAGGCGATCTCATCTTTCCAGATATCCGGATTAATGGTCTCCAGAATCAGCGGGATACCATCAAAGCGCGCATCCTTCATCAGCCAGCTAAAGGCCGTTTTGCCGATATTGCCTTCGCCCAGGCTGTGGTGACGATCGACCCGGCTGCCGAAGGCGCTCTTGGCGTCGTTAAGGTGCATGCCGCGCAGATACTGGAAGCCGACGATGCGCTCGAACTCGGCGAAGGTCTCTTCGCACGCCGCTTCGGTACGCAGATCGTAGCCGCCGGCAAAGGCATGGCAGGTATCAATACAGACGCCGACGCGGGATTTATCCTCAACGTGCTCGATAATCGTCGCCAGATGTTCAAAGCGGAAGCCAAGGTTACTGCCCTGACCGGCGGTGTTCTCAATCACCGCCACCACCTGTGACGTTTTATCCAGCGCGATATTGACCGACTCGGCGATGCGCTTCAGGCACGCCTCTTCCTCGATCTGACTCAGATGGCTGCCCGGATGGAAGTTGAGCAGCGTCAGGCCCAGCTGCTCGGCGCGCTGCATCTCGTCGATAAAGGCGGTGCGCGACTTTTCCAGCGCATCCATGACTGGATGACCAAGGTTAATCAGAAAGCTGTCGTGCGGCAGGATCTGATGCGGGCCAAAGTGGTATTTCTCGCAGGCGGATTTGAACGCGTCGATGGTGGCGCCTGAAAGCGGCGCCGCCTTCCACTGCCGCTGATTTTTGGTAAACAGGGCAAACGCGGTCGCTTCCAGTTCATGGGCACGAATCACTGCCTGCTCTACGCCGCCAGCCGCGCTGACGTGGGCGCCGATATATTTCATGCCGCTTCTCCTGAAAAGGCCGACTAAAAAGAAGCCCGCATCATACCTGATGCGCCAGACCCATGAAATGCTGCGTCAGCAGATTGATGGCGCCGCCGACGACGATCAGCCAGATAAACACCATCAGCCCCAGCAGCAGCGGTTTTGCGCCTGCCTGACGCAGCGCGCCGAAGCGCGTGGTAAGGCCGAGCGCCGCCATCGCCATCGCCAGCAGCAGGTTAGCGACCTGATTAATCGAGGCGACCCAGGCGGCCGGCAGCAGATGCAGCGAGTTAAACAGCGCCACGCCGATAAAGCCGAGCGCGAACCAGGGGAAGGCGATGCCCCGGCGCGCCGGCTGCTGCGGCGCGCGGCGCAGCCAGCCGCTCAGGCAGAGCAGAAAGGGCGCCAGCATCATGACGCGCAGCATTTTCGCGATCACCGCGCTGTTCTCCGCCTCTGGGCCTACCGCATGACCGGCCGCCACCACCTGCGCCACCTCATGGATGGTGGAGCCGGTAAAGATGCCGTACTGCGCCATGCTCAGCGCCGGGAAATAGCGCTGTGCCAGCAGCCAGAGCGGGGGATAGATCAGGATCGCCAGGGTGCCGAACAGCACCACGGTCGCCACCGCCACCGCGACCTTCGACGGTGAGGCCTTTACCACCGGCTCGGTGGCGAGCACCGCCGCCGCGCCGCAGATGCTGCTGCCCGCGCCGATTAGCCAGACCGTTTCGCGGTCGAGCTTCAGCAGCCTGATGCCCAGCAGGCAGGTAATAAAGAAGGTGGAGCTCAGCGTCAGCAGATCGATCAGCACGCCGCTCAGGCCAACCTCAGCGATCTGCTGCAGCGTAATGCGAAAGCCGAACAGAATAATGCCGAGGCGCAGCAGTTTCTGCTTCGCCAGCAGCACGCCCGCGTCGCACGGAGCGGCCACGGAAGGGTAAAGGGTGTTGCCGACCAGAATGCCGAGCATAATCGCCAGCGTCAGCGCGCCGAGGCCCAGTTCAGCAACCTGCGGGCGCTGCGCCAGCCAGGCCGCGCCGCCGGCAATGGCGGCGGTCAGCAGCAAACCCGGAAAACGGTGTTGAATAAAATCGGGAAGTCGGGGAAAACTTAGCTCTGCCATCATCTGCTCCTTAGGTTCAGGCAAAGCATGCGCCGCGCTGGCTTAAAAGTGAAATTGATAATATATTTATAATTAACCAGATAAAACGATAAGGCCGAAAGATGTTATTTGGACGTTTACGCCGCTGGGCCGCCCTGATTAAAAAAGATGTGCTGACGCTGTGGTTCGCCTGCCGCGACCCGCGCACGCCCTGGTGGTTCAAGCTGCTGGCATTTGGGCTGGTTGCCTATGCGCTCAGCCCCATCGATCTGATCCCCGACTTCATCCCCATCATCGGCCTGCTGGACGATGCGATAATCATTCCGCTCGGCGTGCTGATCCTGCTGCGCCTGCTGCCGCGCGACGTGCGTATCAGCAGCGCGGAGCGCGCTGAAGTACAGCGCGCGCGCGGCAAAAAGGTGGTCAGCGGCTTTGGCCTGGTGCTGATGGTGCTGATCTGGCTGGGAGTGCTCTACTACCTCATTCAGCGCTACGCAATGTAAGGAGACCCCATGCATATCACGCTGCGGCAGATAGAAGTGTTTACCGAAGTGCTGAAAAGCGGCTCGACCACGCAGGCCTCGCAGGTGCTGGCGCTTTCGCAGTCGGCGGTAAGCGCTGCGCTGGCGGATCTGGAAGGCCAGCTGGGCGTACAGCTGTTCGACCGGGTCGGCAAGCGGCTGGTGCTGAACGAACACGGCCGCCTGCTCTATCCGCGCGCCATCGGCCTGCTGGAGCAGGCGGGCGAAATCGAACAGCTATTTAAAGAGGACAACGGTGCCATCCGTATCTACGCCAGCAGCACCATCGGCAACTATCTGCTGCCGGGTATGATCGCCGCCTATCGCCGCGACTTTCCCGGCCTGCCGCTGGAGCTGAGCGTCGGCAACAGCCAGGATGTTATCAACGCGGTGGCGGATTTCCGCGTCGACGTCGGCCTGATTGAAGGGCCGTGCCATATGACTGAACTGGTGAGCGATGCCTGGCTGGAGGATGAGCTGGTGGTGTTCGCCGCGCCCGATGCGGAGATTGCGCGCCAGCCGGTGACGCTGGAGAGCCTCGGCAACGCCCCGTGGATCCTGCGCGAGCGCGGCTCCGGCACGCGCGAAATCGTCGACTATCTGCTGCTCTCGCACCTGCCCGCTTTTCAGCTCGGCATGGAGCTGGGCAATTCCGAGGCGATCAAGCATGCGGTGCGGCACAATATGGGCATCAGCTGCCTGTCGCGGCGCGTCATCGCCGATCTGCTGGAGGCGGGCACCCTGGTCGAGCTGACGATTCCGCTGCCGCGCCTGACGCGCACTCTGTACCGTATTCATCATCGCCAGAAGCACCTTTCCCGGGCGCTTGACCGCTTTCTCTCCTACTGCCGCGAGTAGCTGCAAAAGGTTTTTGCTTATAATTCAGCGGCGATTATGAAGGTAACTAATAACAGGGCACCAGTGCTATACAGGGCAGGGTGAATTGCTACAATCGCGCCTCATTTTTAGCGAGCCTAGTGTTTACACATGCATAAAGACACAAATACAACACAACAACCTGCGTTACGACGCGAGTTAAAGGCGCGTCACCTGACGATGATCGCCATCGGCGGATCGATCGGCACCGGCCTGTTCGTTGCCTCCGGCGCCACCATTTCCCAGGCGGGGCCGGGCGGTGCGCTGCTCTCCTACGCGCTGATTGGCCTGATGGTCTACTTCCTGATGACCAGCCTCGGCGAGCTGGCCGCCTTTATGCCGGTTTCCGGCTCCTTCGCCACCTACGGCGCAAAATATGTGGAAGAGGGCTTTGGTTTCGCCCTCGGCTGGAACTACTGGTACAACTGGGCGGTGACCATCGCCGTGGATCTCGTTGCCTCGCAGCTGGTGATGAACTACTGGTTTCCCGATACGCCAGGCTGGATCTGGAGCGCGCTGTTCCTCTGCCTGATGTTCCTGCTTAACTTTATTTCAGTAAAAGGCTTTGGTGAAGCGGAGTACTGGTTCTCGCTGATCAAGGTGGCGACCGTGATTATCTTTATCGTGGTTGGCGTCCTGATGATCCTCGGTATCCTGCGCGGCGGCGAGCACGCCGGCTGGCATAACTGGCAGGTCGGCGACGCGCCGTTCGCCGGCGGATTCGCGGCGATGATAGGCGTGGCGATGATCGTCGGCTTCTCTTTCCAGGGCACCGAGCTGATCGGCATCGCGGCGGGCGAGTCGGAAGATCCGGCGAAAAACATTCCGCGCGCGGTGCGCCAGGTGTTCTGGCGTATCCTGCTGTTCTATATCTTCGCGATTCTGATTATCAGCCTGATCCTGCCCTATACCGATCCGCAGCTGCTGCACAACGACGTCACCGACATCAGCGTCAGCCCCTTTACCCTGGTGTTCCAGCATGCTGGCCTGCTTTCAGCGGCGGCGGTGATGAACGCGGTGATCCTGACGTCGGTGCTGTCGGCGGGCAACTCCGGTATGTACGCCTCGACGCGCATGCTCTATAACCTGGCGAGTGAAGGCAAAGCGCCGCGCATTTTCGCCAGGCTGTCAAAAGGCGGCGTGCCGCGCAACGCGCTGCTGGCGACGACCGTGGTGGCGGGGCTCTGCTTTCTCACCTCGAAGTTCGGCAATCAGGAAGTCTATCTCTGGCTGCTGAATACCTCGGGCATGACCGGCTTTATCGCCTGGCTGGGCATCGCCATCAGCCACTATCGCTTCCGTCGCGGCTATATCAGGCAGGGCCACAGCCTGGACGACCTGCCGTACCGCTCGGGCTTTTTCCCGGTCGGCCCGATTTTCGCCTTCGTGCTCTGTCTGATCATCACGCTGGGCCAGAACTATCAGGCGTTCCTCAACGACAGCATCGACTGGTACGGCGTTGCCGCCACCTATATCGGTCTGCCGCTGTTTTTGCTGATCTGGATGGGCTACAAGCTGACGCGCGGCACCCGCTTCGTGAAGTACAGCGATATGGAATTCCCGACGCATAAAGAGTGAAGCTCACCTTCGGGATAACAGTAAGCGCGGCCAGGCCGCGCTTTTTTCGTTAAGGAGCCGTTTTGTTTAGGTTGAAGAATTGATAATTATTATCATCTGCTCTATTGTGGCAGCGTTTTCGACCGAACCTTTAACACAGGCTTTTTATGACGGACTCAACTCTGCCCGCGCAGGGCGCTATGGGCCGCTATCATCAGGTATTGCGCCGCCGCATGCTGATGATCGCCGTGCTGGTGCTGGCAATTATCGCCTCGCTGGTACTGGACTTTACCCTTGGCCCGGCCGGCCTTTCGCTGCCGACCCTCTGGCAATCGCTGCTTCATCCCGCCACGGTTGACGCCGGCACGCGCGTCATCGTCTGGGATATCCGTTTACCCTACGCGCTGATGGCGGTGGTGGTCGGTTTTTGCCTCGGACTGGCGGGCGCCGAGATGCAAACCATCCTCAATAACCCGCTGGCCAGCCCCTTTACCCTGGGCGTCTCTTCAGCGGCGGCTTTCGGCGCGGCGCTGGCGATTATTCTCGGCATCGGCATTCCCGGCGTGCCGGATCAGTGGCTGATTTCCGCCAACGCCTTTGTGTTCGCGCTGTTCGCCGCGCTGATGCTCGACGGCGTGACGCGCTGGACGCGGGTCTCTACCTCGGGCGTGGTGCTGTTCGGCATCGCGCTGGTCTTCACCTTTAACGCGCTGGTATCAATGATGCAGTTTATCGCCAGCGAAGATACCCTGCAGGGGCTGGTATTCTGGACCATGGGTAGCCTGGCGCGCGCCTCCTGGGAAAAGCTTGGCGTGCTGAGCGCCGCCTTTGCGCTACTGCTGCCGTTTTCGCTGCTCAGCAGCTGGAAGCTGACCGCGCTGCGTCTCGGCGAAGATCGTGCCGTGAGCTTCGGCATCGACGTGCGTCGCCTGCGCCTGGCAACGCTGCTGCGCATCAGTATTCTTTCCGCGCTGGCGGTCGCCTTTGTCGGACCAATCGGCTTTATCGGACTGGTGGCACCGCATATCGCCCGCATGATCTTCGGCGAAGATCACCGCTACTATCTGCCCGCCAGCGCCCTGACCGGCGCGCTGGTGCTCTCAATGGCGTCGGTCGCCTCAAAGAACCTCATTCCCGGCGTGATTATTCCGGTGGGTATCGTCACCTCGCTGGTGGGCGTGCCCTTCTTCCTGAGCATTATTCTGCGTCACCGGGGGAATGTATGAGTCAGGGGCTGAGGTTAAAACATTTCACGGCGGGCTACCCCAAACGCAAGGTGATTGAGGATCTCAGCGTGGCGCTTCTGCCGCGCGGCAAGATCACCGTGCTGCTGGGGCCGAACGGCTGCGGCAAGTCGACGCTGCTGCGCGCGCTGGCCGGGCTGAACAAAGGGCAGGGTGAACTGTGGCTTAACGACGAAGAGCTGATGCAGCAGCCGTTCGCGCGCCGCGCCCAGCGCGTGGTCTATCTGCCGCAGACGCTGCCGGCGGGGGTGCATCTGCACGTGCTGGAGTCGATTATCGTGGCGCAGCGCGCGTCCGGCGGCCTGCATAATGCCGCCAGCGAAGCGGAAGTGATGTATCTGCTGGAGCAGCTCGGCATTTCGCATCTGGCGATGCGCTATCTCGATCAGCTGTCAGGCGGACAGAAACAGCTGGTCGGCCTGGCGCAGTCGCTGATCCGCCGCCCGGAGCTGCTGCTGCTGGATGAGCCGCTGAGCGCGCTGGACCTGAACTACCAGTTTCACGTAATGGATCTGGTGCGCCGCGAAACCGCCCAGCGCAATATCGTTACCGTGGTGGTGGTACACGATATCAATATCGCCTTACGCCATGCGCACCATGCGCTGATGCTGAAAGAGGGTGCGCTGATAGCGGATGGCGTGCCGGAGCAGGTGATTACGCCGGAAACGCTGGCGCAGGTATATGGCGTGAAAGGGCGTATCGAACACTGCTCGCAGGGAATGCCGCAGGTGATGATTGACGGGCTGGTCGGTTCGGAGCTGGTTTAAACCGCGCGCAGCGGCGTTGAGAACGTGGTTGGCATAGCCCGAAGAGCAAAGCGTCCCGCGACAGAGACAAAAACGTCGGGAACGTTTTTGAATAACGCAACGCGTTAGCCCGGCAACGGGCGCACCTCAGGGATGAGGTGCGTAATGCTGCGGGCCGAGCTGGCAGGGATGCCGTTTTTTGCGTCTTTGCGATCGGGTCATGCCAACCGCGTCTGCGCATTACCTGTCGCTGCACAACTTGCCAAAGGTTCAGGGCCGCGATGCGGCCCTGAACGACCTACACCAGTAAGTGCTGCGCATGGAAGCGCAGATGATCCTCGACGAAAGTCGCAATAAAGTAGTAGCTGTGGTCATAGCCCGGCTGCACGCGCAGCGTCAGCGGGAATCCCACCTCTTTTGCCACCACATCCAGCCGCTCTGGCTGAAGCTGATCTGCCAGGAACTGATCGCTGTCGCCCTGATCGATCAGGATCGGCAGGCGCGACTGCACCTCGCGCATCAGCGCACAGCTGTCATACTCGCGCCACGCGGCACGATCGTCGCCCAGATAGGCGCTGAACGCTTTCTGCCCCCAGGGCACCTCGCTGGGATTGACGATGGGCGCAAAGGCCGACGCCGACGCAAAGCGGTTGCCGAGACGCAGCGCCAGCATCAGCGCGCCGTGGCCGCCCATCGAATGCCCCATAACCGACTGCCGCTCGCTGATATTGAAGTTATCGGCGATCAGCGCCGGCAGCTCCTGGCTCAGGTAGTCGAACATGCGGTAGTGCGCCGACCAGGGCGCCTGGGTCGCGTTAAGGTAAAACCCTGCGCCCTGGCCGAGATCGTAGGCGTCGTCGTTGGCGACCGCCTCGCCGCGCGGGCTGGTGTCCGGCATAATCAACACCAGACCCAGCTCCGCCGCGACGCGCTGCGCGCCAGCTTTGGTGCTGAAGTTCTCATCCGTGCAGGTCAGGCCTGCCAGAAACCACACCGCGGGCGGCGGCGTGTCGCCTTTTGGATTGGGCAAAAAAATGCTGAAGGTCATCGGGCAGTTGAGCGCGGCTGACTGATGTCGCCAGCGTTGCTGCCAGCCGCCGAACATCCTGTGTTCTTCCAGCAGTTCCAGCGTGGATGCCATATCGCCTCCCGATTACTTGTTGAAGTGCACCACCGAACGGATCGACTTCCCTTCATGCATCAGATCGAAGGCCTCGTTGATCTCCTCCAGCGGCATGGTATGGGTAATAAAGTCGTTCAGGGCGAATTTGCCGTCCAGATAATCCTGCACGATACCCGGCAGCTGTGAGCGGCCCTTCACGCCGCCGAAGGCGGAACCGCGCCAGACGCGACCGGTCACCAGCTGGAACGGACGGGTTGAGATCTCTTCGCCCGCGCCGGCCACGCCGATAATCACCGATTCGCCCCAGCCTTTATGGCAGCACTCCAGCGCGGAACGCATGACGTTGACGTTGCCGATGCATTCAAAGGAGTAATCCACGCCGCCGTCGGTCATCTCAACGATCACTTCCTGGATCGGTTTCTCATAATCTCTCGGGTTCACCAGGTCGGTCGCACCCAGCTTGCGCGCCAGGTCAAATTTACTGGTGTTGATATCGATACCGATAATGCGTCCCGCTTTTGCCATTTTCGCGCCGATAATCGCCGACAGGCCGATGCCGCCGAGGCCGAAAATCGCCACGGTATCGCCTTCTTTAACTTTGGCGGTGTTCATTACCGCGCCCATGCCGGTGGTAACGCCGCAGCCCAGCAGACATACTTCCTCCAGCGGCGCCTCTTTGCTGATTTTCGCCAGCGAGATTTCCGGCACCACGGTGTACTCGGAGAAGGTTGAGGTGCCCATGTAGTGGAAAATCGGCTTGCCGTCCTTAAAGAAACGCGTGGTGCCGTCCGGCATCAGGCCTTTGCCCTGGGTGGTGCGGATCGCCTGGCAGAGGTTGGTTTTGCCCGACAGGCAGAATTTGCACTTGCCGCACTCGGGCGTGTAGAGCGGGATCACGTGATCGCCGACTTCGACGCTGGTTACGCCTTCGCCAACCGCTTCCACTACGCCGCCGCCTTCATGGCCGAGGATCGCCGGGAATACGCCTTCCGGATCTTTGCCCGACAGGGTATAGGCATCGGTATGGCACACGCCGGTGGCGACGATACGCACCAGCACTTCACCTTTCTGCGGCGGCATCAGATCCACTTCTTCGATTTTCAGCGGTTCGCCAGCGGCCCAGGCAACGGCGGCGCGGGTTTTAATCATGTTCATGCAATCCCTCTTGCGGTCAGATGGGGACGCGCCGGTCTGGTCGCGTCCGTAGGTCGTGATATCAATAAAAATAGCGCGTAATCAGCAATTACTCTGCGACCTGCAGCGGATGCAGCAGCTGGTCATCCTGCGGCCGGTCGTCAAACATATCAATAATCAAGTACTTAAGCGCTTCGACGTTGGGGGTAAAGGCGTCGCGGCGCCACATCAGCCAGGTGGCGGTGTCGCGCCAGGCGGCCGGCAGCTGATGCGCCTGCACGCGGGCGCGCTCAGGCATCTGCTTTAGCACCGATTCAGGGATCATCGCCACGCCCGCGCCGCCCGCCACGCAGGCCATCATCGCGTGGTAGGACTGGATCTCCATCACGCTGCCGGGCGCGATGCCGCTGTCGCGGTACCAGGCTTCAAGCTTCACGCGATAGGAGCAGCTGTTGCGAAAGGCGAACAGGGTGTCGTTTTGCACGTCGCGCGCGTTCCTGACCGGCAGATGATCGAGGCTGGTGATCAGCGTCAGGGTTTCGCGGAAGGCGATGCAGCCGTTGAGATCGTCATAGGGCGCCGGGCCGTCGACCAGCGCGGCGGCCAGCGTGCCTTCACGCACCTTGTCGATAATCTCGCCGGAGGTACTGGTGATCAGCGACAGCGACACTTTCGGAAAGCGCTGATGATAGGCCGCCAGCAGGGCAGGCAGACGCGTCGCGGCGGTGCTCTCCATCGAGCCGAGCGCGAAGTTGCCGGCCGGTTCACCCGCGCGCGCCATGCTCAGCGCCTCGTCGCTCAGCGCCAGAATGCGCTGCGCGTAATTAAGAAAGTTGTGGCCCATCGGCGACAGCCGAATGCGCTGTTTCTCGCGTATAAACAGATCGACGCCCATCTCCTCTTCCAGCTGCCGCAGCCGCGTGGTGAGGTTGGAGGGGACGCGATGAAGTTGTTCCGCAGCGCGCGCCAGCGAACCGGTTTCGGCCACGGAACAGAACATGCGTAGCTGGACAAGATCCATATATTCTCTTCTCGTAAACAACTTGATGCGAATTATTCAGTTTTCGTGAGTTTAATAAGCTGGCATGTTATAAGCAAGTGATAATAAGAGGGCAGGAGTAGGGAAATGGCTTTTCGCGTGGCGCTCAGCGCCTTTCTGGCGCTGGTGGTGGTGATGGGCATCGGACGTTTCGCCTTTACGCCGCAGGTGCCGCTAATGATACACGACGGCCAGCTGACGCTGACCAGCGCCAGCCTGGTGGCGGCGCTCAACTATCTTGGCTATCTCTGCGGCTCTTTTGATGCGATGCGCGCGCGGCGTCGCGTCGAGCTGCGTTTGCAGCTGGGCGTCTGGGGCGCGGTGATACTGACGCTGCTCTCCGCCTGCGTCACCGGCCCCTGGCTGCACGGCGCGGTGCGCTTTTTGATCGGCTGGGCGAGCGGCGTGGCGCTGGTGCTGGTGGCCGCCTGGAGCAGCGAGCAGCTGCATCACTACGGCCGTCCCGGCCTGTCGGCGGCGGTATTCGCCGGGCCGGGGGCGGGCATCTTTATCAGCGGCCTACTGGCGGTGCAGCTGCACGCCTCGCAGGCTTCCGCCTCGCTGGCCTGGGCCGCCTACGGCCTGCTGGCGCTGCTGATTATCGCCGCTATCGCGCGCAATTTGCCGCGCCGCGTCGGCGATCTGCACCGTCCCGATCGGGCGCCGGATCCGCTGGTGCTGACCCCAGACCTGCGACGGCTGGTGCTGAGCTATAGCCTGGCGGGCTTCGGCTATATCCTGCCCGCCACCTTTCTGTCGCAGATGGCGGCGGCGCGCTTTCCCGACGGCGCCTTTGCCCAGCTGGTCTGGCCGATCTTCGGCGGCGCGGCGATAGTTGGCATCGCGCTGGGGATCCTGACGCGCCACCTCGCCAGCAACAACCGGCGGCTGGCCTTTGTGCTCTGGGCGCAGGCGCTGGGCGTGGCGGCGGCCGCGGCGCTGCCGGGTTTTAGCGGCCTGCTGATCGGCGCGCTGCTGGTGGGCGGCGGCTTTCTCTGCGTGATACAGCTGGCGCTGGCCTACGCGCGCGAGCTGGCGCCGCAGCATACGCGCTATATGGCGGGGCTGCTGACCACCGGCTACGCCGTCGGGCAGCTGGTAGGGCCGGTGCTGTCGTCGCTCTCGACCGCGCTGCTGCATCAGCTGGCGCCCGCGCTGTGGATCGCCGGGCTGGGCCTGGCGGCGGGCGGGCTGCTGGTCTGGCGACGCGCGCAATGAAAAGCTTTCATCACCGATTGGATTGATTACTGGATTACCCCTGCGGAAAGCTTCACAATACGCGCTCAGAATTGAACCCGCCGGTCTCTCCGGCGGGCGTTACACCTGCGGAGATGAGTACGATGAGCACCCTTAGTCAGGAAGCTATCCTGGTTCACGAAGCGCTGCTGGCGCGAGGTCTGGAAACACCGTTACGCGCGCCGACGCGTGAAATGGATGACGAAACCCGTAAGCGCCTGATCGCCGGCCATATGACCGAGGTCATGCAGCTGCTGAATCTGGATCTTGAGGATGACAGCCTGATGGAGACGCCGCATCGCATCGCCAAAATGTATGTGGATGAGGTCTTTTCCGGCCTGGATTACGCTAACTTCCCGAAAATCACCGTCATCGAAAATAAGATGAAAGTGGATGAGATGGTGACGGTGCGCGATATCACCCTGACCAGCACCTGCGAGCACCACTTTGTGATTATCGACGGCAAAGCGACCGTGGCCTATATTCCGAAAGAGAAGGTGATTGGCCTGTCGAAGATTAACCGCATCGTGCAGTTCTTCGCCCAGCGCCCGCAGGTGCAGGAACGTCTGACGCAGCAGGTGCTGGTGGCGCTGCAGACGCTGCTTGGCACTAACAACGTCGCGGTCTCTATTGATGCGGTGCACTACTGCGTGAAAGCGCGCGGAGTGAAAGACGCCACCAGCGCGACCACCACCACCTCGCTGGGCGGCCTGTTTAAGTCGAGCCAGAATACTCGCCAGGAGTTTCTGCGCGCGGTGCGTCATATTTAACACCATTGGTTATGCAGCGACGCGGGTGAGATGATCCGATCGCAAAGACGCAAAAGCGGGCATCCCTGCCTGTCCGGCCCGCGTCGCAGGCAACCTCAGCGGTGAGGTGCGCCCGTAACCGGGCCAGCGCGCTGCGGCATGGTTCAAAAACGTTCCTGACGTTTTGTCCCTGACGCGGCGTGCTTTGCTCTTCGGGTTATCTCACTCGTTTGCATGCCTGTGCGCCGCCTGTTCTCAGGCGGCGCTGTTCCACGCCAACAGGGACCGATATGCAACGTTATCCTATGCTGGATTTTATTCGCGGCTGCGCCATCCTCGGCATTTTGTTGCTCAATATCGTCGGCTTCGCCTTACCTTCCGCCGCCTATCTCAATCCCGCCTGGCACGGCGATCCCGCTACCGACGAGGTCTGGACCTTCGCGGTGCTCGACCTGCTGGCGCAGATGAAGTTCCTGACGCTGTTCGCGCTGCTGTTCGGCGCGGGCCTGCAGCTTCAGCTGCCGCGCGGCGGCCGCTGGCTGTCGGCGCGCCTGACGCTGCTGGCGCTTATTGGCCTGTTTCACGCTCTGGCGATGTGGGAAGGGGATATCCTGCTCGATTACGCCATTATTGGCCTTATCGTCTGGCGTACGCTGCGCGACGTGCCCGCAACGCGCAGCCTGTTTCACACCGGCGCGCTGCTCTACCTGGTTGGCTGCGGCGTGCTGCTGATCTTCGGATCGATCTCCGATCCCGAGCCGAGCCGCTCCTGGCTGCCCGGCGCGGCTGACCTGGAGTATGAACATTTCTGGAAGCTGGCCGGCGGCTGGGAAGCGGTGCAGAACCGTCTCGATCATCTCTCCTCCAGCCTGATGGCGCTGGCGGCGCAGTATGGCTGGCAGCTGGCCGGGCTGATGATGATGGGTGCCGCGCTGCTGCGCTGCGGCTGGCTGACCGGCGAGTTCAGCCTGCGCCACTACCGCCGCTGCGCCGCGCTGCTGCTGGCATCAGGCTACGCCATCGCCCTGTCTGGGGTGGTGGCGCAGTGGATGCTGCACTGGTCGTTTCGCTGGAGCGGCTTCTACTTACAGGTGCCGCGCGATCTCGCCAGCCCGTTTATCAGCCTTGGCTACGCTGCGCTGATCCTCGGCTACTGGCCGCAGCTGGCGCGCTGGCGCGTCACGTCGGCGATAGAGTGCGTCGGCCGCATGGCGCTGAGCAACTATCTGCTGCAGACGCTGATCTGTACCACGCTGTTCTACCGCTTCGATCTCTTTATGCGCTTCGACCGTTTGCAGCTGCTGGCCTTTGTGCCCGCTGTCTGGCTGGTCAATATTCTCTTCTCGGTAATCTGGCTGCGCTTTTTCCCGCAGGGGCCGCTTGAATGGCTGTGGCGCCGCCTGACGCAGCTGGCGGCGGGGAAAACGCCGCATCGCCTCTGAGTCAGATAATGATATTCATCACAAAGGTTGCATAATTGTATGTAACCGTTTTCATCAGTGTGACGTGATTCACGCTGTCGCCGCGCCCTGCCTGCCAGAATAGCGCCGGGTTTACTTCCTGGCGTGATGCCTTTTTTTCCTCTGTGGAACAGCTGCATGATAACGATTCGTGATGTTGCCCGTCTGGCTGGCGTGTCGGTGGCGACCGTCTCGCGCGTGCTGAATAACAGCAGCGCCGTTACCGCGGACACCCGTGACGCGGTGCTGCAGGCGGTAGATTCACTGGGCTATCGGCCTAACGCCAACGCGCAGGCGCTGGCGACGCAGGTCAGCGACACCATCGGCGTGGTGGTGATGGACGTCTCCGATCCCTTCTTCGGCGCGCTGGTGAAAGCGGTGGATACCGTGGCGCAGCGCCTGCATAAACATGTGCTGATCAGCAATTCCTGGCATCAGGAAGATAAAGAGCGCCATGCCATTGAGGTGCTGATCCGTCAGCGCTGCAATGCGCTGGTGGTACACGCGAAAACGCTTTCAGACGCCGAGCTTGCCTCTTTTATGCAGCAGGTGCCGGGCATGGTGATGGTTAACCGCATTGTGCCTGGCTTCGCCCATCGCTGCGTCAGCCTGGATAATGTGGCGGGGGCGCTGATGGCGACCCGTATGCTGCTGCAGCAGGGGCACAGCCGCATCGGCTATCTCTGCTCCAGCCACGACATCGAGGACGTGCGGCAGCGGCGCGAAGGCTGGGAGCAGGCGCTGGCGGAGCAGGGGATTCGGCCGCAGGAGGGCTGGATCGCCTGCGCCGAACCCGATATGCAGGGCGGCGAGGCGGCGATGGTGGAGCTGCTGGGCCGCAATGTGCATCTCAGCGCCATTTTCGCCTATAACGACGGCATGGCGGCCGGTGCGCTTACCGCCCTGAAAGATAACGGCATTCAGGTGCCGCAGCATTTCTCAATTATCGGCTTCGATGATATCCCGATGTCACGATACACCGATCCCCAACTGACAACGGTACGCTATCCCATTGTTTCTATGGCGAAACTTGCCACTGAGCTGGCGCTGAGCGGCGCGGCGGGCCAGCTGGACGTCAGCGCGCAGCATGTCTTTATGCCGACCCTGGTGCGTCGTCATTCCGTGGCGCAGCGGCAAAATGTGGAGTCGGTCACTAATTCAGGCGATAGCGCCATGTAACCGTTTTCAATCTGTGATTGTATTCACAGTTAATTAACATGCCGCTCACTATGATGGCAGCGTCTTACCGGACTGAAACATTATGTAACGCCGTTATAACCGCAGCTGGCGTGGTTTCAGCAACCCGTTGAAAAAGTTCATCACATCTTCAGGATGCGTTGTCGCACAAGGAAGTCAGATTTCTGGACGGCGTTTCAGCGGGGCAGCGCGATTTCACTCGCCTCTTTGCGACTCGTCGAATCTTATTTTATCGAAAGCTCCTGCGCGCCTGACGCGCCTGAGCCAGTACTACCCTGCAAAAAACCGGAGATACCATGAATAAGAAGGTTTTCACGCTCACAGCTTTGGTTGCCAGCATGATGTTCGGCGCAACGGCACACGCAGCGGACACGCGTATCGGCGTGACCATCTACAAATATGACGACAACTTTATGTCGATGGTTCGCAAAGACATCGAGAAAGAGGCCAAAACCCTCGGCGGCGTGCAGCTGCTGATGAATGACTCGCAGAACGATCAGTCCAAACAGAACGATCAGATCGACGTGCTGATGGCGAAAGGCGTGAAGGCGCTGGCGATTAACCTGGTGGATCCGGCTGCGGCGGCCGTGGTGATTGATAAAGCGCGCGGCAACGATGTGCCGGTGGTGTTCTTTAACAAAGAGCCGAACGCGAAAGTGCTGGCCAGCTACGACAAGGCCTACTATGTCGGCACCGACTCTAAAGAGTCCGGCATTATCCAGGGCAAACTGATTGAGAAGCACTGGAAAGCCTCGCCGAACTGGGACCTGAACAAAGATGGTCAGATTCAGTTCGTGCTGCTGAAAGGCGAGCCGGGCCACCCGGATGCCGAAGCGCGTACCAAATACGTTATCGATACCCTGAATCAGGACGGCATCAAGACCCAGCAGCTGGCGATGGATACCGCGATGTGGGATACCGCTCAGGCGAAAGACAAGATGGATGCGTGGCTCTCCGGCCCGAACGCCAACAAAATCGAAGTGGTGATCGCCAACAACGACGCCATGGCGATGGGCGCGGTCGAAGCGCTGAAAGCGCATAACAAGACCTCGATTCCGGTATTCGGCGTCGATGCGCTGCCGGAAGCCCTGGCGCTGGTGAAATCGGGCGCGCTGGCGGGCACCGTGCTGAACGATGCGGAAAACCAGGCGAAAGCGACGCTGGATATGGCGAAAAACCTGGCGGATGGCAAAGCCGCGACCGAAGGCACCAGCTATAAGATCACCGATAAAATCGTCCGCGTGCCCTACGTGCCGGTCGATAAAGAGAACCTCTCTCAGTTCCAGAAGTAATCCTGTCCGGGCGCGGCTGAGCCGCGCCCTGTTTTCACGTGACCAACGCTTTTTTTAGCCAGGTAAATTATGGCCAGTGATAATCCGACCGCGCAGCGTGAATATCTGCTGGAAATGACGAACGTCTCGAAATCATTTCCAGGGGTTAAAGCCTTAGATAATGTAAATTTAAAAGTGCGGCCTCACTCCGTTCATGCATTGATGGGTGAAAACGGCGCCGGTAAATCGACATTATTAAAATGCCTGTTTGGTATTTATAAAAAAGATACGGGGAGCATCCTGTTTCAGGGTGAGGAAGTTGATTTTAAAAGTTCCAAAGAGGCGCTGGAAAACGGCGTTTCGATGGTGCACCAGGAGCTGAACCTGGTTTTACAGCGCACCGTTATGGACAATATGTGGCTGGGTCGCTATCCGCAAAAAGGGCCGTTCGTCGATCAGGAAAAAATGTATCGCGACACCAAAGCGATTTTCGACGAGCTGGATATCGATATCGATCCGCGCGACAAAGTGGCGACGCTCTCTGTTTCGCAGATGCAGATGATCGAAATCGCCAAGGCGTTCTCCTATGATGCCAAAATCGTCATCATGGATGAGCCGACCTCTTCGCTGACGGAAAAAGAGGTGAACCATCTGTTCACCATTATTCGCAAGCTGAAAGATCGCGGCTGCGGCATTGTTTATATCTCGCACAAGATGGAAGAAATTTTCCAGCTGTGCGACGAGATCACTATTCTGCGCGACGGCCAGTGGATCGCCACCCAGCCGCTGGAAGGGCTGGATATGGATAAGATCATCGCCATGATGGTCGGCCGTTCCCTGAACCAGCGCTTTCCCAACAAAACCAACGTGCCGGGCGAAACCATTCTTGAGGTACGTCATTTAACGTCGCTGCGTCAGCCGTCAATTCGCGACGTCTCGTTCGATTTGCGCAAAGGGGAGATCCTCGGCATCGCCGGGCTGGTGGGCGCCAAGCGTACCGATATCGTCGAAACGCTGTTTGGCATTCGCGAGAAGGTGAGCGGCACCATTAAGCTGCACGGCAAGGCGATTAATAACCACAGCGCCAACGAAGCCATTAACCACGGTTTCGCGCTGGTCACGGAAGAGCGCCGCTCGACCGGTATTTATGCCTTTCTCGATATCGGGTTTAACTCGTTAATCTCCAATATCAAGAAATATAAAAACACGCTCGGGCTGCTCGACAATAAGCGGATGAAAAGCGATACCCAGTGGGTTATTGACGCCATGCGGGTAAAAACGCCGGGTCACCATACGCAAATTGGATCGCTTTCGGGCGGTAACCAGCAAAAGGTAATTATCGGCCGCTGGCTGCTGACCCAGCCTGAAATACTGATGCTTGATGAACCGACGCGCGGTATTGACGTCGGCGCGAAATTCGAAATCTACCAGCTGATTGCCGAGCTGGCGAAGAAAGAGAAGGGCATCATTATTATCTCCTCTGAGATGCCGGAGCTGCTGGGCATTACCGATCGTATTCTGGTAATGAGCAACGGCCAGGTAGCGGGCATTGTAGATACCAAGACAACCACGCAGAACGAAATATTGCGTTTAGCGTCATTACACCTTTAATGAAGCAAGGGCTGTTAACATGAAAGCGACTACTAAAAAGAATGCGCTAACCTGGCTGAAAGAGGGCGGCATTTATGTCGTTCTGCTGGTTTTGCTGGCTATTATTATTTTCCAGGATCCAACCTTTTTAAGCCTGATGAACCTGAGTAATATTCTTACCCAGTCCTCGGTGCGTATTATTATCGCGCTGGGCGTGGCGGGGCTGATCGTTACGCAGGGTACCGACCTTTCGGCCGGTCGTCAGGTGGGTCTGGCGGCGGTGGTGGCGGCGACGCTGCTGCAGGCGATGGATAACGCCAATAAGGTGTTTCCGACGCTGGATACCGTGCCGATTCCGGTGGTGATTCTGGTGGTGTGCGTGATTGGCGGTCTGATCGGCCTGCTGAACGGCCTGATTATCGCCTATCTCAAGGTGACGCCGTTTATTACCACGCTCGGCACCATGATTATCGTCTACGGCATCAACTCGCTCTATTACGACTTTGTCGGCGCGTCGCCGATTGCCGGGTTTGACAGCGGTTTCTCGAAGTTTGCTCAGGGCTTCCTGCGCTTTGGCGACTTCAAGCTCTCCTACATTACCTTCTACGCGATTGTTGCCATCGTTTTCGTCTGGATTCTGTGGAACAAAACCCGCTTCGGCAAAAATATCTTTGCTATCGGCGGTAACCCGGAAGCGGCGAAGGTATCTGGCGTTAACGTCAACTTAAACCTGATTCTGATCTATGCGCTTTCTGGCGTGTTTTACGCCTTCGGCGGTATGCTGGAAGCGGGCCGTATCGGCAGCGCCACCAACAACCTCGGCTTTATGTATGAGCTGGACGCCATCGCGGCGTGCGTGGTGGGCGGCGTCTCCTTTGCGGGCGGCGTGGGTACGGTAGCGGGCGTGGTGACCGGTGTGATCATCTTTACCGTGATCAACTACGGTCTGACCTATATCGGCGTGAACCCTTACTGGCAGTACATTATCAAGGGCGGCATCATTATCTTCGCCGTGGCGCTGGACTCGCTGAAATATTCTCGTAAGAAGTAAGGATGAGACGTTACTGAAGAAGAGCGACCTTTGGGTCGCTCTTTTTGTTTGCGGGTGCCCCTTGTGTGTGTAAGAAGCGGCGCGGGACGCTTTGCTCCACAGCCCCTGTCGCCCACCAGGCAGGCTTTTGAGCCGCCTGAATGAAACGGCACGGAGCTCTTTCTATTTGCGCGCTTTCTGCTCGCTTTCCAGCAGCTGCTCCGGCGTCACTGCCGGATAGCTCTGCGCATCTTCCGGCACCTCATGTACCGCCGGGATCGGCACCAGCGGACCCAGAAAGCGCGGTTCGCGCTTCATCACGTAGAGATCGGCCAGCGCACCGAGGCGGGCGCCCACCTCTCGGAAGCGGACGCTGAGCATATTTTTCGGTGACGGCACCGCGTAGCACTGCGCCTGAATCCCCATATGCAGGGCGATAAACAGCGCGCGCTCGCAGTGGAAGCGCTGGGTAATAATAATAAAATCGTTGGTGTCAAACACTTTGCGCGTGCGCACGATAGAGTCGAGGGTGCGGAAACCGGCGTAGTCCAGCACGATATCCTGCGGATCGACGCCGGCTTTGATCAGATCGCGGCGCATGGTCATGGGCTCGTTATAGCTGCTCATGGCGTTGTCGCCGCTCAGCAGCAGATAGTTAACCTTGCCGCTGTTATAGGCGTTCAGCGCGCCCTGAATGCGATAGAGGTAGTACTGATTGTAGACGCCGGTGCGGTAATACTTCGCGGTACCCAGGACCACGCCAACCTGACGATGCGGCAGCGAGGCGACATCTTCATAAATATAGGGGGCGGTTTTCCAGCTGATCCAGCGATCCAGGCCGAGCGCGGTCGCCACCACCAGTAAGATGATGAATAAGAGACCAATAAAAACGCGTTTCAACATACGCGTGAGCGCTCGGGGTCAGGAAAAAGAGGTGCATCAAGGCTACTTGAGGAGCGGTTGCGAAGCAAGGCACCGCCGGTTGGCTGATGGATTTTTGCACGGCTGCCGGGCCTGAAGCGGCCCGGCGACCGGTTGTCAGATTGAGGTGCGGCGATAGTGGCGGTACTGCGGCAGCCAGAAATTATTGGCCACCGCCTGTGACAGCACATCTTCCGACGTCACCACCGCAACGCCCGCCAGCTGGGCGGCTTTACCCACTTCCATGGCGATGATTTTCGACACGCCCTGAATATCTTTGATCTCCGGCAGCACCGGGCCCTCGCCTTCGTTTACCAGCGGCGAGCAGTCGGCCAGCGCGCGGCTTGCCGTCATCAGCATTGAGTCGGTGACGCGCGTCGCGCCGGAGGCGATCACCCCCAGCCCGATGCCAGGGAAGATATAGGAGTTGTTGCACTGGGCGATCGGGTAGACTTTGCCTTTCCAGCTTACCGGCGAGAAGGGGCTGCCGGTCGCGACCAGCGCCGCGCCGTCGGTCCAGGCGATAATATCCGCCGGGGTTGCTTCCACGCGCGACGTCGGGTTTGAGAGCGGCATAACGATAGGGCGCGCGCAGTGCTTGTGCATCTCGCGGATAATCTCTTCGGTAAACAGGCCCGGCTGGCCGGAAACGCCGATAAGAATATCGGGACGGGCGTTGCGCACTACGTCCAGCAGCGAGATAGCATCGCTGGCGGTATCCCACTCTTTCAGGTTCTCGCTCTTCTGCACCAGCTTGCTCTGGAAGTCGAGCAGGTTCGGCAGTTTATCGGTCAGCAGGCCGAAGCGGTCAACCATCAGCACGCGGGCGCGCGCCTCTTCGTCGCTCAGGCCTTCCGATTTCATCTGCGAGATAATCTGCTCGGCGATGCCGCATCCGGCGGAGCCTGCGCCGAGGAACACCACCTTCTGCTCGCACAGGCGGCTGCCTGCGGCGCGGCTGGCGGCAATCAGCGTGCCGACGGTCACGGCGGCGGTGCCCTGAATATCGTCGTTAAAGCAGCAGATTTCGTCGCGATAGCGCTGCAGCAGCGGCATGGCGTTTTTCTGCGCGAAGTCTTCAAACTGCAGCAGCACGTTCGGCCAGCGGCGTTTTACCGCCTGGATAAAGTCATTAACGAAGGCGTCGTACTCTTCGCCGGTGATGCGCGGGTGGCGCCAGCCCATATAGAGCGGATCGTTAAGCAGCTGCTGATTGTTGGTGCCGGCGTCCAGCACCACCGGCAGCGTATAGGCCGGGGAGATGCCGCCGCAGGCGGTATAGAGCGACAGCTTGCCGATAGGAATACCCATGCCGCCGATGCCCAAATCGCCAAGGCCGAGAATGCGCTCGCCGTCGGTGACCACAATCACCTTCACGTTCTGCTTGGTGGCGTTTTGCAGCATATCTTCGATATGGGCGCGGTTCGGATAAGAGATAAAGACGCCGCGCGCGCGACGGTAGATCTCGGAAAAGTGTTCGCAGGCTGCGCCGACGGTCGGGGTATAGATAATCGGCATCATCTCTTCGAGATGGTTGTCGAGCAGGCGATAGAAAAGGGTTTCGTTGGTGTCCTGAATATTGCGCAGGTAGACGTGCTTATCGTTATTGTTTTTAAAGTCCTGGAACTGACGCCAGGCGCGCTCTGCCTGCTCTTCAATGCTCTCAACCGCTTCCGGTAGCAGGCCGTTGAGGTTAAATTCGTTGCGCTCTTCCAGTGAGAAGGCACTGCCTTTGTTCAGCAGGGGAAATTCCAGCAGGATCGGGCCAGCGTAGGGGATATACAGCGGACGCTTACTTTCGTACTCATGTTCCATGAATTGATGCTCCGGTTGCGGTGTTGTCTGGCAAAGCTCAGACGCCAGTCGTTCTTTTTTTGTGTTGCTGGCGCACGATCCTATGAAATTTCTCGCCGATGTACAGCTTTTGTAAATAAAAGATATCGTAAGTGTTGGAAAGCGTGTTCTGTGCCTCAGCCTTTGCGCAGCGTCACGCGGACCAGCTGCTCGCACCCCAGCGCGGCCAGGGTCGCCTGAGTGGCGGCGAACTGAGCCAGCGTAGCGTTTTCCACTTCGGCCAGCGCGGCTGCCTCGATGCTTTCGCAGGCTTCCCCCTGCATATTCAGCAGGATCAGCGCTGCCTGAAGCGGCGGCAGGCTCGGGTTAAAGGCGGCGTTCTCGGCGTAGCGTCCGGTGACCGTCACGCCGCTCGCGGTGCGCAGCGCAATGCCGCTGTGCGAGCCGCTGTAGGGCGCATGGCTCTGGTTGGCCGCCGCGACCGCCGCCTGAGCGAGCGCGTCGCCGTCCGCCTGATAGCCGTGATCCACGCTATCCAGCAGCAGGGTAGTAATGTTCAGATCGCGCGGGCCGAAGGCGTCGGGCAGGTAGTCAGCCAGGGTGCTGACGCCGCGCCCCGGCAGGCTGATGCGCAGTTCGGTGCCGCTGTTGAGTTCGTTCATAAACTGGCGGCAGTGGCCGCACGGCGTGTAGTTGACGGTGACGGCCTCCAGGCGCTGCTCGCCGCGCAGCCAGGCGTGCGCGATGGCGCTCTGTTCGGCGTGGATCGTCTGCTGCAGCGCCACGCCTGCGAACTCCATATTGGCACCGAAGTACCAGTAACCGCTGACGCCGCGCGCCACGGCGCCGACGTTGAAGCGCGAGACCGGCGCGACCGCGCAGGCCGCCGCCAGCGGCAGCAGCGCCAGCGCCAGCGCGTCGGCATCCAGCCGGGTCTGCTGCATCAGCGACGCGACCTGCTCCGGCGTCAGCGCCGCCTTAAACTGCGCATCGTCAAGAACCGGACGCAGGGCGCTTTGCAGAGCAGCGGGCAGCGCGTCGAAGGCGGAGGTGAAACGTGGATGCATGATAGCCTCGTCAATATCAGGCGGCCCATTGCCGCCAGAGGGGTTATATGTGATCTGTATCGCTCTGACAATGCAACAGATTTGCATCGTTTCAACTTTGCGAGATCTATCGCAAAGTTTTACCCAAGAGCGTGCAGCAGCAGCGGAAAAATAAAGGGCGCCAGCAGCGAGGTGATAATGCCGCACAGCACCAGCGCCAGCGAGCTGAACGCCCCCTCCTGATAATCTACCTCCGCCGCGCGCGCGGTGCCGAGCGCGTGTGACGCATTGCCGATCGCCAGCCCGCGCGCCGCGCGGGTTTTTACCCCCAGCAGGTTCAGCACCATATGGCCGAAGACCGCGCCGAGCACGCCGGCAATCAGCACGCAGATAGCGCTGATGGCGGGAATGCCGTGCAGCGAGGCGGAGACCGCCATGGCGATGGGCGTGGTGACCGATTTGGGCAGAATAGTGGCGGCGATTTCTGGCGTCGCGCCCATCCACAGCGCGATAGCGGTGCCGGAGACCATCGCCGTGAGGCTGCCGATAAAGCAGACGCCGATCAGCGATTTCCAGCGCGCGCGAATTTGATGCATCTGCTCATAGAGCGGCAGCGCCAGCGCCACCACCGCCGGCTGCAGCAGCTGGTTAAGGATCTGGCTGCCGGCGAAATAGCGCGCGTAGGGGATCTGCAGCACCAGCAGCAGCGGGATAATGATCGCCATCGACACCAGCAGCGGATTGATTATCGAGATTTTCAGCTTCGCCGCCAGGCGGCGCGCCAGCATAAAGGCGCCGACGCTCAGCGGCAGCGACCACCAGATGTCACTCACTCGGCTTCTCCTGCACGCTGCGCGTATGAATTTTATGGGCGCTCCAGCCAACAATCGTCAGCACCAGGAAGGTGCTGATGACGACAGAGACCACGATGGGACCGAACTGCGCGCTCAGTACGTCGGTGTAGTTGATGATGCCGACGCTGATGGGCACAAACAGCAGCGCCATATAGCGGATCAGCAGATGGCAGCCTGGCTTTACCCAGTCCACCGGCAGGATTTGCGTCGCCAGCAGCGCGAACAGCGTCAGCATGCCGAGGATACTGCCGGGAATGGTGATCGGCAGCAGCAGGGCGATGGCGTTGCCCGCATAGAGGCAGAGATAGATGATGACGAAGGCGCGCACGTAGCGCCAGCACAGAGAGAGCAGAGTGGACATAGCAGGCTCCTGTTTTTACTGCACAACATCATACGCGACAAAGCATAAAAAAGGGCGACATTGCTGTCGCCCTGGGCTTTAACTAGGGTGCCGGTCGCGGGTGACCTGGACCGATCGCAAAGTCGCTCAAGGCATCCCTGCGCGCTCGGCACGCGACATCCTGTCGCGTGACGCTTTGCTCTTCGGTCCAGGTCACCCACTCCTGAACTATTGTGCGGCCAGCAGGGCGACCCCAAGTGTGCGGCCAGCAGGGCGACCCCAGGCCGCCTCAATCCCCGCCTGCGCCCTTTACTTAACCGGCATGCCCGGCTGCGCGCCGCTGTCAACGGAGAGCACAAACAGATCCTTCCCGCCAGGGCCAGCAGAGAGCACCATGCCTTCCGAGACGCCGAAGCGCATCTTACGCGGCGCAAGGTTAGCAACAATAATGGTCATCTTGCCGATCAGCACCGACGGATCCGGATAGGCCGCGCGAATACCAGAGAAAATCTGGCGCTTCTCGCCGCCCAGATCGAGCTGCAGGCGCAGCAGCTTATCGGAACCCTCTACCAGCTCGGCGTTTTCGATCAGCGCTACGCGCATATCGACCTTCGCAAAGTCGTCGATGGTAATGGTATCGCCAATCGGCGCATCCGCCAGCGGGCCGGTGGCCGGTTTACTGGCGGCAGCCGCGTCCTCTTTTGACGCTTCAATCAGCGCATTAACTTTGGTCATTTCAATACGTCCATACAGCGCTTTAAACGGCGCAACCTGGTGGTTAAGCAGCGGCTGCGCAATCGCATCCCAGCTCAGCTCGCTATTAAGGAAGGCTTCGGCGCGCTCGCTCAGGCTCGGCAGCACCGGCTTCAGCCAGGTCATCAGCACGCGGAACAGGTTAATGCCCATCGAGCAGATCGCCTGCAGATCGGCGTCGCGGCCTTCTTCTTTCGCCACTACCCACGGCGCCTGCTCATCCACATAGCGGTTAGCCAGATCGGCCAGCGCCATAATTTCGCGAATGGCGCGGCTGTACTCGCGGCTCGCCCAGGCTTCGCCAATCTTGTCAGAGGCCTCAACAAAGGTCTGGTAGAGCGCCGGATCCGCCAGCTCGGCTGAAAGCTGGCCGTTAAAGCGCTTGGTCAGGAAGCCAGCGTTGCGCGACGCCAGGTTCACCACCTTGTTGACGATATCGGCGTTGACGCGCTGCACGAAATCTTCCAGATTCAGGTCGATATCGTCGATGCGCGAAGAGAGCTTGGCGGCGTAGTAGTAGCGCAGGCTGTCGGCGTCCAGATGCTGCAGCCAGGTGCTCGCCTTAATAAAGGTGCCGCGCGACTTAGACATCTTGGCGCCGTTTACCGTCACATAGCCGTGTACGAACAGATTGTTGGGCTTGCGGAACTGGCTGCCTTCCAGCATCGCCGGCCAGAACAGGCTGTGGAAATAGACGATATCCTTGCCGATAAAGTGATACAGCTCGGTGGTGGAGTCTTTCTTCCAGAACTCGTCGAAATCGATATCGCCGCGCTTGTCGCACAGGTTCTTGAACGCGCCCATATAGCCGATTGGCGCATCCAGCCAGACGTAAAAATATTTGCCCGGCGCGTTGGGGATCTCAAAGCCGAAGTAGGGCGCGTCGCGGGAGATATCCCACTGCTGCAGGCCAGACTCGAACCACTCCTGCATTTTATTGGCCACCTGCTCCTGCAGCGCGCCGGAACGGGTCCACGCCTGCAGCATGGCGCTGAACGACGGCAGATCGAAGAAGAAGTGCTCGGAGTCGCGCATTTCCGGCGTGGCACCCGATACCACCGACTTCGGCTCGATCAGCTCGGTCGGGCTGTAGGTGGCGCCGCACACTTCGCAGTTGTCGCCATACTGGTCCGGCGATTTGCATTTCGGGCAGGTACCCTTAACGAAACGGTCCGGCAGGAACATCCCTTTTTCCGGATCGTAAAGCTGCGAAATAGTGCGGTTCTTAATAAAACCGTTCTCTTTCAGGCGGGTGTAGATCAGCTCAGAGAGCACGCGGTTCTCATCGCTGTGCGTCGAGTGATAGTTGTCGTAGCTGATGTTGAACCCGGCGAAGTCGACCTGATGTTCCTGACTCATTTCGGCAATCATCTGCTCCGGCGAAATGCCTAACTGCTGCGCTTTCAGCATGATCGGCGTACCGTGCGCGTCGTCGGCGCAGATGAAATAGACCTGATTGCCACGCATTCGCTGGTAACGCACCCAAATGTCTGCCTGGATATGCTCGAGCATGTGGCCGAGATGGATTGATCCGTTCGCGTACGGCAGGGCGCACGTTACCATTATTTTTTTAGCGACTTGAGTCATAGTTTGCGTAGCTTTCTGTTGATTGAAAAAACGGGCTTAGATGGTAACTCATGCCCTGGCGGGCGTAAACACAAGGGCGGGTCTGGCGTCTACCGCGCCGACATCTGATATCATTGTTGTGATACCGCTGAACCCAGCGACAGAAAAAATAACAAGGAGTGGGGATGACAGCACAATCCCGGACATCACATTCACCTGAAGCCTTGCGCGCCGTGGTAATGGGCGTACTCAGCGGCTTTCAGCATCCGACCCTCGAACGCAATCTTACCGCGCTGAAAGCGCTGCATCATGTGGCGCTGCTGGACGGCAAGCTGCATATCGAACTCTGCATGCCGTTCGCCTGGGCGAGCGCGTTTGAAGAGCTAAAGGCGCAGGCCAGCGCTGAGCTGCTGCGCCTGACCGGCAGCGAGGCGATCGACTGGCGGCTGCGTCACGATATCGCCACCCTGAAGCGCGTCAAAGGCCAGCCCGGCGTTAACGGCGTGAAAAACATTATTGCCGTCAGCTCCGGCAAGGGCGGCGTCGGCAAGTCGAGCACCGCCGTCAATATGGCGCTGGCGCTGGCGGCGGAAGGGGCGCGCGTCGGCATCCTCGACGCGGATATCTACGGCCCCTCGGTGCCCAACATGCTGGGCACCGAGCATGAGCGTCCCACCTCGCCGGACGGCACCCATATGGCGCCGATTATGGCGCACGGCCTCGCCACCAACTCTATCGGCTATCTGGTTACCGACGATAATGCGATGGTGTGGCGCGGCCCGATGGCGAGCAAGGCGCTGATGCAGCTGCTCAACGAAACCCTCTGGCCCGATCTCGACTATCTGGTGCTTGATATGCCGCCGGGCACCGGCGACATCCAGCTGACGCTGGCGCAGAGCGTGCCGGTGACCGGCGCGATTGTCGTGACCACCCCGCAGGATATTGCGCTGATCGACGCGCGCAAAGGCATGGTGATGTTTGAGAAGGTCAACGTGCCGGTGCTGGGCGTGGTGGAAAATATGAGCCTGCATATCTGCAGCCACTGCGGTTTCCATGAGCCGATCTTCGGCACCGGCGGCGCGGAAAAGCTGGTGGCGGACTATCAGACGCAGCTGCTGGCGCAGCTGCCGCTGCATATTAACCTGCGTGAAGATCTGGACGACGGCGAGCCGACGGTGATCCGCCGACCGGAGAGCGAGTTTACCGCGCTCTATCGCCAGCTGGCGGGCCGCGTCGCGTCGCGCCTCTACTGGCAGGGGGAAGTGATCCCCGGCGATATCGCCTTCCGCGCGCTGTAAAATCCTGTGCCGCTGGCGTCACCTCAGGACGCCAGCGGAAAGTGCATCAGCACATATTTTCCCTGCTCGCTCTCGCCCTGCGCGATGATCTTCCAGCCGTGCTTTAAATAGAACGCCTGCGCCGCCTTGTTCATCAGCAGGCACTTTAGCGCGCCGGTGCTGGTAAAGCGCGCCTGGACTCTCTCCAGCAGCGCGCTGCCAACGCCGCGGCCCTGCCAGGCGGGATCGACATAGAGGCTGTGAAGGAAATTGTCATTTTCCAGCACGCCGGCAAAGCCGACGCGATGGCCATCCAGCTCGGCCACCCAGACGGTCTCGCCCAGAATCACGCTGTCGAAATCTTCCAGCTGCCAGTGGCTGTCGTCGAGCCAGCGCCAGTTATGGCGGCGCGCGGCCAGGAACAGCGTGCGCAGGAATGGACGATCGGCTTCGGTATAAGAACGTATCTGCACGGTAAACTCCCTTAACGGCAATCAGCATGCCGGCCATATCCGCAAACGGGAGAGAGGCGCTGGCTCGTTATGATTAAGCGTCTCTACAAAACTAGCAGGTCTACGACGAAAAGATAAACCGCGTTAAATCAAGGTGCTTTGCGTGTAGAATGCCGGGGCGGCGTCAATAGCGGTGCGGCTTGCCGCGTTTGATAGCTTTCGTTTATCTGATTGATAACGACTGCATATTAGAAGTTGGCCCGAAAATTTTGTAACGTACATCACATCTTTTAGCGGAGGACTTCAGATGTCTATCATTAATACCAAAATCAAACCGTTTAAAAACACTGCGTTTAAAAACGGCGAATTCATTGACGTAACTGAGAAAGACGTTGAAGGTAAATGGAGTGTGTTCTTCTTTTATCCGGCTGACTTCACCTTCGTATGCCCGACCGAACTGGGTGATGTGGCTGACCACTATGAAGAATTCCAGAAACTGGGCGTAGATATCTACTCTGTTTCTACCGACACCCACTTTACCCACAAAGCCTGGCACGGTTCTTCTGAAACCATCGCGAAAATCCAGTACGCCATGATTGGCGACCCGACTGGCGCGCTGACCCGCAACTTCGAAATCATGCGCGAAGCTGAAGGCCTGGCTGACCGCGGTACTTTCATCGTTGACCCGGAAGGCATCATCCAGGCGATCGAAATCACCGCTGAAGGTATCGGCCGCGACGCGTCTGACCTGCTGCGTAAAGTGAAAGCGGCACAGTACGTTGCTTCTCACCCAGGCGAAGTTTGCCCGGCTAAATGGAAAGAAGGCGACGCAACCCTGGCTCCGTCTCTGGACCTGGTTGGCAAAATCTAATTTCCCTGCCGCTTTTCGATCTTTCTCTAATCGGGTGCTGCGGCACCCGATTTCTTCTGACAGGAACTCACTATGCTCGACACTAACTTAAAAACCCAGCTCAAGGCCTACCTTGAGAAATTAACCAAGCCTGTTGAGTTGATCGCCACCCTGGACGATGGCGCCAAATCAGCGGAAATTCGTGATTTGCTGGTGGATATCGCAAGCCTGTCTGAAAAAGTCAGCTTCCGCGAAGAGAACGATCGTCCGGTACGGAAACCCTCTTTTCTGATCGCTAACCCTGGCTCGCACAGCGGCCCGCGCTTTGCCGGTTCGCCGATGGGTCACGAATTTACCTCTCTGGTGCTGGCGCTGCTGCAGACCGGCGGTCATCCGTCGAAAGAGACGCAGAGCCTGCTGGATCAGGTTGCGTCGCTGGATAGCGACCTGCATTTCGAAACTTACTATTCGCTGTCATGCCACAACTGCCCTGACGTTGTGCAGGCGCTGAACCTGATGGCGATTATCAATCCGCGCGTCTCGCATACGGCGATTGACGGCGGCATGTTCCAGAATGAAATTACCGAGCGCAACGTGATGGGCGTGCCGGCGGTTTACCTGAACGGCAAAGAGTTCGGTCAGGGCCGCATGAGCCTCGCTGAGATCGTCGGCAAGGTCGACACTAACGCCGACAAGCGCGCGGCAGAAGAGCTGAACAAGCGCGACGCCTATGAAGTGCTGATCGTCGGCAGCGGCCCGGCAGGCGCGGCGGCGGCGATCTACTCGGCGCGTAAAGGCATCCGTACTGGCCTGATGGGCGAGCGTTTCGGCGGCCAGGTGCTCGACACCGTCGATATTGAAAACTACATCTCCGTGCAGAAAACCGAAGGCGCGAAGCTGGCTGGCTCACTGCGCGCCCACGTTGACGACTATGACGTTGATGTAATCGACACCCAGAGCGCCATCAAGCTGATCCCGGCGGCGAAAGAGGGCGGCCTGCACGCTATTGAAACCGCTTCAGGCGCGGTGCTGAAATCACGCAGCATTATCATCGCTACCGGCGCACGCTGGCGCAACATGGGCGTGCCGGGCGAAGAGCAGTATCGCACCAAAGGCGTGACCTACTGCCCGCACTGCGACGGCCCGCTGTTTAAAGGCAAGCGCGTCGCGGTAATCGGCGGCGGCAACTCCGGCGTTGAAGCGGCTATCGACCTGGCAGGCATCGTTGAGCATGTGACCCTGCTGGAGTTCGCGGGCGAAATGCGCGCCGATCAGGTGCTGCAGAACAAGCTGCGCAGCCTGAAAAACGTCGATGTGATCCTCAATGCGCAGACCACGGAAGTGAAAGGCGACGGCAGCAAGGTGACCGGCCTGGCCTATATCGATCGCAATAACCAGACGGCGCACGATATCGCGCTGAGCGGTATCTTCGTGCAGATCGGTCTGCTGCCAAACACCACCTGGCTGGAAGGCGCGGTTGAGCGCAATAAAATGGGCGAGATCCTGATTGATGCTAAATGCGAAACCAGCCTGAAAGGGGTCTTCGCGGCGGGCGACTGCACCACGGTGCCGTACAAGCAGATCATTATCGCCAGCGGCGAAGGCGCGAAAGCCTCTCTGAGCGCGTTTGATTATCTGATCCGCACCAAACCGGCTGAATAATTTTTTTGCGATAGCCACGCAACGGCCCCGGGACTGCTGTCTCGGGGCCTTTTTTTTTAATAGCCCGCCAGCGACATCAGCATCATCCACAGCGGCGTGGTTACCGCCGCAAACAGCGTAGAGAAGAGCATACTGGCCGCCGCCGGGCCGGTCAGCACGTTGAACTTTTGCGACATCAGGTAGACGTTAATGCCGACCGCCATCGATCCCAGCAGCACCACCACGCGGCTCTCCAGCGGCGGCAGCTTAACCAGCCAGGCGATTGCCCAGACCGTCATCGGCTGCAAAACCAGCTTAAGCAAACAGATGGTGTAGCTTTCGCGCAGCCCGTCGCGCACGCGATAGTGCGCCAGGCTCATGCCGAGCGTAACCAGCGAGAGCGGCGCGGCTATTGAGGCCAGCATACGCAGCGGCTCCGCCGCGATCGACGGCAGCGGCTGCTGCAGAAAACTCCAGGCGGTGCCGCTGAGAATGCCGATAATCAGCGGATTCTTCGCCACGCTGAGCAAGGTATGACCGATGCCTTTCAGCGAGAAGCTACCCTGCTTTGCCCACTCTACCGAGAGCGTCAGCAGCGTCCAGAGGATCAGGCTGTTGAACACCAGCACCAGCGCCACTGACGGCAGCGCCTGCGGGCCAAGCAGCACCGTCGCCACCGGAATACCCAGCATCACGTTGTTAGAGAAGATGCCGCCGAGCGCAAAAACCGTTCCCGCCACGCCGTCGAGCTTAAACAGGCGCGCCGCCAGCAGGCGGCCGAGAATAAAGATCAGCAGACAGCTGCCAAAAAAAGCCAGCAGCAGCCGCACATCTACCGGCGGGCTTTTATAGAAGTCGCTCATAACGCGAAACAGCATACAGGGCAGGGCGACGTTGAAGACAAAGCGGTTCATGCCTTCGCTGATGCTGGCGGGCCATTTTCCCAGCCGCGTCAGGCAATACCCCAGCAGGATCAGAATAAAGAGTGGACCTGACAGATAAATTTGATGGCTTAAGCTTTCCAGCAGCGGTGGCATAGCGCGTGTCTGATCGAGAGAGGATAATTATCATGCTAACAAAATGATAACTATATGTTAACCCTGTTCAAACCTCAGCCAGCCGGGTCAGCGCTGTTATCCCAGCCAGCGACGCGCCTGTTGATCGCTGATATCGCGGTAGTAGACGCGATGAATCGCCTCACCGCACCCCTTGCAGCGTGCTGAAACGTAGGTCGAGAAATAATATCTGCCGTTGGGTGCAACCGCCCACTGACGTTCAATAGCGATCTCCTGCCAGCGGTGGCCGTGGGGAATAAGCGCCAGCAGTCGCCTTATGTATCCTGCCAGGGAGGACGATGAGCGTCGTGAAGGCGTTAACCTGTTTAGAGACCGGTTATCTGTCGGGTGGTGCGAGCAGAGTAAAGCTGGTTGCGTGTTCATCTTTTTTTTCGGTAACAGTGAGAGGTTGTGGCAGCAAATAACGCCTACCTATTAAGAGGTACCCGGATGACCCACAGCATTAGGCCCGTTTTTACCCGCACAGGCGTTGATCGGGATCATACGAAACAGCCGGTCAGCTGCATTTCTTTTACAGCCTGTTAGCGACTGTCTCTTTTGCGCAGGCAGAGAGTAAGCAGAGGCGCAGCGGCCTGTGTCGGCGCGCGCTGCCTTATTTATCATTTATTTCGCTCCTGACGGAATAATTGTTCATTCTCGCCAGTGATCTGATTCACAGTTGTTAAGAAACAGAAACCCCCTTTAAAAAAAAGTAATTGCTGCGCCGTCTGTGAATGCCGCATAACACAGCAAGGAAAAGCCAGAGGAATAATCAAATGACAATGGAAAAAGCACAGGATTCTTTATGCTGGTTAGTAAATGAGGCGCAGGCTGGCGAATTATTTTCAGAGAGGGGATTAGCGGTTAACAGCATTACTTTTCCCTGCGTTGAATCCGCGCTGCTGTTAAATTTTAAAAACGAAGTAATGTGCGGCTTTAGCGCTTTTCATCCTGACGGGCTGGCGCTGATATTCCGTCTGCACGATAAAGAAACCATCCCTGGCAGCTTTGAGCTGCACTATAACGAACAGCAAATTATTATTGCCGCCGGCGATGACAGTGGGCTGCTGTATGGCTGGTTTTATCTGCTTAAGCGGCTACGCCTGCGGGATTTTTCTCCGGGGCTACGCATCAGTGAATCGCCCGCCATAAATATCAGGATGATTAATCACTGGGATAATATGGATGGCACCATTGAACGCGGCTACGCTGGCCATTCGTTCTTTTTTGCCGACAATAAATTTATTCAGCATGATGAAAAAATTATTCGCTATGCCCGCCTGCTGGCGAGTATCGGCATCAATGCACTGACGATAAATAATGTTAACGTTCATCAGATTGAGACGCGATTAATTACCCAGGCATTCAGGCAAGATTTAATTCATCTCTGTAATCTGTTTCGCGCATGGGGTATCCGCGTCTATCTGTCGGTGAACTATGCCAGTCCCATAGAGCTGGGCGGGCTAAAAACAGCCGATCCGCTGGATCGGCAGGTGAAAAGGTGGTGGCGCGACTGCTTCGATGCGCTCTATCAGGATATTCCAGACTTAGGGGGCGTGGTGGTTAAGGCGGACTCGGAGCACCGTCCCGGCCCCTTTAGCTACGGCCGTAGCCACGCCGAGGGGGCCAATATGTTAGGTGAGGCGCTGGCTCCCCACGGCGGCGTGGTTTTCTGGCGCTGCTTTGTCTACAACTGTCGGCAAAACTGGCGCGACCGCAAAACCGACCGCGCCCGTGCAGCCTGGGACCATTTTGCGCCGCTTGACGGCCAGTTCCGCGATAACGTTATTCTGCAAATCAAAAATGGCCCGATGGATTTTCAGGTGCGGGAGCCGGTTTCTCCGCTGCTGGGGGCCATGCCGCGCACCAGTCAGGTGCTGGAGCTGCAAATTACCCAGGAGTATACCGGCCAGCAGATCGATCTCTTCTGGCTGGTGCCGCAGTGGAAAACCATCCTGGCGTTTGATACCCATCTCACCGCTGGCCCCTCAACCATTGAGGATCTGGTGTGTGGCCGTATGCACGACACGCCTTTTGCCGGCGTCACCGCCGTGGTTAACGTTGGCGACGACAGGTGCTGGACGGGCCATGTGCTGGCCCAGGCCAATCTTTACGGCTACGGCGCGCTGCTCTGGAACCCGACAAGAGAGGCGGAAGAACTGGCGCGCGAGTGGAGCCAGCTTAGCTTTGGTATGCACCCGCAGGTGACCGACACCGTCAGCTATCTGCTGCTCACCAGCGGCGAGACCTATGAGAACTACAGTGCGCCGCTGGGCGTGGGCTGGATGGTCAATCCCCATCACCACTACGGCCCGAATGTCGATGGCTATGAGTACGATCTCTGGGGAACCTACCACTATGCCGATCGCAACGGGCTGGGAGTCGATCGCACCTCAGCAACCGGCACCGGCTTTGTCGCGCAGTATGCCAGCGCAAACGGCCGCTGTTACGACGATCCCCAGCGCTGCCCTGATGAATTAATTCTTTTCTTCCACTTCCTGCGCTATGACCAGCCGCTAAAGAGCGGCAAAACCGTTATTCAGCATATTTATGATACCCATTTTGCCGGCGTCGAAGCGGTAGAGGATTATATTCGGCGCTGGGAAACGCTGGCCAGTCTGCTCCCCGCTGAAATATATAACAACGTTGCCGAACGTCTGGCGAGACAGCGAAATAATGCCGTTGAGTGGCGCGACCGGATTAATACCTATTTTTACCGCAAGTCAGGCATTGAAGATAATCAAGGCAGGGAAATCTATAAATAAAAAAACTGACAGTAACGGGAGACTGTTCCCGCGCTTACCGCATGGAGCCTACAATGAAAGAGCCTCGTACTTTAACAGTAAAGAATTACATAGGATATGGCGTCACGGATATATTTGGTGGCGGTGCCTTTGCAGTCATTGGTGCATGGTTAATGTATTTCTACGTGACCTACTGTGGATTAAGCCCAATTGAAGCAGGGTCGATACTTTTTATTGCAAGGATACTGGATACCTTTATCAGCCCGCTGGTGGGATATATCACTGATAATATCGGTAATACGCGCATCGGCAGGCGATTTGGTCGTCGGCGATCGTTTCTGCTGATGAGCTGTCCGCTGCTGCTGGTTTATGCCCTGATGTGGGTGAATAATATGAACTACTTCTATTATCTGGCGACTTACCTGATGATGGAAGTGGTGGCGGCTATGATTATTATTCCCTATGAAGCCATTGCCTCTGAAATGACCAGCGATTATAAGGAACGAACCCGACTGTCGGCGGCCAGAATTATCGCCTCGGGCGTGGGCACATCGCTAGCGACCTTTATTCCCGGACAGTTATTTAACTGGCTGGGACATGACTCAACCTGGGTCTTTTTTATTAACGGGGCGTTATTCACCCTGCTGTCGATGATCATGGTGATGATTACCTGGTTCACCACCTGGGAACGCGAGGCGGAGCCGCCACTCCCGACCGCAACGCCGCGCAAATCCTGCCGAACCATCCTCACTGACATTGTCAGGGGGATGTTTACCAGCCTGAAAGTAAAAGCCTTCAGACAGCATCTGCTGATGTATATCCTGTCGTTCACGGCGATGGATTTACTGAGCTCCGTCTTTGCCTTCTACATCATCTTTGCGCTTCATCAGAGCGCCACCCTGGCCGCTAATCTGATGTCGGTGGGAATTTTCTGTTTTGGCTGGGGAACCGCAACCTTTGCCTGGGGCTTTATCCGCTTTAAACCTGCCAGGCTGCTGCAGCTCTGCTATCTGATCGTTATGCTCTGTATGCTGGCCTTTACCGCCTTCTATTTCTACCAGCCCGTCTGGATGGTGCCGGCCTTATATGCTGTCGCCTTTATCTATCAGCTCTTTAAAGGCGGCTATGTCTACCTGTCATGGAATATCTATCCCTTTATTCCCGACGTTGATGAAATCATGACCAGACAGCGGCGTGAAGGGACTTTCGCCGGGATGATGACCTTTGTCAGAAAAAGCACCCTGGGGGGAACGGCGCTGGTGGTGGGCATCCTGCTTGAAATGAACGGATTTGTTACCGGCGCCAAAATCCAGCCTGAATCGGCGGTTGATGCCATTACCGCGATTGTCTGCTTCGGCTCAATCGGGCTCCTGCTGCTCGCCCTGATTGTGGCCTCGCGCTTCAGGCTGGACAGGCATACGCATCAGGTTTTGCTGAATGAGATTGCCCGGCTGAAAGAGAGCAAGGGTGATAAATCCAGCGTCACCCCGGAAACGCGAACCATCATTGAGAGCCTGACAGGGGTCAGCTATGAGAAGGTCTGGCAGGATGATAAACCCGCCGATCCGCCTTGTTGTCAGCAAGCGAAAACTGAATAAGCGGAGAGCTTATTTTCTGTCAGACAGAGGTGATTAATGGATGCTAATTATCAGAACCCATCACTGCCGGTGGCGGCACGTGTGCAGAGCCTGCTCAGCCAGATGACGCTGGAAGAGAAGCTGGCGCAGATGCACAGCTGGTGGCTGGTTGTTGCCGAAAATGGCGAGGTGAGTGAGCGTCAGGATGCGAGCGATGCCTTTAGCCACCGCATGGCGAAGGCCTCCTTTGAGGAGAAGATCGCGCTGGGGGTAGGGCAAATTACGCGGCCTTTCGGCAGCGGCATTATCGATGCCGCCGCGGGGATCGCCTGTTTCAATGCGCTGCAGCGGCGCATTATCACCGCTGGGCGCTTTGGTATTCCGGCGATGTTCCACGAGGAGTGCCTGACAGGGCTGATGTGCCTGGGCGCGACGCTGTTCCCCGCCTCGCTGAATATGGCCGCCACCTGGAATCCCGACTTGATCAAGTCGATGGCCGCCTGTATCGGCAGGGAGGCGCGCAGCATCGGCTGCCGCCAGGGACTGGCGCCGGTACTGGATGTATCGCGCGATATTCGCTGGGGGCGCACCGAAGAGACCTTCGGGGAAGATCCCTATCTGGTCGGCATGATGGCGGTCGCCTATGTGCAGGGACTGCAGGGGGAAAAACGCGATCTGCTGGCCACCCTTAAGCACTATGTGGCGCACTCCTTTAGCGAGGGCGCGCGCAATCACGCGCCGGTCCATCTCGGCTTTAAAGAGCTGAACGATATTTTTCTGCTGCCCTTTGAGATGGCGGTAAAGCTGGCAGATGCCGGGTCGGTGATGCCCGCCTATCACGATATTGATAATCAGCCCTGTCATAATGATGCCTTCCTGCTCAACGAGGTACTACGTCAGCGCTGGGGATTTGACGGCCTGATAGTGGCGGATTATGGCGGCATCAGCCTGCTGCATCAGCACCACGGGGTGACGGCTGACCGGGCCGAATCAGCGGCCAGCGCCTTTAACGCCGGGCTGGATATTGAGTTGCCCAAAGATGACTGCGCGGCGTCGCTGAAGGAGGCACTGGCGCGCGGCCTGATCGACGAGGCGACCGTTGATAGCATTGTCGGCAGGATCCTCACTGAGAAGTTCCGAACCGGCCTGTTCGATCGCCCGCTGATTGCCAGCCCGCAGCCTGACTTTCAATCGCCGCAGGCGCGGCGTCTCGCCCGTCAGGTAGCGGTTGAATCCATCACCCTACTGGAGAATGACGGCACGCTTCCGCTGCAGCGGCAGCATCTCAGGTCGATTGCGGTAATCGGCCCAACGGCGGACGATCCGCTGGCGCTGCTCTCCGGCTATAGCTTCCCGGTCCATCTGATTTTAAGCGATGCGCAGGTGAAGACCGCTCAGGTGGTGACACCGCTGGCGGCGCTGCGCGAGGCGCTGCCCGACTGCCGGATCCTCTATCAAAAGGGGTGCCATATTTTGACGCAGCGCGCCGCCGGGACGCCGGTCTTCCCCGGCGACGTAGGCAAAGCGTCAACCTCATCGCCGGTGTCGCAGGATGAATCCCTGATTGCCAGCGCGGTGGAGGCAGCGCGTGCGGCGCAGTATGCGCTCTGCTTTGTCGGCGACCTGTCGGGGCTGTTTCAAAGCGGCACGGTGGGTGAGGGATCCGATACCGACAGTCTGAACCTGCCAGGGGTACAGCAACAGCTACTGACGGCGATCGTTGAGACCGGGGTGCCAACCATTGTGGTGATGACCAGCGGTCGTCCCTATAGCTTACAGGGGCTGGAGAAGAGGCTGGCCGGATATCTGCTGGCGTGGCAGCCGGGGCAGGAGGGAGGCTACGCCATTGCTGATATTTTAACGGGCAACCAGAGTCCCGGCGGGAAGCTGGTGCTCTCGGTTCCGCAAAATGTCGGCGCCATGCCCTGTTTCTACAACCATAAAGTAAAGAGCAGCGGAACGCCGGTAGCCTTCCATTTTCCTCCACGCTACGCCTTTGGCTATGGGCTGACTTACTCCACTTTTGCTTTTTCTGCGCTCATGCTGCCGAAAACCACCTTCGCCATGCACGATGAGGTGACCTTCTCCCTCAGGGTCACCAACCGTGGCAACCGTGATGCGACGGAAGTGGTTCAGGTCTATTTACAGGATCTCCAGGCCTCGCTGGTACGGCCGGTGAAAGAGCTAAAAGCGTTTCAACAACTGCGGCTACGGGCCGGAGAAGCGGCAGAGGTGCGTTTTACGCTGCCGGTCGATATGTTTAATTTCACTGACAATCAGGGCAAACGACGGGTGGAGCCGGGCGCGTTTCAGTTAATGATTGGTAATTCCTCACAGAATATTTTGCTGCAGCAGCAAATCGTTCTGGTGGGAGAGGTACGCATTCTCGATGAAAACTGGCGCATGCAGAGTTATGCCGAGGTGAACAAAGAATAAGACGTTAAGTCAGCAATTAACTGAATGAAGGCAGGAAAATAAAGTCGGCCAGGCTACATATAAACCGCTCGCTGAGCGGTTTATTATTATATTGCACACCTTGTTAATTTATTTGCGCAGTTTTAATTATGCGCACAATCACAGTTGATATATTTGATAATTGTGAAGTTAAAAAACATGAATCACCTGCGCGACTGTTCACGTTATTATCACTCTACCCAGGGAGATGCTCACAATAAAAGGAAATGATGATGCGTATAAAAACAGCTTCACTGATGACTCTTGTCTCAGCTTTAATTACCACAACCTCTGCGTCTGCACTGACGTTTTCGTCTCCTGAACTCGACTTCCGGGAAACTTATCTTACCGGTAGTGAGTTATTTCAGACCAAGCTGCAAATTTCAACCGTTATTAATGACAGGATCTGGCTGGCCTATCACAACACGGTTAACCATGGCTCGCGTATGAATGAGTTCAAAAATAACTATTCAGAAGTAGAGGCCTCCTGGTTTATCCCGATCACCGATAAATTTGCGGTGATACCCGATGTGATATTTAACTGGGGGAAAAGCGGCAGCCATATCGATCCCTACCTGAAGGCCAACTATCAGTTTTTGCGCGCTTTTGGCGTTATGGTCGGGTATCGTTATTACCATAATAACTTTAAATCGGTCGCGCTTAACAATGAGCAGCAGAGAAACAACGCACACGAATATAATTTATGGCTTAACTGGCAGATAAATGACCGGGTCTTTGCTAACTACAACCCGGTCTTCCTGAAAAAGCAGAATGACTTCCACTTTGGCAATAACAAGAAAACCATGTGGCAGCATACCCTGTACGTCAACTATAAATATGACCAGCACTGGACGCCTTATGTGGATGTCTCTGATTTAGGGCGGGCTAATAACGGCAAAAAAGAGTACCGTTCGCGTGTGGGTATTAAATATACCTTTTAATCCTGTGCTTCACCTGGGCTGACAATCGCTAATATTACTTCGTATCCCTGGGGTTTTGCTTTTTTAGCGCGGTTAAAAGCAGCGTCTAAACGCAAAACAAACAAGCGATTATTCATCAGCGTGATGCATATGATAGTTAGTGCGGTACTCTTTCGGCGTAACCTTGTAGGTTTTTTTAAACACCAGATAGAAGTACTGCAGCGAGGGGTAGCCCGCGATACGTGAAATATCTTTCAGCGACAGTGAGGTGTTGATCAGTAAGTTGCGGGCATTATTGATTTTTTCGTTATGGATGATGGCGTGGATCGTTAACCCGACATGCTCCTTAAAGCGCATCTCAAGGTTGGTTCTGGAAAGCCCGACAAAACTGATGACCTGCTCAACCTTGATGCCTCTGCAGGCGTTGTTACGGATATAGTGCATAGCCTGGATAACATAGGGATCCATAATCGAGCGATAGTCGCTGGAGCGACGTTCGATCAGCTTATGAGGCGGAACAACAATGCGCTGTAGCGGTATTACTCTCTGCTTCAGTAAGCGATGCAAAAGCTCAGCGGCGCGGTATCCCATTTTTTTAGAGCCGTGCACAACGGTGGAGAGCGAGATACGCGATAAATACTGAGTCAGCTCTTCATTATCAATGCCGATAATGGCGATTTTTTCCGGCACCGGAATATGCAGATTTTCGCATACCTGTAACAGATGCCGCGCCCGGGAATCGGTGACGGCGACAATGCCGGTGCCCTCGGGCAGGGAGGCAACCCAGTTAATCAGGTGATGCTGCGCTTGCTGCCAGTTATCGATATTAATGTCGTGGCCGCGATAAATAAGTCCCTGACGGTTTTTTTGCTGTAAACAGCGCGTAAATGCCTGTTCACGCTCTTTTGCCCAGCGCTTGTTGCGGCAGGCTGGAAAGCTGTAGAGGGCAAAGTGATGGATGCCTTTATTCATCAGGTGATCCAGTGCCACCCTGACCAGCCCCTCATTATCGGTGGCGACATAGTGCAGCGGGGGGAAATCATTTTTTGAGAAATAGGAGCCGCCGATGCCAACCACCGGAAGGCTCAGCTTTGTCAGCTCTTGCTCGACGGCAACATCATCACAGTCAGAGATAATACCATCCACATCCCAGTTGCCGATTTTAACAATGTTACTGCGGAAGTCATCCTCAATAAAAACATCCCACAGCGTATGTGATGAGTGAAGATATTCACCAATGCCCTCGATAATCTGCCGGTCATACGCTTTATTGGCATTAAACAGCAGCGCAATACGGAAAGTTTTTTCACGCATGTTAATATCCCTGCTAAGCTGGCGTTGAAAGCTAATTGCATACAATTGCTTTACATTAATGAGCAATTGAATAGCTGAAAGGCGGTGTAGAGCAGTTCTTTTATTATCGGTGGAGCAGTGAACGTTTATAATTGATGGGCGTACGATACTGGCTTATGGTAAAGCGTTTTTTGCCCCTGTCGATTTTTTCAGAATAAATAATGAGTGTCATAGTGTACCGCTCGTTTCCAGCCATTTAACTTTCGTTTCCGATACAGGGTCGGGAAATAGCATCTGCTCTGTGCATCCGCGACGCCTGGTGGCGGCGAGGCGCTGCAGTGGAAAATTCTTAACGCGCTTATCAGAGGCCGCTGTCGAGACTGTCTTTAACCAGCATAATCCATGAGAAGGGAACGGCAGGCTTAGTCTCTCTCTTCGACAAGTTCAGGACAGGTGAAAAATATTGTGCATCTAAATCAGATCCCAGGTCAAAAGTAACGCGAAGGGGCTGTTCAATGCTGCCTGCATATTTTTTCCTTACCCTCAGCTTGTTATGGGATAGCTTCTGTAAGCTGACAATAAATCACTGCAATGAGATCTAATCAAAAAATTACGCATGAATCCTTGTTGTGTTCATTCAAATAAATAGGAGGTTACGATGGTTGCGAAAAAGAATATGGCAGCTAGCAGGAATAGTGTGAATTTAACTTTTAACCATGAAGTCATTTCTTTGGGCTGATATTTAATGAAATCATAATGATCAGGGTTCATGTTTCTGACTGCGAAACTTCCTTTTTTAACAATGAGAGGGAATATAAAATAAAAATCTTTTTGCATTGATAAAAATACCCCTCCCGCCTGAGCGAGGATTATACCTGCGGGTAAATAGCCAAACTTTTTCTTAAAAGCTTCACATAGTTTATTATGCTGTTTGTTTTTTAACACAGAATAACCAATCGACATTAATCCAAACAGGATACACAAAAAGGTGCATACAGCAGGTATAAGTTTCATTATTTACCTATGACCTCATATATTGACTCACCCAGGACCTCTCCTTTACGTGATAAGTATTCTCCGCCTAAGTAGCCCCCTCCTGAACCAGGTACTACACCAGGATCACCTTCTCTGGCCTGTGGCTTACCGAACGCAATACCCAGGGCAGTCCCCGCGATTATCTTTCCTCCGCAGGTTGTTTTATCTCCTTTGCAAAGTACAACGCCTTTTGCCATAAGTCCCTCCATTGACTATGGGTATTGTGCGATGTTCATTTTAAGACCAGTTATGCAAAACGCAATACCCCACGCGGCGAGCTTGTATCCGCAAGCCACTTCCCCTAATCTGCCGGGGAGTAACTTATTTTGTACTTATGACTCGGGGTGCCCTTCTTTGTGAAGGCTGAGAAATACCCGTACCACCTGATCTGGATAATGCCAGCGTAGGGCCACCGTCAAAGACGTAAATGTAACCCGTTTTTATTAAAAACAACGGGTTACTTATCTCTCATTGCTCTCGAACTTTTACTGAGGTCAATTGAGGGTGACATTGTGGGGTATAAATCTCTTCGTTATACATTCCGGCGTTTAAATACGTATTACATTCAATTCCGTTTTCCTGACGGTAAATCATTCAAACGTAGCCTCGACACTGACAGCTTTCGTGTTGCCAGCGCAATAATGGCTTCGCTGATTCCCCTGGTTCCATTTGTCCAAGATCAAACTCTTGCACTGACAGATTTCACTAAACGCATTGATGCAATCAAATCCTCAATAGCAGGTGATTTGAAAAGTGTTCTTTCATTTGCTGGTGGTAAATCAAAATCTGAGAAATTTGTAAAGCCTAAAGAGGTTAAATCTGGTTTGTCACTAGTTGAAGCCTGGGAAATGTATAAGGCAGCTAAAGGCACAAAGTGGAGTCGTGGAATAGCACAGGCCAATGAGCGCTTTATGGAAGTTTTGTTTGTGGTGCTTGGTAGGGAGAAGGATGTGATTACAGTTAATAAACACGACATCAAGCAAGTAATGGAAGTGGTTGAAAATCTGCCCAAGCGAGTAGTGCAGCCATACCGCTCAATGACACTGGAGCAATTGATCGCTCTTGAAGAAGTTCCAGCGGCTGATCTTGTAGGTGATGAGGCGATGCACAAGCATCTGAAGATCTACAAAAGCCTGTTCAAAACCTTCCTAACCGATGACAAGGGAATACTTGAAAAGAGTCCTACAGACGGTCTCTCCGCCTCAGCCTCTAAAGCACGTTATGGCGCTTACTCTGCATCTGAGATGAGGAAGTTTGTTCATTGGGCAATTGTTCAGCCGGAGGGCTGGGAAAAATGGATCATGCTGCTGCTAGCTTACACGGGGTGCAGAAGGGCAGAAATAGCCACATTACGTAAGCAGCAAATCAAGTATGACGAAGATAGCAAACGTCACTACCTTCTTATTGCTGAAAATGGGCAGGGCAAGACAGACAATGCTACCCGTAGAGTTGTAATACACTTGCACCTGATTGAATGGGGCTTCTTGGACTTTGTAGCGCAATCTGATGATGTTCTTTTCCCTGATGTCTCAGGAAGCAACATGACGAAGATAGGTAAGACGTTTTCTGATGTCAGAGATCAACTTGGTATCCCCTATCTTGATGACCACCAACAAAGAAGATTACTTCATTCAATGCGTCATGCTGTAGCCACAACTTCAATGGCTGGCTGGGTGAAAAACGTTGCTCACCTACAAGCTACATTAGGGCATCAAATGACAGGGATCGGAGTTACCAAACGATATTTGCACTCCTTCCCATTATCAGCGATTCATTACGTGATTGATGGGTTAGATTGGAGCTAAACTTAAAGGGCTAAAGTTACTACAGACTCACACACGGTGAATTTATCCATTCGTCAATAGCAATAAATCTCGTCAAGATTGACTCAGCTTGTGGCGGGATTTTTCTATTCCTGGCACCTACCCGAAATATTTTGACGCCCCCCTTCCGAACGCACTCGCAAAGCGTTAAGCCGCTACAAATACCCCCGCCAATTTACAAGATTCAAGCCGTTCAAATATCGTGAAGGAGAATAATTTTCATTATCACATTGCGATCAAAGCAAGTGATCATCGATTATTATGCAATCTATCATTGTGTGGACTATAAGATAGTGGCATTGGTCTAGGTGGTTTGGTTAATAAGTAAACAGAATAATCTATCATTTAGCGCTTGACAAACTTATATGATAGTAGCTATCATAACCTAGGTTAAAAGATAGATTGAAAGGGGAGATAGAATGAAGTTTGGTTATGCTCGTGTAAGTAGTAAGGAGCAGAATGAAGCGCGTCAGATGGCGGCACTATCTGAGGCTGGCTGTGATGAAGTGATGTTAGACAAGCTGTCTGGTAAGAACGTAGAACGCCCTCAGCTTCAGCGTATGTTAGACAAGCTGCGTAGTGGTGATCAGGTGGTAGTGAAGTCTGTTGACCGTCTCGGACGTAATACAAAGGATGTGCTGTCGCTGGTGGATGTAATGATTGAAAAGGGCGTCAGTGTCACCTTCCTGGATAATGCGATGGTATTCGATAACACACCTGCAAGCCGTCTGGTGCTTACTATGATGGCCTCTGTTGCAGAGTTTGAGCGTGGGCTGATCAATCAGCGTCAGGCTGAAGGTATCGCCGCTGCAAAGGCTGAAGGTCGTATGGTGGGTAAGCAGATTGATAAGAAGCTACACGCGAAGGTAGCGAAGCTGTTGCAAGCTGGTGGCCTGACCAATCAGGCTGTAGCTGATGCTGCGGGATGTGGCGTTGCAACCGTCTACCGTATCAAGAAGGAATTGGCAGCGGCATAACGCCGCATTGCGTTATGGGTGGTGCACCAGTCGTGGGTCATCGAGAGTTGTTCCAATCACTGCCTTAAAATGCCAGCCCTCAAGCGTCCAGGGCAAGCCGTCTCGTCCTGCTACCAGTGCCTCCCAATCAATACTCATTTGCTCTGCATCCACTTGCTGGCGTTCTTCTGTAGGGAGCTGTAGCGCTCCGCTCACGTAATCCTCAAAGTTATCTTGGTGGATGAGGTAGCCCGGTGCATACTCGATGAATGGCGTTCCATCGATCCTACGTGGGCACGGTATTAGCTTCTCTCTTGCCTTCTCAGGCGTTTTTTGTTGTTCCTGTGTGTTCGTGTTGTCTACCTTGTTTAAATCGCTCCTGATGGTGCTGATTCGCTCATTTCTTGCGGGATCTGCAATGAAGGTATCCAAGTTCTGTTTGTATCGTTTGTTAGCTGCCAAATGGCCTCCTGTAAGTCTGCGGTGATCTGATGCATCCGCTGTATACCGTGCATTAGTCACGGGTTGTGATTAGTGAAAGTGAAACTAGGTGGTGGTATGACTAGTGTGTCAAGCTGCGGTATGAAACGCCGATTTGAATAAAAACTTTTGAAGATGAAATGTTGTTAAGCATAGCGGCACTTTCGCGTGGAAAATTTGCTTCGGTGCAATGCCCATCTCTGGCAGGGGCCAGAAATGATCACAGTAGAATAGAAAAGGGTTTAATAGAGGGTCGTCTCCATCGTCTCTAGGGGTGTATCCCTCGGTATCACTGGATTTAGAAGATTTGGAGGGTCGTCTCCAGGGTCGTCTCCGCATCGTCTCCAGGGTCGTCTCCGGTGTCGATAATCTCTCTCACTCTGTCCAAAGGCAGATCTTTATGGTGCCAAAACCACGTATTCGTTGTGGTCTTGTATCGTTTAGAGACTACCTTCTGGAATGGTCTGGAACGTTTGTAGTTGTGTTCCGTAAGTTTATGGCTGGCGATTTGGCTATCACGCCCAAAGAGGTCTGACACTGCCGCGATTTGAAATACCTTGTGCTTATCCAGGAAGCTCTCCAACTCAACATCCAGCACTGAACGGCTTGCCTCTACCATATCGTAGAAAGTAGCTGTCTTAGGTGCCACGTTTGGTAATGGGGAGACATCCAGTGACATCAGGTGATCGTAAACAAAGTTGATACCCCCTGCTTTTAACCACTCTTTGAAGTCTTGAGTGTCCTGTGTTTTCTCCATACGTGTTGGACAAAACCAGCGGCGTTCTTCTGCGTCGAGGCGCAAAGGACGGGCATCATTGCTGCTAAGGATCACTCTGGTGTAAATCTTCTCTACAGCCGCCTCCTTGTAGAGTCTGCGAACACTGATTGAAGAGTCTGATAGTTTGGCTTTGATACGGGTCTGCTGAGATTCCGACAGAGATTTAACATCATTAAGATGCAACAGGATTGTGCCATTGAACACGGTGCTGTGCATATCATTAACTTTGGCAAAATCATCAACTGATTGATGGTTGGGGGTCATCATTTCAAGCATCTCAACCAATGTTCCTTTACCTGTTCCCTTTGTCCCGGTAAGCATCAGGTGCCACGGTTTACGATAGGCTGGATATTGCACCATATGAGCAATCCAAAGCTCCACCACGGATCTCTCCTGTTCAACAGGGAAGCAGTGGGACATAAACTTGTGGTATGCGGTTAATGTTTTATCCAGTTCTGGATTCTCAGGTATACGGTAGAATGGTGTATACGTATTGAGGGTGTTGAAGCCAGATCCTGACTTGAAATAGCGGTCTGTGGTTTGAAGTGGTCAACAAAAACTGGCCACCGAGTTAGAGTTTTTCCAGTATCGGTTTTCCGATTCGTTTGGGGGTAACCCACCGTTATACCCATGCGGCCTTAGCGAGCTGTAATACCCGACGATATAGTCCGTGATCGCATGAGCAGCTTCGCTAAAGTTTATATAAC